>Ga0209297_1000012_pt1 | contig 216504 bp, 183 predicted proteins | sample S_130805_MF_Meta_FD_187322 | JGI IMG/M metagenome (GOLD analysis project Ga0209297, IMG submission 187322) | Freshwater microbial communities from Lake Simoncouche, Canada to study carbon cycling - S_130805_MF_MetaG (SPAdes) (version 2) | ecosystem: Environmental > Aquatic > Freshwater > Lake ...
CAACACCATTCCCTCTAACTCCACTGGTAGCTACAACACCGCACTTGGTTACGGCGCTAATATAAGTGGGAACGTTTCTAACTCATCCGCTATCGGTAATAATGCTTCTACTTCAACCGCTAACACAATACAACTTGGTAATGCCAATGTAGTTACGGTAAACACTAGCGCTACAGTAAGTGCAAAACATTTAAAAGGGAATTCAGCTTCGCCAAGTATTGCAACATCCACAGGAGCAGGTACAAGTCCTTCAGCAATATCAGTTACAGGAACCGACATGAGTGGTTTCGTAGCATTAACTACTGGAACTTCGCCAACAGCAAGTGCTGTCTTAGCAACCATCACTTACAACCTTGCTTATAGTAGTGCACCTGTAGTAGTCATCACACCCGCAAATGCAGCAACAGCAAGTTTGATGGCAGCACAAGCAGTTTGGGTAAATATTGGAACAGGAAACTTTACCATCAATACCAATGGAACTGCTTTGGGTGCATCTACAGCGTACAAATGGAATTATGTTGTAATACAATAGTATAGTGTTTGTCATTGTAGCGTCATAAAATATAGTTATGATCCCGTTCTACATTTCCATGACAATTGCATTTTCTGATTGTACCACATTTACAGTAGAAATCATTGCAGATGTGGTACCGATTTGTTTTAGGCGCTTTATTGTTGTTAACTGGATCTGCCAGTGCGCAAGTGTCAAAAAAAATATCTAGTGATACCCTTTACGGCTTAGGAATTGAAATTGTTGTTACAGCTACAAGAACCGAAAAAAAATTGGGTAATGTTGCGGTTCCTGTCACCCTTATTTCTAGCAAGCAAATTGCTAGGGCAGGTAGCGTAAGACTCGCAGATATTTTACAAGAGCAAACCGGCTTATTTATAACGACAGGTTTTGGTGCAGGTGTTCAAATGCAAGGGCTCAATCCAGATTATACGTTGGTATTACTAAATGGTGAGCCACTGGTAGGAAGAACGGCTGGCATTTTAGATTTAAACAGAATCACCGTTGGTAACATCAAACAAATAGAAATTGTAAAAGGACCTTCTTCTAGTTTATATGGAAGTGAAGCGATGGCGGGTGTTATAAATATCATCACTGCAAACCCTTTAAAAAATGAGTTTGATGTGAGTGCTAGATATGGAAGTTTTAATACTTCTGACATCAATACTAAAATCGCTATTACAAAAAATAAATTTTCGTATCAAGGGTTTGCCAATAATTACTACACCAATGGGTTTAGTTTACGCCCTAATAGTCAAACCAGTTTTGTAACGCCTATTAACAGGTTTACACAGCAACATCAACTGGGGTATCAGCTTTCTGACAAAACAAAGTTCTCTGGTTCGATAAGATTCAATCAAGAGCGCATCACCAATGAAATAGCTATTGCTAATAATGGTGTTATTGTAAGTTCAGAAGGAAAAGAAAAAAATGATGACGCAAACATATCCGCAATTTTAACGCACCGTTTTAACAACAGCATTAAAACAAATGCTAAATTTTATGCAACTACATTTACCGGCGAGCAGGATTTAGCCACTACTTCAGGATCTCCCTACACCGATTATTTTAGACAGCGTTTTTTAAAATATGAATCACAAGCAGATTTCATTATTTCAAAAAAATTTGAAACATCTGTAGGTGGAGGTTATATTTTAGATAAAGCGAACAGTACTAGGTACGACAGTAAAGAAAGTGCGAAAGAAAATCAGGTGGGTTATGCTTTTTTTCAAACCGAATGGAGGCCTACACAAAAATTAATTTTTATTGGTGGAGCACGTTACGATCATAATGCACTTTTTGCAGCTGCATTTAGTCCAAAATTGGCAGTAAAATATAGCCTAACCAATAACATTAGTTTTAAGGCAAGTGTTGGACGTGGTTTTAAAGCCCCCGATTTTAGACAACTTTATTTGAATTTTACAAACACTGCAGCTGGCGGATATAGTGTGTTTGGTGCCATTGAAGCCCAAAAAATTATTACAGCACTTAGGCTAATGGGTCAAATAGCAAGTATCGAATCTGACTATTATAATTTGGCTGCATTGCAACCAGAGTTTTCTACCGGTTACCATGCTAGTTTTGAATACCATCTGCCTAATAAAGCAAACATTTCGGTAGGATTATTTTACAATAGCATACATAATTTAATTGATAATCGATTGGTGGCCTATAAACTAGGGGGCGCTCAAATATTTAGCTACCTCAATGTTAAATCTGCATTTACTAAAGGGCTCGAATTAAATACCGATTATAAAATCGCAAAAAGTTTTTCAATCAGCGGTGGTTATCAATTTTTATTATCTGGCGACCAGTCTGAAATAGATAAAATTGAACAAGGGAAAGTTTTTACACGAGATGCAAATGGCTTTAGTAAATTATTAAAAACTACCGATTACGTAGGACTTCCTAACAGGAGTAAGCATCAAGTAAATGTTAAGTTGCAATATCAACATGAGGGCGTATTTGCTACCCTACGTGCACTTTATAAAAGCAAGTGGTTTGTTACGGATACAGATGGCAACGGTATTTACAATACCAATGATGCACACGCTGTTGGGTTTGTACAACTCAATGCCACAGTAGGACTGCCTATTTCAAAAAACCTATTAGTGCAAGTAGGTTGCAACAACTTGCTTAATTATAGCGACCCTATCAATATGCCCAATTTTATGGGCCGCTCCGGTTTTATAAGTTTTAACTATACTCGTAAACAATCAATCGAAAAATAAAAACACATGAAAAAAGTTATCTATTCAATTGTTGGTATTTTATTATTTGCCGCATGTTCTAAAGACGATGCAACTGGAACAATAGATCCTGTTATTAGTGTAACGGTAACCAATTTACCTGCAGACACTATTATTGGCATTACGCCAGGTGCACCACCTGCTGGAGGTATGCCATATGGCGCTGGCAAGTATACTTTTTTTAGTTTAGAAAGAGGTGTGATTGTGCCATCTACAGACAGTGCTTCTACTAAATGGGATATTGCATTTAAAGGAACTACTATATTAACCAATAGTGGCAATGGTGGACCAGGTATGGGCGGTGCGTTTGTGTATGTTGGTTTGTTTTCTGATGTAAAAACAATCCCTTCCGATTCTACATTTAAAACAGAAAATGCGCCAACTTCTTATGCAATTACGACCGGTAGCAATAAAGGATGGTATGTTTACGATGGTTTAAACAATTTAATTACGCCCATTCCAGGTCGTGTATTAGTGGTAAGAACGGCTAGTGGCAAGTATGCAAAAATTGAAATTTTAAATTACTATAAAGGAGGCGTAACCCCAGCGGCTAGTGCATCTGACCTTATAAAAATGAGTGAGCAGCGCTATTATACATTCAGATATAGCTTTCAATCTAATGGTACCAAAACGTTTTAGTTTTTTAGGTTAATAATTACATCCCCCTACATGGAATCTGCATTGTTTGTGCAGGTTCCATTTTTTTTGTACTTTTCTAATATGAAAAAACGAGTATGGCTGTTGTTTGCGCTTTTTGTTTTTGCAAAAGTTCATGCACAAAGGGAGCGGCCCAATATTATTTTGTTTTTAGTAGATGATATGGGTTGGCAGGATTGCTCGTTGCCTTTTTGGGATAAGCCAACAAAACTAAATTCTATATTTCACACACCCAATATGGAAAGGTTGGCAGCAAAAGGTATGATGTTTACAAATGCTTATTCAAATGCAGTTTGTACACCTACCAGGGTTAGCCTTATGACGGGTATGAATGTGGCAAGGCATGGTGTTACCAATTGGACCAATGTAAAAATAAATACCCCCACAGATTTTAAGGACAGTTTACTTAAACCAGCCAATTGGAATTACAACGGACTTACGCCTGAGGGGTTTAATTCTAACGCACTAAATCATACGGCGGTTGCTACGCCTTTGCCGCAAATTTTAAAAGACGCCGGTTATTTCACCATTCATTGCGGTAAGGCTCATTTTGCATCTACTGGAATGCCTGGTGCGTCGCCACTTAATATGGGATTTGATATAAATATTGGGGGAAGCGCAGCGGGTAATCCAGGCAGTTTCTTGGCGTCAAAAAAATACCGTCAAAACGACAAGGACACAAGTTGGGCTGTTAATGGATTAGAAAAATATTACGCAGAGGATTTGTATTTAACAGAGGCATTAACCCGAGAAGCTGTTCATACACTTGACAATAGAAATACGAGCCAGCCATTTTTTTTATATTTCGCTCAGTATGCAGTGCATTTACCTTTTGATAAAGACGTTCGATTTTATCAAAAATATATAGATGCAGGGCTAACAGATACCGAAGCTAAATATGCAGCACTTGTAGAGGGAATGGATAAAAGTTTGGGGGACATTATGGATTATCTACAAAAAAAAGGGCTTGATAAAAACACGTATATTTTATTCACCTCTGATAATGGAGGACTTAGTTTAAAAAATGTGAGATCGGGAGAACCACATACCCAAAACCTGCCACTCAAACTAGGTAAAGGATCTTTGTATGAAGGCGGTATTCGTGTACCTATGATTGCTGCAGGCCCACATATTCAACCTGGCACAAAATCAAAACAATATATTATCTCTGAAGATTATTTTTCGACCATTTTGCAGATGGCTTCTATTCAAAATCCGACAGTTCGCCAAATTGTTGATGGAAAAAGTTTTTTACCCGTATTACAAGGCAAACAAAAAAATGTCGATCAAAAAAAGATCCTTATTTGGCATTACCCTAACAATTGGACAAATGTTGATTTAAAAGGTATTTCTTGGGCTTCTGCCATCAGGCAAGGCGATTGGAAACTACTTTATTTTCATAAGCAACAAACCCTAGAGCTTTATCATTTATCAAATGACATAGAAGAGCTACACGATTTATCGCGGGTAGAAGTGGCAAAAACAAAAGCACTCGCAAATTTGCTAACGCAAACATTAAAAGAACGAAATGCGCCCTTGCCTAGTTGGCTAGCAAGTGGCAAAAAGATTGTATGGCCTAACGAGATACGACTATTATCCAATGCTAATGAGGTAATCAAATAGGTTGATATCGGTAGCCAGGTTTATTTTTTTGCGTAGTCGGTACCGGCTAATTTCTACACCCCTTACAGAAATATTCATGAGCTGTGCTATTTCTTTGGTAGACAAATTCATTCTTAGATAAGCGCATAGCTTAAGCTCGTTGTTGCTAATATTATTATGTTTTTCTTTTAGTTTAACAATAAAATCGGAATGCACTTTATCAAAGTGTTTGGTAAAGTATTCCCACTCTTGATCTAAGTTTTCATCTTCATTTAAGGTCTTTACCATCCTCTTTAATTCGGTAATAGCGTATTCGTTGTCAATTTTTTTAATAATACTACCAAGTTCACTTTTAATTTTAGTAAGGAGTTCTCCTTTTTTTACTATGTGCATGGCAGAAGAAGCTAGTTCGGAATTTTTAAATTCAATTTCTACCCCTAATTTTTCATTTTGAAGCGTAATTAAATCACTTCCTGATTTATTGATTTCAAGTTCATGAATGTATCTGAGTCTTTGCTGCTCCTGCTCATATTTTTGTTGCTGCGACTTAAATTTTGTACGTTGGTAAATGTGCAATTTGTAAGCACCAAAACCAATTGCAATAAAATATAGTAGATAAGCAAATAAGGATCTGTACCAAGGCGCATCAATGCTAAATTGATAGCTTGAGATAGTAGATTCCTTACCTAAGTTATTTCTCACTTTTACTTCAAATGTATAATTGCCCGGGGCTAAATTGGTGTACTCCTTTTCGGTTCTTTTTGTCCACGTAGACCAGCCGTCTTCAAATCCTTTGATTCTATAGCTATATTCTAAGTTGTTTTGATAACCAAATGCAATAGAGGTATAATCGAAATGCATAGTTTTAAACCTATATGAAATATGAGGCGTATTTTTTAGATCTTGTAACTGAATCTCATTGACATCTTTAAAATAACCGCCAAATAATGTACTGTCTAGGTTGTCAATAATATGTACCGACCTTATTTGCACATGTAAAGCCGGCTCTTGTTTTTTATATTTCTCATAGTTGATATGGTAGAATCCTTTTTCGCCGCCTAAAAAAATATTATTACCATCAATGGGGTAGATATATTCAAAACCACTAAGCATTTTTCCATTGAGTTCTGGTATATAAGTAACTTGTGGTTGTTGGCCTGTGTAGTCTATTACACCTAGCACCTTTTCATGTATGAACCAAATGTTGCCTTCTTTATCTTCTTTTAAATAGCGGATACTTTGATCACCAATGAGCGACGCATAATTATTAGCGGTTTCAAAAACGTCTTTTTCGGTGTTGTACTCATACACACCTTTTTCTGTACCAACTACAATTCTATTTTTTATTTTATAGATATGGTTATTGAGTAATAAAGGGAGGCCTTCTTTTTTCTGGTATTGTTTAGTTGTATAAATGCCGTTGCTATTTTTAACGATTTTGTAAACGCCATGGTATGGATGTGATACCCAAATGTTTTCTTCTGCATCAATGGTTACATACCTAGAGGATTCATAAAAATTAGGAATATCTAGCGATTCAATGAGCTGATTAGCCTTAGCGTCTAGTAGGGTGAGTCCTCTGTAAGTACCACCAACAATAAGGGTAGAAGGTGTCATGTTTCCAAGCGGCGTAAAGTTCCAGAAGCCTGGTTTGCTAGAAAACGGGGTAGCTACTTTGTTGTTGACGTAAAAAGCTCCTTCATGATGTCCAAGTACAAGCTGGTTGTTAATGAGCGCTAAGCCCCATGATTGGCCACTCGTGTTTTGCACTAAAGAAAAGTCTCCTTTACTAAAGCTTAAATCATTTACGGGTTGCAGTGGAACACTGTAAAGTCCATTTGAAGTACCAATATAGAGTTGTTGATTTTGTATCATAGCTGTGTAGCCTGATTCATCTAGCAGCTTTGGCGAAATATGTTTAATGGCGCTATTGTATGCGATAAAGTCTATTCCGTTATTTAACCCCAACCATAGATTTTGCTTTTGGTCTAAAAAAATACTAAGGATATTATTACTCTGAAGCCCTTCAGTACTTGAAAATTTTTGAATGATTTCGGCCTTGTTATTTATAACGTACACGCCACCGCTACTTGTGGCTAGTGCCATCCATTCTTTATTAATAGCAATAGCACTATAAATTCTTTCGTTTTGAAAAATGCCCGCCGCCCCTGTTGTTATAGGTTGAATGGTATTATTGCTATAATAAAATAGGCCTTTTTTGAGTGTTGTGATAATGGCACCTCCGGTAGTTGGGATCATCCCCGTAACCGGGTCTGTTTTAGAAAAGACGTAATTGGTTGTTATAGGTTGCCAAGAATCATTTACAAAAGCCATCAAGCCCGTCTGGTAGTCGTGGGCGTATAATTTACCATTGCAACTGGTTAAATAAGCCCATTCGGAAGGGGCTTTAAACACCGTAATGGTTCCGGTGTTGTATTGAAATATTTTATTGGGAGATCTAAAAAACAGGGAAGATTTATAGGAAATAATATCCCAAACGTCTTCAAATGACCTGAATTTTGCTGGAATTAAGTTAGTAAGGGAGTGATAAACTAGGCTACCATTTGCATTTGGAGCAAAATACCCAAGCTCGTCTTGTCCACCCACGTATATTTTATTATCTGCTCCAATTTCTACTGATCTAACAATAGTTTTGTTGGGTAAGGGGTAGATTTTCCAGTTTTTTCCATCAAAACTTAATAGGCCCTCGTTGTTGGCAAAATAAACAATTCCATTTTTATCTTGTTTAATATCCCAGTTCTGGAGACCGGCATTGTAGGATAATTTAGAATAATTTATAATGTCTGGAAGTCCAATTGTGTTTTGACTTGCTACCAAAAATGGAATAAGGAGTAAAAAGACTATTTTTTTCACCGCTCACGAATTTTATGAATCATTAAATATATGAAATATAAGTTGATGTAGTATTGTAGTATTTTACATTATTGACAATCAATTAGTTAAAAATACTGATGTAGTATTGAAGTGCTAATCGATTCATATTTTGTAGTGCTACTTACTACTTTTACACTGCCAAAAATTTACAAATTTTCTTTCACACAAACGATTGCATTATGAAAATAAGATTTATTCTTATGTGCCTTGTTTTGATGCTAGGGCTTGGCGTACAAACGCTTTATGCTCAGTCAATTGCCGTTACCGGTAGAGTCAAAAACAAAAATACTGGCGAATTGCTAGTAGGCGCTTCAGTTTCTGTTCAGGGCAAATCAGTAGCCCTTACCGATGCCAATGGCCGGTTCTCACTTAACACATCAGTAGGTTCCGTTCTAGAAATCAACTACACAGGCTTAATTACTACCAAGGTTACGGTGGCAAAAGCAGGTGAAATAGAAGTTTCTCTGGAGCAAAATCCTGCTAATACGCTTGGAGATGTAGTAGTTATCGGTTATGGTACTCAAAAAGTTACCAAAATATCGGGGGCTATTTCTACCGTAAAAGCAAGTGATATTGAAAAACTTAAACCCGTAAGAACGGAAGAGGCTTTACAAGGTAAGGCGTCTGGTGTTAACGTCATTCAATCTGGTTCGCCTGGATCTAAACCAACGGTACTTATTAGAGGTATTCCTTCTTTTTCAGGTACTGACCCGGTCGTGATTATTGATGGTGTGCCTCAAACATTAACCGATCTTAATTCAATCAATGCTTCAGATATTGAGTCTATCAACGTATTAAAAGACGCTGCTACTACTGCCATTTATGGTGTTAAAGGGGGTAACGGTGTTATCGTTGTAACAACCAAGGGTGGACGTAAAAGTCAAAAAGCGGCTATCAGTGTGGCTAGTAACTATGGCGTTCAAGAAGTAATTAACACTATTGGTGTTTTAAATGCTTCTGAATATGGTGGGATGATTAATGAAGGTAGCACGACAGCGGGCGGCCCCATCATTTTCCCGAACCTTTCTTTATTAGGTGTAGGAACGGATTGGCAAAAGCAAGTATTTAAAACTGCAGCTATGCAATCTCATACGATTGCTGCGCAAGGTGGTGGAGAAAATATGACCTACTTTTTATCGGCGGGTTATTTAACCCAAGGTGGTATCGTAGGTGGTAATGACAAGTCTCGTTTTGACAGAGGCAACTTTTCTGCCAACTTAACTTTTGATATTTCTAAGAAACTTAAATTCTTATTAAACACAACAGCAGTTACGTTAAACTCAAAAGGCATTCAAGAAAACTCTTTCAATAGTGTTTTAGGAAGTGCACTTAATTTTGATCCTACAGTCGCTATTGCAAACAATGTACCTAACACAGTTGGTAAAAATGGGTTCAGTAACTTATTGTTATCAGAAATTTTTAACCCACTTACTAAATTAGAGAACACCTACAATTCTAATGTAGGTTCTAAAATTTACGGCAAGTTTGAGCTTCAATACAATGTGGTTAAAAACCTTACGTTAACTTCTCGTTTTGGTTATACAAAATATGATGGCAACGCTAAAAGCTTTACTCCACTTGTATTTTATGGCCCACTCAACGTAGACAATTCAATGAACGCAGACGGTTCTACTGTAACAGGTAAGCACAGCAGCGTAGCGCATGAAAAAGTGAGCAACTTTAATTATACTTGGGAGTCTTTCGCAAACTATAATTTCAAATACAAGCAAGATCATAATTTCGAAACTGTATTAGGTTTGTCTGTTGCAAAAGTGAGCGGTAACGCAGCGGGTGCAACACGTCAAGATGTGCCTTTTAATAGTTGGGAATTTGCAGATTTTACTGCTGCAACAGGTAACAACGCTGCTACCAATACCAACGCATTAGCTGGTTACTACTACCAATACTTTAGAAGAAACCTCTCTTACTTTTCTCGTATCAACTACGATTACCAAGATAAATATTTAGCTTCTTTTACTGCACGTAGAGATGGTTCTTATGCATTTGGTACCGACAATAAGTTTGGTAACTTCTTCTCTGGATCACTTGGTTGGGTCGTATCTAAAGAAAAATTCTTTAAAGCTGATTTTGTTGATCAATTTAAAATCAGAGGAAGCTATGGTACCATTGGTAATGAAAACGTAAATCCTCAGTTTGTGAGTATCGTTACAGGTGGCCCTAGTTATGGTTCTACCGCAAACAGTAATGGTTACAACTTTAGTGATGTTTTCTATCCAGGTTCTACAGTTGCTTCTGCAGCTAACACAACTTTAAGATGGGAAAAACAAGTTCAATCTAACGTTGGTTTTGATTTAGTTGTGTTTAAAAATAAATTCTCATTAACTGCAGATTATTTCCAAAAGTCTGTGGATGGTTTATTATTTACGCCTTCTGCTTCTTTGTATTTAGGAACTGTACCAAGCCCTATTGCTAATATTGGTTCTACCAAGAGTAGTGGCTTTGACTTCACGTTAAATTACAACGAATCCATTGGTAAAAACTTCAAATTCAATACCGCATTCACCTTTACAACTTCTACCAACCAAGTAACTGCTACCAACGATGATGGTACTGCTAAAATCTTTGGTGGCAATTATTTTAATGGTCAATCACAAAGCGTAACGGTTTTTGAAAAAGGATTTACACCGGGTTATTTCTACGGATATAAAACCGCGGGTCTTTTCCAAAATGCTGCTGATGTAGCTGCTTCTCCTAAGCAAGCGGGTGCTCAACCTGGCGACATTAAATATGTAGATGTGAATGGGGATGGTGTTATCAATGCTTCAGATAAAACTAATATAGGAGATCCATTCCCTAAGTTTACGATGGGTTGGAGCTTAAATATGTCTTACAAGAATTTTGATTTCAACGCATTTGTATATGCATCTGTTGGAAACGATATCTATAGAGCGTACGAAAGAAATGCAAACTACTCTAACAAAGAGCGTTCTGTATTAGCACGTTGGACTGGCGAAGGCACAACAAACGATGCACGTTATCCACGTTATTCTTTTGTGGATGCGAATAGTAATATCAGGGTTTCTGATAGATATGTAGAAGATGGTTCATTTATCAAACTCAAAAACCTTCAATTGGGTTATACCTTCTCTGGTAATTCTAAAAAGTGGTTTAATAAAGTACGTGTGTATGCACAAGTGAAAAATGCTTTCACCTTTACTAAATACACTGGTTATGATCCAGAAATTGCGGGTGGCATCTTAGATACAGGTATTGATCGTGGTGCATATCCACAGGCCAGAACCTATTCATTTGGCTTTGATATTAAACTATAATCTTCACTACTAAAAAATACATTTATGAAGATCAATTCAATAAAAATAGTAGGCCTGGTTTTAGTTATTACCATGCTTGCATCTTGTAAAAAATGGGTGGACTATAATCCCCATGAAGATTTTGTTATCACAGAACAAGATTATTTAAAGTCAGAATCTGACTACCGGAATATGTTGGTGAGTGTATATACACCACTACAATGGATCAACCAAGTCGTTCCAGTGGGTGATATCGCTTCTGATAACGCTGTATCTGGTGGCGAAAATGCTTCTGATGTACTGTCTTTACAACAAATCGACGACTACACCCATACCCCTGTAAACAGTACACTTGCAGAAATTTGGTTAACCGCTTATGAAGGTGTTAACCGTGCCAACTACATGTCACAATACAAGGCTGCTAATTTAGCTGGTCAAAAAATTGATTTTGCAGGTAAAGAAGCTTTGTATGGCGAAGTAAATTTTTTACGCGCCTACTACTACTTTACACTCGTGCGTATGTTTGGTGATGTGCCTCTTTTTGCAGACAAGCGTTTAAGTCTTGCCGAGTCAAAAAGTTTAAAGCGTTCACCTAAAGCAGACGTGTACAAGCAAATCGAAACAGATTTAACAGCTGCTATTACTGTGTTACCTGCGGTGCAAACACAAAAAGGTAGAATTACTAAATATGCTGCACAAGCACTACTTGGTAAAGTATATCTCTATCAAAACAAGTTTGATGCTGCTGCTGCCATGTTAGACAATGTAATCAACTCAAATGCATTTACACTCGTTTCTGATTTTGGTTCTATGTTTTTAGCCGCTGGTGAAAATGGTCCAGAATCAATTTTTGAAATTCAGTACTCTAATGTATCTCCTTATTACAACTGGGGTGGTGCAACACGTGGACAAGGTAACTATGCCATTCAACAATGTGGTATTAGAGGCTTGAATGGTTCTGCTCAAATGCCTTATGCGGCAGGTTGGAGTACCAACTTACCTTCGCAAAATTTAGCTGCAGCTTATACAGCTGGTGATAAAAGAAAAGCAGTTACCGTATTAGATATTGAAGCCTACAAAACAGCAAATCCTTCTTTTAATATTACCTATCAAGTAGCGCCTTACAAAAACACAGGCTTGTACAATCAAAAGTATTTGCCTCGTAAAGGAGAAACTTCAGGTCAAGTAGAATTAAACTACCTCAACAACTTTAGAATCATTCGTTACGCCGATGTTTTATTGATGGCTGCAGAAGCTTACAATAGAGCTACAACCCCTAACGATGCTAAAGCATTGGGTTATTTAAATCAGGTAAGACAAAGAGCTTTCGGAAACACTACAAATAATAGTAGTGTTTCAGGTGCTGCTTTAAAACAAGCCATCTGGGACGAGCGTAGATTGGAGCTTGCAATGGAAGGAGATCGTTTCTTTGACCTTGTAAGAACAGGTCTTGCTGCAACTAAAATTACTGGCTTTAAAGCGAATAAGCATGAAGTGTTCCCAATACCTCAACAAGAGGTTGATATTTCTGGTTTAACTCAAAACGCTGGATATTAATCTCATTGTAAAATCTATTTAAAAAAATAGTATGAAAACATTAAAATATTTATTGAGTTGCTTGATACTCATTTCTACATTCTCAGGATGTAAAAAAGAAATCAATGAAGATGTTGCCTTCGTTCAAACGGCGGCTACCTCTGCAAAATTGGGCGCTATGTTTACCATTACCCAGGATAATACAGGACTTGTAACAATCACCCCAATTGGAGAAGGTGTTGCAACTTTTGAAATTGCTTATGGTCATGGCACTGGTAGTCCAGTTAAAGTATTACCTGGCGGCAGTACCACACATATATATCCAGAAGGTGTGTATGATGTTAAAATTACTGGTACAAACGTTGCCGGTGTGTCAACTACGGCTACGCAAAAATTAACGGTTACATTTAAGGCGCCAGAAAATTTAGAAGTAACTGCAGTTATTGATGCGGCTAACAAATACAAACTAAACGTTTCTGCAAAAGCATTGTATGAAACTTTTTTTCAGGTGTATTTTGGAGATGTTGCAAATGAAGTGCCAACTAACTTTTTAGAAGGTCAAACCATTTCTAAAGTGTATGCAAAAACGGGTACTTACACTGTAAGAGTGGTTGCATTAAGTGGTGGTGCAGCAACTACAACATTTACAAAAGTAATTACCATTGTCGATCCGGTTTTATTACCAATTACATTTGAATCTGCTACTATCAACTATGCTTGGAACGACTTTAGTGGTGGTAATGTAACGGTTGTTGCAAACCCACAATCTAATGGTATCAATACTTCAGCTAAGGTTGCCAAAATGGTAAAAAATGCTGGTGATCCTTGGGGTGGAAGTTGGATTGGCCTTGGAGGTCCAATTGATTTCTCTGCTAACAAGGTTTTCAGAATGAAAGTCTTTTCTCCAAGAGTAGGTGCTAAGGTTTTATTGAAAGTTGAAAATGCGGGTAATGGTTCTATTTCTTTTGAAAAAGAAGTAGTTACAACCGTTGCGAATGCTTGGGAAGATTTAGCATTTGATTACAGAACAATCAATACCTCTAATGCATACCACAATATTGTTATCATTTTTGATAATGGTACGCCAGGTAATGGTTCTGCAAACTATACATTCTTAATGGATGATATTAGATTAACAGATGCGATGCCAAATTCTCAAATAGATTTACCAGTAACATTTGATGTTGCAGGTGTAAACTATACAGTTACGGATTTTGGTAATAACCAAACCGTAGATGCCGTGGATCCTACAAATGCTAGTAATAATGTTAAAAAAACAACTAAGATAAATGGTGCAGAAACTTGGGCAGGCACTACGATTGGCACATCTACTGGTTTTGCAACTGCTATTCCTTTAACGGCTGCTGCTTCTCAAATGAGTGTTAGAGTGTATTCTCCTGCTGCTGGCCTTAAAGTATTATTAAAAGTAGAAGACCGCAGCAATCCTACGCGTTCTGTAGAAACATTTGCTACAACAACCGTTGCTGGTGCATGGGAAACGTTGATTTTTGATTTCAACAACCAAGCCCCTGGTACTGCTGCATTTAATGCGACTTACACATTTAACATGGCTTCTATTTTCTTTGATTTTGGAAATAGCGGTACGGGTAAAGTTTTCTATTGGGATGATGTTAAAAAATTAGCAACTAACTATGTAGAAACTTTAGGCCTTCCTTTAACTTTTGAATCTAGCACACTTGCATATACTTGGAATGATTTTGATGGTGGTGTTGTAACTGTTGTCAACAATCCTCAATCTAGTGGTATTAATACCAGTGCTAAAGTGGGTAAGATGGTTAAAAATGCTGGTCAAATTTGGGGTGGAAGCTGGATTGGATTAGCTGCTCCAATTGATTTCTCTACTAAGAAAACATTTAAAGTAAAAGTATTCTCGCCAAGGGTAGGTGCTAAACTTTTATTGAAAGTTGAAAATCAAACCAATGGTGGTATCAGCTTTGAAAAAGAAGTAACAACTACTGTTGCAGGTGCTTGGGAAACACTAACGTTTGATTATAGTGCTATTAATACAGCAAACTCATATCAAAAAATTGTATTGATTTTTGATTTAGGAACTGTTGGTGATGGCTCTGCTAACTTCACGTTCTTATTTGATGATATCACTCTAAATTAATTTGATAAAACCTACAACTATGAAAAATAATTTTAAATATATCGTTGCGGTTTTGTTTGTTACTACAATTGGTTTTATTTCTTGTAAAAAAACTGAGTATAGTTTCGGCAACATTAAAACACCAACAAGCTTAACGCTTACAACTACAGTAGCAGGCGCAGACGCTTCAAATGCAAATGGCAATGGTACAGGTTCTGTAACCATAACCACTAAAGCAACAGATGCTTTAACCTATAATATTGATTTTGGAGATGGTAAAACGCAAGTGGTTCCTTCAGGTACTATTACTTATAAATACACTACTCCAGGTGTAAACGATTATATGGTTACCGTAAGAGCTATTGGTACGGGTGGTGCCGTTTCTGTGATTAGTAAAAAAATAAGTGTATTTGTTGCTTTTGCAATTCCGCAAACAATTTTAGATGCACTTACTGGAACAGGATCTCGCACTTGGGTTACCGATAAAGACGCACCTGGCCATTTTGGTGTTGGACCATCAGATGCTTTTGATGCTATCTGGTATTCAGCTACGCCTAATTCTAGAGAAGCATGTGCTTATGATGATGAAATTACTTTCACCAAAGATGCGCTTAACAATATTTCAATGACAATTGATAATAAAGGACAGTCATTTTCTATTGGCGCTGCTAGTTCGTTTTACGGGTTTAGTGGAGGTGATGCATGTTTTAATATCGTTACAACAGGAACTAAAAAATTAGCTTTTATGGACGCTACTTCTGCTTCAACTACAGCAGTATCAACTAGAATTCAATTTAATGTTCCAGGTAATGGTATTATCAATTTTGGTACTGGCGGAACTACCTATGAAATTTTAAAAGCAACTGCTACAAATATTTTTTTAAGAAATATTGGCGCGGATGGTAATTCTTGGTATCAAAAATTGAAGGCAAAATAATTTTACAAAAGTGCGTATATCTTCTTCATTGTTGGTCTTACTAATGGGTGTATCATTTTTATGGGCTTGCTCAAAAGGTGATGCACCTGTGGTAAACCCTGCGCCTTCGAATCTAACAGTAACGGCTACTGTTGTCGCAGACAATAGCGGGAATGTAAATTTTGTAGCATCTGCTACTGGTGCAACTACCTACGAGTACGATTTTGGCAATGGTGTTTTTCAAACAGTACCTACAGGTACAGTGATGTATAAATATCCGGCTACTGGTAACTACACGGTAAATGTAATTGCTAAAAATGCAGCCGGACAAACCATTTCAAAGTCTATTGCTGTTTCTGTTACAGTGGCCCTATCCCTGATTTGGTCTGATGAATTTGATTTGCCGGGCGCACCCAATCCAGCCAAATGGGGATATGACATTGGTGCAGGTGGTTGGGGCAACGCAGAATTGCAGTATTACACCAACAGAACGGATAATGCGATTGTGTCTAATGGCACATTAAAAATTATTGCGCAAAAAGAAACATATAGTGGAAGTGCTTATACATCTGCTAGGCTTTTAACCAAAGATAAATTCTCGTTTAAGTACGGGAAAGTTTTAGTGCGTGCAAAAATGCCTGTAGGTATTGGTACTTGGCCTGCCGCTTGGATGCTTGGCGGTAATATTAGTACCGTAAGTTGGCCAAACTGTGGTGAAATTGATATTGTAGAGCACAAGGGTAGTGACGTTAACAAAATTTATGGCACGCTGCATTATCCAGGAAATTTTGGAGGCAATGCAATGGGTGGTACAAAAGTTATAACAGGCGCTAACTCCGAGTTTCATATCTATACTTGTGAATGGTCGGCAGCTAACATTAAGTTTTATATAGATGATGTACTCTATTATTCTTTTGCCAATAGTAGCACAGTCCCTTTTAACCAGAACTTTTTTGTGCTATTAAACCTAGCTATGGGTGGAACCTTTGGTGGCGCAGTAGATGCTGGCTTTACAAATGCTACGTTTGAAGTTGATTATGTGCGTGTGTATCAGTAGAATTTTAATACAAATAATTTATGTGTACGTTTCGAATTATAGGGTTGTTTTTAGTAGCTTCTTTTTTTGCTGCACCAGCGGATGCACAAAAAAGAGTGTACAATAAACTCGTATGGCAAGATGATTTTTCTAAAAATGGGTTACCTGATTCTACCAAATGGAGTTACGATGTTGCGCATGGTTGTCCTAAAATATGTGGATGGGGTAACAATGAAATACAATACTACACGCAGGCTAGAAAAGAAAATGCGCGTGTAGAAAATGGATATTTAATGATTGAAGCCCGCAAAGAAAAATTTGAAGACACTCATTATACTTCTGCAAGACTCGTTACCAAAGATAAAGGAGATTGGAAATATGGCCGTATGGTAATAAGGGCTCAAATACCTACTGGTAAAGGATTGTGGCCTGCAGGATGGATTTTACCAACAGATAAAGTATATGGTGAGTGGCCAAAAAGTGGAGAGGTTGATATTTTAGAGGCAGTTGGCTTTGCGCCCGATTCTGCATTTGGAAGCGTACATACAGGGCGGTATAATGGAATGATTGGTACGCAAAAATCGGCATCTTTAATTGTTCCAAATTTGTCTACTCAGTTTCATGATTATGAAATTGAATGGACGCCAGAAAAAATTGATTTTTATATCGATAACAAATTATACAACACTTTTAAAAACGAGCATACGGGTTCAGATGCTTGGCCTTTTGATCAACGATTTCATTTGATTTTAAATATCGCCATAGGTGGAAATCTGGGTGGTAAACATGGTATTGATGATGCCATTTTCCCGGCACAAATGAAAGTGGACTTTGTAAAAGTGTTTCAGTAGTAATTTCCCCCTCATTTTGTTTTAGGTCCCTTTTTGGTTAATGCCGGATTAATTTCCGGTATTTTATGTGTAGTCAAACTAATTTTTTATTAAAAATCAATGTAAAACATATATATAAAATATAAATAAGATATAGTCTATATTCTACATAAAAGAAAATGAGTTAAATTCACTTCGTGTAATTATTACACATTTGGTTTACGATGCCAACTAACGCTTGTTTATGAGAATTTTTGTACTGCTATGCTGTCTTATAGCCGCTGTGTCGGCACATGCACAATTGCTGCGTACAGAACCCTTATTTATAACAGAGACTACTAATTCCATTACCATTTTTGCTGACGCTACAAAAGGAAACAAGGGTATTTTAAATTATACTGGTGATGTGTTTGTGCATATAGGTGTCATTACTTCATTAAGTACTTCGAGTAGCAACTGGAAATATGTTCCAGTAAGTTGGGGCGTAGCAGACAACAAAATCAAATGCACTAAGCTTCCAAATAATATTTGGTCATTTACCATTACCGGAGGTCTCCGTAATTTCTTTGTCATCACTAATACCGCAGAAACCGTACAAAAAATTGCTGTTTTATTTAGAGACGCAACTGGTGCACAAGTGCTTCGCAACACAGATGCATCTGATATGTACATTCCAGTGTATGATAACAGCTTTGCAGTTCGTATTGATTCTCCTATCACGCAACCATTATATGTTCCAGCAATAGAGCCTATTACAAAAGCAGTAGGTGATACGGTATCTATTATAGGTGTAGCAAGCAGTTCAGCTGCATTGTCACTATATGTGAACGATTCATTAATTGCAACAGCAACAGGTACAAGTATTACCAATAAATTTATTTTACAAAAAGTAGGCAATCAAAAGATACTCGTAAAAGGGATCAACCAAACTGTAACAAGTAAAGACTCTGTTTCATTTTTAGTAACTGGCGCTACCAACTTCGTTAATTTACCTGCTGGTGTTGTGGATGGTATTAATTATGAACCAGGTGATACATCTGTAACACTCGTTTTATACGCGCCAAAAAAATCTTCTATCACTGTTACCGGTGACTTTAATAATTGGACACCCGGACTTTCGCACGTTATGAAAATGACGCCGGATAGTTTGCGCTTTTGGATTCGATTAACCGGTTTAACACCTGGGGTAGAATATGCATACCAATACATTATTGATGGTGCTTTAAAAGTGGCAGATTATAATGCAAATAAAATATTAGATCCTTGGAATGATGGTTACATTGCTGCTACCACTTATCCTAATTTAAAAGCCTATCCAACTGGTAAAACCACAGATATTGTAAGTGTTATACAAACGGCTCAACCCAAATACACATGGAATGATGCAAGCTTTGTTAGACCCAACAAAAAAAATCTTGTAGTGTATGAGCTTTTGCTCCGCGACTTTGTGGCAAAGCACGATTTTCAAACACTCAAGGACACGCTCCCTTATTTAAAAAAATTAGGCATCAATGCCATTGAGTTAATGCCGTTTTCTGAATTTGAAGGCAACAGTAGTTGGGGTTACAATCCTAATTTCTTTTTTGCTACAGATAAATATTATGGAACGCCACAGGCCATCAAATCATTTATTGATGCGGCGCACCAACAAGGCATCGCCGTTATCATGGATATGGTATTAAACCATGTGTTTGGCTCATCGCCACTTGCTAAAATGTATTGGGATGGAGCAAGCAATAAACCTGCAGCTAACAACCCTTGGTTAAATACAGATGCCAAGCATCCATTTAATGTAGGTAACGATTTTAACCACGAGTCTGCGGCAACCAAGCAACTTGTGACAAGAGTGGTGAAGCACTGGCTTAAAGAGTTTCATATAGATGGGTATAGATGGGATTTATCTAAAGGATTTACACAAGTAAATAATCTAACCAACGTAAGTGCATGGGGTGCTTATGATGCATCTCGTATTAAAATTTGGAAATCCATTTATGATACCATGCAAGTAGCTAGCGCATCTAGTTATTGCATTCTTGAACACTTTGCGGATAACACAGAAGAAAAAGAATTAGCAGACTATGGCATGCTTTTATGGGGTAATGCCAATTATAGTTTTACAGAAGGAACCATGGGGTATACCTCTACTTCAAACTTTGGCACTAGCTTTTCTAATAGCAGAAATTTTGCCAATCAGCATTTAGTTACGTATATGGAAAGCCACGACGAAGAAAGGCTTCAATATAAAAATCTAAACTTTGGAAACAGTGCAGGTACGTATAATATAAAAGATCCTGCTACTGCGTTAAAAAGAAATGAAATGGCTGCTGCATTTTGGGCACTTACGCCAGGTCCAAAATCAATGTGGCAATTTGGCGAACTGGGTTACGATTTAAGTATCAACACTTGTACCAACGGAACTATCGATGTAAACAATTGTAGACTTGCCGAAAAACCAATTAAATGGGATTACTTACAAGATGCAAATCGTAAAGGATTGTTTGATGCCTATGCTAAGTTTTTAAAACTTCGTGGCACATCTAGTTATACCAATGATTTTGGTTCTAATAAATATGCCATTAATTCTGTGGGGGCTATAAAGTCTATGCAATTAAATGGAGACTCTATTAAACTAGTCGTAGTTGGAAACTTTGATGTAACACCTCAAACAGCGACAGTTGCATTTCCAGCAGATGGGTTTTGGTACAATTTATATACTAACAAATACCAGCTAGTATCTGGGGGATCTGTTAGCATGACTTTGCAGCCAGGTGAGTACTATGTGTTAGGAAATAAAAATTTAAACAATACGGTTGTTACAGCAATTGCCCCTGTTGGTTTTGCTATGTTAGATGCAAATACTACTATTGCTCCAAATCCTGTAAGACAAGCAGCTATTTTTAAATATAGTTTGCCTGAATCTGGGAAAGTGAGTATTAAACTTTTAAGTGCTTCCGGCGTTATAGTAGATGGTCTTTTTAATGGATGGCAAAACAAAGGACAACAGCAACTCATTATCAATAAGAAAGGTCTACCTCCAGGGGTTTATCATATATCTATTCAATCAAATCTTAAACAAAAAACACAAACATTTTTAATCACTAATTAGTATTTATTCAAATTGAAATTGTAATTCTATGAACATTAAAAAAGCACTTGTTGCAATGCTGATGATGCTAACAGTTTTCTGTTTGCCATCCATTGCGCAAGACCGTACGGTTACGGGTAAAGTAACCAATGCAAAAGATGGTTCGCCGTTAGTGGCAGCTAGTATCCTTGTAAAAGGATCTGGTGTTGGAACACAAACAAATGCCGATGGTTCATTTAGTTTGAAAGTTCCTGCTAAGGCAACTACACTTGTCGTATCTTCTTTGAATTTTGACACCAAAGAAGTAACCTTAATCGGCAGTTCTGTATCCGTATCACTTACACCTTCTGTAGATCAGTTGAGTGATGTAGTGGTAATTGGATATGGTACCGTTCGTAAAAAGGACCTAACAGGATCTGTTGTTAACGTGTCTTCTAAAGACTTTAACAAAGGTGTTATTTCAACACCAGAACAATTGATTCAAGGTAAGGTTGCGGGTGTGCAAATCACAAGTAATAATGGTGCTCCAGGATCTGGAAGTACCATTAGAATTAGAGGTGGCGCCTCTTTAAATGCAAGTAACGATCCACTTATTGTTGTGGATGGTATGCCAATAGACGGTGGTGGTATTTCTGGTCAAGCAAATGCGCTTGCCTTAATTAACCCTAACGATATTGAGTCTTTCTCAATTTTAAAAGATGCATCTGCTACAGCAATTTATGGTGCTAGAGCATCAAATGGTGTAATCATCATTACAACTAAAAAAGGTAAATCAGGTGCACCTAAATATACGTTCAGTTCTCAACTGAGTGTATCTAAGGTTTCTAAAAAAGCAGATATTTTTTCTGCAGATGAAATTAGAGATATCGTAAAAACAAAAGGTGCTAGCTATGCTTCTTTATTAGGTACAGCTTCTACTGATTGGCAAGATGAAATTTATCAAACTGCTATTAGCACAGATAACAATATTTCTGTTGCAGGTGCATTCAAAAAAATACCTTACCGTTTTTCTTTAGGTAATTTATTACAAACAGGTGTTTTAAGATCAGATAAATTAAATAGAACAACTGTAGGCGTTAACCTCAGTCCTTCTTTATTTGACAATCACCTTACTATTAATATCAATTATAAGTTGGCATCTAGTGCAACAAACTTTGCAGATCAAGGTGCGATTGGAGCAGCTACTTATTTTGATCCAACTAAGCCAGTATATTCTGGTGCGGCTGCATACAACGGTTATTGGAACTGGTTAGATGCAACTTCATCTAATGGTCTTCGTGCTTTAGCGCCTAAAAACCCATTGGGTATTTTATTGGATAAAGCAGATAAGAGCAATGTTACAAGACATATTGCTAGTGCCCTTTTCGATTATAAAGTTCATTTCATTCCTGCTTTACACGTAATTGTAAATACGGGTGTTGATGTAGCAGAAGGTAAAGGAACCACAGTCATTGATGATAAAGCTGCTACTACTTACATGCGTTTTAAAGATGCAGCTGGTAAGTTTCATGGCGGTGTTAACAATGAATACCGTCAAACTAGAAGCAATAGCTATTTAAATGCTTATTTAAATTATGCTAAAGACATTCCTTATTTATCTTCTAGAATTGAATTTACAGGTGGTTACGAATATCAAGATTATTTAACAACCAACTATAATTTTAGCGATAAAACCTATGATGGAACAGTTGTAAATTCTCCAAACTTTGAATTCAACAAACCAGAATATCGTTTGAGTTCTTATTTAGGTAGAATGAATTTTACTGTAAAAGGTAAATATTTATTTACTGCATCAGTTCGTCAAGACGGATCTTCTAAATTTAATCCGGACAACCGTTTTGCGGTATTCCCTTCTGGAGCGGTTGCTTGGAAGTTAAAAGAAGAAGGTTTATTCAAGAATATCAAATCATTATCTGATCTTAAGTTACGCGCTAGTTATGGTGTAACGGGTCAGCAAGATGGTATTGGTTACTACGACTATATTTCTTATTACAACTTAGGTTCTAATACAGCGCAATATCAGTTTGGTAATACTTTCTATCCTATCTACCGTCCAAACGGATACTACTACAATCGTAAGTGGGAGCAAACAGCAACAACTAACTTAGCGTTAGACTTTGGTTTTGCAGACAACAGAATTACGGGTACGATTGAAGCTTATAAGAGAGAAACGACCGATTTGTTAAACGAAGTAAACCAGCCAGCTGGTACTAACTTTAGTAACAAAATTGTTGCAAACATTGGTAGCATGGAAAATAAGGGTATTGAACTTACTTTAAATGTTCAACCAATTCGTAATAAAAATACAACTTGGGATATCGCATTCAATGCTACGTATAACAAAAACAGAATCACTAAATTAACCATCTCTGATGATCCTGCTTATGCTGGTGCTCGTTTTGGTGGTATTAGTGGTGGTACTGGTAACACCATCTTAATTCACTCTGTAGGTCAACAAAGAGGTTCTTTCTTTGTATACAAGCAAGTGTATGATGCAAACGATAAGCCAATTGATGGTTTATACGCTGACTTAAATAGAGATGGTATCATTAACGAAAAAGATTTGTATCAATACAAAGCAGTAGATCCTCAAATGTTCTTTGGTTTAAGTTCAAACTTAACGCATAAGAACTGGTCTGCTGGTATCGTAATGCGTGCAAACATTGGAAACTACTTATACAATAACGTAGCTTCTAGTTCAGGTACTTTAAGAAATATCTTAAACCCAATTGGTTATATCAACAACGGTTCTAGAGATTATTTAAAATCTGGATTTAGTGGTAATGGTTCTAATTACTACTTATCTGATTACTATATTCAAAATGCGTCTTTCTTACGTATTGACAATGTTAACCTTAGCTATAATGTTGGAAAAGTATTCCATAACAAAGCAGCTATGCGTATCAGTGCAAACGTTCAAAACGTATTAACAATCACTAAGTACACAGGACTTGATCCTGAGATGAATGGTGGAGTTGACAACAATTTCTACCCTCGTCCAAGAACCATTGTATTGGGTGTAAATCTTGATTTCTAATTCAATCACTAGTACAAAAAATATAACAATGAAAAATAATCTATATAAACAAGTAATAGCCACGATCGGAGCGTTTGTTGTGTTGGCATCTTGTAGCAAAAAGTTAGACTTATTGCCTACTAATGATGTTACTTCTGCAACTGTTTATGCCGATGCAAATGGTTATAAGCAAGCATTTGCTAAAGTATATGCAAGCTTTGCTTTAACAGGTAATGCGGGTCCTGCAGGTAACGGAGATATTCAGGGTATCGATGAAGGTACTTCTGACTTTTTACGTTTGTATTGGAAAGCGCAAGAATTAAGTACAGACGAAGCCGTTGTTTCTTGGGGCGATCCAGGTATTCAAGACTTCCACAACATGAACTGGTCTGCGAGCAATCCAATGTTAACAGGTCTTTACTACCGTGCTTATTATCAAATTACATTAGCGAACGATTTTATCCGTCAATCTGCAGATGCTAACTTAGCTACTAAAGGTATTACAGGTACAGATGCTGATGCGATTAAAAAATACAGAGCAGAAGCTAGATTTTTACGTGCTTACCAATATTCTATCTTAATGGATTTATTTGGTAATATTCCTTTTGTAACAGATGCTGAAACTTTAGGATCTGTAATGCCAAAGCAAAAAACACGCGGCGAAGTTTTCTCGTATATCGAAACTGAGTTAAAAGCATTAGACGCAGAATTAGTAGATGCGCGTAAAAACGAGTATGGTCGTGCAGATAAAGCTGCAGCTTGGGCATTACTTGCTCGTTTGTATTTGAATGCACAAGTATACACGGGCACTGCGAGAAATACAGATGCTGCTACCTACGCTAAAAAAGTGTTAGATGCTGGTTATTCTCTAATCACAGATTACACTAAATTAATGCGTGCAGATAACAATGTAAACACATCTGAGTTTATTTTAACCATTAACTATGATGGTTTAAAAACACAAAACTGGGGTGGTACAACATTCTTAACACACGCACCGGTTGGTGGTAGCATGGTTGCTGCTCAATTTGGTGTTGATGGTGGATGGGGTGGTTTAAGAACTACAACTGCATTGTCTGGCAAATTCCCGGATTTAACAGGTACAGCAGACAAGCGTTCTCAATTTTATACAAGTGGTCAGGCTGCAGACATTTCTGATTTAACTAAGTTTACCGATGGTTATGCCGTTACTAAATTTAAGAATATCAATATGAATGGTACGCCTGGTAAAAATTTAACTTGGGTTGATATCGATTTCCCAATTTTCCGATCTGCAGAAATGAACTTAGTATACGCCGAAGCTGTATTAAGAGGTGGAACTGGTGATGCAACAGCTTCTTTAGGTTATGTTAATGCCTTAAGAACAAGAGCTGGCGCAAGCGCTATTACTGCTGCTCAATTAAATTTAGATTTTGTATTGGATGAGCGTGCGAGAGAATTATATTGGGAAGGTTTTAGAAGAACAGATTTAATTCGTTTTAACAAATTTGTTGAATCTAGTTATGTATGGCCTTGGAAAGGTGGTGTTAAAGGCGGAACCAATGTGGATGCTTTCAGAAAAGTGTATCCTATTCCTTCTGCAGACATTTCATCAAATCCTAATCTAGTTCAAAACGCAGGTTATTAATCCTTGTCTGAAAAATTTAAAATAAATTGTATGAAAAAATTAATTCAATCACTAGTTTACGTGAGCCTTGCAATCGTATTCTTTGCTGCTTGTGAAAAAGACGAGGCAAAAGATACGTATATCAATGGTACGGCTCCAGTGCTTACGGCTACTTCAAAAGATAGCATTGCACTAAACTTTTTAACAGAAGATAATTTAGGTATCACCTTTAATTGGAGCAACCCAAATTATAAATTTGCTTCTGGCGGAAGTTCTCAAAACGTTAGTTATACCTTAGAAGTTGACACTACGGGTGCTAATTTTAAAGGTGCAAACAAAAAGTCTATCTCTATTAGCAAAGACTTGTCTGCAGCATACACGCAAAAAGCGTTTAATATTGTTATTTCTGATTTAAAATTAAAGCCAGGTAAATTGGCTAAAATTGAAGTACGTGTTATTGCTACTTTAGGCGCTGCTCCTACCGAGTTAATTTCTAATGTTTTAGTATTTAAAGTTGTGCCTTATGCGCCACCACCAAAAGTTCCAGTACCAACTAATAGTACATTATGGGTAACTGGTGATGCATTCAATTCAGGTTGGGCTAATCCTTTAGGTTCTCCTTTTGATGTTTCTCAAAAATTGGCGAAGGTTTCTGAAACCTTATATGAAGGTATTGTTGCCTTTAAAGGCGCTGGAAACTACAAGCTAATTCAAGAAAACGGCGTTTGGGGTACACAATACCATAAAGTAACAGGTGATGCATTTGCAGGTACTTTTGAAAAGAAAGATGCTGATCCAGGATTTGATGGTCCAGCTGTTGCGGGTAATTATAAAATCTCAGTTGATTTCCAAGCAGGAACTTTTACTGTAACCAAACAATAAGAACAACAAGTAAAATAGTAAACGATGAAACAAATTTTTAAAACATTGCTTTTTACGGCCACATTTGCAGTTGCACTTTGGTCATGTGAAAAAGTTGCGCCTCTTACGGTGTTCGAGCCAGGAAAGAGTGTTGTATTACAATCTTCTACAACAACTATTGCAACTAAAACAGCAGATTCATTAAGTACTGCGGTGTTGTTCTCTTGGACCAACCCACAATATGCAACGAATCAAAATACTGTAAAATACATTTTACAAATCGATTCTTCAGGAAGAGGGTTTGCAAAACCAGCTTCTATCGTATTAAACGGAAGAATGAGTTATGCATTTTTAGGTAAAGAATTAAACGCTGTATTACTAGGGTTTGGCTTTAGCTATAATGTTGCCTACAAAATCGACGTACGTATTATTTCTTCTTACGGAAATAACAACGAACAATTAACGTCTAATGTGTTAACATTAACGGCTACTCCATATGTAATTCCTCCTAAAGTACAACCCCCTACTTCTAAGAAATTATACTTAGTAGGTGCTGCAACAATAGGTGGATGGAACAACCCTGTTCCAGTTCCTACGCAAGAATTTACAAGAGTAGACTCTGTTACGTACGAAGGAAATTTTTATTTAAAAGGTGGTCAGCAATATTTGGCTTTACCTGTTAATGGAGATTGGGGTAATAAATACTCGGTTGCAAACAACTCAGTAACTGATTTAAATTTAGGTGGTGATTTTGGTTTCAATTTCTCTGACAACTTCCCTGGCCCTGCAAAAACGGGTATGTATAAGATTCGTTTTGATTTCCAACGTGGTAAGTTTACCGTTACAGCGGTTCCTTTTGGAATGATGTTTGTAGCAGGTGGTTACCAAGGTTGGGCTCCTGATAAAGCTTCTTCAATAGGGTCTATCAAAAATGATGAAGACTATCATGGATTTATTGACTTTGGTTCTGCAGGTTCAGAATTTAAGTTTACGAGCCAACCAGATTGGAATGGTAACAATTTTGGCGGAACAGCTACTACAATTAGCACGAGTGGCGCTAACTTAAGTGTTGCTACAGGCGGTTATTATTTATTAAGAGCCAATACTAAAAATAGTACTTGGTCTAAATATTTAGTTACAAGTGTTGGTATCGTTGGAGCGTTTAGCGGTTGGGGCGGAAGTCCAGACGTAGCATTAACCTACGATAGTGGTAACAAAGTTTGGAAAACAACCTTCACACTCGGTTCAGATTCTGAACTTAAGTTTAGATTTAACAGCTCTTGGGATGTTAACATCGGTGATGATGGTGGAGATGGCTTATTAGAATTTAATGGTGCAAACCTTGCTATGAAAGCAGGTACTTACGATGTAGTACTTAATCTTTCTAATGGCGGATACTATACGTATTCATTTACTAAGAAGTAATAAGATACATGTTATAAAAAAAGGGTCGAACCATGGTTCGACCCTTTTTTTATGCTAGTAACTCAAATTATTTATGTTTTTCTGAAAGCTCGCCGGCTGTTATTTTAAAGGGGAGTATGTTTTGCTTGGGTGGAATTGGACAAGTAGCATAAGGCGTGTATGCGCAAGGTGGATTAAAAGCTTTATTAAAATCAATAGTTGTGTTTCCATTACTATCTGGCCTTGGTACATACATAAATCTTCCAGTATGGTAGGTGTTAATGCCATTGGTTGCATCACCAAAAACTACAAATAAATCGCCAGGGCCTTCGCTAATGGCGTCTAGTAGATATTGCTTGCCCTCGTATTCAAAACTTATTTTGCCCGCATAATCCTGCGCCGTTGTTTGCCCTAGCACATTGGTAATAAAAAGACCACTAGGATTTGGTGGTAATAATGTAGCAGGTAAATTCCAGCTTTCATGAATGGAAAATCTTTTGTTTCCTTTAAAAGTATATAGTGCTGGATTTTTTAAATTTCTAAATCTTACACCAATTTTATCTTCACGTTTGATGATACTCCACTTAAACTGCTGATACGTGATTGGCGTATTAATTTTTTTATCTGCATCAAAACAAATGATTGTTTCTGCGTAATCATTTGGGAATTTCGTAACTGCTTTATCAAATTCAAAACTTACAGTGTTTTCAACTACTATAAATTTACCCAGTACCTGCGGCATATTTTTATGTTTAAAAACAACGGCATTGGTATTACTACTTCCAAAAGTATTTTCTCCTGGGTGAAGCCAAAATAGCCCGGCCAAATTAAGCCAACCGTCTTCTTCTGTTAAGGCTTTGATGCGTAAACTGTCAAAATGCTTAATCGAAGCGGTATACGCTGCGGATGTTTGACATAGTGTTTTGTTGCTAACAACTATAAGGCATAGAAGGGCTGCTATAAAAGCTTTCATGACGCTGATTTTGCGTAAAGTTAGGCGCCTATTTGACTTAATTATCATCAAAGCTTCTTAATATTGTTAAATAATAATTACATATGCGTTTATTTTCTATCTATAAGATTTCATTACTCATTTTATTAATAGCTACAGTACCTGTTTTTGCTCAAAAGCAAACGAAAGAACAGTATATTAATTCGTTGATGGCTAAAATGACATTGCAAGAAAAATTAGGGCAACTTAATTTAATTATTCCTGGGGATGGATCGGTTACTGGCACCGTGGTGAGTAATGATGTAGAAGGAAAAATAAAAAAAGGTTTGGTAGGCGGCATGTTTGGCATTGCTGGGATAGAAAAAATTAAAAAAGTACAGGAGATGGCGGTTCGAGAGTCTAGGCTTCGTATTCCTATGTTATTTGGTTCTGATATTATTCATGGATATAGAACAGCTTTCCCTATTCCACTTGCACTCTCTGCTAGTTGGGATATGCCACTCATTCAAAAATCGGCTCAAATGGCGGCGCTTGAAGCAACCGCAGATGGTTTAAACTGGACATTTTCTCCGATGGTTGATATTGCACGAGATCCACGCTGGGGAAGGGTTGCAGAAGGTGCAGGTGAAGATCCATTTTTAGGTAGTGCGGTGGCAAAAGCCATGGTAATAGGTTATCAGGGCGGTGCGGGTAATGCAAATTTAGCCACTGGTAATTCACTACTTTCTTGTGTGAAGCACTTTGCATTGTATGGAGCGCCTGAAGCGGGTAGAGATTATAATAGTGTGGACATGAGTAAACTCAAAATGTACAATGATTATTTTCCGCCATATAAAGCAGCAGTAGAAGCAGGTGCTGGTTCTGTGATGAGTTCGTTTAATGATATTGATGGTGTTCCTGCGTCAGGTAACAAATGGTTACTCACAGATGTTTTAAGAAAGCAGTGGGGCTTTAATGGGTTTGTTGTTTCTGATTATACCTCTATTACTGAAATGATTAACCATGGTGTGGGTGATACGGCGGCTGTGTCTGCACTTTCGCTCAATGCAGGACTTGATATGGATATGGTGAGCGAAGGTTTTTTAAATACTCTACCAAAATCTTTACAGTCGGGTAAAGTATCAATGACTGCAATCGACGCAGCATGTAAAAGAATATTAGCTTCAAAATATGACTTAGGATTATTTGATGATCCTTTTAAATATTGCAAACCAGCAAGAGCTTCCGAAGTATTAAGTGCCGATAAACGCGCTTTTGCAAAAGAAGCAGCGATGCATTCTTTTGTACTCTTAAAAAATGACAATCAATTATTGCCGCTTCAGTCCAATCAAAAAATTGCGCTTATTGGTCCACTTGCAAATGACCGTTCAAATATGCCTGGCACCTGGTCTATTAACGCAGATGCGAAGCAAGCGATTGCTGTATTAGAAGGGTTTAATAACCGCCCTGGTATTGAATCTAAAGTGATGTATGCAAAGGGCGCTAATATTTCTGATGATCCTATTTTTGCTTCAAAAATTAATGTGTTTGGCGAAAAAATTTCTATTGATACCAGAAGTTCTCAAGAATTAATTGCAGAGGCGCTAACAGTGGCTGCAGCTTCTGACGTCATTGTTGCAGTGGTTGGCGAAGCTAGTGAAATGAGTGGCGAAGCCGCGAGCAGAACCAGTTTAGATATTCCAGAAAGTCAGCAAAAATTAATAGAAGCTTTATCAAAAACGGGTAAGCCGCTAGTGCTGGTTTTAATGAACGGTAGACCATTAACCATAAGTAAAGAAACAAAATTAGCAACTGCTATTTTAGATGTTTGGCACGCAGGTACGGAGACTGGTAACGCGGTAGCCTCTGTATTATACGGTGATTACAATCCAGCTGGTAAATTAACCATGAGTTTTCCGCGTAATGTGGGGCAAGTGCCTATTTATTATAGTATTCGCAATACCGGCAGACCCAATGGTGGCGATGTTTTTGGAAAATACAAGTCCAATTATTTAGACGTAGAAAATTCGCCATTATTCCCATTTGGTTATGGGTTGAGTTATACAAAATTTAGTTATAGTAAACCTGTGTTATCTAGTAATAGCATTAGTGCAAACACTACTTTAACGGCTTCTGTAACCCTTGCCAACACTGGTAATTTTGATGGTGATGAAGTGGTGCAGTTGTACATCAAAGACGAAGTAGGAAGTATTACTAGACCATTAAAAGAATTAAAAGGTTTTCAAAAAATATTTTTGAAAAAAGGAGAAAGCAAAACGGTATCATTTACCATAGATGAAAAAATGCTTCGTTTTTACAACGCAGATCTTAAGCATGTAAGCGAGAAGGGAAGTTTTCAAGTTTTTGTTGGAACAAACGCTGCTATAGAAAATTCAGTATCTTTTCAGTTAAAATAACTTAATACGCTTGTTATGACCAACCGTCGCCAATTTGTACAAAAGTCTTCGATACTGGGTATGGGTTTTTTACTTCAAAAAGCTACTGGTTTTGCTGCTGCTCCCTTTACTCAAAATTATACGAGTAACAGACCTGCATTAGTAGACCGCAAGTTTACGAGTGCGGCTGTAGAAGCAGTGATTGCACAAGTAAAAAAAGACTTACCCAATCAAGAACTTGGATGGTTGTTTGAAAACTGTTTTCCGAATACACTAGATACCACCGTCGATTTTGAAATGGTTAATGGTAAGCCAGATACCTATGTAATTACCGGCGATATTGATGCCATGTGGCTTAGGGATAGCACAGCGCAGGTTTGGCCTTATTTGCCTCTAACAAAATCAGATAAGCCCCTTCAAACTTTAATTGCTGGCGTTATTAATAGACAAACAAAATGCATTTTACTAGATCCATATGCCAATGCATTTTATAAAGACGTTAATAAAGTAAGTGAATGGAAAGATGACCTTACTAAAATGAAACCAGGTATTCATGAGCGTAAATGGGAAATTGATAGTTTATGTTATCCGGTAAGACTTGCGCATGGATATTGGAAACAAACAGGTGACACTTCTGTTTTTGACGCCGATTGGAAAGCCGCACAAAAATTAATATTAGATACCTTTACAGAACAGCAGCGCTTTAACGGCAATGGGCCGTATAGTTTTCAGCGCACAACGGCATGGGCTACCGATGGTGTGCCACTTAGTGGATATGGATATCCAGTAAAACCTTGTGGTTTAATTGTTTCAACTTTTAGGCCTAGTGACGATTGTACTTTATTACCATATCTAGTGCCAAGTAATATGTTTGCCATCAATATTTTAGGCAAGATGGCGGAGCTCTTGCAATTGCCATCTGTTAATGAGCCAGCACTTGCCAAAAGAGCACTCGCATTAAAAGCACAAGTACAAGCTGCGTTTCAAAAGCACGGTATTATTCAGCATCAGAGTTTTGGAAAAATTATTGGCTTTGAAGTCAATGGCTATGGTAGTTTTCATATGATGGATGATGCTAATGTTCCTTCCTTATTATCGCTTCCATACCTTGGCGCTATTGAACCTAACAATCCGCTTTATTTAAATACGCGTAAGGTGGTGTTATCTGAAAACAATCCATTCTTTTACAAAGGTAAAGCAGGCGAAGGCATTGGTGGGCCACATACAGGTGCCGATACCATTTGGCCAATGAGTATTATTTTACGTGCTATTACAAGTGTCGATGATAAAGAAATAACACACTGCGTTAAAAACTTGATTCAAACGCATGCTGGAACGGGCTTTATGCATGAATCATTCCATAAAGATGATGCTACTAAGTTTACACGTAAATGGTTTGCATGGGCCAATACCTTGTTTGGTGAACTTATTTATAAACTACATCAAGAAAAGCCAGTGCTCCTTCAAAAAATATAATGGCTAGTAGTTTTTATACTGCGCTGGGTCTAATGCATTTTTAGTCCAGTGCTTGTAAAACTCCATTACCAGTGCTTTATTGTAGGTTTTTTCTTTTTCTAAGTAAGCGCTATTTTGGGTATGGAGTCTATTTCCTTTTTGATCTAATACAATAAATACGGGGAACCCAAATCTTTGCGGAAAGCCAAGCTTAGCAAGGGTTTTACTGTTTTTATTTTCTGGGCTATAGTTGAGGTGATATACAATGTAATTGGCATTAACCAGTGAATCTATTTGAGTGTCTTTGGTTACAAATTCGTTGTAACGGGCACACCACACACACCAGTTGCCACCAATTTGAATAAATACATTTTTATTTTGAGCAGCTGCTTTTTTGTACACTACTTGTAATGCAGAGTCTACATTTTCGTAAGGGTTATACAGCTTAAAAGCTTTCATGTCTTGAGCCGCTGCTACAGTTACAATAAACGTTGTTACAAAGGCTACTAATAATTTATGCATGGTTTATAGTTTTATTTGAAATCCAGCGCAAATCCAACGGCTTGGCATGATGGCACCTAGTAGATCAGAATAGGAGGTATTGGTTAGATTGTTTATTTCAATAAATACAGTTCCTTTACGCTTTGTTGTAAGGTAAGAAATTTTGCCGTTCACTAAAAAATAATTGTCAGATAATGCTGCATTAATGGCAGACGCGGTTTGAGTATTTCTAATTTTATATACACTGTTTAGGGCTAATTGTAAATGATTGGCTCTCATAACAATTTGCTCATTCCATAAAATTTTTGCGTGTGAAGAAATATAAAATGAAGGTGTTTTGTCTGGGCTAGTTGAGGATAACCATACCAGTCCTGTATTACAGCTAATTTCAAATTTTTCGCCCCAGGTTTTATTATATGCAATATCTATTTCTATACCTTTTGTTTGCACCGATGATATATTGGAAGCCAATGAATAGCTACCAGTTATCACTAAATTTTGTTGACGCGGCATCATTGGATATGCAGTAGGGGTCCAATCAATTAAGTTTTTCTGGTCTCTGTAAAATAGGGTAGTAGCCCATTTTAGGCTTGAACCCAATCTGTAATCGAGTCCAAGTTCATAGCTCCATGATTTTTCTGTTTCTAAAGACGGGTTACCAATGCTGCCACTTGTTACAATAGGTTTATTGTAATTGTTGTAACGCTCTGTAAAGTCTGCGTCACGAACGCCTCTGCCAATAGAAGCGCGGGTTGTTATGTTGCCTTTTACCCATGCGCCATTTACTTGTGGAATAATTACCCAGCCATAACTTTGGTCCCAATCTATTCTGACACTTTCGTTTACAAAAAGATTATTGGGAAGTTTATGCGTCGCAATGATAAAGGCACCTCCGTGTGCAAGCTCATGATTGCCCCTGTCGTTCGAAGCAATTTTTTTATGCATCCACTGCGCGCCAGTTACTAGTTGATGATTACTGTTTAGCGTATGTTGTACGCTTCCTTGCGCTACAAAAAGAGACGTTTTATTTTCATTAAAACTACCTGCTGGACTAAATCTAAATTGATCCGATAATTTTTTGTAGGCGACGTCTAGTTTAACTGTTTTGTGGGCATACTGCTTTGATAATCCTAGGTGCGTCCAATTACTTTTTACAATTTCTGAAGCAGTATCGCTTTTAAAGGTGGTATAAAAATTTTGTGCATTAAAGTCCCTGCTATCATTGGCGTGTAATATATGTAGCTTCCATCCAGATTCAAATGCGTAGTTAAAATTAGCAGAATAAAATGTATTGTTAAAATAACCGTTAGTGCCTCTCAGTGTTTCACCATCTGCTTTGTTTTGTTGTGCTGCAATACTTAGTTTCCATTTATCTTTTTGTACACCCCACCAAATATTGTTGGCACGAGATTGGTAGCTGCCCCATTTGCTTCCAACGCTAAGGGTGTTATTGTGTTTTTGCTGTAATCCATTGGTGATAATATTTACAACGCCACCAATAGCATCTGAACCATAAATAGCAGCAGCTGCTCCTTTGATAATTTCAATTCTATTGATGTCGTTTGGATGTAGTGGAATATAGCCGTTAAAATGACCAGTTAATGGATCATTGATACGGATGCCGTCGATGATGACAAGTACTTGCTGAAAAGTCCCACCTCTAATAATAATATCGCTTTGTGAACCAGCAGGTCCTCTTTGTTGCGTTTCTATGCCAGGTAAATATTTTAGTAATTCATCTATACTGCTAATGGGTAAATTTTGTAAGCTCGCCCCCTTAATACTAATAATGTTTTTACCTGTTTCTTTTTCTTGTTGCGGAAGCATACTAGCAGTAACGACCACGTCCGTAAGTTCATTGGTTTGTGCACAAACAATAAAAGCGATATTACATAATAGACTTACTAGTAGAATTCGAATCATTGGTGTTGTTTTTTGCAAAGGTAAGGTGCTCCTTTACATGGTATTTACGAAAAAGGGTTAAATTGAAGCATGAAAAAGCCCTTAGTTCTACTCTGTTTTGCTTTTATAGCGCTATATGCAAGTGCGCAAACCAAAATAGTTTATTATAACATGCAAGAATTTACGCTCTTAGGTAGGCCCATGCCAAATCAAACCGTGTATCAGCGCTTTCCGGAGACGATTAAAAATTTACTACGCAAGCCTGTTTGGGACTTGAGTAAGAATCCAACTGGTTTTGCTGTGTATTTTGAAACCAACGCCAAAGAAATTTCTGCCAAATGGAAAACAGGATCTTCCGTTGTTTTTCAGCACGTGGCGGGCACGCTTGTTAAAGGTCTTGACCTTTATGGTTTAGACAATGGTACTTGGTATTTTGCTGGTGTTGGAAAACCAAATGCACCTGTGTATCAAGAAGCTAATTTGGTTAAAGATATGGATGGAAACATGCGTCAATACTTATTGTATTTACCCAATTACGAAACTTGTGATTCCTTATTTATTGGAACAGAAGCGGGGGCCATTATTACCAAACCACAACAAAATTATTTTGAAGGTCAAAAGCCCCTTGTGGTGTATGGCACTTCTATAGTGCAAGGTGCTTCTGCTATGCGCCCTGGCATGGCCTATCCAGCTCAATTAGAGCGTAGGCTTAAGCGTGAAACGATTAATTTAGGATTTAGTGGCAACGGGCAACTCGATTCTATGCTTGCGGTTATTATGTCTGGTATCGACGCTTCTATGTATGTGATTGATTGTGGTCCTAATTTAACACCTGCCATGGCGCAGGCAAAAACGGTTCCTTTTTTACGTCAACTGCATTCATTAAAACCACAGATTCCTATATTAATAGTAGAAAATATTTTGTACCCAACTGCAAAATTTAATACGGCATCAAAACAAAAAATTACAGAAGTCAATCAGATTTTTAAAGATGCGTATGCGTTGTTAAAAAAAGAAGGGATACGTAATTTGCATTATTTGGAAACCACAAATTTAATAGGGCAAGATGGAGAGGCAACGGTTGATGGTGCGCACATGACCGACTTGGGATTTTACAGAATTACATTAGCCATTGAACAAAAAATTAAGTCCATTGAAAAATAATATAATCATAGCTTCTTTGTTTTTTTTATGGTCTTGCAGTGCTAGTAAAAATATGCGACCAGGTAGTTTGCCGCATGCGGTGGCAAATGATTCACTTACCGGCGAAGCCTTTTTTAAAAAAGCAGTAAGCTATACCTGGTTTGAGCGGGATTCATTGGCACTTGAATATGCTATGGCTGGACAGCTGCCTGATTTTTATTTTCAATTTGTGCCCGTAACTACGCCGTTTACACTGCCTAATGGTAAAACAGTGGATGCTACCTTTTATGTGGCCCCAGATTATTTTATAGTGGGAACTGCTAGCAATTGGGCAAGGGTTCCTATTACCCCAATGGCAGCCCAAAAAATTGCAGATCAATACCATTGTTTTTTACCTACACCCTCAATGGTAGATGCTATTTACAAAGCAAGTGTTGTAAAATTAGCACCTGTACCTATGTATGCATTTAGGGATAGTACTATTACCATGTGGCAGCACCATTTAATAATAGAAGGGCAAAGAAAAGGCCAAAAAGGGCTAATTGCTGGCATTAAAAAGGACATTGTACTCAGTAATAAGGTAGCTGATAACGAACGGCCAAATAGGGTTGCTATTTATGGCTGGCACAAATTAGATGGAAAGCCTATACAGCCTGTGTATGCTGGGCATGTAAACTGGTATGTAGATTATAGCCATGGTATTAGGCTTATATCTCGTAAGGTAAAAGTAAACGGTACTTGGGTGGATTATACAACGCTTTTAGGGTCAGGGGGCGAAACGAGCATGCTACGGTACTAGTTTTTTAATTCTTTTATTTTCTAGTTTAAAAATGTTTGTATACCTAAGCGCCTGATGGGTTGAGTAATTTTTATTTATGATGCTAAGTTGCTCTAAGTATAAATATTTTAATTTTTTAGGCCCAATAATTTTTACATTCCCCATCCATCTAAATATCCATCCAAACAATTCTCGATTGATACCGCAATGCATTTTCATACGGTAATTTCCATTACTTAAAAGTGTAATTGTTTGTGTATCGTGCCAGTGGTAATGGCTTAAAAATTCGCCAGTAATGCTTGAAAATTCTAGTTCTATATCATACACTTCGTTGTCAATATTACCAGTTAAGCCAAATCTTTTTTGTAGTTCAGCTTTTGCAAGTGGCAGTGATTTTTTATGTGCGAACGTTTGGTTGGTAATATTATAAGCTGTAATTTTTGAAAGGTCGATGGTTACAAATTGATTTTTCTTTCCTGTAAAGCCTGCTGTGTAGTATGCGCCATTGTGATATACTAATAGCAGTGCTTTTAGTTTAATTGGATACGTAATGTCTTTTGTTACGGATGTTGCATCTCCATAGATGTTCACAATTTCAATAATTTTATTATTGGCAATTGACCAAATAATATCTTCTGAAATTTTATTAAAATCAGATGTGTATTTTCTTTCAAAAAAGTGGGAGTTAAAATTTTGTTGGATTGGTAGGGTAGTATATTTTGTTTTGCTCTGGTGCATAATTTTTTCTGCAACAATGTCTCTAAACTTATTAATCGAATCTCCTCTACCTTCTGTGATGTATGTTGTCATTGAAAGTCTACTGAGTTGGTAGGAGTTTACGTCGTATCCAGTTACTGCAATGGCGCTGTCTGTGTATACTAGCCGGTATGTTTTTTGATTGTGCTGCCCAGTTGAAATTTGTAATGCTTGGTTTTTTCGCAAATAGTTTTTTTCTAATTCCTGTAAGTCATTATAAATTTGTCTATTTGCGGTAGTGCAACCTGCTGTTTTTAATTCGGTAACGATCTCTTGTATGTTTCTAGGATCGATTTCCAACAAAGTGTAAATAAACTTAATTCGTTCTAGTTGATTCATTGTTTGCAATTAAAATGCAAACGTAAGGGTAATTTGCGGAAACTACGCTTTAGCTACCCTACATTTGCTATAGGCACCATGTAATAAATCGGACTAATCTGGGGGGAGAAGTTATTGATTTAGAACATGGTGTTTTTTTGTGCCCATATTTTCTCATTTTTTAGGCTGCGTTTATGGCACCAATAGGGTCTTTTGTTTACTATATGCTTATTAAACCTTTTAAAAGCTAAACAGTCTATGTATAACGCAATAAAGCCATTTAACATGACAAAATATGATTATATAAAAGTAGTCCTCTTTACTATTGGTTTATATCTTGTTACCTGGACCTGCCATTAAGAGCGGTAAATCTGAAAAAGTTTTTTCTATATTTTCTTGTTGTAGTTGGACTGATTATTGCGGGAAATACATGCTAGGCATGATTTAGTTTGAGGTAGATTGTGATTGGTTATGAAAAATCGATTACAACTAAATGATTCATGGTATTTATTGTTGGGATATTCTGTAATGTTTACTAATAACATCTACATCTTTATATTACTATTACTTATTTTGATAACTAAGTATGTTTTTATATTAAAGGCTGGCATAGTTATAATAAGCGATTTTAATAGGCAAATTTCGATTTCTCAATCTACAAAAATTACAGGCAAGTCTAATTTTATATTAGCATTTACATACGCTGTATTGATATTTTCTTTAGTATTCATTATAGCACTTGTTGTGTATCGTTTTGATTTTTGGTCAAAATATATTTTCAAATAAATGTTATTTACCATGAAAGCAAAGGCAATAACAAATGCCAGCACTTCGTCCAATTCAAAAATAAACCATAATATCACCTATTTATGCAGAAATAACATTGGTTTAGTGCAGAATCTTTAAAAAAATGTATATTACATGATTGAAAAAACCAATTGTCATAGCATTGTTAGTATTATTTGCGGCATCTAATCTATTGATGCCATATGCTAATTTTGACGATACCCGTTCCCTACAAATTGTTTACAATACATGTTTGGCCAGCGATTCAGACATGAATGTGATGGAGTTTGTAGGCGAAAAATTATTGGGTTTGGGTTTTGAAGTAGATGAAGAAGATGAAGTAGCGGTCCCTACAAAATCTAGTACCCCAATTAATACTGGAGCAGTTATCCAAATTCAAAGTGGGGCTATGTACCAACAACCTCAGTACGTATTTACAGCCCTGGCAATTCCTACAGTTATAACAATTATTCCGTTGACTAACACGGGCATTCCATCTACTTTATATCATCCTGCTATATTTCATCCGCCAACCCTATTGGCTGCATAAACCCTTACATCCTGCTTTCAACAAAGCAGCGATCATTCTATTTATACATATTAACTTAAAAAAATTACATGAAACGTATTTTCATCATACTATTCTTATGTATTGGCATATTGGCTACTACAAACGCACAAAAAAACAAAGTAACTCAAGCTGCTGAAAAAGCATTTGCTCAAAAATTTCCTACTGCTAAAGAAGTAAAATGGGAAATGGAATCCAAAAATGATTATGAAGCAAGTTTTGTAATGGACGGTAAAAAAGGCTCCGCTAATTTTTCAGGAAAAGGCGAATGGATGGAAACTGAAATGGCCATTCCAGAAGCTAATACACCAAAAGCAGTCATGGATGGTTTCAATAAAGCATTTGCAGGAGCAACCATCAAAGAAGTATATAAAATTGAATCTAAAGAGGGTAAAAACTATTTTGAAATAGAATATAGTTTGAAGGGTAAAACCAAAGAAGCCAAACTTGATCCAACAGGAAAAAAAATGTAAAAAAATATTAATGAAATTTTTAGGTACAATACTTATACTGATATGTTGTTATTACAATGTATCAGCACAAAACAAAACAGGAGCTGTAAACGGAACAGTGATTGACAAAAAAACCGGACTACCCATAGAATATGCTTCCGTGCAGTTGTTAGAACCAACTAATAATATTGCTATTAAAAATGCTATCAGTAATAAAAAAGGCAGGTTTAATCTAGACAGTATTGCACCCGGCAAATACTTACTTAAAGTAAATTATATGGGACTGATAGCACCCATACAAACTGTTACGCTAACTGCAAATGCAAATACAATTGGAGTGGGTAATATTAGTATGGAATTAAGTTCCAATACACTAGAAGATGTAAGTGTTACTGCAAAAAAAAATATGCTCAGTTCTACTGTAGGAAAAAAAGTGTACAATACTTCACAGGACATTATGGCTCAATCAGGTTCGGCAAGTGATATACTGCGAAATGTTCCGTCTGTCGAAGTAGACATTGAAGGCAATATTAGTTTGAGAGGTTCTGGAGCATTAATGGTGCTCATCAACGGAAGACCTTCGCCATTAATGGGAAAAAATAGGGCCGAGGTTTTGCAACAAATACCAGCCAATACCATTGAAAGAATTGAAGTGATCACCAACCCTTCTGCAAAGTATCGACCAGATGGAACTGCCGGAATGATTAATATCGTTATGAAAAAAAATACGAAAGCAGGTTTCAATGGAAATGTTACCGGTAATTTTGGTAATAAACAAAGAGACAATGGAAGCTTAAACCTGAATTATAAAACTAGTAAGATTAATACTTTTGCTACTTATAGTATTCGCCAGGATGAAAGAAACCGTTTTGGTAATACCAATCGGACATTTACTGATTCACTTTCAAGAGCAATCACAGGATTCTACACCGAAAATAATCGATCCAAATCTAGACCATTGTCTCATTTATTAAGAGGAGGGTTTGACTATACCATCGATACCATGAATAGCATTGGGATTTCTGGGAGTTATTTAAAAACAAATTTAGAAAGAAACGATTTGTATGAGCGCACTTTTTTTGATAAGAATAAGCAAATTACACAACGTTTAGACAGAACTCGTTATGCTCCCGCAGTAGAAAATGAAAAAGATTTTACTGCTTATTGGCAACATAATTATAGCAAACAGGGAAAAGAATTAAGGTTTGAGTATACTGCTTCATCTCAAAGTGAAGACGAAAAAAATTATTACAATAATCAGTATTACTATCCAACCAAACTAGCTATACCTGATAATAATTTTGTCAATCAAATTGAATACAATCAACAAGCCACGCTTGATTTTGTAAATCCATTAGGGGAAGATGCTAAACTAGAACTTGGTTATGCAGGATCTTTCATTCAACAAGACATCGATTTTTTAACGGAAAACTATGATCCTTCTTCAGCTAGGGTTATTAAAAATCTATTGACTTCCAATCGTTTTAAGTTGAATCAAAAAATACATGCAGTATATGGTACCTATTCCAATGCCATTGGTGAATTAGAATATTCATTGGGCATGAGGGCAGAACAATCATTTATTGAAAGCAATTTGGTGACCAGAGATTCCATTATCAAGAACCAGTATTTCAATATTTTTCCTACAGTTCAATTGGCTTATAAACTTGCTAAGGGTCAATTGCAATTGAATTATAGTAAGCGCGTAAACAGGCCAGAGGGCGACGATTTAAACCCATTCCCAGAATATATGGATCCAATTAATTTAAGAGCGGGAAATCCATATTTACTGCCAGAGTTTATTCATTCATTTGAGTTTGGCTATCAGTGGAAAAATAAGCTATTGACCATCGTGCCAAGTATATACTACCGTTACAAGTACAATGGATTTACTTCTATCACTAAAAAATTCAATGACACCGCATTTTTAACCACCAGGCAAAATTTATCAAACGATCAGAATACTGGTTTTGAGTTAGTCGTTTCTGCAAAGCCTACAAAAACGATTACTGCTAATTTGAGTGCCAATGTATTTTATAATACCATCAATTTTGGTACAACTGCTACTCCCGATAAAAAATCAATTTGGAGCAGCAACATCAACTTCAATGCAAGTGCTTCTATCACTAAAACCACTATGTTTCAATTCACTTGCATTTATAGATCAGGAAGGCAAACGATACAAGGATTTTTTGATCCAACTTTTGTTGTAAATATGGGCTTACGTCAAGATTTATTTAAAAACAAACTATCTATTGTTGCCACCTTAAGTGATGTATTTAGTACCTTGAAACAAAAGGCAGACCTCACTACTAAATTCTTAATGCAAAATCAATTAACCAGTAGAGATGCACAGGTATTCTATATTGGCTTTAATTATCGTTTTGGTAAAACCACAAAAAAAGCAGAAGATAAAATGCAATTTGATAACGCGCTATAAAAAAATATATGAAACTTTTATTTTTAAATATACTACTCTTCACCTTCTTTGTTACGAATGCACAAACCATTAATGGAACTGTAATAGATGCCGCTACTGGTAAAGGAATTGGCGGCGCTTCTATTGTAAATGTTGGAACTAAAAAAGGTGTACAGGCAGATTCTTCAGGAAAATTTATCATCAATGGTTCTGGAAAATTACGACTAGAATTTTCTGCAACTGGATATACCAATTTAGACACAACAATTTTAGCCACTGCAAATAGTAATTTTTTAATTGGACTTACGGCAGCAACAGAAGATTTAGATGAAGTAGTTATTGTATCCTCTTCGAGAACCAATTCACGAATAGAAGATTTGCCTACCAAAGTAGAAGTATTGGGCTCGGAAGAAGTACATGAAGAAAATGGTATCAAACCGGGTAATATTGCCAGTTTATTGGGAGATATTGCAGGTATTCAAATTCAGCAAACCAATGCAGCAACAGGAAATGCCGATATGCGCATACAGGGATTGCAAGGAAAATACACGCAAATTCTTAGAGATGGAATGCCTCTATTTGGTGGCTATTCTGGCAGTTTTAGTATACTTCAAATACCGCCTCTAGACTTGCAACAAATAGAATTGGTAAAAGGCGCAGCTTCTACACTCTATGGCGGCGGCGCCATTGCAGGTATGTTGAATTTAATTTCTAAAAAACCCAAGCTAGACAAACCAGAAGCAAGCCTTACATTAAACCGCTCTACATTATTAGAAAATAATGCCAACTTATTTTTCTCAGGAAGAAATAAAAAAACAGGTTATACATTTTTTGCCGGTGGAACATTGCAAGATCCTGTGGATGTAAATAAAGACGGCTTCTCAGACGTTCCTTCTGTAAAATCAGTATTTATTCATCCAAGATTGTTTTTGTATGGTTCTGAAACCTCTACCGTAGTATTGGGTTATACCCTTAATTACGAAGATAGAAATGGGGGTGATATGCAAGCATTGCATCAATCGCTCAATGCTTCTAAATCATTTTTTATTCAAAATAAAAGCTGGAGAAATACCGCTGACCTAGTGTGGGAGAAAAAATTAAAAGGCAATGCTCAGCTTACCACAAAAGCAAGTACCAGTTTTTTTAGCAGAGATGTGTTAACCAATAGTTTTGGAATGAGTGGAAAGCAACTAATTTGGTTTACAGAAATGGCTTATTCTAATAAAACTGAATACCATAATTATGTAATGGGCATTAATTTTAATGGAGATGAATTCACAAAAAAACTACCTGATAGTACTTTATTAGGAAACGCAAAAAATAGTACAATTGGTTTTTTTGCGCAAGACGACTGGAAGTTTCATCCCAAATTTACTTTGCAATCAGGCTTACGCATAGATATCCATAACAATTATGGAGCTTATTTTTTACCCCGACTATCTCTGATGTACAAAGCCAATCAAAAAGTAACCATGCGAATTGGTGGAGGTCTTGGCTACAAAACTCCAACATTATTTAATACTGAAATAGATGAAAGACAGTACCGATATATTGCTGGATACAAAGTAGGCACAACGGCAGAGAAATCTTATGGGGCAAACTTTGATGTCAATTATAAAACAAATCTAGGTGGTTGGAATCTTACTTTTAATCAGACATTTTTTTATAATCGAATTGATAAACCCATTATTTTAGAAACTTTGCCAACCGTTGGAATACCTCCAATTTACATGTTTATGAATCAAACGCAACCTTTAGTAACGGCTGGGTTTGAAACCTATATTGCTGCTCATAAAGATGCTTTAGAATTGTATTTAGGTTATGTGTATACCAATGCTAAAAGAAAATACAATCCCACTCAGCCAAATTTGCCTTTAATTGCGCGTAACAAATTAGCTACAGTCATTGCTTATGAGTTTAGTAAAAAATTTCGAGCAGGGGTAGAGGCAGCTTATACAGGTAAACAGTATTTGGAAAATGGCCAAAAAACCACTCCTTATGTTTTTGCCGCCTTAATGATGCGCTACAATATTGGTAGAACATCCATTGTTTTGAATTGCGAAAATTTGTTTGACTACAGACAAAATAAAAACAATCAAGTGGTTTTTCCCCCACTAAGTAATCCAAACTTTCCAGAGATATGGGCCCCATTGGATGGAAGGGTAATCAATATGTCTCTATTTTTTAAATTATATTAATCAATCAATTACAATCAGATAAAATTTTATTAAATGAAAAAAAATATCCTTGCTATTTGCCTACTAGTAGTAGTCTTCGCAACCCATATTTCTGCACAATCAGGTTACCAACTTGTAAAAACATTTCATATTGCTAGTATGGGCGGATGGGATTATCCCGCGGTAGATCCCAATTCTAATAAATTGTATTTGTCACATGGTGGGCAAGTAAATATTTTAGATAAAATCACTGGCGATTCAATAGATATTATTAGCAATACAAGTGGGGTGCATGGTGTAGCATTTGTGCCATCATTGGGTATGGGATATACCAGTAATGGCAAAACCAATAATGTTACTGTGTTTGATTTAAAAACTGGCGCAACAATTACACAAATTGCGGTAGGTAAAAATCCCGACTGGATCATGTACGATCCATTCTCAAAAAAAATAGTAACCAGCAATCATAGTGGAGGAGATCTTTCTGTAATAGATGTAAATACCAATCAAGTGGTAGCAACAATTGCTGTGGGCGGTATTAAATTAGAAACGGTTGTAAGTGATGAGGCTGGTAAATTATTTGTGAACTTAGAAGATAAAAATCAAATTGCTGAAGTAGACATCGTTAAAGCAGCCGTTACAAATATTTGGGATTTAGCACCTTCAGTATCTCCAACAGGTTTAGCCATTGATATTAAAACAAAACGATTGTTTTCTACCTGTGATGAAACCTTGGTGATTATGGATGCAACCAACGGAAAAATTGTGGCTACTGTGCCAATTGGAGAAGGTTGTGATGGAGCTGCTTTTGATCCAGCTTCAAAATTAATTTTCACATCCAATGGATCAGGAACTGTATCTGTAGTAAAAGAAATATCTGCCAATAGATTTGAATTAGTTGAAACAATAACCACTAAAAGAGGGGCACGCACTATTTCTTTAGATACTAAAACGCATATGGTTTATTTACCTACTGCCGATTACGAAACTTTACCAGCGGATGCACCAAAAGGAACAAGGGCTAAAATGATTCCAGGATCTTTTCAAGTGTTGGTTTTAGCCCCTAGTAAAAAATAAAAAGCAGCGAACAAATTATTTTAGGTCTTCAATTTTTAACATGAAAAATTTTTTGCTAGCTACCTGTATGCTCTTGGTTGCTGGGCTATTCAAAGTTGCAAAAGCGCAAAATGCAAAGCCACAAATTACCATTGACCACGTGGCTTTATATGTGGTGGAATTGGAAAAAGAAGTGGTTTTTTATAGAGACGTGCTTCAGCTTGATACCCTGGCCGAGCCCTTCCATGATGGCAAGCACGCTTGGTTTACTATTGGCCCAGGCATTGCCATGCATATTATTCAAGGAGCCGATAAGCCTAAGGAATATTTTAAGAATAACCACCTTTGTATGAGCGTACCCTCTATTGAAGCTTTCACCAATCGCTTGAGAGGTCTCAAAATTAGCTTTGAAGACAAAGATGGAAAACAGGGTGTCATTACCAATAGGGTTGATGGGATTCACCAGATTTGGCTAAAGGATCCGGAAGGATATTGGATTGAAGTGAACGATGCCAAGCACTGAAAAGGTTGCGGCTAACTTCATGCCGCATTGAACTAACCCAAAGCATTTCAACAAACCACTTCGCGGATTGTTGGCTTTTTTAATACTCCTCCAATTTTTAAATATGCGGCATATAAACGTTGGGTAACATTAAGACAATCTATTTTTTCGAACAATCTAATTCAATCCATAGTAGATAGTTTTGCTATTCCTATTGGACCAGCCTTAATAAAGAATTTTGATAAATGACCTGTAATTGGAATGCAAATTCAATGGGCAAAGCCTCCTGAAGTATTACATGATGCTGTTTATCTTTCTAAATTAGGATCCCAAGTAACTTTATTGGTTTCAATATTTATGATACCTTTTTGCCACCATCTACCACCTTCATTAAAATAGCCTGACCTTCCAATTTCTATAGAACTGCCGTTTAGTCCTACTCCATGATAGGGGAATGTTTTAGTTTGGTAGGTGTTTCTGTCATATACTAAAGTGCCAGTATTCGTACCAAGGGCTAAGTGGTAGGTAAAAACTACATAGTCGTTACTTAAGTATACTGTATGAGATGTCGAGCCTCTATCTTCCCAACTATAACTATTGTATGTAGAGCCTTGTGGGGAATAACCAAAATCTTCGAGCCAAATATAACTAGTACCACCATATTTCATTTTCCCCACCGTTGATTTAATTCTAGCAAATTCGGACGATTTTAGAAAAGATGAAATTTGTGCGTTAGAATAGTGAAAAGAAAAAAGTAGTATGGCAAGAAGTATTTTTTTCATAATAACAATAATAAGGTAATCTAGTTTTATTTAAATATATAATCGGCTTTACTAAAACCTGAAATAAATAGAGAAAAAACGTGCTTCTCAATATCATACGTTAGCAAAATAGTATTCTCTTCGTCATCAAAGTAATTGCCCACAGTAAAGCCCAATTCGGTTTCTTTTAACTGTCTCTCTAGTAAAACTATGGCTTTATTATCAACATCGTTTTTAGTAGAAGGTGCTGTGATAATTAATTTATTTCCTACGTAAAGTTGTAGGGATAAATCTGGGTTTAGAATCAATTTCATAGTGTTTAAACGCGTTAAATCTTGGGCAGAAATTGAAATCTTATACCCTTCTCTCATTCCTCTATTAATAGAGGATCCAGATGCAGTCCATTTGCCATTTTTTTTCACGTAATCGTATAAGGTATTTGCCCCAGCAAATCCAGATATAGATTCGAGGTAGTGTTCTCCTACTAACGTGCTTAAAATCTCCTTTTTTGAAAGGTTGTTTGACTGAACATTTTCAAGATCTGTTTTTTTAATATATCCGCGGGTAATGGTTCCTTTGCTATTTTGATAAGAAACATAAATCCAATTTTCATTTTTGTCTTGACAATTAATGGCAACCTGATCTCCTAACACAAGGAAAGCTTTTCTGGAGGTATAACTCAGTTTGCCATTTAGGTTGTTACGGTCATGAAAATATGCCCTATCATTTTTTACATTCAGAATGCATTGTGAAAATTGGCTGTATGCGGTTGTATAAGTAAAGAGGCAAAGAGTCGCTATTGCCAAATATCCTTTGATCTTTCTAATTGACATAAATAAATATTGAGGATTTAATTTAAATTTATCCAGTATAATAATTAATCCAAAAGCCTACCATCTTTGCAATACCATTTTTTACTGAAAAAATAACTACAACAAATTCATCTGGATTTTCTTTTTCACTGGAAAGGCAATATATGTTTTTTGTTGAGCCAAAACGTTTTGTGATTGCCTCCTTAAAGAAAGGTTTAGCCATAAAGTCATAAACTTCGAATGAAGTTGATTTATATTTTGCCACAGAACTTGGGGCATAGTTCATTAATGTAGATAGGTCATTTACTGGTTTTTCAGGAAGCGCCATATGGAAATTCATATTATCTATCTCCTCTACATTTTGATCAGACTCAGGTTGATATAAAATTGGCCAATCTGTATATTTCCCATCTACATCAAAAGTATTGATTTTACCGCCACTTTTTGGTTTGTGCTTTAATAGAACCTTGGCCCAAGTTGATTTTAATAGCATGTCTGTACTAACCTGGCTATATGCCAAGGAAGTCAAAATCATAAAACATAAGAAGAGTATGCATTTTTTCATAAAAGTCATTTTCATAAAAATATAATATCAATGGGGATATTCCAAAAAATCTATTTTATTCTTTTCAACGATTTTTTGTAAATACCATCGGGTAAACATCTAAAACCTCCATCAAATTTTACTTCAATCATATTTTTTGAAATAATATAATTAAAAATAATTTTTGATTTATCAGAATCGCTCTCATCCACGATTCCAGAGGCGACCGTATTAGTGCTGAATTTAGCTCGACCAGAATAAGGATAAGAACAAGTTTCGCTTGCTACAAAAATTTCAAATTCAAACTCTCCGTTGACATCTGGGATTGAAATGTTTAAACTTTTAGTATAATTTTTACCATTGATAATATAGCTGCCTTCCCATTTGATTTTTTGATTTATTTTATTATTGAAATCAATCAATGATGTATTTCTTGATTTTTCAATTTCAAAATCTGAATTTTTTATAAAACCGCGTGTAATAGTCCCTTTTGAATTTTGAAAAGAAACATAAATCCAATTTTCAGTTTTGTCTTGACAATTAATAGCAACCTGATCACCCAAAACTAAAAAAGCTTTTCTCTGTGTATAACTAACTTTACCATTTAATGCTGTGCGGTCATGAAAATAGGCCTTATCGTTTTTTACAGTTAGTATACATTGATTGGGCTGACTAAATGCAATTGAAAAAGTAAAGAGGTTCAGAATTGCAATTACTATGTAGCTTTTGAATTTTCTATTTGCCATTGAATTGATATATAATTATGGGATGGTATATTTGTTCTTTTGTTTCGAAAATAAGGTATTTTGTACTTTTTGTTAATCCCGGATTTAGTAAATACTCTTCCGCTCAGTCAAGCAAGCTTTCGACGTTGTCTCAAAATGAAGAAGCCCCAACACATGTGTTGAGGCTTTGTGGTCCCGCCAGGAATCGAACCTGGATCTAAAGTTTAGGAAACTTCTATTCTATCCATTGAACTACGGGACCATCCCTAAAAGGGAAGCAAAAATAATAGATAATCCCGTACCGCCACAAAATGCTTGTGGGTTGACCGCTTTTCATAAAACCAATGTATCTTAGCGGCTCAAATTTAAAGGGATGCAATTCTATAATATCATCATCAAATACCGTTTTTGGCTAAGCTTAATGCTACTAGTGTTAGGCCTTGTATTAAATTTTACAGGAACTGGTTTTTGGCCAACATTCCCTATTTATCTTGTTTTTGTTATTGGTATTCTAAGCCATTTCTTTATTGGCCCACTTCGTTTGATTCAAGAACCCATGGAGCAGGGAAATGTAGAAGAAGTAGAAAAAATCTTACGCTCGGTTTGGTTTCCGGGCTTACTCTATAAGCCTGTACGTTCTACGTATTATACCATCAAAGGAAACTTGGCGATGATGTCGCAAGATTTTGATAGTGCCGAAAAGCACCTAAAAATGAGTAACGAATTAGGCTCGCCAATGCCAGAAGCAGAAGGTGCAAATAAATTACAACTTGGTATGATGGCGATGCAAAAAGGTGATCTTAGGCAAGGCGAATCATATATCAGATCTGCTATTAGACTTGGAATTCCAGACAAAGAAAGTGAAGCAGTTGCTTATTTAACGATGTGTCAAATTTTTATCAATAAGCGTGAGTTTAGAGCGGCTAAAGATTTTTTTAGAAAAGCAAAAGCTTGTAAGCCAACTACAAAACAAGTGCTGGATCAGGTCAAAGAAATTGAAAAATATATTTCAAGAATGCCTGGTTAATTGCATTTACTACTACCCATGTTAGACATTCGAAAAGTTACCACGGAGGGTCATGCTTTAGAAAGTATTAAATCGCTTTTTAAAGCGTATTTACTAGAGCTCAACGAAGACCTTTGCTTCCAATCTTTTGACAGCGAAATAGACAATCCTTTGTACAAATATAGCGCGCCGTTAGGCGCGCTTTTTATTGCCTACCATAATGCTATACCCATTGGCTGTATTGCATTACAGCCATTGCAGGATCCGCAAACTTGTGAAATGAAAAGGTTGTTTGTAGTGTCCCAATACCGAAAAATGGGAGCCGGAGACTCACTCATAAAAGCACTATTACAAGAAGCGCAAACGCTTGGTTACTCGACCATGAAATTAGATACTTTAGAAAGGTTACAAGCGGCATTAAAACTCTATCTCAAATTTGGATTTGAAACCGTAACGGCGTATTACAACAATCCACTTCCGGGCGTCGTGTATATGCAAAAAAAATTATAACCTACCTTCAATAACATCTTCTACAACGGTTGCGAAATGCGCATGTTCTAATGCGTGCACTTTAGCAGCAAGTGTGTCTGGTGTATCATTTGCATCCACTGCGCAAGTGGCCTTAAACAAATGTTCACCTTCGTCGTAGTGCCCATTTACGTAATGAATGGTAATACCAGATTCTTTTTCACCAGCAGCAATAACAGCTTCATGCACGCGTGAACCGTACATGCCTTTTCCGCCATATTTTGGAAGGAGTGCTGGGTGAATATTAATGATGTGTCTTGGGTATGAATTTAAAAAAGCTTCCGGGATTTTCCATAAAAATCCCGCGAGTATGATATAATCAATTTCATATTTTGAAAGCTCCTTCACATACAAATTACCCTGTTCAAAGTCCTTTTTTTCTATCATAAGAACTGGTGCGCCAAAATCAGCAGCTATCTGTATCACCCCAGCGCCTGGCTTATTGCAAACAATCAGTGCTACCCGAATAGAAGGGTGCCCTTTAAAGTGTTCTAATATTTTTTGGGCATTAGAGCCTGCTCCAGAGGCGAAAATGGCCAAATTGCGCTGTTTGATGCTAAAACTCCCATTTTGGGCTTTTGGAGGCTTACTTGACAGTCCAAAAATGGTTTGACTCATTTTTCGGAGGTAATTTCTGAAAAATCTAAATTGTCCCATGGGTATACTCACTACAATCACACAAAGAGGCCAAAGTAAACAAATTAAAAATATATATAATGTATAGTAAAGGCCTCCTAACTCAAGCCCAGTAAAGCTTAGGATCTTTCTGCCTAGGTACCCACAACTACTCCCACCTATGGCAAAAGTGCAAAATACCAGTACAAAAGAAGTCCAACTAATTTTCCATTTTTCCTTCAATCGCTTAAACATGGGTCAAAATTGCAGAAAATAACCGACAAATACTTGAAAGTCAATAATGTGTTGGTTAAAAAAAAGTGAGATAGTATTCGCTATTGTCAGCTTCCTATAGTATTTTTGCGCGCAATTAAGGATATTTTTCCACTCCAGAACCCGTTTGTGTATATGACATCTTTTAGACGCAACACAAGTCGCATCGTCAAGAACTGCTTATTTACTGCAGCTTTCTTGTTGGGCCTTTTAGTTACAAATACCGTTACCGCCCAAGACGGAAAAACCTTGTTTAACACCAATTGTGCTTCCTGCCATCAGGTACACAAAAAGTCTACAGGTCCCGCGCTTGCTGGGGTTGAGGGCCGTTGGGAAAGTAAGGCGAAGTTGTATTCTTGGGTCAAGAATAGTGCTGCCTTTTTAAAAACAGGTGACGAGTACGCGAACAAATTATACCTCGAGTATAATAAGACAGCGATGAACCTTTTTCCGAATTTAAAAAATGAGGAAATCGATGCCATTTTAAAGTACATCGCTTCTGTTCCAGCACCAGGTGCCGGCGGAGCTGCAGGTGCTACGGCAGGTGCCCCTGCTGAAGATGATAACTCATTATTATTTGGGATTTTATCCCTGGTTTTAGCGGTCGTTGCTGTAATCTTACTGCAAGTAAATGCTGGGTTAAAAAAACTATCAGATGCCCGCGAAGGAATTGACCCTGAAGTGCCAGTTCCATTTTGGAGAAACAAAAGATACCTAGCTTTTTTAGCGATCCTATTTTTTATTGTAGGTGGATATCAAGTTTCTAAAAGTGCAATGGGACTTGGTAGAAGCAAAGACTATCAACCCGTTCAGCCCATTTACTATTCACATAAAGTACATGCGGGCATTAATCAAATTAATTGTCAATATTGTCACATAGGTGTTTACCAAGGTAAACAAGCCACCCTTCCTTCTGTAAATGTTTGTATGAACTGCCACTTGGCCATCAATGAATACAAAGGTGAAAAAATGTTTACTGAATCTGGAGAAGAAGTAAACGGCACACAAGAAATTGAAAAACTCTACAAATACGCAGGTTTTGAACCAGGTAAACCTTGGGATGCTTCAAAAGCAAAACCAATTGAGTGGGTGCGTATCCACAACTTACCGGATCACGTTTATTTCAACCACGCACAACACGTAAAAGCAGGTCAAGTGGCTTGTCAAACATGTCATGGCGAAATCCAAAAAATGGGTGAAGTAAAACAACAAAATGACCTTAGCATGGGCTGGTGTATTAACTGTCATCGCGAAACTAAAGTTCAATTTAAAGACAATGGTTTCTATAGCATCTACGAAAAATACCACCAAGATTTAAAGTCTGGAAAAATGGATAGCACCAAAGGTGTTACTGTAGAAAACATTGGTGGTACGGAGTGTCAAAAGTGTCACTATTAATATAACATTATACCCGATAATAAATATATCATGGAGCAAAAAAAGTACTGGCAAAGTTTTGGAGAAAAGAATCAGTCTGCTGCTTACAATCAAGAAGTAAAAGATGAGTTCAAAGAAGAGCTTCCTTTTGTTGAAGACGAAGGCAAAAGTTTTCTCGAAACTGCTGCACCCCGCAGAGACTTTTTAAAATATGTAGGTTTTAGCACTGCAGCGGCCGCTGTTGCAGCAAGCTGTGAAATGCCTATTAAAAAAGCCATTCCGTTTGCAAATAAACCTGAAGATATTGTACCAGGCATTGCAAATTATTACGCAACTACATATGTGCAAGATGGTGATGTGGTAAGCGTTGTAGCTAAAGTACGCGATGGTCGTCCTATTAAAATTGAGGGTAACGATTTAAGTCCGGTAACCAAAGGTGGCACGTCGGCACGTGTGCAAGCATCTGTATTAGATTTATATGATACAGCTCGCTTACGTTACCCTACCATCGATGGTAAAGAAGTAACTTTTGAAGCTGCAGATAAAGCTGTTGCTGCAGCTATAAGTGGTAATGTTGTGGTGGTGTCAAGTACCATTACTTCTCCAACTAGTAAAGAAGTCATTGCTCAATTTTTAGCAAAATATCCGGGGAGCAAACACGTTCCGTATGACGCTGTTTCTTACAGCGGCTTAATCGAAGCAAATGCTGCAACAAATGGTGTTGCTGCAATTCCTGATTACCGCTTCGAAAATGCAAAAGCCATTGTAAGCTTAGGTGCCGATTTCTTAGGTACTTGGTTAAGCCCTGTTGCATTTTCTAAGCAATATGCTACTGGTAAAAAAATCAACGAAAAAAATCCTAGCATGAGTAAGCACATACACTTCGAAAGTGTAGCGAGTCTTACGGGTTCAAATGCGGATGAAAAATATTTACACCGTCCTTCAGAAACAGGCGCTATTGCAGCTGCTTTATTAAGCGCTGTGACAGGTGGATCTATAACTGGTATTTCGGATGCTACTTTAAAAGCAGGTATCCAAAATGCAGCAAAAACTTTAGTAGAAAACAAAGGCGCTGCACTTGTAGTAGCTGGTAGTAATGATGTGAATATTCAAATCATCGTAAACGCTATTAATAATGCAGTCGGTGCTGGTGGTTCTACCATCAACTGGGCTGCGCGCAACAATACCCGCGCTGGTGTTGATGCAAATTTTGTTCAACTCGTTAAAGACATGAACGCAGGTAGCGTTGGTACTTTAATTTTAGTGGGTGCAAACCCTGCATATTCTTGGCATGATGCTGCTGGTTTTACAGCTGGTCTTGCAAAAGTTAAAACAACCATTTCATTTGCAACCAAGCAAGATGAAACTGCGGTGCTTTGTAAGTTTGTTTTACCAGATCATCATTACCTAGAAAGTTGGGGTGATGCAGAAGCGGTTTCTGGAAACGTTTCATTTATTCAACCTACCATATATCCTTTATTCAAAACACGTCAGTGGCAAGACAGCTTATTAAAATGGAGTGGTAACACTTCAGATTATTTAGCGTATTTAAAAAGCTACTGGTCTACTAAATTAGGTGGAGACGCAGGTTGGGATAAAACATTACAAGATGGTGTATTGCCTTCTACGCCTGCTGCTTTTAGTGCTGGAAGTTTTTCTAGTGCAGCTGTTGCAAACGCAGTATCTGCAGCAACTTCAACTAAAAAAGGCGGTGCACTAGAACTCGTATTATATGAAAAAGTTGGTATCGGTGCTGGTCAAGGTGCTTCTAACCCTTGGTTACAAGAATTACCAGATCCGGTAACGCGTGCCACTTGGGACAACTATGTAATCGTTTCTCCTGCACTTGCAAGAACATTATTAAAAATTGATTTAAATAACGGCGGTCAAGCAGATGCCTACGAAGTAAATCCTCCTAAGCCAGTTGTAAAAGTTACAGTAGGTGGTAAGACGATTGAACTTCCTGCATTAATTATTCCGGGCACACACCCTGAAACTATTGGTATTGCAGTGGGTTACGGCCGTTCAGAAAATATGGGTAAAGCAGCAAACGGCGTTGGTAAAAATGCGTTTGGTTTAGCTTCTTTACAAGGTAATAACATTTCATACGTAAACACAAGTGTAGAAGTGGTTGCAACTGGCGAAAAATTTCCAGTAGCATTAACACAAACGCATAGCCGTTACGATACTGAGCAAGGTAACCGTACCGAGGTAATGAAAGAGTTAACACTTGCCGAGTACAAACACCATCCTAAAGAAATTTTCGAAGAGCGTGCAAAAGAATTACGTGGTCAAATTTCTGGTGGCGAAAAATTAAACGACGAACAAGTTCTTCAAAAATTTGAAGGTGCAGGAACTATTTATCCTGTATTCGATAGACCAGGTATCAAATGGGGTATGAGTGTTGACTTAAATGCTTGTACAGGTTGTGGCGCTTGTGTGGTTGCATGTAATGCAGAAAACAACGTTTCAGTTGTTGGTAAACCAGAAGTACTTCGTGGTCATGAAATGCATTGGTTACGTATTGACCGTTATTACAGCGGTGATATGGACAATCCAAATGTAGTATTCCAACCACTCATGTGTCAACATTGTGACAACGCTCCTTGTGAAAACGTTTGTCCGGTTGCTGCCACCAACCATAGCTCAGAAGGCTTAAACCAAATGACCTATAACAGATGTATTGGTACCCGTTATTGCGCTAATAACTGTCCTTATAAAGTACGTCGTTTTAACTGGGCAGATTATACGGGTGCGGATAGCTTTGGTGACAACCAAACAGGTCACGTAAATGATGTGGTGTTAAATATGAATGACGATCTAACACGCATGGTATTAAATCCAGACGTTACGGTTCGTTCTCGTGGTGTAATTGAAAAATGTTCTTTCTGCGTTCAACGTTTACAAGAAGGAAAATTAAAAGCGAAAAAAGATTCTCGTCCTTTAGAAGATACAGATGTTAAAGTTGCTTGTCAACAAGCTTGTCCTACAGAGGCTATTACTTTTGGTAATGCCAACAGCAAGCACAGTGCGATCACTAAAGTACGTTTAGACAATCCTAATCGAAGCTTCTATGTACTAGAGCAGTTACACGTTTTACCTGGCGTTACTTACTTAGCTAAAGTGCGTAACACAGAAGAAGGAGCAGAAGAGAAAAAAGCATAATTAAAATAATTGAAATAGAATAAGATGCATTTAAAGTACGAATCACAACTTAGGGAACCATTGGTTAGTGGTAATAAAAATTACCGCCAAGTAACCGAAGATATTGTTCGCCCTATCGAAGCCAAGCCAACAAGGTTATGGTATGTCGGATTCTTCATTGCTGTTGCGCTTTTATTATTTGGTGTGTACAGCGTTTACCGTGAGGTAACTTATGGTATTGGAGAGTGGAACTTGAACAAAACAGTGGGTTGGGGATGGGATATCACCAACTTCGTATGGTGGGTAGGTATCGGTCACGCGGGTACCCTTATCTCAGCAATCTTACTTCTATTCCGACAAGGATGGAGAACAGGTGTAAACCGTGCTGCAGAAGCGATGACCATCTTCGCCGTCATGTGTGCGGGTCAGTTCCCTATCTTCCACATGGGTCGTGTTTGGATGGCATTTTTTGTACTTCCTTACCCTAACACACGTGGTCCATTATGGGTGAATTTTAACTCACCACTTTTATGGGACGTATTTGCGATCTCTACTTATTTTACCGTATCCTTATTATTCTGGTATTCTGGTTTGATTCCAGATTTTGCAACCGTTCGTGATAGAGCTTTCACAAAATTACGAAAGCGTTTATATGGTCTTGCTTCATTTGGTTGGACAGGTTCTACCAAACACTGGCAAAGACATGAAAGTTTATCTTTAGTACTTGCTGGTTTATCTACACCACTTGTATTATCGGTACACACGATTGTATCTTTTGACTTCGCAACTTCAGTAATTCCTGGTTGGCATACTACCATCTTCCCTCCGTATTTCGTTGCGGGTGCGATCTTCTCTGGTTTTGCCATGGTGCAAACCCTAATGATCATTGTACGTAAAGTATTTGCAATGGAAGATTATGTAACCCTCGGTCACATCGAAGCCATGAATAAAGTAATTGTACTTACAGGTTCTATTGTAGGTATCGCTTACTTAACAGAATTATTTATGGGTTGGTACTCTCAAAATAAATATGAAGGGTATACTTTCTGGTATTCTCGTGCGTATTTATTTAGTCCTTATGGATGGAGCTATTGGGGTATGATGGCTTGTAACGTATTAAGCCCTCAAATTTTCTGGTCTCGCAAAATGAGAAGAAATGTTTTTGTAACATTCTTCATGAGTATCATCGTTAACATTGGTATGTGGTTTGAGCGTTTCGTAATTATCGTAACCTCTTTATATAGAGATTATTTACCGTCTAGCTGGTCTGTGTATTATCGTCCTACTATTTGGGAAATAGGCTTCTATGCAGGAACCTTCGGATTGTTCTTTACATGTTTCTTCTTATTTGCTAAATACTTCCCAGTCATTGCAATTGCAGAAATTAAATATGTATTAAAAACAACCGGCGATGGTTACAAAGATCAAATGAGTGCGATTGAAGCGCAACCATTAGAAGCATTTGTTAAAGATCAAACACACCAACACTAATCATTTACGTTGAACCAACGATAAAATAGAACACATGGCAAAAAAGAAATTTGTAGTAGGCTGTTTTGAGGATGAAGCGGTGCTTTTTCCGGCAGTAAAAAAAGTGCGTGCTGCAGGATTTAAAATTCATGATGTGTACACGCCATTTGCGGTACACGGTTTAGATCATGCAATGGGATTAAGAGAAACCAGCATACATACAGCAGGGTTTATTTATGGCATTACGGGTACCACAACTGCCCTTAGTTCCATTAGCTGGATCCTTACAAAAGACTGGCCTTTAAACATTGGTGGTAAGCCACACTTTGCTTTGCCAGCTTGGATTCCAATTATGTTTGAGTTAACCGTACTCTTTGCAGCAGTGGGTATGGTACTTACTTTTTGCTACTTGTGTCAATTGGCACCAGGTGTTAAAAAACATCATTTTCATGCACGTGCTACCGACGATTTATTTGTAATGGCCATTGAGTGTACAGATACTACAAACACTGACGACTTACAAGCATTTTTACAAAGCAACGGCGCAATCGAATTAAGCGTTCAGGTTGCCGAAGAAGGCTGGTGGTTTGGTCGTTACGATAACGAAAATGTTCCTTTTCAAAACAAAGAAATTGTTGCAGCATAAATTATTGAATAGAAATCCGATGAAGAAATTATTTATCATACTCGTTCTTGCCATCACTGCTATCATTAGCAGCTGTAATGGTGTTAAGCGTGAACCAGGTTCTGTGTATATGCCAGATATGGCTTACAGTCGTGCATACGAAACCTACGCAGACCATAGTAACCTCACCGAAAAAGGTATCAACTACACATCTATGCCTGTTGCAGGAACTGTAGCTCGTGGTGTAGAAATGCCTTTTCACATCCAAAAAGATATGCCAGGCGATACGACCAATTATTACGCTTCACGTGCAGTAAAAAATCCAATCGATTCTTTATCAGACACAGATGCAAAAGAAGCAGAACGTTTATACCTAATAAACTGTGGTATTTGTCATGGTAAAAATCTAGATGGCAATGGTCCATTATGGAAAAATGGAGATGGTCCTTATCCATCTGCACCAAAAAACTTGGTAGCTGATCCTATCGTTTCTGTAATGCCAGAAGGACAAATGTTCTATTCAGTAGCTTATGGCAAAAACTTGATGGGTTCTTACGCATCACAGTTAAGTCGCAAGCAACGTTGGATGGTGTTGAAGTATGTAAAAAACAAACAATTGGCTGCAAAAGCTGCTAAATAAAAATTTTTTAAACGAGTAAAGATGGCTTCTATCAAAATGCAATTTGAGGTACCTGCAAAGATGAAAACTTGGTCATTGGCATTAATTGCTGTGGGTCTTGTTGCTTTGGTTACAGGTTTAGTGACCAAAGGTTTTAGTGCAAACGAACATGAGCAAACTCAGTTTTGGGGAACACTTATGTACAACAGTATTTTTTGGACTTTGGTATGTAACGCTGCTATGTTTTTCATTGGCGTAACAACCATGGCCATGGGCGGTTTCCAACAATCATTCCGCAGGGTTCCTGAGGCAATCTCTACGATGGTACCTATTTTTGGCGCTATTACCTTTGCTGTTTTAATGTATGTAATTTTTGGTCACAAGCACCATATCTACCACTGGTTAGATACAGAAGCTGTGGCCAATGATCCAATCCTAAAAGGCAAGTCTGGATTTTTAAATCCGGTGTTCTTTGTGTTTTGGTCAACCCTTGCCATCGCTTTATGGAGTTTATTTGGATGGCGTATTCGCAAGCTCAACGAGCAGGCCGATGGTGAACCAATGACTGCACAAGAGGGCGCTACTTTTATTTATAAAAACACCGTACGTGCTGCTACCTTTTTAGTGTGGTTTGGTTTAACGGTAGGTTCTACGATTCCTTGGTTATGGATGATGAGTATTGATCCACATTGGTACTCTACGATGTATAGCTGGTATACATTTGCAAGTTCATTTGTGTCTGGTATGAGCCTTATTGCACTTTGGGTTATCTACTTAAAAAACAAAGGTTATTTAGAATTAACAACACAAGAACACTTGCACGATATTGGTAAATTCATGTTTGCGTTTTCTGTGTTTTGGACATACTTATGGTTCTCTCAGTACATGCTTATTTGGTATGCAAATATTCCTGAAGAAACCATTTACTTTAAGCATAGAGTACAAGGTCCTTACAAAGGCATATTCTTCTTAAACCTTATCATCAACTTCCTTTGTCCATTATTAATATTAATGAAACGTTCTGCTAAAAGAAACTATACCCTAGTAGCTTTTATGGCGGTATTAATTTTATTTGGTCACTGGATCGATTTTTACCAAATGGTAATGGGTTCTTTATCTAAAGAGCATGTAACGCTTGGTTGGTTAGACTTTGGTATTTTAAGTTTATTTGTGGGTCTTATGATTTTCTTTGTAAGCCGTGCGCTAGCAAGCAAGCCGCTGATTCCAAAGAGTCATCCATTCTTAAAAGAAAGTATCATACACCAAGTATAATTATTTAGAGGATTAATATTTAGAATCAATAAAATATTGATAGCATATGACAATGTTTTTAACAATAGCCGTAGTAGTTCTCATTTTTGTAGTCATTTTTCAGATTGCAAAAGTTAGTGAGTATGTGTCTGTATTAAAAGGCGAAGAAGTAAGTCGCAAGCAAAGCAATAAAATCAATGGTTTCTTGATGGCTGCGTTTTTAGTTTTGGGCTTGGTAGGTGTTTGGTATTGCAACAATTTGTTGTTTGACAAAACATTACTAGCCCATGATAGTGCAAGTGTTGAAGGCGCTAGAGTTGATAGTATGCTATGGGTAACACTCGTCATTTCTGGAATTGCATTTGTAGGAACGCAGGCACTTCTTTTTATATTTGCCTACAAGTACCAAGAAGATACAAACCGTAAAGTGGTGTTTTTTGCACACAGTACTAAACTTGAATTAATCTGGACCATTATTCCTGCCATTACTTTAACAATCTTAGTTGTTATTGGTCTTCGTAACTGGTTTTTATTTACCGGCGAACCTCCTAAAAATGCAATGGTAGTAGAAGTAACCGGTAAGCAATTTGGTTGGATATTTCGTTACCCAGGAAAAGATGGTTCTTTTGGTAAAAAGTATTATAAAAATATTGACAACGCTAGTAACAGCTTAGGTCTTATTTGGGATGACGAATTAACCCACGACGACCTCGTAATGGAGCAAACCGTTTACTTAGTAAAAGGTAAGCCCGTTAAATTTGTGCTGGGTTCTCGTGATGTTATTCATGACGTAGGTTTATCTCATTTCAGATTAAAAATGGACGCCGTTCCGGGTATCCCAACAACCATGTGGTTTACACCAAAGTATACCACAAAGGAAATGAAAGAAATCACGGGCAATCCAAACTTTGTGTATGAAATTTCATGCGATCAGTTATGTGGAAATGGACACTATTCTATGAAGGGTATTATTGAGGTTATTGATCAAGAAGAATTTGATGCAGTAATGGCAAAGCAAAAGGCTTATTACTACACTGCATTTCCTGAAAAAGATCCTAGCGCCGTAGCAGACACAACAGTGGTTGCGGCAGTAGTAAAAAAATAAATTTTAAAAAACGAATTCACTTTTATAAATAAATAGGTATGAGTCACGAAGCAGTTTTACATGGAGAGGCACATGGACACGATGATCACGGTCATCATGAACACCATGATACGTTCCTAACTAAATATGTATTTAGCCAAGACCATAAAATGATTGCGAAGCAATTCTTAATCACAGGTATGATATGGGCAGTGATTGGTGGTTTGATAAGCGTACTTTTTCGTTTACAATTAGGCTATCCAGATTCTACATTCCCATTCTTAGAAGATCTATTGGGTAAATGGGCCAAAGGTGGGCATATTTCACCAGAAGCTTATTATGCGCTTGTTACAACCCATGGTACCGTGCTGGTATTCTTTGTATTAACAGCTGGGTTATCCGGTACATTTGCCAACTTTTTAATTCCACTTCAAATTGGTGCACGCGATATGGCGTCTCCATTTTTGAATATGTTGAGCTACTGGTTTTTCTTTGCTGCGAGCATTGTTATGTTATCTTCTATGTTTGTAGAAACAGGCCCCTTTAGTGGTGGATGGGTAGCATACCCTCCATTATCTGCACTAGGTGATGCATCACCAGGTTCTAAAACAGGTATGGATTTATGGTTGGTTTCTATGTCGCTATTTGTGGTATCCTCTTTATTAGGAGGGCTAAATTACATTACGACCATTTTAAACATGCGTACCAAGGGTATGAGCATGACGCGTTTGCCATTAACCATTTGGGCGTTATTCTTTACAGCAGTCCTAGGGGTTTTATCTTTCCCTGTACTATTTTCTGGTTTTATCTTATTAATTTTTGATAGAAATTTTGGAACAAGTTTTTATTTATCGGACATATTTGTAAACGGTGTAGGTGCGCTACCTAATGAGGGTGGTTCTGCTATTTTATACCAACACTTATTTTGGTTCTTAGGTCACCCAGAGGTATATATTATTTTGTTACCAGCACTAGGGATGGTTTCTGAAATCATTTCGGTGAATTCAAGAAAACCAATCTTTGGTTACATGGCGATGGTGGGCTCTTTGTTTGCTATTGCTATCCTTGCCTTCTTGGTATGGGCACACCACATGTTTGTGACAGGACTCAATCCATTCTTAGGATCTGTGTTTGTACTCTTAACTTTATTGATTGCCGTTCCATCTGTCATCAAAGTGTTTAACTGGTTAACTACTTTGTGGAAAGGTAATATCAGGTTTACGCCTGCTATGCTATTTGCCATTGGGTTTGTAAGCTTATTTATTTCTGGTGGTTTAACGGGTATTTGGTTGGGTAACTCTGCGCTCGATATTCACTTGCATGATACTTATTTTGTAGTTGCACACTTTCACATTGTAATGGGTGTAGCTTCCATGTTTGGTATGTACGCGGGTATTTACCACTGGTTCCCTAAAATGTATGGCAAGCAGTTAAACAACACCCTTGGTTATATTCACTTTTGGGTAACTATTGCGGGCGCCTACATGATTTTCTGGCCTATGCACTACGAAGGTTTAGCGGGTATGCCACGTCGTTATTACGATTTTAGTATTTGGGAAAGCTTCAAGCAATTTGGCGAACTCAATAAATTTATAAGCCTTGTTTCCATGATTGTATTTATGGTTCAATTGTCTTTCTTATTTAATTTCTTCTATTCTATTTTTAAAGGAAGAAAATTATTGGATCCTAACCCTTGGAAATCAAATAGTTTAGAATGGACTACGCCTATTCATCCGGGACACGGTAACTGGGTAGGTGAAATTCCTGAAGTACACCGTTGGCCTTATGATTATGGTAAAGATGGCTTAGACTTTATTCCACAAACAACACCTGTGGGAGCAGACGAAAGTCAGCACTAAAATGGATAACGAAAACAACCGTTCTAGTACTTTTGCTTCTAAAGCCAAAGACTATTACCAGCTAATTAAATTTACGCTGAGCTTTACGGTTGTGTTTTCATGTGTGGTTTGTTATTTGTTAGCGCCAAATATTAAGGAGTTTGATTGGTGGATGATTGCCATTTTGTTTCTAGCAGGAATGCTCGTTACTGGAAGTGCAAATGCTATCAACCAAGCAGTTGAAAAAGATACCGATGCGTTAATGAAACGTACGGGTTCAAGACCTGTTGCTGCAGGCAGGATGAGTCAAACCGAAGCCTACACATTTGCATTGATTGCTGGACTTGTTGGCGTTGGAATGATGTGGTACTTTTTTAATTTGTCTGCTGCACTTTTATCTGCGTTTAGTTTATTTTTATATGCGTTTATTTATACGCCGCTTAAAAAAATAAATTCAATTGCAGTGTTGGTGGGTGCTTTACCTGGTGCACTACCTTGTTTAATTGGTTGGGTTGCGGGTAATGATGATTTTAGCCTAGGCGGTTGGATCTATTTTGGCATTCAATTTTTATGGCAGTTTCCGCATTTTTGGGCGATTGCTTGGGTGGCACACGAAGATTATAGCAAAGCTGGATTTAAATTGTTACCTGCCGATAAAGGGCCTACTAAGTTTACAGCCATTCAAGGTATCATGTATTCTGTGCTTATGATTCCTGTGGGTTTTTTGCCGTATTATTTTGGGTACACAGGATTTACAAGTGCGATTATAGTGATGGCTTGTAATGTTTTTATGGTGGTGCAAAGTATGAGGCTGTATCAGCAAATGGATGTTAAAGCAGCCAGGCGCGTTATGTTTAGTAGCTATATTTATTTACCAATCGTGTTACTAGCATTGCTCGCAGATAAAAATTAAAGAATAAAATAAAATACATGTCATCACTTACAACAACAGAACCGCAAAGAATTCACCCGCAACGTTTTTTGATGTGGGCAGCAATTGGAAGCATTGTAATGATGTTCGCTGGACTAACGAGCGCTTATATTGTAAAAAAGAACCAAGGTAATTGGTTGGTGATTGAACTACCTGTATTGTTTTGGTATTCTACGGCTGTTATAGTTGCCAGTAGTGTAACTATGTGGTTGGCAAGTGCCGCAGTAAAGGCAGGAAAGTATGCTACTTACAAATCTTTAATTACCTTAACCTGCATATTAGGTATTGTATTTGTAAAACTACAGTGGGAAGGCTTTAAAGACCTAGAGTTAAGGGGTTTTGCGCTTATTGGTCCTCAAAGTAATTCTGCTTCTTCGTTTTTATTCATAATCACGGGTCTTCACATGTTACACGTATTAGGTGGTGTAGTTGCGCTTTGTATTTTATTTTTTAGGGCTTTTTGGATCAAATCAAGCCAACTTAACATCGTTCCGGTTCAAATTATAGCCACCTATTGGCATTTTGTAGATATACTTTGGATATACTTATTTGTATTTTTTCATTTGATCGCTTAATTCTAATAAAAAGTTACCCGGAAATCGTTTTTTTTGACTGATAGCCGATATTTTTGCAACGAAATTTTTAATAAGACATGTCAACAGCAACAGTAGAAACAACAAAGTCTTGGGGTGGCGGAAAAAGCCCGTTTAACGTCGAGTACGGTAAATTAATGATGTGGTATTTTTTAATGAGTGATGCCTTTACATTTGGCGCCTTTCTAATCTCTTATGGTACTATTCGTTTTTCAACCAATGGATGGCCTGACCCTAACCGAGTATTCAAAAGTTTTCCTTTTGCGCCAGAAGGGGCCAATGCGCCGCTCGTTTTTGTGTCTGTCATGACTTTTATTTTGATTGTTAGTTCTGTAACCATGGTACTTGCGGTAAAAGCAGGCCAAGAAATGGATAAAAAGTCTGTGGTTAAATACATGATTTGGACCATCATTGGAGGCATTGCTTTTTTAAGCTGCCAGGCTTGGGAGTGGAACCACTTGCACCATGAAGGTGCTTGGTGGGGTCGCAATCCATTTTTAAATGCTGATGGCACCGCTTCTTCAACCAACTTTACCAATTACTTTTTTACCATTACTGGTTTCCACGGATTCCATGTATTTACAGGGGTTCTTATCAATACTATTATGCTCATTATGACGCTACTAGATAAATTTGAAGAGCGTGGCCATTACCTGATGATAGAAAAAGCAGGCTTGTACTGGCACTTTGTAGATCTAGTATGGGTATTTGTATTTACCTGTTTCTACCTGGTATAATTTATTTTTTCAACAACATTAATTTCGAACCTAATGTCACATACAGCTCAACACGAAGAAAACCACGGAACTGGTGAAATAAAAAAAGTTACCATCATTTTATCTGTATTAACCATTGTAGAATTAATCCTTGGTTTTTGGATGATGGGTATTCATAACGCAGGCATGCGCCTTGCTATTAAAGGTTCTATCATTATTTTAATGATGTCTAAGGCTTTTTATATTGTTGCTTATTTCATGCACTTAAAGCATGAATTAAAGAACCTAATTATGACCGTTGTTGTTCCTTTAGGACTATTTGTATGGTTTATCGCTGCTTTTTTATATGACGGTAATTCATTCAAAAACCTACGTAATACCTACGATCCTTATTTTAAAGAACGATCTGAAACGAAGGTAGAAAAAAAGGAAGAAGGACATGGTGGAGCTGCACATGAAACTGGCGCAACACACGAAGCGGTAGCAGATACAACTGCACATGCATCAGACACTGCAGCTTTAGAGAACAAACACTAATCTAAATTGTTATTCAATAAGAAAAACCACCGACCTTTGTTTGGTGGTTTTTTTATACCAACCGTTTTGCCATGAGTAAAAATTCAATTCTAGGATTATTAATCGCTTTAGTTCTTCCTATAGCATGTTATTTGTGGCTTAAATCTGCAAGTGACCATGTGGTAGATATGCCACGCAAGTATTTATTGGATACGGTTGTTACAAGGATAGAAAACGGAAAAGAGATAACCGACAGCATGTGGCATAAAACAGCCAATATTAGCCTTGTGAATCAATTAGGGGATACAGTTAGCATTTATGATAAAGGCTCTAAAATAATGGTGATCGATTATGTTTTTACAAGTTGTAGAAGTATCTGTCCCAAGCTCACTTTTAACATGCAAAAACTCCAGCACTCTTTTAAGCTTGGAGGCAATGTGCGTAATAAAATAGATACGACTGTTGTGCAGTTTGTTTCTTTTACCGTAGACCCTGAGCGTGATTCTGTACCCGTGTTAAAGAACTATGCCGATTTATTTGGTGCCAATCATGACAACTGGTGGTTTTTAACGGGTAGTAAAGATAGTATTTACAAATTTGCTTTTGAAGAATTAAAAGTGGATAAATTTAGTGAAGAGCCTATCAGTCCTGACTTTGTGCATACTTCAAGGTTTGTATTGCTCGACAAAGACCGCTATGTGCGTGGTTATTACAATGGGCTTGATTCAAACTCGCTGGCCAAACTTGCAAGAGATATTGGTTTACTCATGCTGGAAAAAGACCCTAAAAACAAAGGCGCCTTATTTAGACAAATACTAGACCTGGCTTGGCTTTGGTTGATTATTGTTTCAGCGATATTATTTTTTGTGGTGTATATGCGTCAGCGCAGAAAAATAAATGGTTAATTTTATTATTTAAAAACAATACTATGTTACAAGCATCTATTTCAAAAAACGACAAACTAGCAAAATGGCTTATCGGAATTTTTTCGGTAGTCGTTTTTACGGTTGTAGTGTTGCTTAGTAAATTTAAATTAGATATCGATTTAGGTTTTGATGTGCACGTTTTTGCAACTGCTAATGCTGTCATTAATTCAATCATTGCAGTTTTATTATTAGCTGCACTAGCTGCGGTTAAAAATGGTAATTACCAACTACACAAAAAAATGATGATGGCGGCACTTGTGTTGTCTGTACTATTTTTAGTGTCTTATATCGCGCATCATTTATTAGCTGGTGAAGCTAAGTTTGGTGATACGAATCATGATGGTCTTTTAAGTGAAGCAGAAAATGCGGCTGTGGGTTCTTACCGAACTATTTATTTACTTATTTTAAGCACGCATATCTTTTTAGCAGCGGTTATTTTACCATTCATTTTATTTACAGCATACCGCGCATTAACTGCCGAGTTTGCAACACATAAAAAATTAGCAAAAATTACATGGCCTTTATGGTTTTATGTAGCCATTACAGGGCCTATTGTGTACTGGTTTATTGCGCCTTATTACGTATAAGTTGCGCAGGGCTTGCTTATAAGCTAAGCGCTGAGTTGGGGTCCCAAAAGTGTTTGGCAAAATTTATGATGGTTTCATCTTTCACCTTCACACCTTCTTTTTCAAGTAGCTCTTGCATGCGCGTAGGCGTTTCAAAGTGAGCCTTTCCGCTTAACATACCATTTCTATTCACCACTCTTTGTGCAGGTACTTTTGGCCTAATAAAATGTGCGCCATTTAATGCATAGCCGACGGCTCTAGAGCTTTGTTTGCTGCCTAAATATGCAGCAATAGCACCATAGGTTGTAACGCGGCCTTTTGGAATAAGCCTTACCACCTGATACACCCCTTCAAAAAAACTGGGTGCTTCTGCTTTATTGCGGCTCGCGGTATTCATGAATTTCTTTATTAAGCAGCAGTTGCTTGCGTGGCTCTGGTACTGCTTCGTAGGCATAGGGGCAGTGCCTACAACCATGACCACAACAGTAGCCTTTTGCAAGGTGATACGCTTCTGTAAATACAAAATTACCAGAAGCGTCTGTGTAATAATCTACGTCTTTAATCAGCTTCTTGTTCACTTAATAAACTTTTTAATTGCGCATCTATGGCAAGCGGCAATTCTTTGTTAATGGTAAAAGACAAGTAATGAATACGGTTGCTTCCTGCAATATCTAAACCCTCGTAATGCGTTTTTATGTGCAATTCAGGTTTGATGTTTGCGCCTGCGTATACATTATCCATATCTTCTAACAACGGAAGTTCAAATAAGTTGATAACAAGCTTGGTAAATTGATATAAATCTGGACTATCGGTTTTTAAGTGAATGGCGCCCCCGGGTTTTAAAATTTGCTGGTATAAACGCAAAAATTTAGGGTGGGTGAGGCGTTTTTTTGCCCTAGCGCCCTTTAGTTGTGGGTCTGGAAAAGTGATCCAAATTTCCTCAATCTCTTGAGCGTTAAAGTAATCTGGCACTTTATCAATGTGCGATCTAATAAATGCCACGTTGTTAAGGCCTTGTTCAAGTGCATTGGTGGCACCTCTCCAAATACGGTTACCCTTAATATCTATGCCAATAAAATTGCGGTTAGGGTGCATTTTGCCCAGGCCAACGGCGTATTCTCCTTTGCCACAAGCAAGTTCAAGTATTATGGGGTTATCGTTTTTAAAATAGCCGTTCCAGGTGCCCTTGGCATTAACCGGGTATTCAAATACGTTTTCGTACCCTTTGATGGCTTCAAACCGGATTAATTTTTTCTGTCCCATGAATGCAAAAGTAAGTCAATGCCAATATCTCTAAAAATTATTATAAATTACAATCATTAGATACACCTAAACCACATTTTGGTATGGCAAAGCAAAATATTTTTGATGCAATTGTAGTAGGCTCTGGAATTTCTGGAGGATGGGCTGCTAAAGAGTTAACAGAAAAAGGGCTCAAAACAATTTTATTAGAACGTGGCCGTAATGTGGAGCATATCAAAGATTATGAGGGCACCGAAAAAAATCCTTGGGAACTAGAACACCGAAATGGTGCCACGCAAGAAGACAAACACAATTCACCCATACAAAGTAAGTGTTACGCTTACGACGAAGTTTCAAAAAAGTTTTTTGTAAACGATAATGATCATCCGTACAATGCGGTAAAACCTTTTGATTGGATTAGAGGCAATCATGTGGGTGGTCGTTCACTCATGTGGGGCCGTCAAAGCTACCGCTGGAGTGATTTAGATTTTGAAGCGAATGGAAAAGATGGCCATGGTTCTGATTGGCCTGTTCGTTACAGCGATTTAGCACCATGGTATAGTTATGTCGAAAAATTTGCCGGCATCAGTGGCAACAGAGATGGACTGTCTATGTTACCTGATGGCGAGTTTATGCCTGCTATGGAAATGAACTGTGTTGAGCAACTTGTTGCCAGTGAATTAAAAACAAAAATGGGTCGTCCCATGATTATTGGACGTTCCGCCAATCATACTGCAAAAATTGGCACGCGTGGTCCATGTCAATTTAGAAACAAGTGTCATCAGGGATGTCCATTTGGTGGTTATTTTAGTTCCAATGCGGCCACACTTCCTGCTGCTTTTGCAACGGGTAATTTAACGCTCCGTCCAGACGCTATTACTACCGAAATTTTATACGATAAAGAAACGGGTCGTGCAAAAGGCGTGCGCATATTAGATTCGAACACTAATTTAACGGAAGAGTATTATGCAAAAATTGTTTTCTTAAATGCATCTACTTTAGGCACTTCACATATTTTACTCAATTCTGTTTCAGAAGTTTTTCCAGAAGGTTTTGGTAATAGTAGTTTGCAAGTAGGACATAATTTAATGGACCATCATTATGGTGTGGGTGCTTCTGGTACTTACGAAGGCTTTTTAGACAAGTATACCTATGGCCGAAGACCCAATGGTATTTATATTCCAAGATTTAGAAATTTAGATGGCGGTTCCTCTGCGGGTTATCTGCGTGGCTTTGGTTACCAAGGTGGCGCGGGTAGAGGCAGGCAAGAAGGGGAGGGTATTGGGCAGGCGTTTAAAGAAACCATTACCGAAGCAGGTAACTGGTCCATGGGCATTGGCTCATGGGGTGAGCATTTACCTTACTACGAAAACAAAGTAACCTTAAGCAAAACCAAAAAAGACAAGTGGGGTTTACCATTACTAGATATTGATTGCGAGTTTAAAGAAAATGAAATGAAGATGCGCGTGGACATGAAAAATAGCGCAGCAGAAATGTTAGAAGCAGCAGGTATCAAAAATGTTTCTACCTACGATAGTATGCCAGCACCCGGATTTTGTATTCATGAAATGGGTACGGCGCGTATGGGTAAGGATCCAAAAACCTCTGTGCTTAATAAATGGAACCAAATGCATGATGCAAAAAATGTATTCATTACAGATGGTTCTTGTATGGCATCATCTGCCTGTCAAAATCCTTCATTAACCTATATGGCTTTTACAGCAAGGGCCACCGATTTTGCGGTGAGTGAATTAAAGAAAGGGAATTTATAAATATTTTATATTAGAAAAATTTATGAAAAATAGATTACTACTTTTTGTTTTTTTGTTATTGAGTGGTTTTGCATTTGCGCAATCTAGTCCGGAGAGTTGGGATGCTTATTATTATACATCGTTCTCTTTAAATTCATTTAAACAATTGCCTGCAGTACATCAAAAAATTGCAGGATCACAATTTAATTATCGGCTCATGGATGCTGCTCTTTTTTTTAGAACCAATGAAGAGCGTATCAGATACAATTTGCCAGAATTTTATTATTCAATTGCACTTGAAAAGGCGGCACTTGGGCACTCTATAGACATGGTGCAGCAAAATTTTTATTCGCATCAAAGTCCTATACCTGGGAAAGAAGATATGTCTGATCGCTTAAAAAGAGTGGGCGTTGATTATATGGCTTGTGCCGAAAATATTTATAATTTTAATGATGAAGACCCGACCTATTGGTCGCTAGCTGGTAAGCTAGTAGAGGGTTGGATGAATTCGAGCGGGCATAGGCGTAATATCTTAAATTCAAGTTATAGATACCTCGGCTGTGGCGCTTGGCCCTATAGTAATCCTGAGTGGCCAGATTATAAATGGTTTAAGTCTACGCAGGACTTTTCTGATAAAGATGCCCGTTAATTAAAAAAAATTATATAAAACATTAAACTTATATAAATAAAACTAGATTTGAGCTTCAATCCTTTTGAATGTATCAGTCTAGGAATCGCTACTTACTTTATTTATTACCATTAATTTGCATGGGAGTGTCTTGTAAAGCTTTACAACCTATAGTAAAAGCAAATGCAGAGCAAAACAAAATTGAAGGAGAGAGTTTTGTTCTAGCTGCTGAGCGTCCGTCTAATTTTTTATATAGTTCGATTGTTAAAGGTTCAGTTACGGTGCGCAATACTTATTTGCCTTTCGATTCGGGGGCTATCATTTATGCAGAAGACGAGGATTACACCATCGATTATAATAATGGTACGATTGCTAGAACAGCAGGTTCACGCATTCTTGATTATGCGAAATACAATTTGTTTGAAAAAAAAGATTTTGACCACAATAACTTTCCAAATTATAGTAACAATCCCTATTTTATTTGGGTCGATTATGCCTCTATACAGAAAAGCATATTTACGAATAATACTCTTCAAGAAAATCAATTACCAAAGTTTACGGGTAAACTAGAAAAAGGCGAACCTGTTTTGGTATTGTCCTATGGCAATAGCATTGCTGCTGGTTCCGAAGCGAGCAGCCCTCGATTTAGATTTCAAAATCGATGGGTGCAATATTTACAAAATCTGTATCCTGCTGCTAAAATTGATCTTCAAGATGCTTCAATACCAGGTTACACTTCATTAGAAGCCATAGCGTATTGGGAGACTTATATTGGCAAAAAAAATCCGGACTTGGTATTGTTAGGCTGGGGTATGAATGAGGCCAATGTTGGTGCTATGACGCCTAGCGCTTATAAAAGTAACCTTATAAAACTTGTTCAAATGTCAAGGGAGCAAAAAAATGCAGAAGTAATTATTTTTTCATGTTTTAGGCCCAACGATAACTGGCATTATTCTAGCCACTCTATGGAGTTGTATACCCAGGCAGCAAAAGAAGCTGCTGTAATTAGTGGTTGTGCATTTGTAGATGTGTATGATATTTTTGAAAAGGTATTTGCCCGTATGGATCAACCTTCGTTATTAGCAAATAATATTAACCATCCCAATAACTTTGGACATTGGTTATATTTTCAGGCATTTAAAAGTTTGAAGTTTTAAGATTTTAAATAGAGGGGGCCTAGAAAATCAATTTTTAAGTATAATTATATTAATTTAAATTATTATATTCGAATATATATTTATACTATGAAAAGCAAACTAACATTACTTTCAATTTTTAGTGCATTAATCATTTTTACTAGCTGTCAAAACAAAATTAAATGGGAATATAAAACCGTTTATTTTGATGCTGAAAAAATGCAAGGGTTAGATAAATCTTATGCAAAAGGAACTGATTTTTTCAAGCGAACTGTTTCAAGTGCTTCTGTTTTGCCAAGTGATTCTTCTTTAAATAAATTTGGAATAGATGGCTGGGAAATAGCCACCTCCTATTTAGAAATGGAAACGGTATTTCCAAATCTATTAGCTAGTGGAGATGGGGTAAATGGACTTCAGCCAAATGTCAGACCTCAAAGGCTTGTGGTAATTTTTAAGCGTCATAATTAATTTTTTATTTTAATCCAAAATATGAGAAAATTATTTTTTATACTGCTGTTTAGTACTACAGTTTCTTTTGCGCAAGATGCAAAAGAGATAATTGGTGAGCCAATTAAAATTGGCAATTTATTGGTAGCAGAATATGATTTTCCTAATGAAATGAATTGGGAAGATGCTAAAAAAGCGTGTCGTACTTTAGGAAAAGGTTGGAGATTGCCAACTAAGGCTGAATTGAACATTTTGTATAAGAACAGAAGAAAAATGGGCAAGGTTAGTGATTGGGAAGGCTATTGGACTTCCACCTTGGTACCCAAACAATTATGGGATCCAAAATGGACTTCCGCCGAGATTGGTGAGGGTATCGTCTGGCGGCAGTATTTCACTAGTGGTATTCAAGGCTACGCTAGCAGTAGTAATGACAAATGCGTTGTTCGTGCCGTTAAGTCACTTTAAAATTTTACTACAATGAAAAAAATATTATTCTTTCCGTTGTTACTTATTACTTGTTTTTCTTTTGCACAAGATGCAAAAGAAATTATTGGTAAGCCGGTTAAAATAGGTAAGTTATTAATTGCGCAATATGATATTGCGTATTTGAATTGGGCGGATGCAAAAAAAGCATGCGCAACTTTAGGAGCTGGTTGGCGACTGCCAACAAAAAATGAACTCAATACTATGTACATGAACAAAGACTCAATAGGAGCTTTTTCATATATAGGATATGGTACTGGCTTTTACTATTGGAGTTCAACTTTGAGTGGTCTTAAAAATGTATGGATTCAGGATTTTGCAAATGGTAGCCAGGCTGATTTTGATAGTTATTGGTCAAGTAACAAGGTTGTCAAATGTTATGGCCGAGCTGTAAAGAGCTTTTGATGTAAGCATGACAGTTATGAGAAATCATTAATAGTCAAATTTATCATAAACTAAAAAGCCGCTCCAATTAGAAGTGGCTTTTCAAGTTGCTGTAGGGGGAGGGATCGAACCTCCAGAAGGCAGTTAGCTATAACACAAAGTTCAGTGGTCGACCCTGGTCGCTCATTGCTAAGCGGCTCTATGTTACGTTTATCCCGTTATCCTCACCTCCGAGACAAGGAGGCATGTTTGCCAAAAATTTCATCACCCCACAATAGATAAGAACTGTTTGTCAATTGTTGACCATACAATATTAAAGCATTTTACCTATTGGTTACAAATAATTTAATCAATTATCGTAAAGTATAGAAATAGTTTAATAAATTAGCTTTAATTTAGAAATATACAAAAAATACGCCCCATTATGAACCCAAAATTAAATCTTGACAAACTCGATTTACAGATCATTCAGGAAATGATGGAAGATGCAGAGGTCTCTTACGCCGATTTAGGTAAAAAACTCTTTGTATCGGGCGGTACCATTCACGTGCGTATTAAAAAGTTAGAAGAGCTGGGTGTTGTGAAAGGCAAAAAACTATCTGTCGATTTAAAAGAACTCGGTTACGACGTCATTGCTTTTATTGGTATTTATCTAGAAAAAAGTTCGTTGTATGATAGTGTTGCCAAAGAATTAAAAAAAGTACCACAAATTGTACGCTTAAATTATACAACTGGAAATTATAGCATGTTTGCAGAAATTGTTTGTAAAGACATTCAGCAGTTACGCTATGTTTTACACGACGAGTTACAAAAAATAAAAGGTATTGAAAGAACCGAAACATTTATTTCGCTCGAAGAAAGTTTGGTTAGAAATGTAGTTGTATCACCTACCGAGTAATTTATTTCTCTTTTACATCAAAAGCATCTCTTAATCCATTGCCTAATAAATTAAAGGCAAGCACTAGTATCATAATAGCAATGCCTGGTGCAAGTGCAAGTGCAGGATTATGCGTGATAATAAAATTGTAGTTTTCTTTAATCATCAGGCCCCAGCTGGGTTGTGGCGGTTGCACACCCACACCTAAAAAACTTAAACCAGCTTCAATTACAATAGCTGATGCAAAATTACTTGCAGCAATCACTAAAACGGGTCCAATAATATTGGGTAAAATATGAATAAAAATAGTGCGCATATCGGAGTAACCTAGTACACGTGTCGCTTCAATAAATTCTCTGTTTTTAATGGACATTACTTGACCACGCACAAGCCTTGCAACGTTTACCCACATCGTTAATCCAACAGCAATAAACACCTGCCAAAATCCTTTTCCTAACACTAGTGTAATAGCAAACACAAGTAATAATGTAGGTATGCTCCAGATAACATTGATAAACCACATAATGCATTCATCTATCCAGCCTCTATAAAAACCAGCAAGTGCGCCAAGTAAAATACCAATGGTCAGTGAAAGTAAAACAGCAATGGTACCCACGCCTAAACTTACGCGCACGCCAATAATAAGACGGCTTAGCATATCTCTTCCAAATTTATCAGTACCGGCGTAATAGGTTTGTGTAATAACAGGATTGTTGGCTAGAAGTCTTAGTGGCATTACGCCAGGCTCTGTAATGCCTTCGTCAATAAATTTCTGATAATGAATATTGGTTCCTTTTATAGCATACGAACTGATTGGAATAAAAGTATAAATGTCTTCTTCTCCATCAATCAATTTTTCAAAAAATGAACCACGTGGCGTTTGACCAATGCGTTTTACTTGTAATAATTGAATGCTAAAGCTTGGCTTCATGCTTCCTATTTCAGGAATCATGCGGTTGGCATTTGGAGAATGTTCGGGTGCAATAAAATATGCAAACACCGCCATCAAAAAAGCAGCAGCAACAATATATAGTGAAACACTCGTTGCTTTATTTTTGCGAAGCTTTCTAAAAAAGCTACCTTCTTGTTGTTGCATAATGGTTCGGCCTTTCCACTTATAAGAACCAAAGGTACCAAACCAGCCTGCAACCACTGTATATACTATATGAAATGGTTGCATGAATGTAAACCACACCAGTAACTTTTGTTGTTTAAAAAATGTTGCTGACGCGTACATGAACGGTATTTCAATGAGCGTTTTACAGCCTATTAATAAAAGCCAATTATTTATATTTCCTGTTTGTGCAATGCAAATGGGTAAGTACACCAGTAACGATGCATTTACAAGGTATACCAGTAGTAGTATCCAAAATATAATTTTATCTTGATACCCAGAAGCCTTACTAGCCCAGCGTATCCGCTGTTGAATAAACAAACCGAGTGTTGCACTTGGGGCCGTTGTAACCACTGCATCTTGCGTAAATAAATAGCCAATTTTACCTGGGTACGATTTTTTCATTTTATGCATCAGTAGCATGTCATCGCCACTAGGTAAATGATCAATACCACTAAATTTACCAACGCTTTCAAAAGCATTTTTGGAATAACATAAATTAGCGCCGTTGCAAAGTGTATGTGATCCCGAAGCAACAGCTGCTGCCGTTATACCTTGTAGGCTAATAAAATCGAGTACTTGAAAAACAGATAAAAAACTTCCAGTGTTTGTGTAGGCTACGGGTGCTGCCAACATTACACAGTCGTTCTCTTGAATATATGCATCATAAGTAGCTAGCCATTTATTTGTAACACTGCAATCGGCGTCTGTGGTAACTATCCAATCACCATTGGCCTGACCAATCGCAATTTCTATGGCTCTTTTTTTATACGCAACGATGCTTTCATTTTTTGTAAAATCTTTTAATTGCAGTAAGCGAACATTGTTATGTTGTAGTGCAATCTTCGAAACAATCAATGCAGTTTCATCTTCAGAAAAATCATCTACCACAATCATTTCAAACAAATGTGTAGGGTAGTTTTGTGCAAGTATACCGCCAATACAGGCCTCTATATTAGTAGCCTCGTTTCGGGCCGGAATCACAATCGTAAACTTGGTAATGGGTGTTTTTCCGCTTGCCACAAAAGGGCGCATATTACAGTACCCTCTTGTATACAAGGCCATCAATACGCCGTAGGCAGCCAATAAGCAAATGGTTACTGTAAAAAGGTACATGTAACAAAGAAAATCAATAATTGGGCTATTTGTTAGGCCGACACCTTCATTTCCCATTTTTTTCTTGGTTTTATGCAAAAAACGGCCGTACTTTGAAATAGTTGCATAACTAACTATATGTCAAACAACCAATTTAAAAGAGGCGAATTATACAGCGTTATCAATGGTATGGCGTCTACCGCTGTGGCTCGCCGTTTACAAAAAAACTTTAGACTAGCCGGTCTCGAAATTACCATCGAGCAGTGGAGTGTACTGTATCATTTATGGAAGCAAGACGCACTAAGCCAGCAAGAATTGTGTAACCGAACATTTAGAGACAAGCCAAGTATTACGCGCCTCATTGACAATCTCGAAAAGCAAAAATTAGTAAAGCGTATGCCTTCTAAAGAGGATCGACGCATTAATATCGTGTGTTTAACAGAGTCTGCAAAACTACTCCAAGACAAAACCATCGAGCTCGCCAATCAAACCATGGATGAGGCACTTATTGGCGTTCATAAAAACGAAATTGAAATTGTGAAACTAGTGTTTCAAAAAGTGTACGATAATTTATTATAAAAGTCTTTTAAAATTATACATATGGAAACTTCAAATCAACAACCATTACTAGGTGGTGAGTGGATCATTAAAGAAAGTACGCTAGCGGCTACTTTTATTCCAGAAGAATTTAATGAAGAACAACAAATGGTAAAAGATATGTGCGATCAATTTATCGATACAGAAATTTTACCTATTGTAGATCGTATCGATAAAATGGAGCCCGGTTTAATGCCATCACTCATGGAAAAAGCAGGTGAGCAGGGGCTTTTGTCTACTTCTTGTCCTGAGGAATATGGCGGACTAGGTAAAGATTTTATTACCTCTACCATTGTTAACGAAGCACTTGGTGGTGGCTATTCTTTTTCTGTGGCGATAGCTGCACACACGGGTATTGGTACCCTTCCTATTTTATATTTTGGTACCGAAGAACAAAAACAAAAATACATTCCTAAACTCGCAAGTGGCGAGTGGAAAGGTGCGTATGGTTTAACAGAGCCTAATAGCGGTAGTGATGCACTTAGTGCAAAAACAACAGCGGTATTATCTAGTGACGGTCAACACTATATTTTAAATGGTCAAAAGTGTTGGATCACCAACGGAGGTTTTGCAGATGTGTATACCGTTTTTGCAAAAATTGATGGCGATAAATTTACAGGCTTTATAGTTGAAAGAGGCATGGAAGGATTTACACAAGGTCCCGAAGAACATAAAATGGGTATCAAAGGATCTTCTACCGTTCAACTTTACTTTCAAGACTGCAAAGTGCCTGTGGGTAACGTTTTGGGCGAAATAGGCAAGGGTCATATTATTGCATTTAACGTCTTAAATATTGGCCGATTAAAATTATGTGCGGCAACACTTGGTGGCGCAAAAAGAGCTACTACAGTGAGTGTGCAATATGCAAAAACAAGAGAGCAGTTTAAATTGCCTATTGCAAAATTTGGTGCCATCAAACATAAAATGGCAGAAATGGCCATAAAAATGTGGGTATGTGAATCGGGCCTTTACCGAACTGCAAAATGGATTGATGATAAAGAGCATGCCTTATTACAAGAAGGAAAAACATTTGCACAAGCCTTACTAGGTGCAGCAGAAGAATATGCTATTGAGTGTGCGATGCTAAAAGTATTTGGTAGTGAAGTACTCGATTTTGTTGTAGACGAAGGCCTACAAATACATGGTGGTAATGGCTTTAGTGATGAGTATCAAATTTCTAAAGGGTACCGCGATAGTAGAATTAACCGTATCTACGAAGGCACCAACGAAATCAACCGTTTGCTTACCGTAGACATGGTATTAAAGCGCGCCATGAAAGGGAAGCTTGATTTAATGACACCTGCTATGGCGGTTCAAAAAGAACTCATGAACATTCCAGATTTTGGAGATACCGACGATGCGCCATTTGCAAAAGAGCGTAAATATATTACCAACTTTAAAAAAGCAATATTGATGGTTGCAGGAGCTGCCGTTCAAAAATTGATGATGCAACTTGAAAAAGAGCAGGAAGTATTAATGAATATTGCAGACATGGCCATTGAGGTATTTCATACCGAGAGTGCGCTGCTAAGGGTAATTAAATTAACAGAAAAAAATGGGGAAGCTTCTACCAGCATTCAAGCAGATATGATGCGCACCTATTTATACGATGCTGCCGATAAAATAAATAAAGCAGGGAAAGACGCCCTCAATAGTTTTGCGGATGGTGATGAACTTCGCATGATGCATATTGGTCTTAAGCGTTTTACCAAAGTAGATCCATACAATACCAAAGAATCTCGCCGCAGAATTGCAGATAAATTGGTGGCAGATGATGGATACAAAATGTAAGGGAATTTTATTTTTTGTATCTTGGCTACATGAATTATGTAAGGTCCATTGTATTCATTACAATTCTTTTTGTACAGTCGGTTGCTGCGCAAACCAGCGGCTATCCTAGTTTTTGGGCCAGAACAGCCGGTAAACTCCCTGCGCTCGCTTATGGTTTAGGAGAAGATAGGCTGGGTGGGGCTAAAATGGGCTACCTAGACACGAGCGTGTTACTTAAAGTGGTGGATACGGCTAAATCCATGTTTCAGGTGCAGCTTTCAAAAAACCGTTTTGCATACATCGACAAGGCGTTTATTGTTGTAGACACAAACGCGCTTGATAAACCGCTTACGCTTTTTCCATATACCAGTAATTCCATCATTGCAAAAGGCGATTCTTTATTTGATTATGTTTCAATTCGATTGCCAGAAAAATTACCCTATCAATCTTGGATGGATATCAATCCTTCAAAAATTAACATTGATATATATGGCGTGGCATCCAACACCAACTGGATTACACAACTATCTAGTTTGCAAGAAGTAAAAAATGTATACTACCATCAAGTAGACGACGATATATTACGTGTAACTATTGAGTTACAGCACAAGCAGCACTGGGGGTATTCACTCCATTATAGCAGCAAGGGGCTTGAACTTATGGTAAGAAGACAACCTCAAGATTTGGACTTAACAAAAATGATTATAGCCATTGATGCCGGCCATGGTGGTTCCAATGTAGGTGCCGATGGTATTTGTACCAAAGTGAAAGAAAAAAATGCCACTTTATTATTTGCCAAAGCACTGGAGCAACATTTGCACGATGCGGGTATTGAAAATGTACTCATGACAAGAAACTCCGATACTAGTTTTGATAACAAAGACCGCATTTTGTGGCTACAAAGTCAGCTTCCACATGTAGTCATTAGCTTACACTTAAACTCGAGTGGCAGTCCTTACATTAGAGGTACTAGCACCTATTATAAACATGTTGGATTTAGGCCCCTTACGCAAACCATTTTAGCGCGTATGCTAGAGCTTGGGCTCAATGAATTTGGCAATGTGGGCAGTTTTAATTTTGCACTGAGTCAACCAACTGAGTTTCCCAGTTGTTTAGTAGAGATAGCCTTTTTATCCAACCTCGATGATGAGCAGCGTATTATTAGTCCCGAATTTCACAAAGACGTGGCTAAAAAAATTCATGCTGGATTGCAAGATTGGATCAGAAGAATGGACCGTTAAATCATTTTAAAATAGTACAAATGGATAGTTCAATACAAGAATTCAATGATTACCGTCAAAAAATGAATGACGTTATTTTAAGTAAAGACAACCTCGTTTTAAAGCGTTTGTGGAATTTAGACACCAATACCTACGACGATGGTGTACTTGATAAAAAAACAAAAGAGATGTTAGGCCTCGTGGCAAGTATGGTACTTAGGTGCGACGATTGTATCAAATACCACCTTCAAAAATGTCATGAGCTTGGGCTTTCTACCAACGAAGTGTATGAAATATTTGCAGTAGCCAACATTGTTGGCGGTACCATTGTTATACCGCATACCCGCCGAGGTGCCGAATTTTGGGAAGCACTCGTTAATGGGTAAAAATTTTACCCTCTGTATTAAATTTAGTCGGACCTTTAGGGCTCCAATCATTCAAATAATACCAGATGTCTACAGATACTATTATAGAAGCGCCCATTTTAACTGCTAAAGATTTTGCAACAGATCAAGAGGTTCGTTGGTGCCCGGGCTGCGGAGACTATTCTATTTTGGCGCAGGTTCAAAAAGTAATGCCCAATATTGGTGTTCCCAAAGAAAATATTGTCATTATTAGTGGTATTGGATGTAGTAGTCGTTTCCCTTATTATATGAACACGTTTGGTATGCACTCCATTCACGGACGTGCTACTGCGATTGCTAGTGGTTTAAAAGCAACTAGACCGGAGTTAAGCGTTTGGATTGTTACTGGAGATGGAGATAGTTTAAGTATTGGTGGTAACCATACCATTCATTTGTTGCGTCGAAATTTTGACGTAAACATTATGCTATTCAACAATCAAATTTATGGTTTAACAAAAGGACAGTATTCACCAACTTCCGAAGAACATAAGATTACAAAAAGTACGCCTTACGGCAGTATCGATCATCCATTTAATCCAGCAGCATTAGCACTTGGTGCCGATGCTAGTTTTATTGCACGCACTATGGACCGTGATCCTAAGCATTTACAAGCGATGCTTACACGTTCACACCAGCACAAGGGCGCTTCATTTTTAGAAATTTACCAGAACTGCAACATCTTTAATGATGGTGCTTTTGAAATATTTACAGAAAAAGCAACCAAGCAGGAAGAGTCTTTATTTTTAGAACAGGGCAAGCCATTAATTTTTGGTGCCAACCAGGATAAGGGTATCAAATTTGACGGATTAAAACCTGTGGTTGTATCACTTGGTGATGGTGTTAGTGCCGATGATTTATGGATCCACGACGAAAGAGATTTTTATAAAGCACAAGTGCTTGTTCGTTTATTTGATTCGCCTACAAAACCGGAAGGACATTTTCCAAGACCTTTTGGTGTATTCTTTGAAACAGATAGAGCTTGTTACGAAGACGTAATGGCCATGCAAATTGAGGAAGTTATTGCGACCAAAGGGAAAGGCGATTTGGATAAAATGCTACGTGGCCGCGAAGTGTGGGAGATTCTATAATATGTTATTAGAAATACACCCAAACAACCCCAATCCCCGACATATTGCTACTGTAGTAGACTGCCTTAAAAGTGGCGGCATCATTGCATATCCCACCGATACCATTTATGGATTGGGTTGTGATATTTTTCAGCCAAAAGCGATCGAAAGAATTGCCCAAATTAAAGGGGTAGATCCGGCAAAAGCGCAACTTAGTTTTGTTTGTGCTGACCTTTCAGATTTAAGCAAATATGCAAAGTCTATTTCTACGCCACTGTATAGGCTACTAAAAAATTATTTACCGGGTCCTTTCACATTTATTTTGCCAGCGAGTAAGCAAGTGCCCAAGCTTTTGCAAAACAAAAAAAATACCATTGGACTTCGTATTCCTGACAACCCTATTGCGAGTGCCATAGTTGCAGCACTAGAACATCCAATATTGTCTGCTTCTTTACCTGGTGAAATGGTAGAAGACTACACCGATCCATATGTGATTCATGAAAATTTTGAAAAACTTGTTGATATTGTTATTGATGGCGGCGTAGGCGGTATGATTCCTTCTACCATTATCGATTGCATCACCGATGATTACACCGTTATTAGAGAAGGTGCGGGGGTTTGGGAAGGATAGCAAAACTTTTTCTATGGTGTTCGCATAGGCCGTGCATCTCAATAGCAGCGCGGTGTACAGCCGTTCCGTATCCTTTATTTTTATTCCAACCATATACTGGGTATGCTATATGCAGCATATCTAAATAAGCATCTCTATGTGTTTTAGCTAAAATACTTGCAGCTGCAATAGATGCATATTTTCCATCGCCTTTAACAATACAACTGTGTGGAATATTTTTATAGGGCTTAAAACGGTTGCCGTCTACAATTAAATATTTAGGCTTTTTTTTAAGTGCTGCTACTGCTAAATGCATCGCTTTAATCGATGCTTGTAAAATATTAATCTCATCAATTTCTATGTGTGATACACTAGCAACTGCCCATGCAATGGCTTCTTTTTCGATGATGGGTTTTAAAATAGCTCTATTTTTTTCTGTTAGTTTTTTACTATCATTTAAAAGTGGATGATAAAAGTTAGGCGGTAAAATAACGGCCGCTGCAAATACAGGACCCGCATAACAACCCCTGCCTGCTTCATCAAGCCCTGCTTCTAATAGCGCTGTTTGATAGTTTAGTTCTAGCATGGTGCCCGGGTTCCACAATTTGATGCAAAATAGGTAAAAAATAACATGCATCTAATTGCTACCTTTGTATGTATGAATACTACAAATCGATCCAACAAATTGGTAGCTACTTGGCTTTTAGTGGGTGTTGTTATGACCATTATTCAATTTGTACTAGGTGGAGTTACGCGCTTAACAGGCAGTGGGCTTTCTATTACCGAGTGGGATGTAATAACAGGTGCTTTGCCGCCGCTCTCGGAGCAGGCATGGTTAAACGAGTTTGCGAAATACAAACTAACGCCACAGTTTCAGCTACTAAATTTTGAATTTGACTTACAAAATTTCAAACATATTTTTTTCTGGGAATGGTTTCACCGTTTATGGGCCAGAATCATTGGTGTTGTTTTTGCAGGTGGCTTTATTTGGTTTTTAGTGGCCAAGCATTTTAAAAAAGAAATGATTAAGCCACTCGTGGTGTTGTTTTTTTTAGGCGCTATGCAAGGTGCTATTGGTTGGATTATGGTAGCGAGTGGATTAGAAGGCGATGCAGTATATGTAAAGCCTACGCGCCTCGCACTGCATTTTATTTTTGCACTTGGGTTACTCTCTTATACATTTTGGTTTGCACTTCAATTACTAATTCCTGCGGCGTCTTTGCAGGCTTCAGCTAAGCAAAATAACGCGCATATAAATGCGCTTCAAAAAGCGAAGGGCTTTAATGTGGTGTTACTTGTCATTTTAGTGCTGCAACTTATGTACGGTGCACTTATGGCGGGGCACAAAGCAGCGATGGCAGCACCTACTTGGCCAACTATTAATGGAGACTATGTGCCAAGCAATTTATTTACAGATTCTGTATTCTTATTAAACTTTATTGAAAACAAAATACTCGTGCATTTTATGCACCGCGGCATCGCCTATATTTTGCTCCTGCTCATGGCAATTTGGACCATTCGATTACTTCGTATCAATGGAGGTTCAATTTTTAACCGCGTTAAAATAATCCCTATGCTGCTTGTGGTGCTGCAAGTATTACTAGGTATTGCAAGCTTACTATATGCGCGCAGTATTATCCCTGGCGTATGGGGTATTTTTGAATGGATGGCGCAAATACACCAACTGGTAGGTATGAGTTTGCTACTTAGTTTGGTGGCTACTTATTACGTGATGCGGGCACAAACAAAGTAAAATAACTGGGCAACACTTTAATGCTTAGTTGCTTTGCTGTTTCAACGGCTTCGCCGTCTATATGTAAGGGCGCTAATTGAATATTATTGATTTCTAAGCTGGGCGTTTGAAAATACACAATGTTTTTACGCTCCATGTCCTGGATAAGTTTTTGCATTTTATTATTGCCACTGATTTGTTGCAAAATAGCATAAGGTAATTTTACTTTATGCATTTTTTGCACCACAATAACGTCTAAAAGGCCATCATTTAATTTTGCTTTTGGTGCAATGGTTACGTTGTTGCCAAACTGGTTGCTATTTGCAATACTTATTAAAAAAGCATCTGTAAAAAAACTAAAATCAGGAAGTTTAATTTCAAAGCCGTAGGGCTGCGCCTTAAAAAATTGAATTAAACTTTCTTTGGCGTAATTTAATAAACCACGTTTTGCTTTGCGTGCAAAATTATGTGCAACTTGGGCGTCAAAGCCAAGCCCACTAAGCATGCATGAGAATTTATCATTAATGGTAAATGCATCAACGGGCATGGTGTTACCTTCAATAATAACCTGCAATGCTTTTTTAATTTTTGTTGGAATGCCTGCCGCTCTAGCGAGTCCATTACCAGAGCCAACTGGTAAAATACCAAAGCGAACAGGTAGCGCTGCAAAAGCTTGCACCACCTGGTTAACAGAGCCATCACCACCAACAATTACAATATCTGTATATCTATTTGCAATGACCTGTTCTTTAAGTAAAGTGTAATTGCCCGTAGCGTTTGTATAGTCAATGCAAAAATTAATAGTAGCCCCTTTTACTTTTTCTGTTATAAACGCAATGAGTTGTTCTTTTTTGCGCGTACCTGAAATAGGGTTTACTAAAAACAAAATATTACGGTTCATCATTACTACCATTTAATAAGCGCACTAGCCCAAGTAAATCCACTTCCAAATGCGGCTAAACAAACAAGGTCACCTTCTTTAATTAAATTATTTTCAAAAGCCTCACAAAGTGCAATAGGAACAGATGCTGCCGTTGTATTGCCGTACTTCATAATATTATTATACACCTGGTTATCTCTAAGTCCTAATTTTTGTTGTACAAATTGGGCAATCCGCAAATTAGCTTGGTGCGGTATCAGCATATTTAGATCAGTAGGCTCGTAACCATTGTTGTGTAAGGCTTCTAGTATGACTTCCGGAAATTTCACAATCGCTTTTTTAAATACCGATGGCCCGTCCATAAATGGAAAATTTTCTGCGTTGTCAATCATTTTATGACTCAAAAACATCTCCCCAATGGCTGCTTCGTCAAAAGTTGCATAGTTACCCCAATGATTGGCGTGTGTGCCAGGGTTGTACATGGCTAATATTTCTGCAGCCGCGCCATCGCTATGTAAGTGCGTACTTAATATGCCTTGCCCCTCATTATTTGCTGGTTGCAACACAACGGCTCCGGCGCCATCGCCAAAAATTACAGAAACGTTTCGACCTCTGGTGCTAAAATCAAGTCCAAACGAATGCTTTTCACTACCCATTACAAGTATGTTTTTATACATGCCTGTTTTAATAAATTGATCGGCAACGCTAAGTGCATATAAAAATCCACTACACTGATTTCGAATATCAAGTGCACCAATTTCTTTCATGCCCATAGCTCTTTGTACAAGTACCCCGCAGCCCGGAAAATAATAATCGGGGGAGAGGGTCGCAAACACAATAAAATCAATTTCAGCAGCTGTTGTGCCGGCTCTTTCGATGGCAATTTTTGCAGCTTCCACCGCCATGGTTGTGGTAGTTTCTTCGGTGCGGTGTGCGTACCTTCTTTCTTGGATGCCCGTTCTTTCAACAATCCATTCGCTACTGGTTTCCATATAGGTAGTGAGGTCCTCATTGGTCACTACATTAGAGGGTAGGTACTTTCCAATACCCGCAATTTTGCTACTTAACATGGGTAATGGGTTTGAGTTGTAAAATTTGCTGCATAAAAAGGGATGTTTCTTTTTCTACAGTTACAATATCATTAGACTGAATAGGCGATGCTAATACGTGATTACCTGCTTCTGGTATTGGAACCATTCTTTTTAAAATGGCAGGTGTACCAAGGGCTTCAAACATTTCTTTCATCGCGGACACTTTGACTACAGGGTCCTGATTTTTTTGGTCCTTAAAATAATAAAGTGTTAGCAACGGACATTTAATTTTACTAAAATGACTAGGAATCATGGTGGTTTCTAATAATTCTTGTAACTCCATAATTGATTCTAATCGGTAGTGATCATTCCAGTATTTTTTAAAATCAGGCGGTTTTTTTTTTACAATATTTTCTTTTCCGCCTATCACCATTCTTGCAATTTGTAAACCCCAAGGATTGTTACTTAAAAATGCAATAGGGTTATTGATAGCAATGTTGGGCGAATATAAAACCAGTCCGGCAACATCATTAAAATTTGAAGCTAGTTCAAGTGCTACCGTTCCTCCCGTAGAAGTGCCCATTAAAATAACCTTATCGCCAAGTTGTTTGCCGATGGCATAGGCTTCCTTTGCAGACTCCCACAAACTAGTAGCGGTCATATTTACAAGCGGATCAATCGTGTCAATACCATGTTCCGATAATCTTGCGAGGTACATATTGCATCCAAATTGTTTGGCAATATTTCTATGTACAGGGTTACCCTCTTCCTGACTGGCGCTAAAACCATGCAAATACACAATCACATAGGGTGTTTTGGCTTTGGTGCTATCGTTGGCCCAAACAATGCGGGCTTCATTACCTGGTTTTAATTTATGTGCGGCCTCATTAGCCTTAATATAGTCTTCCAGTGCAGCTGGTTCCGATGGCATCTGTATTAAGTTATTGTTATAAATGGGGGCCGCAGGCTTAGGGCCTAAAAAATATACAATGGCAAGCAGGGCAACCAGTACAGCTATAATTTTTAGAAAACGCTTCATAGTTAAATTTATAGGCATAAATATCTTCTTTTAGCCTGATATTAGGGTAAACTAAGCGTTAATTATTGGCATTCTGGTCTATCCTTTGCTTTTATGGGGTTTCTTAGCTTATAATCCTTACCTTTGCAGCCTTAAAAAAGCACATGGAAATAAGAAACATCGCCATTATTGCGCACGTTGACCACGGTAAAACGACATTGGTTGATAAAATTTTACACGCAACAAAGGTGTTCAGAGACAATCAAGAAACTGGTGAACTTATCATGGATAGCAATGAGCTAGAACGTGAGCGTGGTATCACCATCTTAAGTAAAAATGCATCGGTAACTTATAAAGGCGTAAAAATTAACGTTATTGACACCCCAGGTCACTCGGATTTTGGTGGTGAAGTAGAACGTGTATTAAAAATGGCTGATGGCGTTTGCTTGTTAGTAGATGCTTTTGAAGGCCCTATGCCTCAAACAAGATTTGTATTACAAAAAGCTTTACAATTAAACCTAAAGCCAATTGTAATTATCAATAAGGTAGATAAACCAAACTGTCGTCCTGACGAAGTGCATGATGCAGTATTTGAATTATTCTTTAACCTAGATGCTACCGAAGAGCAATTAGATTTCCCTACTTTTTACGGTAGTGGAAAAAATGGTTGGTTCAACGATAGCCTAACACCTTGGGATAATATTGACCCATTACTGGATGGCATTTTAAAGTTTGTACCGCCACCAAATGCGAAAACAGGTCCTACGCAAATGCAAATCACTTCACTTGATTATTCAACTTTCCTTGGTCGTATTGCGATTGGAAAAGTAGAGCGTGGTGTAATTAAAGAAGGACAAAATGTTGTGTTATTACAAGCTGATGGCTCTATCAAGAAAAGTAAAGTGAAAGAGTTGTATGTGTTTGAAGGAATGGGTAAGCGTAAAGTAACAGAAGTTGTTTCTGGTGATTTATGTGCTGTGGTTGGACTTGAAGAGTTTAACATTGGTGATACGATCGCAGATCCTGAAGCACCTGAGGCTTTACCAATTATTAGTGTAGATGAACCTACCATGAGTATGACTTTTAGTATTAACAACTCTCCATTCTTTGGTAAAGAAGGTAAGTTTGTTACTTCTCGTCACATTCGTGATCGTCTCATGAAAGAAACAGAAAAAAACTTAGCACTTCGTGTAGAAGAAACAGATAGTGCTGATAGTTTTTTAGTATACGGTCGTGGTATCTTACACTTAGGTGTACTCGTAGAAACCATGCGTAGAGAAGGATATGAATTAACAGTGGGAAATCCGCAAGTACTCGTAAAAGAAATCGACGGAAAAAAACACGAACCTTTTGAAATATTAGTTGTGGATGTGCCTGCTGAATTTAGTGGTAAAGCCATTGATTTAGTGACACAGAAAAAAGGTGAAATGTTGGTGATGGAATCTAAAGGAGAAATGCAACACTTAGAGTTTGACATTCCTTCTAGAGGATTGATTGGACTTCGTTCACAAATGTTAACCCAAACTGCTGGTGAAGCTGTAATGGCGCACCGTTTTAATGAGTACAAGCCTTGGAAAGGACCAATTCCTGGTCGTAACAATGGGGTGCTTATTGCTAAGTTTGGTGGAACAACAACTGCTTATTCTATTGATAAGTTACAAGATAGAGGACGTTTCTTTATCGAGCCAGGAGACGAAGTATACGTAGGACAAATATTGGCCGAGCACATTAAACCAGGTGATTTAAATATCAACGCTGTGGAAATGAAAAAGCTTACCAACCACCGCGCAAGTGGATCTGATGATAGCGTTCGTATTACACCAAAAACACAGTTCACCCTCGAAGAGTGTATGGAGTACATTCAACAAGATGAGTGTATCGAAGTAACACCTAAATCTGTTAGAATGCGTAAAACGTATTTAGATGAGAATGATCGTAAAAACGCATCAAGATCTAATGGGTAACTTCTAAAAGTTATATCATAAAAAAGGCCTCCGCTTGCGGAGGCCTTTTTTATGCAAAAATTTTCGCGAATTTATTTATTAAGCGTATCCCACAACAAATCTTTCAGTGCACTTAGTCCTGTATTGGTCACAGAAGATATAAATACGTGTGGTACATTTTTTGGAAGTTCTTTTGCGATGGCTTCTTTTAATTCATCGTCTAGCATATCAGATTTGCTAATCGCAATAATAAAATCTTTTTGAAGCATGTCGGGGTTGTACTGCTCTAATTCGTTGCGCAGTATATCAAATTCTTTTTTGTGGTCGTCGCTATCTGCTGGGATCATAAAAAGTAAAATGGCGTTGCGCTCAATATGCCTTAAAAACCGGTGTCCTAGACCTTTTCCTTCTGCGGCACCTTCAATAATACCGGGTAAATCGGCAATACAAAAAGAGCGTGAATCTCTATATTCCACCATGCCAAGTTGTGGCGTTAAAGTGGTAAACGCGTAGTTGGCAATTTTAGGGGTAGCCGCTGTTATAGAGGATAGTAAAGTTGATTTACCAGCATTTGGAAATCCAACAAGTCCCACATCGGCCAATACTTTTAGTTCTAAAAATTTATAACCTTCGGTACCTTCTTCTCCTGGTTGTGCGTGATCTGGAACCTGGTTGGTAGGGGTTGCAAAATTACTATTACCCAGTCCACCTCTGCCGCCTTTTAACCAAATAATTTCTTGACCGTCGTATAATATTTCGGCTTCTATATTTCCTGTTTCTTCATCTTTTGCAAGGGTACCCAATGGCACTTCCAATATGATGTCTTTTCCATCATGTCCTGTGCAATTGTTCTTACTTCCACCTTCACCGTTTTCTGCTAATACGTTTTTAAAATAACGCATGTGCAGTAGGGTCCAAAGTTGTGCATTTCCTTTTAAAATGATATGACCACCTCTGCCGCCGTCACCACCATCGGGCCCACCTTTTGCAGTGAGTTTATTGCGCATAAGGTGTCTAGCACCAGCACCACCATGGCCGCTGCGGCAAAAAATTCGGATGTAGTCAATAAAATTATTTCTTTCAGACACTGATTTCGTGCAACACGTATTTTGTTAGGGTGCAAAGGTACAAGGTTAAATGGTTAATCCACCTACTAAAATGGTTACCATATTTTCTTCTAAGGCAGCTGCCGTAATTTTTTGTTTAGAACGGTGCCAGCTTTCAATACCGCTAATTGCGTGTAATAAAATAAGTACTGCAGTTGGTGCATCAATCGCTTTAATTTCTTTGTTTTTGATGCCCATTTCTATAATCGCAGCAAGGCGCTTACGATAAATGCGGCGCTGGTTTTGAAAATTAGATAGGTAAGGATCATTTAAGTGTTTCCATTCTCTATCACTCACATACACTTCTTCATAATTGTTAACCATTTCAACAATATGGAAGCGAAGTATTTTTTCAATTTTTTGAATCGCAGGAATTGGTTCCGATTCTATTTCGTCGAGCTTTTGTAAAAAACGGTTGGCAACACTAAAACATAGTTCATGTAAGAGCTCTGTTTTAGATTTAATATGGTTGTATAAACTTGCAGCTTCTACACCCACCGATTCGGCGAGGTCGCGCATACTTGCTGCCTTAAAGCCTTTTTCTCTAAAAAGGATGGCTGCTTTACTAACGATTACGTCTTTGCGAGATGTATTTTTTTCTGTTTTTATCCTGGCCATATAGACATATTTGGGCTAACAAATGTTAGCGGTTTATGCTAAGTTATTAGTTTTTTCCGTTAGTTTACCCATTTGCACCTAAAAGCCTATTTTCGCACCCGTAATAAATCAAAAAATATGTCTTTAGTTGTAGTAGGTTCGATGGCCTTTGATGCCATCGAAACACCTTTTGGAAAAAGTGATAGAATTATTGGTGGTGCAGGTACTTATATTGCCTGGTGTGCTTCCAATTTTACGCCTGTAAAACAAATTTCTGTGGTAGGTGGTGATTTTCCGGAATCGGAACTTGCTGCATTAACTGCTCGTGGAGTAGATTTAGAAGGTGTTCAAATCAAAAAAGACGAAAAAACATTTTTCTGGAGTGGTCGTTACCACATGGATATGAATTCACGTGACACCCTCGAAACACAATTAAACGTGTTGGAAAATTTTGTACCGATTGTGCCAGATAGTTTTCAAGATTGCGAATTTTTGATGCTTGGTAATTTAGTGCCTAGCGTGCAAAGCAGCGTAATCAAACAATTAAAAAACCGTCCTAAGCTCATAGTCATGGATACCATGAACTTTTGGATGGAAATTATGATGGATGATTTATTACACACTATCAGCCTTGTTGACGTGTTAATGGTGAATGATAGTGAAGCCCGTCAATTAAGTGGAGAGTATAGCCTTGTAAAAGCAGCTAAAAAAATCATGGCTATGGGTCCTAAATATTTAATTATTAAAAAAGGCGAACATGGTGCACTTTTATTCTATGAAGACCAAGTGTTTTTTGCACCTGCACTTCCATTAGAAGAAGTATTTGATCCAACCGGTGCGGGTGATACCTTTGCGGGTGGCTTTATTGGTCATATCGTTCGTACCAAAGATATTTCTTTTGAAAACATGAAAACCGCTATTATAGTGGGTTCTGCTATGGCTTCTTATTGTGTAGAAAAATTCGGTACCGAGCGTTTGAGAGAAATTAATAAAGCAGATATTAGCGATCGTATTGCTCAGTTTGTGGATCTTGTAAACTTTGATATTAACCTGATTGGATAAGAGGGGTAACTAAAAATAAAAAAAAATGAAAGTAGCTGTTGTAGGCGCAACTGGCCTGGTGGGTACAAAAATGTTACAAGTACTTGCCGAACGTAATTTTCCTGTCACTGAAATTGTACCGGTAGCATCAGAAAGATCTGTTGATAAAGAAGTACAATTTAAAGGCAAGGCGTATAAAGTGGTTAGCATGGAAGATGGTATCGCTGCCAAACCTGCCGTAGCTATATTTTCTGCAGGAGGTAGCACTTCATTAGAATGGGCACCAAAGTTTGCAGCAGCAGGCATTAGAGTGATTGATAACTCTTCGGCGTGGCGTATGGATCCAACAAAAAAATTAGTGGTACCAGAAGTAAATGCTGCTGTGTTAACACCAGAAGATTATATCATTGCTAACCCCAATTGCTCTACCATTCAAATGGTAGTAGCACTTCAGCCTTTACATACTAAATATAAAATTAAGCGTGTCGTTGTAAGTACCTACCAAAGTGTTACCGGAACTGGTAAGCAAGCTGTTGATCAGCTCTTTAATGAGCGCAAAGGTGTCGAAACTGAAATGGCATATAAATACCAAATCGATTTAAACGTAATTCCGCAAATTGATCTGTTCTTAGACAATGGTTATACCAAAGAAGAAATGAAAATGGTTCTAGAAACCTGTAAAATTATGCAGGATGACAATATAAAAGTAACGGCTACAACGGTGCGTATTCCGGTAGTAGGTGGTCACAGCGAGAGTATAAATGTGGAATTTGAAAACGAATATGATTTAGCAGAAGTAACCGCTTTATTAGCAGCAGCGCCAGGTGTGATTGTGCAACAAAATGACAATGAACAACTTTATCCAATGCCATTATGGGCACACGAAAAAGATGAAGTGTTTGTTGGAAGATTACGTAGAGATGAAACGCAACCTAAAACATTAAACATGTGGGTGGTGAGCGATAACCTACGTAAAGGTGCTGCTACCAATGCGGTGCAAATTGCAGAATACCTTACGAGTGTAGGTATTTTAGCCTCTTAAGATTTACCCCTCAAGGGCTTTATTTAAAAATGAAATGAGTGGTTGTAAATATTCAAACGCTTTTGTGAGCTGCGTTGTAAGGTTTTTATCTTGTAACGCAGTATCGCTTAGTGGAGCCGTTGCAACCCAGCTTTTTAATTTCAGGTACTTTATAGCAGGGTTTTCTTTTTCATACCCTTTAGGTTCTCTTACCAAACTTAACCCCTTCGAGAAATCAAGCCCACCATACTGCGCAACAAATTTTTTGTTTTGAACAATCTTTAAAAATTCGGTGTAATTGTAGTCAATCTCCTGTCTTATTTTTCCTACAATGGTAGCATCCGGCATATAAAGCCCACCTCCAACAAAACTTTTACCACCTGGCTCTAAATGAATATAATAACCGGCTGTCAATGATTTTTTTCCGCCCGCTTTAATGCTGGCACCCATATTGTTTTTATAGGGTGCTTTGTTTTTACTAAAACGAACGTCTCTATTAATTCTAAAAACACATTCTTTGGGTTGTAATAGTGCAATAGTGGGTTCTTTTTTGCCAAACTGTGTAATAACCTGCTGTGTAAGTTCTGCAAAATTAAATTTTGCTGCATCATACTGTTTGAGGTGCGCATCAAACCAGGCTTTATTGTTGTTTTTATCAAGTGCTTTTAAAAATGTAAGGGTAGTGCGTGCAAGCATTTTTATAATTTTGAGGATTCAATTAACTGAATAAATTCTGCTTCTGAAATAATATGAATCGTATTAATTTTTTTAGCTTTTTCTAATTTACTTCCCGCGTCTTCGCCTACTATTAAATAATTTAATTTACTACTCACGCCACTTGCAATAATACCTCCAAGGTCTGCGGCCATTTGCTCTGCTGCACTGCGTTTGAGGGTAGGGAGTGTGCCGGTAAATAAAAAAGTTTGGCCTGTTAATGAACTACCTGCCGGGGCTGCTTTTTTCTGATTTTTTAAATCGAGCCCAAGTGTTTCTAGTTTGTGTAAGAGTTCAATATTTTGTGCGTCACCAAAAAAGTCTACAATGCTTTTGGCCACTTTAACACCCACGTCTTCTAAGGCCAATAAATCTTCTTCGGTTTTTGTTGTAAAATCTAATAAGTGGTCTACGGCGTTGGCCAAAGTTTTTGCAGTTGTTTCTCCAATAAACCGGATACCTAATCCATAAATTAAACGGTATAATGGCTGTTTTTTAGAAGCTTCAAGTGCTGCCTGTAAATTTTCCACACTTTTTTTACCAAAGCCTTCTAGCACACCAATTTTTTCAAAGTCTAAACTGTAAATGCTTGGTACATCCGTAATAAATCCTAGCTCGTAAAATTTGCGAACGTTCGCCTCGCCAAAACTTTTAATATCTAGTGCATCTTTAGAAACAAAGTGAATTATTTTTTCTACCACTTGTGCTTCACAAGTAGCGCTATTGCAGCGCCATACGGCTTCTGTTTCTTCTTTGCTTAATGGCGCATTACAAGCAGGGCAATGTGTTGGAAAAATAATGGCTGTTTCGGTTCCATCTCTTAGTTCTGCTAGTGATTTTACAATTTGAGGAATCACATCACCAGCTCTTTCAATTAAAACAGTATCCCCAATTTTTAAATCTTTTTCTTTAATGTATTCTTCGTTGTGTACTGATATACTAGACACTGTTACGCCACCTACGCTAACCGGTTGTAGTTTGGCAACCGGTGTAACGGCGCCTGTACGACCTACCTGAAACTCTATGCCAATAAGCTTTGTAGAAGCTTGCCTCGCTTTAAATTTAAAGGCAATGGCCCATCTTGGATGATGTGAAGTCATGCCCATTTTTTCTTGAAGCGCTATGTTGTCTACTTTAATTACCATGCCATCAATTTCATAGGGTAGGTTGTCTCTGCCTGCCTCAAATGACAAACAATAATCCACTACGGCGTCAATGCCGGTTACCGCTTTCTTTTCTTTTTTAGGTGATCTAAAACCCAGGTCCCAAAGCATGTCAAGCATGCCATTATGTGTGGTTAATGCTGGATGGAGGGATGCATCGCTATCAACTTTTGTATAATAACTGATATGGTATAAAAAAGCGTCTAAATTTCGCTGTGCAACTTCACGGGGGTCCTTCATTCTAAGGGCGCCAGCAGCGGCGTTGCGTGGGTTGGCAAGGGGTGGTAAATTGGACACAGCAAGTGTGGCATTAAAACCATCAAATGCTTTTTTATTCATAATTACTTCGCCTCTTATTTCAACTGTTTGTAATCCATACGATGCAAAGTTTGCGCTTAATGGAATGGATTTAATTTGTTTTATGTTTTGTGTGATGTCATCACCAGCAACACCATCGCCTCTTGTCGTAGCGCGCACCAACTGGTTGTTTTCATAAATCAATGAAATGCTGGCTCCATCAAATTTTGGCTCAATCGAATAATCAATGCAATCAAGTCCAACCAGCCCTTTTGCTTTTCGGTCGAAATCAATTAAATCGGCCTCGTTGTAGCTATTGTCTAAACTTAACATGGGCACCATATGCGCTACCGTTTCAAACTGGCCATTTAAACTACTCCCTATGCGTTGGGTAGGAGAATCAGGTGTTATGTTAGTTGGATTTTTTTGCTCGCAAGCCTCTAGCGCTTTAAATAAACGGTCGTACTCTCCGTCGCTAATAAGGGGTTCATTTAAAACGTAGTAACGGTATTCGTGAAAATGTAAAACCTGCTGCAAATCTATTATTTCACCCTCGCTATATGCCAAACGATTGTTTGTGATAGCTGCTAATAATTGGCTGGTTAAAGCCTGTAAAATGCGCAAGTTTTCGGGTGTAAACATAGGGCTTATTTGCAGTTGTAAAGTTAATGTTTACGGCCTTAGTTACCTATGGTTTGAAACGATTTATATACACTATTCCTAAACTTTGTATATTGCCAAACCACAAAAAAGGGAGCGCCCTTGTACTTTATCCTATGAGCACAAAAAAAACACCTAAAATTAGCAACAACGACCAGGTAAAAGACGCCATTCAACTGGTGGTTTCTTACCCCAAAGTGCCATTAACGGTGGATTGCGTGATTTTTGGTTTTGAGGAGAATAAATTAAAAGTGTTGCTTATTAAAAGTGACCTTGAAATATACAAAGGCAAATTTTCTTTACTTGGTGACATTGTAAAAGACAACGAAGAATTAGATGATGCAGCTTACCGTGTTTTAAGAGAACGTACCGGTATGAAAGATGTGTATCTCGATCAAGTAAAAGCATTTGGTCATCCAGCGCGTCATCCAGGTGGAAGGGTTATTACGGTAGCTTATTGCTCTTTACTAAATATCAACCACCACGAATTAGCCATTACTGCAAACGAGCTGCACTGGCATAGTGTAGAGGACTTACAAGAAATGGCGTTTGACCACAAAGAATTAGTAGATGCTGGACACGCGTGGTTGCAAAAAAGAATTCAAGAACATCCACTTGGTTTTAATCTCTTGCCAGAAAAGTTTTCACTGCGTGAACTTCAAAACTTATATGAGGCCATTTCTGGGGTAACACTAGATAGGCGAAATTTTAGAAAAAAGTTTGCATCCATGAAGCTCTTAATTGACATCAACGAAATCGAGCAGGATGTACCACACAGGCCCGGTAAATTATACAAGTTTGATTTTGAAAAATACGAACAGCGTAAGCGGAATTGGGTGGGTATCGATTTTTAATTTATAAATAGTTACTATGTTATATTCGATGACAGGATACGGTAGAGCCGAACAAACCATTGGCGACAAAACTTTTTTAGTAGAAGTGCGTTCGCTTAATGGAAAGCAGTTTGATCTTCGTATCAATATTCCTACTTTGTTAAAACCATTTGAGTTTGACATTCGAAATGCTTTAAATGAGGGTTTACAAAGAGGAAGCGTAGAATGTTTTATAACCATCAAACAAAATGGAACGGGTAAGCCTGTTTCTATCAATACTGATTTAGCAAAAGCTTATTACGAGCCTGTTGCAGCACTTGCAAAAGAGCTTGGACTTCCGGAGGGAGATTTGTTAAGCACCTTGTTAAAGCTACCAGAAGTTATTACCGCTTCTTCTGAAACCCTTTCAGACACAGATTGGGAAGGTTTCCAAAAAGTATTAAAAGAAGCTATTTATCAATTAAACGAACACCGTAAAAATGAAGGCCTTTCTTTAGAAGCCGATTTATTATTACGTGTTAGCAATATTGAAAAGCACCAAGAAGCGCTAACCATACTAGCCCCTAAACGCCGTATCAAAATAAAAGAAGGACTTGTTAAGCTATTAGAAGAACAAGTAGGTAAGGATAATTACGACGGCAACCGTTTAGAACAAGAGCTTATTTATTATATCGAAAAAATTGATATCAGCGAAGAGCAAGTACGTTTAAACAACCACTGCGCTTACTTTAGGTCTATTTTGGCCGAAAAAGAACCAAGCAAGGGTAAAAAGCTTTCTTTTATTTTACAAGAATTTGGCCGCGAAATTAATACCACGGGCTCTAAAGCCAACGATGTTGAAATACAACAGCTTGTTATTTTAATGAAAGATGAACTTGAAAAAGCCAAGGAACAAATATTAAACGTTTTATAAGATTTGTGTAGGCAAGTCTGTAATTTTATATAAAATATGGCTGTGAAAAAATATAACTTTTTAACGCTTTTAACAACTTGTCTTCTATGTTGCGTGTTAGTCTTTTCATGCAATACCATCGATGTATTTGAAAAGGTTGAAAGTTTTCCAAAAAATGAGTGGCATGTGTCTAAGCAGCCAACATTTTCATTTGAAGTAAAAGATACTTTAGCACGTTACTATATTTATTTTGTGATCAGACATACTGATGCCTATAAGTATAATAATATTTGGGTGAACATCAGTACGCAATCTCCAATGGGTACCAAACAAACACAACTTGTAAATTTAAAACTCGCCGATAATACCAAAGGTTGGTTGGGTGCTGGCATGGATGATATTTTTGATAGTAGAATTAAAATTACAAATGCACCCGTTGCATTAAAAGCAGGGGTTTATAATTTTACCATTGCACAAGCGATGCGTGACGAGCCGCTAGCCGCTGTGTTAAGTGCTGGTATTCGCGTAGAAAAAGCAGCGCCATAACCACATGAAAAATTTTACGCCAAAAATCAATCGTAGGCTTGCAGCGGTTACCATCGTTTACTGGGCACTACTTACCTATATGATTGCGGCTCTTTTGTGGTGGTTTATTGCACTTGTCAAACAAAACGACACCCTCACTGCTGTTCAGTTACAGCAAATTTCAGGGACTATTCAAAATAGTACAATCCATCATCAAACTGCGAGGCAATTAATTCAAAAACAACAACGAAAGCGTGTTCAATACATCGCCGAGGGTTTAACATTTTTAGCGCTCATTGTAGTGGGTGCTGTTTATGTATATAGGGCTACTCGAAGGCAAATTAGAGCTTCTGTGCAACAGCAAAATTTTATGATGGCAGTGACGCACGAATTAAAAACGCCTATTGCAGTTACGCAGCTTAATTTAGAAACGCTTCAAAAACGAAAACTAGAGCCTGCGCAACAAGAAAAAATAATTGCAAGTACACTCCAAGAAGCCAATCGCTTAAACATGCTTTGCAATAATATTTTACTAGCTTCTCAGTTAGATAGTAAGGCATATAAAGAGTCCCGCATAGAAATTAATTTTTCGGATTTAGTAGAAGGATGTATCGATAGTTTTAAAAGGCATTATCCTGCTAGGGAAGTGGCAGAACAAATAGAAGCCTCATTGTATTTAGATGGCGAAACGCTGCTACTCCAAATGCTCGTTAACAACCTTTTAGAAAACGCGCAAAAATATGCCCCTCAAGATTCTGAAATTAAGGTTGTGTTAGCGCAAGATGGCAATCTTGTAAAACTTGAGGTCATTGATAGTGGCAAAGGGATCCCTGACACCGAAAAGTCTAAAATATTTGAAAAATTTTACCGTATAGGTTCTGAAGTAACCCGAAATACCAAGGGTACAGGTCTTGGGCTTTATTTGTGTAAAAAAATAGCCCAAAACCACAATGCAAACATTTCTGTGACAGATAACAAACCACAAGGGAGTAAATTTGTTGTTACATTTAATAGCTAATGCCAAATACCAAAGCCTCCATATTATTAGTTGAAGACGAGGAAAACCTCCACGAAACCCTAAAGCTCAATTTGGAGATGGAAGGTTATGAGGTTACTTCTGCTTTTGATGGTGCGGCAGCGCTTAAAAAAATTTCCAATGAGTTTTTCCATCTCATTATCATGGATATTATGCTTCCGGAAATTGATGGCATTGCCGTTACAGAAGCGGTGCGTGTAGCAAATAACGAAGTGCCCATTTTAATGCTGAGTGCAAAAAATGCAAGTGCAGACAGGGTTCTAGGTTTAAAAAAAGGGGCCGACGATTATTTAACCAAGCCATTTAATTTAGAAGAATTACTACTTCGTGTAGAAAAACTGATAGACAAGAACAAACGCATTCAAGATAAAAATACCATTGCCGATACTTACGAGTTTGGCAACAATACCATCGATTTTAAAGCACAAACGGCCACTTGCTATAACGGCGATCATGTTGAGCTCAGTAAAAAAGAAGTGATGCTCTTAAAACTACTCATCGAAAACAAAGGGGAAGTGGTAACGCGTGAAAAAATACTACAAGTCGTGTGGGGTTATCAAGTGTATCCTACCACACGAACCATCGATAATTTTATACTCAGTTTTCGTAAGTATTTTGAGGTGGATAGTCGCAATCCTCAGTACTTTCACTCGGTTAGAGGGGTAGGCTACAAGTATACAGAAATCTAAGATTCAAACGCAATTTTAAGGCTGGTTACACGTTATAGAGGTACAAATAAGTAGCTATGTCAAGTTCCTCTTTAGATTCTATGATTGATTTTCTCGAGCCCGTAAATATTGCTCAATTAACCAAGGATGAAGGCTTCAAAGACACGCAATTAGGAACCCATATTGCAGTATATGATCAACATTTTCCAGATCTTGAAAAAGCAGATATTGTTTTAGTAGGCTGTGGTGAAATGAGAGGTGCCGGCATTGAACATACCAGCACGGATGCACCAGATGCTATTAGGCTTGCTTTTTATAATTTATACCACTGGCATACTGCCGTTACGGTTGCAGATATTGGTAACGTTAAATGTGGTGCCACCCTGCAGGATAGTTATGCAGCGCTTCGCATGGTTATTAATGAGCTTACGGCTATTGGAAAAAAAGTGGTGATATTAGGTGGCTCGCACGATGTTACCATGGCGCAGTATCAGGCCTATGTTCATGAAAATAAAATTATAGACGCCGTTTGTGTGGATGCCCGCATAGACATGGATATGGAAAGCGTTTTACCTGCAGATAATTTTTTAGTTGAATTATTTACGGGGATGCCCAATCATTTAAAGCACTACAATCATATAGGATTTCAAAGTTATTTTATGCATCCGCAAATGCTTGAAACCATTGATAAATTCAGGTTTGATTGCTACCGCTTAGGCAAGGTAAAAGAAGACATTTCAGAAATGGAACCTGCCATTCGCAATTCACATTTATTTTCCTTTGACATAGTTGCTATACAACATGCACACGCACCTTCCAATCATTTATCACCTAACGGTTTTAATGGCGAAGAAGCTTGTACGTTAACGCAATATGCGGGGATGAGCCATACATGCAACACCATTGGTATTTATGGTTATATGCCAGAGCATGATGTACATCAAATGACCGCCAAGCAAATTGCACATATGTTGTGGTATGTAATGGATGGTGTTAATAGGGGCAAACAAGAAGCGTCACTTGCAAACCGTAATGAGTTTAATGAGTTTACCATGGCATTTGCCGAAGTGCAAACCGTGTTTTTACAAAGTAAAAGAACGGGCCGGTGGTGGATGCAATTACATGATGGCGAATTTGTGGCTTGCAGCCTTAAAGATTATATCCATGCCGGAAAAAACGAAATTCCGGAGCGTTGGCTGCGCGCTGTAGAAAGATTATAGCCTTATATTTAGGGCATTAAATAACAATTCATGAATCGTCGAATGGATCGTATTGGTAAACTAACCTTACTGGTAATTGCTGTTTTGCAATTCAGTGCATGTTCTGTGCAACAACAATTACAAAAAGCAGCTAATAAAAATATCATTAACGCAAACGAATTGTCGGGCGCGCATATTGGTATTCATGTGTATGATCCGGTGTCAAATACCAATTTATTCTCTTATCAATCCAATAAATATTTTGTTCCAGCAAGCAATACTAAAATTCTCACCTGCTTTGCTGCCTTAAAATATCTAGGGGATAGTGTTGCTGCAGCACAACTTATAAGTACCGATTCTGGTGTGCATGTATATGCTACTGGCGATCCTACTTTTTTACAACCAGAATACGCATCCCATCCTCTTTTAGATATCTTAAAAAAGGCAAAACAAATTTATTTGCATGCGCCAAGTTTTACAGCAAAGCCTTTTGGTCAGGGCTGGTCTTGGGATGATTATGACGCGTCCTATATGCCTTCACGTTCTGCATTTCCGATGTATGGCAATGTGGTACGTATTGCAAAAAATGCAGTACAATACACTATTACACCTTCGTTTTTCAAAGATTCTACCAAAGGCTTAAACGCTAGTACTAACAAGGGTTTTGGCGTGTCTAGACAAATGGCGAGCAATCAATTTTTGGTGCAGCCAACATCAGGCAATGCCACGCTACAAGAAATTCCTTACCGTACCTCTAATTGGACAAATAGTGCATTAACGCTAGAAGCGTCGCTTTTATCAGAAGCACTTGGTGGCGGTATTAAAGTATCGGCTGTGGACCCCGCTAGTGATAAAAATGCACCGGCTGGAGCTACTACCATTTATTCGCGTCCACTAGATTCATTATTAACGCCGCTCATGCACCGTAGTGATAATTTTTATGCAGAGCAAACACTCTTAATGGTTGGTAAGGGGTTACATCAAAGTTTTGATGATAAAAAAACCATCGCTTATTTACTTGCCAACGATTTAGCAGACCTCCCACAAAAACCATCTTGGGTAGATGGTAGTGGTTTAAGTAGATACAACTTATTTACACCGCAAGACTTTACAACCATTTTAGATAAAATGTATAAAGCCTATCCTTTTGAAAGGCTTCAGCATATTTTTCCAACAGGCGGCGAAACAGGTGGTACCCTTGGCAGCACTTATAAAAACCTGCAGGGTAAAATCTTTGCTAAAACTGGAACCCTAAGTGGTCAGGTAGCGCTAAGTGGTTATTTAATTACTAAAAAAGGCAAGACCCTTTTATTTTCGGTACTCGTAAACAACCATAATACTACAGCCTCAGCTGTTCGTAAAGCAGTGGAGCAGTTTATTCAAGTGTTGTACAACAAAAACTAGGTAATAATTTAGTACAGGCTACTTCCCAAAAAGTTGGTCTAGGTAATCTTCTTTGTATTCGATGTACGTTGGGCTGCCAGAGGGTGTAACGCCTGGTGTTGTGCATGCAAAAAGAGATTCAATCAGTGCTTGCATTTCCTTTTGTCCTAAAATTTGCCCTGTTTTAATAGCTTGTTGACGCGCCATGCACCTGATAATTTTTTCGCGTCTACTAAAATTGATTTCGGAACTATAATGTTTGTACTGTTCAATTAATAGTTCAATGACATTTTTTTCATTGCCAGGTTCTACGTCGGCGGGGATACCTTGTATAACAAAACTATTGTTACCAAAGGGTTCTACCTGATAGCCAATTTGTTGTAAATCGGAAAGTAGTTCACTTAAAATTGCTGTATCAGAAGCGCCTAACGAAAGCGTTACTGGAAATAAACTTTTTTGCGTAGGCACTTGCGCTTTTTGCGCTGCTATCACTAATTTATCATACACGACTCTTTCATGCGCTAGTTGTTGCTGAACAAGAACAAAACCATTGTTGGTAGACGCAATAATGTAGGTTTTGTGTATTTGTATAAGCGGCGTATCCGCTATAATTTCCAAGCTTGGTTTTTTTGGCGTAAGGGTTTCGCCTTTAGACGGCATTTCATAAAAATCTTTCCAATGCCCTAAGTTTCCTTTGTTTTCTCTTTCAATAAAATGCGCTTGGTGCTTTTGTGTAAAGGTCTGGTACAAAGAACTTGAAGCAGTGGCTTCCTTTTTTTCTGAAGTAAATGGTTTATTGACGGCGTCTAAACCCTGTATATCTGCGTTTAAAGTAAAATCTAATGAAGGCGCAACACTAAACTGTGCAAGTGCGTGTTTGACAGCGGCACCCACAAAAGCGTACATGATTTTTTCGTCTTCAAATTTAATTTCCTGTTTGGTAGGATGCACATTAATATCTACTTGAGAAGGGTCAAGGTCAATAAATAACACATAGCCTGGAAATGAATCTTTAGGAATTAAATCGGCGTATGCGGCGTTAACAGCGTGGTTTAAATAAGCGCTTTTAATAAAGCGGTTGTTTACAAAAAAATACTGGTCACCCCTGGTTTTGCGGGCCGTTTCAGGCTTTCCAATAAAACCATAAATATTCATATAGTCGGTGTGTTCTGTAACGCTTACGAGTTTTGAAGTGTAGGTGTTTCCTAAAATTTGAACAATGCGTTGTTTGATATTCCCTGGCGCTAAATGAAAAACTTCTTGACCATTACTTGTTAAGGTAAACAAGCGGTCGGGGTAGGCCATGGCTACTCTAATAAATTCATCAATGATGTGCTTGAGTTCGGCGGCATTGCTTTTTAAAAAGTTGCGTCGAGCAGGCACATTAAAAAATAAATTTTTCATCGAAATATTCGTACCCACCGGACAACTACATGCTTCCTGTTTTTGAACGGCACTATTTTCTATATCTACCCTTGTTCCTAATTCGTCTTCGGCTCTTTTTGTTTTTATGTTTACCTGCGCAACCGCGGCAATAGAAGCGAGTGCTTCACCCCTAAATCCCATGGTTTTAATGGCAAACAAATCTTCAATGGCTTTTATTTTACTAGTGGCATGGCGCTGAAAAGCGGTAGCCGCATCTGATGGGCTCATGCCTTTACCATTGTCTATGACTTGTATCAGTGCTTTACCGGCGTCCGATACAATGAGTTGAATAGAACTAGCTCCTGCATCTACTGCATTTTCCAACAGTTCCTTAACGGCACTAGCTGGGCGCTGAATGACCTCACCAGCGGCTATCTGGTTTGCGATGTTATCAGGCAGTATATGAATAATATTAGCCAAAGGGTCCTGTTTTTTACGGGTCGACAAAAATAGCATAAAGAGGGGCAGGTTTGCAAACTTTTACCATTTTAGAAGCAATTTAGCAGCTACTTTTGTGCCTCAAACCCATTGATTATGACTTTAAGCGCCGATATCCAAAAAATACCACGTACCTATATGCCTGTTGGCTTTGAGCTTACCAACTGGGAAAGCCTCGAGCCGTATTTTAAAGAACTCGTGGATAGACCCCTTGATTCTATTCAGAAATTAGAGCAGTGGTTAAAAGATATGAGTGAAGTGGAAGCTGTTATTAGCGAAGACGCTTGTTGGAGACAAATCAAAATGACTTGCGATACCACCAACCCGGCACTCGAAGAAGCATTCAATTATTTTTGCCTCGAAATTCAGCCAAAAATGCAACCCTTTACCGATCAATTAAACAAAAAGTTTATTGATTCCCCTTTCACTGCATCGCTTGATAAAGTCAGTTACTATACCTATATCAGGTCTGTCAAAAAAAATATTGAATTATTTAGAGAAGCCAATATTCCACTACAAGCTGAGTTGAGTGTGATGCAACAACAGTATGGCACCATTGCAGGAAAAATGACCGTAGAAGTAGAGGGAAAAGAATATACACTTCAACAAGCGGCTAAATTTTTAGAAAATGAAGATAGGTCGGTTAGAGAATCGGTATATAAAAAAATTCAGGATCGAAGACTTATTGATAAAGATGCGATGCACGATTTATATTCGTCACTGATTCAAAAAAGACATCAAGTAGCCGTCAATGCTGGCTTTGCAAATTACCGCGATTACAAGTTTGTAGAACTTGGTAGGTTTGATTATACCAAAGAAGATTGTTTTCAATTTCATGAAGCGGTTAAACTTCACGTGCTACCACTTATTGAAAAAATTTATGCGCGTAAAAAACAAAAATTAGGGCTCGATGTTTTAAAGCCATGGGATACAGAAGCAGAGCCAGCAGGGGTTTTACCACTTAAGCCTTTTACAAATGGGCAAGATTTGTATGAAAAAACGGTAACCTGTTTTGAACAGTTAGATCCGTTTTTTGCAGCATGCTTACGTACAATGAATAAGCTGAAACATTTTGATTTAGAAAGCCGAAAAGGAAAAGCACCGGGTGGATACAACTGTCCATTAGCAGAATCTGGCGCACCATTTATTTTTATGAATGCTGCTTCGCAAATGAGCGATGTTACTACTATGGTGCACGAAGGTGGTCATGCGGTACATTCTTTTTTAGCGCACCATTTAGAGCTTAGTGCATTTAAAGAGTATCCGATGGAAATAGCAGAAGTAGCTAGTATGGCTATGGAATTATTTTCTATGAATCACTGGCAGGCATTTTTTGATAATGAGGAAGATTTAAAACGTGCACGTGAACATCAATTAGAAAGAACCATTACCATATTCCCTTGGATTGCTATTATTGATAAATTTCAGCACTGGGTATATGAAAATCCGGCGCATACTGTAGCAGAAAGAACGGCTACTTGGATGGCTATTTTAAAAGAATTTTCTACGAGTAGTATTGATTATACAGGACTAGATGCTTACCGTGAAATTGGCTGGCAGCGCCAGTTACACCTTTTTGAAGTGCCATTTTATTATATCGAATATGGTATTGCGCAATTAGGTGCAATTGGACTTTGGATGCAGTACCAAAAAAATCCAAAACAAGCGCTTCAAAATTATATCAACGCACTATCGTTAGGGGGCACAAAAACGCTACCTGAATTATATAAAGCCGCTGGCCTCGAATTTAATTTGTCGCCAGATTATATTAAAACATTAATGGAGTTTACGGCTAAAGAAATGTAAGGATATTACATTCTGCAAAAACGGCTGTATAGTTTTTCGTACTCCGGAATAATTTTACTGATGTCAAATAAACAAGCCTGCTCATAAGCGGCTTGTTTCATTTGCATGAGTTTGTTTTCGTCAGATAAAAGACCAACAGCATAATCACTCATGGCAGTAATATCTCCTACAGGCGCCATATAACCCGTTTCGCCTTGTATATTAATTTCGTGAAGGCCTCCAGCGTCTGAACTAATAACAACAGCGCGCGCCGCCATGGCTTCTAGTGCTGCTAAACCAAAACTTTCATATTCGGAAGGCAGTAAAAACACATCTGTTACTGCTAAAATATCTTCAATTTGCTCTTGCTTGCCTAAAAAACGAACATATTCTTCGATACCTAAATTACGCGCTAACTCTTCTGTAGCATGACGTTCAGGGCCATCGCCCACCATTAATAATTTGGCAGGAATTTCTTTAATGATATTTGCAAAAATATGCACCACGTCATCTACTCTTTTTACTTTTCTAAAATTTGACGCGTGCGTAATTATTTTTTCGTTGTTAGGCGCGATTACTTTTTTAAATGTCTCACTTGGTTTTTTATCAAAACGTGCTACGTCCACAAAATTGTAAATCACTTCAATTTCTTTCGTGATTTTAAATGTTTGGTAGGTAATGTCCCTTAAATTATTGGACACGGCGGTAATAGCGTCGCTCTCATTGATGGAAAATGTTACTACCGGCTCGTAGGTTTTATCTCTACCAACCAGTGTAATATCGGTACCATGCAGGGTCGTAATAACCGGAATATTTCTATTGATCTTTTGCTTTACAATTTGCTTGGCCATATAAGCAGCAGATGCATGCGGAATGGCATAGTGTACGTGTAATAAATCTAGATCATGATTGATAATAACATCTACCATGGCAGAAGCAAGTGCTACCTCATATGGCGGGTAATCAAAAAGCGGATACGTAGGAACCCTTACTTCATGGTAAAAAATATTGGCATTGAACTCATTGAGTCTAACGGGTTGTTGATAGGTAATAAAATGAACCTGATGGCCTTTATCGGCTAAGGCTTTTCCAAGTTCGGTAGCCAAAACACCGCTTCCACCAAAAGTGGGGTAACAAACAATTCCTATGCGCATAATATGTTTAATGGGCTCTAAAATTGACCATTTCCTATGCAAGTAACAATTATTTTGGCATTCTGTTTATTTAAGCTGCTAGCGATGCCAATAATTTAGATAAATAGCTAACTTTAAACCTATGAAAAAGATCATCTATCTCCTTTTGTTAGCCCCTTTTTTTGGTTTAAGCCAATCTACAGAGCCATCTAACACAGATGCCGTATTTATTAAAAAAATATCTGATGAGATTCTTACGAGTGGCAAAGCATATGAGTTATTATATGAATTAACTAAAAAAGTAGGGGGAAGAATTGCCGGTTCTCCAGCCATGTATAAGGCAGAAGCTTGGGGTGAAAAAACCTTACAACAACTTGGTGCACCTGGGGTAAGTAAACAAGCATGTCAGGTGCCAAGATGGGTACGTGGCAGTGGCGATTTTGCTAGTATCGCAAGTATGGATGGCAAAAAACTAGTACGTGCATTAGATGTATTGGCACTCGGAAATTCATTGGGCGATGGAAAAAAAGTAGAAGCGACACTACTTGCTGTGCAAGATTTTGACGAGTTAGAAAAGCGCAAAGACGAAGTAAAAGGTAAAATTGTTTATTTCAATAATAGTTTTGACGCTACGCTTGTAAAAACATTTGAAGCCTACGGTAAGGCTGGAATCTATAGAAGAAGTGGACCTAGCCAAGCTGCAAAATATGGCGCTGTAGGTTGTATTATACGTTCACTTACGAGTTCTACAGCTAACGACCCCCACACGGGTGGCATGTTGTACAACGATTCTTTTCCAAAAATTCCTGCTCAAGCAGTTGGCCCTCGTGACGCCGATTATTTATGGTCGCTTGCAAAAAAATCAAATGCTGTAAAAATTAGTATGGCCACGCATGGCAAGTTTTTACCAGACACCACAGGACATAATATTATTGCAGAAATTAAAGGATCTCAATTTCCAAATGAAATTATTACGGTGGGCGGACATTTAGATAGTTGGGATGTAAATGAAGGTGCACATGATGATGGTGCTGGTGTAGTGCATACCATGGAAGTGATGCGCGCACTACTTGCAGTAGGTTATCAGCCCAAGCGTACCATTCGATTTGTACTATTTGCTAACGAAGAAAACGGCTTAAGAGGAGGCAGCGCATATGCTGCTGCTGCAAAAGATAAAAATGAAAAACATATTTTTGCTTTAGAAAGTGATGAAGGTGGATTTACACCTAGAGGCTTTAGTTTTACGGCTGCTCCCGAAAAAGTAGCAGCTGCAAAGCGTTGGTTGCCACTTTTAAAACCTTACGGTACAGATAGTATGGATGATATTGGCGGTGGTTCAGATATTAGCCCGCTAAACAGACAGTTACAAGTGCCACTTTGTGGTTTTATGCCAGATCCACAACGCTATTTTGATTTACACCATGCACGCACCGACGTTTTTGAAAATGTAAATAAGCGCGAACTCCTTTTAGGAGCCGTAAATATTGCAGGCATCATTTACCTGGTAGATACCTATGGTTTTTAATATTTGGTTGCGTTAGGCTTGTAGTAAAAATATAGCGAGGCGTTTATGGATGTCTACGGTTTCTTTTTTCCACTGTGCTACCGTTTTGGTTTTAATCCACTGTGTTGGAGCAGTAATATCTACTGCAATACAAATTTTTGTTTGCGGATGACAATTTTGTAACAAGTCTTTAATGAGTTGATTGTTACGATATGGTGTTTCAATAAAAATTTGCGTCGTATTTTTTTTAAGCGCGTCTTGTTCTAGTTGTGCAATGGTTTTTTTCTTTTCCAAACTATCAATGGGGAGGTAGCCATGAAAACTAAAATTTTGACCATTCATGCCACTAGCCATGAGCGCCAGTAAAATAGAGTTCGGGCCTACCAGTGGGCAAATTTCATATCCTTTTTCCTGGGCGGCTGCTACTAATATTTGGCCAGGATCTGCTACACCAGGGCATCCTGCTTCACTTATAATCCCAATATTTTTTCCTTCAGAAAGTAATTGTATAAATTCTGAAACTACACCATACTCGGCTTTATGTATCGTGCGCCAAGTGTAATGATCAATGATCATGTCACGCCAAAACTTTTTTAGATACCTGCGGGCCGTTTTTTCGTTTTCAACAAAATAAGCATTGCATAATTTAGCTTGCTCTATCACATAGGGCGGAATGCTATTGTCTGCTTCTTCATGTAAAACGGTAGGTATTAAAAAAACTTTTCCTGCGGCCATTAGTCAATTTGTTTTTTAGGATCTAAGCTAAGCGTTGCAGCTATCACAGCATAGCAGGGTGCAAAAAGCCATCCAATAAAAGGAATTAAATGTAGCATGTAAAATATAACACCATTGCCAATAGCAAGGCCTTTATTGCTTCCAATAAAAAAGATACTCTCTTGGGCGGTTTTATTTTTTCTTTCCATACTATAATCAAGCATCGAAAATCCAAAGTAATAACACTCTATTAAAAGTGCCATAAAAGGGGTGAACCAACCTATAATTGGGATTAGGCAAATCACTAAAATGGTGAGTAGGTAAACCGTTTGCCATAAACTATTTCTGATAGCAATGTACATGCCTCTAATAGCTTGCTGTACAAAGTCTTTAAAAACAAAAGGGAACTCTTTTTCTGCTAATAATGCAGCAGTTTTTTCTGATAAATAAGCAAAGAGGGGAGCCCCAATAATTAAAAATAAATACTTGAAAAGCGAAAAGTAAAAAAGTAAAATCATAAACCATACCAGTGTACTGCCTACCACAAACAAAAATCCTGCAAAACTGTTGGTGAGGCTATCCATCCAAACTTTAAGACCAGACTTTAAGGTCATCCATACAATAAAATCACTAGCGGTACTGCTAAACAATTGGATCACTAAAAAAAACAATACCGTGTAAACAAGGCCCGGTATTAAAATCCATTTCCATAGTTTATGTTTCACAATAAACTGATGGGCTTTAATGTAGGATGCAAATGCTATTATAAGGTCTTTAAGCAATAGAAATGGTTTATTGTAAAGTTAACCAATGACAATTAAAACTTAGGACAAATAATAGGTTTATCTGTGCGGGGCTTTCTGGTATATATCAATGAAACTTCTATGCCGCCCATTGTTTCTGAAGCCGTTTTAACAAGGCTATTGTTTACGTCGTACGTAAGCCCCAATCTAAAATCATTGATTTCAATTCCAGCGTAAGGGATAAATGAATCTTTAAGTCGCATCCAGCTACCTATGTAAAGGCTTGCTGCACGGTCGTTTTGAGGGTCGGTACTTATTTGAAGTGCACCACCTACCATTGTTTCCTGCGCCCCCCCTTGTATTTGGTGCATGGCACTCACATGTAGAGTGGTGTTAGTGCCAATATAAAAATAACCACCTCCATGAATGGTAAACCTTGGATTTACGCTATAGTTACCACCCATAAATGTTTGCCTTGGTTTGTTAAGGTGGAACATGCTAAGTCCAAAGTAATAGTTGTTTTGTTCGCCTACCGTTCCGTTGAGTAATAAGCCTGCACTAATAGACATATGACTTGCCGATAGGGAAGGGTTGTTAAATATTTCGGTGGTGAGTCCGGTAAAGCCGGCGTTTGTTAATTGGTCTTCAAATTTTATTTGATTGGTATTGACAAGCATATTGGCCTGCGTTATTTGAAAACCAAAACCAATTTGTGTGTTGTTGTCTTCGTCTACGCCTTTATGGTAAGCAGTTGAAAAACTAAGCGCATTAAATTTTATCGCGCCGTTTGCATGACTATCAGAGTAGCCCGTAAAGCCAATGCCCCAGCTATCATTTTCGTTCAAATTTTTTTGCATCAGTTTGGTATCAAAAGATGCTGTGGTGGTTATAAATGCATTATTGATACTAGGCCACTGGTTGCGGTGATTGGACGCCACTCTATACGTCCCATCAAATTTTCCAGTAAAGGCTGGGTTTACTGTTAGGGGGGAAGCAAAAAATTGTGAGAAATGCGGATCCTGTGCGCTACTTTTTTGTAGCGAAAAAATAAAACAACAAATTATTAATATGAAACTTACGTACCGCAATGTACCTGCAAGTTAGCATAAACAATTAATTTTTAAGCTTGGCTTTTGGTGCCAAACGCTAAATCTCCAGCGTCACCAAGTCCTGGAACAATATATCCTTTAGCAGTAAGCTCATTGTCAATATCGCCGCACCAAATTTTAACATTTGTGCCACAGACTTTTTCGATGGCTGCAATACCCACCGTACTTGCGATGGCCACCACTACATGAAATGCTGTAGGGGTTCCTTCGCTTTTCATATGCTCGATGGTTTTAATAATAGAGGCACCTGTTGCAAGCATGGGGTCTGCTATAATAATAATGCGGTTGTCTAGTGAAGGACAACTCATATATTCTAAACAAATTTCAAAACTACCATCGGGGTGGTGTTTACGGTATGCCGAAATAAAAGAGTTGTCTGCTTTATCAAAATAATTGAGGAGTCCATTGTGCATGGGTAAGCCCGCTCTTAAAATAGTGGCAAGCACGGGTTGCTGCGCAAGCACTTTACTTTCGTGGATACCTAATGGCGTTTCTGTTTTTACAATAACAGAAGGTAGTTCTTTGCTGATTTCGTAGGCAGCAATTTCTCCTATTCGTTCTAGATTTCTTCTAAAACGCATGCGGTCATTTTGCACGTTACGGTCTCTTAATTCTGAAACCCAATTACTTACTAAACTATGCGCTGCACTTAAATTGACTACCATGGTTCAAAGGTATTTGAAAGCTTAAAATATGTCAAAATTAAAATCGTCGCCATTAAATAGGCCTTTATCACTGAGTTTTAAATGGGGGATTACTAGTAATGCCATAAAGCTAAGTGTCATAAAAGGTGCTTCCAGCTTAGATCCTAGGGCTTTTGCTTCTAGGTCAACTTCTGTGTACTTAGCTGCCACTTCAAAACCATCTGCGCTACTCATGAGTCCTGCTACCGGTAATGGTAACACTAAACTTGCTCCGTTATTGTTTGCACTATTTGCGCCGGAAACTACACTTACGCCCCCTTTTGCTTCTATCACCAAATTGATAGCTGCTGCCATACTTTCATCCTCTACACCCACCGCAACAATGTTATGACTATCGTGCGCCACCGTAGATGCGATAGCCCCATGTGTAAGACCAAAATTTTTAATAAATGCTTTTGCAATGGGTGCAGCGTGGTATCTGTTCACCACTACAATTTTTAAAATATCAGTTGTGGTATTTGTTACCCAATTGCCATTTTGTAAAGTTCCGGCAAGCATTAATTTATTGGTAATGAGTTGTCCGTCGAGCGCTTCTATAACCGGAATAATTCCGTTTTTATTTGGGTACTGATTTTCCGGAACAGCTAATGCGGCAACATTAATTTTTTTGCAATCAAAATTGTTGATAGCATTGGTAGCAACACTATTTATTTTTGAAATTCCATTTTCCGCTACTAATTCACCATCAATATACGTGCTAAGTACTTCAAAATGTATCAGGTCTTTAACCATAATAAAATTGGCAGGATCTCCGGGGTTTACCATACCCACTGGTAGCTTGTAATGCGCTACAGGATTGATACACGCGGCCCTCAGCACATTAAATACGTCAAGCCCTTTGGCAACGGCTCTTGCACAAATAGTATTGATATGACCCGTAGCTAAACTATCCGGATGTTTATCATCACTACATAACATAATATGATTGGTATGCGAATCAATTAAAGGGTAAAGCGCTTCAAAATTTTTAGCAGCACTTCCTTCTCTAATTAAAATATGCATGCCGAAGTCTAATTTTTCTAAGGCTTCTTCGATGGTAAAACATTCGTGATCGGTACTAATACCTGCAGCTATATATTTTTTGGCAGCCTCGCCTCTTAATCCGGGCGCATGACCATCAACGGGTTTATTGTGTTTTTGTGCTGATTTTATTTTTGCCATCACTGCAGCATCGTTAAAAAGCACACCCGGAAAATTCATCATTTCAGATAAATAATAAATTTCGGGTCTTGCTAATAATGCGTCTACTTCTTTTTCATTGACCTCGGCGCCAGCTGTTTCAAAAATTGTAGCAGGCACACAACTAGGCGCGCCAAAGAAAAATTTAAACGGCGTTTGCTTTCCATTTTCGATCATGTAGTTGATGCCAGCTACGCCACAAACATTGGCAATTTCGTGGGGGTCGCTAATAGTACCAATGGTTCCGTGAAGTACGGCAAGTCTCGCAAATTCTGAAGGCACGAGCATGCTACTTTCGATATGTACATGACTATCAATAAAGCCGGGCATGATATAAGGTAAACTAGGGTTAACTGGTTCGCTACTAGGTTCTATGCGCTTGATTTGACCAGCTTCGATCCAAAGGGTAGCCCCATATATATGTCTATTAGGGATATCTACTAAATTGCCTGTTACGCTATAAGTATGGGTACTGCTCATGTGGGCACTAAGGTACAATAGAAGCCTAAGTTTTAATACCCCTTTAATTCAATTTTTTGGTAAGGCAAATGAGTAGTAAATTACTTTTCCAATTTAAACGTATATGAAAAAACTACATTTTGTATTGGCAGCTTTTTTGCTGCTTAGTGTAAGTGCAACAACGCAGGTTAACGCACAAAAAAAAGAAGCAAAAAAAATAGCTGTTACCGCGCCGGCTGCGCCGGCGCTCAATCCTGACTCCATTTTATTTTCGGAGGTAAAATATAGACTGGTAGGCCCTTTTAGAGGTGGTAGAAGTGCCGCTGTAACTGGAAGTTACGTAAGCAACAATACTTTTTATTTTGGTGCTACGGGTGGTGGTTTATGGAAAACCGTAGACGGTGGCAGCAACTGGAAAAATTTGAGTGATAAAAAAATTGGAGGCAATATTGGCGCCATTGCCATGGCGCCATCCGACGAAAACATGTTGTATGTAGGGGAAGGTGAAAATACCATGAGAGGCAATGTGGCAGAGGGTTTGGGCGGTATGTGGCGCTCTAACGATGGCGGTAAAACCTTTACCAATATTGGATTAAAAGAGGGCCGACACATCATTAGAATTGTGGTCCATCCGCGTGATCCAAACACGGTTTGGGTAGGGGTAGTGGGTCATTTATTTGGACCCAACCCAGAGCGTGGTATTTATAAAACTACCGATGGCGGTAAAACATGGAAGCAAACTTTATTTGTCAATAACCAAACAGGTTGTTCTGATTTAGTGATGGAACCAGGTAATCCATCTGTACTCTATGCAGGTATGTGGCGTGTGCAAAGAACTCCGCATAGCATGGAAAGTGGTGGCGAAGGATCTGGTTTATACAAGAGCACCGATGGTGGCGATACTTGGGTTAATATATCTCAAAACAAAGGCCTTCCAAAAGGTGTTTGGGGTATTGTAGGCGTGGCGGTTGCCCCTTCCAACACCGATAAATTGTACACCATTATCGAAAATGCGGCTGGCGGTATGTTTGTGAGTAATGACGCTGGCGCAACCTGGACATTAACCAGTAGCGATAATAATATTCGCCAGCGTGCATGGTATTATAGTAAAGTATTTGTGTCGCCTCATAACGAAAATCTAGTGTATGCGCCCAACGTTAATTTTATGCGCAGCACCGATGGTGGAAAAACATTTTCAGGTGTGAACACACCTCACGGCGATCATCACGATTTATGGATCGATCCAAAAAATCCAAACCGGATGATTGTTGCTGATGATGGTGGTGCGCAAGTAAGTTTTGATGGTGGTAATAATTGGAGTACCGAAAACAATCAACCTACTGCTCAAATTTATAGAGTAACCACCGATAACGCTTATCCTTACCGCATACTGGGTGCACAACAAGATAATTCTACCATCAGAATAAAAAGTAGAACGTCTGGCGCTGGTATTACCGATAAAGATTGGGAATCTACAGCGGGTGCAGAGAGTGGTTTTGTGGTCGCAGATCCATTAAATCCGGATGTGGTGTATGGTGGCAATTATGGTGGTTATTTGTCAAGACTGGATCACCGAACCGGAGAAAATAGAGCCATCAATGTGTGGCCTGATAATCCAATGGGAGCAGGGGCTGACGTATTAAAGTACCGTTTCCAATGGAACTTCCCTATATTTTTTAGTCCGCACAATCCTAAAAAATTATATACCGCGGGTAACCATTTATTTGCCACAGAAAATGAAGGAAAATCGTGGGATATGATTAGTCCAGATTTAACCACCAACGATAAATCTAAACAAGGTCCAAGTGGAGGTCCTATCACAAAAGACAATACATCGGTAGAATATTATTGTACCATTTTTGCAGCTGCAGAATCTGTTTTGGAAAAAGATTTATTGTGGACTGGAAGTGATGATGGATTAATTCATGTAAGTAAAGATGGTGGTAAGCATTGGGAAAATGTTACACCGGGGGAAGCAGGAAAACAAATGATGTGGAACTGCATCGAAACAGATCCATTTAAAAAAGGGACTGCTTATTTTGTGGGCACAAAATATAAAATGGATGATTATGCACCGTATATTTTTAAAACAGAAGACTACGGAAAAACTTGGAAAAAAATTATCAGTGGTATAGATCCGATGCATTTTACAAGAGCCCTACGTGCTGATCCTAAGCGTGCAGGTTTATTATATGCAGGTACCGAGTTTGGTATGTATATTTCTTTTGATGATGGTGCCAATTGGAAAAAATTCCAACTTAATTTACCGGAAACACCCATTACCGATTTAACCATTAAAGAAAATGATTTGATTGTAGCTACCCAGGGTAGAGCATTTTGGATCATTGATGATTTAGGTATGATTCAGCAACATCAAGCCGCTCATTATGCCAAAAACATCCATGTATTTGAAGCCAATCCAGTAGTAAGATCTGAAGGTGGTGGTAGAAGACGCGGTGGCTTTGGAGGCGGCATGGCAGCCAATATGGGCGCCAATCCAGCACTTGGCGCTGTGATCAATTATTATGTAAAAGGTGTTACAGATAGTAGTAAACTTTCTATAACGGTACTTGATAAAAAGAATAAGGTGATTAAAACCTTTAGTAAAAATGCAAAAGATCCGCAAGATAAAATTGAGTTTACCGAAGGCATCAATCAGTTTGAGTGGGATATGAATTATCCTGCAGCCGAGCGCCTCGACGGTTTAATTTTATGGAATGGTGGTGTGGGCACAGTTAAAGCGGCTCCTGGCAAATATACGGCGCGTTTTGTATTCCAAAAAGATACCGTACTCGTTCCATTTATCATTAATCCCAATCCTAACTATGCTGCTGCAGAAGCAGACTACGACGAGCAGGTAGCATTTTTATTAAGTGTGCGTGACAAGTTTTCTGAAATTCAAAAAGCCATTAAAGATATTAGAGCGGTGCGTTCGCAAGTAAATGAGTTTACTGCAAAACTAGATGGCCAAAAAGAATTAAAAGCATTTGCTGATTCGGTGGTTAAAAAAATGACCGGTATCGAAGAAGTGCTCTATCAAACAAAAGCAAAGAGTGGTCAGGATGTACTCAATTATCCAATTCGTTTAAATGATAAAATTGCCGGTTTATTTAATGTGGTGGCAAGTGGTCAAACAGCGCCAAGCAAGCAAGCTGTGGAAGCATTTGCAGATTTAAAAGGTCAAGCTGATGTAGCTTTAACTAGCCTAAAAGCTATGATGGATAAAGACTTGAAGGCACTCAATCAAATGATTCACGAAAAAATGGTGCCAGTAATTGGCATCAAATAAATAAAAATTAATCTAACAAATCGGGGCGGCGTGCTTTTGTACGCTGCACCGATTGTTCGTATCTCCACGCTTCTACTTTTTTTGGATCGCCTTGTAATAGTACGTCAGGTACTTTGTCGCCTCTAAAATCGGCGGGTCTGGTATACACCGGTGGTGCTAATAAATTATCCTGAAAAGAATCCGTAAGTGCCGATGTTTCGTCATTTAATACCCCAGGAATTAAACGGCCCACAGCGTCTACAACTACAGCTGCTGCTAGTTCTCCGCCACTCAATACATAATCTCCTATAGATATTTCCTGTGTAACGTACTGCTTTCTGATGCGTTCGTCGATGCCTTTGTAATGGCCGCAAATAATTAAAATATTGCCTTTTAAGGATAGTTGATTGGCAGCGCTTTGGTTAAACCTAACACCATCGGGTGTCATAAAAATAATTTCATCGTAAGGAGCAGGCGATTGTAATTCGTCTATTGCATTTGCAAGTGTTTCACATACAATAACCATGCCTGCACCACCGCCATACTGATAATCATCAATTTGCCCGTGCTTGTTAATGGCCCATTTGCGTAGGCTATGCACGTTTACTTGTAACAGTCCTTTTTCCTGCGCACGTTTCATAATGCTATGTGCAAAAGGGCCTTCTAATAGTTCAGGCAGTACCGATAAAATATCAATTTTTAGCATGCTTTATTTTTTATTCCATAAAACCCTCAATATCCCTGCGTTGTTTTTTGGTAGGTCTTCCTATTTTGCTTAAACGCTTTCCGGTTTGATACGAAGCCGCTTGGTAGGCAACGTGGTCCAGTTCTTCGGGTGGTGTTTGATCTTCGTAATGTAAAATAGCTTCGGGGTATTGAACTCTTTTTTCTAGCAAGCCCGTTACTTTAACCACCCATCTGCGCGCTTCTGTTTTTACATCGTATATATCACCCAGGTTTACTACTTTGGCTGCTTTTACATTATCGCCATTACATTTAACCTTACCCTTACTGCAAGCGTCTCCGGCTTGGCTTCTCGTTTTAAATAAGCGAATGGCCCAGAGGTATTTATCAATACGAAGCTTTTCTTTACTTACTGCTTGCATAAAATTGGTGAAAGTAAGGAATGGTTTCAATGCCTTTGTAAAAATTGACGATGTCAAATTTTTCGTTGGGGCTATGTAAATTATCGCTGTCCAGTCCAAATCCCATAAACACAATTTTAAGGCCTAATTCTTTTTCAAACAACGAGCAAATAGGAATGCTACCACCACCTCTTACTGGAATAGGGTCTTTGCCAAAGGTGGCTGCAATAGCACTTGCAGCAGCTTGGTATTCCTTAGAATGGATGGGTGTCATGTAAGGCTCACCACCATGGTGTTCCGACGCTTGTACGGTTACACCAGCAGGCGCAATCGACGTAAAGTAATTGATTATTTTTTCGGTAATTTTTTGAGACGATTGATTGGGTACCAGTCTACAAGAAATTTTTGCAAAGGCTTTAGAAGGAAGAACTGTTTTAGCACCTTCACCAGTATAACCACCCCAAATACCATTGACTTCAAGGGTAGGTCTAATACCTGTTCTTTCATTGCTGCTATAACCTTTTTCGCCCCATAAGGTTTGCACGCCTAAATCCTTTGCATATGCCGATGCATCAAAAGGTGCTTCGGCCATTTTAGCTCTTTCGATGTCTGAAGAATCAACAACATCATCATAAAAACCAGGAATGGTAATATGGTTGTTTTCGTCGTGGCAAGATGCAATCATTTTTGAAAGCATGGTTATAGGATTGGCTACTGCGCCACCATAAACACCACTATGTAAATCTCTATTAGGTCCGGTTACTTCTACCTCGATATAGCTTAATCCACGTACGCCAATATCAATAGAAGGATTTTCCATGCTGATCATAGAAGTATCACTAATTAAAATAACGCTAGCGTCCAATAATGCTTTATTGGCTTTTACAAAAGTGGCCAAATTAGGGCTGCCTACTTCTTCTTCACCTTCAATTAAAAATTTGATATTGGTGGTAAGCGTACCGGTTTGTACCATGGTTTCAAATGCCTTTACGTGCATGTAAAATTGCCCCTTATCATCTGCTGATCCACGCGCATAAATTTTACCGTCTTTGATAACAGGGTCAAAAGGTCCGCTGTTCCATAGTTCTAGCGGATCTGCGGGTTGTACATCATAGTGTCCGTAAACAAGTACGGTAGGAAGTGCAGGATCAATTATTTTTTCGGCATACACAATCGGGTGGCCTTCTGTAGGATAAATAGTAGCTGTTGTAGCGCCTGCATCCAGTAAACTTTTTTTAACTGCTTCGGCGCAGGTAAGCATGTCTTCTTTATTTTCCGTTCTCGCACTCACACTAGGTATGCGCAGTAGCGCTAATAATTCTTCTAAAAAACGGTCTTTGTTTTTTTCTTGATAGTCTTTCCAAATTTGCATAGCATGTATTTTCTAGGGTTCTAATTGATGTTTTTTATTGGATAGGATATTATCGAAGGTCCAAGTTAGTTTCTTTTCAAATGTAGCTTGTCTTTCTGTGCAATTTTTATTGCAAATTGCACAGCTAATGGCTAAACATCCATCGGTATGCACAAAAAGTTCAATAGCATCGCCAAAATGTGATTTTATCAAATCCGACAAACTGTCTATTTCACGGTGGGCTTCATGCACATTTAAAAACCAAGGTACGGTTAAATGACAATCAATATGTAACAGGCTGCCATATTTGATCACGCGTAAATTATGCAGGTCAATCCAGTTTTCTACTTTGTTTTGATTGAGTACTTCAATAAATTTATTTAATAAATCGAGGTCGGCTTCATCCATAATGCCAGCAAACGATGACCTAATAATTTTATAACCGTTGTAAATAATCAGTGCACTCATGCCAAGTGCAATTACTTTATCTATCCAGTACACTTTCCAAATAAGCATGGCACCAATGCCAGCAACAATAGCCAGGGTAGAATAGGTATCTATTTGCAAATGTTTACCACTTGCCTGAAGCGCCATCGATTTATTTTTTTTACCAATGTTAATGCAAACAGTTCCCGCAATATAATTGAGTAGGGCAGTTGCACTCACAAGCCAAATACCCGTATCGAGTGCATGCAGTGGAGCGGTATTAAAAAAATTAGCAAGGGTTTCGTACACAATTAATATACCTGCTGCTACAATTAATGTGCCTTCTGCAGCTGCCGAAATAAATTCTGCTTTACCGTGCCCGTAAGGATGATCCGTATCTCTTGGTTTTGCAGCAACATATAAACTATAGAGGCCAATAAAACCTGCTACTACATTGACAATACTTTCTAGTGCATCTGTTAATACCGATAAGGAGTGCGTTAAAAAATAGGCCACTGTTTTTACAATAAGCAGCAGTAGGCTGAGGCTTGTAATAACAATTTGAACCTTAAAATTTTCTTTGGCTAATTTCACTGCGGTTGCTTTATCACTTGTTTACACAAGTGCTATCGTATAATGAATAGGGCAGGTTTTTGCTAGCATGGCAGACACGCCACAGTATTTTTCATGACTTAAACTTACGGCTCTCGTAAATTGATCGAGATGTGCTTCTCCAACGTCTGCCTTATATGTCATATGAATCACCGAAAACACTTTTGGTACGGTATCCGTTTGTTCTGCGGTAGCTTCTATCGATAAATTGGTGAAAGGCACTTTCATTTTATTGAGTATTTCAATAACATCGATACCGCTGCAGCCACAAAGGGAGGCTAGCATCATCTTTTTAGGATTCATGCCAGAACCTAAACTTCCATTTTCGATGGTGGTATCTAATCTTACGGTTTGTCCGGTGTCTGCGGTGATGTCAAATGCTAAATGACTTACCCAATTTGTAGTTACTTTCATTGATATGTATTTATTGCATGGCTTTTTCGTATCTGGCTGCAACAAAATCCCAGTTAACGAGGTTAAACCAAGCGGTAATATAATCGGCTCTTTTATTTTGATATTTTAAATAGTACGCGTGTTCCCAAATATCTAAACCAAGTAATGGGAAACCTTTAAAAGTACTAACATCCATGAGTGGATTGTCTTGATTGGCGGTAGAGCCAATGGCTAATTTTTTATCGGCAGTTACAACAAGCCAAGCCCAGCCACTTCCAAATCTATTTTTTGCAGCGTCCGCAAATTGCGTTTTAAAAGCGTCCATTGAGCCAAAGCTATTATTAATAGCAGTACCGAGTGATCCTATAGGAGTGCCACCTGGTGCGGCTTTCATACATTGCCAAAAAAGTTCGTGGTTGTAATGGCCACCAGCATTGTTGCGCATTTTTGCACTGTACCCACTTATTTTTTGTAGAACATCTTCTAGGGTACTATTGGTGTTTACGTTTTCTGCAGCGGCTGCATCTTGTAGATTTTTAGCATAAGCTGCTGCGTGCTTGCTATAATGAATTTCCATCGTAAGCGCATCTATAAATGGCTCTAATGCAGTGTAGGCATAGGGTAAAGGTAGTTGTGTAAAGGAAGTGCCAACAAGTGTTGGAGACACCGCAGGGGTTATCAATGCTGCTGCTTTATCATTCGAAGCAAGGGCGTTTAACCCGCTACCTGCTAGTGTAGTAACCACCGCTACTTTAATGGTATTACCTATAAAATTCCGTCTAGAATTTTTGTTTGAGTTTTGCGCTGACATGGTAATAAAATTTAGTTACCTAAAGTTACTTTAAAACTTGCGGGTATAGGTGCGAATTTTAGTAAACAGCCTGTAGTAATACTCTTGGTTAAAAAGTTGTGCATCCGCCATGGCTTTTACTACTAAAAACACACTAATAGGGAGTAAAATAAAAGTCGAGAGCCACATCCCCATAAGTGGGCTAAGCTGCGCCGATTTTACAAACTTTTCTCCAAAGGTGTTAAAGAGGTGAAATATCACAAAAAAGATAATAGCAAAAACTAGAGGTGTACCTAATCCACCTTTTCTGATAATGGAACCCAGTGGAGCGCCAATTAAAAAGAGTACGAGGCATGCTGCAGATAAGGTAAACTTGCGGTGCCATTCAATTTCATGGAGTTGTAATGAGGTTTGTCGCTCATTAAAATCAATTGCTAAATAATTAACGTTGTTTTTGATGCCACTTATCTGGTTGGAAGCACTTTCGATACATTCGTTTTGTATAGAATCAGGAATGGCTTCATCAAAGGTTGTATAATTTTTGTTGATCCGCGCTTTTGCTGCTGCAGAAATGATCCATCCAGTATCTGTGGTGTAACGTGCAAACCTGATATAAGCGTTCACTTCTTTTCTTGTTTTTGCAGTATACAAGCTATCCACGTTGGTGAGTGAATCGATGGCATTATTGAGTTGTCGCACGCTTAACATTTTTGGATCGTAGAAACTACTATCTCCACTTTTTTTAAGCTGAAAACTTTTTAAGTCAAATATTTTTTTATACTGCTTAAAGCCTAAACGTATAAATTCTGTTTTGGGTGTTCCTCTAACGCCTCTCTCTTCGTAACGCCATCCATTTTTTAAAATGAACTCTAAATATTTTTTATCTTTTGTAACACGCATTATACCGCTTTCGGCAAAAAGCATATTATCTTGTAAGCTGTAATTTTTTTCAAATAAAACGATGTCATGAATAACGCTGTCGTTTTTTTCTTTTCTACCTAGTTTAATAACGTAGCCATCCAGCTTATCATAAAAAACGCCTTCTTTAATATCAATAGCGGGTTTGGCAACAATGATATCAAACTTAAGCGTGGCTAGCTTAAGCTGCGTTATGGGAATAATATTGTTGGCAAATAAAAACGCAAGACCACTTAAAAAAATAGTGATCACAACCAGTGGGCGCATGAAGCGAACCAGCGGTATGCCAGCTGCTTTGATGGCAACCAGTTCAAAGGATTCGCCTAAGTTTCCAAAGGTCATAATGGAAGAAAAAAGTAGCGCTAGTGGAAGTGCAATGGGAACCCATGATAATGTTACCAGACCAATTAAATATAAAAGGGTAGGTAGGTCTAATCCTTTACCCACTAAATCATCGATGTACAACCAAAAAAATTGCATGGTGAGTACAAACAACGAAATTAGAAAAGCACCAATAAACGGTCCAATAAAAGAACGAATAATGAGTATGTCTAATTTTTTAATCAAAGCGCTGCAGGATTCTAATGAAGATAACTTTTGATAAGTAGCAGGCGCACAAAACTTAAAATCTAAGCACCTAATCTGTGAAACAGTTCTTTCACTTGGTATTCCCAAAGTTGAGTTTGATCCTTGATTTCATTTTTTTCGGCAAAATCTTTAATGGTCAAAACCGTTTGGTTTGAAATTTCTGTTTTTTCAATTCTAAATTCGAAGTATTCATTTTTTTCGGAATGAAGCCACTGGTACTTTATAAATTTATCTTGCTCTTTTTCAATTACTTGTGCCTTATCTGGCTCACCTCCGCCCCATGAAAAACTAAATTCACCGTCCCATTCGTCTACTTTGTCGGCGAACCACTCTTGTAAACCGGCCGGCGTTGATAAAAAATCATATAAAATACCTGGAGAGCATCTCACTGGAAATTCTATTGTAAATAATTGCTTCTTACTCATTGCTTTCTCTATTTTACTACGCTTGTAGTCACGCAATAATATTAAATAATCTAACCCCGCCAAATGTTTTTTTATACCACTGGTGTATATCTGCGGTAAATACTTGTGTTCATTCTCGAAAACTTATATATATTACTGATAATCAATTTGTTATAATAATTTTGATCCTATGTAATTTTTGCAAATACTTGTCAAAAAATGGTTAAAATTAGTTTCAGTTCAACCTATATTTGCAGCCCGAGCCATTATTGGCTGGATTTATCAGCGAAAATCAAACTGTTATGTTTCAAGGATTATCGGAAAAATTAGAAAGCGCGTTTAAGAATTTAAAGGGGGAATCGCGCATCAATGACCTCAATATTGCGAATACCATTAAAGATATTAGACGTGCACTCATTGACGCCGACGTTAACTTTAAAATAGCCAAAGAGTTTACCGAAAAAGTAAGGGACAAAGCGGTTGGTCAAAAAGTAATCAACGCAGTAAGCCCTGGACAATTGATGGTAAAAATTGTGCAAGATGAACTAACGGAATTGATGGGTGGTGAAGCTGCAACATTTAATGCAGTGGGAAATCCAGCCGTAATTTTAATTGCCGGTTTACAAGGTAGTGGTAAAACAACTTTTACCGGAAAACTTGCAAATCATTTAAAAAATAAACTAGGCAAATCTCCATTACTTGTTGCAGCGGATGTGTATCGTCCAGCGGCCATTGATCAGCTCGGCGTATTGGCAGCACAAGTGGGTGTAGAATTATATTCTGAATTAGGCAATACAGATCCTGTTGCCATTGCAAAAGCAGCCATCGCACACGCAAAAGCAAACAATAAAAATGTAGTTGTAATTGATACGGCAGGCCGTTTAGCGGTAGATGAAGCGATGATGCTAGAAGTGGCTGCCATCAAGGCCGCAGTGAGTCCTACCGAAATTTTATTTGTGGTAGATTCCATGACCGGACAGGATGCTGTAAACACAGCAAAAGCATTTAATGATCGACTCGATTTTACGGGTGTTGTACTTACTAAATTAGATGGCGATACAAGAGGTGGTGCGGCGCTTACCATTAAATACACAGTAAACAAACCTATTAAGTTTGTAAGTAGTGGCGAAAAATTAGATACCCTGGATGTGTTTTATCCGGATAGGATGGCGCAGCGTATTTTAGGTATGGGTGATATCACTTCGCTTGTAGAAAAAGCGCAAGCACAATTCGATGAAGTCGAAGCTAAAAAATTAGAAAAGAAAATCAAAAAAAATCAATTCGATTTTCAGGATTTTTTAACGCAGCTGCAGCAAATTAAAAAAATGGGTAACCTCAAAGATTTAATGGGCATGATACCAGGTGTAGGTAAAGCCATTAAAGATGTTGATATAAACGACAACGCATTTGTGGGCATTGAGGCCATGATTAATTCCATGACGCCTTTTGAACGCTCTAACCCAGATGCACTTACCCCTAGCAGAAAGCAACGTATTGCAAAAGGGGCCGGAAAAGATTTGGCCGAGGTAAATGCCTTTATGAAGCAGTTTGATCAGATGAAACAAATGATGAAAACGATGAATAATATGCCAATGGGCGGCAGATTGCCGGGCATGAAAAGGTAGTTTTTATCGTTTTTAAAGGCTTTTTTAGGTTTTTTGACACCAAAATCAGTGTAAATGCCTATATTTGCAACCCTTAACAATATTTCTTAACGCCTATAAATTTCTATTTAACATGGCAGTAAAAATGAGACTACAAAGACACGGTAGTAAAAAAAGACCGTTCTACTTCATCGTAGTAGCCGATGGTCGTGCACCAAGAGACGGTAAGTTTATCCAAAAAATTGGTACTTACAATCCATTAACAGTTCCTGCAACTATCAATTTAGATCGTGAAAAATCTTTAGATTGGTTAAACAAAGGAGCTCAACCCACCGACACAGTTCGTCGTATCCTTTCTTTTAAAGGTGTACTTTATTTAAAGCACTTATTACGTGGTGTAAAGCTTGGCTTATTTGATGATGCAACAGCAATGACTAAGTTTGAAGCTTGGCATAATGAGCATGAAGCAAATATTAGCCGCAGAAGCGATGCGCACAAATCAGAAATTCGTGCTAAAAAAGTATACGTTCCTGTTGTTAAAAAAGTAGAAGAAGTAAAAGTAGAAGTAAAGATAGAAGAAGCGCCGGTTGCAGAACCAGCTGCTGAAGAAGTAGTTACTCCAGAAGCACCAACTGCAGAAGTGGAAACACCTGCAACAGATGCTCCAGAAGCTGCTCCAGAAGCGACTCCAGAAGCGTAGCTCTATTATCACATTATAGCGAAACGCCTGCAACGCAAGTTGTGGGCGTTTTTAGTTCTGTAATATCCCAATTAATAAATAATTTGCAGACATGAGTGAATACGTACATATTGGAAAACTAGTGGCCACGTTTGGTGTAAAAGGCGAACTCATTTTAACGCATGGGCTTGGTAAAAAAACAAACCTCAAAGACGTGGAAGTGCTTTTTGTAGAAGAACAAAAAGGTTCTTATCTGCCTTATTTTATTAGCGGCTCAAAAGCAAAAGATGAAGCAGAGATGTACGTATCGTTTGAAGGCGTGAACACCAAAGAAGCAGCGGCCCGTTTTGTTTCTCGTCAGGCCTGGTTGTTAGAAAAAGATTTTAGAGCACTGGCTGGAAAGTCGGCACCCATTGCATTATTAGGTTACGAAGTCATTACCGATGAAGATGAAAATTTAGGTCCCATCGAAGAAGTGATTGAACAACCGCATCAAGTGTTGTTAAAAATTTCGCTGGAAGGTAATGAAGCACTTATTCCACTTCATGCCGAAAGTTTAGACCGGGTAGATCATGCTGCTAAAAAAGTATACGTGATTTTACCAGACGGATTATTAGATGTGTATAGGTCTTAAATACTATGCAAACCCCTCAACGTTATATTGCCCATTTTGATTTAGATTCTTTTTTTGTAAGTGTAGAAATGCTGCAAGATCCATCACTGCTTGGTAAAGCGGTGGTAGTGGGTGGCAGTAGAGATAGAGGCGTTGTTACCACCTGTAGTTATGAAGCAAGAAAATTTGGCGTACGAAGTGCCATGCCTATGCGAAGGGCCATGGAACTATGTCCGCACGCCATTGTTGTAAAAAGTTCGTATCCACTCTATTCAAAATATTCTGCTTGGGTTACGAATATTATTGCAGGGAATGCGCCACTTTATGAAAAAGCATCTATCGATGAATTTTATATAGACCTAACCGGCATGGATACTTTTTTTAATCCACTCGAATGGACCATTCGGCTCCGAAAAACTATTATGGATGAAACGGGACTGCCCATTTCATTTGGACTTGCGAGTAATAAGTTGGTTGCAAAAATTGCCACCGATGAAGCAAAGCCCAATGGTTATTTATTTGTTACGCCGGGAAAAGAACAAGAATTTTTAGCACCTCTACCCGTAGAAAAATTAGGCGGTGTTGGAAAAAAATCGCATCAAACATTGCTAGCACTTGGGATTCATACCATTGGAGATATTTTACATTTTGATCCAGTAGTACTTGAAAAAGTATTGGGTAAATGGGGAACGCAACTCATTAGGCAGGCAAATGGAAAAAGTGATTCGGTCGTATCACCACACCGCGAGTCAAAATCTATATCTGCCGAAAACACGTTTGAGGAAAACACTTCCGACATGGATATTTTATTAGCGCAACTTGTTGGGCAAGCAGAGCGCGTTGCTTACGAACTTAGGCAAGAAAAAAAATATGCCACTTGTGTAGCGATCAAATTTAGGAACGCAAATTTTGAAACGAGCACCAGGCAGGTAACCGTTCCTGCCACCATTGCAGATAGCGATATTATAAAAGCAGCCACCGATTTATTTACCAAACTATATGTTCCGGGTACGATGGTGAGGCTTCTAGGGGTTAGGCTTTCGGGACTCACAAATGTTGGTGCACAAACCAACCTGTTTGACAACAAAACGGAGCAAAATGCGCTCTATGAAGCCATTGATGCGGTCAAAAACAAATACGGCAAATCCTTGCTGCGCAAGGCTCGCACCATCAAAAAATAGGTGGTATTCTTAAAAGTCTACTAAAATAGTAGAAAATTTAAAAATAGCACTTATATTTGTGTTTTAAAACAAGCAATATGAGTGTTCAACTAGGCGATTTAGCCCCCAATTTTGATGCAAAAACATCGGTAGGACCCATTAATTTTTATGAATATTTAGGGGATAGTTGGGGCGTTCTTTTTTCGCACCCCGCAGATTATACCCCTGTGTGTACCACCGAACTTGGCAAAACAGCACAGCTGGCTTCTGAGTTTGAAAAGCGTGGCGTTAAAGTATTGGCACTAAGTGTAGATAGTTTAGAAAAACATGCGGGTTGGATTTCGGATATCAATGAAACGCAGCATACCCATGTAAATTTCCCCATCATTGCTGATGAAGATAAATCGATTGCAAATGCATATGGTATGATTCATCCTAACGCTTCTGAAACATTTACGGTGCGTTCATTATTTATTATTGGACCCGATAAAAAAATTAAATTAACCATTACCTATCCTGCTTCTACAGGGCGTAACTTTTTTGAAGTATTACGCGTCATTGATTCTTTGCAATTAACGGCGCAATATAGTGTTGCAACACCCGCCGATTGGAAAGAAGGAGAAGACGTTATTGTAGTGCCTGCTATTACCACAGAAGTAGCCATTCAAAAATTTCCAAAAGGTGTAAGGGTTGTAAAGCCGTATTTACGCTATACCCCTCAGCCTAATAAATAAACTACGCGTCCCATTTACGAAGTTGTTGTAAGAGGGCGCGTAAATCTTTGGGAACCGGGGATTCAAAATTGAATGTTTCGGTTCCTAAGGTAAAGGTTAACGTTTGTGCATGTAATGCAAGCCTACCCATAATGGGGCGTTCTTCATCTTCCGTTTTGGATAGTTTAAATTTCTTTTTTAAGGATGACAACAAAATGGGTTCGTTGTTGCCATAGAGTGGATCACAGGCAATAGGGCTTCCAATATGTTGCATGTGCACACGAATCTGATGCGTTTTACCTGTATGAATTTGTAGTGATAGCCAAGCGTATTTTTTAAATCTTTCTACTACTTTATAATCTGTTAAAGCAGGTTTGCCTTTTACATGGGTAATCATTTTTCCGTTCTTACCAGGGTGTTCCATAATGGATGCATCTACACTTCCTTCATCATTTACGGGATTACCAAGTACGAGGCCCACATAATGTTTTTCTACATCCCTTCCTTCAAATAATACAGAGAGCGCTTGGTGCGCTTCTTCGTTTTTTGCAAAAACGATAACACCACTGGTGTCTTTGTCAAGACGGTGCACCGTAAAAATATTTCCAAATTGTTGTCTGAGTATTTCTTTTACAGAAATATCAATACCAAATCTATCCGGAATACTTAATAGTCCAGAAGGTTTATCAATGACAATAAATGCGTCGTTTTCAAATAATACGGATAAGCGCATTGCAAAAATTTACTTTTAAAAACTAGGTTGAATAAAAATTAAGCTTCTTCTTGTTCTTCTTTAGATTTTCGAACAAAAGATTTATTCATAAACTTAAGTAGGCGTACTTCTTTTTCTTGTAAAAAGCGGTACTTGCCGCGGTCTACATTTTTTTTGGTAAGGTTGGCAAACATTACGCGGTCAAGTCCTCTTACATCATAGCCTAAATGTTCAAATATGCGGCGTACAATTCTGTTACGGCCACTATGAATTTCTATGCCTATTACGTTCTTGTCTTTGCTGTTGGCATATCCACAAGCATCGGCTGCTACAAAACCGTCTTCTAGTGTAACACCTGCTAATACTGCTTCCAAATCTTTTTTAGCAACAGGTCTATCAAGCGTAACCTCGTATATTTTTTTAATTTCAAAAGAAGGGTGGGTTAATTTTTGTGCCAGTTCACCATCATTGGTGAGTAACAAAACACCCGTTGTGTTACGGTCCAGACGACCAACAGGGTAGACCCTGTCTGCGGTAGCGCCCTTAATAATATCTAACACTGTTTTGCGTCCTTCTGGATCATTTGCCGTAGTAATATAATCTTTGGGTTTGTTGAGTAAAATGTAAACGGCATTTTTTTGTAAATACACCTGTTTGCCTTTAACGAGTACTTTATCTGTTGGTGCTACTTTAAAGCCTGGTTCAAATATTTTATCGCCATTCACCACCACTTTACCACCCTTCACAAGTTCTGCTGCTTCTCTACGTCCACATACGCCTGCATGCGCAATAAATTTATTGAGCGGCATTTGTTCTGCAGTTTTTAATGCAATAGGAACGGGCATACCTGCTACTGGAGCAGCTTGAAAGTCTTTATCACGTGAAGTTTTAGCTGGTGTGATAGGTCTTGCAGATCCTGTAGGTCTATCGCCTGACCCGCTTGGTCTTGCAGCACCTGCTCTTGGTGCGCGTTCATCTCTTTCAGTTGGAGCGCCTTTGCGCGCTCCAGGCTTAGCTGATTTTTTTAGTGGCTCAGTAACAAGCCCGCGCATTTTATCTTTTTTACGTTGGCGCATTTCTTCGCCAGCAGCTCTTGCTTCTAGTTTATTTTTTTTCTTTTCTTGTCTGAAGGCTTCTTTTAATGCGCTTCCTTTTTTCTGATTAGCAAATTTGCTAAAGTTGTCGGTTCTTTTTTGCATAGCATTGTTTTGCTGTTTTTCAACAGGATGTTTGGTAATTATTTACCCTTATTGGCTAGTTGACCACAAGCCGCGTCAATGTCTTTACCCCTGCTTTTTCTGAGGCGGGCGTTTACACGATTGGCATCTAGGTAGTTCATGAAATCTTCTATGCCTTGTTCGTCAGGCTTGGTCATGTGAAACGAATCGATAGGGTTGTATTCGATAATGTTTACAAGGTCTGCGGGCACTTGACGGAATAATTTCACTAGTTCTTCTGCATCTTTTTGAGAATCATTAAAATTCTTAAATAAAATGTATTCGAACGTGATTTCATTGCCGGTTTGTTTGTAAAAATAATTCATGGCATCCGTTAACACCTTAATGTTATTGGTTTCGTTGATGGGCATGATTTCATTTCTCTTTTTGTCATTGGCAGCATGTAATGATAAGGCTAATTTAAAACGCACTTTATCATCACCAAGTTTTCTAATTTGTTTAGAAACACCAGCCGTTGAAACAGTAATTCTGCGCGGACTCATAAAAAGTCCATCCTCCGCAGAAATGCGTTCCACTGCTTTTAGCACATTGTCATAGTTAAGTAAAGGTTCACCCATACCCATAAAAACAATATTGCTCAATTTTTTCTGAAAAATTCTCTCGCTTTCTTTATTGAGCAATACGACTTGATCATAGATTTCATCGTAGGTTAAATTTCTTTTGCGTTCCATGGTGCCAGTTGCGCAAAATTTGCAACTTAAACTGCACCCAATTTGCGAGGATACACAGGCTGTTTTTCTTTCTTCGGTAGGAATTAAAACGCCTTCAATAAAATGCTTGTCAAATGTTTTAAACCTAGATTTTACAGTGCCATCTTCGCTGACTTGTGTTTTGTCTATGGTTAGTGCAGGTAAAATAAATGTTTCGTTTAATTTGGCGCGCAGCTCTTTACTTAGGTTGGTCATGTCATCAAATGAATGCGCATGCTTTTGCCAAAGCCACTCGTGTACTTGTTGAATTCTAAATTTTTTCTCGCCCAGTCCCTCAAAATACTCCGTTAGCTCGCCTAGGCTCAAATGCCTGATATTTGGTAAATCCGTGTTCATAACTGCAAAGATACCTTTAAAGCCCTAAAAAGCCCCGATTTCCCGGTTTTGAAGCCTCTTAACACAAAAATAATTGGTTCGTTAAAACAATTTGTAGGCCGTGTGGTTATATTTGAAATCACATTTAAAGAAATCCTATGAAAAAGATCCTTTTGTTAAGCACTTTATTACTTGGCATTTTTATAAGTATTCAGGCGCAAGACAGCACCTTAACGCAGCTAACAGGCAAGTTTAAATTTGCAGAAGGCAGCCCTGTACAAGAAGTAGTGATTACAGTAGACAATGGAGCGCTTGTTGCTGTTTCTGCAATGGGTTCTTTTGTACTTCAAAAAACCGGAGAAGACCAGTATTTTATTGCTGATTTTCAGGCACCAGTTGTATACAAAAGAGACAGTAATCGAAAAGTAATTGGACTAACAATTAGTGTAAGTGGCATGGTACTAGAAGCCGTTAAAGTAGAAGCTGCTTCTTTTGTAGATGAAAAGATGGTATACTTTACGCGTTAATTGGACCCGCTTATTTTCTAAAACAAATACCTTAGCAGGGCTTCTCTGCTGATGGTTTCTTGGTTACCTGTTGTTAAATTTTTAACTACACAGTTGCCTGCGGATAGTTCGTTTTCTCCAATGATTACCACGTAACCAATATTCTTTTTTTCGGCGTATTTAAACTGCTTGTCAAACTTTGCATTTTCATGAAAAATTTCGGCAGCAATGCCTCTATCTCTAAGTTCTTGTAATAGTAAAAAGGCACTAGCACTTTCGGCTGCACCTGCATTAAAAAATAACACTTTGGTACTGCTTTCAATAGTGTCCGGAAATAAATTTAATTCTTCTAGTACATCGTACATACGGTCTACACCAAAACTAATGCCAACACCTGGGATATCCTTTACACCAAAGAGTCCTGTCAAATCGTTGTAGCGTCCACCACCACCAATACTACCCATACTAACGCCTACCGCTTTTACTTCAAAAATAATGCCGGTGTAATAATTAAGGCCACGCGCTAGTGTAAAATCAGCTACCAAATTAACATCCGGGAAAGCTTTAAAATGTTCGAGCAATGTATTAATTTCTTGGAGCCCGTCCATACCTTCAGGTATAGCCCCAATAAGTGCGGTTAGCTGATTTACTTTTTCAGTATTGGAGCCACTGATTTGTAAATATTTTTCGATGGTTGCAATTTGTGTTTCGTCAAGGCCGCGACCACTTAATTCTTCCTTTACTTTTTCGATTCCAATTTTATCAAGTTTATCAATTGCTACTGTTATGTCAATCATTTTATCGGCGCCGCCACAAAGTGTAGCTAGTGCCATTAAAATTTTTCGGCTATTGATTCTTATTTCTACTGGTAATTTTAATTTTTCAAATACCGATGCATACATATGTGTGAGCTCTACTTCATTCAACAAACTACTACTACCCACCACATCGGCGTCGCACTGGTAAAACTCACGGTATCTTCCTTTTTGAGGACGATCGGCTCTCCATACCGGTTGCATTTGGTAACGCTTAAATGGCATGGTTAACTGCGCGTGGTTCATGGCTACATAGCGGGCAAATGGAATGGTTAAATCGTATCTAAGGGCTCTTTCGGTAAGGTCTTTGGTACTTTTTCCAGCCAACACTTTATCAAAAGCAGCTGTAGCTGCTTCGTGTTTAGCCGGGTTATCCAACCCATTATTTAAAATTTTGAAAATTAATTTATCTCCTTCCTCGCCATATTTCCCCATTAAGGTCTCCAAATTTTCCATCGCCGGTGTTTCAAGTGGTTGAAAACCATATACTTGGAACACTTTTTGGATGGTTTGGAGGATGTAATTACGTTTATGAACAACGGAAGCACTAAAATCTCTGGTTCCTTGTGGTAGCGATGGTTTGCTCATAAAAAAGGGTTGGTTATGGGTGTAAAGATACTCAATCTTGCAAAATGGGGTCCATTTACTGCTTTGTGGAATTTAAATGTCACTGTATCTTATTATAAATCAGCAACTATATTGGAAATTGAGGGTAAAAATAGGGTGGGTCATTTAAATAATTAAGTAAATTGCTCACCCCATTAAAAACTAATTGTTAAATGGATAACGATTTTAGGTCTAGACAAGAGAAAAGTTATATTTTAATGCGGAGAATCTATGATTTTTCGATGTCATTCTTAATTTTAGGCATGGCGGTAGTGATGCTCTTTGCAGCAAAGCTTGGCATTGTGCAACTCATAGATGTAGATCCATTATTTAGATATTTATTTGGTGGCATTTGTTTATTGTATGGTGGGTTTAGATTGTATAGAGGGATCTATCCAAGCTATTAGACTTTAAATTGTGTGTATGAAAAAGAAGTGGGGTAGACTGTTTTTTGTAACGGTTGTTTTTTTTACAATTGCATGCAAAAACGAAAACAAAATATCTTCGGAAGATTCTCCTACTGCGGGTACCATTCATATCAGCGTAGATGAGAGTTTCAAGCCAGTGATGGAGCAGCAAATTAAAGTGCACCATTCGTCTTTTCCGAATACAAAAATTGAAGTCTCTTACAAATCGGAAGCGGATTGCTTTAGAGACTTACAACAAGATAGCACCCGAATGGTGATTGTAGCTAGAGGGCTCAATAAACAGGAGGATGGGTTCTTTGAAAATCAATTGTCTTACCCCGTTCAATATGGTGAACTTGCATATGATGCAGTTGCTATTATTTATAACAGGGCAGGAAAAGACAGTGTATTCAACGTTGATAAGCTGCGTAAAATTTTAAGTGGCCAAACAGCAACCACGGTGGTGATGGATGGGAATTCTGCTACCAGTACCGTTCGGTATTTGCGTGATACTATTTTACATGGAGCTCCATTTGGTTCCAATGTAGTAGCGGCAAAAAATAGCGAAGACGTATTAGCCAAAGTAGCTGAAAGAGCTGAAGCTATTGGCTTTGTAGGGCTAAGCTGGATTGGTGATTCTTACAATGCAACACAACTTGAATACTTAAAAAAAGTAAATCTAGGCCTTGTGGAATGTACCAAGTGCGAAGAAAAAGGCTTGTATGCTAGACCTTCGCAAGCAACTATTTCGAGAGGACAGTACGCACTTTCTCGTCCGGTGTATTATATCCTAAAAGAAAATGCAACGGGCTTAGGCACTGGATTTATGAATTTTATGAGTCTCGAAAGAGGACAATTGATTTTTAGGCGCGCAAGTTTGGTCCCGGCAAAAATGGGATTTAGCAGGCGTACTGGAACCATAAAAAACGCAGATTAAAAACAACTATAAAAACCGACAAATGAAGAAGATCGTTTCTTTGATGGTAACAGCATTTTTAGCTGTTCAGTGTTTGATGGCTCAAGTTTCGGAAGGAATTAGACATCTCGATTATGAAAAATATAAGAGTGCGCGCACATCTTTAAAAGCAGCGTATGACGCCAATCCAAAAGATCCACAAATTGTGTATTGGTATGGTCAGTCATTAATTGTTTCTGAAGTTGGTGAAACACCAAAACCAGAAGATGTTAATAGTGCAAAGGCAGTGTATCAAAAAGGAATCCAAGATATTCCTAACGATCCATTATTAATTGTTGGTCTTGCGCACATCGAACTTTTGCAAGGTGGCGATATCAACAGTATCAAGCAAAAATTTGAGCAGGCTATTACGACTGCCACAGAAACCAAAGGAAAGTTTAAGGGCCGTGTAAGTAGTGCGGTTTTAAATGCTATTGGTCGTGCCAACGCTAGCGTAGGTGCTAACCAAGGCGATCACGTATATGCCATTGAAAAACTAAAGCTTGCTGCTGATCAAGAATTAGCCCCTGCCGATGTTTTTGTAAACATGGGCATCAACCATTTAAGAATGGGTGGTGAAAATGGTGGAGAAGCGGTTAAAGCTTTTACAGAAGCAGCGTCTCGTGATCCAAAAAATGCACGTGCGTTCTATAGAATTGGTAAAATTTACCAATCACAAAACAACAAAGAATTGTTTGAAGAATTTTTTAACAAAGCGATTGCTGCAGATCCTAGCTTTCCGCCAGTATATTATGCATTATACCGTTACTATTCTGACAAAGACGTTAACAAAGCAAAAGAATATTTAGACAAATTTGTAAGCACTGCAGATAAAGATCCACGAAACGAAATTTTGTTTGCAGATTATTTATTTAGAGCGGGTAAATATTCGGAGTCTTTAGCAAAATTAAAAGAATTAGAAGCAGGACTTGGTATTGCACAAGTGCCACGTATTGCTGTTGTATATGCATACAACTACGACCGTTTAGGCGACTCTGTTCAAGCCAAAACCTATATCCAAGGATTCCTTGATAAGGCTGCTGCTATTGACATTCAGACCGCCGACTATGAACTTGGTGTAAAAGTATTAGCCAAGTTTCCGGGTAGCGAAGCCCAAGCTTCTGCGTATATCGAAAAAGCCATTTCTTTAGATTCTGTCAAGCAAAATAAAATGGCGTACATGAATACGGCTGCCGATATTTTTGGTCGTGCAAAAGCATATGGTGAGCAGTTAAAGTGGATGAAGCGTCAATTAGAAATGAAAGGAACTTTAACAGAAGCAGATCATTATAAATTATCTAATACTGCATTTAGTGCGGGTGCGTTTGCTGAAACACTCGAGTATTCGAGAGCATATATGGCCGCTTACCCTGACAAGCCACAACCGTATGGTTTCTTTAAAAGAGCTGCATTAAAAAGCACTACTGATACTGCAAAAATTGTAACCTTATTGGATGAATTAGATGCGGTGTACACTAAAGTTGGCGTAGATAAGAATAAAGTAGAGATTTTTAGAAATGCATACTTTAAACTGGTGTACTTCGTAAGTGCATTTAACAACCTTAAAAAGAATCCCGATTTTAAAGTAAAATCGGATGGTACCCGTACGGCCGTTGTGGACCAATTTTTAGCAACATGCCAGAAAGCGTTAAACATTACAGATCAAATGATTGCGCTATATCCAGACGCTACAGACGAAAACAATAAATTTGCCACCGAACAGCGTACAGCGATCCTTAAAAACATTGATTATTACACTAAACCACAGGGCAAAACAACTGCTACGCCAGCTAAAAATGGCTAATCAGCGGTTTTTGTAAAATATTAGTAAAAAAGACTCCTCAAATTGGGGAGTTTTTCGTTTATATCCCTTTAGCGGTGTATTTTTGCGGCGACTAAAACAAGTATATGACTTGGAGTACACTTTTGATGGATGCATCTGCTACCAATCTCGCCTCTAACTACCTCCCAATTGGCATACAATTAATTTTTGCGGCTGGCTTTGTGGCTTCCATGATTGCCCTTTCTCAATGGGTAGGACCTAAGCGTAAAACTTCAGACAAATTAGAAAACTTTGCCAGTGGTATTGAAACCCACGGAGATGCGAGACAGCCTATGGCGATCAAGTATTTTTTAGTCGCTATTTTGTTTGTTTTGTTTGATGTAGAAGTTATTTTCTTTTATCCGTACGCGGTTAATTTTAGAGAACTAGGATGGGCTGGATATAGCGCTGTGCTTATGTTTGTAGGCTTTTTCTTAGTGGGCTTTATTTACATCATTAAAAAGGGTGCACTTACTTGGGAAGATTAATTTTAATATAGATAATATGTCACGTCCAGTACGATTTAATAACTCACCTATTTTAGCTTCCACTGCAGATGCGGTAGGTGCTGTAGAAGCGCCTCCGGGATTTACAGGAGATGGTTTTTTTACCGCACAGCTTAGTACTGTAGTGGGTCTTGCACGTAAAAATTCGATATGGCCTTTACCTTTTGCTACCTCTTGTTGTGGTATCGAGTTTATGGCAACCATGGGTTCGCATTACGACCTTGCTCGTTTTGGCTCTGAGCGTGTTGGTTTTTCGCCACGCCAGTGTGATTTACTTATGGTGATGGGAACGATTGCGAAAAAAATGGCGCCCGTTCTTCGTCAGGTATACCTTCAAATGGCCGAGCCTCGTTGGGTAATTGCGATTGGCGCTTGCGCCTCTAGTGGCGGCATTTTTGATACCTACAGTGTGTTACAAGGTATTGACCAAGTGATTCCCGTAGACGTTTATGTTCCAGGCTGTCCTCCAAGACCAGAAGCTATTTTAGATGGCTTCATGAAAATTCAGGATTTAGTGGGAGAGGAAAGCATTCGTCGCAGACATTCTGAGCAATACAAAACATTATTAAACTCTTACGGTATTCAATAAAAAAGTATGGCACTAACCAACCAATACATTCAAGAAAAACTGCAAGAAAAATTTGGAGACGTTGTTTCTAATTTTGACGAATCGTATAACATTTTAAGTTTTGAAGCAACTGCTGCAAACAATTTAAAAGTGTTGCAGTTTTTATTTGACGAGCCAAGTTTACAATTTCAATTTTTAACGGATTTATGCGGCGTTAATTTTCCAGATGATGCAGGGCGTGAAATTGGGGTGGTATATCATTTGCATAACCTCACACAAAATATTCGTTTGCGGTTTAAAATATTTGTACCCGTTGCAACGCCAGATGTTTTTACAGCTAGCAATTTATTTTCTAGTGCCAATTGGATGGAGCGTGAAACATACGATTTCTATGGTGTTAATTTTGTAGGTCATCCCAATCTAAAAAGAATTTTAAACGTGGATGAGATGGATTATTTCCCGCTCAGAAAAGAATATCCTTTAGAAGATCAAACAAGAATTGACAAAGACGACGAAATGTTTGGAAGAGGATAATAACCAAAATAATTAAATGACATGTTAGCGCATCACCAACAACATATAACACTGCCTGAAGGTTCTATCGAAAAGCAAACGACTACCTTAAACGTAGGTCCTACGCACCCTGCAACGCATGGTGTGTTTCAAAATATCATGGAACTAGATGGAGAGCGTATTGTTTCTACCGAGCAAACCGTGGGTTATATCCACCGTGCGTTTGAGAAATTAGCAGAACGTAGACCGCTCAATCAAATTACACCTATTACCGACCGTTTAAATTATTGCAGTAGCCCAATTAATAACATGGGTTGGCATTTAACTTGCGAAAAGTTTTTAGACGTACAAACACCAAAGCGTGTCGATTATTTGCGCGTGATTATTATGGAGCTTGCGCGTATATCGGATCACCTTATTTGTAACTCCATTGTGGGTGTTGATACAGGCGCATACACAGGCTTTTTGTATGTGATGCAATACCGTGAATTAATCTATGAAATATATGAAGAAGTATGTGGGTCCCGCCTTACTACTAATATTGGGCGTATTGGCGGTTTTGAAAGGAATTTCACAAATACAGCGTTTACGAAACTCGAGAAATTTTTAGTTGAATATCCAAAAGTTTTAAAAGAGTTTGAAAACCTCTTTGCACGTAACCGCATATTTATGGAGCGTACCATTGGTGGTGGCGCTATCAGTGCAGAGCGTGCTTTAAATTATGGTTTTACAGGTCCAAATTTAAGAGCAGCTGGTGTAGATTATGATGTGCGCGTTCACCAGCCGTATAGCAGTTATCAGGATTTTGATTTTACCATTCCGGTAGGCAAAACAGGTGATAACTACGACCGCTTTTTGGTGCGTAACCAGGAAATGTGGCAGAGCTTAAGCATTTTAGAGCAGGCCTATAAAAAAGTACAGGAATTTAAAGGCACCGACGCGGAAATTTTCCACGCCGATGTTCCAGAATATTACCTTCCAAAAAAAGAAGACGTTTATACCAAAATGGAATCTTTGATTTGGCATTTTAAAATTGTGATGGGCGAAGTAGATATGCCTAAAGGCGAAATATACAACGCAGTAGAAGGTGGCAATGGTGAGCTTGGTTTTTATTTGGTAAGTGATGGTGGTAGAACACCTTTCAGACTTCATTTTAGAAGACCATGTTTTATTTATTATCAAGCATATCCAGAATTAATTACGGGTGGCATGTTAAGTGATGCCATCGTAACAATGAGTAGTCTTAATTTAATTGCGGGCGAGTTAGACGCATAAAATATAGTAACAATGGCAAAATTTTCTGAAGCACAATTAGCGGAGTTTAACAGGCTTGTAGTCCGTTATCCAGAAGGAAAGCAGAAGAGTGCATTACTTCCTGTTTTGCATTTAGCGCAAGATAGTTTTGATGGCTGGTTAAGTAGCGAAACCATGGATTATGTAGCGGAGCTATTAAACATTACACCTATCGAAGTGTATGAAGTAGCTACCTTTTATAGCATGTACAATACCAAACCCGTTGGTAAGTACATGTTTGAAGTTTGTCAAACAGGTCCATGCATGTTACGTGGTAGTGATGACATTATCGCGTACATCGAAAAAACACTTAGCATTAAGCCGGGTGAAACAACATCAGACGGACTATTTACTTTAAAAACAGTAGAGTGTTTAGGTGCTTGTGGTTATGCACCTATGATGCAACTTGGAAAACACTACCGTGAACATTTAACCAAAGAAAAAGTAGACACTATCATTGACGAATGCAGAAAATCTGCAGGCGTACTCAACTAGAAATATATGAGTGTAAAATTATTATTAGCAAAAGCACATGTTGAGGGTATCAGAGGGTTTGACGTGTATAGACGTGAAGGTGGTTACCAAAGCGTAGAAAAAGCGCTCAAGCAAATGAGCCCCGACAGTATCACAGAAGAGGTTAAAAAAAGCGGCCTGCGAGGTAGAGGTGGAGCGGGTTTTCCGGCTGGTATGAAATGGAGTTTTATTGCAAAGCCTGAAGGTGTGCCTCGTCACCTCGTGTGTAATGCCGATGAGAGTGAGCCAGGTACTTTTAAAGACCGCTACCTCATGGAATTTATTCCGCATTTGTTAATTGAAGGATTGATTGTTTCAAGTTTTGCACTTGCTAGTAACGATACCTACATTTATATCCGTGGTGAGTACGCATGGATTGTTGATATTTTAGAAGATGCGATTAACGAAGCCAAAGCAAATGGCTTTTTAGGAAAAAATATTTTAGGTACTGGTTTTGATTGTGAAATTCATGTACATCGTGGTGCAGGTGCGTATATCTGTGGTGAAGAAACGGCCCTCATCGAATCATTAGAAGGCAAGCGTGGTAACCCACGTATTAAGCCGCCTTTCCCTGCTATTGAAGGTGTGTGGAAAAGACCTACCATGGTTAACAACGTGGAAACACTTGCTTCTGTTGTTCCTATTATTAATATGGGTGGCGAGGAATATGCAAAAATTGGTGTTGGAAAATCTACGGGCACTAAATTAATTTCTGCATGTGGTAATATTAATAAGCCAGGTGTGTATGAAATAGACATGACTATTTCTGTAGAAGAATTTATTTATTCCGATGAATATTGTGGGGGCATTGCAAATGGTAAAAAATTAAAAGCTTGTATACCGGGCGGATCATCTGTACCTATTTTACCTGCTAACTTATTATTAAAAACCGCTAAAGGTGAAACACGTTACATGAACTACGAAAGTTTAAGTGATGGTGGTTTCGCAACAGGTTCTATGATGGGTTCTGGTGGATTTATTGTACTCGACGAAGACCAGTGTATCGTGCGCAACACATTGTCACTTGCACGTTTTTATAGACACGAAAGTTGTGGACAGTGCTCACCATGTCGTGAAGGAACAGGATGGATGGAAAAAATATTACACAACATCGAATATGGCAAAGGGAAAATTTCAGACATTGACCTGCTTTGGGATATTCAAAGAAAAATTGAAGGCAATACCATTTGTCCTTTAGGAGATGCTGCGGCTTGGCCAGTAGCAGCTGCCATTAGACATTTTAGAGATGAGTTTGAGTGGCATGTAAACAATCCGCTCGAAGCACAAGAAAAAAATTATGGTTTAGCGCATTATGCAGATCCTATTCATGTGCCAGTAACCGCTTAATAAATTAAAGTGTATGTCCGAACAACAACTTTTTAAAGTAACCATCGACAACATTACCATTGAAGTGCCAGCAGGTACTACAATTTTAAATGCTGCTAGACAAATTGGAGGCGACGTTACGCCGCCAGCAATGTGTTATTATAGCAAGCTAGAAGGCAGTGGTGGTAAGTGTCGTACCTGTTTAGTAGAAGTAAGCAAAGGTTCTGAAAAAGATCCGCGCCCGATGCCTAAACTAATAGCTTCTTGCCGCACTACTGTAATGGATGGTATGGAAGTAAAAAATATTACCAGTGAAAAAGTAGTAGACGCGCGTGCCGGCGTTGTTGAGTTTTTATTACTCAATCATCCGCTCGATTGTCCTATTTGTGATCAGGCAGGAGAGTGTCATTTACAAGATTTAAGTTACGATCATGGTAAAGAAGGTACACGTTACGAATTTGAGCGTCGTACTTTTAAAAAGCATGATTTAGGTCCATACATACAACTGCATATGACGCGTTGTATTTTATGTTACCGTTGTGTATATACTGCCGATCAATTATCTAAGCAGCGTTCACATGGTGTACTCGATAGAGGGGACCACGCACAAATTGCAACCTTTATTGAAAAAAGTTTAGACAATGAATTTATTGGTAACGTAATTGACGTTTGTCCAGTAGGTGCATTAACAGATAAAACATTCCGCTTTAAAAATCGTGTTTGGTTTTTAAAACCAATGAATGCACACCGCGATTGTCCTACTTGTTCTGGTAAGGTAACGCTTTGGAACAGAGGGGATGAAGTGTACCGCGTAACAGCACGTAAAGACAAATGGGGTGAAGTAGAAGATTGGATTTGTAACACATGCCGTTTCGAAACAAAAAATACAAATGACTGGGTTATCGAAGGTCCACGTGCCATTGACAGACAATCTGTTATTGCGCAGGGTCATTACCAAGGATCTGTTGGTATGCATAAACCCACAGAAACATTTGCTGCTGTAAACGGTGGACGAACGCCGCATTTATTAATGGATATTCATAGTGTGAGTGAAGTAAACAAAGATTCATCTTTATAAATTAGATTCAAACATGACATTACTTGCTGTAGATTGGCTTTTAATCATCGAGAAATTAATACTCATTGCAATCATTGTGTTTGCAAGCCTCGGTATTGCCTTATATACGACTTTTGCAGAACGTAAAGTTGCGGCTGTTTTACAAGATCGTCCAGGACCTAATAGGGCTGGACCTTTTGGTTTCTTGCAACCTTTTGCAGATGGATTAAAATTAATTATGAAGGAAGAAATTATTCCCACGCATGCCAACAAAGCTTTGTTTGTGTTGGGTCCAGGTCTTGCCATGACGGCAGCACTTATGACATGCGCTGTTATTCCTTGGAGTAGTCATATCGAAATTTTTAATCGTAAAGTTGATTTACAAATTGCAGATATCAATATAGGCATCCTATACATTTTTGGTGTAGTAAGTATGGGTGTATATGGCATGATGATTGGTGGATGGGCTTCTAACAATAAGTTTTCACTCATGGCTGCACTACGTGGTGCGTCTCAAGCCATTAGTTATGAACTTGCCATGGGCTTATCACTCATTGCAGTTTTAATGCTTTCAGGATCACTTAGTTTAAAAACAATTGTAGACGGTCAAATGGCCGCAGGTAGTTACTGGAATATTGTATACCAACCACTTGGCTTTATTATCTTTTTTGTTTGTGCTTTAGCAGAGTGTAACAGAACGCCTTTTGATTTACCAGAAGCAGAAAACGAATTAAACTTTGGTTACCACCAAGAATATTCTTCTATGAAACTTGGGTTCTACTTGTTTTCTGAATATATCAATATGATTATGAGTAGTGCGGTAATGGCCTCTTTATATTTTGGTGGTTTTGATATTCCGTTTCTAGACGAAAGTACACTAGCTCCAAACATTTCGGCCCTTTTAGGTGTGGCGGCACTACTTACAAAAATTGCCATTTTCATTTTTGTATTCATGTGGATTCGTTGGACGGTTCCACGTTTTAGATATGATCAACTCATGAACTTGGGTTGGAAAACAATGATTCCACTTGCACTTTTTAACATGCTTGTAACAGGTGCACTTATTTTATTAAAAGCAGGGGTTTAAAATATTAATCAATTAGCTATGCAGGCGTTAACCAATAGAGCACAGGAAGTATCCAGAAAGCCCATGACATTTATGGAGCGCTTATACATTCCTGGTATTTTAAAAGGAATGGCTATTACGTTTAGTCACATTTTTAAAAAGCAACCAACCATCCGTTATCCGGAACAAAAACGTGAGTTTAGTCCGGTGTTTAGAGGGCTTCATGTTTTAAATAGAGATGAAGAAGGCAGAGAGCGTTGTACCGCTTGTGGCTTATGTGCGGTTGCTTGTCCTGCCGAAGCTATTACCATGGAAGCTGCAGAGCGTGAAGTGGGTCAAGAAAATTTATATCGCGAAGAAAAATATGCAGCTACGTATGAAATTAATATGCTCCGCTGTATTTTTTGTGGACTCTGCGAAGAAGCTTGTCCTAAAGACGCTATTTATTTAAGTGAAACTTTTGCGCCAGCTAATTTTACGCGCAGTGGTTTTATTTATGGTAAAGATCATTTATTAATCCCTAATCCAGTAACGGAGCCAGAAGCATACGCTGCAGCAAAGGGTCAAAAAAATTAATAACGAACGCATGAATATTTCACAATTCTTATTTTACTTTTTAACCGTGCTTGCGCTTTTTAGTGCAGTGATGGTCGTAGTTAGTAAAAACCCAGTGCATAGTGTGCTTTGGTTGATTGCTGTATTTTTTGCCATCTCTGGACATTATATTTTACTCAATGCGCAGTTTTTAGCAATTGTAAATTTAATCGTTTATGCAGGTGCAATTATGGTACTATTTCTATTTGTAATCATGCTTATGAATTTAAATGCATCTGCAGAACCGCAAAAAAACAATTGGCTAAAACTAGCGGGTGTCATTGCAGGTGGTTGCTTTATGATGGTATTGGTATCACTTGTAAAACAAGCAAACGAATTAAACAATATCGCTGTAACGATGGGTTCTGGTGATATTGGACTTATTAAAAACTTAGGTAAGGCACTCTTCAATGATTTTGTAGTTCCTTTTGAAATTAGTAGTGTTTTATTTTTAAGTGCCATGGTAGGTGCCGTGGTTATTGGTAAAAAAGCGTAATAAAAAATTAAAGTAGTAGCATATGCCTATTCAATATTATATCTATCTCTGCCTTGCCTTATTTAGTATTGGCATTATTGGAGTTTTAACACGTAGAAATGCCATCATTGTTTTTATGTGTATCGAACTTATGTTAAACGCCGTGAATTTACTATTGGTGGCTTTCTCTAAAGTACACAATACCATAGCGCTTGCTGGCGATAAAACTTCTATGATTGGCATCGAAGCGCAATTATTTGTGTTTTTTATTATGGTGGTAGCAGCTGCAGAGGTGAGTGTAGGGTTAGCCATTATTGTAATGATGTACAGAAATGTACATAGTGTAGATATTAACTTCTTGAATAGATTAAAAAACTAACTAGGATATGAGTAAGCTTGTTTATTTAGTGCCCCTTTTTCCGTTGCTCGGGTTTCTGGTTAACGGACTCTTTAGAAAATCATTGTCTAAGCAACTGATTGGTATCATTGGATCTGGTGCCATGCTAGCTTCTTTTGTAGTGAGCCTACTGGTATTTTTTGATGTAAAAAATGGAGGCGGTGCTACCGTACATTTATTTAATTTTATTCATGTTGGCAGTTTAGTTATCCCATTCGAATTTTTAGTGGATCCATTGTCTTCTTTATTCTTACTCATTATTACGGGTATTGGATTTTTAATTCATTTGTACTCGACTGCATACATGCACGAAGAAGAGCCCATGCATTTTGGTAGGTATTTTGCCTATTTAAATTTGTTTGTGTTTTCGATGCTCTTATTAATATTAGGCGCCAACTATGTAATTATGTTTATTGGTTGGGAAGGCGTTGGTTTATGCTCTTATTTACTCATTGGTTTTTGGTTCAAAAACAATAATTATAATGCGGCTGCTAAAAAGGCATTTATCATGAACCGTATTGGTGACCTAGGGTTTTTACTTGCTGTATTTTGGTTGATTGTTAAATTAGGAACTGTTTCATATGCTTCTGTTTTTGCTGCAGTGTCTCAGTTACCTACTTCTGATATTACCATCATCACTACTTTATTATTTGTAGGTGCGATGGGTAAGAGTGCTCAAATTCCTTTGTATACCTGGCTCCCGGATGCGATGGCGGGTCCAACACCTGTGTCTGCGCTGATACACGCTGCTACCATGGTTACCGCTGGAATTTATATGATTGCTAGAAGCAACATTTTATATTCCATGGCACCTGCTACGCAAACACTTGTTGCGATTGTTGGTTTGTCGACAGCCATTTTTGCTGCAACCATTGCACTCAAGCAAAACGATATTAAAAAAGTGCTGGCATATTCTACCGTAAGTCAGTTAGGTTATATGTTTTTAGGTTTAGGCGTTGGCGCTTATACCGGTGCGGTGTTTCATGTAATGACGCATGCATTTTTTAAAGCCTTATTGTTTTTAGGCGCTGGATCTGTGATTCATGCGATGCACCACGAACAAGATATTACTAAAATGGGTGGACTTAAAAGTAAACTACCTATTACGCACATCACTTTTTTATTAGGATGTTTAGCTATAGCAGGTGTTCCTCCTTTTTCAGGTTTCTTTTCTAAAGATGAAATTTTAATGGCTGCTTATAATGCTAACCCTATTTTTTATTATGTAGGAATGGGTGGCGCGTTACTCACTGCGTTTTATATGTTTAGGTTGTATAGTCTTACTTTTTTAGGAAACTTTAGAGGTACGGCGCACCAACAGGAGCACTTACACGAAAGCCCTTCAGCCATGACCATTCCTTTAATGGTGTTGGCGTTTTTTGCTGTGGTAGCGGGCTTTGTTGGTATTCCTGAACTTTTTGCACCGGATGCACACGCACTTGAGCACTTTTTAGCACCTGTGTTTGCTGGTTCTGCAGTATTCGTACATGCGCATCACTTAGAGGCTTCTACCGAATGGATTTTAATGGGTACTGCAACGGTACTTATTTTAATTGTGATTTTGTATGCGATCACTACGTTTAAAAAATATACCACCACAGAACCTAATACCGGCATTGCCAAAGTATTAGAAAACAAATGGTATATCGATGAATTGTATGATACCATTATTGTAAAGCCTCTTTTTTGGGCAGCAAACTTTCTAAAAAGTACCATCGAAAAATATGTCATTGATGGTGCTGTAAACGGTGTTGGAAAATTAGTGGGTTATGGTAGTCGTCAATTTAGACTTATACAAAGTGGTCAGGTTGGAAGTTATATTTTAATGATGGTCATGGCAGTTGCCTTTTTTATCATCATTTGGTTTAACGATAATACCATTATGCATTTTATTCATAAAATATTTTAGTAGATTATTTTAACCGTTCTATTAACGTTAAAAAAAAGATATGATTCCTGTTTTATTACTTTTTATTCCGCTGGTTGCAGGCATTTTAGGATTCTTTGTCAAAGAACAAAAAGGGGCAAGCAATCTAGCAATAGCCGCGTCAATAGTTACTTTGCTAACTGCTGTAGTAGGTATTTATGCCATGCCTGCATCGATGCATCAGTTTGAAGCAATTTGGTTGCCTAATATTGGCGCCAGCTTTAGCGTTGCATTAGATGGTATGTCTAAAATGCTCGTATTGTTAACGGCTATTAGTATGCCGCTTATACTCATTGCAACGCGTAATAATAATTATAGTAACCCTTGCGCATTTTATGCTTTAATGTCTTTGGCACAAGCAGGTTTAATAGGTGTGTTTATTTCTATGGATGCGCTTTTATTTTATTTTTTTTGGGAGCTTGCTTTAATACCTGTTTACTTTTTGTCTTCTATTTGGGGTGGCGAAAAAAGAATTGCAGTTACCTTTAAATTTTTCATTTATACATTTATAGGTTCCTTGTTAATGTTGGTAGGCATTTTACTTGTTTACCTACATACCAAAGATCATAGTTTTGCTTGGTCTTCATTTACCAATACCAATTTAACAAGTGGCGAAGAAACACTTCCTTTCTTTTTATTTTTTATTGCTTTCGCTATCAAAATGCCCATCTTTCCTTTACATACCTGGCAGCCAGATGCATACGAGCAGGCGCCAACCGCCACTACCATGGTACTTAGTGGTGTGATGGTGAAGATGGGATTGTTTGCAGTAATACGCTGGGTGTTACCTATGTTCCCATTTGCGGTAAAAACTTTTGCAATGCCAATTATTATATTATCTGTGGTAGGCATGATTTACGCTTCTTTAATTGCCATTAAGCAAGACGACATCAAACGCTTAATTGCTTATTCATCTATTGCGCATATAGGACTTATGGCTGCAGCAATATTTGCTGGTGGAACACTTGGTTTACAAGGGGTACAAGTGCAAATGTTTAACCACGGTATCAATGTGATTGGTCTTTGGATTATTGCCAATGCCATAGAATCTACACTTGGTACACGTAAATTATCTGAACTAGGTGGCCTTGCTACTAAAGCACCCACCATGGCAATATTATTTGTAGTACTTGCATTCGCAAATATTGCATTACCCCTTACCAATGCATTTATTGGTGAATTCTTACTTTTTAATGGGCTCTTCCAGTATAATATATGGATTGCTGCCGTAGCAGGTGTGAGTATAATACTAGGTGCTGTTTATACATTACAAATGGTACAAAAGGTACTTTTTGGAGAAGTATCTGCTGTTACGACAAACGCTACCGAAATTAACGCTTATAGCAAATGGGTACTCATTGTTATTGTTGTATTTATAATAGCACTTGGTGTCTATCCACAACCATTAATTGATTTAACCAAAGACTCTGTTAACGCTTTACTCGTTATAAAATAATTTCTTATGAACGCAATTATTGTATCTGCTTTATTGGGTGTGGTGATGATGTTTAGTGGTATTTTTACCACCAACAAGTCACTTATAAAAAACATTGCCGCTGTTGGTGTATTGGTATTACTTGCTGCCAATTTAATGGAAATGTATGATGTATTTGCGTTTAATATTAACACGCACGACTTAATTGTTACGCAGCGTTATGGTTTATTTTTTAATAGCATTGCCTATTTAGCAACCTTCATTTATATTTTATTAAGTGGAAATGATATTGCAGAAGTGGGTGTTAATGTAGCAGAGTATTTTGCGCTAATCTTTTTTGTGCTTTGTGGCGTAGCTATTTTAAGTTCATTTAATGGACTACTCATGTTATTTATTGGTGTAGAAATCTTATCGATTCCACTTTATATTTTAACAGGGTCTGACAAAAGAAATTTAAAAAGCAACGAAGCGTCATTAAAGTACTTTTTAATGGGTTCTTTTTCTACGGGTATTATGCTTATGGGTATTGCCTTAATATATGGTGGTACAGGTAGTTTTGGCATGGTGCATACAACGCTTCATGGTGTGGTAACGGCTTCTCAACCTATATCTTATTTATTAGTTGCAGGCCTACTTTTATTATTTGCTTCAATGTCATTTAAAGTATCTGCTGCCCCTTTTCATTTTTGGACGCCGGATGTATATGACGGTGCACCAAGTGTTTTTACCTCATTTATGTCTACCATTGTTAAGGCGGCTGGTATGATTGCTTTTATTAGAGTATTTGAAAATCAGTTTACAGTACTTGGGCCTACCTGGCGAATTGTGGTTGATTTTGTAATTGTGTCTACTTTACTTATTGGAAATATTACGGCTGTGTTTCAGCAAAGCGTTAAACGGATGCTTGCTTATTCAAGTATTGCGCAAGCGGGCTTTATGCTTTTTGCTTTATATGCCAACAATACAGAAATCGCAAAAGAAGGTATCTTATTGTATGCAGCTGCGTATAGCATTGCTACCATTGGTATTTTTGCAGTGCTCATTAAATTACATGACTACACTTTAGACGGATTTAATGGTCTTGCTAAAAAAGAACCCGTACTTGCATTTACGGCAACTGTTTCATTGCTCTCTTTGTCTGGCATTCCTTTAACGGCTGGTTTCTTTGCTAAATATTATGTGTTAGCGGGCGCTATGCAAGCCGGTGGTGCGCTTTGGTTAATTATTGTAGCCGTTCTTTTAGCAGCGGTAAGCGTATACTATTACTTTAGAGTCATTCAGGCTATGTATTTTAAAGCTGGAGATCCACAAACGCTGCCTATAACAGGTGGCTTTAAGTCGGTTTTGGTGGCAGTTGCAGCGCTCATTATACTACTAGGCATTTGGCCTTCCGTTTTATTGAGCTGGCTTTACTTTTAATTTTACCATACTTATTTGTTTGGTTACCGCTCCTCATTTTTTTGCTGCCACTGTTTAGGGGCTGCTCTTTCTGTGCTATCTTTACAGCTATAATGCTACTGTTATGGCCGGAATGACTTCTTTAGATTCTTTATCACTTGCATGGCGCACGGTTCGTGCCAATAAATTACGCACCAGTATTACGGTAGCCATTATTGCATTTGGTATTATGGCACTTATTGGTATTATTACTGCAATTGAAGCCATGAACCAGAGTTTAAAAGAAAGCTTTTCCTCCATGGGTACCAATGCCTTTAATATTAGGTATAAAAATTCGAGGGTAAGAATGGGAGGCGGCAGAGGCTCAGATGTTGCAAAATCGGTAAGAGGTCAGAAAGAAAAAAAATCAAATTTAGATAAGCCTATTCGTAAAGAAGACGCTGAGTTTTTTAAAAATACCTATAGCTTTCCAAATGCTTTTGTAAGTATTTATAGAAGGGGACCGGGTGGCCAGGAAATTCATTACCAAGACAAAAAAACAAATCCGCAAATCACCATCATGGGTGGTGATGAAAATTATTTGGCGGTAAGTGGCTATTCGTTAATTCGGGGAAGAAATTTAAACGAACAAGATTTACAAAGTGGACGTAATATTTGTATTTTAGGAAATGCGGTTGCGGTTACTTTATTTGGTGATAAGCCAGAAAGATGTTTAGATAAAGTGATTCGTGTAAGTGGTGCGCCTTACCGCGTGGTTGGATTACTTAAGGCAAAGGGTTCTAGTGCTATGATGCGTCAAGACGATGTAATTGTAACCACGTATAATAATATTAGAAAGTACGGGAACGCCAGCAACTCCTATTTAATGGGCGTGATGGTTGCTAATGTTAAAGACATTGATCCGGCAGCGGGTCAGGCCACGGCATATTTTAGATCAATTCGTAAATTAATGCCTACCGAAACCGACAATTTTGTGATTGAAAAAAGTGACAAGTTTGCCGAACTATTTATTGGCTTTTTAGGTAGCATTACCGGCTCTGCTGGTGCTATTGGACTTATCACACTCATTGGCGCTGCGATAGGACTTATGAATATTATGCTGGTAGCGGTTAATGAAAGAACCAAAGAAGTGGGGCTTATAAAAGCAATTGGTGGTAAAAGTAAAAACGTGCGTCAGCAGTTTTTGTATGAGAGTGTTATTATTAGTTTGCTTGGCGCCTTTTTTGGAATTTTATTAGGTGTTGGCGTAGGTAATATTTTTGCAGCATTTTTAAATACCGGATTTATTATTCCATGGGGATGGGTAATTACGGGTATTGTAATTTGTACAGCTGTTGGTTTAGGTGCTGGTATTTATCCTGCAATGAAAGCTGCTAAACTCAATCCAATTAACGCACTTCGTTACGAGTAGGCTTATAATTTTTAAGCTGCGCATTTATATAATAGATCAGATCCTCTTTGCCTAAGTTGCTTCTTAACCAAGTAGAAGATGGCCTGTAGGTTTGCATAAATTCTTGTAACACATCCTCTTTAAATCCTGTTAACGAAGCTACTAGTTCTGGTGTAAAACGGTAATTGATATACGCTTCGTTTTCGTTGGACTCATAAAAAGCATAGGCTCTTCTTTTATTTTTTTCATGTCTAGAAAAACGGTCAATATTCAGTGCGATACCTGCGCCTGAGTTCGCAGCCGACACAGTTGGTATCATATAATTCGCAATGCCTTGTAAAAATTGTTTGCGGCGCTCTATACTATCTTGTTGATACCTATTAAACCCTTTACTACTTACGGTTACGTTACCCAAGTATGCACCTAATGGTTTTAAATAAATAGGAAACGAGTCGATACTATTTGTACTTGTAACAGTGAGTGTATCAAAATAATAACCCACTGCTGCAAAAGATAAAATGTCTTTGGGTTTTACAGCAATCAAAAATTTACCTGCACTACTTGTCATTACGGTAACCTTTGTGTTAAGGTTGGTAACACTGGCAAGTACAATGGGCATTTGTGTTGCACTGTCTATTAAAAAACCTGTTCTTTTGTCGTTTTTTTGGGCAAAAGAATAGCTGCTTGTTGTTAAGCAAGCAGCTATTACAAATATGGCTAGGTTAATTTTTCTCATACCTTAAAGGTACGCTTCACTTGTTAACTAGTCTATGATAATTACTTTTTGTGTGTATGTTTTTTTGTTGTGCTCAACTTTTAAAAGGTAATACGCAGAGCTTGGTTTACCCAAGTTGATCTCTTTGTTGTATACTCCATTAAAGCCAGGGGTAGATTGGGTAAATACTTTTTGACCACTTGCCGTTAAAATATCTACTGTTAAATCGGCCTTTGTTTTTACTTCAAAATGAACATTAAACTTTCCGTTATTTGGATTAGGTGATACGCTCAATTTAATTTCTCTAGCCACTACTTCTGGCGGTAAAGCCGTTACTACATGGTTGATAATATTTGAAGTTTGAGAACAACCTGTTGCATCTGTTACCACAACTTTGTACGCACCTGTTTGTCTAAGCTTGGTTTTTTGACCAACTTCACCAGCTATTGGCGCGTCGTTAAAATACCACTGATTACCCGCTACGGAACTACTTACAAGTGAGTCCGCCACTTTTGTAATAGTGGGTGCTGTAACCGTTGTTGCAACAATGGTTGCTTTATCACTCACGCAACCAGCAAGCGTACTTACTTTCATGTTGTAGAAGAAATAGTAGTAAGGGTTAGGATCGTTGGTAGAACCCCAGTTCACACTATTGCCGGTGATGCTAAATACGCCAGGAACTGGCATTGGATAAGTAGATCCAACAATATTATTGTTTCTGAAAATAGAAGCACCATTTGAACATTTTACCATGAGTACGTGATCACCTGGTGTGTTTACAGGAATATTTAATTGATAAATTGCGCCAGTGTCTGCAGCTGGGTTACCTGTAACAGCTCCTGTAGCTGGTGTTGGGTTGGTAGCCGTTACGTTTAAATTAATTGTATTAAGTGGGTAGTAGGTGTAACTGCCATCTGCATTGAGTGTGCCTAAATCTGCTAAAATAATTTGCACGGTTCCTGGGTAACCAATATAGAGTCTTGCGCTCTCAATCATTACAGGTAAGGTGTTATTGATACGAACAAAGTTTCCGCTAAAGCTATTATAGCCACCTTCGGGGTAAGCCATTTTTGTAGTTGGGCCTACAATGGTTTTTATTTCCCTGCCTACATAATAGGTTTTGTTAGCAGGAATAGTGGCGCTATTATACGTTGGACCTGAAGCAATTGGCGTGTTGCTAGTGGCACTGCTGTACCAAAAATAGTTGGCGCCCGCTTCTGGATTATTCACTTTTAAAATAGCATTGCTACCGCAAATACTTCCAACAGCAATAGGTGTTCCAGATTTACTACTGATGGTAATATCGTTACTAAGTGTATTGTTATTTGGATTTTGATCCGCTGCATAATTTACAGTAACCGTAATATTATATGTTGTATTTGCTTTGGTGATAAATGGTTTTTGTAAAGTAAGGTTGGCGTTTGTTTGTCCAGGAATGGTTCCAGGATAAGGCGCGTTAATAGTACCTACAACGGTTGTACCTTCTTTGATAACTGCAGTAACACTTACATTGTCTGCAGGTAATGAGCCTGCATTTTTTAGAAGCACAGTCAAATATTGTGTACTATCTGCGCACTCAATGGTACCCGGATTGGTAATGCTTGTAATAGAAACGTCGTTAGAAGGATTGATTACAAGTAGTCTATAATCTTGCGTTTCTCCTTTTGCATAACTGCCGCATGGATTGATGTCCGCTGCATTGGTTGTTTCTTGTAACACAACACGCATTCTTAAATAGTTGCCAATGGTAACCGTGTTTGGAATAGCGATATTTCCTGTAAATGCTGCAGCATTAGCTAGATTGCCACTTGTTGCAACAAGTTCATTATCGTCTGTAAATGTTCCGTTATTATTGTAATCAATAAAAATTTTAGCCATTTTATTGATGTTGGTAGCATCGGAACTATTTGCTTTAATATAGAACGGAATACTTTGTAACGGTTCAACGTAGGTAATTAATTTTGTATTATCGGTGTAGGTTGTGCCGCCAGCTGGATTAGAAAAACGAATGGTTTTAAAACTTACACTATCAATTCTACCACCAGCATTAGAAGTAGGAGCAGATGCGCAATATGCTGCACCACCAGCGCCACTCACAAGAAGTGCGTAGGCTTGACTACCTCTTTGTAAAGTATTTTTATAACTTACAGTAACCGTATACGATTGACCAGGAATGGTACTATCTACATCTACAACTTCTACGTTGTCAAGTACGTTATCGCCAGGAGAAGGATCGCTACTAGGACTAGAAGGAATCATGACCCAAGGCTTGTGTACTTTAGCGCCACTATTTGTTGTAACACGAACATCTAAATCGTTTACAAGTTTTGGTGCACGGTCGTTTAATACATTTACCGTTTCTACATTCCCTTTTGGATCGGTCCAAGAAATAGTAGCACGTAATTGACCTTTACCAGATGCAATTACATTTGTAGAAAAATTGGGGGTAGTTGTATTTAAAACATTTTCAAACATTAAATGCTCGCTACTTGTGCTATTGTTATTTGCAACTGATGCCGAAATCACAGCAGCCGCTTTTTCTACGTTTAAAAGTCCAAAGCCATATTTATAATCGGGCCCTGGTGCGGTACCTGCTTCGCTGGCTGTGTGTACTGCTAAACCTTTAATAGTAGAAGCCCTTAAAAAAGAACCTGCTTTTAATTTAGAATATAATTCTTGTAAAAGTATAAGTGAGCCTGCGGCATTGGGAGATGCCATGGATGTACCACTATAGCTTGCATAACTTGTAGATGATGTGGCGATGCTTGATAAAACACCTACACCATCTGCAACAACATCAGGTTTGATACGACCATCATCGGTAGGGCCCCAGCAACTAAAACTACTCATGACCACATCTTCTGGGCGGCCGTAGGTAGAAGAAATACCATTGACGGCACCTACTGTTAAAATATTTTTTGCATTACCGTCCCAAGAAATAATTTCATAACCATCGTTGTTGCTAATACCATCAGGTCTGTTACCAGCTGCTGCCATCGAGCCACTAGCGTTTAATCTGTAAAATGGCTGACCCACTGCTGGTCCATTTACGTTCCTGCTATTTCCCGCAGATTTTACATACAAATAATATGGTGCGTTGTATGCGATGGAATCTAGTAATTGTGCGTCGTTACCATAGTATCCAAATTTATAATCTTCGTTGTCTGTAGATTTGCCATTAAACTCCCATCTACTTTGGGATGAATTGTAATTCCAACCAGAAACAATTCCGTAGGAGTGATTTGAAATTAATAAGTTAGCAGCTTCTGCGGCAATCTCTGGCTTATCACCCGAAAAGTCATAGGCTATAATGCCTTGTAAGCCATATGCCATACCCTTTGCACTTGGATTCACACCACTAGCAATCAGGGTGCCTGTTGTATGTGTACCATGATCTGTAAGAGTTGCAGCATTGTCTTTTTGTGTAACACGTCCTGCTAATTCTACGTGTGTATCCAATACTTTACCACCATCCCAAACGCCTAATTTATTTTTCATATTAGCAGAAGATCCAGACAAGTTTAAACCTGACGAACCACCCGGCCATAACTGATTGGCTCTTGTAGTGTTGGCTGCAATGGTGTTATTATGTGTGATATAATATTTAGGTAAATTAAAAGCGTCGACTCCAACAAGTGTTCCTATGTTGCCTTCTTTGTCGGTGATGGTTAAAGACCAGCCTTTTTGTTTGGCAAGGGATAATGCTTTTATATAATTTTCGTTTTCTGTAATACGCAGGCCTTTAGCAGTACGCTCTAAAATAGTAGGCTCTGTATTCGTTTGCGCCAACATTATTTTGGGTGCAAACATGCAAATACCTGCCATTGCAAAAACACGGATAATGGGTCTAACCTTAATTCTTTTCATATATCTTCACATTAGAGCCCCGAGGGGCTTTGATAGAATTACTAAAATACTTAATTACCATTTAATTTAGCCAGATGAAACGAATTCTTTTTTATGTATTTATCCTGATTTTTTGGGGAATTGCTTGCAAGACCCCAAAAGGGAATAACACCAACAAAGCTTCTGACAATCAATCTAGTACGGAAATTCAGGGCATAGTAGGTGAGGTAACAGAAGTTTCTGGCAATCAAATGCCCATGGTGGGCGGGTCTGCGGGTGCCCCCAAACCTTATAGAACTACCGTTTATATATACGATTCTACCAATATATCTCAAACCAAGCAAATTGGGACGAGTCCACTGTTTTTAAGCGTGAACACGCGGTTGGTACAAAAACTTGATACCAACGAGGCCGGGCAGTTTAGCGTTGCACTTGAGTCGGGCACATATTCCGTTTTTGTAAGAAAAGGTGGGGCTTTTTTTGCCAACCAATTTGACGAGAAAAATAATATTGGCCTGTGTAGGGTGGAGGTTGGCAAGCAAACGCGACTTCAAATAAGCGTCAATGTGGACGCGAGTTATTAATTATGTAGCTACTTATGACTTTGGGTGCCGTTTTGTTATCTTTGCGGCGGAGAAGACGTTATGAATTTGGATGTGTTGCTAGCGCAGTTTAATAATGCCCCCCACCTCAATCAATTGGTGAGCAGCCTTCTATTGTCTAGTCCCCAAAAAATCTTTTTAAAAAACTTACAAGGTAGTAGCCCCGAATTTTTTGTAGCCGGTGTGTTTGCGCACGCGAGCACTGATTCGCTCAATCATATTGTGATACTGCAAGACGCGGAAGAAGCGGCTTATTTTCATAACACGCTCGAAAATGTTTCCAAGGGCTTAGACGTATTTTATTTTCCTTCGTCTTTCAAAAACAGAAAAAACTTTAAGCTTTTAAATAGTTCACATGTGATGCTCCGGACCGAGGCGCTAACGAAGTTAGCGGCGGGGGGCAACAAAAAAATGTTGGTCACGTATCCCGAAGCTATTTTTGAAAAAGTAGTGTTATCGGAAACGCTAAAGTCCAATATAATTTCTATCAAAACCAATGACACCATCAATGTAGAGAGTTTGCTAGAACTCTTTGTCATGTATGGTTTCAAGCGTTCCGACTTTGTGTATGAGCCGGGGCAGTTTGCGATTAGAGGGGGTATTTTAGATATCTATTCTTTTGGTAACGAAAAGCCATACCGCGTAGAGCTTTTTGGAAATGAAGTAGACTCTATTCGAATTTTTGATCCAGAAACACAGCTCTCCGAACGAAAATTATTACAGGTTAATATCATACCCAATGTTGAAACGCAATTTACCACTGGTGAAAAAGTTTCGCTCTTTGAATTCTTAAAAGAGAATACGGTGGTGTGGACCAAAGACTTTTCTTTTATTGGAGAAAAAGTAGACCAACAATACGAAGACCTGGAAGGTTTTGTTTCGTTATTAGATAGTGGGTACCGCATGCAAAACAGTGATGATGAAGACGATACCCGCGTGATGCACGACGTTACATTACAAGATTTTATTACTTCTGGGGAGATTATGGCGTCCCTTGCGGGCCGCCACCACATTGAGTTTGGCATGCATCCAAATAATGCCACCCTCGAAATAGAATGCCATACCAAACCACAGCCTTCTTTTAATAGACAGTTTGATTTACTCATCAAAGATTTAAAAGCACACGAAGGTGCTGGGTATTCTTTGTATATTTTTGCAGAGCAAGTCAAACAATTAGAGCGGTTACATAGCATTTTTGTAGACCTCAAAACAGAAATCAATTTTGTTCCGGTTCCTACTAGTATTCATGAAGGATTTATAGACAACGATTTAAAAATTGTTTGCTATACAGATCATCAAATTTTTCAGCGTTACCATAAATACAAGGTTAAGCAGGCGTATAATAAAAATAAAGCCATTACGCTAAAAACCTTACGGGACTTGCAACCTGGCGATTATGTAACACATATCGATCATGGTGTAGGAACCTATTCGGGACTTCAAAAAATTGAAGTGAATGGTAAAACGCAGGAAGCAGTACGTATCATTTATAAAGAAGGTGATATTTTATATGTAAACATTAATTCACTTCATAAAATATCAAAGTATACGGGCAAAGAAGGCACGATGCCTAAAATTAATAAGCTAGGTTCCGATATGTGGGCCAAGCTCAAAGAAAAAACAAAAATTAAGGTTAAAGAAGTGGCTTTTGATTTAATTAAATTATATGCCGCGCGTAAATCACAGATTGGTTTTGCGCATGCTCCCGATAATTATTTACAAACCGAACTAGAAGCTTCTTTTATTTACGAAGACACACCCGATCAATACAAAGCCACCCAAGATGTGAAGCGCGATATGGAGTCTACGTCGCCCATGGATAGGCTTGTTTGTGGGGATGTGGGTTTTGGTAAAACAGAAGTGGCCGTGCGTGCAGCCTTTAAATCGGTGGTGGATGGTAAGCAGGCCGCAGTGCTTGTGCCTACTACTATATTAGCGTTTCAGCACTACAAAACTTTTAAAGAAAGACTTTCTGATTTTCCGGTTACCGTAGATTTTATCAACCGTTTTAAATCGGCAAAAGAAAAAAAGGAAACCTTACAAAAATTAGCGGAAGGAAAAATTGATATCATTATTGGAACCCATGGCATTTTAGGTAAAGAGGTTAAGTTTAAAGACCTCGGCGTTATGATTATTGATGAAGAGCAAAAATTTGGGGTAGGCCACAAAGAAAAATTAAAGACTTTAAAAACCAGTGTAGACTGCTTAACGCTGACTGCCACGCCTATTCCACGAACCCTTCAGTTTAGTTTAATGGGTGCGCGTGATTTAAGTATCATTAATACGCCACCACCCAATAGACAGCCCATTCAAACAGAAGTACTGGTTTTTAATGACGACTTTATTAGAGACGTCATCTATTACGAGACAGAGCGCGGTGGTCAGGTATTTTTTATTCATAATAGGGTGCATGGCTTATCCGAAATGTGTGCGTTTATTCAGGGCCTCTGCCCCGATTTAAGCATTGGCTTTGCGCATGGGCAACTAGAAGGGCACGAATTAGAAGAACGCATTTTAGATTTTATAGACAAAAAATACGACGTACTGGTTTGTACCAATATTGTAGAGAGTGGGGTAGACATACCTAACGTTAATACCATTATTATTAATAACGCGCATCATTTTGGGTTATCGGATTTACACCAGCTTCGTGGGCGGGTAGGGCGTAGTAATAAAAAAGCGTTTTGTTATTTGTTAGCGCCGCCTATGAGTACACTTCCATCCGATTCGCGCAAACGTTTACAAACACTAGAACAGTTTACAGATTTAGGAAGTGGTTTTCAGATTGCCATGCGTGATTTAGATATTAGGGGAGCTGGTAATTTATTAGGGGGTGATCAGAGCGGTTTTATGGCCGAAATAGGTTTTGAAATGTACCAGAAAATTTTAGAGGAAGCCGTGCGTGAATTAAAGCGTACTTCTTTTAAAGATTTATTTAAAGAAGAAATTAGCAAGCAGGACGATTTTGTTAAAGACTGTACCATCGATACCGATTTAGAAATTTTAATTCCTGATTCTTATGTAGAGAGTATTGCAGAGCGCCTTAGCTTATATACCCGCCTCGACAATTGTGAAACAGATAAAGACTTAGAAGAATTTAACAAAGAACTGATAGACCGCTTTGGCGCGCTGCCCCCGCAGGTTACTGATTTATTTACAACGGTGCAGTGCCGCTGGATCGCTGTAGACCTGGGTTTCGAGAAAATGACCTTAAAAGAAAACACACTGCGTTGTTATTTTATTAATAGACCCGACTCACCGTATTTTGAATCGGAATTATTTAAAAAAGTACTCGACTATTTACAAACAGGCACCAACAAAGCACGCCTCAAACAAGTAGGTAAATTATTTATGCTAGTAGTGGATCACTTAAATGATATGGATGCGATGCTCCGTTTTTTAAAGCTCATGCACAAGGGTGTAATTCCAAATGAAGCATAAAAAAACCCGCCAGACGGCAGGTTTAATTATATTTTCTATTATAGAAAAATCTAAACTAGAATCCTTTTGTAGCAACGCCATCAGCAATTGCTTGTAAAGCTTTTGCTTCTCCTAAGATAGCAGCCATTTTATTTCCTTTGCCATCATGACCAGCAGCCATGTATCCACCACGAGCAGTTTTAGTTACTACTGCATCTTGAAGTGGAACGTTTTTTTCTTTAGTCTTAAGGCAATATGCTTTAATCATTTTTGAAGTGTCCATTTGTTCAAATTTTGTTGGGTTAGTTAATGAGCAACCGAATTGCTTCCACAAGCTAGCTAATTTCTACAATCTAGCCATAAGTTAGTAGGCTGTATTGTGCAGATTTTAGGCTGGTTTATTCACAATTTGGCGGGGTTTACACGTCAATTTTAGCATATTTAGCGTGCGTTTCAATGAATTCGCGGCGTGGAGCCACGTCATCACCCATGAGCATACTAAATACACGGTCTGCTTCTGCAGCACTTTCGATGGTTACTCTTTTAAGGGTTCTGCGAGACGGATCCATGGTTGTTTCCCATAATTGATCGGCGTTCATCTCACCTAAACCTTTGTAACGCTGGATTGTAACGCTATCATCTTTTCCGCCACCTAGTTTTTCAATCCACATTTTACGCTGCTCTTCGTTGTAAGCGTACTGTTGGTCTTTGCCCTTTTTAACAAGGTATAATGGGGGTTGCGCAATGTAGATGTAGCCTTGTTCTACTAATTCTTTCATATAACGGAAAATAAAAGTAAGAATAAGGGTTGCGATATGCGAGCCATCTACGTCGGCATCGGTCATAATAATTAACTTATGGTAACGAAGCTTTACAATGTTTAATGCTTTAGGATCATCGGGGGTACCAACGGTTACGCCAAGCGCAGTATACATATTACGGATCTCTTCGTTCTCGTAAATTTTATGTTCCATTGCTTTTTCTACGTTTAAGATTTTACCACGTAATGGTAAAATTGCTTGGTAGCTTCTGTCACGACCTTGTTTAGCCGTTCCACCCGCAGAGTCTCCTTCCACTAAGTATAATTCACATCTTTCTGGATCACGCTCAGAGCAATCCGCTAGTTTACCAGGTAAACCACCGCCACTTAAAACGGTTTTACGTTGTACCATGTCACGTGCTTTTTTGGCAGCAACGCGGGCCTGAGCGGCTAAAATAATTTTAGAAATAACTTGTTTAGATTCACGTGGATTTTCTTCTAGGTATGCTTCTAATGCTCTTGCAACCGTTGTTTGTACCACACCACTTACTTCAGAGTTACCCAATTTAGTTTTGGTTTGCCCTTCAAATTGTGGTTCAGGAACTTTTACAGAAATAATAGCGCTTAAGCCTTCTCTAAAGTCGTCACCTTCTACAGCAACTTTTGCTCTTTCGAAAAGTCCTTCTTTATCACCGTAGCTTTTAAATACACGCGTTAATGCCTGTCTAAAACCAGTTACGTGTGTACCACCTTCGATGGTATTGATGTTGTTTACGTAAGAAAAAATATGTTCTTTAAAATCGTCGTTGTACGTTAAGGCAACTTCTACGGCTACATTGGTTGCTTCGTCCAAACCCTCTACATACAAGGGTTTTGGGATAATGGCGTTACGGTTTGCCTGCTTATCTAAGAGTTCTACAAAATCAATAATACCTCCTTCACTGTAAAATTTACTAACGAAAGGCGCTCCATTGTCATCTAGTTCTCTAAGGTCGGTAAGGGTAATGGTAATACGCTTATTTAAAAATGACAATTCGCGTAAACGAATTTCTAAAATCTCTCTTTTATAAACACTTTCTTGAAAAATTGTTAGGTCCGGCCAGAAATGAACTTTGGTACCCGTAATAGCACTTTCGCCAATTTCACGAACCGCATATTGTGGTGCGCCAATTTTATATTCTTGCTCAAATATTTTACCTTCTCTGTGAACGGTTACTAAAAGTTTAGTACTAAGTGCGTTTACGCAACTCACACCCACACCGTGTAAACCACCCGATACTTTATAGGTATTCTTATCAAACTTACCACCCGCGTGTAACACCGTCATTACGACTTCTAGTGCCGATCTTTTTTCTTTGGTGTGCATAGCCGTAGGGATACCACGTCCATCATCTTGTACACTAATTGAATTGTCTTCGTGAATATGTACAGCAATGTTTTTGCAATAACCAGCAAGGGCTTCATCGATAGAGTTGTCTACCACTTCATACACGAGGTGGTGCAGGCCTTTTACGCCTATATCTCCAATGTACATAGCGGGTCTTTTTCTTACCGCTTCTAAACCTTCTAAAACCTGAATACTATCGGCACCATAATTCTTATTCTGTGCTTCGTTGCTATCTAATTGTTCTTGGCTCATAAAATGCTTGTCTATCCTGAGTTTAGATGAAATGTCAGGACTGGTCAAAGCTAGTTAAAATAAGCTGTTTTTAGGCCCAAAATGGAGCCGTGTTTTCCACATAAATTTGACAGTTCTGTGACCGTTTTTAGGGCCATTTTGAGGCTAAAAAGGGGCTTTTAAAACAAACAATTTAGAAGGCTCCGTTGGAATGCATTAAATTTGCAATTGGATGGTAAAAGTAATGGACATATTAAAAGTAGCGCACCATAGTGGCATAGAACCCAGTATGAAGCTGTTATTGAGCAAAGAACAGCAGGTTCCGGGCTCTGTTCAGTACCAAATCAAGCGTTATTATGCCCAGCATCCTTGGGTGGCCGAAGACACTGGCATGCTCATTTACCACTACGACGCTAAAAAACCCGCCGATAATTTTTTAGAGCTCCGTTTTTGCATCACCGGTAACCGGTATTGTGAAGAAAAAAGTTGTGCACATTGTGACCAGCTTCCTACCAATCAATGTTCGGGAAAACATGAAACGGTAGATACTTTTACCTTTCATTTTACCTCCACTTTTTTACGCCCATACGTGCACAATGTTAAAGTAAGCAATTACAAAGACGACGTGCTTGCATTTAAACATCCAAATGCATTTACCAAAGTGTTTTCATTGTGTGGTAAAAAGCGGGCGGTACTGGATTCGCTGCTTAATAATAGTTATACCGGCGCCCTCGAAAATATTTTTGTCAACGCCAAAGTGCATGAACTATTACTCTATAGTTTAGCCTGTTTGCTAGACGAAAAAGAAGAAGGCTTTAGTTGTAAATTTTTAGCTGATCCTTCTGGTAGAGAGCGTATTTACGAAGCCCGTGAAATTTTATTGCAACATATTGGAGACCCTATTACCATTAAAGAATTAAGCCGTAAAGTAGCCATGAATGAGTGCTACCTTAAAAAAGGTTTCAAGGAAATTTTTGGTACCACCATCTTTGATTTTTATCAACAACAACGCATGGAGCACGCTAAGTATTTGCTCTATGAAAAAGGCCTTAGTGTAACAGATATTTCGGCACTACTGGGCTACTCTTCTATATCGCATTTTTCGGCTGCCTTTAAAAAGCATACGGGTCTAAAGCCTTGCGAATTACTAAAATAAAAAACTATCTTTCCTTTTATAAACTTATCCTATGCGCATCCGTACATTGTTTGCTACCACTGCTATTGCCCTGTTTTTAACAAGCTGTGGCGGTCCTAAAAAAGTTGATACGATTGTTTTTAACGGCGTCATTTATACGGTAGATAGTAGCTTTTCTACAGCGCAGGCCATGGCCATTAAAGACGGCATCATTGTGGCCACTGGAACCGACGCGCTAATTTTAGCAGACTATACCGCACCCGAAAAAATCGATGCAAAAGGTCAAGCCGTATATCCAGGATTTATAGATGCGCACGCGCATTTTGTGGGGTATGGAAAATCACTTTTTCAAGTAGATTTATTTGGCACTACTAGTTGGGAAGAAGCTGTAGAGCGCGTAAAAGTTTTTGCTGCTGCGCATCCTAATTTGGTATGGATTGAAGGGCGCGGTTGGGATCAAAATAAGTGGCCGGGTAAAAAATATCCAACCAATACACTATTAAATACTTTGTTTCCTAATACGCCGGTTGTGTTACAACGCGTAGATGGGCACGCGGCTATTGCCAATCAAAAAGCATTTGATATAGCAGGTGTAAAGCCAGGTCAAACCATTGTTGGGGGTGAGGTTGAAACAAAAAATGGCGTTTTAACGGGTGTATTAATTGACAACGCAAAAGGCCTTGTATACGGTTCTATCCCGGCTGTAACTAAACAAACATATACGCAGTGGTTAGAAGCAGCGCAGCAAAATTGTTTTGCGCAGGGGCTTACCACTGTTACCGATTGTGGCTTAGACATGAGCGATATTAATTTTATTGACACACTGCAACAAGAAGGTAAAATTAACATGCGTCTTTTTGCAATGCTGAGCGATAATCCTGAAAATCTTACTGCATATTTAAAAAGAGGCCCCTACAAAACCGATAAATTATTTGTGAACGGCTTTAAAGTATATGCCGATGGAGCCCTTGGTAGCAGAGGCGCTTGCCTTTTACACAATTATGAGGACAGAAAAGATTGGACCGGATTTTTATTATCCAACAAATCGCATTATGACTCCTTGGCATCGGTACTTGCAGCGTCTACATTTCAAATGTGTACGCACGCTATTGGTGATAGTGCCAACAGGCAAATTTTAAATATCTACAACAAATATTTACAAAAAGGAAACGATAGACGTTGGAGAATAGAGCACGCGCAAGTTGTCAATGAAAATGATTTTAATTTATTTGGTGCGGCTTCTGTGGTACCATCGGTGCAACCAACACATGCAACAAGTGATATGTATTGGGCGTCTGAAAGACTAGGTCCTATGCGTGTTAAAGGCGCGTATGCATACAAGCAATTATTAGATCAAAATGGATGGTTGCCACTTGGTACTGATTTTCCGGTAGAAGATATCTCGCCATTTAAAACATTTTTAGCAGCGGTTGGAAGGGTTGATGCCAAAGGGTTTCCGGAAGGTGGCTTTCAATTTGAAAACGCTTTAACGCGTGAGCAAACCATTATGGGTATGACCATTTGGGCTGCTAAAGCTAGTTTTTTAGAAAAGGAAGTAGGCAGTTTAGAAGCAGGTAAAAAAGCAGACTTTATAATACTGGCACAAGACTTAATGCATGTGCCAGTCAATAAAATATTGGATACTAAAGTAGTTGCTACATTTAGTGGAGGCAAAAAGGTGTTCTAGTAATTACTAAAAACCTACCATCTCTGCAGGAATAACCCATGCATCAAATTCTTCTGGCGTTACATAACCTAATTTAACAGCCATCTCTTTTAAGGTAGTGCCTTCTTTGTGTGCTTTTTGAGCAATTTCGGCAGCTTTATAGTAACCAATTTTTGTGTTGAGTGCAGTTACGAGCATGAGTGAATTGTCTACGTGCTTTTTAATGTTGGCTTCAATAGGTTCAATACCTACTGCACACTTATCATTAAAGCTTACACAACCATCACCAATTAAACGTGCCGAGTGTAAGAAATTATAAATCATTACGGGCTTAAATACATTCAGTTCAAAATGCCCGTTGGCACCACCCATATTAATAGCTACATCGTTACCCATTACTTGCACAGCAATCATAGATAATGCTTCGCACTGTGTAGGGTTTACTTTGCCTGGCATGATCGAAGATCCTGGCTCGTTGTCAGGAATAAAAATTTCTCCAATACCACTTCTTGGCCCAGAGCTTAACATTCTAATGTCGTTGGCAATTTTCATAAGGCTTACTGCCACTGTTTTTAAAGCACCATGCGTTTCTACAATTGCGTCGTGCGCAGCAAGTGCTTCAAATTTATTTTCGGCAGTAATAAATGGAAGCCCCGTTAAATTAGCAATATGCTTGGCTACGTTTTCTGAATACCCTTTTGGCGTGTTAATACCAGTACCTACTGCAGTTCCACCTAGTGCTAGTTCCGATAAATGTGCGAGTGTATTGTTGATGGCTTTAAGGCCATGGTCTAGTTGTGAAACGTATCCGCTAATTTCTTGACCGAGTGTTAATGGGGTAGCATCCATAAAATGCGTACGACCAATTTTTACCACATGCATAAAGTCTTTGCTTTTTTGCGCAAGGGTATCTCTTAGTTTTTTAATTCCTGGAATGGTGGTTTCTAATAAAATTTTATACGCTGCAATGTGCATCGCCGTAGGAAACGTATCGTTAGAAGATTGAGATTTATTAACATCGTCGTTGGGGTGTAAAAACTTTTCTTTATCGGTTAAGCTACCACCTTTAATGACATGACCGCGGTAGGCTACTACTTCGTTTACATTCATATTAGATTGGGTGCCACTGCCGGTTTGCCAAACAACCAGCGGAAATTGATCGTTTTGCGTGCCTGCTAATATTTCGTCACAAACCTGTCCAATCAGTTCACATTTATCAGCTGCTAAAATACCCGCGTCAAAATTAGTTAGTGCTGCTGCTTTTTTCAAATACGCAAATGCGGCTATAATTTCTTTGGGCATGCGGTTGATGTCCTCGGCTATTTTAAAGTTTTCGATACTTCGCTGTGTTTGAGCGCCCCAGTATACACCTGCAGGTACTTTTACTTCCCCCATTGTGTCTTTCTCAATTCTAAATTCCATAATTGCTATTTTAATAATTATTAGCTAATTGTTATCTTTTGCAAAGGTAAGGATGTAGGCGCTACATTTTTGCTTATTTTAGAAACGACAAATCGTTATAAACCATGAAAAATTTACTCCTTGTTTTATGTTTGGGGCTTTGTTTATCCGCTTCTGCGCAGCAAAACCAAAACATTATCATTATCACTACCGATGGTTTTCGTTGGCAGGATTTGTTTAAAGGAATGGATGACACTATTGCGCAGCAAAAAAGGTTTAATGAGGGAGATAGTCTAGGACTTATTCAAAAATATGGTGGCGCTACCATCCAGGAGCGTCGACAAAAGTTGATGCCATTTTTTTGGAATGCGATTGCTACAAAAGGGCAGGTATATGGTAACCGTTTATTTGGTAACAATATCAATACCGAAAATCCACACTGGTTTTCTTATCCGGGGTATTCAGAAATTTTTACTGGTTATGTAGACCCGCGTGTTAATAGCAACGAATATCCGGCTAATCCAAACACCACGGTTCTTGGTTTTTTTAATGCGCAGCCTGCCTTAAAAGGTAAGGTGTACGCATTTAGTGCATGGGAGGCTTTTAATAGAATTTTAAATGAAAAAGCTTCTGGAATACCTGTTGTGGCTGCGTTTGACACGCTTGCCTTTAATAATTTAACGGCAAATGAACGCTTACTCAATAAATTACACCAACAAAGTTATCGTCCATGGGCGGAGGAGTGTTTTGATGTGTTTACACATTTTAATGCGATGGAAACGTTGAAAAACAGAAAGCCACGCGTGCTGTATATTTCTTATGGTGAAACAGATGAGTGGTCGCATGCAGGTAAATACAAATCGTATTTAAACGCGGCCCATCAATTAGACAAATGGTTAGAAGAAATTTGGAATTTTGTACAATCGGATCCGCAGTATAAAAATAACACTACATTACTTATCACTTCTGATCATGGGAGAGGGGATGTGGTAAAGGAAAAGTGGACCAGTCATGGCGATAAAATTGAAGGGGCAAGTCAAATTTGGATGGCTGTTATGGGGCCTAATACACCAGTTTTAGGTGAGGTGAAAACACCTGCGCAATACTATCAAAAACAGTTTGCGCAAACCATGGCTCATTTGATGGGATATAATTTTACGGCGGAGCATCCAGTAGCAGATCCTATCAAATCTACAAAAGCTATTTCCCACTAAAAACGGGCTTTCTTTTTTCTAAAAAAGCAGTAGTACCTTCTACCATGTCTGTGGTATCAAAGCAGGCGCTAAAACCGTTTAGTTCTGTTTCGTAACCGTTTAGCGCTTCGTTGTGCACGGCGTTAGCGGCTTCTATGCATTTTGCAACCGCAACAGGCGCTTTGCTTTGTATAAGGGTTGCAATTTCTTTTCCTTTAGTAAGTAATTGATCTGGCAATACTACATGGTTTACAAGACCCGATGCAAATGCTGCAGCGGCGTCAATCATGCCACCGGTAAGCATTAATTCGAGGGCTCTGCCTTTACCAATTAATTGCACCAGTCTTTGCGTGCCACCATAACCCGGCATGATGCCTAGGTTTACTTCTGGTTGTCCAAATTTTGCATTTTCGGAAGCTATTCTAAAATGACATGCCATAGCTAGTTCACATCCACCACCTAGTGCAAAACCATTCACACAGGCGATGACCACTTTAGGGCAGTTCTCCATTTTAAAAAATAAATCTTGCCCACGACGTGCTAGTGTTTTACCACCTAACGATCCTGCCCCAATAAATTCCGAAATATCTGCACCTGCTACAAATGACTTTTCGCCGGCGCCCGTAATAAGTACAGAGCCAATAGCATGGTTGGTATACACTTCATGCATGACCGCTTCTAGTTCGGCAATCACTTGACCATTTAATGCATTTAATTTTTCGGGTCTATTAATGGTGATGGTAAAAACACCCTCATCAAGACTGGTAAGTAAAGTGGTATACATCTTTAAAAATTTCGGTGAGTAGCAACCCATTCGGTTATATATGCTGCAATGGTTGTAGTAGGTGTGCCCGGTGCAAAAAGTTTGCCTACGCCTAAATCCTGTAATGTTTGAATGTCTGCTTCAGGAATAATACCGCCACCAGTAACAAGCACGTCGTTCATTCCTTTTTCTTTTAATAACCCCATAATTTTGGTAAACACCGTGTTGTGTGCACCACTTAAAATGCTTACGCCAATAGCGTCAACATCTTCTTGGAGTGCAGCGTTTACAACCATTTCGGGGGTTTGTCTGAGTCCGGTATAGATGACTTCCATACCTGCATCACGTAGGGCAGTGGCAATTACTTTGGCACCTCTGTCATGTCCGTCAAGTCCAACTTTAGCAACGAGTACGCGAATGGGACGTTTGGTTTGGCTCATACTAGGCAAGTTATTTGTTTTGTAAAAGTACAGTTTTACGGTGGTATTGGTAGCGCATATACCCTGACACAATCACGGCTAAAAGTAGTAGTTCCGAAAACGCTTTTTCGGCGTCTAGCCAGTCTAGCGGTCTATCTTTTAATAATGGGTCCATCAGTAAGCCATGCACAGCAAAAAGTAGCGCCATCGTATAGGCCGCTAGGTGAATATTTTTCCAGGTTCTAAAACCTAATTTTTGTTTTATCACTTTTTGTGTGGTGATGATTAAAAGCAATAAACCTATAAGGGCAATAAAACCAAGCATTACAATATTAGATTGATGCGGGGCAGTCCAAGGCATTATTAAGTTACTGTATGTAAAACTACTAGTGCTATCTAAAGGTATGAGTAAGATATGTCCTAGGGTAAAAACGAGCGCTGCATAAGAAGTATAGTTGTGCAATTGATACACGTCTATTGCTTTCATTTTTGCAGGTAATTTTTTGTAACGAATTGATTTTTTATAACCGGTACTTAAAAACATACCAAGCACCATGTTTACAAATAAAATACCACTTGCTATTAAACCAAGTGCTCCCGAAATATCAATAATGGCAATAGATTCCATATTATGCACTTAATAATTGTAACGCATGTTTAATACGTGCCACAGTGTCTTTTAACCCAATGGTAGCAGCTATTTCAAACACACCAGGTCCAAATTTTCCACCTACTAACATGATGCGCATAGGTAGCATCAGTTCACCAGGTTTTAAACCATGTGTAGCAGTTAATTCTTTAAAAATATTTTCTAAAACAGTATGGTCGTCTGTGTTTGTATTTTCATATGCTGTACAAAGCGCTTCAAAGAAATTCTTTTTTGTATCATCCCATTTAGGTGCAATAGAAGCAGTATCTATTTGCTTTGGCGCACCAAAATAAAAACTAGCTTGTGTAACAAAATCAGGAATCAGTATACAGCGTTCTTTGGTTAAACCCATTACTTTTTCTAAATAAGCTTGTTCATTCACTATGATACCTGCTTCATCAAAGTAAGGTTGTACAAGTGAGGCCAAATAATCATTATCAGCGTTTTTGATCCATTCGGTATTAAACCATTTTGCTTTTTCGTAATCAAATTTTGCGCCGCCTTTGTGTACGCGCTCCATCGAAAATTTTTCTATCAAATCAGTCATACTAAATATTTCTTGATCGGTGCCATCGTTCCAGCCAAGTACGGCGAGTAAGTTTACAAATGCTTCTGGTAAAAATCCATGCTCTTTAAATCCAGTGTTTTTTTCATTTGATTTTGGATCGGTCCAGTCCATGGCAAATACAGGAAATCCTAAACGGTCGCCATCTCTTTTACTTAATTTTCCATGACCATCTGGTTTTAAAATAAGGGGTAAATGCGCCCACTCAGGCATGTCACCTATCCAGCCTAAATATTTCCATAATAAAATATGCACCGGTGCAGATGGAAGCCACTCTTCGCCTCTAAATGCATGGCTAATTTTCATGAGATAATCATCTACCACCACAGCTAAGTGATAGGTAGGCATACCATCGGCTTTTAGTAACACTTTATCATCTACTTGTGCGGTATTAAATGAAACCTCACCTCTAATCATATCCGTAAAAGAAACGTCTTCGTTATCAGGTATTTTAATACGTACGACATGTGGCGTATTGGCAGCTAATAATGCATCCACTTCCTCTTTACTAAGCGATAAGGAGTTGCGCATTTTAGCACGAATAGACAGATTGTATTGAGGCGAAGGATTTTCGGTCGTTTTAAAATTTGTACGCATTGCTTCTATCTCGGCGGGCGTGTCAAAAGCATAATATGCATAGCCCGCATCAATTAACTGCGTAGCATACTGTTTGTACATGGCTTTGCGCTCACTTTGTCTGTAAGGCGCATAAGGGCCACCAGCCGCGGGGCTTTCATCAGGCGTAAGTCCACACCAGTTCAGCGTTTGTAAAATGTATGCCTCGGCACCGGGTACAAATCTAGATTGGTCGGTGTCTTCGATACGTAATATAAAGTCACCACCATGCTTTTTAGCAAACAGGTAATTGAATAAAACGGTTCTTACGCCACCAAGGTGTAGGCCTCCAGTTGGGGAGGGCGCAAAACGGACACGTACTCTTTTGTTCATGGCGCAAAGATAAGATTTATATTTGCCACATGTACCTCGTAAAAACACCTTGGTGGCTAAGGGCACTTTACCCTTCACTTGTTTGGCGGATGCCTTCCAGGTCCAAAGTGTTGTACCTGACATTTGACGATGGTCCGCACCCCAGTATTACGCCTTTTGTGCTGGATACTTTAAGGGCGTATCAGGCCAAAGCCACTTTTTTTTGTATTGGCAAAAATGTAGAAGCCTACCCCGGCATTTATGCGCAAATTATGTTTGAAGGGCACGCCGTGGGCAACCATACCCAGCATCATGTAAATGGCTGGACGGTTTCTGATGAAGAATATTTACAAGAAATTGTTACTGCCGCTAAACATATCAAATCAAATTTATTTAGACCGCCTTATGGACGAATAAAAAGAAGTCAAATCAAAAAAATAAAACAGCATTTCCCAGACATGCGCATTGTTATGTGGGATGTGCTCAGCGCCGATTTTGATACTTCATTAATCGCAGATGCTTGCCTTGGCTACACGGTGTATCATAGTAAAAAAGGTTCGATTGTTTTATTTCATGATAGTGAAAAAGCGTTTCCACGATTACAAACAGCACTTCCTAAAATGCTCGCTCATTTTGCTAGTGAGGGCTATATGTTTGAAGCCATTAAATTTAATTTATAAAAGATATTTATACAATGTTGCCTATACTCATTGATACGCATACACATTTATATTCCGACGAATTTTTGGGTGATATTGACGCCGTTATTGCTAGTGCGCAGCAGGACCATGTTCAAAAATTTTATTTGCCGGCCATAGATAGTAACTCGTTAGATGCCATGCTAGGGTTAGAAAAAAAATATCCAGGTGTTTGCATAGCCATGATGGGGCTACATCCTTGCTATGTAAAAGAAAATGTGGGTGACGAATTAGCCATTGTAGAAAAATGGATTAACACTCGAGATTTTGTAGCGATTGGAGAAATTGGACTTGATTTTTACTGGGATAAAACTTTTGAAAATCAGCAGCGTAGTGCATTTGAAACTCAAATGGAGTGGGCACTTACAAAAAACTGGCCCATTGTTATTCATACCCGTAATGCCATGCAAGAAACCATTGAAATGGTAAAACCTTTTGCAAAAAGAGGGCTGCGTGGAATTTTTCATTGTTTTAGTGGATCCGCTGAGTCGGCAAAACAAATTATTGAGCTTGGTTTTTATTTAGGAATCGGAGGGGTGATTACTTATAAAAATGCAGGGTTACCTGAAGCGCTTGCTAATATACCGCTATCACATATGGTTTTAGAAACCGATGCGCCTTATTTAACGCCCGTTCCTTTTAGGGGCAAACGCAATGAATCGGGGTATTTGATGTATATCGCCGAAAAATTAGCGGAAGTAAAGCAAACGACATTACATGAAGTAGCGGCAATTACAACCGCCAATGCCCAAAAAATATTCGGTTCCTGAGCGCCGAACCTTTATTTTTGCCCTCCCAATAAATTATTGGGACATTAAATCATTTTAGAGAGGTGTCCGAGTGGTTGAAGGAGCACGCTTGGAAAGCGTGTATACGGCAACGTATCGAGGGTTCGAATCCCTTCCTCTCTGCAAAGCCTCCCCGAATTTTCGGGGAGGCTTTTTTCGTTTGAAGCAGCGTCGAAAGCTCGCTTTCGTAAGCTGATGAGAGCGAAAAAAGCAAAACCAACGCGAAGCGTTCGTTTGAAAGGCTTTGGTAAAAGAGCTCGATTTGGGATGACGGCGAACACAGTGAGCCGGCAATCCCAAATCTTGGTAAGTATAGTAATTATATATTGAGATTATCTAAATTAAATTCCATTTTTTAAATATATTTATTTAATATAAATTATTTAAAATGGCATTGTTTAACTGTCCTGAATGTAACAAGCAAATTTCTGATAAAGCATTAACATGTATTGGCTGTGGTGCACCAGTTGAAAAATTTATAAGCTGTCCTGAATGTAATAAGCAAGTTTCCGAAAATGCTGAAATTTGTAATGGTTGTGGAAATCCTTTGAAAACGAATTTAGAAGTAGATGAAGAAGAAGATTTTGGATATTTAGTTATTGGTGAACCATATAAATTAAATGGCTTATTGATAGCAGAGCATGACTTTGCAGATTTAATGAATTGGGACGATGCAAAGAAAGCCTGTGAAGGATTAGGAGAAGGCTGGAGATTGCCAACTAGAAAAGAACTTTATTTAATACAGGAAGAAGAATTTGATCTTACTTTAAAACAAGAAACCTTGGGTTTTAACCAAGAAGATGAAACTAGTCTTTATTGGAGTTCGTCGGATATTGATGAAAGTGCATCGTGTCAGAAATTTGAATTTTGTGGTTATGAAATGTTACTTATTGAAAAAACAGCTACTATTTGGGTTAGAGCAGTTAGGTCTATCGTTGAAGAGGGTGATGATATTGACAATAAAGAGGAACTAGATTATATAACATATACACATGAATTAAGAGGATTAAAAATTGCATTGCATGACTTCCCGAATGCAATGTGCTGGGATGATGCAAAAGAGGCTTGTGAAGCATTAGGAGAAGGGTGGAGACTTCCTACTAAAAAAGAACTCAATTATTTGTACCAAAATAAAGATAGTATTGGATTTTATGAGGTTAATTATTATTGGAGTTCGACTCAAATAGTTTGGGATGATGATGTCACTTCTTGGACCCAGCATTTTGTAAGTGGCGAAATGGATGATTCTGATTTAAAATGTTTGCATTTTGTTCGCGCAGTAATGACTGTTAATATTAACGATAATGAATTAGATGAAGAAGAGCTAGATATTATAGGTGAGCCTATAATAATAAATGATTTAATGATTGCAGAATATGATTTTCCAGATATAATGGACTTGGACGATGCTGTGCAAGCGTGTAAACAGTTAGGTGAAGGTTGGAGATTGCCAACAAAACAGGAGATTTCAATAATTTACCAAAATAGAAATGAAATTTCTTATTATCCTGATGACTACTATTGGAGTGCTACTTTGCATGATAATGATACTGATTGGGCTTGGTACCAGTATTTCGAAGATGAAACACCTGATTCTAATCCAAGTACAATTAGAGACGACGAAAACTATGATGAAGAAAGTGAAACTTATATAAATCATTTTCATAAAACAGAATGGTGCCATGTTCGAGCAGTAAAAACATATAAAGATAATACACTTGAAACTATTAACTTTTTAGCTGATATACTGGAAGCAGCAGTTGGAAAATAAAAAGCGACTTGCTCTTTACGATTCCAAGATCGGTTTAAAATCTGTTCTGTAACATGCTCGACCGCTTTTAACTTGATATACTAAGTCAAGTGGACTGGAGCCATCTTTTAATGGATTGTCAATTCTTAAATTAAATCTTATGGTACCCATAATTTTGCTTTTTACTTCTTTATACAGCAAGACTATAGATAACTTTCAAAAATAGGTAGCAACTTGGGTAGCAATTTTTTTGATACCCATTTTAATCGAGTTTAAACTTGATTAAACAAATGCTTTAAAATCAATTGTTTGGGTTGTATTTTAGTTAATCTAATTTAACCTAATTATCATAGGCTCAAGTACCTTCCTCTCTGCGAAGTCTTTTAAAATGCGAAGTTGCGAATCAAGCTTGCTTGAATGAGCAAATGAGCGTTTTAAAAGAGAAACAAAAGGTTCACTTTTATTTCAAAGACTTTGGTAAAAGAGAACTTTAGCGATGACAATGCATAGCATTGACAATCCCAAGCTTCCTAACTTGCCTTAACATTTACATAACAGCACGCCAATTTTTTGTACAGGTTAAATCTGTACATTTATTGATGCAAAAACGGTTATTCTCAAATCAAAGTATACTCCTAACAACATTAGTTGCAGTATCTTTTTTTATGGTACAGTGCACTAAATCTAGCAGTAGTGACAGTTCTTATACTTGTCAATCAGATGTATCTTATAGTAAAACCATCAAGCCAATTTTGGATATGAACTGTAATTATCCTGGTTGTCATGATGATGTTACAATCACATCGTTAGCTAATTATCAATTTGTACATGATGGTGCAGCACAAATTAAAGTTTCTGTTTTAGCGGGAAGAATGCCAAAAGGTAAATCACTCGCAACTGCAGATAAAAACGCACTTTATTGTTGGATTGATAATGGAGCAAAAAATAATTAATTTTATTATTTCTGAATAATCGTTCCTGAGGTTTTATAATGCTCAGTTCTCTGTTCTTCTTCGTTATCCATTTTTGGTCCTTGCTTAATTTTTCTCCAATCTATAGTTTGATTGTATTTTTTCATGGCTTTATCCCAATCAAAAACCTCTTGGCTCGGAAATTCAAAATTGTACGGCGTAAAATCGGGTTTGTTGGTGAAAAAGTCTGAGAGTAAAGAAGCGGTTACATCGTATTGGTTGACGTACGGGATCCCTAAAATATTATAGATCACTTTTAAAATAGATCCAAAGTTGGCGTGTGTTTGAGATACGTAATTCTTTTTTACATATGGGCCAGCCATGAGTAAAACACTTCTATGCGCGTCTATGTGGTCTACGCCGCCTTGAGGATCGTCTTCGGTTACAATCACTAACATATCTTTCCAATAGGGTGTTCTACTTAAAAAATGGAGTGTTCTGCCTAATGCCAAATCATTGTCTGCTACATAGGAGGCAGTATACGGATAACCATCTTCAGGTCTTGGACCAGCTGTATGGTCATTTGGCAGCATCACCGTAATTATTTGAGGCAAGGTATCTTTTCCGTTTAACCATTTTTTTGAAAATTCTTCTTCAAATTGTTTGGCTCTAAATTGATCTGGAATATTGGTATTGTATCCAGCAAAATTGTGTGATGTTCTTTCCCAAACACCCTTTTGCATTGGAACCATAACAATGTGCGCTGCGCCTGTTGCGGTATCGTCCCAGTCTTCTCTAACATGCGCTGTTTCATTGGCCTGACCAAAATTATAGTAGCTAATTTTTTTTCTGTCTAGGGCTTCCCACAGTCCACCAATTTCTGCATAATCTTCAGGATCCATGCTTCCAGTAGAGCCAGGAAAACGTCTTCCGGGTGCAGTAGAAAAATAGTCGGCCTTTTTATCTGTACTTGAATTGGCTTCCACCCATTCGTTAGGAATCACACCCATCATCCAGTGGTGCCCATGTATAGAGGCATCACTATCACAATAAAAATTATCGCTCACCGAAAATTGTTTTGCAATTTTTTGATGATTCGGCGTTACGTTAACATTTTTTACAAAATCTTTTTTCCCATATACATTAACATCTAATCCAAATCTAGCAAGGGTATTGTCGCCTCTTACAGTATTTAGTTGTCCAAACACTTCATCAAAAGTTCTATTTTCTTTTGTTATAAAAACAATGTGTTTGATAGGGCTTGCTTTACTCCCAGGTAAAATAGGAAGTGGTAAACTATCGGTTTGCGATTTTGTAATAAAAGTATTATTAATTACTTGGTTGGTATAGGCTTGTAATATTTGTGGACTAGGGTTTTCAATTTTTTGAAAACTACCCAATTGTATGTCTCCGATATATGTTCCTTGAACGGGTACTTTAAAATTCTTACCTCCATTTGGCCCAGCACCTAATCCTCGGCAAGATGTTACATACAAATTTGAATCATTACTCGATAATTTAACTCTTGTAGTTCCCCATCCAGTAGGAATAAGGCCCAATGTTTTTTCGGTTGCCAATTCAATTTTAGCTACTGCATTAAAGCCAAGTAGTGCTACAAAAAGGTATTTTTGATCTTTTGAAAGGTCAATTCCAAAAGGTAATAGACCTCTTAATTTGTCGATGCGTTGATCAACTTTTATTGGAATGTGTTTTACAATGCGTCCTTTTTTGTAATCAATAACGGCAATATTATCGTTTGTAGCATTTGTAACATAGGCATATTTACTGCCTACCACAATTGAGTTAGGGCTTGCGCCACCAATTACTTCTGCGTCTTCAACAAGTTCGCCTAAAAGCATGCCTGTTTTGAGTTTTGCAATTGTTTTGTTGGTTACTAAATCTATGCAAAATACACTCATCGCATCTGGCACATTAGGATCCCCTAATCCAGGAATCTTTTTGCCATCAATTTCAGTGCCTTCAATAGATTCTTTGGTGTTATTACCGTATGGATGCCAATTAACGTATTGCGTTTTTAAATTTTCTTTGGTAGTTCCTTCTACTAAAGGGTATGCGTACATGCCTACGTTTGCTACCAATACTGTTTTTTGATCTGGAGACATGGCAAGACCAAATGGTTGTCTTCCGGTAGGAATAGAAGCAACTATTTTTTTGTTGGTTAAACTATAACGTACCAATCTAAAATTGCCTCTATCTAGAATAAGCAATTCATTTTTTTGCGCATAATAAATCAAATCACTTGTAAAGCTACCTTCATATTTTTTACCATTAAAAACGCCATCTAAATATATTGAGTCTACTTTTTTTCTTGCAACATAATCATACACTACAATAGATCCTTCGTCTCCACCACTTAGGTAAACCAAATTATTATGGGTATCAAAAGCGACTCCTAAAAAAGATCCTTTTAACAATGGACTTTCCTTTTTATTATAATATTCTGGAATTCTTTTTTGATCCATGGTAGCTAAATCAATAATAGTGATTGCATTCTCATGCATGGTGATGGCTACTTTTTGATCTGGCGATATGGCAAGTCCAAATGGGTCATGTGTAATTCTAATGCTCTTTCCAGCAGGCATAACGTACCTGCCACTTGGTAAAATTGAATAGCCATTCGTGTCAATTTTAGCCATTTCGTTGTATCCTGGAACAGATAAATAGGTCACTTTTTGCGCTTGAACAGTAAGCGCTAAAAAAACTAAAATAGATAAAAATATATATTTTAATTTCATATATAATAAGGTTTAAACAAACCTATGTTTTTATATGAAATTAGCCCCATCCTTATAATTATTATTTTGTTACCAAATAGGGCGTAATAACCCCTTGCCAAATTTTATAGCCTTCTGCATTCATGTGTAGTTTATCTGCAATAAATATATGAGTCAGTATTTTACCTTCTGCATCAAGCATACTGTCATAAACATTGATAAAAGCTGTATTTTTTTGACCTGCTAAAAATGTTTTTATTAGTTCATTGCCCTTGACATAAATGGGTAGTAATTTTTCTCGGCTCGGGCTTGGTTTCATAGAAATATAGGCAACAAATACTTTTTTAAATTTGGATCTTATTATAACGTACAATGTTTTGAATCTTTCTAAAACGCTATCCGCCGTTACGCTACTTGACCCAGCAACATCGTTTTCGCCACAATAAATAAGTATTTGTTTAGGCTTGTATTTTAATACGACATCACTTGCATAGTAAATAACATCGTTTAATGACGACCCTCCAAAACCTCTGTTAAGTATGGTATGTTCCGGAAAATAATCTTGTACATCTTTCCATTTTGTAAAACTTGAACTGCCAATTAATAATACTGCATTTTTTGGCGGTTTAGCAATAGAATCAGCTTTTCTAAAAGCCTTGATTTCATTGATGAAAGGTTGTGCAAAAGCATTGCTGGCGTAAAAAATGCATATTGTAATAACAGTAAAGTATTGGAAGAGGGTTTTCGCTACTAATTTTAACATTTAATAAGTTTTATTAAATGTAGCTATTTTAAAAGACCCGCAACATATATCCGTAACAATTTGTTTACATTTTGATAATATAACATCGATCTTATATTCAACAGGAAATTGCAGTTTTACGCTGCTCAAAACAGCTTGTTAATAAAATCGCCAATATGTACATTGTACTTGATCAGCAAAATATCTCTGTTGCCTTATTAGAAAACATGATGATTTTAGATTACAATAGTAAATGTGTTATTGGTATTATCATTGGGGATTGTTTTTTTGGTAAGCAAAATCACGTGATTGGAAAAATATTTAATGAGCACGCTTATTTAGTAAGTGGTGACATCATTGGTAAAGTGACTCGTAATGAAAACTACACAAGCACAGCTCCAACAAAAGAGCAAATGCAAGCAGCTTGGGATATCTTGGCACATATTACAAAACATACGTCTGATTGGATTACTGAAAAAAATACTTGGGCTACCATTTCTTTCCAAGAATCTTTATCTTAAGTTCTATAAAAAAGCTACATGTTTAGAATTATCATTTTCCTATTGATAGGAATTCAGTGTGCACAAGCGCAAAATAAAAAGGTATTGTTTGTTATTGCAGATGGTATACCCGCAGACGTAATAGAAAAAGCAAATAAACCTGCCTTTCAAAAAATAATAGATAAAGGAGCATTGTTACCTTGTTATGTTGGTGGAGAAAAAGGGGGTGCCACTCAGTCTCCCACTATTTCTGCAGTTGGCTACAACTCATTATTAACAGGCACTTGGGCCAATAAGCACGGTGTAGTAGACAACTCAATAAAAAATCCAAACTATAATTATCCTACTATTTTTAAGGTATTTAAAGATCAATATCCTAACAAAACAATTGGCGTATTTAGCACATGGTTGGATAACCGAACCAAACTAGTGGGAGATGGATTAACACAAACAGGTAACATACATGTTGATTTCCACAGAGACGGTTATGAGCTTGATACGGTTCAATTCCCGCATGATAAACGTGCTGGTTATATTCATTTAATTGATGAAAAAGTAGTTGCAGAAGCTGCACTAGTTATTAAAGACAGTGCCCCAGACATGTCTTGGGTTTATTTAGAATATACAGATGATATGGGTCACCGTTATGGGGATAGTCCGCAATTAGATTCGGCCATCACAATGTTAGATCATGAAATGGCCACTATTATGAAGGCCGTTCATTATAGAGAAAGAAAATTTAAAGAAGATTGGTTAGTTATTATTACCACCGATCATGGCCGTGATGCCAAAACCGGAAAAAATCATGGTGGTCAATCGGATAGAGAACGTAATACTTGGTTGATCACAAATAAAAAGCCAAGCGAAGGGGTTAATAAAACAGCTATTGTAGATATTTTCCCAACGATTGCCGCTTTTTTAAATATTTCATTGTCTACAAATGTGGCTCAGTCTATAGATGGCGTTTCTTTTCTTTTAAAATAAGCAAAAGCCAAAAGGCCTAATAGGGTAATACCCAATCCAATTATCCACGCAGTAGTTGTAAAAAATGGAAGCCAATTATAACCCTTGGTCCCATAATTTTTATAGAGTAGTACTAATACGCTTCCAAAGTAACCTACCGAATCTGATATATACATAAGGTATCCCAAATTCCCTTTGTATTTAAAAAAGGCAATCCATCTTTCAAATAAAATGGTATGAAAAATAAGGTAGGGTAAATACATAAGTAAACCCATTAATACCATCCAATAAATTGGGTTAATATACTTCGCATCAAATAAGTAGGTGCTAATTAAAAAACAAATACCAGAAAAAATACAAAGCGAAATCGATAAATAAAAAGCTTTTTTATTGTTTTTGATGACTATCATACTGCCAATAATAATAAGCACAATTATGGCAATGGGAATTTCAGCAAAAACGAGTATCCAAGGTGTTTTTAAATAACCAAGCTCTGTCCAAAGCTCTACAGCAAAATTGTCTCTTAGGTCTCTAAACACTGTTAATCCAACGTAAATGGCAACTACTAAAAATATGCCAGGCCAAAAAAGTACAAAAAATTTCTTTCTATTGGCTGCGTCCATGGGTACGCGCTCTGTACGAAGCGCAATATCTTCTTGGTTGGGCTCGGGTATTTGGCTAAGCATCCAAATGCCAACCATTAAAATTGGAATAAACACCAAGGCTGCAAAAAACGGCATCCATTGTTCACTCACTTCAAATTGTTGAATTAAATATAGTCCTATTGATTTTACAACACCTGAAGCAATCATAAAAGAACTTGCCATAAAAGCACCTAAAATTTCTGTAAATTTTCGGCCTTCTAAAAAACTAAATACAACCCCCCAAATTAAACCAAGTGGCAGCCCGTTTAATAGCATAAACACCGCATTGTAGGGGTAGGGCACAAGTCCAAACCCAAGCAATGATAAAAAGGCTAGCCCCATTAATACGATTAAAGTTTGTACCCTTTTTTGTGGAGAAAGCTCGGCAATAATTTTTATGCCTATGAATTTTGAAAGCGCATATCCAATTAGTTGAAGTATGATAAGTGCCACTTTATAGTCTACGCCAAAAAGACTAAGTCCTTTGTAAGTGCCCGCTGTAAATGGTTTTCTAAAAGCATACATGCTGCAGTAGGTTAAAAAAGCAGCACTGCTACAAAATATAATAAAAATTTGTGGTTTTGCTTTACTTAAAAAAGCAGGTATTTTTTTTAACTGATTCATTAGGGGATAATTATATTAGCGCAATGCCTACTCTATAAGGGTGTTCTTCGATGGCAAAGTCGAAAGCAAGTTTACAGCTATCTAATGTAAATCCGCCTTTTATTAAACTGGCAATTGGAAATTCTTGATAATAGTTTTCTACAAATGTAACAGCCTCTATAAAATCTATTTCATTGTAATTATGTAATCCCTTTATAGTCCAAATATTTCTAACAATTGTTTCTGCATTAATGGTAATGTTTTGTTGAGGATAAGTGGAACCAATAAATACGGCAGTTCCTCCAATCGTTAATTGTTTAAGTAACAAGTCTATGGTAGTAGGCTCGCCGCTAAAATCAATAAAACAATCTATTTGTAGTTTATTATACGTTAACCAGTTTGAAAAATTTTGAACACTATTGATGGTATCTAAATGTACGGTATGCGTTGCACCAAAAGACCTACTCATTTGTAAGCGGTTGTCTTCTATGTCAATGGCTATAATATTTTTTGCGCCTTTTGTTTTTGCCATTGCGCACCCTATAACGCCTAGCATACCAGCGCCTGCTATCACAACGTTCGCGCCTTCAATATTTCCAGCAATTCTAATAGCACCTGCGGCAGTTGCTACCGCGCAGTTTACAATGGTTAATACCTGGAGTGGTAAGTTAACCATGGGTTTAATAATAGGCGTGTTAGGCCTTAATATAATATATTCGCTAAGGCCTCCATGTAAGTGACTGTTTGTGGTAATTTGTTCGTGACCGTATTTAAATAAATCACTTGTTTTTTGTGGAATCCCTTTTATAGACATGTTATCAAGCGGATTACTGGCATAGATTGCCCAAGTTATTCTGTCACCAATTTCTAGCGTATTGTTACGCGCGTCTAATTGAATCGCCTTATTTCCAAAAGCAACAATGCTTCCGCAAATTTCATGACCTAAAATGGTTGGATTCTTTTCTTTTCTTTTTCCAGTATATGTTAAAATATCAGATTTGCATAAAGTGGTATACTCAACCCGAACTAGTATTTCAAAATCCTGTAAAGCAGGTATTGGTGTTTCCTCAATTTTTAATGACCTAGATGCATTATCAAAAACCGCATATCTCGAGATATTCATATTTTTTTATTCTGTTTAGCAAAAAGTAAGTTAGCTCAGTTTTTTTATAAACGTATAAAATAGTGTTATCTAATTGTAAACAAAGGTGCCCTTATATATCATATTACCATAACCTTGCGTTAACAATTCCTTTACATAACGCAGGTAGTTTTGTCCTTCGAAAAGAAAACTAAAACCCTGTTTATGAAGCAAACAAAAAGAAATCCCTTTCGTTTACTGATTTTAGCGTGCACAATTTTGTGTTTTGCATTTCAGTCGAAAGCGCAATCAATTTCAGTGTCAGGTAAAATTACCGATGCTGTAACAGCAAAAGCTATTGAAGGTGCTACTATTGCTAGTGGCAATCAAAAAGTGCTTTCTGCTGCAAATGGTACCTATACTATTAAAGCAGCAAAAGGTGCAAAATTAGTGGTAACATCTGTTGGTTATCAAACCAAAACTGTTACTGTTAGTGGTGCAACCCTAGACGTTAAGTTAGACGTAGCAACAGAAAACTTAGAAGACGTTGTAGTAACAGCACTTGGTGTTAAAAAAGAAAAAAGAAGACTTGGTTATTCAACACAAGATATTAAAGGTGCAGACCTTGTTAAAGCTAGAGAAACCAACCCTATTAACGGTTTAGTAGGTAAAGTAGCTGGTTTAACAGTAGGTATTAACCAAGAAATTTTAAGAGCACCAAACTTAGTGTTACGTGGTGGTCGTGTTAATTTAATTGTTGTGGATGGTGTGCCTATCAATTCTGATACTTGGAACATTAGCCCTGATGATATCGAAAGTTACAACGTATTAAAAGGACCAGTTGCCTCTGCTCTTTATGGTTATAGAGGTCAAAATGGTGCAATTATCATTAATACTAAAAAAGGTACTAAAGATAAAAGAGGTTTTTCTGTAGAATTTAATAGTTCTACGCAAGTTCAAAGTGGTTTTATTGCACTTCCTAAAACGCAAGATTTATATGGTCCTGGTGATCACGGTTCTTATGCATTCGTTGATGGTTTAGGTGGTGGTTCAAATGACGCTGACTATGATGTTTGGGGTCCAAAATTTGAAGGTCAATTAATTCCTCAGTATGATAGTCCTGTCGATCCAGTTACTGGTAAGCGTTCTGGTACGCCTTGGATTGCACGTGGTAAAGACAACTTAAAGCGTTTTATTGAGGCTGGTGTTTTAAATACCACCAATATTGCAGTTGCTTCTTCTACCGAAAAAGCAGATTTACGTTTTTCTGTAGGTAATACGTACAATAAAGGTATTATCCCTAATACGGGTTTAAATACAACCAATATTAACTTAGCGTCTACTTTACGTTTTAATTCTAAATTAACGTTAGATGCTAATATCAATTTCAACAAACAATATTCTGATAACTTCCCAGATGTAGACTACGGTCCTAACTCTGTTATTTACAACATGACTATTTGGGGTGGTGCAGACTGGAATATTGATGACATGAAAAACTACTGGCAGCCTGGTAAAGAGGGTGTTCAGAGTATTTATGCAGAATATCAAAGATACCATAACCCATACTTTATGAGTTATGAGTGGACAAGAGGTCATTACAAAAATGATATTTATGCTTACACTAGCTTAAACTATAAAGTAAATCCTTATGTAGATTTATTTGCTAGAACTTCTGTTACTACGTATGATTTATTAAGAACAGAAAAAATGCCTTTCTCTGCTCACCCTTATGGTAGAGAAGAAAACAAAGGTGATTATAGAGAAGACAGAAGATCACTTTTTGAAAGCAACTCAGAATTTCGTGCTAATTTTAAAACACCTGTTGTAGCTAATTTCTTTAAAGCAACTGGTTTTGCAGGTGCAAACTTTAGAACTTTCAATTACAATTCTTCGTTTACTACAACCAACTATTTAAACGTACCTAACGTATATACATTTGCAAACAGCAGAAACCCAGTTATTGCTTACAACTTTGCATCTGAAATGCGCGTTAATTCATTATTATACTCTGTAGATATTGAAGGTGGTAAATATTTTAACTTAAACATTACAGGCAGAAGCGATAAATTATCTGCACTTAAAAAGGATAACAATTCATTCTTCTATCCTTCATTAAACTTAAGTACAGTATTAAACGACTATATTACTTTACCTAGTCAAGTTAATTTCTTAAAATTAAGAGCTTCATATGCTAAAGTAAGAGGTGGTGGTAGCTTTGTATCTGATTACATTGGCGCAACACCAAATAACTCATTCCCATTAGGTTATGGTCAACAGTATTCTTCTACCTATGGTGGACCAACTTTTACCTATGCCGACGTTTATTCTACAGGTATTGGTTACAACAACACTACACAAGCAGCTTTCACAAATACTTTAGTGGATGCCAACGTTCAACCAGATGATAGAACTTCATTTGAGTTTGGTGTTGAAGCAAAAGCATTTAAAAACCGTCTTGGTGTAGAAGCTTCTTTCTTCCGTTATACAGATGGTCCTCAAATTTTCTCTAAGTCTATTTCTCAAACTTCTGGTTATGCTAGTTATGTTGTTAATGGTACAAAAACACAGCGTACTGGTTGGGATTTAACGATCAATGGATCTATCATTAAATCTACCAATGGTATTTCTTGGGATGCAACGCTTAACATGGGTGCATTCAAAAACGTATACAAAGAATTACCTGCTGGTGTTTCTAACTTAAACACTTTTTATACCGTTGGTTCAAGAACTGATGAAGTATGGTTTAAGAAAATGGCAAGAACTACCGATGGACAAATTATCAATGATGCTGGTGGTCGTCCAATTTATTTACCAGTTGCTCAGTATGTTGGTAACTCAAATCCTGATTATGTTTGGGGTTTAAACAACAAACTAACGTACAAAGCATTTACTTTCAATTTCCAAGTTGATGGTAGAGTAGGTGGTGTGATGGAAGACTATGTTCGTAAAAAAACATTCCAAGGTGGTCGTCACATCGAAACTACAGAAGGTGCAATGGGAGAAGCGCGTTACCAAGATTACAAAGGTGTTAAATCTTATGTAGGTCCAGGTGTAGCAGTTGCTTCAGGTACACCAACATATGATGCGGTAACTGGTAGAATTACCAACTACAGTGCATTAACTTTTGCTCCTAATACAACTAAAACATATTTGCAAGATTATATTAGCCGTTTACATGGTAATCCAGAACCTAATATCATGAGCAAAACTTACATGAAACTTAGAGAGGTTGTGTTAACTTATGAATTACCACAAGCGCTCGTGCAAAAGTCAATCTTTAAAAAAGCAACAGTTTCTTTAGTAGCGCGTAATTTACTCTATTGGATGCCAGATTCTAAATTTAAAGATGTTGATATTGATCAGTATCCTGGTGAATCGAGTATTAATTTACAAACACCAACTACAAGATCTTATGGTATTAACATCAACTTTATATTCTAATATAGAAAATCATACATTATGAAAAAGATATTTCAAATATTTACACTCATTCTAATGATTGGATCGTTAGGAGCTTGTAAAAAATCATTCGACTCGTTAGCAGCAGATCCAAATAGGGCAACTGCTGTACCCGCTAACCTAATCTTTAACAACGTATTAGGAGGGCTTAACAAAGGTGCATTTAATGGTACACAACGTGCCAATCAGTTTTATGCTTGTAACTATGATTACTATGGTAACAACGAGTATAACTGGACTGGTTATTCATTTGGTAATTACAATACATTAAAAAATATTGTAAAAATGGAACAAGAGTCTACTAAGTCTGTTCCTTCGCCAAACCCGTATACTGCTTTAGCAAAGTTTTTAAAAGCTTATTATATTTATGATTTAACCATGAATTTAGGTGACGTTCCAGTTTCTGAAGCTTTAAAAGGTTTAGAAAACGTTACTCCTAAATATGACACTCAAAAAGATGTATTTAAAGCTATCTTAACATACTTAGAAGATGCAAATACAGAAATGGCTAGCGTGGTTACAAAAAACTACGTACTTGCTAACGATTTCTATTATGGAAATAACTTAGCTAAATGGCAAAAAGCAGTGAATGCTTTTAAATTAAGAGTGTTAATTCAGTTAAGCAATAAAGAAACAGATGCTGATTTAAATATTAAGCAAAAGTTTACTGATGTTATCAATAATCCTATTAAGTATCCTTTGTTTGCCAGCGCTGCAGATCAAATGCAGTTTGTACACAATAGCCAATACAATAAGTATTCTACCAATCCGGATAACTTTGGTTTTGATGCAACGCGTTACAACATGGCTGCTACTTACTTAAATACTTTAGTAGCGATGCAAGATCCAAGAACATTTTTTGTTGCTGAGCCTGCTGCTGCTAAAGTTGCTGCTGGTGCTGCTCCAAATACATTTGCTGCATTTAACGGTGCAAGTAGTGGTGAAGATTTAGCTACGATGAGTAAAAATGCTGGTTTAGGTCAATATTCTTTCATCAACAGAAAGCGTTATTATCAAACCTACACTGCAGAAAATACAATTGTAGTTGGTTATTCTGAAATGTGTTTTAACATTGCGGAAGCCATGAACAGAGGTTGGATTACTTCTGCAAATGCAGAAACTTGGTACCAAAATGGTATTAAAGCGTCTCTTGCTTTTTATGGTATTAAAGATGGCGTTAACGCTGTAACTTTCCAAAAGCCAGGCGGTGGTTTATTTGAATCTGTAAACTACGATGTTAACTTTTTATACGATACTTATTACAATCAAGCAGATGTAAAGTATAAAGGCAACACAGTAGATGGTCGCAATCAAATTTTATTGCAGAAGTATTTAGCGTTCTACCAAAACTCTGGTCAAGAAGCTTATTTTAACTGGAGAAGAACAAGTGTTCCAACATTTTTAGTTGGTTCTGGTTCTGGAAACAGCGGTAGAGTTGCTTTACGTTACCAATATCCTTCTGTAGAAAGAAGCATCAACAAAACAAATGTTGAAGCTGCAATTACTGCTCAGTTTGGAACATTGGATGATATCAACGGTAAAATGTGGATTATCAAATAAGGCTCATAAGTTTGGTTAAATAAAAAATGAATTGTGGCAAGCAATCGTTTATAGCGAAGTCTTTACAGGCTTCGCTTTTTTTACTATATTTAATTGCTAATTTATTTTATGATTACAGGACAAAAAGCAATTGTAGTTGGTGCCGGTATTGTTGGCTTAGCAACGGCAAGAGCCCTTTCTATCAAGGGTTTTAAGGTTACGGTAATAGATAAAACACAGGAAGCCATTGGGGCTTCCATTAGAAATTTTGGGATGCTATGGCCCGTTGGCCAACCGGATGGAGCTTTATACAGCCGCGCCAAAAGATCAAAAGAGATTTGGCTGGAATGTTTGAAAGGCATGGGCTTGTCTTATAATGCTTGTGGTAGTGTGCATTTAGCATATCATCAAGATGAATGGGATGTTTTAACTGAAATGCAATCTATTTTTTCGGATAACAATCGACCTGTTTCTTTATTAACGCCATCCGAAATTTCCGAAAAATTTAGCGGTATCAATCAACGAAAATTAATAGGTGGATTGTACAGTGACGATGAAGTTATCATCGATCCACGCGCTGGCATTAAAGGTTTACCTGCATATTTAAGTGAAACCTATGGTGTTGAGTTTATTTGGGGTACAGCCATTACGCAGGTTTCTGCATATAAAGTTGCTTCATTTGATAAAAGTTTTGAGGCAGATCTTATTTGTGTTTGCTCTGGTTCAGATTTTGAAACTTTATATCCTTCTATTTTTGCAAGTTTACCTATCACAAAAAGTCGTTTGCAAATGATGCGTTTTGTGCATGAAAATCCAAACTTCAAAATAGGCACATCGGTTTGTGGAGGCTTGTCATTACTTCATTATAAGAGTTTTGCCGTGGCTAGTTCATTACCTGTTTTAAAGGCGAGAATAGATGCTGAACTATCTGAATACGTAAAGCATGGTATTCATGTAATGGTATCACAAAATGCAAATGGTGAATTAACGGTTGGTGATACGCATGAGTATGGATTAGATTTTGATCCATTTGATAATCATTATCAAAATCAGCTCATTTTGGATTATCTTAAAAAAATGATGCATATAGATGACTGGCACATTACACAAAGTTGGAATGGGATTTATCCAACCATGAAAAATGGGGATACCGATTTATTTGTGGAAATAGAATCAGGCATTTATATTTTAAATGGCATAGGTGGGCATGGTATGACTATGTCTTTTGGTTTTGCAGAAGAAATGATCAATAAATTGTAAATTATGGTACAAAAAATTATTGCTTTATTTAAAGAAAAAGGTCACTCGTTATATGGTGGTGAAGCAGTAACTCAAATGGAGCATGCATTACAGGCTGCAACCTTTGCCAAAAAAAACAATGCTTCTGATGCTTTAATTACAGCTAGTTTGCTACATGATATTGGGCATTTATTGCATGAATTACCTGATAATGCACCAGATCATGGAGTAGATGATTTACACGAAGAATTAGCTGCTTTATTTTTAAATAAATATTTTATTCATGAAGTTGTGGAGCCTGTAAAATTGCACGTGCAAGCGAAGCGCTATTTGTGTTTTGTAGATGCTCATTATTATGACAGTTTAAGCGAACCGTCGCGTCAAAGTTTAGCATTACAAGGAGGGATTATGAACGCCGAAGAAGCCTCCGATTTTGAAAAATTCCAAAACTATAAAGAAGCCGTTTTACTTCGTACTTGGGATGATTTAGCCAAAGATCCTGCGATGCAAACAGATCCGATTGAAATGTTTGCGCCTCAAATTGCTAATTCACTAAAATAATTTTTTATGCTAATTTCTATGGTTGTTTTTGATATGGCGGGCACCACAGTGGATGAAAACAATGTGGTGTATAAAACACTGCATGCGGCTATTGTTCAGGCGGGTGTTGAAGTTACATTAGATGATGTGCTTTTACATGGCGCAGGCAAAGAAAAACTACAAGCCATTAAAGATGTTTTAGTAGCGGTGCAAGCAGCAAATGTTGATGCTACTGCTATTTACGAGCAGTTTGTTGTGCTATTAGCTAGTGCCTATGCTCATTTGGAAGTAATGCCTTGCTCAAATGCGGAAACTGTTTTTGCACTTTTAAAAAAGCAAGAAATTAAAGTTGTTTTAAATACCGGTTATAATAGAGCTACGGCCACAGATTTGCTACGTAAATTAAACTGGACAATCGGAGAAGATATTGACTTACTCGTTACTGCTTCTGATGTATCTAAAAATAGACCAGCGCCAGATATGATTGACTATGCTATACGCCATTTTAATATTCAAGACCCTGCAACTGTAGTTAAAATAGGAGATTCTGCCATTGATATTGAAGAGGGCAAAAATGCAGGTTGTGGTAAAACTTTTGGGGTTACTACTGGGGCTCAAACTAGAGATCAAATTGCAATAGCAAATCCTACAGCAGTTTTGGATGATTTATTAGAGCTCATGGACAAAATTTAACCCATTGCATAAAAAAACATTTGTAGCATCTGATTTTGGCAATCGTTTTAAATGGGGGGTAGGTATGGCCGCGCCTCAAAATGAAGGCGCTGCTTTTGAAGACGGCAAAGGACTTTCTATTTGGGATGCTTTTGCCCGCAAAAGAAATACCATCAAAGGAGGGGCCAGGCCCACTGTTGCCGCAGATTTTTACCACCGCTACAAAGACGATATTTTATTAGCCAAGGCACTTGGCTTTACTGTTTTTAGATTTTCTATTGCATGGAGTAGGTTGTTACCGGAAGGTGTTGGAAAGGTTAATAAATTAGGCATCGCCTTTTATCACAACGTTATTGATGAATGCATTGCCAATGGGTTAGAGCCCGTGGTAACTGTTTACCATTGGGATCTGCCCCATGCCCTTGAGTTACAAGGGGGCTGGGCAAGTAGAGACATGATCAAATGGTTTTCTAAATATGTGACCCTGTTAACTGAGCACTACGGTAAAAAAGTAAAGCAGTGGATTGTGATGAATGAGCCATTTGCTTTTACGGCACTTGGTTATATGTTAGGCATGCATGCGCCCGGTAAAATGGGAACCACCAATGTTTTTCCTGCCATATTTAATGCTGCTTATTGTACAGCAGAAGGTGGAAGAATTATTAGGGAATACTGCCCACACGCGGTTATTGGCACTAGTTTTTCTATATCTGAAGCAAAACCTTTTACCAATACCGATAAAGATATTGCTGCTGCTAATAGAGCCGATGCACTCCTAAACCGGTTGTTTATTGAGCCTGTTTTAGGGATGGGGTTTCCGCAAATGGATCAGTTTGATTTTTTAGATAAGTTGCATATTGGTACTACCGCTTGGCGCTTTATTGATAAATTAAAATTTGATTTTGATTATATAGGACTTCAAAATTATTTTTCGGTAACTATCAAGCATAATCCTTTGATACCCTATGTTTCAGCTTCCGAAGTGAGTGCTAAAAAAAGGGGTAAACCGCATACGGCAATAGGTTGGGAGATAGATCCTACAAGCTTTTATGATATGCTAAAAAGGTTTGGAAGTTATGAAGGCGTAAAGCAAATTATTGTAACTGAAGGTGGCGCTTGTTTTAAAGATCATTTGCATGGAGGTGTCGTAAATGATCAAGAACGAATCGATTATTTTAAGGCTTATTTAGCGGCTGTATTAAAAGCTAAAAACGAAGGCGTGCATATTGGTGGCTATTACGCCTGGACACTTACCGATAATTTTGAATGGGCTTATGGTTACAGTACAAGATTTGGTCTTGTACACACCGATTTTGAAACACAATTGCGTACCGTAAAAAATTCGGGTTATTGGTTTCGCGATTTTTTAAATGGCAAAGCTGTTTAAGCTTTCATTTTCTAGCCTATCATTTGTAGAAGGCATTAAAGCTTTTGCTTGTTCTATTACTTTTTGTACCAGCTGATAGGTACTGTATTCAAGTTTTAATGGAGTTGGGGCAGGCAGGTCATACCATTTTGCAATGTCTACAAAAAATGTAGGGTGCATTTTAGATACGACTGGAACACCTAACTGTTCTAGTGCTGCAGCATTGCATAACTGCTCGTATTGTCCTCTAATAGGAAGACACATTAATTTTTTACCTAAATATAAAGCCTCTGCAGGTGTTTCAAAGCCAGCTCCTGTGATAACGCCAGCACTTTCAATCATGCTTTTTGTAAAGCCTTCGTTTGAAATCGGCATGAACCTAATATTTTTTTCGATGGTTTCTGTTTTTACTTCTTTGGTAAATACTTCAAATCTAATACCGGGTGCTTTGTGTAATTGTGCAGTAACAACTTTTTTAGAATAATGTGACAAGTAAACGGTTACATGTCCATTATTGATTGGCGTTGCAGCAATAATGTCTGCCTTTATTACAGGGTTGTAAATACCTTTATCGTAGGCATTAAAATGAAGACCAAAATAAGTAGTTGCTGTTGCATAATTTTTTAAAATCCATTCTCCAATCCATTCCTTTTTTTGCGGGCGTGGTACGGCGCTACTTCTAAAACTTGCTTGGTGACCAAATTGAATATTTGGCTTATTTTTAAATTTACACGCAAGTGATGTTATGCATTCAAAATCGTTGATAACAATATCGTAATCCTGAACGGGTAAGGCTTTGGCTTCTTTCCAAATTCGTTTAATGGAAAACTTTTGCCACATTTTAAAATAGTTAAGGCCACCTCTGTTGCCATAAAATAAGGATACGCCTCTGCTTTTGTATTTTACTGGTAAGCTTGTTGGTAAATGGCTGTTTTCGCCACTTAAAAATACGTCTACCTGCCCGTATTGTTGTAGGTAGGGCAATAGTTCTACTGCTCTACTAATATGGCCATTGCCGGTAGCTTGTACAGCGTAAAATATTTTCATTTAGTGGGCAATTAAACTATTAAAAAATAATGCAACGTCTTTGGTAAGTACATTAAGCTCCGGAAGTTTATTTTCATGACTTAAAATAGGTACTACTTTAGCTGCTTGCTCTTTTTCGTTATATTGGTGGATATTCCACTCGCCGTTTACATATTCGAGTGACGTTAAATTTTCGATCCAATCACCACTATTCAAATACATTACGGATCCGTGCTCGTTGGTTACCATTCTTTTTTGAGGCTGGTGAATATGTCCGCAAATAACATAGTCGTAACCCTGCTCTATAGCAAGCTCTGCGGCTGTTTGTTCAAAATTACCAATCCAAGACACTGCTTTTTTAACGCCATTTTTTACCTTTTTGCTAAAGCTCATCTTTTCTTTACCCATTAATTTAAGCGCCCAGTTAATAGCGCTATTCATCATAATGAGTAAATCATATCCATGTCCACCTAGCTTTGCAATGATTTTGGCGCTTCCTTTGGTGGTAGCATCAAAAATATCGCCATGAAAAATCCAGGTTTTTTTACCATCTAGTTCTAGTACTACTTTATCGGTGAGTGTAAATCCACCCATTTCTAAATCGGTGTAACGGCGAAGGGCCTCGTCATGATTACCCGTAATATAATACACTTTGGTACCCTTGCTGAGTAAACTAAAAATTTGCTTGATTACTTGCATGTGGGCTGCAGGAAAATAATGTTTCTTAAACTGCCAGATATCAATGATATCGCCGTTTAGAACAAGTACTTTAGGGGCAACACTTTTTAAATAGGTAACAATTTCTTGTGCGTGGCAACCAAATGTGCCAAGGTGTAAATCGCTAAGTACGAGAACGTCAATGTCTCTTTTTTCCATTATGGTAGTTTGCCAAAGTAATAACTCTAATATGAACAAATCTTTACCGCTATGTTAACAAATTGTAACTTTAGATAGGTTCATTCGTATTTGCATGGCTTGTTTTGTAATATCGCGAACCACAAATTCTAATTATTTATGTCAAAGTACACCTACATACCTAGAGACTTAAGTTGGTTAAGCTTTAATGGCAGAGTGTTGCAGGAAGCCAATGACCCATCGGTTCCTTTAAAAGAGCGCATACGGTTTTTGGGTATTTTTTCTAATAACCTAGACGAATTTTTTAGAGTACGGGTTGCTACTTTAAAACGAATGATAGAATTAAAGGGAAAAGGTAAGAAGCTGGACATGCATTTGGAAGCTCATTCGCAAAGTATTTTGGATGAAATACAAACCATTGTACTTGAGCAGCAAAATGAGTTTAACCGCATTTGGAAAAACATTGTTCGTGATTTAAAAAAAGAAAATATAACGCTTGTAGATGAAAGTCATTTATCTAAAGAGCAGCAAGTTTTTGTAAAAAACTTTTTTGACACGCAGGTGCGTGGCAATGTGATACCGCTAATGGTTGAATCTATTGCGCAAATGCCTTACTTACGCGATAAGAGTATTTATTTAGGCATCGTAATGCGTAAAAAAAATAGTGCGTATAAAAGTAAATACGCATTAATTGAAGTGCCTGTATCAGTGGTAGGAAGATTTGTAGAGCTCCCTACTAAAACAGGGGGACATCAAATTATATTGTTAGAAGATATTATCAGGTTTAATTTACCAATTATATTTTCTTACTTCGATTACGATTATTTTGAGTCTGCTATTTTTAAAATAACCAAAGATGCAGAAATAGATATTGATAATGGCCTTACCAGCAATTTGATTGAAAAACTTGAAAAGGGTTTAAAAAATAGACGTAAAGGAAAGCCAGTTCGCTTTGTATATGATAGAGAAATGGATGCCGGCTTACTTGATTATTTAATTAGACGTTTACAGCTCAATCAAAAAAGCAATATCATTCCGGGCGGGCGTATTCATAATTTTAGACATTTTATGGATTTCCCAGATTTAGAAATGGAGAAAAGTATTCGTAAAGCTTCATTAACGCATCCTGATTTATTAAAAAGTTTGCGTGTGACTGATATAGTGTTAAAAAAAGATGTGATGCTGCATTTTCCTTACCACAGTTTTAATTCGGTGATAGATTTACTAAGGGAAAGTGCCATGGATCCAGATGTGCTTTCTATTAAAATTACGGCCTACCGTTTGGCACCTGCATCCAAAGTAATCAATGCACTTATCAATGCAGCACGTAATGGGAAAGAAGTAACTGTAATGCTTGAGGTAAAAGCAAGGTTTGATGAAGAGGCCAATTTAGAGTGGAAAGATGTGTTAGAGCAAGAGGGTATAACCGTACTTTTTGGTGTGCAAAATATGAAAGTGCATGCTAAGGTATGTGTGATTAAAAAGCGAGACAAATATAGAACGTTACAATATGGGTTTGTGAGTACTGGAAATTTGCATGAAAAAACAGCGCGTGTATATGGCGATCATTGCTTACTTACCAGTAACCGAAATATCATGGCCGATATTAATAAGATTTTCCAATTTTTAGAACATCCCGAAAAAGGATATGGCCCATTAGAAAGTTGTAAAACACTGGTGGTATCACCTATTTCTATGCGTCCTACGATTGTAGCTTTAATTAATCATGAAATTAAAAATGCAAAAGCTGGGAAGCCTGCGGCTATTACCATTAAATTAAATTCATTAAGTGATGTGGATTTAATTAAAAAGTTAAATGATGCAGCAGTAGCTGGTGTTACAATCAATATGATTGTACGTGGTATATTTTGTGCCTTAGTAGACCATAAAAAATTTAATGCAAAGCCAAGGGCCATTAGTATTGTAGATGAATATTTAGAACATGCTCGTGTTATGATTTTTAGTAATGGCGGTAAGCCAAAAGTGTATATTTCTAGTGCCGATTGGATGGTTCGTAACATAGACCACCGCATAGAAGCTGCCGTGCCTATTCTTGATCCAGCCATTAAGAAGGAATTACAAGATATTATCCACATTCAGTTGCAGGACAATGTTAAGGCTAGGGTTTTAGATAGTACACTATTAAATAACTATGTAACTTCAGGGTCTAGAAAAAAAGTACGCTCTCAAATAGAGACTTATTTATACCTCCAACAGAAAATGAATTCTAAAAAGTGAAGTTAGCCGCAATAGATATTGGAAGTAATGCCGCCCGTTTATTAATTAGTGAAGTTACCAAGCAGCCTAAGCAGAATCCCGTTTTTAATAAAATTAATTTAGTGCGTGTGCCACTCAGGCTTGGGTTTGACGTTTTTGAAACCGGAGAAATATCTAAGCCCAAGGTTAAAATGCTGATGGAAACCTTAAAAGCCTACAAGCATTTATTAGAAGCGTATCAAATTAAGCATCTATATGCATGTGCTACTAGTGCCATGCGGGATGCAAAAAATAGTAAAGACATAATCAGAAAAGTAAAGCTCGAAACGGGTATCGAAATTAAAGTAATATCTGGGCAAGAAGAGGCATCCTTTATTTATGAAAACCATGTAGCCGAAAATTTAGATTCGGATCACTCTTATTTATATATTGATGTGGGTGGTGGTAGTACTGAGCTTACTTTTTTTGCAAATGGAGCGCTAGTTTCTAAAGAGTCTTTTAATATTGGAACCATTCGGCTTTTAAAAAACCAGATTAAAGAAAATACCTGGGATGAGGTTAAGGAGTACGTTAAAAAGAACATTAAAAGTACCCTTCCTTCTATCGCCATTGGAAGTGGCGGAAATATTACAAAAATATTATCTATGAGTAAGCTAAAAGAGGGTAAACCCCTTAGTTTAGACCTACTTAAAGACTATTACAAAGAGCTTTCAAGCGTTTCCCTAGAGGATCGCATGAACTTATACGGCCTTAAAGAAGACCGCGCCGATGTTATTGTGCCGGCATTACTTATATATATACAGGTTATGAAATGGGCCAATATTGATGAAATATACGTTCCTAAAATAGGCCTAGTAGACGGACTCATACATCACTTGTATGAGCAGATTGGTAACATTCCGGTAACATAGAAGTAACATTGCCGTAACATTGCCGTAACATTGCCGTAACATTGCTAGGGTAATTTTGCTTCATAAAAGAAATACCCAGTGAAGCAATTATTATCTATCGTTTTTTTACTTGTTATTAGCGCCTCATTATTTGGTCAAAAATCTAGAATTGTTGGTAAGGTTACCAATAGTAGAAATGAAGCGTTAGCGAGTGTTACAGTAAAATTATCAGGTGCTGCTACTGCCATGACCAGAACAGACGTTGAAGGCCGTTTTTCTTTTGTAGTTGAGGCACAAAAAAAATACACATTATCACTTAGCTATGTTGGCTACCAAGAAAAAGTAATTGATGAAATTACCGTAATAAAAGCTGGTGACGACGAAACAGTGAATATTATCTTAAATGAGGGCGGTAAAGTTTTAACCGATGTTGCCGTAAAAGCAACCACTAGAGCAGCTACTGCAAAAGGTGAAACTGTTAATGCCCTTATTGCTTTTCAAAAAAATACCAATACGGTAGCTTCAGTAATTTCTGCAGAAGCCATCAAACGTTCTCCAGATAAAAATACCGGTGAAGTGATCAAGCGTACACCTGGTGCAAGTATCCAAGAAGGAAGATTTTTGATCATTAGAGGACTTGCTGAGCGTTACAACTTAGCTACTTTAAATGGTGTACAATTAGGTAGTACTGAGCCTGATAGAAAAGCATTCTCATTTGACTTAATCCCTGCTAACATGATTGATAACATTGTTATCAATAAAGCATTTGTACCAGAACTTCCGGGTGAGTGGGCAGGTGGTTTAATTCAGGTAAATACAAGAGATATTCCTTCTAAAAACTTTTTTAATATTCAAGTTGGTACAGGCTTTAACTCACAAGCTGTTAAAGGTACTTTCTACGAAAACAAAGGTGGTAAAACAGATTATTTAGGTATTGATGATGGTACACGTTCTTTACCTTCTACCTACACTACAAAATCTGCGTTTGATGGACTTACCAACGCCGACAAAACATACATTGGCTCTACCATGCAAAACAATTGGGCTCCAATTGCTGCTAATAAATCTAATTTAGTAAATGGTCAATTTCAAACCAGTGCTGGTTTTGTAAAAGAGTATAAAAACAATAGAAAATTAGGTGCCATTTTTGCGCTTAACTATAACAAATCTGTACGTTTAACAACGGGTACTAATAGTGGGTTTAACTTTATTGGTAATGGTAGTTTTACGCCTGATTTTAATTACACAGACAATAGATATAGTACCGACCTTTTATGGGGTGGGTTAGCTAATATTTCTTATCAGATCAACAGCAATAACAAAATTTCTGCTAAAACATTGTTTAACGTTACCTCTAACGATTTTACTACTTTAAGAACTGGTGTAGAGGGTAATGGTAACCAAAAATTAGACAGTGCGCGTGGTTATGAATATGGTTTTAAGCAAAATACTTTTTGGAACTCACAAATTAATGGTGAGCATAACATAAAGCCTAACGTACTTAAGTTTAAATGGCATGGCTCATTTACTTTGTTAGATGGATATGTACCAGATCAACGCAGATTGTACTACTTAAAAAACAATGATGTTGCCACCAATAAGTATGTAGCATTATTATCCAATACTTTATCTCAAAAAAGTGGTAACCGTTTTTACCAAAACTTAAACGATTATATCTACAGTGCTGGTGCAGACTTAGCTTATACTTTTAATGCTTTTGGTAGCAAACAAACATTAAAAGGTGGTTACTTATTCCAAGTGAAAGACCGTTTATTTGATGCTAAGCCTTTCTCAATTTATTTACCAAGAGACAATGCTGCCATTCGCGCTCAAGGACCAGAAAGCATTTTTGCGCCAAGCAATTTTGGTAGAGGTGAAGTATACAGTACTTTACTTGCTTTTGATGCGATTAAAGGAAATCTATACCGTTATTTAGCAAATACTATTTTAAATGCAGGTTACCTTCAGTTTGATAACCAGTTTAGCAATAATTTTAGATTGGTATGGGGTGTTAGAGTAGAAGATTACGACCAATTGGTAGGTAGTGTTTATAAAAATGACCCTCGTCATAACTATACAAAAGTTACCGACTTTTTACCAGGTGTTAATGCTACGCTTAAGTTAAACAATTTAACCAACTTACGTTTCTCTGCTTCTCAAACCGTGGTAAGACCAGAGTTTAGAGAGCTTGCAACTTTCCAATATTACGACTTTGATTTAAACGCTTCTGTACAAGGTTTACCTAGTATTCAGCGTACAAAAATTACCAACGTAGATTTACGTTACGAAGTATATCCTGCTTCTGGTGAGGTAATTACTTTTGGTGCATTCTACAAGTACTTTGATAAGCCAATCGAAATGATCTTCAACTTTGGTTCTGGTGGTGCAAGTACTTTTAACTTTGCAAACCCTGCAAGTGCAACTGCTTATGGCGTAGAGTTTGAAATCAGAAAGAAATTAGATTTCTCTGAAGCACTTAAAAACTTTACGGTTCAAGCCAATGGTTCATATATTAAGAGTAAAGTAAAAGACAACAACTTGATGTTAGACCGTCCACTTCAAGGACAATCTCCCTACTTAATTAACTTTAGTGCGCTATACGATTTACCATCAAAAGGAATCACTGCAACTTTATTGTACAACCAAATTGGTCGTCGTGTAACATTTGTGGGAAGTTTAGACCAGCCAGATATTTACGAATCATCACGTCCTGTATTTGATTTTCAATTAAGCAAAAAGTTTGCTAAAAACAGAGCAGAATTAAAATTAAACGTACAAGACATTTTAAATAAGACATTATATTTCTACCAAAACCCAGATGGTAATACAAATTTGGATAAAGCAAAAGATCCATTCCGTTTAAGCCGTCAAACAGGTACAAATATTGGAATCAGTTTCTCATACTCTTTATAATACTTTATAAAAATTTTTAAAAAACAATAAAATGAAAAAATCGGTTTTGTTAGCAGCAGCTTTCGTTGCATTAATTGCTACAAGTTGTAGAAAAATTGAAATGGATGGTGGTACATCAACTGTAATTACACAGCCTACTACTCCAGGTGTTCAAACTATTATCTTAAAAGGTCGTATCGACAAGGATACTGTTTTAAGAGAAGGTAACAACTACATCTTAAGTGGCCTTGTTTATATGGTTAATAACGCAACCATGACGGTTCAACCAGGTGTTACTGTAAAAGGAGACTATACTGGCGCAAACGTTGCGGCTTTAATTATTACCCGTGGTGCTAAATTAATTGCAGACGGTACGCAAGAAAAACCAATTGTATTTACTTCTAACTCACCTGTTCCACGTTCTGGTGACTGGGGTGGTATTGTATTACTTGGTAAAGCAAGTGTAAATACTGCATTCACTGGTACTGGCGGTGGTACTGGCATCTATCAAGCAGAAGGTGGTATTGATAACTCTTTTGGTGATGGTTTAGCTGGTGGTGGTGCTTCTCCTAACGATGCTGACAACTCAGGTATTTTACGTTATGTAAGAATTGAGTATGCAGGTTATGCATACCAACCCGATAAAGAACTTAATAGTTTAACAATGTGTGCTGTTGGTAGCGGAACAATCATTGATTATGTTCAGGTTACTTATGCAAAAGATGATGCGTTTGAGTGGTTTGGTGGTACTGTAAACTGTAAGCACCTTATTGCATACAAAACACAAGATGACGATTTTGATACAGATAACGGATTTAGCGGTAAAGTACAATTTGGTATCGCTTTACGTGACTCTACTATTGCTGATATCTCTCGTTCAGAAGCTTTTGAATCTGATAACGATGCAAGTGGATCTATCAATAACCCACAAACTAAAGCGGTTTTCTCAAATATGACTGTGATTGGACCAAGAGCTACTTTAGCTAACTCTGGTAACAGCTTGTATTTAACTGCTGCTCAAATTAGAAGAAACTCTGGTATCTCTATTTTTAACTCAATCTTTTTAGGCTGGCCTTCTGGTTTATTGATTGATTCTAGAAATGGTCGTACAGTAGAATTAAACGTTAACGATAGCACTGTTCGTTTCAAAAATAATATTATTGCAGGTTGTGGTCCATTATCTGGAACTGATGTTACATCTTACAACTATATCGGAACATCTACCACACCTTGGTTTAATGGTGGTGTAGATTCAGTAAAAACTTTCTTTGGTAACACTGCTTTTGGAAACAAAGTATTAACCAACGTTTCTGATTGTAAAATGATTGCTCCATTTAGCTATTCTGCTCCAGACTTTTTACCATTTGCTGGTTCAAACGGTAACCAAGATATCTTAACGGGTGCTAGCTTTACAGATCCTAAATTAACTGCTGGTTTTAATGTGGTTAAATTTAGAGGTGCATGTGACGCTGCTGGTGTAGATGCATTCTGGTGGAAAGGTTGGACTCGTTTTATTAATAACTAATCGTTTGTTCTAATTAGATTTTTATAAAGTTTGTTTACAAAAGAGGCCCCGAATTTCGGGGCCTCTTTTATTTTTTCCAGGTACGATCATATTTTACAAACAGGCTGAGCCATAAAGAGCGGGACAGTCTCATAAGGAGTGGCTGCACTGCAAAGAGTAGCACAAAAGCCGTTCCCATCCAATAAAAAATGCGGTTATCATCTATGTCAAAAGTCATGCCTATTAAAACTTTCCAGGCAACAAATGTAGATACTATAAATGCAACCGATAATGCATAGCTCATATAGCCGGTGCCGTAATAGAAGCCTACTTCAATTTCGGTGGGCTGACCACACACCGGGCAGTGTTCGTACATGTCGGTGTTGGTTTTAAATTTATAGGCTTGTTGGCTTTTAAAAATATAACCTTCTCTGCAACGGGGGCATTTGTTGGTAAGTGCAGCGGTTAAAAAGTACTTTTTTTTATTGGAAGCCATAGTAATAGCTATTTAGAGTGGCGCAAAGGTAACTTAAATGCAGAACTTAATTATTAATAGAACAACTGCCGCCACCGTAACCGCAACCTGTTTTGGTTTTAGAAGCGTAAATGCCAATTACAATCATGAGTATGCCAAATAGGGCGGGTACCCAGTCTTTAAACTGCCAGGCAATTACTAAAAACATGCCACCCATTATTAATCGGATCACGAGTACAAAGTCTATTTTTTGAAGTAAACGTATCATAGCAGTTATTTTAGAACACAAATATCGGCTTTATTACGCGCCTAAAACGTGACTTTTGTTACGCAGGCTTATATAACTATATTTGTTCTACTTAAAAGGCAAAGGCGCATGAGTATTTCAGAAATTTATGATATTTACTTGCAATATCCGAGTGTTGTAACCGATACGCGCAAACTAAAGCAGGGTGATTTTTTCTTTGCTTTAAAGGGTCCAAATTTTAATGCCAATACATTCGCGTTTAAAGCCATAGCGGCAGGTGCTGCTTATTGTTTGGTAGATGAACCGCTTACCACCATTGAGGGTTATTATGAAGGAAATAACGAAGCCCAAAAAGAAACTGCACTTGCAAAAATGATTCTAGTGGACGATGTGCTTACCACACTGCAAGAGCTTGCAGGGCATCACCGCAGCACATTTGATATTCCATTTATAGCGATTACCGGAAGCAACGGAAAAACCACCACCAAAGAGTTGGTGAATGCGGTATTGGCTTCTCATTTTAAAACCTATACCACCCAAGGGAATTTAAACAACCATATTGGCGTGCCGCTTACGATACTTAGCATCCAAAAAGATGCACAAATGGCGGTGATTGAAATGGGCGCCAATCATCAAAAAGAAATTGAAGGATACTGCGTGTATACAAGGCCTACGCATGGGATTATTACCAATTGCGGTAAAGCACACCTAGAAGGTTTTGGTGGCGAAGAAGGGGTTAAAAAAGGCAAAGGCGAACTATATAATTTTTTACGCGACCATCATGGTACTGCCTTTGTATATACTGGGTACGATTATTTAGTGGAAATGAGCGCTGGTATACAAAACATTGTGCCTTATGTAAATGGAAGCATACAAAGTAGCGAACCATTTTTAACGGTATCGGCAAGCATAGACAATAACAACACAACGGTTGCATCACAGCTAGTAGGATCGTATAACCTTCCTAATATATTATGCGTGCTTACGATTGGAAAATATTTTGGTGTGCCGCAACATAAAATGGTGGCAGCTATAGAAAATTACGCGCCATCTAATAGTAGATCGCAACTTATTACAAAGGGTACCAACACCATTATTTTAGATGCGTACAATGCCAACCCTAGTAGTATGAAAGTAGCCATCGAAAATTTTGAAAAATTAGTGGGTACTAATAAAATTGTTTTACTGGGTGCTATGATGGAACTTGGCGAACACGCTTCAGCAGAGCATTTGGCGCTACTACAACTTATTGCCAACTGTCATTTTGCACACGTGGTACTGGTTGGAAAAGATTTTGAAGCACTACAAACACAAATGTCTCAATTTATTTATTTGCAAAACGCAGTAGAAGCAAAAGCTTGGTTGGTGGAACAAAATCCAACGCATGCGCAGCTATTAATTAAAGGATCGCGTAGCATGCAAATGGAAACCGTACTTTCATAAACGCGCCATAAGCGCAACACGTATGCATAAAAAAACCACCACTAAATAAATAGTGATGGTTCTCTTTTATTTTCCTTTCCTTTCCTTTTAACGTTTGTTCTTTTTGGTAGGCATAAATATACCTGTTTTAGCTTTTTTAGATATTCCTTCCGCTGGTCCATAATGATTCATCGCACATCTAAAACCAATGGTGTTGGTACTCTGATCTTCTTCTAAATGTCTTCTTGTACCTGGGCTTAACCAATATGCAATATCATTCCAGCTACCACCTTTAACAACGTGTGACTTATCTGAGATTAGTGTATTTTCACCGTATTTATAGATTGCCTTACTAGCGTCATCACCATCTTTATAATTTACAGCGTATGCTTTTTGGTAATTACGACGATTTTTTAAAGAATCATCATTTTCGGTTCTATATATAATCCTACCCGCCTCATCTCTTTTTGAACCCGCTGCTGTATCAATTACTTGTTTAAATGTATTACCTCTGAATGGATTTAGATCATCTACGTCCATTGAATTCATTGGTTTGTATACGTCGGCAACCCACTCACTTACGTTACCGGCCATATTGTATAAACCAAAACCATTTGGTAAATAACTGTCTACGCCTGCAGGAAATGCCGCATTGTCATTTAGGCCTCCAGCTACGCCCATATAGTCACCATTTCCGCGCTTAAAGTTTGCAAGTAGCGCACCTTGGTAAGAACCTTTTTTGGTATACCTTAAATTATCGTATCCATTGTCTGGCCAAGAAAAAGTAGCTCTGTTAGAGATAAGTTCTTCTCCACGTTTGTTTTTCTTAGATTTAGATTGTGGATTATAAGCAGGTATGCTATGTGCTGCATATTCCCATTCTGCCTCAGTTGGAAGGCGATAGTCGCCAAATAAAATACCATCTTCAAAACCTACTTTTGTACGAGGTTTTCCGTCAATTGTTTTTAATGGGTTACTTTTTTTATTTGCGTCTTTACCAGGCGTTGCTTGGTATTCTCCAACTAAATAGGATTTCGTATTAAAATTATCTTGTCCAGTTCCCTTCAGTTGCTTTTGGATTTGGGTTTTAGGATCAAGATATCCGCTTTTCATCAAAGTCAATTCGTTAACACGGTCTGTACGCCAGATACAATAATCAGTAGCTTGTTTCCAGCTTACGCCAACAACTGGAAAATTATTGTATGAAGGGTGTCTTAAATAATATTCAACCATTGGCTCGTTGTATGCAAGCTCTGAACGCCAAACTAGCGTATCAGGTAATGCGCTCCAAGTAATACTATCCATATCGTTTTTAGAACGACCAGAAGAAGTACCATCTGGAAATACATTCGAAAGCCAAAATATGTATTCACGATAGTGGAGGTTTGTTACTTCGGTTTTATCTATAAAGAAAGAGTTTACAGTAACTCTTCTTTTCATATTGTTCCAATCACCCATGACGTCTTCTTGATTCTGTCCCATATCAAAAGTGCCGCCCTGAACAAACACTAGGCCAGGAGCTGCTTTTATATCTTTTGGTTTTGGAACATAGAAGTTACCATTTGATTTGTCGTTATAATTCATCCCAGTAGCCGAAGAAGTTTGGGGCTTTTTCTTAAATGGATTACATGAAACGACTGCACCTGTTAAGGTAGCTAACAAAACTAAATTGCGTAATGTTTTTGTGAACTGCATATACTTATAAATTCAATAAAAAATTGATTCTAATTTACCTCTGCGAATATATAATATTTCTGTCAACTAAAGGGGGCTGACAGGCTTCATGTTGTTACAAAAAACTTAAGATTAGGAGGCTAAAGGGTGTTTTTGACCCTATTTTATGATTTTTTTAAGGGAAAGGCCTGCCCTTGGCCATGTATCAGTAGCTTTGGCATCAAACTTTATTATAATTGTATCATGGTTAAAACCCGCCGCTATATTTGGTTGATTTTGGGCCTTTTAGGGGCTTTGGGTTTGTCCAAAACAGCCCTGGCGCAGGGGAGTATTTTTAAATCGGGCGCTTGGGGCAAAGTTGGGGTTACGGCTAGGGGCATATATAAAATTGATATGGCCGCTCTTACAAGTATGGGGCTGGTGCCATCTGGCGGTGCAGTTGCTTCAGATAAAATAAGACTTTTTGGGACTGGGGGTGCTATGTTACCGGAGGCGGTGGGTGCGCCAAGGCCAGGTGTTTTTACAGAAAACGCCTTACTTATAAACGATGGGGGTGATGGTGTATTAAGTGGGCCCGATTATATTGTTTTTTATGCACCTGGTCCACACCGCTGGAATTATGATAGTAGTACTGCAAGTTTTTTTTACACGCATAATTTATACTCAGATACTGCCTTTTATTTTATGAATGTAGATGGTGGTTTAGGTGGAAGTGTTACGGGTGTTGCTAAACGTATTGGTGTTGGCAATGCCCCGTATGTTAATGCTAATGCGGGTTTGCGCGTTACTCGTTTTACCGATAACTGGGTGTATGAAAAAGACAATACCAATTTATTAGCCTCCGGAAAACTTTGGTTGGGCGATGGATTTAGTTCCGCTTTTGGTGGAACAAATACGCGAACTTATAGTATAGATGTGCCCGGCATAGTAAGTGCCGATAGTATTACTTTAAAAGTGTATGCTGCAGCACGCAGCATTGGTGTGCCTGCAAATTTTGCGGTACGTGTAAATAATAATTTGGTTCAAAACATTACACTTCCGGCAGTGAGTGGTGGCTTTTTAGATACCTATGCTAGTTATATAATTGCCCAATCAAAATTTGTAGGGAGCTCGAGTCCTTTGCAATTGAATGTATTTTTTAGTGCGGGTGTAGGCGCAGGCATTGGTGCCGAAGGTTTTTTAGATAAAATAGAATGCACGGCTACAAAGGCGCTGAGTATGAGTAGTGCCTCAAATGGCATAGGGGGTGGCGGAATACCCGGCGGCGGCGTTGGCGGCCCTTTGTTTTTTAGAAGTGCTGCTAGTATTTTGGTTGTGCCCGCTGCGTTTGTTTTAAACGCTGGTGGCGTTACAAATTTTGCAAATACAACGGTGCTGGATGTAACAGATTTTGCTACGCCTAAAAAAATGGAAGGAAGTTTTAGTACTGGCACTTCGTCCGATTTTGTTTTTAATAACGATGCAAGTTTTGCGCACGAGTATGTAGCGTTTACGCCGTCACAAATTTTAACACCTGCATTATTTTCGGCGGCGCCCAATAATAATCTGCAACAATTAGCACTGGATACTACGGCTAATTATTTAATTATTACGCACCCAAATTTATTAGTGGCGGCTAATAAATTAGCAGCGTTTCATGCATCACAAAAGGCTGGCATCAAACCACTGGTGCTCACTACAACGCAGTTTTACCAAGCATTTGGGAGTGGATCGCCAGATCCTACGGCTATTAGAGATGGGATTGCGAATTTTGCGAGGGCCTATGGAAGTTTGAGTGGAGGCGGCGCGGGAGTTGTTGGATCTGCGCAAAAGCAGTTTTATGTTTTACTACTTGGCGCGTCTAGCTACGATTATAAAAACCGCATGAATGGTAATGTAAATTTGGTTCCGGGTTATCAGTCAAGTGCATCACTAGATCCTTTAAGCAGCTATACATCTGATGATTATTTTGCGCTGCTGGACAGCAGCGCAAACATCAACATTGAGCCACTGCTCACAAATATTAATGCAACAAATACACAAGTAAACGTAGGGCGTATTCCTGCAAAAAATGTGAGCGAGGCTAACACGGTTATTGATAAAATTATTTTGTACCACAGTACCCAAAGCCAGGGCCCATGGCGCTTACAGCAGCGTTTTATTGCCGACGATAAAGATTTTAATTTGCATGTTCAAGATGCCGAAGCAGTGTCTGGTGCGGCACAAAAGGTGAACCCATTATTTAACCAGCAAAAAATGTATTTAGATGCGTACCCGCTTGTGAGTGGGAGTGGAGGGGGTAGGTATCCGGCTGTAAATGAAGCACTCGTTAATGCATTTAATAGTGGATCACTCGTAATTAATTATAGTGGCCACGGCAATTATTTACGCCTTGCCGACGAAGCCATTTTTAGCAGTACCGAAATTCCATTAATTAATAACCCAAGTAAATTACCACTTGTAATTACGGCTAGTTGTGATTTTTATCCGTACGACGATCCTACAAAAAGTTCGTTGGGACAACAGTTGTTGTTTGGTGCAAACGCTAGTGTTGTTGGCGGAGGTGTTGGCGCCGCTGCAAGCGGCGCCATAGCGTTACTTACTACGCCGCGTTTAGTATTTGCCTACAGCAATAAAATTATCAACGAAAATTATTTTGTTGCAGCGCATAAACCGGATGCAAATACGGGGTTACTTCCTACACTTGGCGAGGCGGTTAAAAACGCTAAAAACCTTACGGTGCAACAGTCTCGAGATTTTGTAAATACTAGAAAATTTGCATTACTAGGCGATCCTGCCATGCGCCTTGCATACCCTTCTAGTAACATTATTTTAGATAGTGTAAACAGTAAAACTATCGGCGCAAATGATACGCTTGTGTCTGGTAAGCTTTATACCTTTAAGGGTAGCGTTATGGCGCCGCTGCGCGGCGCCATAACGGGCAATAACATCAACACCTCATTTAACGGCACATTATACTTTACACTCTACGACAAACAAATTACGCGCACCACATTACAAAATGACCCGGCTACGCCAGCCGCAAACTATTATGCGCAAGAAAATATTTTGTATGCTGGGCAAGTGAGCGTAGCGAACGGGAAGTTTAAAGTTTCATTTGTGCTTCCTTTAGATATTAGTTATGCGCCTGGTAAAGCAAAAATTAGTATGTATGCGCAGCAAACCATTAACCCAACACTCATAGCGCAAACTTTACCTGATGCAGCAGGGGTAGACACTAGTTTTTATACTATGGGTAGCGGCGCTACCATAACAGATAAAGCGGGTCCTATCATTGAGCTTTTTTTAAATGACACTAATTTTAAAAATGGCGGACTCACGCATTCAGATCCGGTGTTACTTATAAATCTGCAAGATGTTTCCGGTATCAATACTTCTAGCAGTGCTATTGGGCATGATATTATTGTAACGCTCGATAATAATCCGGCCACCACGCGAACGCTCAACTCGTTTTATCAGGCCAATATCAATACTTACGAGTACGGTACAGTTAGGTATCAACTTCCTACTTTATTGCCTGGGCCACATACTTTAAAAGTAAGGGCATGGGATAATGTCAATAATTCAAACACCCGAACTTTAGGGTTTACGGTGGCCGTAACAGCTGGGATAAGCGGCGCAACAGCTGGCACCACAGGCACAAGCGACATGTCCCCACTGGTTATAGACAAGGTTATCAACTTTCCTAACCCGTTTACGGATCAAACAAGTTTTTCGTTTGAACACAATTTTCCGGGGCAAAACATAGCCGTAAACCTGAGTATTTATACCCAAAATGGCAAGCTGGTCAAACAAATTAATAAAACCGTTAATACAAGTGGCACCCGTATTGTGCAAATTACCTGGGACGGCAAAGACGCGTCTGGTTCTAAAATTGCAAGAAATGTTTATATTTACAAAATACAAATAAGTGCCGCCGGTACCCATTATGAAAGCTCCGGAAAGCTTATTTGTTTGTAACCTCCTTTTGTACCAAATGTTTTGAATGATTTAAATTTTACTTTAAATTTTTTACTGGTTTCTAACAAAACATTTAACTATGTCTACATCTCACGCAATGTATAAAACGCAATGCAAATTGCCATTAACTGCGGCAATCAAAAATGCTGTCAAACTTTTTTGCGCAGCCATCGCAACAATCACCATTAGCACAACAGCAATTGCACAAGCCGATTCAATCAACATTGTGTCTACGGCGGTTCCATTTTTGCGTATTTCTCCGGACGCGCGCGCAGGTGGTATGGGCGATGTGGCCATTGCAACTTCTCCAGATGCCAACGCTTCTTTTTGGAATATTTCAAAAGTTAATTTCGCAAAAAAGCGCAGTGCCATTGCTGTTAACTATACACCATGGCTTAAAGATTTAGGTTTAACAGATGTTTATTTAGCAACGGTTGCGGGCTATCATCAATTAGATGACAAGCAGGCCGTTACAGGATCACTTCGTTTTTTTAGTTTAGGAAATATTCAGTTAACAGATTATTCTGGTAACTTATTAAACTCTGTAAAACCTTCGGAGTTTGCCATAGACGCGGGTTACACACGTATGATCAACGATAAAATGAGTGTGGGTGTAGCGCTTAGGTATATTAATTCACGCCTTGTTGTGGGTGATGTAGGAACGGGGGTTTTATACAAAGCGGGTAACGCAGTTGCTGCAGACGTTTCTGTATTTCACGACGGTACCGACGAAGGAGAAGGTTTACGCTGGGGTGTGGTGCTTTCTAATTTGGGAACAAAAATTGGGTACACCAACGATGCAAAAAATAAAGATTTTATTCCTGCAAACTTTGGCGCAGGGGTTTCTTATACTAAAGATGTAGACGCTAGTAACAAAATTACTTTTGCATTAGACATGAACAAACTACTTGTACCTGCAGCTCCCTCTGCAACGGGTGTTTACAGTGTAGACTCTGCCAACTTATCTAGTTACCGCACAGGTGGCGTAGTTTCTAGTTGGTTAAAATCTTTTAGTGATGGCACAGGTGTTGGAAAATCTATGCAAATATCTGTGGGTGCCGAGTATGCTTATAACGAACAATTTTTTGTACGCGCTGGATATTTTTATGAAAATAAAAACCGCGGCAATAGAAAATATGCAACGGTAGGCGCGGGCTTCAAGCTAGACTTTATGGATATCAATTTATCGTACCTCGTGCCTTCAGGTGCAGGCGTTACGCGTAATCCATTATCTAATACGATGCGTTTAGGCGTGTCTTTTAAACTTGGTGAATAAGACAAACGGCGTGAGCCACTAGGCCCTCTTGGCGGCCAACAAAACCCATTGTTTCGGTGGTGGTTGCTTTAATAGAAACATCTTTTATTCCTATACCTAAAATACCTGCAATGGTTTCTTGCATGGTGGTAACGTAAGGTTTAATTTTTGGCGCTTCTAAACAAAGTGACGCGTCTATATTTCCAATCGCATATCCTTCGGCCTCAATAAGTGCGCGTGTTTTAGCAAGTAAAATTTTGCTATCAATATTTTTAAACTCAGACGAAGTGTCTGGAAAATGAACACCAATATCTCCAAGGCATGCAGCCCCTAAAAGTGCATCGCAAATAGCGTGTAATAATACATCGGCATCCGAGTGGCCCAGGGCGCCTTTATGGTGCGGGATGTTAACGCCACCAATAACCAAATCTCTTCCTTCTACTAGTTGGTGAAAATCAATGCCGTAGCCAATGCGTAGTTTCATGTATTTCAAATTGTGTTTCAAAGTTACGTTTTTATATCTTTACCGGGTATGAAGCAGCAGCCTGTTATTGCCGTTATTGGACTTGGATATGTGGGACTCCCGCTGGCTACTGCGTTTAGTGCTAAGTACCGGGTTATTGGATACGATATAAATGAGGAGAGAATACAGCAGTTAAATAGTGGTTTCGATGCAACGCATGAAGTGTCGCCGGATGTTTTGAAAAAGGCCATGAGCGCCATAAATAGCAAAGTAGGTTTAACCCTCACGCACAATAGCAATGATCTGGCCGTCGCCAATATTTTTATTGTAACCGTACCCACACCACTTACACCAAACAATTTACCTGATTTAAGTTTTTTAACCGCTGCTAGTGAACTAGTAGGAAAACATATAAAGCCCGGAGGCATTGTGGTGTATGAATCTACAGTCTATCCAGGTTGTACCGAGGAGGTTTGTGTGCCGGTGTTGCAAGAGCATAGTGGGCTTGTATATAATCAGGATTTTTTTGTGGGCTATTCGCCAGAACGCATTAATCCTGGCGATACACAACGTCCATTACAGTCTATTATTAAAGTCGTTTCTGGAAGTATACCAGCTGTTGCAAATGAGCTTGCAAGTTTATATGGGTCCATTATTACGGCGGGTGTATTTGCTGCATCTAGTATTAAAGTGGCCGAAGCAGCAAAAGCAATCGAAAATGCACAGCGCGACGTAAATATTTCGTTTATGAATGAGCTGGCATTACTTTTTGATGCTTTGCAAATTGATACGCAAGAAGTACTTGCAGCGGCGCGCACCAAATGGAATTTTTTACCCTATAGCCCTGGGCTAGTGGGTGGGCATTGTATTAGTGTTGATCCACATTACCTTGCGTTTAAAGCAAAAGCAGTTGGGTATGAGCCGCATGTTATTTTATCTGGAAGGGCTGTTAATGAAAAAATGGGTGTTTTTGTTGCACAAAAAATTATTACTGCACTCGCTACAGAATATAATGGAAACATAGCGCACAAAACAGTGTTAATAGCTGGCCTTGCATTTAAAGAAAACTGCCCCGATACCCGCAATACCAAAGTAATTGATATTTATACAACCCTTGCTGCTACTGGGTTACAAGTGAGTGTGTATGATCCGGTGGTGGACGCTGCCATGGTGCAAAAAACCTATGATATTTCGTTAATGTCAATTGATCAGTTAGCTTCTAATTACGACGCCATTATTTTAGCTGTCCCTCACGAGCAAATAATTAATTCTATCAATTTTGAATCTTATAAAAACGCAGGTTCCTTTATCTACGATGTTAAAGGAGTACTACCCAAAGCCATTGTAGACGGAAGGCTTTAGTTAAATTACACCAAAACCCCGCTTTTTTAAGGTTTTGAGTCAAATTTTTAATCAATAAATGATATAAAAATATAATAAGATTTTTCGCCGGTTTTTAATTGACTTTCACTGAATTAGCTTTATATTTGCATCAGTTGTGTTAAGGGCGTTATTTTTACCCCCCCAATACCCTTAATCAACTTAAAATCAATCAGTTACGTGTAAAAAAATTGACCTATCCCCCTAGTTAAAAACACTACCGAGGATGGGTATTTTATTTTAAGCGCTAAACGATTAACAATTTACTTGGTCTAAGGCAGCGGTAAGCTGTTAGTTGGCATCTGCTATCTGTGACTGAGAATGGCGGAGCCTTGCACTAGACGCAACAGTCGCCATAAACCAACCAACTAAATTCAATAACACCCAACCCAAAATTTTTTAACCCAACCTTTTTCATGCAAATACAACAACTCATAAAAAAAGCAGGTTTCATTATTCTAACCATTATGTTAGTTGCCACAACAGCAACTGCACAGGATTTATTTAAAGGCAATAATCTAGCAAACATTAAAGTAGACCAATTAGCAGATGCAGATATTGCCAAATTAAAAGCGCAATTGTCGTCTCAAGGTTTGACAATAGACCAGGCCGAGCCTATGGCTATTGCAAAAGGTATGAGTGCCGCCGAGTTTGCAAAACTTAAAGCGCGTATGGGCGCCACAGCAAACGCAGCAGGGGCAAAAAAAACAAAAGCACCAGAAGCGCGTTCAGCAAACGAAACGGATACAGCAGACACAGAAAAGTATACCGAAAAACTACCTAAGCCACTTATCAATCCACTCATTTTTGGATCGGAACTTTACAACAGTGTGGCGCCAAGTTTTGAACCTAATATGTCACTGGCTACACCGCTCAATTATGTGTTAGGCCCTAACGATCAAATTGCAGTGAGTGTATATGGGGTGCAAGAATATAGTGGCGATTTACTGGTAAGTCCAGAAGGAAACATCAGTGTCCCTAACGTTGGCCTTATTAGAGTTGCAGGATTAACCATCGAAGATGCAACTCAAAAAATTAAAAACACAATGGGTGCATCGGTATATTCTTACCTGCGCAGTGGTGGAAGTAAAATTTCTGTAACGCTTAGTAAAATACGCACCATTAAAGTAACTATTATTGGTGCTAACCGCCCAGCTACTTATAGGCTGTCAAGTTTAGCAACAGTATTTAACGCATTGTATGTGAGTGGGGGTCCAACAGCGTTTGGATCTTTTAGAGAAATTGAATTACTACGCGACAACAAACTATTTAAAAAAATAGATTTGTACCGCATGCTTTTAAACGGTGATCAATCTGATAACATAGGATTAAAAGACAATGACGTTATCAGAATTCCGAGTTACAAAACAAGGGTATCTATGGATGGCCAGGTAAAACGCCCAGGCATTTTTGAAGTATTACCAAACGAAAACTTCGCTAACATTTTAGCGTTTGCTTCAGGCTTTACAGATACTGCCTACCAAGCTAGCGTTAAGGTATTTGCACAAACAAACAAGGAAAGACAAATTAAAGATTTACAACAATCTCAATACGATACCTACCAACCTCAAATTGGAGACGTATTTGTAGTAAGCAAATTATTAAACCGTTTTAGCAACCGCGTAAAAATTGAGGGTGCAGTATATAGGCCCGATGTATTTGAACTAACACCCAATTTAAAAGTTGGCGACCTTATCCGAAAGGCAGATGGCTTAACTGAAGACGCATACACCGGTCGTGCACAAATTAACCGTTTACAAGAAGATCTTACGCGCTCTGTAGTAAGTTTTGATGTGGCCAAGGCGCTCAATAATGATGCAGCAAATAATATAGAATTACGAAGAGAAGATGAAGTAGTTATAACTTCTAAACAAGACCTTAAAGATTCTTCAAACGTTTATATTCAAGGAGAAATACGTAAGCCTGGTACTTTTGATTTTGTAGAAGGCATTACCTTAAAAGATCTTATACTAAAGGCAGGCGGTTTTACAGACGCTGCTTATAAAAGTATTGAAATTGCTCGTTTAATTAAACGTGACAGTATCGAGCAAAAAGATTTTAGAGCTGCAGAAATTATTAGTACCGAAGTGGATGGTGATATTAGCACTGCAGCAGCAAGTATTAAGCTTACTCCTTTTGATGTTATTACCGTTAAAAGAAAAGCAGGGTATACAGTACCAGAATCTGTAAAGATTTTCGGACAAGTACAGTACCCTGGCCCTTATGCATTAAGTTCCCGAAACGAACGCGTAAGTGCAATTTTAAAGCGTGCAGGTGGTTATACGCCAGATGCTTACATTGAGGGCGCATATTTAGTGCACAATAAAACCGCCGAAGAAAAAAAGAAAGAAGAAGAAGCGATAGCGCGTTCAAAAAAAATAGTAAAGGATTCTAGTGGTATTGAGGAGTTGGAAAAAGAAAAAACCGTCACGTTTATTAAAGTGCCTTTAAACCTAACAGGGATATTAAAAAACCCAGGATCTGAAGAAGACATTGTTTTAAAAGTAGGGGACGAAATTTTTATTCCTAAATACGACGGACAAATTAAAGTAGGTGGAGCGGTATTATTAACCACCCAAGTACCGTATAGTAAAAACAATAGTTTTGATAATTATATTACCGCTGCGGGTGGTTACAGTGCCGATGCTATTAAACGCAAAGCTTACATTGTATATGCAAATGGTGAAGCTGCTAGGTCTAGTACGTTTTTGTTTTTTACGTTTAGACCCAAAGTAAAAGCTGGTGCCGAAATTGTAGTGCCTAAAAAGGCCGAAGGTAAAAAGGTAAGTACTGGTGAGCTAATTGGTATTAGTAGTTCTATTGCCAGCCTTGCTGGTTTAATTATAGCCCTGTTAAGATTATAAATAATCCCTCATGCAACAAAATAATAACGACATACAGCATATAGTAGAGGATGAAATTTCTTTAAAAGAACTCATCTTTAAATTACAAGAATGGTACCGCTTTTTATTGTCTAAATGGATAGTGCTTGTGTTAGCTGCTATTATTGGCGGCGCTATTGGTGTGGGCTATGCTTTTACACAAAAACCAGAATATACCGCTAGTTTAAGTTTTGCTTTAGAAGACGAAAAGTCTGGAGGTGGAGGATTATCTGGAGCATTAGGCCTAGCCAGTAGTTTAGGAATCGATTTAGGTACTAGTGCTGGTGGTGCATTTAGTGGTGCTAATTTAATAGAGCTTATGAAAAGCCGTAAAATAGTAGAAAAGGCTTTACTTAACCCTATTAGCATTAATGGAAAAACACAAAGCCTAGCTCAGTACTTTATTAATTTTAGCGAGCTCAATAAAGAATGGTCTGACAACCCAGCATTAAAAAATATTGTATTTGAAGTAGACGCCAACAGGTCAAAATTCACTTTACAACAAGATAGTATTTTAGGAAATTTATACGCATCTATTGCAGGCGCTAACGGACTTTTAAGTGTTGCGCAAAAAGATAAAAAAGTATCTATCATTAGCATTGAGGTAAAAAGCACCAACGAGCTTTTTAGCAAGGCATTTACCGAAAGCATTGCGCAAGAAGTATCTAGTTACTACATAGAAATTAAAAGTAAAAAGGCCAAACAAAACGTAGAAATTTTACAACACCAAACAGATAGCATTAGAGCCGAGCTTAATGGTGCAATAGTTGGTGTTGCCGCTGCCGCCGATAATACATTTGGGTTAAACCCTGCCATGATGGTGCGTAAAGCACCTGGTACACGCAGACAGGTAGACGTTCAGGCCAATACTGCTATATTAACACAGCTGGTAACCAATTTAGAAATGGCAAAAGTGAGCCTTCGTAAAGAAACGCCACTTATTCAGGTAATTGATAAACCTATACTGCCCCTTAAAAAAGATAAAGTAGGCAAATTAAAATCGTTACTACTAGGAGGCTTTTTAGCTGGGTTTTTAACAGCACTTGTACTCGTATTTAAAAAATTGTTTGCTAACATTTTGGCCAACTAATAATAATTACATTCATTAATAGCCCCCACTATAATGGTTTCATCTAAAAAAAGTTTTATGCTTACCAAAATAAATATTGTTCCTCGCTGGATCATATTTGCTATTGACCTTGGGGTTACTACAATTGCATTACTGCTTGCTTTTATTGTAAAGCAAAATTTAACACTAGTGGGTGTTAATTGGGAAAACCTACTTATTACAATAGCTATTATGCTTATTGTAAATGCGTTTGTATTTACAAGCATTAAAACCTATGCGGGTATTGTGCGTTATACGGGTATGCAAGATGCGCTCCGTATTGCAGTATCAATACTTGTGTCTAGTGTAGTTTTATATTTATTATCCATTATTAGTAGTCCAATTCAAAGCAACTTGGTACTTAACAATGTGGTCATTATTGTTTATGCTACGTTTAGCTTTTTAGCACTGTTAACCTACAGGGTAGGCATTAAGTTTGGTTTTTCTTATTTGCGTTCTTATAAAATGAAACGTAAAACGGTGGTTATTTTTGGGGCTGGCGAAGCGGGTGTGGCTACCAAAAGAGTCCTAGAACATGATGGACAAAATCATATTAGCATATTAGCCTTTATAGACGATGACCGTAAAAAAACAAAAAAAGCACTTGATGGAGTGCGCATTATATCCTTTAACGACCTTGCTGCTTTAGCGCAAGAAGAATCTATCGACGAGCTTATTATAGCTTCATTTACCATTACCGCAAAACGCAAAAATGAACTCGTAGATTTTTGTTTAAATCACGATATTAAGGTGCTAGTAGTTCCACCATATAGCAACTGGACCGAGGGTAGTTTTTCTAGCCGTCAACTACGTTCTATCAATATTGAGGAATTATTAGAGCGTGATGCTATTCATATTAACAACAACCAAATTCGTACTCAAATAAAGGGGAAGCGCGTTTTAGTAACAGGGGCTGCCGGATCTATAGGGTCAGAAATTGTGAGGCAGCTCATGCATTATAACCCAGAGCTTATTGTGCTTTGTGATCAAGCCGAAACGCCTTTACATAATTTAGAACTAGAAATACAAGAAATGGGTAAATCTGTTAATTGTATTTCATACCTGGCTAACATTACCAATGAGGCACGCATGCGCCAACTGTTTACCAGTTTTAAACCGCATTATGTGTATCACGCTGCTGCCTATAAACATGTACCTATGATGGAGCTTTGCCCTACCGAGGCGGTTCGTAACAATGCAGTAGGTACACAACTTATTGCAAATTTAGCCAACGAATACGGCGTAGAGCGCTTTGTTATGGTTAGTACCGATAAGGCTGTTAACCCTACCAATGTAATGGGTGCTAGTAAACGCCTTGCCGAAATTTATGTGCAAGGTTTAAGTAAGCAAAATACTAGCACTAAATATATTACTACTCGTTTTGGTAATGTACTTGGTTCTAACGGATCTGTTATTAATAGGTTTAAACAACAAATAGAAAGGGGTGGACCTGTTACCGTTACCCATCCAAATATTACCCGCTATTTTATGACCATTCCGGAGGCTTGCCAACTGGTACTCGAAGCAGGTAGCATGGGTAATGGTGGTGAAATATTTGTGTTTGATATGGGGCAACCTGTTGCCATTGCCGACCTTGCTAAAAAAATGATACGTTTATATGGCCTTATCCCAAATATTGATATTGATATTGTGTATAGTGGCCTCCGCCCTGGCGAAAAGCTTTACGAAGAGCTTTTAAACGATGGCGAAAATACGGGTAATACCTACCACGATAAAATTATGATTGCTAAAGTGCGTGAGGTTGAATTTGTTGAAGTGTCTAAACATTTTAATGAACTCGTTACACTAGTAAGTTCCGAAGAAAGTGACATGTACCTGGTTGCTAAAATGAAAGAAATGATACCTGAGTTTGTGAGCAACAATAGTGTATTTGAGAAGCTTGATATGGGTGGGAAAGTAGTTGAAATGGATTAGTGTGGTCCACACTAATATAGAGTATTTACTGATAAACATAAATCATTAATAAGCTGAAAATCAAGCACTTTATATGTTTGATTTTTAATTTATAGGTTACTGAAAAAGATATAAAAATAGGTTAAATGTGCGCAGTTTTGTGCGTATTATTTCAGAAAATAACATAGAAAAATGAAACCAAAAGCAATTATAGTAAGTGGATATTTTAATCCAATTCACAAAGGTCATATTGAATATTTTCAAAATGCAAAATCAAATGGAGATAAACTGTTTGTGATTGTAAATAGTGATTTCCAAAGAGCATTAAAAGGCTCTAAAGAATTTCAGGATGAAAATGAAAGGGTGTTTATAGTTGAAAATCTAAGGTTAGTTGATAAATGTTTTTTATCAATTGACAAAGATAGAACAGTGGTTGAATCCATTAAAATGATATATAATGATTTTGGTAATGAATATCAACTTGCATTTGCAAATGGAGGAGATCAGAACAATGACACAATTCCCGAAAAACCTATTTGTGAAGAATTAGGAATTGATTTGATTGATGGTTTGGGAGGAAAGATTCAATCATCTTCTTGGCTATTGAATAAATAAATCTAGAATGAAAATAGCAGTAGTAGGCACGGGCTATGTTGGATTAGTAACTGGAACTTGTTTTGCAGAGTCTGGTAACAAAGTTACTTGCGTGGATATTGATAAAGCGAAGGTCGACAAACTAGCCAGTGGTCAAATTACTATTTACGAACCAGGATTAGAGAAAATATTTTTAAGAAATATTAAAGAGAGTCGTTTAAAATTCACGACTCAATTAGCTGAAGCTGTTGAGAATGCAGAGATTATATTTTTAGCTTTGCCA
>Ga0209297_1000015_pt1 | contig 196540 bp, 232 predicted proteins | sample S_130805_MF_Meta_FD_187322 | JGI IMG/M metagenome (GOLD analysis project Ga0209297, IMG submission 187322) | Freshwater microbial communities from Lake Simoncouche, Canada to study carbon cycling - S_130805_MF_MetaG (SPAdes) (version 2) | ecosystem: Environmental > Aquatic > Freshwater > Lake ...
AGAGCTCATCGTTTTAGGAGCATCTATAATTTTTTTAATAAATAATTTCATATTATAATTCCATTCTTTCTTCTATATTCATCTTTTAGCCTAATTATTTCTTGCTTGTGTTGCATTCCCACCGTAAAGAACCAGTGTTCTGGTTTTGTGAAATGAAAAAATATCATTTCTACTTCATTCTTAGCTGGATCTGGAAATTTATTACGCCAATGATATTGGTCTTCCCCATAATACACCGCAGCTTGATTGGGTTCAAGGATCAATTCTTTTCCTTCAACATATATAGGCCATTGGGTCTTATAGGACATACACATATCAATGGTAAATGTGCAGGCATTGTCGTCTATGTGGTGCGGTAGATTCGCCCTAAATCCCTTATAGGATACCCATAAAGTATAGCTAGATTGGATATCTTCTCCAAAAATATTGCGAGCCTTTGGCAATAAAGTTTTTGCGGCGTCTTCCAGGATAGGATAACCCATATCTTTATCTAGAGTATTTACATGATGCCTACCTAAAATTGGTTCATATGATAAAATATTATTATCTTTAATATCTGATAATGAATTTTTTAAATAAGAAAAATATTCTGGGCTAAAAACTTCATCCATAATAAAAGCTTCTGGACGTAGATTTAAAGTTCTTCCAGTTTTGTTATCAAAATATGTTTCCATAATATTTTTATTTTTCTTGTGGCATTGGTGTAGAGGAAATAATTATTTCTTTATTTTCGTCCTGCATTGTAGTATTGATTATAAATGTACTGATTATCCATTTGTCATCAGAAATTGGAACACAACCTTGATGTGGGTGAGTCCAGTGGGCTGGGAATAAAGATATAGATCCAGCTTTAGCTGGAACCATTACACTGTGTTCACGAAAATATGTTTCTCCACCTATTTCTACATCATTTAGATAAATAACTGCACCTAGGACGCGATCACGAGCACCGTCATGGCCCATTCCACCATCTATATGCTCTCGATAAAATCCAATACCTCTTTTATATTCTTGAACTCTAAATCCAGTATCTCGTATATTATCCCATTCCCATAGGGACTTAAATTGTTCTCGATAATATTCTATACATTGAAAAAGATTTTGCACAATAGCTTGTTCGTATATACTAAGGGGATTAAGAGGAACATTGTTCGCTAGTAAATTATCACAAGACAAACCAGTGTCCATGCTATTTTTTACAGACGGATTAATGCCACCTAGAGTAGGACCAGGAGAAAATAATTGAGAGTAATACTTCTTAAATTGACTTATGGAATCAGAGCATATTGATTTATCAATAATATTTTCTGCCACCATTATTGCGCCACTTTTTCCAGCAGGCCAATAAAAATTAGTATTACTCATCAAATTCTCCAAATTTTAAAGTGTTAAAAAAGTTTCATATACATCTAAAACATCACGAAGATGACGTTCCATACTATTCTTCCATGTATCTGAATTAGATAATGGAGTCCATAAAAATTTTCCATCAACTAATTCTAGTGTCTCTGGATTTATCCCCGCAGTTATTGCGGCAGTATAAAGTTCTAGTTCTAAATTTTTTCTAGCAGATTGTTTGATTAATCTTTTTTGATTTTCTGATAATATGAGTTCCATTATATCTCCCTGTTATTTTGATCTAAAAATTTTTTGAAAGAATGATTTATTTTCAGTTTCTATAGAATTATCTACTTCACGCTGCATTTTTTTATATTTACTCTTTTGATTACGTGGCATGAACGGCCCACCAAATCCTCTATGATTCAACATATGATAAGTTGATTCATCGCCCCAAAGTATTTCTGTCGATTTACTTCTTTCAAAAGGAATAACGTGCCAGATAGGTCTACCTATTTCTAACTCAAAAGGTTGATCAGTTAATATATTCATGACCATATTTGCATGATGATAGTAATCAGTATGGACTATGGCTGGCAACATTGTATAATTTGGATTTGGATCCCAAAGTGGAGGAAGAAAAAGACATGACCATCCTGGGGCTGTTTTAATTAACCAGGGATTTATAACTTTAATATAGTTAGCTTTTTCTATTTTTCTCACTTTTGTAACAGGACACTCTCCTGTCTGCCCATAGTTAAAGCCCTCTATGCCAAAGTCGCCCCTATTATGTGCTAGATCAAATTGAGTTTCCCAGCGAGTACGATCCAATGATGGCCTAAACATTAACTTAGCCCACAAAGGTATTGTAAATCCTACTGAAAGATAATCTGATGTACCAGAGCAGCGCTTTAAACTTCCCTCCTCACCACTCAAGGCTTTCCACCAATCCGGCCAATTGCCAAGATTTTCATAAGGAATGCATGAGTCATCCATGAGAAGTGCTGACTCGGGGGTTAACAGTACTTGACCTTTTTTTAATTTTGGAATATCATTAAAAGTTTTTGCACTAACTATTTGCAACTTCTGCGAGCGCTTCTGCATGATCTACCAATCTTTGTGTAACTAATTGTTTAGTAAAATTCGTTGTATATTCTAACACATCTTTGCGTGAATTGTATGCGTCAAGTTGAATTGAAGCCATTTGCGGATTAAGAACACCTTGCCCTTGAGCAACATGCCATAAGTGCGCTGCTCCAAAAAGTTCATAATTAGTAGATGGAATATCGGAAATTTCAGGACCACGAACATTCCATAATTGAAGCAGATGTTGCAAAAGTTCTGGCCGATCTGCTTTTTGCTGGGCTTTCCACATTTCTGTATCATTTCTATCTGAAACATAATGAAGGGAAATCATACAGAGAATATTATTCATCATCGAGTCCATAATTCGATGATACTCTTTAATTCCATATGTACGATTTTTCTCAAACGTTGGAAGGTAAGAACATATTAATCGAGCTTGTTGAATAGAAGTAGAAATAGATGTAGCCTCAAGTGGCTCAACAAAAGCTGCGGCTAAACCCACAGCAATGCAGTTATTCTTCCACGTTTCCTTGAAGTACCCTGCCTTAAAGTTAATTACTTTTGCCGGAACAACTTCGAAACCATGAACTTGAGAAGCCTCCGCTATAGCTTGATCTACAGTACAAAAATCAGAAGAGAATACATATCCATTACCCCGTCTTTTTTGTGTAGGTATTTCCCACATCCAACCATTCTTAAGAGCACGGGCTCTAGTATATGGCCTTATTTGTCCAGAAGGATCTGATTCAGTTGGGAATGCAATCGCGGTGTCACAAGGAAGATATTTTCTATAATCTACAAAAGTTTGATCAGCTATTTTACTAAGAATTTTTCTATTAAATCCTGTGGCGTCTACAAAAAAGTCACCTGAAATTTCTTTATTTGATTCAGATAAGATAATTGACTCTATAAACCCATCTTGGTCAAGATTGACATCGATAACTTCATCGTCAATAAATACTATGCCTTTATTTTTTGAGAATTTAACTAAGTACTCATTTAATTTAAAGGTATCAAAATGATATTGATTAGTACCAAAATGAGTTTTTTCACCGTGGTCAATTATTTTATTTTCTACCAATCCACGCCAAGAATAAGTATTAGTAAGTAGTCTATTGTTTTCTAAAGCACTAGAGTAACCAGCCCAAAACGTCCCTGCGGTTGGACCTATATCTCCTACGCTATGAAAATAGTCTGGAGTATGATTTGTCCAATTTTCATATCTAATTCCATATTTATGCGTAATATCAACTTCTTTAATCATGGTATGAACGTCTATTCCTACCAGCTCCTGGAACATTCTCCAATGTTCAGTAGAGCCCTCACCAACACCTATGATACCCTGTTTACTAGAAGAAACTATTATTACATTATAGTCTTTGAAAAAAGCTTTAATAATTAAAGCGGTTACCAATCCAGCTGTGCCAGATCCAACTATGACAATTTTTTTTTGATTCATAATTTAACAACGTAGATTATAGAAGTACCGACAGGAATATGAAAAACGTATTTATCACTATCATTACATAGTCTTTCAAGATATTCATAGAAAGGATGCATATCTTTTGTGGAGTATACTGAACCAAAATCGCTGAACGAAGATACTATCATGCATCCGCCTGGAGATATATGGTCCCAAATATTATCAATAAGCTGTGTGTCATGACTAAATAATTCAAAGTCAATGACCGCTAAATCATAATCATCGTCAAAGTTTTTTGCTTCAATGTCTTGAAAGGAAATAACTTTCGAATCATCTAACTGCTCACCTAAGTAATTCTCTAAGTAATAAGTATTAATTATATTAATGAAATGAGAATTAGGAACAAGATTCTTTAGAGTTGAACCCATTGCAAAACTGATCATTCCAGAAAATACTTTATTTGGCTTTGACAGGTGTATTGCTAATTCAATGAACGATCTACCAATAATTTCTATATCAAATCCAGGACTATCTGAGTTTGTTAAAAGGCCAAAATAATTTAATTGCAGAGACATACCAAGAGCAGCTCTGCTTCTATCTGCTCCAGTAGACTGTTCTTCTAATAAGAAAGAATTATAGTTATCACACATACTCTGTTTATCTATTTGTGTAGATAAATTATTGGATAATATATTTGCTATTTTCAATACATCATAATTAGACATTTTCAATTCTCCATTTTAAACTTTTATACATATACCAAAAGCGACGTATTGACAATTGATTCAATCTTAATTTGGCGTATCGACTTCTATCAATCGGAGATAATTCATCACATTCGGAGGATCCAAAAGTATTGGAACATGAGTTCATTAAATCATTTAAAGTTAAATTATCTATGTCTTCTATAGACATTCCTATAGTTTCACACAAAGTGCCTAATTGTTGAACGACGTACTCATAATCTTCCGTTAATCTATAGCCCATCCATATCTCCTATGTTTTCATTTCCAAAAATAATTGGACTGTCTAACATTGCGCACCATAAAATATTTTCATCTTTTATCATTCTTGAATTCTCAGTGTCAAAAATTATATCTTGTAGATTTTCTACATTTGGATATTCATTTTCTGGATTCATCTAAACCACGTCACTAAAGAATATTTAATTGAATTATCATTAGAACCAACGGGTTCTGCTATATGTATATATGGGAAATTAGAAGGGAACATTATAACTGTTCCGGCCTTGGGCTTAATCGATACATTAAATCTTGGGAAAGTTAAATTTCCACCCGAGTAACCATCATTTAAAAAGGCAACTAAACTTAACACTCTATTGTTTGTATTGAAATGATCATGGTGAGCTGTATACTCTGCACCACCGCCATATTTTAATACTCTATATCCTTCATCAGCTTCAAGATCTAATTCAAAATTATTTCTATAATCCCAAACAATTGGATCTATCTTAGCCCAAAGATCATTCCACTCTTTAGCTAGAGGCTTAACTCTTTCAATTTGAATATCTCCTGCCCCTAAAGGGGTCAGTTCACATCCTAGCGAAGTGCGTTTATCAGATACTTCACCGCTTCCCACAGTCGAGCGTTGCCAATTAAGATAACCCCATTGTTGACTGCATTCTTCTTCTAATAATTTTAAAAAAATAGAAGCGTTAAATGCATTATCGTATTGAGCAATACAGGTACCATGTTCAGTAAATTTCATTATGCAGGCAGCTCCGACTTAATTTGCTCTGTGTTATTAATCTGATCTATCATTAGAATAACTTGAGCTCTAAGATGCGCGTTCTGATCAGAAATTTCTGTATCTGGATCAAAATTATCCATGTCAAGATTTTCCGGTGTGAGCCCTGCATCAATAAGCGTCATCCACAATTGTTCTTTGAGGGATGTAATTCTTACTGAAAGGATTTGATTTTTACGTTCATTAGTTATTGAATTAAAAAATGTCATTTTTTCTCCTTAATTGTGATTGTATATTATACCATATTTTTTTTAAATATCTATTAACTTAGAATAATTAGAATGGCCAATTTGATTTGTCGCATTAAAGTTGCCCGGATTTCGAGTAACAAGAATTATACCACCAGTTGAACCAGTAACTCCTGTGCCACCTGGATTAGCTGCTCCAGCTGCTCCAGCTGCTCCACCAGTGCCTCCAGTATAGTTGGCATTTGTGGCATTGTGGTTTGGCGCTGCTGCTCTATTGCTAGTAACGGCGCCTGTTGAAACGTTTAAAGTAGCAGCTGTATGCGGGTGTGATCCAGCATTATAGCCAGCGGGATGCGGATTCCCGCTATGAGGAGCCGTACCCGTACTGCCAGCTGGGTGAGGAGTACTGCCTGCCGGATGAGGATGATGTCCAGCATGATGATGATTTCCTCCCGTATGTCCTAGTGTATTTGCTGTATGGGGCACGCCTGCAGGTCCAGCATTTGTAGCTGGGTGTGGACCTGTTGGACTATGGTGATGGCCGTGACCAGCATTAGTGTAAACATGACCATTATGATGATCGTTTCTTCCTGAATTAGGGAATGCTCCCGCAGCGTGAGAATACGGATGATTGCCGGCGTTGTGATTGCCCGCATTATGAGTGGCAGCAGTGTGTCCAGAGCCGGGGTTGTGGTTTCCATTTTTTGAGTTGATAACATTACCATTATGGTTAGTATTCCCGCCAGTTCCAGTTCCACCATGTGTCCAGTGCTGCGCGGGCACATGTGCTGCATTTGATGTTGAGTTATGGCCTGATACACCAGGGCCATTCACTGGGTGATGATGATGTCCAGTGCCTGCATTATGGGCAGATCCTCCATTATGGGCAATTATATACGTAATATATGGGCCGGTACGGTGAGTTACTGCATTATGACCATGGGATCCATGAGCGTGGTTTTCTGAAGTTGGATGATTTCCAGCAGCTATGTGTAGCACTGCGTTATGAGGATTAGCGTGCGGTCCCCCATCTGGATGGGGGTGCGATCCTGCAGGGTGCGGATGGGCTCCAGCGTTATGACTAGCTGCGTATGGGGTTCCTGTAGTAGCCGTAACTACGACGCCGCCCGTAGTATGGGGATAATTTCCTAAAGTGTGGTATGCAGTTATGCTAGGAGCAGAGTTTCCTGCGGTACCAGAGTTACCCTGTGTAGCTGGGTTGCCTGCGGATCCAGCAGCTCCATAACTCACTAAAGTTCCAGAGCCTGCAATTGTTTTAGCGAAAATAATAACCAATCCACCACCAAGACCACCAGCGCCACCAGTTCCAGCTGTTGCCGGATTACCAGCGGTACTAGCATTACCTGCACCACCAGCTTGACCTGTCAAGGCTCCAGGAAAGTTTCCGGCGTTTCCAGCGAATGGACCCGTTGCAGCTGAAGTAATGCTTCCAGCACTTCCTTGGGCCCCTAATGAACCTGCACCAATTTTGGTAATAGTTCCCGCGCCAGTAATAAACCATCCAGATACTGAATCGTCTAAGTCATAAAGATCCGTTACGGATATAGTATCTGTACTCGTACCCCAAGCTTTAGATGGATTGAGGGAAGTTTGTCTTCCGGCAATTGTTCCACTTCCATCTGTTACAGAGTGAGTAACTGCGGCGGGCATACCAACTGTTCCGTTATTTGTGAAAGTTCCATTGACAAAAATGCGGAATCCATTTGTAAATAATGTAACACCACTATTAACCGTAAGATTAGTACAGTATATATCTTTTACTAATTTATAAACGTTTGAAGTTGGAGCTAATGAAATTACTGTAGCTGTGCCGTCAAATGTAGCTGCGCTATCAGTACCTTCTCCAAAAATAGCGTCTCCGCCTTCTCTCTGAACAATAGGTCTGTTTGTTCTTTTAATCGCCATTTTATACTACCTGTGAATAAATAACAGTACCCGCACTACAACCAGTTCCACCAGTAACATCGGTTGATACGCCAGAAGTCAGAACTCCAGCAGATGAAATAATAATTATTACTCCACCTCCACCGCCGCCAGAACCAGAAGTCCCAGGCGCTTTAATTGTAGCTGCTGCTGTAGTGCTAGAAAGACCAATGTATCGCGCCGCAAGAATCACTACTCCTCCGCCTAGACCTACTGTGCCCCCTGCGCCACCTCTCAATGGCGTAGGGGTTAAAGATGTACCAGTAATAGAGTAACCCTTTATTGCCTGAAAGGGTTGATAGTAATAATTAGTTCCTCCCGTAGCTGCAGTGGGTGCTACTGCTGAGTAAGACGCACTGGAACCACCAAGACTGTGGGCTACTGGCGATGTTGAAGCGTTATTTATAGCTCCCCCCTGCTGAATAGAACCAGTAGTGCCAAATCCTGTTGTATGACCTATTACAGATAGATTTCCAAGCGTTAAAACATTTTGAACAAAAATTCTGTACCCTGCGGGATTTAGTCTAATGTTATCATCAATTATTAAATTAAGTGTAAATATATCCTGCGTCATAGTAAATACGCTGGCACTATATGTTAGCCCTAGTGAAGTTGTAGCTGATGAATATGTTCCCGCAGCTCCATTTGTTGTATTCAACGTTGCCGTCCCGTGCGCAGCAGAACCATAAACTGGATCTGGAGCATCAAGAAAGCCAGTCAAGTTAGAGTTCGCTTTTGACGTTGTTGATGGTCCAGAGGCGACGCTGAGACCACCTCCATTCGTAAAAATGAACTTTCCCATTTTAGTATCCTACGTATCCATTAATCATATAGTTAACTGACGTTGAACTTGCAAGTCCACGTATGTTGTCTGAATACGTATAGTTTGGCGTAGCCGCACTACCGTTATTATTATACATTACAACGGAAGTCGATAAAGTAACTGTTTCGTTAGCTGCAAGTGATAATGAGTTAACAAAAATATGCGAACTTGCTACAGTTACTCCATATGGTTTCAAATACAAGGTTACTGTTTGAGTAGAGGCAGATGTATTGCACAGTATTATTTCTTTAATTACAACGGTGGTTACTTGTCCCGCGTTATATGGGGCAGTATATAGGTCTGCGGCTGACGTGCTAAATGCCGATGGACCAACAAGTCTAGTTGGTGTCATAGCCATTAGATGACCTCCATTATACTTCGTACTTCAGCAGTTCCCAAAGGAACTGATGCTTGTTTCAATGCTGATGTGGCAGAAGTTTGATTAGCGGTATCCACCGCATCTCGTGCAGTTTCTTGGGGTGCAGTGTAGTTAGCTGTTGTTTCCGTATTGGCGGAACCATCATATGTATATAACACTCTTGTCATTCTTTTCTCCTATTAGTTCGTATATCCGTAGAGTTTCCACGTTGCATTGATATTGGCGGGACTGGCGCCAAGTCTGAAAGTAGAAAGTGTAAATCCGTTATATGCAGTTGCCACGGAGTGGCGCACTGCACCAGTGTATGTTCCAAAATAAGAACTATTTTGAACTGTTATATTAGTGTTATCCGCAATATTTGGGCGACAGATATCCATTGCAATACTACTATCACCACTATTAGATGCTGTTCCAATAATGCCGAATGTAGCATTTTCTAAACCATAAGAATCTGTAGTGCCACTCCATAGCATTCCACTCAAAGCGCTGTAATAACCGGTTACTGAATCTGTTGAAGTTGCTCGTAAATTTATACCAATCAAATACAACAAAGAAGAATCAGTTGTTATATTTGATAATACTAATTTATAATTATCATAAGTTGAACTGAATACACTACTTATTGATGCCGTTGTTGCACCAGAGAATGTACCACTAGATATGTAAACAAGACCAAGATCAGCGGTTGTAGCGACAGTGCCTGCCTTGTTCGGGAGTGTCAACGTTCTGTCTGCCGTAAGTGTCGTTGGTGTTAAAGTTACTTCGTAAGTACCAGTGCCGCCTGCACGCCCGGTAAGAGCAATTCCGTCTTGTGTTGCTGCTGCACGAACTGTTGTTGTACCTACTACATCTAACTTTGTTGCTGGTGTCGTAGTTCCGATACCAGTATTGCCACTGGCATCGATAACAAATGGTGTTGTGTCACCACCCGTTGCATCTTCAACTATAAAAGAATAACCTGCGCCACCGTTAAGAACACGCATAGCACCCCAACCGTTACTGGCAGAGTGGAGGACATCAAGCGTGTAAGAAGGCGATGATGTCATAATACCAACTTTTTGATTGGTATTACTAGCCGATATAACGCCATTATCTCCTAAGATTGTGTCGCCCGATACACGAAAATTACTGTCAATTTGGGTATCTCCAGCAACTTGTAAAGTATATATCGGGGCATCTGTACCGATACCAACACGATTTGTTGTTGGGTCAACTACCAAAGTGTTGGTATCTACCGTTAAGTCGCCCGTGACTGTCAGCGAACTTAAAGTACCTACAGAAGTGATACCTGTTTGAGCAGCATTGACCGACAGTGTGTTGCCAGACTTGGATAGTCCAGTACCAGCAGTGATTTGACCAGCGCCAGAAAACTGTGTAAAAGAAAGTGATGTTGTGCCAAGTGTGATTGGGTCGTTGGTAGTGAGCACATAGCCCATATCGGCACTGACTGTTCCCTCAGAAACAAAGACATACATTCCGCTTGTAACTTTTGCTGATGTATTTGCATCTGTAGACCTTGATGCTACTCCAGATGCTACGACAACATAGATACCATTTTCTGAGGCTGTTGTCTGGTTTTTGAGCAGAACACGGTCACCAGTTGCTACAACTACACCATCAATTGTTGAGGCGTTTGTAAGGGCAGAAGCAACGGTGATGTTTACTGTTGAAGCGACTCTAACCGAATCTTTAATGTCAAGGCTCTGCGTGATGGCATCGGCGTAGGCTTTAGTGACAGCATCAGTTGAGTTTGTCGGAGTTGGGACTGTTACGGTCCCAGTAAAAGTAGGTGAAGCCAACTTTGCATAACCTTGACCTACTACATAGGCGGTAGTCGCAATTTGTGTCGTATTGGTATCTACAGCAGCAGTAGTGCTTAAAGGAACACCAGTAAAAGTAGGACTAGCAATGTTTGCTTTTAAGCCATCATTACCGTTTAACTTTTGGAATGCCTGTAAAATACTGTCTGTAGCAGCAACGGTTCCAGCACCTGAAACATAGCCCGTTAGCACTTTTGCAATAACAGGAGCGTTAGTTAAGGTCGTAGCATTACCGACACTTGTGACGTCCCCCGTAAGGTTTGCGTTAGTAACTACTGTTGCTGCGTTACCAACGGAAGTCACTCCGCCAGTCAAGTTGGCATTAGTGGTTACGGTCGCAGCATTACCAGTCGTGTTTTGATTCCAAGTAGGAACAGTTCCTGTTAAACCAGTATAAGCAACATTGGTAGCAGTAGAGGCATTGCCTGTTAATGGACCAGAAAATCCTGCTGCCGTTAGTGTTGTCCCATCGAACGTCAGGTTTGCGCTACCTGCTGCAGCATTTGTTCCGTCTTTGTAAACAACTTGGTTAGCGGAACCAGCGACTGGACCAGTGGCACCTTGTGGTCCTTGACTGCCTGTTGCGCCTTGAGATCCAGTCGCACCTTGTGGTCCTTGCGTTCCTTGAGGGCCAGTCGAGCCTTGCGAGCCAGTCGTACCCGTCGCTCCTTGAGGTCCGGTTGCACCTTGTGGACCAGTCGTGCCCGTAGCTCCTTGAGGGCCGGTTGCACCTTGCGAGCCTGTTGTACCTTGGGGTCCAGCAGCTCCTTGAGATCCAGTTGCACCCTGCGGTCCTTGGGCGCCTGTGCTTCCCTGCGGGCCCACATTTCCTTGGGCACCTGTTGAACCTTGTGGTCCTGTAGCTCCTTGAGGACCTGTTGCTCCTTGAGTTCCTGTGGCACCTTGGGCTCCAACGGATCCTTGCGGGCCTTGGGGGCCAGTAGAGCCTTGAGGACCCGTGTCTCCTTGGGGACCAGCAGCACCTTGGGATCCTGTTGCACCTTGGGGGCCAGCAACTCCTTGGGGTCCTTGTGGTCCAGTTGCACCTTGGGAGCCAGTAGCGCCTTGGGAGCCTGTTGCTCCCTGAGATCCAACATCACCTTGGGGGCCTGTTGCTCCCTGAGATCCTGTTGCTCCCTGGGCTCCAACAGATCCCTGTGGACCTTGAGGGCCAGTAGTACCCTGTGGTCCTATTGAACCCTGAGGGCCCGTTGAACCTTGCGATCCAGTGTCTCCCGTGGTGCCAGTAGCTCCCTGTGCGCCAGTGGCTCCTTGAGCTCCAGTTGCTCCCTGAGGGCCCGTTGCACCCTGCGAACCAGTTGCACCTTGTGCGCCTGTATTACCAGTATCACCTTTGTCGCCAGTACGAACAAATGTAATAATTATATCTTGACCATTTGCCCATGATGGAGAAGAGCCAGTCAGATAAGTAACTGGAACTTTATAATATGAGGATACATAAGTGTGTGCTCCACTTATTGCGTAATAAGCAAAGACCGCTGAATTCCCAACTTCTTCTACCCTAAAGTGTCCCTTAATTGCGGAACTTGAATCATCAATTGTTTCAAGATATGCAGATACATCTACAGAGTTACTGTCAACTGGGTCTATGTATAAGAAAGTTGCAGTTGAAAAAGTATTATTAAACTTTAAGTTTGTTGTGCCGGGATCACTATCTGCTGTACTTGTTAAATAATTATATGAAAAAGTTGCTCCGCCAAAAGAGCCCGTTGCTCCCTGTGCCCCAGTGCTACCCTGAGATCCTGTGGCACCTTGAACTCCCTGTGGACCAACGGATCCCTGAGCTCCCGCATCCCCCTGTGGCCCAGTTGCCCCCTGGGGACCTGTAGATCCCTGAGATCCTGTTGAGCCTTGGGGGCCTGTTGCACCTTGCGCTCCTTGTGAGCCAACTGCACCTTGAGGACCGACGTCTCCCTGCGGTCCAGTTGAGCCCTGAGATCCAGTCGATCCCTGAGACCCTGTGGCCCCTTGTGAACCAGTGGCTCCTTGAGATCCAGCAACTCCCTGAGGACCTATATCTCCTTGAGCTCCCGTAGATCCTTGGGCTCCAGTTGAGCCTTGAGCTCCTGTTGCACCCTGAGATCCAACACTGCCCTGAGGGCCCTGAGAACCTGTTGCCCCTTGTGAGCCAGTGGCACCTTGGGGACCAACGTCACCTTGAGGTCCACTGCTACCAACTGACCCTTGGCTGCCCTGCGCTCCAGTAGCACCCTGAGGTCCCGTTGCACCTTGGGTGCCAGCTGAACCTTGTGGGCCCTGAGATCCAGTAGCTCCTGTTGCCCCTTGGGGGCCAGTAGAACCTTGTGGGCCTATATCTCCTTGAGCGCCAGTGGAACCTGTGGCGCCTTGGGGACCAGTAGCCCCCTGAGAACCTGTGGCTCCTTGAGAGCCCGTAGCTCCTTGGGAGCCTGTGGCTCCTTGAGGGCCTTGTGGACCTTGTACACCAGCAAGAAGACTGGTGCCAACACCATTGCCTCCAGTACTTATGTCAAGATAAAAACCTCTTGCATTTCCGCCTTGCTCAAAGAAACGAAGTCTGTTTTGCCAAACGTCAATAGTGACTCCACCAGTAAGGGTGGTATTGGTGACTGCTTTCTTTAGGAAAATTTCACCACCCTCATCACCAGATGAGTTATTGGAGATGAGGTTGCCTCCAGCAGCTATATTGCCAGAAACTGAGACGGCGGATGGTAAGCTTACAACAAAAGAGCCAGAGGTTTCAGTTACAGTAATTTGATCTGTAGTGCCAGTAATTCCAGTAATTAATTTAGCGCCAACAATAGTATTAGATGCGTTCTTATAGAATAACTTACCATCTGCGTAGTTTAATGCCAGTTCGCCATGAGTCATAGAAACAGGTACAGACGTAGTCGTACCTGAATTCTTAACTAAAATAGTATTAGCCATGTAAAAACCTCTATAGGAATATAAAATAAGCGCTTATGTTAATAGTAACATTTTTTATTCTGTTGTGCCAGAACAAGATTCTAAATCTTCAAAACGTTTAGTAATCAAATTATCATATTTAGCTGCGATTTCTGCAACGTTGTGTTGAATCAAGGCGTTGCGTGTACGCTGTGCAGTGAAGGGACCAATGTGTTGCTTGTAAATCATTTTGGGAATATAATTAAATTTAGTAATTAAAAAAGTTCTAACAACTAAATCAAAATCATCTGCTACAGTAAAACGAGGATCATGCCCATTTAATTCCCTATAGACACTAGCTCGCCATGCACGTACATGATTAGGTGCCGAAACGATATGTCTAATAGTAGTGGGATTGACTTCTGGAGCACGCATTGTCCAGACTTGATGCTCTTCGTCCCAGTAATCTGAACCGTAACCAAAAGCCCAACCGTCTGGATATCTTCCAGATTGACCATCAGGTAAAATTTCACACCAATCAGAATAAACAAATCCAACTTCTGGATCAGTAAATGCGTCAGCAATTAACTGTAGTGCGTCGGGCATTAATTCATCATCGTGATCTAACTCTACTAGAATGTCACCTTCGGCTGCCATCATGCACTGACGTTTAACTCTGCCAATACTTCCGGAATGGACGTGTGATTTATGCGCCATCAGTCTGAATCTTTCATCAGATGCTAAACCATAAATTTGACTCCATGTATCATTATTAGTAGAGTCGTCCCAAACGACCCACTCCCAATCAGTATAAGTCTGAGATTTAAGACTTGCCCAAGTTCTAGCTAGAATACTTGGATCAGTATTATAAGTTGGTGTACAAATAGAAATCATTTAAACCTCAATGTCAATAAAATATATTTATATATTATCACAATAATTTCTAGTGTGTCAACAATCTACACTCTTATTTAGGGACTTTAGTCTTACTATTTTATCGAGGATGGGAGTCTTTATCATGCGGAATTTTATTGGTAACTTATTTAGGTTTTCTACTATATCACTAGCTATTGTTGGTTTTTTTGCGCCGCTATCAAGTGCGCATGCAAGCAGTGCGCTTGTCAATGGGGATTTTAATGGGGCATCTGGATGGACAATAGTTCAAAATGGTGGATCAGGTGTATCATTCCAAGGATCTCTTCGCTTTTCTTATCAGTCTGGAACAGTTTCTCAAACAGTTGACGCTTCCCCAGGAGAGACTTTAGATGTTTCTTTTATTGTAGATAATAGCCTAACAAATAGCGTAGGCCAAGGTGCTATATCAGACACTTGGACAGCAACCCTATCTTCAGATTCTGCTTCTCCCACCTCCGCTACAGTCACTAGATCTGTTGCCCATGATCCGGAAAACTTCAGTCTGTCTATTTTAATTCCGCAGGGAGCAACCAACGCTACAATAACTTTTAGCGGCATGGACAACGGATACTGGGCTGGGCATTATGGTCCGAGTATTGACAATGTAAATCTATCTATAACTCCAGCACCAACATCATTAGTTGTCACAAGTTTAGAAGATACGAATACGACAGGAACTTTACGCTGGGCAATTAATCAGGCAAACGCTACCGCTGGCGGAATCTATGATGCAATTGTTATTACGGTCCCGGGCACAATCACCCTTACGGCTGATCTTCCCGCAATCACTCAAGGAGTGTCAATCACTGGAACTGGTATGGCAACTACCATTATTGACGGCGATAGCGCCTATCGCTCTATCTATAACAATGGCTATCGTAGCGTCTCCATTAGCGATTTGACCTTCAAGCGCGGAAAAAACGCCACGGGCGGAATTGCTTGGATAAACAATGGAACTTTTACGATTACAAATGTAAAGTTCACCGACTCACAAAACTACGCGTGGTATCAGCAGAATAACACCGTCACAACATTTGAATCTTGCCAATTTACCTATCTTGCAAACGCAATTCGGTCGGACTACGGCTCAACCCCGTCTACCAAGAGTGATGACTCTGCGTATGGTGACCGTATCTATATCAACAACTCTCAGTTTCTAAATAATAACTACGGTCTTGCGACTGAGCGTTTTGTGCGAATCAGCAACTCCGTGTTTTCCAACAACGTTGTTGCCGCTCAAATGCAGGGGTTAAATAGGATCCAGGTCTACGGATCAACGTTTAGCAACAACGCAACGGCAATTTATATTTTCTCATGGATTCCTTCCTCGTGGACGCCAGGTGCAGACAATCAAGTTATTGAAGGAAACACGTTCACAAGCAACTCTACTGCTATAACCTTCAATAACTACTTCAGTAATGGTTCGCTCATTGCTGGTAGCAATAGCTCCAACTCCTGGTCTACTTCACGCGCTAATAGTTTTAGCGAGAACACGAATATCTATAGTGGCTCTGGATTCATTGAAGACAACAACACCGTTGTTACAACAACAGAGCCACCAACAACCACAACAACCACAACAACTACAACAACTACAACTGAACCACCGACTACAACCACCACAACAGAAGCCCCAACTACAACCACTGAACCAGAAACCACAACGACTGAGCCAGAGACTACAACTACCGAACCAGAAACTACTACTGAAGCTCCTGTTGTGACAGAACCGGAAACTACAACTACTACTGAACCAGAAACAATTCCCCCTGTGGTTATTCCTCCAGATACAGATCCCCCTGTAGATGATACTGAACCCGAGATAACGGTTCCTGAGCCTGAAGTGACAGAACCAGAAACAACTATTGCTGAGCCAGAGACTACGACACCAGAACCTGAGACTACTGTTCCAGATGACATATCTAATCAAGTAGATGAGATTTTATCTGGAGATTTAACTGAAGAAGAATTTGCTAATGCCGTAGATGAAATTTTAACTTCAGCTGATAATGAAGAAGAGTTAGTTGCTGCAGCTACAGAATTATTATCTGGTGATTTATCAGTAGAACAGTTCACAGAAGTCCTCGATCAAGTTTTTATAGAAGAATTAAGCGATGAGGCGTTTACTGAAGTCCTTAATACTGTGTTTGAAGAACCACTAAGTGACGAAGAATTTACTGCGGTGTTAAGTGCAGTATTGGATCAGCCATTGAGTGACGAACAATTTGCAAGTTTGGTTGACGTCTTGAGTGGCGACACAGTTACTGATGAGCAAGTCCAAGAAGCTGTCGATGCAATTATAGAAAATGGAATCACGGAAGAACAAGCAACTGAGATTGCCACAAGTGCAGAAGTACTATCTTCTATCGACGGAGATCAGGCAGCTGAGATCTTTGCTGAAATTCCAATAGATCAAATAACAGAAGAACAAGCTTTGGAAATTATTGCTGCGGTGCAAGATGCTCCAGAAGAAGTTCGTTCTTCATTTGAGGAAGAAATAAATATATTTGGTTCCGGAAGTTTAAACACTTACGTACCATTAGGTTCCGCTGTGAATGTGGGACAAAGAAGAGCTGTCATTGCTGCCGGTGCAGTAATTGCTGCTGCTCCAGCTGCAGGTGCTGCTGGCGGATCAAGACGAAGAAAATAACAGGGAGACTAATAATGAAAAAATTTATAACTAAATTAACATCTGCAATTTACGATCAGGCCTGGACAATAGCCGGAACTGTATTAGTTCTTATCACTTTGTCTGGAGACATACAGTCATGGGGAATTAAGATTAGTGTTATCACACTATCTGTCGTTCTTCTCGGAGCTGTCATTAAAAAGGAGTCAGAAGACTCTGATTGAATTAACCTTTAATTAGCTCTTCAGGAATAATCCACAATTTACAAATAGCTTCGTTTTCGATTTGGCCAGCAACCAATTCGCAGCCACCACCACCTAAAAAGAAAACACAATTCCCGCAAACTAATCCTTCTTCTTTGAAAGGGTTTGCTTCAGCTGGCGCATAGTGTGCTCCATCTGCTTTTGATGTTTGTTCGAATTTACCATTGGTCTCAACAATATTCTCATACATATCATACATCATTTTTTGACGATCATTTAATTTATTGTGAGGATCATCCGTATCTTCGGAATCATCTTTAGGCATATCATTTTCTGGCTGATTCTTATTATCTGGAGAGCTGTATTCTGATAGCCAATAATTATTCATTATTTTCATCTTTCATGGAACTTTTTACTACGCCGTCTGGAATTGCAGCTAATCTACATAATCCTTCTTCTTCTACGGTTTGAGCGACAATTTTACATACGCCCTGACCTTGATAAAAAGCGCAGTTTTCACACTTGACCCCAATGCCAGAGTCTTCGTTTTCTTCGGCTGAGCGATATCCTACCCAGATTCCATTACCATCACTATTTGCAAGCTTACCATATCTTGAAACTATGCCCATCAGAGCCCGTACATACTCCTGTTCCGCTGGAGCCATTTTGTGCTCTTCTTGTTCCAGAAATTCAGCTAACCAATAAATTGACATTTTTCTCCTAAAAGATAGTTACTATGTATATATAATAGCATGTTTTGAAAACTTATTCAGCCTATGCAGTTTCTTGAGCAGAACTTTTCATTATTATGCTCATAGACTATGCCACGTACAAACTGTCTGTTGCATGTGGGGCAATTAAAAGTTTTGCCCTTTAATCCTATATATAAAATAGCTTTACCTAAAAGCTCTACTTTTAATGTAGCTACGGGTGAATTTGAAACATTTTTCTTTGCGGGCTTTTTACCGGCCATTTTGACTCCTTAGGTATTCAAGACATCTAGGAGTATAGTAATCACTTTTTCCTATTTATAGTTATTTTGCACGTAAACAGGATACGTTCCGTCTATTTCATAGTACTTTAGGGGGAACCTATCGAATGGATCTATGCCATCCTGTATTCTTTGCAGGATAGATTGTACGGATTTGAATTCATCTTTATTATATTCCGTATGGGCAAAGGATTCTATCTTTTTAACTATGTCTTGTTCGCTGGCAAAATAAGAAAAATGCCATCCCGCATCGGGAATAATATTTTTAGTATTTGATCTCAAATCTTGGGGGGTTGTGTTTGCCAGATGCTGAAACTTCAGAGCCACTGGTCTTGCCCCCTGGTTGCAGTGTTGTGGAGCCATCCAATGAAAGTTCCAGAAGTATTGATTATTATCTAATCTTGTAGGTAGTTTAATTTTTTTCAATTTCCGTATAACAGATGGTTTAATTATTTCATCTGCGTCAGATATTAAAATTACGTCATTCTTCTCAGCAAGAGACAGCCCATCTACGATAGCGTTTCTTTGAAAGTATTCTCTTTCCCAAGATGTCGATAATGAAGAAGGAAAATCTATTCTTACTTTAATAATTTTATCCTGCCACCGTTCAATCCAGCTGGAAACATCATCTAGATAGAACGGTTTATCAATGCCGGTAAACGTTTGTGACGCCTCGACAATCACAAAGTAATCTACGACATCATTAAGCTCTTCCAATCTTAGACGAAGAATATCTTCTTCATTAAAATATGTAAAACAATCAAATATTTTCATACACTAATACATTCTCATTTTTAAAGATTGAATATCTTCTAATGTCAGTTTCCACTTGTGCATTAATAGTTAGATATTTTCCAAGATCATTTGCCCAAACACCTGGATTGACCAACATTGCAAAACCACCAGGTTTTAAAAAGTTTTTAATCTGGCTGGCTGTCATATCGGTGTCACCGTTTAAAAGTTTTGGATCATAATTAAATGAAATAAATAAATCACAAATTGATTCGCCAAAATGCATTCCGTTAACACCAACCTCCCAGTACTTGCACCAGTCGTTAGAGAAATATTTTTCTCTTTCAGTATGTAACATAAACGCACCAATGCTGTGCTTAGGTGTGCGCAAAACATCTATCAGTTCTTTGTTGCGACCATAAACAGTTGTGAATGTTCTTTCGCGGAACACATCTCTAATTATATGTGCTACGTAGTCCCAGTTCATAATATATATTATAGCACAGGTTTACGGGCATCGACTTTAAGCCAGCCCCATTCATCTCCACGCTTAACATCCAATATCTCAAAACCCATTGTTTCAAAGTCGTCTTGTAACATTCTGTGCGTTAAGCCTACAAAGTGAAAGTCAAAAGGATTGAGTTGTTCAGCAAAAAAGATTTGCTGCATTCTTCTGTCTCCATCAAGCGAGTCCATGGTAATCAATTGATTACAGGCTAGAATAAAGTCTGGGACTTCTATTCTGATCATGCCACCTGGCTTAACGATTCGACACCATTCAGCTAATACTGATTGATATTCTTTCCAAGGAAAATGTTCTAGGCATTCTGAGTTATAAACTATGTCAGCGTAGTTATCCGGAAGATCGATTTTGCGAGCATCACATACAACGTCTACTGGAACAGTTCGTTTATTAACATGATCATATAGTGGAGTTGGATCTATGTCAATGTGCATCCAGTCTGGGCCAAGATATGTTCTAGTTCCTATGACTACCTTAATGCCGTCGCCTTGCGGAATAGTTTCTAGTCTCATCAGATCATTCTTCCTCTGTAGAAATTGGTCCATCTAGGAACTTTAATAAGATCGACTTCTCTACCCAATGCTGCTATATATATCGTCTCTGGATTTTCATTTATTCCCTGTAGTTCCGGCTGTGATTGATACCACTCTTCTAGATATATGGCGCTCCAATCTTCAAATCTGGTTACATTAGGACTATGGTACGTGACATTCGGGCCAACGTAATATTTATTCCACTTGTTAACCCAATTAACAACACCTTCATTAATCCTATTTCTAGATGCGGGATCATTTGAGCTAGTTGAATCATGCCGCACTTGGACAGATGGATCAGCTATCATTTTCCAACCGTCAAGTCTAAGACGAGTTTGGTAATCGACTTCTTCTTGATGACCGATCTGAGTATCAAATCCACCAATTCGCAAGTATGCCTGTTTCTTAAGCATCCAGCAGAAACCTACGCCCCATAGTATCTCTGTATACTTGGGTCTTTGAATTTGATAAGCTCCACCGTTAGGGAAGGCCATGGCAACTTCTAAGTTTGTAGCAAGATACCCCGCAAGTTTTTCGTCCCATCCATGAGTTGTCACATAGGCGTCGTTATCTAAGTAGCCGAGATAATCTGTTTCGGCCCATTCTAATATTTGATTAACTGCTCCGACGTATCCACTATTGTGATCTAGAAATCTTGGAATGATTCTTGAATCTTCACTAGCGTGTCTTTCAATAACTTCTCTGACACCTGGGTCAGTCGAAGCATTATCGACAACTAGAAAGCGCCAATCGGAAGTAGAGTTCTCTCTCATATTAATGAGCATCATATTTAACTTCTGAGGATTATTATAACTAGCAGTGCCCATATCTATTCTCATGGCTTCACCCACCACTGTTCATTTTCATGACGGACAAATCCTATTTTCACTAACATTGGATCCCATTCCCATTCGTATTTATTATTAATAGCTAGGTGCATTGGAATAGAATTTCCGTGCTCGGCATCGCCTATGCCGAACGCATTATTGGGAATGAATACGCCGTTTTTCTTTAGGCAGTTAAATATAGCTAGCGCCCATTCATCGACGTTTACAACATGCTCGAGAAAATCTAAAGCGACAACACCGTCAAACTTATTACTACCAATTGTTGGCGCAAAGCTATCAGTGAATAAAGTTTTGATATCTAGATCAGCGCGCTTGCTAAATCGATACTGTGCAAAGTTTGCTGTTTTACTATTTTCCAAATCATGGTATGTCGTCTCAATGCCCTGCTCTGCCATTCGCAAACTGAGAGTTCCAATTCCATCACCAATGCTTAAAACATTCTTTTTTCCAGAATGAAATAAACCTAAGGAAATTCCCTCACACATACCCTTGTAATTAAAACCCTCATCTAAATGATAGGCGGATAGCTCCCATATATAAGAGTCAGTAGTTCTATACCAATTTAATAAAGAATTAGGATCATCTACATTAGTTTGATTGTCAATAAAATCTTTAGCGACTTCATGATGATTAGCATGAAATCCAAGACTTAATCTATTCTTTGCATCGTTTAAACTTATTCCTAAAAATCCAGAAATAAGTTCAGCTTGATTATCTATGTTCATTTTTTACTTTCTCCCATAATAGATATGAGGATATTAGTCCTTCTTCGTAGGATCTATTGTGTAATGATTTACACCATGTTGTATCTTTTGGTCTTGGGGCAATCCCCTTAAAGTGCTCATGTGATACACCTTCAATTACAGGGTTAATACATCCATGTAAATTATACTTTAGATCTCGTGCTATTGCAAATCTACTACACTTTATAGGAATCCCTAAGTGAACTATTTTTTCTTTGGCGTTCTTGAAATTCAAAGCTCTGTTCCAAAGTATTTCAGCGGCATCGTCTGCAAACAATGGGGAAAAAAATCTATCATTAACTTGTAGCTGAACATCATCCTGAATCATTGACTCTAGGGGATTCTTGCGTCCAATATTCTGGAAAGGTCTTACACCAATAACAAAAGTTAATCGACATATTTCAGTATTTTGATGAGCTAAAGCTATCTGTTCAGCAGTTAGTTTTTGTTTGCCATAGTGAGTTAATGGATGAGCTATATCGCTAGTATCATAGCATGAGTTCTCTCCACTGAAAATACCTTGAGTACTCCCTTGTATCAAGTACTTGTCATTTTTCGTTACCCATGTACATAGTGTTTTTACTAAATCAACATTTACACTTACATATTTCTGCGGATCTGATTCAACGACATCAACTCTATTCTCTCCAGCTAAATTAATAATTACATCTGGATTTATAATGTCTAGTTCTTTTCGAACGTCTTGATTATCAACATCTATTCCATGCCATCCAGGACTAGATGTTTTTCTCGAATAGATTACTTCAACATCTTTTGGCTCATTGATTTTCATATGTTGACCGACAATACCACCGGCACCTAATACAAGAATTTTCATATTTCCTTCTTTAAGAATGTTATTTGGCGGAGAGAGTGGGATTTGAACCCACGGATGTATTTTACCACATCGACATCTTAGCAGGATGTTCCATTCAACCGTACTCTGGCACCTCTCCTAAATTTATTAGGAAACTATACCAGGTTTTTCTACATCTTCTGACATTCTAGTTCTACTCCATGCTCCGCATGAGTTGCAATACCATTGCTGATATGTTGCCACTTGGGTGTATCTTTGTCCACGACGTTGCAGATCTTCCGATTCACATATTGGACAAGAGCTTTCTCCTGAATATACATTAAGATTTGGATGATTAGCCATCCATGGTCTCAGTTTCATGTAGACATTACGCAACAAGTCAACGTCTTGTTTGGCATACTTTGTCATAGTCTTCCATGCCCTCATGTCTCCACGCATGCATCCAGCCCATGTAGCAAAGCCACCTGTATCCACCTTCGCACCTACACCTAGGTGTTTCCCAAGGTTATCCAATTTATTACTATTGAACATAAAGTATCTTCTGGCAGATTTTAATGTATCAATTTGTTTTACTGGCGAGACCGGTCCTAGATTGTGGTAAACAAATCTTGCATTTGCTTTACGCATATCAAATCTATCTCCATTGTGGGCAATAACAATATCTGCCTCATCTAAGAGATCCCATAACTTTTTTGCAACATGAAAATCATTTTCTGGATCCTTAGCGTAGGTATCTGGAAAATCCACTAGAGCGCAAACTTGTGTTTTACTTTCATGTTCCCATCTATAGGAGACACACAATAAATACCATTCGCGCTCATGCTCAATAACATTCTGTTCAAAGTGCCCCCAAACATAACTTAAGTTTGGTGCAGTTTCTATATCATAATAAAGTATCTTTGCCATATGTACCTGTTTCAGTCTGGCTTACATTTTTAATCGCTGCAACTATTATAACACAAATGGTGGCGCAGTGCTCTTTAAAAGTCACACCACACCACCATTTTATAATAGTAATTTATTTATTAACTGTTTTTAAAATTAAAAAGAATAATTTCTGTAGCTGTTCTTCGGTAGTGCTGAAAACCATTTCTTGATTATCTCCAAACGTCAATTTTATCACATGCCCCTTGATTAATCCGCCCTCTGTTGTTATCATTGAAGTTGATGGAGTAATCTCTATATTTTTCATTGCTGGCATAAAACCAGCAAACGTCATATCATCCATTATTTTTTCTTTTTTCTAGCTACTGCCATATTATCAATTAAATTTGGATAAGGACGCCCTGCTGCCTTTGCTCGAGCTTTTGCTTTCACTTTTAATTTTGGCGTTAATTTCTTAGACTTTTTCTTAGGGGATGGATTATCCCAAACCATTTCAGCCATGATTAACTCTTATCTTGATCGTAAATCTGATATCCACTATCTGTAGGTTTTGTTTCCTTATCCTTTAGTCCGTTTGCAGCGAGAACTCCGCTTAAACAACCAGACAAGAATAAAACTATAGGAACTAGCAGGGAATCAATAAAAGCTTTGTCGTTGGGACTCTGCTGATTAATCGGTTGAGTGACGAACACTAAAGCGTACATCACTCCACATACAATGACCATAAATGTAAATGCTAAACTCGCACCGACAAATAAAACCATACGAGCTTTTATTTCACTATTTGTATATCTTTTCTTTTCATTCATTGAGGAACACTCCCATATATCTCTTCTGGACACGTTCCAGAAGCTGTACAAATTGGTGGTTTACAATCCGCACTCTCCCAATTAGTTGGATCCTGACATGGGTATCTGTATGCATCGCTGCATCCACTCAATAATCCCATACAAAATGCACCTAACATAGCTACTAATGCTAAAATCACTTTACGCATCAGCCGAACATCTTCTTCCATGTTACAGGACCAACAGAGCCATCCGCAGTGAGGCCATTTGCTGTTTGCCATGCCTTTAGTGAAGCAACAGACTTGGGGCCAAAATCGCCATCTGCTTTTGCTCCAATGATTGCCTGAACCAAAGAAGCTGACGCTCCTTTAGAACCAAGACCTACTGGAGCACCTGGGTAATCAAAGTGCATGCCACCGCCAGCAGGTGCAGCTGGGGCTGCTGCTGGAGCAGCCTGTACTGCGCCATTGGGGGCAGCGTCGCCAAGACAGTACTGCCAGTGCCATGCCTCAAATTCTTTAGAAGCAGGGTTATCTCCCTGAAGGTAGAAACCATACTTGGGGGCGTTTTCACACATCCACTGGAAGGCAGGAACATTGAGACCAAACGAAGCGGTCTTGCCGCCCTGATCGTAACCAAGGTCAATAGCAAGTCCCCAGCCATGGTTAGAACCCTTGAGACCAGTTGGGTCTGGGGCGGCTGACGGGGCTTTGCCCTTCTTCAACCACCAGGTCTTACCCTCATATTGACGGGTAACGCCAGTGCCAGTATCAGTTGTTACATAACGATCCATAAACATGGACAGCTGACCTTCGAATGAGCGGTAGTCGCCAACGTTCTTTAGCTTGATGCCAGCAACAATTGCTGCGTCATACAACTTGTTAAACTCTGCTGCGACGGGGGCATACATTTTTCCGCCAGTCTTAATGGGTGCAAGTACGCTGTCAGCTAACTGACCATTCTTATACTGCTTAAGAGCCGTAGGTACTACAAGTTTGATAAAAGGTAAACTCATTTATTAATCTCCTATTTTCTTATTTAATATAATAGTAATGCATTATTTAAAACTTGGCCAGCCACCATTTATAAACTGAAAAACTTTAAAAGCTTTATTAAAGTTTGCTATCATTAAAGATGGATTGTCTGCCATTGCAGGACTTACTTCTACATGTATATGAGTCGATCCGATGGTAGTTCCACCGTGACGCAAGTGAGCAGCTCTATCCCAAGTTTTCCATCCCGAAAATCTTTTCTCATTAAATTCCGAGATAGCTGCTCTATCACATCTATAGCCAGCTCCAAACATATTTCTTTCCGTATATATTTCCGGAGGCTCTGAAGCAGGTCTTGCATAACGGGGGATCGCTGATGTCTTAGTCCCTGGAAGATATACCCCACAATAATCATGGATTTCCTCTATACCTAACCCCTCTGCACCATCTGATAAAAATCTTAACAAATTTATATTTAAATATCTAAAATCACCATCTGCTGGCAATATAGGTCCAACGTCAAAAGCCCTACCAGTATAGTGTACAGAAATTACGTTAGACGTTAAAGTTCCAAGAGGTCGCATTTGAAAAAAATAGCAAATACGATCATAAAGAGCTGTTACTCCAGGCCTAGACTTTTGTTTATTAACTTTTACGTCGGCCGTACCAGTATAGGGTCTATTGTTTTTCATTTTTTCTTATTTTTATTTGTTATTTTTTTTAAAGTCTTAGCAAAATTAGCTTGTTGTACAGTTAGTTTACTGTATTTAGCTGGGTTTTTTGTAACTGTCGCAGCAAATCCTGCTGGAGTTTTGCCAACTTTTTTAGCTTTGGCAGTGAATGCTCCAGGTCTTTTAATGGCTTTTTGAATCCACTTTTTATCGGCTGGCTTCGCCATATTTTCTAGCCTTTCGATTAGACATAAATATTGATATATCTATAGTAATGATAGATGCAAAAAAAAGAGGGCCATGACATATAGTCATAGCCCTCTTTAATTAAAACGATTAAATTACATCTTCTTCTTTTTCTTAGCTATTGCAGCCTGGATAAAGGGGGGAAGTTTCTTTTGAGCTGCAGTCATACCAGCTGTCTTTTTCGAAGCTGTTTTCTTAGGTGCAGCTGCTTTCTTTTTCATGGCCATGATTATACCTCCGTTGATTTTATTTTTTTTTCACTTGATTTTTTATAATGCCACATCATGTGGTCATGCATCTGGTCATCGACTTTATCAACTTGCTCATCAAGATGATCAACCTTGTGATGCAGGTGTAAAATCTCATCTTTTACGTCGCCTATTAACTCTGCAACGGTATTATGATCACTTTTATTTTCTGATCTACTTTTTTGAACTAACGCTGCAAGTATAGCGCCGACGGCAGCAATTATGGCAACAGTAACAGCTTCCATAATTAGTCACCATTTAACCTTATTAGCCCAATACGCGGCTGACATTTTGCCTTTGGCAATATTCTTGGCGTGTCGTGCTTGGAATGCTTCTCTGCGTGCCCTATAGGCTTTAGACTCACCTTCTTTTTTAGGCGAGCCTGAAACACCTTGTTGACCAAAGCGAATAGTTTTAACTTGATCACCAGACTTAGCCACAACTACATGCGACTTAGTGGGATGACTTGGTGTTTTCTTGGGCTTATTATAGCCAGAAACACCAGCTTTGGTTAGGCGTGAATCTTTTTTGGCAGGCATTACTTCATCTTTTGCTTAGTGTTAGTTAGCCTTTTACCTAAAGACTGAGGTGTTTTTTTACCATTCACATTTTTTCCGGCATGGGGATTAGGCCACTTGGTTTCCATGTGGTCCTTTTCTTTACGGCCTTTAGTGGGAATGAATCTTTCACCATGATCATTCTTCATTGGAGGATGATCGCCAGTTTCACCTGGAACAGCGACGCGAAACATGTCTTTATGTTTTTTAATTTGAGCCATTGTTATTCCTAAGTAAATAAAATAAAGTTATTTCTTTTTTTTCTTTTTCTTTGGAAAGCCAGTTTTCTTTGGCATGCCAGAGATAACGGGACCACCACTCTTTTGATTGTTGGTTCCCATTCTAGGTCCACTAATATAAGTGAACTTTTTGATTGGCATAATTACTTTTTGCCGGTTTTCTTAACTGTTGAGGCCCAATTCTTAGCGCCACTAGCGGGAGCTACGCTGCCCTTAGGATTGATTTTGTCGCCAATATCGCCCATGGTACCGGGGAAAGGCTTACGGAATGGATCGTTCTTTTTGTTCATGCTAGCCATGATTTCCTTCTCTCTATTTTTTTCTTTTTATTTTTGATGCCGAAGAAATAGCTATTGCTATAGCTTGTTTCTGCGATTTAACAGCAGGACCACCTTTACCAGAGTGCAGTGTTCCTCGACCATACTCACCCATAACAGATTTAATCTTTTTTTGGTAAGCAGTTGGTTTTTTCTTTTTAGTAGCCATAATTACTTTTTATTCTTGAAAGCTTTCCACTGACTTGAATAATATCCACCTTTACGTGGAGTATCCATAACGTTCATTACTGAATCTTTCAATAACTTATAATAATTGTTGTCTGAAGAAGTTTTGCTTCCCCAACCCTTATCCTTAGCCATAATGACCTACCTTGTATAATAGTGTAATATATATAGTAATCCTATATAGCAAAAAAGAGAGGCAACGCCTCTCAATTTTGTCTATAATATGTTATTTTTTATTTGGATTACTTTTTGGAGCAACCTTTTTTGTTGGCTTAGTGCCACCATGGTTCTTGGATACTTGTCCCTTTGGTCTACCAGGCTTTCTAGCCGGCGCTGCAGTATTTGCTTTGGGAGTGACATCCTTAGGGTTAGCGGGAGTAATCTTAATGTCTTTAGGAGTTGAATTAGCAGAAGTGGTTGGAGTCATCCAAATAATCGGCTTTTCTTCCTTAGGGGTACCCTTATCATCTAAGTCATGACCACCAATTTTGGCAGGTGACTTTTTATTAAATAATTTTTTCATTAATTTCTTTATCATTTTTTATCCTTTTCAATATTTGTTAGCTAACTATTGTTTATTATTTTCCTTGTTGTGATTCTTTAATTAACTGATATCTTTCGCCTGTTTCTTTTGAAACAATTGAAAAGCCATATGAAGCTGCAGCTTCGATAATTTCAGTTAATTTATCTTTATCTTCCAAGGAAACTTCATTCAATGGCAAAGTAATACCTGCATACACGTCGATATTCTCAAAATTGCCAATGTTAATCTTTCTATTTACTCCACATATAAATACTGGATTAGTTGAAATAGATATTTCTGAACTCAAAATATTCACCACCTGGTCTATGGGAGAGTCTAATGACTGCTCCATTGCTGTTTTTGATATCTTAGGCATACACGTCCGTAAAGGTTTGAACTAAATTTGTAGTAGCTAATGCTTGTTCCGCTATGTTTAAGTTGTCGGTATTAATTATAGCAGAGGCTTTTTCTTTTATCAAATCAATTTCTTGTTCTGATCTATGGTTCATTTGCTCAGGTGTCATTTCGTGCCCATCTCGACGCATCATTCTTTCATTTCTAATCTCATCAGATGCTTCATAGCAAATAATTAATCCATTGGGTTGATCAAGTATTTTCTTAGCTTCATTCTCAAATCTAACATCAGAAATGATAATAGCCATCGGCATATCTTGATCCTCAAACTCTGGAGTTCTCATATGGGATCTAAATAATTTATTGGCTTTTAATATTCCCCACTTAGCAAAGCACTCTTCATCGTATGCTCTGCACAAATCTCCAGCCTTTTGAAGGAAAGATCTTGGCTTATAGCCCTCAGGCTCTATGGGTAGATTGTAGATATCTTTTACTAATTGGCAAAACATATCATAATCAGGGATGGTGCCCAGGGCATTTGAGCCAAAGATATCATACACCACTTGGTGAATAGAAAATAGTTGACGGTCCTTCTGTCTAGAGCCAAGTGAGTTTTTTTTCACAGACGCTAGTTCATATAAAGGTAGGCTAAAAAATAAGTGATCCCATTTGACATGATTCGAAACAGGACTCACTTCTGCCTTAGGCACTATCTTTTCTGCAACAGATGTTTTGCCAGTCGCTGCCTTACCTGCTAGGCCAATAACTATCGGATAATCTTTATAAAATTTTTTATCTTTAATCATATCCATATTATACCATTCATATCCTATTCATTTTCTCTTTTCTTACTTCTAATTCATCTAAAAATTTATTTGCCAAGGCGTCTGGTTCCCAAACAAATGTTCTTTTAACTTGAATGACCCGAAAATTAAATTCATCTCTGATTTCTTCAATAGTCATTAGCAATGGCATTAGAGCTGCGCTCTTGCACTTCCATTTACCATTGACCTGGTTAGCTACAACAGCCGAGTCTGTGTATAAAATTGGGTCTATAAGATCAGCCATAGAGCATATTAAGAGGCCAGCTATCACGGCCTCATATTCTGCCTCATTGTTAGTTCTAGGACCTAATCCTCTAGCAAACTGTGCTATCTTTTTTCTATTGCGATAAACAACAACAGAGCATGCAGCTTCTCCGATCTTTTTTTGACCTTGTCCCCTAGATGCTCCGTCGCAAAATACTTCTATGTTCATAAATAAAAAGCCAATCTTAAAAATTTAAACACTGCCTTCAGTCAACCTTTACATCATAATCTATACTAAAGCGTTTAGCTACATCTATTAGATTCTTTTTAAGGCTTGATGATATTTGAATTGTTTTTGTCAATAGATATTTATTACTTTTATATTCGACTTGTGTTGGAAAATTAAGATCTTCTTTTTCTGTAGAATAAAATTCTTCAGATGTATTAACACTTTTGTAATGACCAATAAACATATTCTTTATCCTTTAGTAGGTACTAAAATCCGATTCCAGGTAGGAACCTTTTTCTTCTCTAAACGCAGCTACTTGCATGGACTGCATTTTGTCCATCAGCTTTCTAGCTGATTCTGATGCTATTCTAGCTGACGTTTCCATCGATTCAGCTAGGCTCATAATTGCCTCACAGGTAATCATTTCGGTATGTTGTGATTCAGCTGCTGCCATGGCTGAAGCTTCTCTTTCAGCTTCATTTTTTCCGGCTCTATTTGATTTATAAACTCTCTTATAATTACCTTCTATAATCTTATATTGTGCTCTAGACATTCCGGCAAAGCGCGCTGCTCTACCATAAACATTAGATGTGCGGGCAACAAGTGACGCAATCGTATCTATTCCTAGATCTATAATATCAACCTCTGGAATTTCTACAAAATATTTACTATTTTTTTCTACGTCAGCATATGCTTCGATAACCTCTTTTAATTGAGGTCCAAGAAAATTCTGCAATAGTTCTTGCAATTTTTCCATTGATTGTAAGTTCATTAATTTTTCTCCATATTAATTAGCATTGCGTATTCATTGAGATCATTTTCTAAGATTAAATCTTTTACTTTATTTTTAATTTTAGATAAGTGCTCTCTAACTGTATTCGGATGTTCATTAACTTTCTGAGATATTTCGCTGGACCTTTGCCCATCTACGTACCTCCATTTTAGAAGCTGTCTTTCTTGCACTGTTAGTCTATCAAATGGTGGAATGTTTTTCTCGCCCAAAACCCAAAATTCATCAATTTTATCTGCAGCTAATAATTGTTCCATACTATACTCTACCGGATCTGCCTTAAAACCAATGACATAATTTTCATCACCTTCATCATTGGTGGCATCGTCGTCCAGCAATGGGAAAGTTTTTCTGCCTAATTGATCAATGAGGAATGTATCTACATTCTTTTTTAAAAGATAAAAGAAATAACTATATAAAAAACCGCTAAAAGGAATTGGACCCTTAGCTGAATCCTTCCTTTCGTATCTGCCTATGCATTGGAAGAAAGTCATGTATACAGTCTGCCTAATGTCTTCTTCATCCCCATATCTTTTCGCCATATAATGAATACCTCTCATGCATTCATTTATTACTCGCATATTGGATCCACTCATTTTATTTTTCATCAGAGCAAAGCGTGTTCCTGAATCCTTGATGAACAAAGAAATAAACCTTCGTATGTCATAGTCGTTCAAATTGAACTTTCCATAATATAATAGTGAAATATATTTAGTTAAAAAATTACTGAATACCTTTAATAATTCTTCTTGTGCTTTTGCTGAACCCTTTTTGGCCTTAGCGATTAGGTCTTGCATTTCATTCTCTTCTAAAGAGTAATATTGCTCCTTGTAAGCTGTCATTTTTTACCTTCCCAGTTAACTATGTACTGACTATAAAAAACCTTTATGTCTTCGTAGAAGACAATTTGAGGAACTTCTATCTCAGCCATAAAATTCTTTGCGTCGTTTGAGTACTTACTTATGACGCATGTCATTTTTTCGAATTCATCAGGATAATACCTTTTAAATCTTTTTAATTTAATTTTACTTTTATCATCTAGATAGCCCTTAATCTCTACCCATTCACCATTTCGTTCTAGAAAAAAGTCAGGAGTATAACCCTTTGTTCCTCTTTTTATTGGGAAAGAAAAAACAGTAGGTTCAAATTTAAATTCTATTTTATAAATATTTAGGATTCTAACAAAGTTAGCTTCCCAGCTGGATCTAACATTGAGTTCTATATCTTTCCTGAATCCAGTTTTAGTGTATTGGTACGCATTGCCCTTTTTCCTTGCAAAGACCCCATCATCCTCTAGGATTACTTTATCGATCTGCTTGTTTCTGATGTTATTCAAATTAGGTTGTTTTTTAAAAGAAGATTTTTCCAAAAAAAAGTCTTCTGCCTTGACAACATGTAGTTCCATTGTGATATCCTTAATGCCTGTAAGCGTGTATATATTATACACTAAAAAATAAAAATATGCAAAACAACTTGCATTACCACTAAGAAGGAAGTATACTAATCACCATGAACACATTAACACACATCATCAACACAGCAATTGAAACCATTGACAACGAAATTATCGAGGACTTGGTTGTAGACCTTGGTTATGACTACGGCGATGCCGTCAAGGTAGTCACAGAGTTCAATGATTTCGATTTTGCTATCGATTCAGATTCAACTTTCTGATTCTTTTTTTTAAAAACTACGTATAGAATTGGGGCTGGGAAACCAGCCCCTTTTCTATTTTCCATAACTATTCTTTTTATTTCTAAAAACACCTGTTGGACACGCACCTGATTTAGCGTGATCGCAATAAGAGCATACTCTGGTATTAGCGGTGGGTGTAAAATTCTGATCAACCATTATTTTTTGAATAGTATCAATCAGTTTATTCTTAACTTCTTCAATATCTTCTTCGGTAAAAAGATGACCTTTTCTTTTTCCAGATCTTAAATAATACAACTCCGCATAGATTTCTTTTTCTGGAAATATATTATGAAGTGCAAGAGCGTATATACCGAGCTGTAGATTAGAGTGCACGTGTTTCTGTGCAACTTCCCATTTACCCGTTTTATAGTCTGTTATGTTAACTCTATCTCCAATAATGTCAACTCTATCTATAAAGCCAATTATCTTGTATGACCCTATAATAAAAGAAAAAGACATTTCCTTATCGTATATGGAGAATTCTTTATCTACATTTTGATCATAAAATTCATTCAATATAATTGATCCAACGGAAATAAGATCTGGAGTTATTTCTTGATTTGGATCCCAAATAGGAATATTATTTTTGTATTCTTCCTGAAGTTCATTTAAGTCTAAGACTTTATTATTCTCTAAAGTATTTTCAAGAACAGCGTGGACGATATTTCCTAGAGCAGCTGGCGCATTGAACTGTCTTGGTTCTTTCTTAATATAAGAGTAGAAGTATCTTGCCGGACATTGATCGTATGTATCTATTCTAGAGTATGAAAAATCTACTAAACTTAATTTTTCTAAATCACTTAAGCTATCATAATTTTTAATTAATATAGAACTCAAAAATATTCCTACTGTTCTTCGTTGGGATCGTATATTAATCGACCATTTTCATCGAATTCTCTTCCGATTTCATCTATAGTGTGATTATTAAGTTTATTTATATAAGCGCCCTGGCCGATTGCTACCCAACCAGTTTCACCTATTTCCATATGATCGTCTTCTTCATAGGGCCACATCTTCGCCTCCTATAGATACTTTAACTTCAGTAATATCATCTGCATTCAGATAATAACTCACAACTGTGTATAGGTCTTTTAGTTCTTTTTGCGTTAGATAGAATCCAACACAGGTGCACTGTAAGAATAATTTGTCATCATAATTGTAAGTTGAATCAGTGTATTCTGTTAATTTAATATTACCTTTTTCAACAACTGCTGGAAAGCTTTGGCTCATTTTTAATCCTCGTAATAAGTTATGGGATCCCAATTAGGATCATTTAATTTTTCTCTCATATCTTTAACATATGAGTCCCAATCGCGTTCATCATCTGATTTCTTTTCATACTTGACTTGACTCTTAAATGGATTGGATTTAAACTTAGTCATAATAAGTTTACCCTGCTGGGTTTTCCATCTCAGAGTTCCATTCTTGCAATCGCAGAAATCTTCACTGTCTGCTTTAATAATAAGTTCTGGATCGTATCGACCTGAGCACCCGTTACATTTTGTATATCTTCCTTTATCCTGACACCTATTGCATGATGGGCAAAACACCCAGCACCATCTATCTGTAGGATTAACTGAAGGTCTATCTGCTGACATTTATTGCTCCAATTCAATTAATTGTCTAATCGCATCTTCCACTTTAGGGGATGCCTCTATCTTATATTTGTAAATAAATTTATGTTTACCATCCAATATCTGTAAGAATACAGGACGATCACCTCGTGACGAATCAATTATATCATAAATCTTATCTATAGTCGAAGTAGATATATTCTTTTTTACATTAAAAATTATTGCCTTACCTGTGGCAAATAAGTGCGCATCTACCTTTTCACATGATGAGAAGAACAACTTACATGTGGAATTTTCTTCGTCACCCTCTTTATTTAAAGTTCCAGATATAATTACTACATCACCTTTATTGAAGTAATCATCCGCTATATTTTTTGCATTGTTTGGAAAAATAATTACTTCAACATCTGAAGAAATATCTTCTATTGATATCTTAAACATCTTCTGACCTTTTTTGGTCATTATCTTTTTGGAGGCTGTAATTATTCCCCCGACTTTTATATTTGATCCGACTTGATACTCAGATAATTCAATTATTTCGCAATCAACTTTCTTAGAAAGTATGTCCCATATTCCCATAATAGGATGACTAGTTACATATATTCCAAGTTCTTCTTTTTCTTTTTCTAGCATTTCTATTTCTTGCAGTCTAGGATATTCCCCTAAATCTATATTCACCAATTCATCAAATGCCCCAGCAGCTGCTAAATGTTCCAGCGTACTCTTCTTCAAAATTACAGGATCACATCTTCTGAGGAAGTCTACAATGCTCGTATATGGCTCCTCAGTGTTTCTGCAGTTGACTATTGCATCAGCTATCGATTGGCCAATTCCACTGACCGCAGACAGCCCAAATACGATTGACGTATCTCCTACTACTTCAAAGTCAATCCCAGATTTATTGATTGACGGTGGGGAGACTTCTATATTTAATTTTCTACAGTCCGATAAATAGAATGCTTGCTTTTCTTTATTGCCAACTACTGATGACATAAGTCCTGCCATATATTCTGTTGGATGATTTGACTTAAGATAAGCCGTGACATAACTAATCATGGCGTAACTTGCGGCGTGTGCTCTGTTAAATCCATATCCGCCAAAGTATTCAATATCTGAGAAAATCTTATTAGCTAAAGTTTCTGACATATCAGATGTTCGAACACATCCTTCGACAAACATAGATCGCATCTTGGCAATTTTATCCATTAATTTTTTACCAATAACTTTTCTTAAATCATCAGCCTCTGCGGAAGTAAATCCTGCCAATTCTCTAGCAACTCCTAAAACATCTTCTTGATACAGCATGATTCCTAGAGACGGTGCTAGCACCTTAGCTAACTTAGGATGCTCATATTTAATTTGGCTACGACCATGTTTACGGTCAATATATTCTTTATCCATTCCAGAACCCATTGGACCTGGTCTATATAATGAGATTAATGCCATAATGTCTTCTACGTTACGTGGTTGAAGCTGCATCATCAATTGTCTCATGCCCGATGATTCAAGTTGAAAGACTCCGGCGCAGTTACCCTTACATAATTCATCATAAGTTTTTGCGTCGTCAAGCGGAATTTTATCAACATCAATAAGTTCGCCTTTACGCTTATGGACCAACTTGATGCAAGAGTCAATAACTCCAAGGTTTCTTAGGCCAAGAAAGTCAATCTTTAAAAGGCCACACTGCTCGACTCTGCCCATATCCCATTGCGTAATGATTGGATTATCTACGCCCTTGCGCATGATAGGCAGGTATTCGGTTAGTGCATCCCTAGATATAACTATACCAGCAGCGTGTATGCCAGTTTGTCTTACTAGACCTTCCAGTCCAAATGCCGTATCTACAATAGTTTTGGCATCTGAGTCTTTCTCATACAGCTGTTTGAATTCTTCAACTTCCATGCACTCCGAAAGATTTTTCGAGATGCCCAATACTGGCGGAGGAACGAGTTTTGCCACTACGTCTCCACCGGCAAAATCGTAACCTAGAGCTCTGGCTGCATCTCGGATAGATTGTCTGGCGCCTGTCTTGTTGAACGTGCAAATGTGTGCAACGTGGTCAGACCCATATTTTGCTCTGGCATAGTTGATTACTTCGTCACGATATCTATCATCAAAGTCAAGGTCGATGTCAGGCATTGATTTTCTGCCCTCAACAAGGAATCGTTCAAACATTAATCCAAATTTGATTGGATCTAGATTTGTAATTTTAAATGCGTAGGAAAGGATACTTCCTGCTGCAGAACCGCGTCCCCAGCCAACTCTAACATTATTATTCTTGGCCCAATTTACTAGATCTGATACAACTAAGAAATATTCAGTAAATCCCATTTCTTTTACAACACGTATTTCGTGATTAGCTCTATCTATGATATGAGAAGGTAGAGGATCACCATATCTTTCCTTTAGGCCGCTCCAAGCTAATCTATCAAAGTAGTCCATAGGTGCTTCGAGAGTTGGAATAGGAAAGTCAGGGAAGTGAATATCACCAAAAGAAAGATTTAAATCAATCATGTCACAAACGTCCATACTATTCTTCAACCAGTCTGGATTAAACTTAGATGACATTTCATCATATGATTGAAGATAAAATTCTTCTCCAGTAAATGAGAATCTATTTGGGGTATGTATATTTGCATTAGTTGCCACGCATAACATGATGTCATGAGATCTAGCGTCGTGCTTATGTACATAATGGCAATCCCCACTTGGGACGACCTTTGCACCAATAGTTTCTGCTATCTGCACTAATTGATTAAAGACTTTCTTTTGTTCCCCAAGACCATGATCTTGAACTTCAATAAAATAGTTTTCCTTACCAACAATATCTTGCATTTTCTTTGCAGATGAAAGAGCAAATTGATAATCATCTCTTAGCAATGCCTGGCATACTTCACTATTTAAACAGCCTGAAAGAACAATAATTCCTTCAGAGTGTTCTGCTATTAAATCATGATCAATACGTGGCTTAACGTAATATCCTTCTAGGAAAGATCTAGAAGATATTTTAATAATATTATTATAGCCAACTTTATTTTTAGCTAAAATAGTTATATGGTAAGGACCTCTTTGCTCCCATTCATTTTGTGATGGTCCAGATCTTTCTTCAGGATCTCTATCAAATCTAGTTTTTCTAGCTTGATAAAATTCAGAACCAAGAATTGGCTTAACCCCAATAGAAGTTCCAGCGTCATAGAAGTCCAACCATGAATGTATGTTTCCATGGTCAGTAGTAGCTAAGCCTTTCATTCCTAAGGACTTAGCTCTAGTCAAGTACTGTTCTATGTCGCCATGACCGTCTAACATTGAAAAGACTGTATGGTTATGGAGGTTAGTCCAATTCTTCATTAAATTCCTCTACTCTTGTCCGAACCTTCTAAAGAGCTATCTCTTACTTCTCTATATGTAATAATTACCACTCCACCGCAATACTTGCACGGCACTGGCTTACCTTCTTGAGCAAACGGGCTATTATACATATATCTATCTGGCTGATCTGATTTACATTCAGAGCAGACGCCAATGACATCATCTGTATCTTCTATCTCAGGCATGTTCACCTCCTTTATCCATTAATTTATACGCAAAGCGTACCGGGGATGGAGAGGACTGTTCTTGTGTTTCGACATACTTGTCCCCTATCTTTACCCATTTATTTTTTTTCTCTAGTGAACATTGTCCACATCCAACACCTGCAGAATTAGCTCTTTCGCATGTGTAAGGTCTTCCGCCAATTCCCAATTCTCTTCTTTTAATCCAATCGTTTATATGACTATTAGTTTTTTCAACATTATAGTCTGAACAATTACTTAAGATACCATGAAGAAATTTTATTGACTCTTCGTTATAAGTTAATATGGAACATAGGAATAATCTTGCCTCATGCTCTAAGTATTTCTTTTCAATAGCCTGTTGCTGAAGTCTAGCTATTGACGTACAGCTTTTCAAAAGTTTATCAGGAGTAAATTCTTTTTCTTTCACATTCATTTGCTTAAACGCAGTTGAACCATACTTGTTGAAATAGCCAATAAAATCTTTTGATTTTTCTTTTTCTATTTCCATATCATAAGTAAACTCTCTAAACCATTCATTAGCCTTGGCATTAAAGTTTTGTTCTGATACTTCATTGAAAGAGCGTGTAGTGCAGTAACCTGTTATTGAATCCATGCCCTGAAAAAGAATATCTTCTGGTATTAAATTCTTATATAGATTTGTATCTTGATGTTTACTGCCCTCTAGGCGCCACATTCTTCTAGCGTCATACACGCTAAAGTCAAGCGACTCTAGCTTAAGTTTATCTTTTAGAGTTGAAGCTATAAATCTAAAAATATTAGGAAGATTATTGGATGGATTAATTCCCAGCGTAATAGCTTCACATTCTATGTGAAAGCCTTTTTTCCCGGTAAAGTATACAAGTATAGCAGACTTTGGAATATAATTAATAAGATAATTATACAATTTCATACAGTCAATATATGATTCTTGTGGATCTTTGTTATCTATGTCAAAATACAATGATCCTAATCTGATAGCTTTATCTAAATCAGTAGAATTATAATGCCAGATAGAAGTATAAAGGCCAACATTTGCATTCTGTTGACGAAAAGATTCCTTATCTTTTGCTTCTATGAACAGAGTATTGTCTCCGTCTTTTTGACGAATAACTCTACCTAAACTTTGTACATACTTTGCTGTCTCTAGATATTTCCAAGAAGACAAAAATTTATCTGGATCATTTGGTATTATCATAGTATTTTTGCCTTAGACTCTTCGTTAGAAATATTGGCGATTACAATACGATTTTCTTTTTTCAAATTAAATGAATTATTTCTATAGTAGACTGATTCCTTAATTATATCTTCTAATATAGAAATTATATAGATTCTCTTTGATATTCTACTATTCATTTGTCCATCTGTCGTTGATTAATTGACTATCTTCGATTACAACATGTACCTTACTAGCTATATTATCAGCTAAGTGAACAATGTAATCCATGTAAGTTATTGGATATGTTTCTGGAACTGGCGACCAAGGACCTAGGTGACATCTAACTAGTCTCAGTATGCTCTGTACATTTTCTTCAGAAATAAACAATGTAGAAGAATGACTATCATTAGCATATTCCTTATCGTGGCGGATACAGTCTGCTACAAATTTATTAACAGTATAGGGATGCATAGGATCATACTGGAACATTCCACTTTCTTCAGACGGAATTCCTTTGGTGATATCATGCAATAGACACGCTGCAATTATAAGATCTCTTTCTTCTATACTTAATGCATAAGAGTCAGATATTATTTCCGCAACTCTAACAACTCTTTTGGTGTGCAAAACATTTCCACCAGGACCATGCTCATCCGGCGGATGATATCTTCCAGAAAAACTAGATGGTATTTCCCAAAATGTACTAGCTTTTAGTAAAAGAGATCTAACAAATGATTTAATTCCTTCATCATCTATTGATCCAATTTCTTCTAATAAAGGAGCTAAGTATTCATCTTCTTGAGTAATTTGACTACTTGTATCTTCTTTGAGAATGTCATCTAAAATACTCTTACTCATTATTTCCATCCAATCCATTTAGAACATGCGTCGTCGTGCGGGCATTTTTTACAATAAGCTGTTAAGCCTCTTCTTGGTACAAAAGTTTCCTTGTGACACATTGTATCACACCAGTACTCTAAAGAATCTATATCTTCGCTACTAATTTCATATTCTATAAAATCTAAACTATTTGACATTAGATCAATATAGCCAAAGTTAGTTTCGTTAACTCGACTTGGATGACGGAGTTTAAATCCCATATACATGGCAGAAAAATCAACTTGATACATGTGTCTATGATTTGTCTTATAATTAAAAAGAAGTTTTGTTACGTAATTTTTATTATCTTTTCTAATTATTAAATCAAATTTATCTACTATCTTAATTTCTTTGTTAATAATTGCTATATACTCTTCAGATATAGCTAGAGGAATCATATCAACGTCTGAATAAGTTTCATGAAACGTAAGTAGTATACTTGCTGCCTTTGTAGTCAAGCTAGCCATATTTCCATACATGCTCTCATGTTGTTCAGTGGCTATATCATAATGATCCACATTTTTTGGGAACCATAATTTTTCCCATCTATTTAAAAGAGATGCATAGGAGGGACTAATGCCTGCTTGTTTTTTAAACCAAAAGAAATAAATAATATTCTTAATAGTTGATTCAAATTTAGCAGTGTATATATCTCTTGAATAAACTTTTTCAGGAAGTTTATCACGATATCTAAAATCATATAATCTCTCACAAGTTTGAAAATCCTTAATTGCTTCTACATTTAATTCTAGCATTAGTCAAAACCTTCTCCACTTAATAGTTCTTGAAGATCTGTTGACTCTGAATATGATTGATCACTAATGACTTCATAATCTTCATAGATTTTTTTTGCATCGTTATATCTTACTAAAGGTGGATCGTACATGAATGCAGAACCAGTAATTCTATTTTTAGGTATTTGAAGCTGCATTATATTTTCATCTTCTGTTTCATCATTTGAAGCCAAACGTTTTTCTGTAATGAAAATTGTAACTGCGCACTTTTGCTGAATAGCTAAAGATCCACCTGTATCTGATTGCTGTACAACTTCTCTTTTTTCTTTCATTCTGTTTGAGTTTTCCTGGGCAGTTATGATCATAGCGCAGTTCATATCTCTGGCAAGTTTTTCTAGTCTAACCATCATTTCTTCAAACTCGCCCCATCTTGGCTTGCCCTTACCACTACCACGGGTAAACATAGATTGAATAGTGTCAATGATAACTACATCTGGCATATCTCCAGTGTGACCTATTAAATCTCTTAACCAAAACTCAAGGTCTTCAAAATATGGAGTCTCAGGATCATGACGAACCATTAATCTGTCTCCCCACTCTTCAAGTTTTGATTTAAACTTAGCCAAGTAAAACTGCTTTTTTTCTTCACTCCATTTATGAGCTTCTGAATAAACATTTTCACCAATGATTTGAGTCATAAGAATTCTCTCCCAGTGACCCAAAGCTTCTTCAAAGTTTACATACAAAACTCTATAACCAGTATCTAACCAATTATTAGCTAGACACTTAGCGAAGGTACTTTTTCCCTTGCCTGAGGGGGCGATAATTGCGTGTACAGCGCCCTTGAAGAATCCACCCTCATCCGTATAGCCCATGGCTCTATTTAGAGCTTTAAATTGCGTTGGCACGAAGTCAGGTATATCCAGCAAACGATCAGCTCTATTTAGAATGTCATTAGCTGTAGTTAATTTACTAAATGGGTCGTATTTAATTTGATTTTCAAGATCTTTAATTAAAGAAGTTAAATCATTAATGCGATCAATATCTTCTTGTGATTTCAAACCTTTTTTATTAATAAGTATTTGAAGTTCTTGAAGATTGAGAATCTGTTTACGCTTATTTGCCTTGTGTTTGATTAATTCAACGACTGATTCTTTTGTAGAAGAATCCAGACTAAGAATATAATCTATCATTATTCCTACGCCGGAAGAGCCACCAAGTGCATCATATATATCCGTCTCACTAGACAGCCATGATTTAAATGCTATTGGATCAACTATATCTAAATTAGTTGCTCGATAAAAACCAAGAAGCGCACCATAGAATTCGTGGATTCCTTTTTCGCCATGAATCATACCAACTATATCTTGTGGAAGATTTTCGTCAAAATAGGATATCGCACCCTGCTCTTTTAGGCAAAGTGCGAATGCCTGGTATTCTAGTGGGGTTTCTTGTGATTCTTCTATTTCTTCAAGTGCCATCAATTTTTAGAGCCTTTTAGTTTGCGGTAAAGATTCTTTTTATACTCTGAATTTTTCTTTTTCATTTCCTGATAATAATTAGAAGTTGTAATACTTTGCTTATTATTATCTTTCTTGCTATCTGGACTACTCCTAATAGCTTCCAGCATCCTATTATACACGCTAACTTCAGTTAGAGAGTCATTATAGCGAAAAACAATTAACGCAATTCCATTATCCTTGCACCATTGTGCTTTGATTATATCTCTTTTTTGTGCTTCTTCAAATTCATATTTTGATTCAAAAAATCTAGACGTGTAAAAGAAATGTTGACGGCCATGATATTCTGCAGCTATTCCATACGAAGGGCAATAAACATCTAATCGAAGTTTTTCGCCAATATGAAATTCATTAACTACATCTTCTCCAGGCAAAAGTTTTTTCATTATCATTGTCAAAGCGGTTTGACCACGTGACATTTTCTTTTTAGAATCTTTTAACCAATTTAATCCAAGATAATTAATCTTTTTATTTATCTCAGATATTGGAACGTCAAGTTCTTTTGCTATTTGATTTATTGAATAATTAGTATCAAATAAAAGATCTACTAAAAATTCAATATCATCATCTTGTATTTTTTTATAATTATCTTTCATTGGTACTGTTATGAAATGCAGCCTTGCTCAATGACAAAGTTTTACCAGTATCAATTATGGATATGTTTAGATTATCCCACATCTTATTCATCAATGCTAAACCAAAGACACCACAATCTAGAAGGCAATAGTCTACTTCGTTTTCCATTTCCGCCAATTGTGCATAAACGCTATCTAACTTTTCGTGATAATTATTATATGGAACATTTATAATATGCGTATCAAATCCAAAGTGGCGTTGAGCCAACTTCTTATCATGGAGTGTAACGATAACTTTTGGAGTATTTCTAATATAGAAATCAATCACTGATTGATAGGCGTCTTTGTTATTTAGATAAAAGTATTCAAATACGTTTGAATAGTAATACTCAAAGTTTTTGTTTAATCCAATTTTAAAATGTCTTCCATTTTCAATATCAGAAACTAGGGTATGTGAAATTGCTTTCATAATTCTCTTGTCATTATTTTTTAATGAGGAGATAATATTCTTAGCAAAGTTAGCTGGAAAAGGATTCTCGCTATTTTTACTTAAGGCGACTATGGAAGATTTAGGAACATTAATGTAACTAAACTTTTCTTTTTTGCCCATTGCCGAAGTAAGATTTCTAAGTGAATCTGTTGGATTAAGAAATGTCATTTTATCTCCTATTAAATTCCGAATGAACCCCAGTTAATCAAAACTGGCTTTTCATCTACGATTGAATTGATATGGTCTAACTGATGGAAAGCTCCACCGTCTAATTGTGAATATCTCTGATGCTTAGAAATTTTATCTTCATCTCTGATATAGCCAAGGTGTTGCATTACGAGTTTAGAATCAACCCAGTAATTTTTTCTAGCAATCATATCACCTACATAAGTAGGTTCAGATCCACACGCCAGCTGCCTATTATTGAACCCACCATTTTCTAAGTATCTAAATATTCTAGTACTATTATTTGGTGTCCATAGTTTATCAACTCTATACTGAGTTTCATTCCACATATGATAGAAGCGGACATTTACTACATCAAAAGGCGATGTATTTAAAACATCTCTAATTGGCGCATCATCTAAATGATAGAGCTTTTCATCGCAGTCAATAGCTACGACCCAATCTCCAATACTGGCAAATTTTTCTAGATTACCCCAGGCGAAGGCTCTTAATTTTCCTTCATGAACATTAAAAAGTTGTTCAGGTGTTTGAAAAACTTCAGCGTACTTTGCTGCTATTTCAGGAGTATTATCAGTTGAACAATCATCTGTAAATATTATTTTATCAACTTGAGTTGACAGTCTTTGCAAAACATCTTCCAAAAATCTAGAAGACTCATTTCTACCAATCATTTGTGCAATGATCATTTTTTTCTTCCTTAGCTTTAAATGAGATTGAGGGGGTTTTACCCCCCTCAATTTCTGTCCAATAATTACTTAGAGACTTTATTGACGAAGGTCAGTCGACCATCTGTTCACGAGCCTCAACAGCCGAAATTCGCTCAGTCTCTACTTCTCTGTAGAGCATCTCTCCAAGAGCTGAACGACGATTGCTCGAACTTGTTGCAATCTTCTCTGCGTCTGTTTTGTTGTTAGCCTTCACGAGCGAAGTTGTTGTCACTGTGAAATACTTGAACTTGTTATCTGACATTGGTATTACCTTTCATTAATTTGATGGATAATTGGTTGCGATATATTCTATCGCATCTTGCATTGTTGATGCAAGTTTTGTTGCCATATATTTTAGGTAAACTCTGTTCTTATTAGAGTCACAGCAAAAGACTACTGCTGGCTGATTATTGAATTTAGCCCAAGCTAATTCAAAGTCAGTTCCTATATATGCGCGATCTTGTAACATATATTCTACCAGAATAATATCTGCTCGGCGTTGCATGAACAAATTTTTTTCAACAATTTCTTCTGGTGTTTCGTACCCTTGATCTACAATAGTAGTTGGATCCAATACGTCATAGCCTGCAAGATGCAGTGCTCTAGTTGCTGACTTGCGCCAAAAGCGTCCATAGTCTTCAACGCCTTCAATTGCTCCGGAAAGAAATACTTTAAGCGGCATATACTAATCCTGGCCAATAGTATTCTAAGTCATTTGGTTCGTCAAAATATTGCGAATAATATCCAAAGTCTTTACGAAGAAGATTTGATCTATGAGATCTATGGAATTCTTCATTCCCAAACCAGGCCGGCATTACTACACTGCCTGGATCTATCTCTTCATATTGCATATTGTTCTTATATCCCCTATTGACCCATTCTCGAATAGTTATATTTTGATATAACTTTAGAGCAGATTCATAACCAGTCCACATCAATGTTACCGGATGATTTCTCCAGCCTTTTGTAGGTGTTCTTTCTAGGAGTATATTCAGGACTTGGAATGTTTCAACACGTTGCTTTCCAAGACGACGATAATCTAATACTTCTACAGATTTTTTAAAGTCTGCATATGGTATAAATGTCTGCATTTTAGTCCTTTTTGAATTCAGTGAATGTTTTGTCGCCTACGCCAAAGTATTCTCTAGCAAGACCAGACGCTATTATAGCATCATTTAGACACTCTCCGGCTTGATTCCATACTCTTGCTAGCACTCTTCCGTACTTTTCATTCTTGTCAATAATTGTTTCTATCTTAACTTTATGATTGGCGGCTGTTAACCACTGATCAGTAAATTCTTTTGCAGCTAGACCCATTTTCTTTTCTTCAAGATTAGTTGTGCGACTCTCAGGAGTATTTACTCCATAAAGACGAACTCTACCTCTTTTTAGTGTATCGAATCCCAAATCGATAACAATATCAAATGTATCGCCATCAATTGTTTTCTTGACCTCTGCGTTGTAGATCCAAGGGTTTAGTTTATCTGTCATGTTAATCTCTTTCTATTCCAATGTAGTCGCATGCTTTGCGAAATAATGCTTGACTTTCTTTAAATTTAGAATCTGCTTCTCCGCCGACAACTGAAGATTTATGCCAACTGTGCCCGATGGATACACTTCCATCATACACCACATTGTAACCTAAGTGTCTGGCAAAGTATGAACACCAGGTTTCCTCATAATAATGAGGGGTAGGGAGAAATGCGCCTGTTACCCCTGGATACATCTCTTGATACTTGGGATGGTTTGTTAGTGCATTCCAAACTTCTCTACGGATAAAGTATGCGGAGCCTGAGACCGTAACGCATGGAACTCTATCTTTGTAAAGATGATCGTCAAAATCGCTTTGTCTCCAACCACGATGAGTTGGAGCTGTATTGGTTCCCACGATTCCGGCGTGCGTTATCAATCCATTTTCGTCTCTTTGCTTGGGACCTAGAATATGAATATCTGGATTCTCATCAAAAATTTGTTGAGCTCTTACCATAGAACTACTAGTCATCCATACGTCAGCATTTAGTAGTGCAATCACGTCAGACGAGCCTTCAGCTGCCAATTGATTGCAAGCTCCAGAATATCCTATATTATCATTGTGATAGAATTTATTAATTCTATATCTTTGATAATTGTATTTTAACCAACTAGCACTGTCGTCTTGCGAACCGTTGTCTGCTATATATAGATTCCAAACCTTAGGAGTATCATGCAGATCACTGTGTAAGCAGTCTAGAAACCTATTCAGCAGTGGTCTTGTATTGTAATTAATTACGCATAGGTCTATCAATTTATTTCTCCAAATTCAATTACCGCATCAAAAGCGGATGTGGGACTTAATCCGAATTCTACTAAAGACAAGAATTCTTGTTCTATATCAAATAATAAATCGGAGTCATAAAACTCTTTCAATCTATTTTTATATTGATATACAGTTGGATCTTTTTTCTTGGGTTTTAAAGAATTGATAGATTTATTTCTAGCAATTGAAACGCCCAAAATAAAAGAGCTAATCAAGAAAGTAATTTTACCATTCTTCATATTCAGTATCTGATTCGTTGTAGTGATTTTCATTAGCTTGAAATCTTATATGATCTGCTATTTCTCTAAATGAATCTGAATGTTCATCTTGATGTTCAGTAGCTAAATAATCATATGTTTCAGCTATGTGCATAGCTAGCTCATGGCTAATCACTATTGCAGTTTCCCCTATATTCAATTTTACTGAGATTTTTTTCTTACTCATTTGCTTCCTTGTCATTACTTTCTTGATCATTACTTACTTTATACAAACAGATATTGTCGGTGTCTGGTTCAAATGTTACAAAAAATATATTCTTATCCTCCAAAGACATTCCTTCAGGAGGAGGACTATCAAGTGCTATTTTTTTAGATGAACATCCGTAAACTTGACTATGATTTTTATATACTACCATATAATTCAGTTTAGCTGCTGGCATTATTGACCTCGAATAAATTGATTGAACATTCTGATAAAAATTTCTTTACGTTGTCCCAATCCTTATAAGATTCATCATATAAGTAATAGACATTTTTTATTGTTGAATTAGCTATTAGTTTAGCGCAAGAAAAACATGGAGGACCATTTATATATATTTTTTCTGGTCTACTAGAATAATCAGAATGAAGTAATGCATTAGCTTCAGCATGTACTGCTATGCAGTTATCATAGTTAGATCCACTAGGTGACTTTTCTGCTAGTCTAGGGCAACCGCCATCTTCGCAATGTTTCTTACCTCTAGGTCCACCATTATAGCCTACTCCAACTATATGACCCTGTACATCAACTAACACTGCTGAATATTTTCTTTTTCCACAAGTAGAAAAAATATTAGCTACGGCAGTACACATCTGCATGTACTGAATGTCTTTTCTTGTAACTGTCATAGAACTAATATAGCCGCAATTGCTGAAGCGAGTATGGATATTATAATTGTTATTTTCCTATTCTTTGTACTAGTTGCAGATTGAGATATGGACTGCATCGTAAATGCCCAATTAATGAATATTACAAATAGAATTATTCTAACTGCATCTATTATCATGATACACCAGTTAATAGTGGTATTGATACAGGAAATTTATCAATAATTAAATCTTTAACAGCGCGAGCATAGTCTTGAATTTCTCTTTGGGCGTCTTCTTCAAGGCGTTGATTTAGGAATAGGGCTACTGATTGCAGGCTGCATGACCATCTATAAATGACATACATTCCATATGCTGGAAGGAATAGTCTTGCTTGTTCAGCTGCTACACCATTTTGCATTGCCATATTATAAAGAGCTTCTCCCTGTTGAATATAGTCTTCTAATTGTTGAGTCAAAAGCGTTCCAGTCCAAGGGTCAAGGGGTCCTCCGGATCCCTGTTTTTTATTGTCTGGTGCCAGTCTCCATTCTTCTTGTGATGGAATATAAAATTCAGGTTCAGAAGTTATATATCTTCTACTAGATTCATTCCATGAATCCATAGTATGATCAGATCCAATAACATACTTCCAATGCTGACGAGCAACCATTAACGGTGCCTTAATTTCAAAAGTCATAAACGCATGTCTGAAAGGTGACATATGATTTTCTCTTGCTAAATAATCGATTAATCGTGCATCTCTTGCAGATAAAGTAGTTGATTCTTTAGCGAAAGAAGCTCGTGCGGCATTGGCTACACTAAGATCTGAACCCATTACGTCTACTAATCTTACGTAACCTTTATCTAAAACTTTTTTAATGGAGGGTTCATTAACTGAATCATATTCCATTTTCATCTCCTTCATCATCTATGTCAAAATCAGAGTAATATTCTACCATACATTCATTAAAATCTTCAGATATTTTATAGAGCGAAGACAATAAACTACTGTAAACGTTATGCCCAGTAGTTATTAATTGTTCTTCTCCATCAACTGCATTTATTAGAACTTCAGATATATGGCTCATTGCATCTGATAAAGATTGCTGGATTAAAAGAAGTTCCTTTAATCCAAGTTTTACATCTTTTTCAAAATGATCTGACATATCTTTTAATTCATCTGAACTAACAATTTCAGTAAATATTTTTTCAAAATCTTCATTATCAAAGTTTTCTTTTTCAGGCATGGTATTTGTCACTTAATTGGACAGGCTCCACCTTCACACTCAAGACTATCTAATAAATCTATATTGCTAGAATCGGCAAAATTAATTCCATCTTTAATTTTGGACTTTAGTTTATTATATGTGTCCAATGTAATTTCTTCATACGGAGCCATAATAAAACCATGATCACTATGAAGAAGGAATGAAACTGACTTCACTTTATTCTTATAGTTTTTCTTCATCCATTCTTGGATTTCAGGAAGTTCTTCTTTACGATAATATACCGTAACACTTACATTATTATCTGCCCAACTTGTTTGAGCGCGGACTACCCATTCGAGTTGCTGTATGGCTGTCATTTCTTTTGCCAACGTCGCATGTTCGGGTGTTTCGCATGGGAATTCTACTACGCAAATTGTATGATTTTCCTTGCCATCTAATCCAATGTCATATTGAACTTTATGACCTTTTTCTCTACAATAATTAACCAACGGATCGTTGCTGCCCATGCGTACGCGGCGAATATAATATTGCGCATACGCTGGATGAATACCAGGAGTAACTCCAGCTAAAAGGCTCAATGTGCCACTAGGCTTAACTGTTGTTAACTTAATTGATTTATTAATTTTGATTTCATTTGACCACTTTTCGTCAACAGCTTTAAGATTCTTATAAGCGTCGTCAACCCAAGACAATTGTTCTTCCGTGGCTTGGAGCCAGCCAGTAATACCTTGACCTAATCTTCTATTTCGCTCAATTACATCTCGGCTCTTTTTGTATGGATAAGCCAATGTTGTAATGGCTTTTTGCGTCTTATAAAGAAGTGCACTAACATCAAATAATTCTTCCTTAGAAGAAATATTGGGTAAGAAAATTTCAGCCAGATTACAAGGCTCACCGTCTTCTAAGCCAATTTCCCCACATGGATTAGTTCCAATAACTTTATTGTCATTAACTTTTTCGCCAAGTCGACCATTCTTACGAATTAAATTACGGTTAATCAAACCATACGGCTCACCAGATCCATCATAACCCTTCCAGAATTCATCAATTATTTCATCATATGAATCTGCGTAAATTGAGTTATTAGAGTTTGCACGCCAAGCTGGAATATCTCCCTTACCCCAATTCTTAGCCTTTAAGAAGAGGAAGTCATCAGGATCTCCAATGGCGATTTGAGCAGAACGGCGGGCAGAACCAGCTACCACTATTTTGCCTATTATGTTAGCGATATCTAGGGCGTCGATGGAACGAATTTTCTTTCCAACTCTAGCATTAAGAATCTCACATATATTTTGAATTCCCTCAATGAGAACTTCAGGGCCTGAGGCTGTTCCCCCAAATGTCTTGAGAGTAGCGCCATATCCACGAACTAGAATGGTGCTATAAGTAAAGGATTCTCCAGTTTCAAAATAACTCTTGAGAACCTTACCAAGCAAAGCTGACCAACCGTTGCGTGAATCACCTACAATAAAGTCAGCGTCGTTAGTCTTTTCATGGCGAACATAGCCAACATTTTGTACTTTGGGGAAATCGTGAACACTAGCTCTTTCGACTGTAAAACCGACTCCACCGCCAACCATTAAATGGTCCATTAAAAACTGAAAATCTTCAACTTTTGAGATTGTTGTCATCCAACAATTAACCAAAGAAACGCCACTCATTTTTTCTACTAGGGGTGTGCCTAACTGCCACAAGCACCGTCCGGCAAAAATACCTTTAAGATTAAAAATATAATCAAATAATCTTTCAGCTTCTTCTTTCGTATAATTCGCCCCAATTGCTTGGGCTCCATTGATGCAGCGTTCAATCGTCTCATGCCAGTATTCTTTACGGCCTAGAGATTCAATGTCTCTTGAATAAGTTCTGCGATAGACTATTTCCCCTAAACCATTAAAGCCCCAAGGTGCTTTTTTATCTGCGTATGAATTAACGAATTCTTTTGAAAGAATAATATTTTCCATTTGTTATGCTCCTATTTTATTTTCTATTTTTCTTATGTATTTAGGGTTTATTTTAGCTATCTCTGTTGACTTTATTTTGCATATCTGGTCTAACGTATACACCTTATGTATTTGTTTTTCAAAAAAGTATCCGCTTCGCCAGTTGAATACTTTATTGACAAATACCTTATGATTCACAAACATATTACATATTACAGCACCGCCATATGCTTTAACAATATTCTTGAATTTATTTTCAATATCCTCACGATTATTATCATTTATGCACTCATGGCTTACAGCTGACTCGTATAGCCAGTTGTAAGCTTGTCTAGTCATTGGTGCTATGTCAATTGGCTCTACAATACCAAGTGTTATTATTTTATTCCTATTTTTAGATATCTCAAGATCTTCTTTTAGAACATCTATAAATACCTTAAACCAATCGTCTCTATAGAATTGTTTCCATGCGGTACACCAGAATAGTAAGTTACTGGGTGGATCTGGTATGGGCGTATTTTCTACTAGAGGAAGTATAGTAGCGCAGGCTACTGCTCGTTTAATGTGATCTTTTGCTTCAGTTTCGTTACTAAATTTGTTCATTGAATTTTTCCATAGGGCAGCAATGTGTTCCGACCAACTTATATCTGCTATGTACAGTTTTAAATACTTTTCTGCGACAGAGAGTGGAAGGCTATTGGTATTAATAGCTTCTTCTATTTCTTTCATTGACATTTAGAATCCTTCATAAGATTGGATAAACAGGTTAAAAGGTATAAAAGGCTGACATTAATAAGACAACCCCGCCATTAAGGCGGGGCTGCTTATAGTTCTTGCTTCCTGCATGCACACTATTATAGCATGGGCAGCTGGAGACTTGTATGAGATTAACAATTATTTGATCGTTGCTGCACTTTCGGGATCGCCAACTTTTGTTGCGACGAGACCTTTAACGACACTTATTGCTGCTGCAACAGCTGCTGTAGCTGCTGACTTAATTTCGTCAACACCACCAACTGTATAGACTGCAATAAAAGCTTGTGCTGCTGTCCAAATAGCTCTTTCTAAAATATCTTTTTGTAATTTATTCATAGTACCTACCTTAGGAAAAATTCTTTCTAATTAGCTTCTCTATAAGAAGATGAAAAGTTAAACCTAGCCACACTCCTGTGAATATACTTCCTGTTATTTTATTCTCTGTATGTCTCCAAAAAGCTCTAGTTAATGTTTCGATCTTTTTGGACTTTATGGCATATATATCATATGCTATAATTCCTAAAGCTAGTCCACCCCAAGCGAAAGTTCCACTCTTTTTATCCTCTTTATCAAGGACTAGGGGAGTACTAAAAAAATTAGAGAGCTTGCGCAGAAGCTACTCCAAACCACTGCTTGACTTTTTTGCGACCGTAATCACTCGGATCATTAGCTTGACCAAAGGTAGTTGGGAATGCCTTTACGCTTGCAACGCCATGAAACTCAGTAGGCTGGAAGAAACCGAAAGACGAGGGAGCTCCCTGCGCTTCCGTTCTTTGACCGTGACCGGTATTACTGAATATGTTGGCGGATGTAACACCGTCGAAAATATAATTATTGTAGAACGAGTAAGTAGTAACTCTTCCTGATTCGTGACCAAATATTGACGGGAATGCCTTGGCGCCAGTTAGACCCTTGAATTCCATTGGTCTAAATCTTGAACCTTCGTAATGTGCACCGTCCTGGAATAAACCAGCTAATGGATGAATGTACAGAGTGGTGCCATTAAACACCTGTGATAGGAATCTATTACCAGGACGATTACCAGTACCAGGAATATTATGATTATCAGGAGCGCCATCTAGAACATGGCTTGTGCTATATAACGGATAAAAAGAATAAGTGCCAGTGCCCTTAGCTTTTCCTGTCATTGATGTATATGGATTGACCATTCCAGCAGTGGTTCTACCCTTTAAAACTGGTCTAGGTCCTACGTAAAAAGTGGCCATTTATTTTCTCCTTATGAAAACTACGTGACTTTATAGTACAGAAAAATTTGCTTTTTTAAACATTACACATAATTAATAATTAAATCAGTTAACATTGGGGCAGTTTTATCATCTAACATATTCAATGTAACTTCAATCCATACTGAATTTGAAGCTCCCGGATTACTTAAGGTATAGGTGCCAGAATCATTATAAATAACTCTATAGCTAAAAGCGCTATTTATGAGGCTTGAGGGAACATTATATATTTTAGCAGTGACGTTAGTCACATCTGTTATTACATCACCATCCGGGGCTGTAAATTTAATTATTGTTCTACCACTAGATAGGAACTTTTCATATCTAATATCTAAATCAGATAATCCATAAGTATATATAAATTTTCCAAGTTCGGTAAAATAATTTCTTTGAACAAACTTAATTCTTATTGCGGTCATATCAGTATCAGGAAATACAAATGCCACTGGTGGACAGTTTCGTATGGTGTCTGAGCCAGACGTAGACCAACCTCCCGGTGGAACCTTTCCGATTGCTTCTGATACTCCATCATAATATGATTTTTTATTTAAAGAAGTCCAACCATCAGAATCAGCTAAAGCCGGATTCTGCTTAGAGGTATATTCAATACTAAATAAATCAACACCAAATGCTGGGTATGGATTAAGTTTAATGGTATTAGTTTTCAATGATCCAGCAGCCTCTGCAGGTATTTTGACATAGAGCATCATTTGCGCTCCGGCCATAGATGATGACTCAACTATTACATTTCTTTTCCAAACTTTATCTGGGGCATCGAGAATAGCATTGTAGATTGGGGTGGTATCAATGACTGCACCATTTCCATCTACCCCAGCAAAGGCTGTGTCTATTTTAGCCTTAAAGAAATCGGGTACTATTTGGCCCACAGATGGACTAGTAAACTTTAACTTTGAAAATGAACCACTGGATATCTTTGGTAAAGTAATGGTATTGTATATTGGATCAAAACTCAAAAGTTCTGTACCTGCCACAGCAAAAGAAGAACCAACTAGAGTTGAATAATCTATTTGGCTAAAGGAATGTAAGGAGATTGTGTTTGAGGCAGCTTCTAGTGCGCTTACTCTATTGGTAAGATCTTCTACAGCTGACGATAAAAATTTATGATCTTTAATTACTCTCTCAAAAGCTTGAGATAATTTATTGTCAATAATATTAGATTTATTATAAAGATAAACTAAATCTTTGTAATTTTCTTCTATTCTTTCGTTATAATCGGAACTTTGAACAGGACCATTATATTGATAATCTCTTTTTTTAGTATTAAGTATGTCAGCCATATTAATTGCCATTCTCTAATCTTTGTATTTTATTTAATAAACGAGAAAGTTTAGAACTAATTTTATTCATTATATCTATTTCTAAATTTTCTTCCACTGAACCATCTTTATCTATAAAAATATTTACATTGTCTATTGAGTAACTCAATCCATCATTAAGATTGACAGTGTTAGTAACGTCAGTAATATTCCCAATTAAATAAGTTAATTTATTTAAAATACTTATATCGATTAATTCTAGTTCATTTAATATTCTGTTTAAATCTAACTGCAAAAAATTAGTCTCTAAATTTTCAGATTGACTTTCCCTGGTTCCCCTAAATCTTACTCTATTAACTTGAAATAAAGGTTCTCTAATTCTTTTGGTAATTTTTGAATTATTATAAATTGTACTCATTATTCCTCTTATCAACTATCATTATGTTTGAATTTAATTCTAATAGAATCTATTAAAGGTGTTTGAAGTGGGTTTTCATACCTAACCAAATCGGCGCGGTATCTTATGGCAGTAACAGTGTCAGACACATTGGAATAATACCGCAATAAAGATTTTCCAGAAATTTCTCTTGAAGATAGAATTTCTCTTCTGCCATAGAAGTTGTCTATTGTAAATAGATTGGCACTTATATCTATTCTTCTTCGGAATTCCATCGGGTCTAAATACGAGAAATAATCTAAGAACATGGTTCCATATTCAATGAGATTTTTATTAGACATTAAATCAAAATTAATAAGCCCAGAAAAATTCTTATCATAAGTTATGACTATATTATTAATCCCAGTAACAAAGTTCCATTCTATAGTAGAGGAAATTACACCCGCTGGAAGGTCTGCTATAAGGCTACCATTCAAGTATACCGCTAAGTTAAAATCTTCTCTACTCTTTACGACTTTATGGGAAACTTTATATTCTTTAGTCGTCAATAATTTTGTTTCCATTAAACCAACAGTAGAGGAATAAATTGATGGATTTATATTACTAATTTGATTTAGTATAATATTTTTATTTAATTCATTTACATCATTAAGGGAGATTTTTTCTGTCCAAATATTTAAAGATTTATAATACTCTATATCCGTATTTGAACTTCCAGTCAATATATTGTAATGCCTATAACAATTTAAATTGCCTAGAATATATGGATCTATAAATTGATCATTATCGTTCACTACAGTAACACGATATGCTTCCTTATCGGTATATGGAATAATCGCGGGATTTGCTTCATTAATATTATCTGGAGAATTGTTAATTGGTATAAATCCTAATTCTTCATTTGAGACATCTATATATTTTAATTGAGCGTTAGATCCACTAAGATTAACAATTTTTTGTGCTGAATTTTCTAATGATGAACTTAGTTCAATGGGTATCCAATTGAAGTCTGCAATCTGTTCGGCATTTTCATTATCCGCTGCAACATAATACTTAATGTCTGTACCAGAAACTAATTGTTCTTTTGTTTCAATTGAAATTGAATTTATTGTTAATCTATTATTATCTGAAGTTGGGATTGAAATCGGAGCTGAAACTATTGTGGCTTCCTGATCATAATAGTCGGCATTGATTACTAGTTCCCTTATTCCAAATTTATATATATAAGGATTTGATGAATTATTTTGTATTTGATCTGGCTCAGTTTTAAAAATAGTTAATTTTATACTTCTATAGAAGTCAGCTGGAATATTAAAAGAAAATCTATTGTAATCTTTTTTAGAATCTTGCGATCTAAGTTGTTCTGGCTTATTATTGTCTGTGCTGGATGCGGTCATATAAATTGAACATGGCGAAGATGTCAATAATGATCCACTGATTCTTGACAAATTATAAGACAAATTTATTGGTATATCCAAAGTTAGAACTACGACAGATGGTTGTGGCGCACTATATGTATATGACCAATAAGTATCATTTAATCCATCAAAAACAGATTCAAAATTTTGTATATCAACATTATTGACAACAGATTGATTATTTGACAAAACACTATATTTTGCATTTGAAGAGGTTATATTATTAGTAGTAAGGGCATTTGAAATGCTATTAGTTATTTTTGGTATACTAACATTATTATTTAGTATATCAACATAGGCGGACGTTATATTCATGTCAATTTTATCTAAGTTAGAGAAACTTTCTAAATAAGAATAAAAGTATCCATCTGAATTTGAATTCGCAAATAATAGATCATCTATTTTATTTTCTAATATTTTTCTTTTACTTTTTAGATTATCTAATTTATTATTTAAAGATGTAACAATAGAAAATACTTCTTGGTTGTTTTCTACGATACAATCATATAGAACCTCTACATTAAGAAGAGTGTTAGCCATTAATTCATTTATCAAATTAACATCTGTTTTTGCAACAATATCTAATTTTGTATAATCTAAAGGAATTGGTTGACCAAATTGATAAACAGAAAAATATTCTCCAAATAATTTTCTTATTTCTTTTTCCGAAGGTTTTCTTCCTTGGGAATAAAGTAATTTATATATATTACCTAGAAATTTTCTTTTTTGAATAGATGATATATTCATTACTTTTTTACCTTTGCTATTAGCTCATAAGAATAAATTAATGGAGTTATATTTGTATCTTTATTTTTTATAATTTCTATTTTAACATAAATTTTATTCACAATACTGGGAACTTCAGGACTATTTAAGTAAGCTACACCTGGAAGTTGATATGATTCAGATATATTTTTATTAAATGCAACCACTTCTGCTATACCTTGATTGTCTAATTGAACTGGAGAAATTTTTATCCAATTACTTCCATCCGCAGAAATATAATAGTTAATATTTATCTTATTCGAAAAAGTATTATCAATGCTAGTATCTGCTGACAACATTATGGTTTCCACGGGAGAGTCAAAAAGATATGGTGTAGAAACTATTTCTGCTTGATCAGCGTAAGTTTCATAGGTAACGTTTACGTCCCTTATTCCTATTGCTAGTCTTTTTGCTCTATACATTTCTGTTTGAGTTGAGATTGGAACTAATTTTTCCCAACTCCTAGAAGGACCAGTGTAAGTTATGTGTTCAAGATTTGGATTAGTGATAGTTATTTTAGTGTGATTTAAATCCCCCAAAATAAGGACATTAGTTCTTAGTATATTTGTAATAGTACCAGGTAGTGGTGCTGTTCCACCAGTGACTCTATACTTAACGCTATCTGCACTAAGGATCTGAATTACCTCGACAGAATCAGGAGATCCTCCAAATAATTTACCAGTTCCGTTTGTTGCCGTAATGAGGGCATCTGCTTCAAGATCAGTTACATCTGTCATTCCCTGTATGGTAGCTATCCATGGGCCAGTTCCAGAGACAGAGGTTACTGTACCAGTAGTGCTTATTGGAATACTTAATCTATTAATGAATGAAGTGACACCTTGATAGTCTTGACTAGCGTCATTTTCTGATTGAAAATATTTAGCTGGTCTGGTATCTGCATCGTTGGGTGACGGTTCAAAATTTGGTTCACCTGTCCATTCCATCCCATCGTCAGGATGATCTAGATCAGTTATCCAATTTAAGAAATATTTTTTTTCACCATCAACATTAAAAGTTACGATATAAGCAGAATAGGTGACTGCTTTTTTCTTTAATTTCACTTTGACTGATTTAGTAATCTTTGTATTTGATTTAAATTCATTAGGCTTACTTAAGAGAGGGATTATATTATTTCTATTATATTGAATTTCCTCATAAATTTCTCTACTTAAAATATCTGGATTAAATCTAGATAATCCATAAAATGGACTATCTTTGTCTTCATTTTCAGAATAGTCAGGTTTCCAGTATACATGCTTTATGTCTATATCCTGTATCGAAGTTTGCTCAAAAGTTACTTCAATCTTAAGTATTTTTCTTTCAGAAAATTTAATTGTAGCTTTATTGTAAAAATAGTTTTGTGCCATCTCAACAGTTAAGGGAGCAAAAGAAGATCCTATAAAGATTGACTTTTCTAAAATATTCTCTGAAGTTCCATCTTCTTTAAATAGTTTAATTTCATTAACTTTAACAAAGTTAGATGAACCAAAGTATGGAACAATGTCTATGGAATTAGCTTTAGTTGCAGTATTGGATTCCATTGATAGAGTTAATGTCAATGGTTTGGTGATATCGTAGGCAGACCAATTAGTCAATGTGCCCCTACCTTGATTGATGTCTACTGTTGAACCGGTAAGATAAGAGAATTCATTATCAGATACTCCGTTTTTATTTACGGGACCATTATTTCGATCAACATTCAATGCCTCGTATTCAAAGTACGTTAAAGGATTCGAATCCATTACAGCACTTATGGAGCCGATTGTTGGATTGGACTCAAATATATATCTATATGCAGACGTCCCATCTGCATTATCTGCCCTAATGACTTGATGATTATTGCCCATGAATCCATTAGAAGTGGTCATACTGATTCGCGTTGGCTGCCATGAACGAGATTTAGCTATTGGAAGAGAAAAGATACCATTATATATATGTGGATTAGAATTAATCTTAACTTTATTAAAATCTACTTGGTCGGCATTATCAAATGAATCGCCTAAATAAACTACATCGTTCGATGGACTCTTTGTATACATCTGCAAAATTTTTGCTTTTGAAGCTATTCTTTCCGCATACTTTTTTTCATTTTCTATTTCACTAGAAAATAAATTAAATGTATTAATTGTTTTAGCAACTAAATAGTCTACATGCTTTGAGATAACATTCATGTCCTTTGCTAAATCCTGAGAAAATTTATTCAATTTAGAGGATACAGGTGGTTCACCTTTTATGTAGGGATCAAACTTACTCATTGGACCAGAAATATTTTCATATATTTCTGACAAAAGTTGATTATATTTTTCCATTCTTTCTTGATTTGTTTTAAAAGAATTTGTTTTTTCTAAAATCATAAAATCTCTAATCTTCAAAAAGATTTGATCATATGCCATTAGGTTAGAGGAGACTTGTGCCATAATATTTCCTATCAACTATTCTTAGCTATTGATGTTAATTTGTCATAATTCGAATCAAAAGTTGCTGTTTTGATTTTTAACAGCACTGAGTCAGCTTTAGCGGGGATATCCAAGTGAGGGACATTCTTTCTCATTATTAATCTGAATCGTAAATTATAAGGAACATATTCATAAAAAACTTTAAAGGCGGAATTGATAACCTTATTGAAGGTAATATTTTTTCCATTTTGAATGAATAAAGTTAAGTTGGTATCATAAAATGTTGCACTATATTGAGTATTCGTATAGTTTGTCATATTAACTGCATACGTTCCATCTGACAATAAAATTTTAACAGGACTATATCCAGTTCCTGCTCCCCTAAATGTAGTTCCTATAGTGGAGCCATACGTACAATTGTTTAGATATGTTTCATTTATATATGGAATATATTCTAAATTAATAGACCTATTTGAATCAGTTTTAGTAAACTGCTGTCCTGGACCAGAATTATTTCCGTAGTTTTTTGTTATATCTTCATATAGATTATATTTAATAAAATCTATTTCGTATGGATTATATGTTATGGTATCTAACGTATAAGAGACACAAAAAATACTTGAGGGTACAAAAATAGATCTATCTATTATAGATATTTTATTTGAAGTTGAATTGAATGAGTATTCAGATGGATTGCATCTTAAGCCATCTTTATAAAGAGTAACCGATCCATTTAAGGCTCTAAATCTTAATTGTGCAGAAAAATCTGTTGTATCAAAAAATGCGATCTCAGAGTCAATTGCTGCGTCTGAGTTTAAGGCCATAGGAACCCAGTCTGATTCCATGTTTGGAGTTTCTTTGTTCGATATTGAAAGTTCATAAGATAATAAAGTATTTAAATTTAGATTGGGCATTGCGGTACTGGTAGAACCTTTGAGTACCTCGGCGCGTCCCTTAACAGCTAATACTTGTCCATTCATAGGAATTTTTCTACTCACGAAACATGATTTGTTTAAGCTTGATGAAGTGGATTCTAAAAATTCTATTGACTTTAAAGAAAAAATATATTCATAAGAATCTTCAGATTCCTTAGTTAAAAGATCCACTATAGCGTCTTGCGATGTGCCAAATGATCGGGACTGTTCATAGAATTGATATTTCTGATCTGACAAATTGTTGCTACTACCCTGTAACATAGATCCCGGATAGGCTAGTGTTTGTTGTGGATTTTTAGTCATGGATGATTCTATGAAATAATTAGAATAAATATTAGAATAATTTGTATCTAAATTGGATATTATATTATAAAAAAGATTTTTAAATATTGGAGAACCAAATAATTTATTTCTATCTTCTAAATCAATATTACTTGCTTTAAACATTTCATTAGAAATCATCTTAGAATAATCATTAAGATCTACAGGAAACCTATAACTATAATATTCATTGTCCATATTAAAATTTTTAGATAAACCATTAACGGTATTATTTCTCTTAAAATGCCAATAGACTAAGTCTTGCATTAAACTAAATTTTTTACTTCTCTCATTTAATCTTTCGTTAATAAATGATTGAATCATTTTTGAGTTTAATTCAGAAGTTATTGGTGTTGTTTTAGTTCTAATATAAGATGATTGATTAAATATAAATATAAATTTATTAATTATTTTTTTCTCAAAAGATATTTCTAATCTTGAATCAAGCATACTTGGAGCTGATAATAATAGATTATATGACTCTGCGGTATTTGAATTTGAAGATGGCGTATTAGGAGGATTAAACGCAACAATCTGTAGGAGTTGTAACCCATTTCCCAAATTTGGATTTATCCTTATTGTGTCAATGTTAATAGGAGAAGTAAATTCTACTTCAACAGCTGTTTGTGCTCCGTTTATATTGCTATAATTATAATTTAAATATTTTAAATAATTAATTATATTTGAAGTTAAAACTATTGGACTTTTAATAGTTAGATTCCAAGAATCTTTTAGATTATCATTAAATAAATTATTAAAATCACTATCAGTAGTTATATAATTGCCATAATTTGAAACTGTCTTAATTGATTTAATATTATTAATTACATTTTTATTAGTATAATAATTCCCCATTTTAAGCATTCCGCTAACAGTATCTACGAAATAATTCCCACCGTCAACAAATGCAGTATTATCTCTGTCCGGAATAGCGAAATTAGAACCATCGTAAGAGTAATCATATAAATTATTATCAAATTTTTCAATATAATTGCTATTATATAAATCGTCCTTGCCAGAAATATATTCGTAATTATTAATAAATATTTCTAAATCATTTATATCTTTTTCAATTTTTTCTATCTCAGAAGAAAGAACATCAACTATTGAATCTAGGGCTAGGCCAGCTGAATTGGCACCTGAATATAGATTACTTAATCGTAATGAAGAATCTCTAAATAATTCTACTAGAACTTCTTTATTTAGAGGGGTCAAGGTTCCAATAACTGAAGCTGCAAAATTATTCCCAACAGAGAAAGCTGACAATCTACTTATTAGAGAACCAATTTCAATTTTGTCGATTTTCATGTTTTTAATTAAAGAAGTTACAGTAGTTTTGCTCAAACTAGAAAATGAATTAATTGTATCAGGTAGTTCTCTTAGCATCTCAGTTCCAACTGTTTCCATCCATGTCTTGAAGTTCGTAAGCTATACCAGCTGTCAAGCTATTGGATATAATATTATAAATTTCTTTTTGATCTACAAAATAATCTTTTACTTCTTCTGGTATTCTAATTATAACATATCCACCTTTATTATAGGCTTTGCCATTTGGGGAATAAACATCCCAGAATGATAGTACCTCGGGGATTGCTTCTATTAACTCATGGTTTGATTTATCTATAGCTATTCCACCGCCCCTTAGTCTTAGGTCTATGGTTTCCGGGGGAATATTATATGGGTTATTGGAAACGTAAATAGTGGCTATGGGCAGGGCAAATGGGTCATATTTGGCAGATCTGCTGTCGAAAATAGAATCATCATAAGTGAATCGGATAGGAGTATCATACAAATAATCATTAATTTTAATTAAATTATTTGTGTTATTTTCAATATTTTGTTTTTTATAGATATTCTTTGGTATTATATAAATATATAGTGGTTGGCCATAGTATATATTGCCTGAATTTAACACAGGATTTAATGGAATTGGTTCTCCATTTATATGATTTAATAAAATATCCTTATTCACTGTTGTATAATTAACTTTGACTAATTCTGAATTTTGAGGTATAATATTTTTATTGAATTCTATTAAACCATTATAGCAATCAATATCTTTAATGCTAGAATACGTAACTTCTACCCATTCTGAGGAAATGGATTCTCTAGTATAAATTTTAATCTGAGGCTTAATGATTCCAGCTATTGAATTTTTATTATTCGTAGGATAATTCCAAGCCAGAATTGGAGTACAATTTACTTTAATTTTATTAGCACTTAGTACTAGTGGAGTTTCATTAATAATATCTTGATATCCAAATCCAAACAATTCCGAAGACGCTGTCTTAAATTCGTTAATTGTCGTATATTGTGCTGTTAGTTCTTGACCGATATAACTAGTTTTCCAATCACTCCATTTATTCTCGGAGGAAATAAAAATCTTCTTCCAGAAACTTCCAGTAGTTAGTGGCAGTGGCCATGCGTTGAACTTGGATAAATTATCATTCATTTTTCCAACTTTAATAGCGGAATTAGAATTAGTTTTAACAGAATATACCGGAACTATTGTTTTCAGTGGAACATTGGTTGGCTTAAACGTTGTGTTTAATGTTGGGCCAATATATTCATTTTTATTTTGAGTATTACCGTCTGCGTCTATTGCACAAACGCCAATAAATATATTGCTGATACCTCTAGACATAATGTCTATATAAGTCATTTGATTTCCTAAAAATTCTTTTTCCAAAATATCATAAAAACCATAAATAAATCCGTCTTGATTTTGAGTTTGGTTTTTTACTATAAATGAACCATATCTTAAATCTATTTCTTCACTATTTATTGAAGATATTCCTGTTAATTGCGTATTAATTTCAGCAGAGGTTGGCAGTCCATACGGACCCCCATTTTGATCGCATAACAATAAAATCCCGTCATTAACATCTACTGAGTTTCTTGAATCAGAAAAAATACGACCGTCAATTGTCCTAAGTTTATATCCAGTTGCTAAAGATTTGGTAATATTAAATATTTGACTTCCGCTATAATAAATTGCTGAAGTAGTTAAGCTGTACTGATTGTTTAATTTTGTTAAAGTTACGGGGTTTCCTGTGACTGCATTTCCATCAGAGGTAACTTGAGTAATAGCCGCACTATTTAGTGTTATCGACGTTGGCGCGCTTGCAAAATTTATCATAAGATTATCAAAAGTATAAGTTGTATTATCATTTAACTTATATTGATTATTTGTAAAATTAATAGTTTTAGTTCCCTGAAAAATTTGAGGATCAGAATAGGTGATTGAAGTAACATAAGAAGTATTCCTAGTCAGATTAGAAGTAGTATATGTCTTACTCACATCCAGCGCAGATGTTATTCCAGTGTGAGTCTCCTCAGATTCTATTGTTGCAGTTACGATAGTTTCTCGAACAGGCGTAACTACTTCATTGATTGGATCTTCGCCAGGAGATTCGACCTTGATACTGGTTCCGTAAGCTTCAATTGCTTTAATGCCAAAACCTTCGCCACTGCCGTAGTACGCGACTGATCTTCCAACAATTGATATCCACATATATTTGCAGTCTGCTGCGGGCATTCCGCCCATCTGAATTTCAATATTGTTCTTTAATGCGTTTGCATTTATAAAATGCAGATTTGTTGCGACTATATCAGTGCTGTAAGAAGAGGACCATCCATATGCGTCAATATTAAAATTTCTCCAAAGCGGATTATCATCGGCTTCAATAAAAATTGAATTAACAGTCTTTAATTTTAAAGTATTTATTTCAAAGAATATAATATCTCTAGCTTCACTTGGTCCACCAAATCCTGTAAAAGTAATTTTTCTATATGTCCCATCACCAATGCCAGAAGCAACAACAGCAGCCCTAGCTGCCCTCATATATTTAATAACTTCTGGAACACCTTTTGCTTCTGCCCAAAGAATCCAATTATCAAAATTTTCGTTATTTTTCCAGAATAAAGCTAAACTCCATTTAGTTTCACTGTCAACTTTTCCATCAATATATCTTTCTTTATTGCCTTCTTGAAATGTATGTACGGCGTCCATTGTCTTAGATCCATAAAGACCATCTATTGATGCAGTATAGGAACCATAAGCAGATAAAGTATATTGTATGTATTTCACATATTCATGAGCAGCCATTACTTATTCCAATCTAAACTACGCATAGTTTTTTATCCTGTTGTAATAGAATCTATAGTCACTGGCGGCGCCGCCAAAATATCCGGTGAATGTACTGGGATTTGTTATCTTTAGGGCGTCATTTATTGACCAGACATCTTGTTTAATAAATGCATTTTGCAGTGTGCCGTCATGGACTGATCTTTTAATTGTCTTATTTGAAAAAATAGAAACCGTAACTAATGCATTAGTGACAAATATACGAGTTGTTGGATTATATTCCGTTCTCGTCCAATGCCACGTTTCTACTGGAATTCGAGTATCTACTGGTGAGGTAGCAACTGTGGTAGGAGGTGCAGTAGTAACTGGTATAGTAGTAGTAGTAGTAGCAGCAGCTGGAACAGTAGTCGTGGTAGTAGCTGGGGGCACAGTAGTGCGAGGCACGGTTGTGGGAGGTGCGGTTGTGGGAGGTGTAGTGATTGTAGGTGAACCACCAGTTGTTCCACTATCATTATTTGGCTTAACGACTACAGAGCCAAAGGAAGCACTCGTATATGTTCCTGTATTAGAAACACCCGCTGCTGCTAATATTGCTGATGTTATACCAGCTATATCTTCTGCGGTTAGGGCAGGCGGTTTCTTTGGATCTCCCGAGAAATACCATATTCTAGTATCTTTATGGATATCTATATCGCCAGTATATGGAAACACATTATTTGCGCTTGAGCCAACTGTAGCTCTCAATAATCCTAGATCATCGATAGCTGATTGGATGGATATGCAACTGGCGCTAACTGATTCTGATTTTCCAGTAGTTTTAGTCGGATTAGTGGTAACTGTTCTTACTTCTTTTAGTGAGGCATTAAATGTGGCAGTTAGGGTAGTATTTAAAGTTATATTAAATGATAAAGGTTTATCTACGGCTCTTGCGTAATTATATTTAGATATTAAATTAAATGGATAAGATCTAAAAGAATTTAATACATTTAATTCATTATTTAGTCTTCGTGTACCAGAAGTGCTATATTGGCTATCAATAATTGCGTAGGCGCCAAAATTACTTGGTATTGTTAACTTTGGAGAAACTTTATTTGTATATGCGTAACATTTAACATTTGGATCTGTAACCTTGAATAAGTAATATGATGAAGGTATATTTTCATTGTTAATATTTGTACTCGTATCCACAACTGTAGCATTACTTATTGTAATATCAGGATTTGTTACCTCTATAAATATTTCAATATTGGATGATGATAGAGTTTGAACTATTTCCCTTTGTGCAGGTGGCAAAAAGTTGGTTAGAGATGATTTATAAAAATCAAACATAGAATTATTATTATTTATAATATTTCTGACATATTTAGATTCTAAATTATTAATTGATATCTGTGTAAAATATTGTTCTTTTTCATCTTCAAAAAGAGCGTCTTGATCCATAGTCCACGATGAGTCCCACTGTGTAATGAAATTATATAAAGAACTTCTGATATCTATAGAACGAGTTGCTTGGCTTCTGCAATATAGGGCATAGGATACTATGTTATATAAAAGTTTAAAGGGACCCTCAACGATACCAGAATACAACGTAGTTCCACTGGGATCTGCTGCAGTCGGGCCATAGTTTGAATCTGCGACTTGCTCTGGACTATTTACGCTATAAATAGAATTGCAATAGGACATTAGCGGAAACGTTGTTGCTACAATATTTCCACGCGATAGTGAATCTCCTGTATTCGGGTATGCCAACACTATACCTGCACTATATGCTGATGTAGAACTTGCGCCTAAATTTAAAAATGAGTTTGCTACTGCTGCATTATTGAAGTATTTATATCTTTTAAAAGCGTTCCCCCTATATGAATAATTAGATCCATATATTCCATAGTTATCTTTTTCAAAGATACCATCTTGTATTGTCCATCCACCATTTTTAGTATTATCTAATAATACATTAGTATCCACATTATCAATATAATTAGATGAAGTTGTTGCTGAACTTAAGCTTAATTGTCTATTTAGAGCTGTGGCATTGCATGTCCCATCACTCATATCAATAATCAGAGTTCCATTTTTTCTTAGAAATTCTTGAAGTTTAGCGTTTTGATTTGCATTTATTGCTGCTGATGGAGACCACGCTAAAACATCAAAATTATTAAGATCATCAATAGAATCTATATTGACCTTCCAATAAGAGGCCAATGTTTTGTCTGTACCTGTTGCGTTGGGATTAACAAATGTATATTTAGCTAAATTAAACGGAGAGTTTTGTAACCTTGCGAAAACATATGGGTTAACAGTAGAATTATTTTCTTGAGTTGGTGAGCTATATAAAACCCCAACATTTACAGTTTTCTGTACAATAGCGCCAGAAGAATCTACTTCTGAACCATAGTTAACTTGATCAAAATTAATATTATTTCTTGTCCTGGCAATCATGCGCCAATTAAAAACTTCAAAACTTCTATAATCTTTAATTGCTTTTGACGGTACAATTATTTGATAGCCACTCTGTTTATTGACTTCAGAAATTAGAGTACGATATTTATCATCTATTTTTTTAATAGAAAAATTATTTTTATCTTTGTAGTTATCATCTATGACAAATGATTCTTCTGGAACTTCATAAAAATAAGGAACAGCATTTACTGTTTCAGTATAATTTAAAATTAAATTAAATGGATTAGCGTTGTCGTCGCATTCTATTTTGTCATATACTAGTTTTAGATTATTTGGTTTATCTGAATCAAAAAGAACTATAATTCTATAGGGCCATTGATTACCTTGATAGTTATCCAAAGTTTTAAATGGCTCTAAAAGAATTCTATATTTTTTAGTATTAGTTATCGCATCAATATATTCATTGTTATTCCCGTCAATAACTTTTATATTTAGACCAGAAATAGATTCGGCTGGCATATATTGCTTTAAAGATATCAGGGATATATTTGCGGGGCCATTGATAAAATATCTACTCATGTACATATAATGAACAAAACCGTCTGCATTGGTTTGAGTAATATCTATTTTTTCTGCATTAGTTGATCTATTTAAAAATATATTTCCAACAGTAATATCATTACTTGGAAAATCATAACTTCCGTCTATTTTCTTCAAAAAGCCTAGTTCGTCTGCAAAAGCTATGGTTGCTTTTAATCCATCTTCATTTGTAATTCTATTTTCCTGTATGCTCCCAGATATATCCACTATAGAAATATTGTTGCGTGGATTCACTTTTAGAGAAGAAAACCATGATATGCCAGCGGCTTCCGTAGGAACATTCTTGCCAATTTTAACTGACTTCTCATTGCCGTCTGTTGTTAAGTTTTCAAATTTTTTCATTACTGTTCCTCATAATCTGGATGAGAATTCTCTAAGGTTGTTATATATTCCGGAGTTGATCCAAATAGCTTTAATTGATATTGATCAAATTTTCTTAATGGAACCCATTGTTCTGGAATCCAGTTTGGTGTAGCGTTATTTGTGATAACACTAGAAGAATCTGAATACTTATACACAAAATTAGGGGTCGCAGTTAGATCTGAATTCTGCTGCTTGCTATGAATGAAGGAACTAGGTAGGGGCAATCCTTCATTAGCATACTGAACATTATCATATGCCTCGTTCCAATAGACAATATCACCAGATATAGTAACAGCGTCTAGAGATAAATCTTCCCCATCATTTATTAATAAGTTTCTGACTATAATTGGATCATCAATTTCAATTTTAAGGAACCAGTGACCAGGATTAGTATTGGATTGAGAGACAATATCATTGTTTATTACAAAAGTGCCGTCAGAATTCGTTGTTATACTATCTGCGGGCGTTCCGTCGAAGAGGTCTAATAAAGTTCTTTCCTTAATCCAGTTAAGACCTATTGCGTGTTCAAATGGCTTATTTTTCCAATAAACTCTGCCTACAATCGACACATTAGTTAATCCATCAGCTTGGATGGAGTATCTCACTGGCGTTGCCTTTACTTGTAAATAAAATTTATTATTAGTATATATTTTAAATGGTATTATTTTTTGATGCCCAGCGGTGGGTGTATCTGTGATCCCAGAAATTAATATTGAACTTTCATCAGTTATCGCAGGTATAGTGCCAGTGTATCTAACTATAGTTGTAGCAAAACCATTATCGTTTGTTTGGACCTGAGAATCTTCAGCCTCAATCTCCGTACCAGAAATATCGAAAGACATATTTGGCTTTAAGTTTCCATTTATATCATAAGATACTATGGATAAATACATCAAATCTTCTGGTGAATCAGTTATGTGTGCTGGTGACAGATAGGCCTCTATCGATCCATATTCGTACTCGTGAGTATCAATATAGACATAGCCTTCTTCTAAAGGATTGCTAACCTGATTTATATCAAGATCTATGCTGTTATGGTTATTCATATAATCTGATTCATAGACTATTTCATAGGTAGCTGGCGAATTAGGGGTGACTACAGTTCCGCCAGATGAATAAAGCCCATCGGCCTTAGTTGCAATGGTTAGGGTCAAGTTGTTTGTAGGAGTCGTTCCACCAAGACTTGTTCCAGGAATGGTTATTGTATTGCCTACTTGATAGTTAGAACCACCAGCAACAATGGTGGAAGATGAGTTATCTGCCGTACCTGTCCACGAGGCGTTAGCCGTGTTGCCATCAAAGTAATCGTTAACTGTTAAACTTCTTTCTATGAGCAGCGCATCTATTTGATGCGAATCTCCACTAGAACCCGTGCCAGTTGAATACACGGTAAAGTTAATAAAAACGGTATTAGCGGGTATCGTTCCTGTGACTGACAATCGTGTAGAAGTAGCACAAGTGGAAGCCGTACCACTAACTGTAGAAATAAGGGTAAGCGCACCAGTGTAAAATTGCATCTGTATACGATATGAGCGTGAGCCCGATTTACGCAGACAACTTATTGAGGCGGTCAGAGTATCCCCAACTCTTGAAGTGTTAAGACCATAATACACTCCGTAGGTTGCGGCTGATGAAGCAGTTGAGACTAAAGACCACGATCCTGAGCCACCAGCAATAGTCCCTGCTGTTCGCACATTAGTAGCATTGTTAGCCTGCCATCCGGTCGTATTTGCCCCAAATGATGGGTTAAGACATAAGTTTGTACGGACGGGGCTAACTGTGATAAATCCGTTGTAAGCGGTTCCTGACCCAGTTTTGACAATGGTAAATACTGCGCCACTACCAGAGCCATTAGTCCCACTTTGGGTGACTCCAGTGTAGGTTGCTGCCGTTGTAATACTAGTCCCGGAAGATGTATATGTCGTAGTTCCTTGAGCCAAAGCCGACTTTGGGTTTCCGTTAAATGAACCAAGATAGAATGCGGTGGGACTAGTAACTCCAGTAACAGTCCCTGTAGTGCTATATGAATTTGGTGTTGTGCCAGCGATAGTAGCAGTATCGCCGACTGAAAAGCCGTGAGACTTAGATGTAATGTAGCTTGTCCGATTATTAGTTGAAGAATAAACGGCTGAGTTTATATTGGATGTAGTTTGAGGAGGGGTACTGGATAGGTATAGGTTAGCTACATAAGAATCTTTTGTGCTGGAATAGACATCTTTATCTACATAAAAAGCGTTGTTAACATAATACACAACTTCATACTCTCTACCCTGGACTGATGGAGTAGCCTCTGAGAATGGCGAAATAACATTAGTTGCTGTACTCAAATTGTTATATAAAGTTTTTCCTGTATACAAATCTTTTACAGATATTTTAGATATATTTTCATATGCCAGATATAAGGAGTTGCCACTATTGCCAAGAACATTTTCAGTATTATAAAAACTTGCCTTACCTGGTGTAGCTGAATCGGTAAATATTAAATTTCTATATTGAACAGCTGGTGTAGCTGAATCGCTAGCAACATTTATTATTACAGGTGCGCCAAATCTAGGTATAGAAGTTAATTCAATATTAAAAAACTTTCCATTATGATTTTGGGTTACTGGATTGGCATAGATATAGTGTTGGTCCTGATCAAGATATAACCAGCCGGTATTTAATCCAGTCAGATATGAACTCTCATTCAAATTAGTTCTCTTGGCGTTGACATTCACGTATGTTTTTTCACTTGAAGATATTGAGGAGTTTAAGCTCTCTAACAATATTTCCGGATTATCCACATAAGTTTCTATGCTATTCGGTGTTGTCGTAAATTTAACATAATTGATATTATATATATCTTCTAAATCTAGATTAAAAGAAGTTCTATTTAAATCAATAGTCTGCAAGAATTTATCTTGATTATAGAAATAATTTTTTGATTCATTTATTTTATTATAAGTATTATTATTTTCATCAATATAACCAGTAAATACATTTGGTGTTGTAGTGGCAGTAAAGATATCATTACTAATTTTATCAAATGGATAATGAGTTGTAGGAGTCGCAGCATCGACGATAATATAGTCCGGAGTAGCACGGGGGTTACTTGCGGTTCCGCCAGATGAATAAAGCCCATCGGCCTTAGTTGCAATGGTTAGCGTCAGGTTGTTCGCGGGGGTCGTACCACCAAGACTTGCGCCAGGAATGGTGATAGTATTACCGACCTGGTAGTTGGAACCACCAGCGGTTATTGTGACTGTAATAAACCCACTGTAAGCGGTGCCTGAACCAGTTTTCTGGATAGTAAATACTGCGCCACTACCAGAGCCATTAGTCGCACTTTGCGTTTTCCCAGTGTAGGTTGCTGCGGCGGTGACGCTAGTCCCGGAAGCCGTAAATGTCGTAGTGCCTTGAGCCAAAGCTGACTTTGGGTTCCCGTTAAATAATGCAAAATAAAATGTGTTAGTACTGTTGATGCCAGCAATAGTCCTTGTAGTGCTATAGGAACTTGGTGTTGTGCCAGTTATTGTAATGCTGTCACCAACTGCAAAACCGTGAGGTCTAGACGTCGTGTATTGGGTTGTCCCGTAAATGGTAAAAGCGGCACCTGTTATAGCATGAGAATAATTAGGATAAAGAAAGTTAACTGTTGCAGATGTTAAGTAGTTCTTAGACCCTATTGCAGTATCATCTGATCTATGAAATGCATACTTAATATTTGGAGATGATGGAACCAAGTATGAGTTTTGAGTATATGGATCTATTGCATATCCGCCATGAGAAGAATATGATCCAGAACGGTAAAGATTTTGTATCGCTGGAGTAGCTGCATTTATGTATAGATAGTTCAGAGATGAGTCTGGTGGATATATGATCTTATCTAATAAATCATCTTTAAAAGATATAATTTTATTTTCTTTGCCGGAAGCAGATATATCATTTATAGAGTTTAATACAATATTAGAAGTTAATACATCAGAATTTTTTACTTCTTGCTTAGTCGTATAAACAGTTGATCCAATTCGTAGATTTGCATTTACATAGTCGATATTTGGTGATGTTAGCGTGGTAGAGGTATTCGCGCTTGGGTTAGATTTATACGCTATAGGCGAAGTATTGAAAGAAGCCCTGTAACCAGCGACTGGCACTGTAATGTACGCCTGTGTTGCCTGATCCCATCTAACGCTATATGTAGTCTTAATGCTGGCTGCGTCATAGATGCTAATTGAATTTGATGCTGGGGTAGCCTGTGTATTATAGTACACGTCATTTGTTACTTTATTTCTAAACTCAAGATCAGTTAAAGTTAGTCCATCTTGATCAAATATCTTTATTAGATTAAACTCTGGACTTGCAGAGTTAGTAGATAAAAATCTATTTCCAACATACATATCATCTCTATCTAGATAGGAGAGATTTGTATAGAAAGTACTTGTCGCTGCATAGTTGTCGTGTGGTGGCAATACGATTTCGTACGCCAGTGCTACACCTCTATCATTCGCCCGACCTGCTTCATAATCTGAAACTGTTCTAGTATAATTTAAATACCAAGAATAATGGATGTCTACTGGAGAATACACATATGAAGGAGTGCTGCTTAGCTTTGTTCCACCTATTTCTATAGATCCAGAAAATGATATCGTTGCTGCTTCAACTGGATCTATTATTAACTTAGCGTCATCAAAATCACCAACACCTGGTTGATAGTATGCAGCTGGCAGATCTGTATCTGTATCATAAATCGCTGCAATTCTGCTTATACCTTCACCTAGTGTGCCTGCATAATCCCATACTCCATCGCCCCAATTCACATATCCTAAATTACTTGGATATTTAATATTTAAATTTTCCACTAATTGTTTAAAGGCCGGAAGTGGTTTGCCATCTTCAGAAAAATAATCTGTGGAAGATTCAATATCAGATATTTCTAGAATTTCTGGAGTTGCACCTAGATAATCGGAATCTGGAGTTGCACCATATGCTCTCCATAAATCTAATTCTCGCCTAATAGTTTTCTTGTACGCGTCCGCGGAAACACCAGGAATATTCTTAGTGACATCTAAAATTCTCTTTTTATAATTAGAGTTTGACTCTAGATTAAGCCTCGGTAGGCTAACACGAGCGCCAAATTCATCAAAGTCATTATACATATTTAAAGGATCTTGATTATATATAATTCCATTAATATTTAAAACTGAGAAATTTCTCATTGTAATTAATTGACGATCTAACATATTGTAATAGAATACATAGTCTGTTGATCTTGAATTAAAGAAATCTAATAAAGATGAAACTCGACCTAGAGGTATATCGTCACCAGTAATTGTATTTATATTAGGAGGCACGTTATATGAGACATGGCACCATGCTAATTCATTGATATCTGCGCTATTAATATACGCATTAATTCCATAAAGATCAATTTGAGCAGATATATAATCTAAATTTTCGCCTAATAATGCATTTAAGAACGCGCCACCAGTAGACTGCGGTATTGCTAGACTGGGCGTTGCATCCGCCATTGAATCTTCGAATAAAGCTGTCCAAGATGGAAATCTTTTAAGAATGTTTCTGACAGAATTAGAAATAACTGGTGGGATTGGATCATAAATCCCTATTTCTAAATAAAATACTAGACCAAGTAAATTGATATCTATTTCGTCGGCATATATCTCAAGTTCTACTTTTACGTAGGGCTTTGCATTCCTGATAAAAATAGCATTAGTCTCTCCACTGAGAGCCGACTTTAGCCATGGCCCATCTTCAGCATCTGATTCATACATCTGAAGGTTAAAAGTTGGAGATATAGTTCCAGGTATATTAGTAAAAATATGCCTGTAACTTAAAATATCAATCCTAGAAGAAGTGTCTATAAATCTTTGTATGCTTGGAGTTGCTTGTTCATATATCACTTCTCCGATATTAGTCATATATATTGTGTCAGCATTAAGTGCAGTGTAGCCATCTAGAGTCGATGGTGAAGTAAGTTCTGTTCCGACATAGGTTTTATCACCTATTGTATTTAATCCCAGTGCTGATCTTGTGGAAGAATAGTTCTTATATTGATCGTTGCTATATAAATTTATAGCGTCAGTCGTCCATATATTATCTGATTTATTAAAATCAGAACTTTTTAAAAGTAGTAAATATTGCTTCATGCAACAACCTTTTTAATAATTAGAGGATCCTATTATAACAGAATATATATTAACATTTCCAGCTGTAATATATTCTTTTATACTATTAGGTATAAAATCTTTTAATGGGAGTTCTCTTCCATCCGCAGTAAATGTATTAATAGTTACCCCTCTTATAAGATCAGAAGAAAGTTTTATTTGCTGTTCAATTTGCGATAATGAAATAGTATCACCAATAGTCATTGAATTTAAATACCGCTTAACGAATAAAGATGCTTGATTGCGCACTCCATTAATAATAGAATCTGAATTTCCAGATGAAAGAGTCACAGTTGCCGACACACTAACGCTAATCTTTTCAGCAACTCTGACGTTAAACCTAACTCCTACTGGCTTAACAGCACTGATTGCACTGAGAATGGCTTGGGGCAGAGCTTTAATGGCAGATGATACTTCTGGGACAACTATGATGTCACAAGAACCTATACCATAAGAGGCCTCACGTATTCTAACATCCTTAACGCCTTTTACAGAAAGGGCAGCAAAACGTACAGATTCAACTGTTCCTGGAGCCTTAGTCTTCATAGAGGCAAGGATTCTTCTGCGATAGTTGTCATCAGACTCTGAGGTAATATTTGAATAAATTTCTTTAGGGTTATTCGAATACACTACAACTGTTGGGGGAGCAATAAAATTGTGCTTAGTAAGTGAATTTTTAGGAGCTACATAAGAGTTATCGGAGAAATTAGGTTCAGCTCTACCGTAAGATCTGGTGGCTCCAGCCGGAATAGAGACTGTTGATGACAGTTTATAGCTATATTGTTTGCTAGTGAAATTAGATACGTCATTATATAGCAGTGTCCCTGCTGGTATAGTCACACCAGCACTATGGGGTTTATCAATAAAGAATTCGATATTAAAAGATTGTCTTTCTTCTGCTACAAAATTTGTTACAGATTTTCTTGAAACACCATATAGATCACCAATTAAGTCAAGATTTCTGCCAGAAGCTGTGCTCAAATTACTTTGAGAAACTGTAAATCTAAAAGCTTCATAAAGATCAGATATTTCAGAACTTACTGATTCTGCAAAAGCTCTGGCTATAGATCCTGGATATATGGCTGTAATGCCAGCATTTTTTTCAAGTCCATTCAGTATGGAGACTAGGATTTCTGATTTATTTTTAACGCCGTAAACAGCCATTTATGCTCCTAAAGTCTGACTAACAGATAAAACTACTGGTTGGTCAATATCCGAAATGATATGAACATCAAAACGAAGAGTATCTCTACCAGTAGGTACAGCATCTATTTTAATATTCCTACCCTTAAAAATGCCTTCTCTTTGCAATCCTGTTTGAATCAGCCTTTTGCCAAATTCACCGGTTTCTGGAGACTGGGGCATACCATATAGTAAGGATAAATCAATGCCTAGCATTGGATATACGTAAAAATCTCCTGGTTCAGTCATTAATCTGATATAAGCTTGCTGAACGTCGCTTTGCATGGAGGAGTTTGTAAGCACTATATCTTTATTGCCACCAATTAAAATATCCCCATTTAATGTAAAATATAAATCACTCATTCATTTCCCTTAATGCTTTTAGGTGAGATTGATCAAAAGTAAGACCTTCTCTAATGTATTTTATCATTAGATCAATATGTTCTTTTGAATAATTCGAAGAATATGCTTCTAATAAGCCAATTTGTTCAAAAGTTAAATCAGATAAATTATCTTCTGAGGTATACGTCTGTTGAGGTATTATTTGCTGTTGGTTAAAACCATAGTCACCAGATATAGTAACGGTCTTTTGCTTTTCCTGATCTTCTAAATCGTTCATGCGGTCTAAATAATATGAAATTCCATTTTGTGCAGAATGAATGTTCTTATAATTTAATTTTACAAGTGTAGGCTCTGAATAATCAGATGATGAATAATTAAAATTATAGTTGTTCCACCTAAGCCCATCTTCCTTGCAATGTAACCTAATTTCATCCCCAAATAATGAAATGCTTTTAGATCTACCGCTTATAACTATTCCAACTCCGGGAGAAGCAAAAATTTCTATATCACCTTGATCATTTAATCTAATGAAACTAGCTAGATCGGGATGAGTTAATCCAACTTCTCTATCGGAAAACTCTCTTCTTTTTTGCATTTCTGCTTCAACTGGAAAATTGGCTTCTTGCCTTTTACCTTTTTTTAAAGCTTCATTATTTAAAATATCCATCAATGCACCATGAATCTGGGTATACCAGTATTGACTATAGAGTTTCTTATATAAAATTTATTGCTAGTAACATCATCAAAATAATTAAGTACATATGGACTAGATTCATTGGTATCTCTAAAGCCCACTAAACAACGTGTTCCTACTGTTGGAGAAACGGATTGAACGCCTTTAACCATAGGGCACGGCACTGCTTTCAAAACATTACCCATACTATCGGAGTATTGTTCATCTAATATAATATCAGCTGTACTGTTGACCCTATCATAATTTACAATGATTCCAGGTCTTGTCCTGGATTTTTGCATAGCCGAATTGTCTATTTGATTTTGTATTTTTTTATCAAATTTTGGATAGTTAACTGGCATTGTTTCTCCTATTTTTAATCTTTAAAATATTGTTCCAGACATCCACTCTTGTATATGTGGAGCAGATTTAGATGTGGCACCGTTGTTCGGATTAGCAAAGTATTTTGTTACCCAAGCTTTTAAGTTATCTTCTGTTTTATTAGTATTTCTAGTATAGACCGCTACGGCATCAGACCATTTAACTCCTGTAATTGGACCATATGCTGGTCCGCCATCATAGTCTCCCCAAGCAGTTAGCACGTGCTGCATCTCGGGATTAGAACCAAGTTTTTGATCAGCTGGAAGTGGATACACTGGATCTCTTCCTGTCATTGTTTTGAATGCCATAAAAGCTTGATTAATTGGTATCCACAATCTATCATCAGTTGAATTTCTCGTATTAGTTTTATATTCTGCAGTAGCCTCATTGGCCTCAGATACACTTATATCTCTAGCAAAACCTTTCCATTGACTAAATGAACTAAGGTTAAAGTATTGCCATCCTGATGCAGCCAGTTTCCAACCTTCGATGGGAGTTACAGTTGGCAGGGGGCTGAGGAAAGAATAGTGCCCATATGATAGCAGGTTAAGCTGAAGGAAGCCAAATGAATAGTCTCCAGATCTACGAATGGTAGGAGTCCAAGAACCAACATTACCTTCTCTTTGTGAAATTGCAGTAAGTACTGCTGCCAATTCTGGATAAGCTATAGTTCCTGTAAGAAGTTGGAAAATTTCATCAGCGGTTAATTCTCCAGTCCCAGCTGCTTTATAACTTTTTGTAAATTTAGAATCAAGAATATTTCCTGGAATTGTAACTCCTGCTGGAACATAAAATAATCCTGAAGCTGGATTTCCCGAAGTTGTGGCGGGTGGCGCTATAGGGCCAGTAGTAAAAGCTCCTCCTGGTCCAGTATAGATTCCAGCTCTTGCTGCACTAAAACTTATATGGATATGATTTCTGTGCTTTGCATCGGGATGGAATTTTATATATTTTAAATTTGGATACTTTAATTTTACTGCTGCATCGTCTGCATCGTGGCCTACTCTTACGCCATACTCAGCTGCCAACTCGGGCATGTGCACTATAATATCGGGCATGATATGGATAGGTAGTGTGCTTAGTGCCGTCATTAGCACATCCATTGCTTTTCTATATATCTCTACATTTCCAGCATTATCCCATGGGGAGTATTTTTCTCCATTTAAGTCACCAGTGAAGTAAATATCGTAAGCCCTACCAAATCCATGATCTGATAAAGATCCATCTTCTTTTGTTCCGGCCTGCATTTCTTCCCGCCATCTACCGGTTCCAAAACCACCACCAATTTGTATCTTTGCAGCTAGCGCAATTAGACACTCAATTAGAGCTGGAGATACGTAGGCAAGTTGATTAGGGGCTTTAACTATATCAATGGGAACATCTTTTATATTTGTTGCTGGATCTATGTTAGGGAATTCAGATATTCCATCGCCTGCGTAAGATTGTGTAAAGCTATCATTAATGTCAAAATAAAATCCACCAGTTAAATTGCTCCAGTCATCGACTACTCCTAAATCTTTTAATACTTTTCCTCTTTCAAGAATCCATACCTTTTCCTCAGCGGAGACCCTGCTAGTTATAGCAACCATTCTTGCTCCTGCTGTAGGATTACTAGAGTCTGGATTATAGGGCGTGTCACCGTGATCTGCTGGTGAATCTGAATTTGCTGGAGAATTAGCAAAAGAATAGTCTTCCATAATAGAATCTGCCGCACCTTGAACAAAACCAGAACCACCTTGTTTTGCAGCTATGCTGTCAGCTAGAATTCTCGTAAAGGCTGCTCCGCCTGATATTGTAGTAGGCTTTGATGCATCGCCATCAGTGTATGCTGTACTTTCAGGGTTAACAATTGTCACTTTCGCGGTTGAATTAAATGTTGATTCTGAACCCGCGGTAATTAAAGAATTTAAAGAACTTCCAATAGACTTATTATAAAATGTAGTAGCAAATTTTGGCGATCTATATAATATATCTCCAGATATAGCTTCGGATATAGTCCTGCTAGTAAGAGTTTTTCCAGTTACACCGCTTTTGCCAAAAGAAGTATTTTCAACAACAATTTTTCCATTTGGATATTTTGTACTTTTTGGATAATAGCTATCAAAAATAGCATTTGTTATTGACTGAGAATTTGATATTTGTTCACTATTTATGTCTACCATATTATCCTGGTGTTCCTACTTCTATAGGCATTGCTGCCGATTCACCCGCTGTGATTGTTGATTGAGATTCTTTCTGAAGATCTTTAACATAAACTCTAGCTAAATTATTAACTACTAATTCCCAGTTTAATGTATATGGGTGACCATTTTCAAAATACTCATCCCAACTGACTTGAGGCCATTCTGAAACTAGATTATAAATTTCCTCTAAAATCTTCATGTAAACTAATATATTATATTTATTTATATTTTCTTGAGAAAGACCATATAAGGGATCTTGATCATCAAGATTATCAAAATAATTTTCTTTTATAGTAGATTCTATATTGTTATATATTTCATTAAATTTTATTCTAAATGGCGATTGATCATACATATCATCTTGAACCTTAGATAGAACTGTGTCTAAAGATCCTATGTTATCTCTGAATAAATTGTTAATATTTACTTTATGCTTACCTATATTTTCTTCAGGAAGATAATAAAATATTGTTCCAATTGTTCTTGAGAATTGATCCTTTACATAATTAGCGTCAATATTTTGAGATGCGCCTGCCTCGTAATCCTGTTCTAAGACTGCTGTTGTTCCAGTTCTGGTTGGATTAACTCTTAATACAAATATTTTATCCGTCAAAGCTTTAATCGTAAATAATTTAGCTTTACCACCAGGAGTGGAAACATCTAATAGACTTAAATTATCATTTGCATTTATTGGATTAGTTGGAGTATCTGGATACCCAACTTTACCTTCCATGGTATTAATTTCGGAAGTGTTCATTCCATCAAAACGAACCTTAAAAGTAGCTCCGGATAATACATCTTCAACTTCAATTGTGTCACCGTCAACAAAGTGAATTACTTTACAAAGTATTTTGAATTGTGGTTCAAGTCCGGCTTTTTCTGGACCAAGTCCAGCTAATTTCAAAATTTTACCATGAACTAGTGCATTCTCATAACTAGTATATCTGACTAAATCTGTGATTTGACTTTCATTCCATCCAAGACTCTTGAATAAATCATCACTTCTGATGTATGCATTTCCTTCAGGTGTTCTGACTTTAGCTCTAACTCCAAGAATGCCTGGAAGTAGTGCTTTAGAATGATATTTTCCTACAACCATTCCTTGATTATATGAAAGACCGGCATCCATTGGTTGACCATTTCTATTCAAATACTGCACATAGCATCCGTGTTGATCTAGTACCTTATCTCTAACCCAGCTCCAACCCTTCCATGCTAATTGGCCAACTAGTGGTCCTCCTATTGCTGCCCCAACAAGACCTGCAGGAGTAACTGCGCCCAATAGTGCACCGGCTGCCAATCCTCCCGCTAAGATTGCAAAACCCGGAGCTGCGCCCTGTCCTGTTGCTTGTCCCTGTTTTATTAGTTGATCTTTAACATCTGGCATGCTTTGTGCAGTTTGATTAGCCATAACATCTTTAACTAACGCACTTGAGCCATGTGTAAATTGGAATCCACCTAATATTTGAGGAGAGAGCGCTTGGCCGAGAGCATCCATTGATATATTGCCGCCAACAGATATTCCAGAATTACCAGACTTAATTCTATCTAAATAGATTCTAGTATCGTTTCTAATCGTTTGAACATTCATCCAAGAATGGATCCAAGATGTCATGAACCATCTTGCGGGATCATTTACGGTAACTAAGGCATTTGGTGTTATGGAAGTAATGTAACCCAACTCTGCAGTAAAGTGATGTATTACCTGTTCTACTTCAAATATGCCATACATTCTTTCATAAACGTCGGCCAAATATATTAGATCGTGCGGTCTAATATCTGAGTTTCCAATGACTATTAATTCTCCACCATATATGTCTTTGATAGATTCCTTAAGATGAGAGAGTGCAACTCTTCTTGCTGATAATTCATCTGGAACTCCTTGGACGTTTTTTGCTACTCCTCTAAAAGTTTCCAATGGGTGCATTAGGGGGTGGAGGAATCCTGTAAATCCAGAACCAACCATATTGTCAAAGTATATTCCAGTTTCAACAGTTTTTTCTACTTGTCTTTCAGCGGGAGCGCCCTTATCTAGGGCAACCGTTACTGGGTATTTTCCGTCGGAAACTGCAGTTATTACTGTAGCTACATTATTTATATTTTCTTGAATTTGATTAGATAGAATATGTGAGAAAGAACTTATGTAATGCAATCTTTGGAATGGTTCACGCACTTCCATGACCGGTTCACCATATTCTCTAGTGAAAGGATTGTCTACAGCCCTAAGAAGTGTTCCTGGTCTGCCTAGCGAATAGTAAATAGAATCATTAAGTGCCTTATTTAAAATGTTAGCTTGTTTTTTAAAATTACCTGCTTCAGAAAGCGCATATCCCATTTGTTGCATGGACAATTTAAACATTGACAAAAGACCAGTAAGTCCGTCAGATATAGCAGTAAAGATGGGTCCAATATTCGTATTCCAGAAATCATTGATTCCATCAACAACCTCACCAACAATATTAGTAGCACTATTGCCTTCACCTCTAGTTGAAACTAATAGTTGTCTAAATTTATCTTGCTTACCTGGCTTAGCATAATCATTATATGGGTCGATAAATGCTCTAAATATTTTATCTACTGGTTTAAAACTCCATTGATCTTTTCCAGTTTTCTTTCTATCTGGCTTTAGAACTAACCAAGCTCTGGCATATGGATCTTCCCACATTCTCTGACGGAAAATTCCAACCATTAAAAGGAATAATTGTTTTGGTGTTTTAATTTTTTTAACTAGTTCAGCTGTAAGAGTTGGACTTTCTGAATCGGAAGATAGACTGAACATCAATGTATTGCTAAGTTTTGTGTTTTTTTCACTTAGGAAATTGTCATGGATTGCCCCTAGAGATTTAACGACAACCGCATTAAAGTAATCTATTAATCCACCTTGATCAATACTTGCATCAATATAATTCTGCCTGGCAAATTCAATCGCTGCCTTATAGCTTTCATCACTAAAGGTGTCGGCGCTTGATGAATTAGTTTCATCGTTTACTGTATTAAGATTGGATGTAAAATCTGAACCTAAAAGTACTGCAAATTCATCTACTGCGCCTACTGTGCCACCTATAGAATTATTGAAGTGAGCTATGGGTGTATAGCCTGCATAATTAGATCCAGTAAGTATATTCTTATAAAAATCTGGAAATTCATTTTCGTTATCTGGATCTAAACTAAATGTGTCAAAAAATATTTTTTTAACACTCTCATACGTATGATAACCAAACCTAAATTGATCCCAAATATCTTCTGCCATTCTTAATGTTCTTCCATCGCCAGCAATGACTGATACTGACGCATCAAAATTTTCGTCATAGTATGATCTAGCTTCAACACTAATTAAATCTAAAGGAGAATATACTTCAGCAAATGAAACTCTTCCAGAGCCTGTAGAGTTATCTGGCCCTGTTGTAGTTAATTCATCATCTAGTATTTGATAAAGATTATCTCTTCCCAGGGAACTGTAATCTGCATCTATTACAGCTTGAAAATATGTTTTTTGATCTCCCTCATTTATGACATTAAGCGGATTGCCGCCATATTGCAAGCCTTCAACGTTAGAAACTAATGAAGTGTCAATAGGACTAAACCGAGTTAGCGAATTATTAAACGCATTAGAAATAGCACTTGTCCCAAAACCAAAATCTACGACAGGCGCGCTGGGGTCGATGAATGCTGACCCTGTTGCATAATTTGTAGAGCCTTCTTTTGGTTTGAACGATCCAAACCCAATGACTTGCCCCATTTCAGAGTCAATAATTTCACCAGTTTGATTTTTTAAGGAAAAGTTAACTGCTGGAGCAATAGATGAAGACACTACGCCAACTGGAGTTTCATCTGGCACAAAAGCCATATAGCATTCTTGCATAATTGGATAGGGTCTGAATCCAGAATTTCTCCAGTTATTCATGTTTTTTATTCCATCATCTGTACCAGTAGCAGCAGAGACATCCATGTTTTCTTCATTAGAATTTCGTGTGATTATACTCAAGTAATAAGCTGCGTCCGGTGACACTACTGCGCTAGACAATTGGGACTGTTCATCATTGGTACTAATTGTTTTTTCATTACCCCATAAGAAATATGCTGGACGACAAACTACTGCCCTTTTATTGTTTGGATTATAAACTAAAACTTTTCTAGACTTATAGTCTTTTACTGTTCCGTATAAATCTTCAAAGCCATAATTAGATTTAAATTGACTAATAGTGTCTTCATCTGCTCCAATTTTACTTGTTTCACTTTGTGAGACTGGATGATATGGCCATTTCATAGCTATATAAAATTGTTCATCTTCAGCTGTTGCCGGGGAGCCCCATTCTTGGTAGGTTAATTCTCCGTAGTTACCCTTTTGATATTCAAAAGAAAAATTATCATCAACATTATTTGCAGCTATATTTCCTTCAGCGTTCCTTGACCCTAGCCCACTCATTCTAGGTAAGGGCATTTTAATTACTTTATAGTCTGGCATAAGGTTTAGCGCATCAAAATTAAGCTGTGCTAGATTTAATGGACTATCAAGATTGATAGTATCGTCAGATGGAATAAGTGTTAATTTTGATTGTTCAAAGAAAATATACTCTAAACTTTGAAGTTTTAATAAATTATTATAATAATCCTTATTACCTTCAGTGATGTGATCACCATCGCTATCATTCATAAACTGCTTAATATCTACAGCAATATCTATAAAAGATGAATTAATAAGTTGATCTGAAGGAAGATCTTCATTAGCGGTAAAATATGGAAAACTGAATCTTGGGGGTAAATTCCCCAGTTGTTGATGTTTACTCTCTTGATTAGGTCGACTGTCTTGCGTCCCACCGTTGGGGACTCCATATGGCAAGTGGAGGCCGACATTAACATAACCTTTAGAAACTGGTAATTTAGCTAATATTTTAGTAGGAGCCGCTGGATCATAATACGTTGAAGATGGTTGCGCATAAAAGTTAATTACTTTTCCTACTACACTGGATGTCGGTGCGTATATACCACTTGAGGTTAACATGGATTGTGACATATCTTGAAATGTTTGACTTGGTTCAGAAGCTTGAAAGAATGCCGCGTAGTCAGCTAAAGGATTAGTATCTTTATTGATTTTATCTAAGATAGAAATTAAATCTTGATCAGGATTTTTCATTTGTGGTGCAATAATACCTAATTCTTCTGCTTTTTCTTGCCCAGGAAAACCAGTAGTAATTGGCACTACGCCAGATGTATATAGCCAATGTGGCTTACCGTAAAAAACTGTTGATCTATCCTCAAATGGTCTAACTGCAACGATATAGTTTGGCAATAGTCTTGCGCACATTTCAAATAAATCCCAAACAGTTCTCATATAAGTTTGAGCTCTAAATGAAACCTCATCAAAACCGGGTAGGTCATCATCTGAATTAGGCGATATAATTCCTAACGTTCTAAATAAATTTGTGCCACCTCTACCACGTATAACGCCAAGCAGTCCTGCACCTGCTACCGCCCCAACACCCATGCCGCCTAAAGCAGCGGCTCCAGCGGTTATTCCTCCGGCAAATAGGCCCTTAACTAATCCAGCTCTTCCATCTGAATTGACAAGTTGATTATCTTGCGTTAAGAAATCTAATGTATTATTACCACCGGTGTCCGATAACCCATAGTTCTCCATTTGACTAGATTCAATTAATTTATTCCAACTACTATCAGTTAATCTACCCAGGTAACCATCCGTCCTGTCGTTATAGCTATCTTCTTTGACCAGAGAAGATGCTGTGGACCAACCGTCATCCAAGTCCCCCCCAAGGAATTGAGCTATACCTGTCCCGTTGCCTGGATAAATATTTCTTTTGAATATTTCAAGATCAACTTGGGCACAGAAATTGGAGAATAATTGACCAACCGCAGAGAGAGAATTTCCTCTATAATTTAGACTGAAACCTTCAGTTATGCCAACTGCTTTATTCATGAAACTATTATTGCTACCCGCAATACTAAATGCTCCAGTAATACTATCTCTAATAGCATCATTCTTAGCTTGCTCACCAGTAGTTAATGGCTCATAAAGAATATTTCCAAAATGTCTAATACCAAATCTATTTTCTGAAAATACTGTACCCCTTGTTGCGTGTGCTAAAGCTTCTCGAGTTCTGGATGCACCCATAGATAGAAGTCTAACCATTAAGTCTCTGGGTTCAGACATGTACATTCCAGTATCTACGCCGCCATCAATTTTTCCACTATCGCCTTTTTTATTTGTTGAATTCATTACAGCACCTAATTCAATTGCATCAGATTGAGCTGTAATTGTAACTATTTCACCTTGTTCAATATTTGTAATAACTCCATTAAATATTGTTTGCAGTGAATTTGGATTAGAGCCATATCCTGATCTTAGGTGAACTCTTACTCCCGGCTTTAGTCTTATATTAGCAATGTCGACAATATATTCGTTCCTCATATGGCCAAGAATATTTCTTGACATATTTAATGTTCTATCAATAATAGAGCTTATTCCCTCAGTCAAGGATAATGAATCATTGGAGTTATCGTCTAGATTAGGATTAAATATTTTACTTGATTCATTTTTTGTCAGCTTGCTATAAAGATTTGAAACTCTAAATATTAATGTATCGCCCAATAGATCTTCTGAGCTTACTACTGAAAAATCTATGATTGATTGTAATCCGTAAAAATTATCAAATAATTTAACACCGGCAAACATTCCACCTTCATCTATTAACCATAACATATAGGTTGGGAATGCTCTAATCATTCTTCCTGATATATCTCTATATGATGAATCAACCATCATAGTTTCCCAATGTGACTGCATGTCTCCATTGTATGAATTCTGGTATTCAGAAATAGCTTTTGCACCTGGGACTCCAGTGTTAACTGTTGTATTTCCAGTTTCAGGAGTTTGAACATCTTTTAAGTAATTAGTCTGAAGTTTTATAACACCTGAATTTGTTCCATCATTTTCATTGTTAACTTTTTTGATATTATCTCCTCCAGCAGTGAGATAGAATCTTCCATTGGATCTGACTTGGTATCCAAAATGCGTACCTGCTGCGGTTTGTAAAATAGATGGTATTTTACCTTCCATAACATCTTTTGGATCGGATGCGGGTATTGCAAAAATTTGTTTATGAAAATCAACTTCATCAGGATCAAAGCTAACGTATTCTTCATTTGGTAGACTGAAAGCTCCAGTTATAGCAGCTTCTATGGATGTTGCATTAGATGCACTATTGGGGGATAAATCACCTTGTTGAAAAGGAGCTGCAATAACATCTTCGAAATAGGGATTTATTTCACTAGTTTCTTCTGCAAAAGTGATAAAGTCTGTTAGTAATTGCACATTTGCAGAATTACTGAACTCGGTATCTCCAGTAACTACGTTTCTAAATATATGTATAAATCTAGATAATCCAATTTGATTTGCAATTATATAATCTTTTATTTGATTAACAATTTCTTCAGTGGTTGTTTCATCTGCAGAATTATTATATAAAGTAATAAATTCTAAAATTTTTGCAGTGATACCAAGTACATCATAACCTTCTCCGCCAACTCCACCGGCTCCGTTTGAATGCGTATCAAAATTATAATCTTGAATCTTCTGATGCTGGGTACTAAAACTATTAACAACGTCTTTATCAAACATTTCAAAACTTCTAAAATAAAAATCTGGATCTAGATGCCCTACAACATCGCCACCAGAATTTTTCACACTCAAAGGAAAATCTGGATAAGAATTAAACGTTCCCCAGAATTGTTTAATTCTTAAAAATGGATTCTTTTTAGTACTAAATTGATCTATTAGTTCTTTCTGTTGCGTGCTGCTAAGTTCTTCACGTTTTTGCTGAAATATATCAAAGTCTATTAAACTTAATTGAACATCATACGCGTGCGGGTAATTGGGTATTGTGCTAACACTGTAATTTAGTGGGAGGACATATTTAATACCGCACAAGGCAGTAATGATATTTTTAATACCCAAAAAACCAATGACTCCAGTGGCGTGTTCTAATCTAGCTAATCCAGAAATATGATCAAATACATTTTTTAGTTTGATTAATTCTTTTTCGCCAATAACAGTCATTGATATATTGATATTGCTATCTCTACCACCAATATGTTGATACGTTGGTTCATCTTGCATCTGAATTTGAAGTTTAGCAAGACTATTTCCCATGGAAACAGTTACTCCATTAACTATAACGGATTGTGGATCTAAGTCGACTTGTATCATGGGCACTTCCCATTCTTTAAATTGGAACGCCCCAGCTCTTTCTCGGGCAGCCTCCATTAAAGATTGAATTGGTCCACTCTTAAAGAACCTTTCATACAAGGTTGCACTAAATGCTTGTGCTAACTCTTTTCGAACCTTTGCATCAACAGCTGCTCTTGTATCATCTGTTATTTCATCTGCGGGGATTCCAATTTTATCTAATTTCTCTTTAGTCATTCCTTCTCTTAAATAGTCTAAATAAGATGAAGGATTTTCTGAAATTCTTTCCAAAGAAGTTCTTACAGCATTTAGTGATGTTTTTTCTAAGTATTTACCCTGAAAAATATAAGTAGCTTCTTCTGGATACAATAAAGAATATGAATTATAACCATTCTTCAACCACTCTTGTTGTGCTGAAGTAACATTCTTGTTTTCTGCAATGAATGAGGCCACAAAATAGGCATAGGCTTGCTCTGCCATATTGTCAGAATTAATACCTGCCGTCAATATATTTACTGAGTCTTTGACAATATCTTTTGTTGCTTTGGAGAATGAACTTGAAAGTGATATGTCTTGGACTTCTTGTAGAGATACTCCATATGAAGTGCTTTGATTGATATCTATGCCTATACTAGACAATAAAGATTCCCATGTACCTTGGCCTAAATCTGTGTACATCTTTTCTTGTTTAGTTCTAAATGAAGATGTATCTGGTAAAAATATTTTTGTTTGGGTTTCCGCTGGGGCAAATAGGGATATATTATTTCCATTACGCCATTCTGATATTACATTTATATTAATTGCACTATCAAATGCTCCAGATTGAGGAATCGTAGGAGTAGGCTCTGGTTGGGCATTGGGGTCTACAATCCCTATTCCAAAACCAAAATCTATTCCTGTTTTTACAGTATTGTCTGCTTCTTTTACATCAGATTTTTTTAGTAAAAATTCTTCGTTGACATAATCATGCAGATGCCCTGCCGCTTTACCCATATATTGACGATACTTACCCCAGTGTATTGCTTGATTAAAATCTTTAATCATTGGAAGAAATGGTTGATGATTAAAATTCAAAAGTTCAAGATCAACCGCTAGGGCGAATGGATAATTAGGAATAGTGGAAACGGTCATGCTAGAAAGTGCTACTGCAGTTATTCCATGAACAACATTTAAGTAATGATTCTTAATAGGAAGAAACGGAGAATATTTAAATGCTGCGACTAGTCCTCTCAGTGAAGAAAGAAATTTATCTATTTTTATTTCTGAATCTCCACCATTTTTAAAGTCAATTTTAAATGTATCATTTAAATCTATTTGAGAAGCATTGTCTATTGACAATCCCCAAATTTCTTCATAGTTTGGAAAGAATAATCTCATCCTAACACTAGTCTCTTTATAGCCAGAATTAAATTTTGGACTATTCTTTTGTCTAATTGCTGCTCCAGTAAGACTGCCAGTCTTGAAAGATGAATTAACATCTATTGATATAGGTGGAACATAAAAATTAGATGCACCTAATCTTAAGTGAAATATATCTGGAACGTTGGGAGCAATATTTGCTCTAAATGGAGAAGTCTCAAGAACATTTTTAATACGTTGTGATGTATTTGTAAATTTGTAAGCCATTTCAAAAATGGCTTTACCTTCTCTAGTTATACCAAAAGCTTTTTCTAGTGACCTGGCAAAATCTTCAGGATTATTTAAAGTATCTTCTTCTCCGCCACCTTTGCCATTGTTAGAATAATCTCCAACTACTGCTAGTGCATCAACTAGGAACGTTGTTAAGCTTGGAAAATAATAGGCAATTGACGCAAAAGCTAAAGGATCTTTTTTTAATTGCTGTACAGCTTCAGTCAATGAGATTAACCATGGCAGATCTACTTCTGGGTTGATTACATTATCCGCAGAAGCTTTTAGGGTATCTTTACTTCTTAACCTTTTCTTAGCAAATTCAGATATTTCGTAAGCGTATGACGCTAAATTTAAAAGTCCTATGTCTTCCATTTTGCTAAATAGCATTGAGGAATTCGTGTCACTTAAATCTTTTATTGATTCACTAATTTTAGAAAATACTCGAAAATAAGATGTAGATGTATTAGTAGAATCTCTATTTCCAAAACCCGCACTCAATAATGCATCCCTGGGGTCATCTATATTAGGGCGAGCTTTAGATACAAAATTAAGAAAATCTAAATAGACTTGATCTTCCGGATTACTATCTTCTAACTTTTTTTCATCTTCAGAAGATTTAATCTGTTCAATGTTAGCTATTTCAGCTAGAACTGTATCATCAATATTTCTTCCATTTGCAGTAGTATTCCATAGCTGTAATCTGGCTAGTACCTTGCCCGCTAAAAGCTTTGTAATATTAGGGTAATAACCTGTATAAGCGTACGTTGTAATAAAGTGATAAATTACATCGCTTTCGCTCTGCAGATATGGGTTAGCAATGTTGGTCGCATTTTGAACATAAGTATTATACTCATCTATAATAATTGCTGTCTGTGAAGGAATTCCAACTATAAAAGTAGAAACAGCTATCCTATAGGCAACTAGCGCGTAGCTATCGCTTTCGCCATACTCAAGAAGATCTTTACCCTTATATTCATATTGGGCCAAACCACCTGGTGAACCATCATTAAAAAATCGAAATAATTCATCAGGACTAGTGCTTGGGTTGGATAATAATTGCGTTACCTGTTCATATAGGGCGGGATGTTCAACAACGTACTTTAGTACATTTTTAGATATTGTATTAATAGCCATATATTATCCTATTTAAACATCATATTATTTTTAACGATATTATTAATTTTATTGCTGGAAGATCCAGTTGCTGAACTAGAAGTGTAATTATCCATTATACTATATTTTTTATCAATGGGAGGCATATTAAAATTAAACCTATGATTATTATGAGATATTTGATTTTTATTATATCTGGCTTTTTGAAGTGACTTATTATCATATCCCCTGCCATTCATTTGTAGGACAGTTGAGGAACTATGCTGTAGTCCTTCGTAGGAACCTTTTAGTTTGTCTGAATTGGATTGTCTAATATTATTCTTAGACTCACCAACAGCTTTTGTCGGAGATGATTTACTGGAGGAAATTTTAGCAGAGTAGTTATCCGCATTTTCTTTTCTGTGGGAAGTGTCCCTGGGGCGACTAGCTGCGTCACTGAGCCTTTTATTCTGATCGCCTGCACCAAAAATCATAAATACCTAACCTTAATAGTTGGCTGCCATTTCTTTGTATGGATCATGAGCCACATCGGGGATTCTATTATACATAGTAGTACTCATATTGCCATTAACCAACCCTCCGGCAGCAGCATTAAATCTTCTTACGGTGTCTTGATCTCCATATAGGTTTACTTTATAGCTAACCCCTGAATCATAACCGGGACCACTAAAGGTTCCTATTTGTGGTACTCTATTTGGGTAACCACTCTCGTATGCCGAACCGCCAGGAAGTAAAGGGGGACCAGTCATATCATCATGTGTTCTATCTCTAATCGCTGTATAGGCTAAGCTGCCTGCTATTAAAGCTCCAATTGCTAAGGTACCTTTTCTAATAGTCGGATTTTTAAAGAGATCTTTAAGATCTCCCATTTTTTCCCCTATTCTCTTATATACAGCCTTATTCTTTACGAGTCCATCATCTAATTCACGAACAGACCTAATCATATCATCCGTTAGACCATGATCATCTCCGAATTCTCGTATAGCATCTTCCATGTTGGCAATGGTGCCGTTTTTCATTTCCGTATCTATAAATCCACTATCTTCTAATTCTCTCTTCTTCATTTGAGCTCTTATTACGGCAGCTTGGTGGTTTGCATCTTTTCTGACCATTTCATCAGCAATTTGTTCAGACTCATTTGTTAAAGCCCTAAGAGTATCAGTATGTTCGTGGCTTGCAGCTATTACATCAAACATATTTTTTGATCCATTATCCACTCTTTTTTGAGCTTCATTAATAGCTTTTAATCTTTTTTCAGCTTCTTGAGTAAGTTCTTCCATAGTAGTTTTATTGCCCAAGCTACCTTGAACTTCATTAGCATAGTCTTGATGAAAACCTTCATAAAATTTTGCTCTTCTATAATCTCTTACTCGTTGAATCTGTGATGCTGTTTGTTGAGCTTCATCTGACATTGTTGAATCGTATGCTGAACTTAAGTGCCTAAGGCCACCGATATCTACCCTGGAACCTACTCCGCGGGTTTGTTTATCTATAGAGTTTACAAGATCTGCCATGTTAACATTTTCAAGTTTTGATGCTTGACCAATGTCACGTAATACTTTTTCTCCAACACTATCCAACATAGCTGCGTGGTTATGTTTTTCGAGTTCAGTCATCTCCTTAAGATGATTATTTGTAACATTAAAAATTTGTTCTAAAGAATCTTTATGAGTTTCAAGAATTTTTCGCGCAACTGATTCAGCTTCAGCGGATGTTGAAGTTGAAGCTAGAATGTCATCTGCGCCAATACGAGATATTGAAGCCCTTCTTACTGAATCTAAATACGCTTCATATCTAGTTCCTACGTCATGTATTTTTGAAATAGATGAATATTTATGATCGGCGCCTAGACCAATTTTTTCTATTAAAGCTTTTTTTATTTTATCTTCATCATTAGTAGCAGAAAGGGCTTTTAGTTCTTCTATAAGTTTATCTAAATCAACTGTTGTTGCGTGTTGATTCCTTTGTGCGTCTTGCATGCCTGTAATCATATTATCTAGAATTAATTTAGTATCACTACCTTTAACTCTTTCCCTTAATAAGAATTCATCTATACCTAAAAGATTTTCTTGATCCCCCCCCACTGCTCTAGAATAACCAATCATTTTGCCAAGGTTAGCCATACTTTTTTCTCCAAAAATATCAAGAGTAATACCTTTGTCCCCAGCGCCAGCAAGTCCCAGTTCTCCTAATGCTTTTTGAATGCCTTGATCTTTATAAAATATAGCATCTGTTTTAGATAACATTTCCCCAACTGCCCCATGCAGTTTTCTTGTTCCAGCAAAGTTTACAGAAAGGTCAATTGCTGTTTCCTGTGATAGCATTCCTATTTTATAATTTTGAAGCATGTAGTCTTGGACTTTTTTATCTGCGCCCTTTAAAAAAGCTTCATATTGATTTAATGATGAACCTACGGCCATAGATCTGTTCACATATAGACCAAGTATATCTCCACCCTCTATTGCCTTTTTCATACCGACTTGTTCAAATGCAGATGCAAAAGCTGCCCTTAATGTAGGATCTTTTTCAAATCCGTTAACTTCCATTAAATGCATCATGTGTTCAAATTGACTTAATTGTCTTTGTTTTCCTTCAACAAAATAAGTGCCTGCTTTAGCAGTTTCTAATTGCTTTAAAACTGCTGGATTAACGTTATTCTGCTTCATTACATCCAACAGGTCACTTCCCATATCAAAAGCGCCAGATTTAGTAAATGCTTTGAATACACCATTCCTTGTATATGCTGGTTCTACACCTATATCCGCAACTGTTAAAGCCGAAGATCCATATTTAGCTATTCTTGCTTGCATATCTGGAGTTAGTCTTTGAAGTTTTGTTTTTCCGGTCTGTTCAAGTCTTTGATATACATCATAAATTCCTTGTTCAAAATAATCTGCAGAAAGTGGTTTTTCAACTACTTTTCCTTTTTTGATTTCTGTATGTGTTTTATCTAATACTTCTTGCAAATAAGTATATGTTCTTCTTTTTTGGGCATTAAGTGATGTGTCGGCTGCTAGTTCGTCTAGCGCATTTCTAAAATGTCTTACTGCAAATACATCTTCTCCGCCACCAAACAAACCTCTAATAGTTTCTTGATCCATATTCATTCGAGCAAAAATTAATTCTTCAGGACCTGATGGTTGACGGAAAATTGAAAATCCTAAACGATTCATTCCCGCATTATCTTGATACGTCAATAGCTTAGGTAGACCTTTGTCGTCTAAGTCAAATCCACCAAGTGCATGTCTATAAGGTCCAATGGCATCAGCCGAAAACATCATCTTGTGGCCACTAACTCTGAATTTTAGGATATCATGATCGATATCTCCTACTCCAGCCATAGATATTCTGTCATAACCTCTGCCTTTATTGAGTAACATTTTTCCTTCTTTTGTTCCCAAAACTCCAGCTTCACTGTCAATAGCAAACCGGTGAGTTTCTGGCAAAACAGATTGAACAAAATTGCCCTTTGTTCGGAATGCTTCAGTTGCAAAGAATGTATGAAGCATATTCATCATTGTTGGATTTTGATTAGGACTGACTCCGCTTTGCATCATTTCTATAATTGCATTAGCAAATTCCCTATTTCTAGCTGCAGACCCGCGTGCGTAAGAGGGAAGATGTTCTATATTTCTTTCTGCAGCTTGTTCTAACATAGCTTTTACCCTTTTGGGAACTGTACCACTATTAATGGCCCCCTCAAATTCTTGCAGTACAGTTTGAGATCTTTTTTCCATAGCTTCTATTGTATTAACATCAGCAAAAACTTCTGGGTGGAATGCTGCTGAAACCGGATCCGCATAAACAGCTTCTCTACCAGCGCCCATACCGCTTAAGTTAAGAATATTAGTTTTACCCGCAAAACCTAATTCGCCCTTAAATCCCATTTTACTAACAATCATTGAATATTTATTTAATTCTTTACCTTCAAATTCTGTAACATTAAAAGCAGTTTTGATATCCCCGTACTCCAAGGCGTGACCTCGGCCAGTAACCTGTTCTAATCCACCCTTACTGCCAGCCCTTTTTACTTGTCTCTCAATATTTCTTACTTGTTTTAATTCTATTGATAATGCTTCTTTTGCTTCCGCTGTTAAAGTTTTATCTGTTTTTAATTGTTTTTCTATTTGATTTGCCCTCACGCCCATAGTTTTTACATAATTATTTAAATATTTGGCATTCAATAAGTCAGACCCGTCATACGCATACTCAATATTATCAAACATGTCTTTAACAATTTTTTTTCTAGTAGCGTCACCATTGACAAAATGTTTGTCTAGATGTTTCATTAATTGATCACTAGCAAATCTATTGCCAACTTTTCCTGTTGCATCATAAGAAAAATTACCCGATTTAATTACCCTCATGAGTTCAACTCTATCGGTTTTATTTAAATTCTTCATTACATTGCCAATAAAATCTTCTGGATCAGCTTTAGCGTAATATGATCGTAAAGCTTTGGCTTTCGTTGTTTTGCCGCCAAAATCATAAGCTCCACCTAATTCTTTGTGAGCCATTTTTTTCAAAAGTTCATATTGAGGATCAAGAACTAGCATGGATTGACCAAATTCTGGAGAAGTTTTTTTTATAAAGCTTGCTAAATCGCCTCCTGCTAAAGAAATTTCTCTTTCAGATGCTAAAGATCTGAATCTTTTTCCAATCTTCATTAATTTATCTGCTAGTTTTGTAGAATCAGCTCCTGCCATTATTTTTCCAAATGTTTCCGGATCTAACATATCGTGTCCAGTAACTGATAATAATAAATTAGATTGATAACTACTCAGCATTTTGTTTCCAACTCGCATATTGATAACTCGTGCACCTTCGTCATCCATGATGGTAATTCCATGCAGGGCGCCACGTTCTCTTAGCGTTTTAATTCTATTAGCAATAGCTTTAGTGCCGCCCTTTTCTGCATGCATTGTGAGAAGATCTACTTGCATATCTTTTATCATACTCACGTCAATGCCTGCATTCTGCAGGGTTTGGATTTCGCCAGCGTTAAAACCTTTAGATCTATTTCTAATGTCTTGCATGATTTGAGCCATACCACTAACCTTATTTCCTAATTTAGGCGTAGTTAATGGATTGACCTGAGTAACGTGCAGAGCTGCTGCAGCGTTAAATGCTCTTTCAACGCTAGTAAAATTTTCACCAGTGGCGGTTAAAACATATTTAACTTTATCACCATCTGGTTCTATTTTTATGACACCACCCATTCCATAGGTAGTTCTCATTAATGCTGATCTTCCAGCTGCCATTCTTTCTGGCAGCGTCTGATACATTTTATTAATATTTACCATTATCTAATCCCTGCTGAAACATCAATACTTTGTGAACCAAAAGGATTTATGACTGGAGTAACACTTCCAGAAAATCCAGAACCATTCATTAATCCACGTAACTTATATAGCGTGTCTTGTCTGTCTCCACTTTTTCCAAATTGAGGAAAGCTTGGATTAGCTAAATTAGCTTCACGGATCTGTTGAGGATAGTAACCCATCTGAGACATTTCTAGACCCATTGATTCTCCCGTTTTAATTTTAACTTGATCCATATTTGTATTTGGATGCCAACCTTCCCACGATAAATCGGGAAGTTCATGGCGGGTAAAGTATTCGCCTAAATCTGGTTTTTTCTCAACATCCATGCCCCAGGATGCCTCATAAATTCTTCTTTCAAGTCGCCCAGCAGTTGAGAGTATTTTACCTCTTTCTGCTTCTGGAGCATTAATCATTGCTTTAAAGTGTTCCCTTTTTCTTTTAGGTATAGATAGAGATAGTGTATCTAAATCTTTTCCGTAAAGATCAGCTCCATACATTGTTCTTTTTGCAGCCATATTATATTGCATTGCTGCTTTTCCGTCACCAGAAGCTTTAGCCATAGTCTCTAATCTTTTACTCTTTACATAACTTAAAATGTCAGAATATTCATCAAGAGCCAATTCTTTTTTTCTCTTCATTGGGATGAATCTGTCACCAGTTACAAGTTCTGATGTTTTTCCGTATGCAGACGCTGCTAGTCCAGTAGTTACTCCAACTGCTGTTCCCAGTAATTTAGCTTTTGCCGTTCTTCCGAATAAAGATCCAGCTACACCTAATGCGCTGGCTGCGGCTATTGGATTTCTTTGTGTAGACTTATTGATCATTGGCTTAATATAACTTTCAAATGGTCTTTGCCATTCTGGGAATGTTGCGCCATAAACATTTTTTCTTTCCCAGTCTTCAGTAGCCGTTCTTTTTCCAATAGCCTTACTTAATACAAAGTTATCTGAGTGAGCTAAATATTCTCCCATTCTTCCTGCACCAAATTTCAATGGATGTTGCCCCATTGCTTCAGCAGATGATCCTTTATATTTATAATCTGTAAATTCATTTTTAGTTGTCATACTTTGAACTTGAGATCTTATGTCTGCTACTTGATTTCTTTCAGCTGGACCCAAATTCATTTTGTCCATTTTTTTGTCTAATATTTTATACTGTTGCGAATACGGTGCAACATCACCTAATATTTTTAGTTGATCTAACATCCCATATTGCCCAGTGGAGTCTGGATGAAGTCTATTGAATCTTTCATAGCCTACTCCTGGTAATCTTAATTCACCTTCTTGTACTTTCGTAAAAGGATCCCCTCTAGTGAAATCTGTAAAATATTCAGATCCAGGAAGAAAAGGATACTTTTCACCCATAGTATTTTTAATTGGGTTTAAATAGTCAATGTTAGTTCTTTCTTTCGGAATAAATCGCCTAACAATTTCCGAAAATTCAAAGTTGCCAACTCCCTCTTTATTTCCCAGTGGTGCATCTCCTAGTCCACCAAGATTAAGATCCCAGAATGCCCTAGTTGTTCCGTACGCTTTGGATGCTGACTGCAGAACGGATCTTTGTGGTTGGAAATCTGCTTGTCCAAACCCTAATTTCTTTCTTGCATTAGCGAATGCAAATCCATAAATACCTGCCATTTCCTGCATTCTAAATCCAGCTTCTCCAGCTTGAAAAGAAGTAGCACTAGGCTCCAATGGAGCTCCCGCAGCGACTATTCTTGGAGGCATGACTTTAGACATCTTTGGTGGTCCATAAGATAAATTAGCATATTGCGAGTTAACATCTTTAATTGAAGATCTAACCATGGCCCCAGCTGCACCAGTACTTCCTGCCCTACTAGCTAGCATGGAGTTAGTGGAATATACGCCTGCAGCGCCCCCAATCGCACCAGGTGTAGGTGCACCACCCCCTGTCATTTCAAAGCCACCAGGAGCTCCTCCGCGCGCGCTTGTGCCCATGCCAGCAGTGAATCCCACTCCATTTACATAACTAGGAGTTTGTGCGTATGCTGAGGCATCGTATGCGCCCGACTGTCCAGCTCTGACATAATTAGATAGCCCTTGTGCTGTTTCATTCTCATGCATTAATACTTGCGGTTTTAGGACTTTTCCAATAGTCATATTTGCCAGTGGCACTAGTGGGCCAAATGGACCAGAGAAATATTCTCCAGTAACAGGATACGGCCTATCATCATGGTGTTTACGTTCAAATCTATACGGATCTAAAGGTCTTAGCGGTGAAATATCATTGTAGAACAAAAACTTTTCTGCCGGACTACCGTAAGTATCACTTGTAAACATGGCTCCTGCTTGAAGTTTACGGTACCATGAAGGCCTATAGTATTGAATCTTTCCACCTTTAAATGGAGTATTACCAAGTGGCCACCATCTACCCTGTCTGATTGGAACTTCGCCTTCAGTTAATTGCTTTTTCTTATCCTCATAACTCATTCCACCTGGAGCTATTCCAGCAGATAGCGATTGAAGTTCGACTGCACCTTTTGCAACCTGCCCAAGAACTAATGGAGAATATATTCTTTCTCCTCTTTCGTCTTTACCCTTGGTCATTCCGCCTAATGTTCTGTCTACCGTTAGGGCAGTGACTCCTGCTGCGTATAGTGGCAATACTCGTTTTCCGACCATACCTCTGGCAAATAGATCTAAGGGTCCTTTAAAGTCTGAAACATTTAATTGACCACCCAAAGTACCAAAGTATCTATTTAATCTTTCAACACCTTGTGAGATAGGAACGCTTCCTAAGGAATAGCTTTGTGGATCAGAATATGTTGTTAGACCTACCGCACTTTTTATTGCTCCCATTGGATCTCTGCCAAAGACAGTCCCAAATGTGGGTACTACTGTAACGCTTTGTCCGGAACCCAACGCATCAACAGCTAGGTCATCAACAACATGCCCGGCTGTTCCAAAAGCTTTTTTGCCCGCTGAGAATAATGGAGAGAATTTTTTACGAATACCACTACTAATTTGATTTATTTCACCCTTAGAGAAAGGATCAAAGGTTTTTTTTAAGCTTGCGTTTTTGCTAGAAATGCTAAACATTTCTGCTGCGCCTGCTCGAGCATTTTGTATGTTAGTAGCTGAGTGTTGGAATGTTTTAAACGCACTAATGTTAAACATGCTTGAAAGTGCTGCAGCTTGTGCCTCAACTCTTTGAGATGCGCTAATTACTCCACTCTTGACTAGTTTATCAACAGCTGTCTGCATTTCGATAAAAATATCTGCAGAGCTTCCTCCGCCTAATTGCATCTGATTAGTCTGTGAAACATATCTGAATATTTCATTTTTTAATTCGTCTAATCTAGTTGTAATCGTCGGAGACTTTTCAGCCATTTGAGACATTGAATTAAGATTAGTCTCTTGCATTAAACGTTGGATTCTTGATGAAGATGTGCTTAAGAAAGTTGGATCTATTCCTTTTGCCCTTAATTGTTGAGCGGTTAAGTTTTGTGCTGCTAATAAATCTTCTGCAAATTTAGTTGCTTCCGTACCAGATTGAATTGCACTAACTTTTCTTCCACCAAATGTAAACAAATCAGGTCTACTAGTTTCAAGTTCTTTAACTACTTCGCTAGGAGTTCCATATTGAAAAGCCTGTTTACGTAAAGATTGATACCCTCTTAAAATATCTGCTTCGGCAAAATCATCTACCGCATTCCCCAAATTATCAAATACACCAAGTTCACCGTTCTTGCCAGTAGATAATTTTAATATTTTTTCTTTTCCGCCAGAATTATATTTAACATCTTCACCAGATAATAGTCGAGACATAACACCATTGTTATTTAAATCTGTTGAACGACCTTTAAATCTAGAAGCTAAATTAAACATAGAGTTTGGCTGCTCTGAGTCAATACTCATTTTTCTTTTAAAGCGTATTGCTCTTTCTCCGCCAAGAATTCTGTCTAAGAATTTTGAACCACTTGAATCTCTAATTTCATTAATAGTTTCGCCCTGCATGTTTGCTGCGTAGCGAGTATGTCTAGTTAATAAGTCTGTAGTATTAGTTGGAATAGCTCTATAGGTTCCATTCATTACTGAACTATGCACTGCGTCAGATAAATTATCTGTCTGGAAAGACATTAACTTACCCTTGGTTCCCTTAGTCTTGAACCACATATGGAAGTCTGCCTTACTCTGAGCTCCTTCCGGCATGAATGGCTGCACTGTTCTAGACGATACGTACTGCAGTGGTGATCGATTTGCCATCTCTGCAAATGATCTATAGCCAAATAAATCAGCTGGGTTGAATCCCAATATTGGAATTTTGAATTCTGATGCAAAGAAGTTTGCTGTTTTAGAGAAGGTTGACTTAACGGAGGTAAAGTCTAATATTTGACCCGATCTACTTTTGTATACTCCGTCAAGTTTACTGAATCCAATAGATTTAGATACTGGGTCGTTAATAGCCATTCGTGAAGCTAAGTCATGAATGACTTTCTGTTCCTCTGGTCTCATATGCGAGAATCGACCAGATTGACGAGCTTCGTCAATTGTTAAGGATTTTAATCCAAATAAGTTGTATCCACCACCAATGACACCAGAGGTCATTTGTCGGTTTTTAATTAAGAAACCTCTTAAATCAGTAAATGCGTTAGGATCAAAACCACGATTCTTTAGTGCGCCAGTAACTACATCATTAGATACTTGGCGTCCGGCGTCGTCCGTTAATTTAATGCCTAGGGTCTGGGCTGTTTTTCTTTGTAGGAATTCTGTTTTAGCTGCGGTTTGTGGGCCAGTAAAATCATGATAAGACGCCTTCATAGGCTTCAGAATTCCACCACTAACTGTAGTTAAATCATCTCTATAAAATTTATTCCAATTTTTTTGGACCTTATTATTTAGACCTTTTTGAAATTCTTTAGAAGAGAATATATCTCTAGCATCTTCTACGGAAGCTCGAAGAGCATCTGGTTTAATTGCATCTTCAAAAGTTTTTCCACCAGAAATTCCACGATATCTTTTAATTATTTTTGCAAAGAAATCGTCACTTAGATTCGCTGCGTCTGCGCCATCTTCATATATTCTAGTTTTACCAATTGTTATAATATTGGTACTATCCATATTTGCTTTTGGCATTCTGACTTTCAAATAGTCAGTAAATTGTTTGGCTTCCTTACCTTCTAACCCTCGTGAAATTAATTGATTTTCTAAAAGATCTTTAAAGGCATCGCGTTGATGACCATAGCCAAATTGAGATCTAGTAACAGCTCCATCACCAGGTCCTCCGCCACCCATGATTCTAACTCCTGTTGCAAGGTTTGATAGCCTACTGGAGTGCTGCGACTGGATCCTCTCCATTGCCCCTTTAAGGGACTGTGCAGCGTCTGGAGTTCCACCCATAGCCTTTAATACGTTAGCGTGTGCTATTGAATTTTCTAGGGCATCATAGCCTTGACCTAAAAGTGTAAATTCAGATTTACCTGCCTTAAAAGCTTCGGTCAATCCTCTAGTTCCAGGCATAAGGTCAAATACACTTTTTCCAGTGTTATTCTTAAAAAGAGCTTTGAATCCCGCATTTTTGATTTGCGACCTAGATGCCCCTTGAGCAACAGCAGCTTCTTTGGCTTGTGTTACTCCATGTCTTAGACTATAAAGGTTTTGTACAAAACCTTGTTGATTATCATAGGCTCTTGTAGCGGAACTTAAGGCTCCAGATGTTTGTGCCGAAGTCCTAAGGAATTTATTTGTTAGCGTTGCAAAGTCATGCCCTACGTCTGCTAAAGTTTCAGTTATATCAACAAAGCCTTTACTTAATTTTTTGTTGAATGGAGTGAGATTGCGCATATCATTCATTGAATAGCGAAGACTATTTAATGAACTACTACTAGCAGATCCGGCAGCGCCTACAGCTTCAAATGGGGCAATCATTGTTGCCATCATAGTTAAAGATGATTTAGTAAAATCACTAATAACGTCTGCTGGGTTATACCATTTTACTTTTCTTTTTCCTTCTTCGCGATTACCAAAAATTGGATCAACAATTGCTTTTTGTGCACCGTACATTGCTGGAAGTTCATACGGCATTCTACGACCTGCGCGCACTAATCTTTGTTGCAATTCGTCCTTATAGGCCCATACTGCTGTAGGCTCACTTAAGAAGCCAGATCCTGCAAGATTTTTTTCTTCCTTAGTTAAATATTGGTAGCCAAATCTTTCGCTAATTTTTCCATCGTAACCAGTACTTAGTTTGCCAGATTTATCAAAAGCTACTAATTTGCCATATAAATCTTCACCACTATCAACAAACCTACTAACACCTTGGAGCTCGTCTAAATGACGACGAATTTGAGTTGCACTTTCCACTATTCGAGTTGCTAGTGGGTGACCTGCTTCTGAGGAAGTTTGCAGGAATTTTCCTAGTTTTAATCCGCCTTCTCTAGTTAACTTGGAGGCGACTGTAGCTGCCACCATAACTGTAGCAGTCGAGGCAAGAAACCTCATAATTGGGTGACCGTTTAGGGCGCGACTGACCATGCCGGAGTTTGGGGCTACGCCGTCAGATTCCCCTTCACCTACAGGAATATCTCTAGATGTTACGCCGTATCCTAAGTTTTGTATTGGTCCTGGATCGCGTATCAATCTAACTCCTTAGATTATTATCCCCATAGTTTTTGAGCAATGGGGTCTTCATATGTAGATGCTCCTGGCATCTTAGACAGATTGTGTCTTGCTGCATGCATTTTTTGCTTTTCTAATTCTTCTTCAGGATCTATTAATTGAAGAGTTAAACTAGTAGATTCAATGCCGTTAATGCCTTGCTTGATTTCTATTATTTTTTCAGCTAGAGCAACTCTTTCCGCCAACTGGGAGAAAGTCATTTCATCTAATTGCTCTGGACTGTATGCACTTATAGTAGCGAGAACAAAGGCTTTCATTAAATTTTTAACTTCTGTAGCTTCTTCTCTTTTTTCTTGAAGAATTCTTTTAGCTAATTTTGCAGAAGTTATTCCAGATATATCTAATACCTCCTGAGCTAAAGAAGAAACATTCCCAGGAGGTATTAGAGCAATATTAAAATCTTCAGGATAGACAATGCTAAATTCTAAGACTAGATCTTCAACATCAGCTGAAGAAAAATCTTCTAGATCTTTATAATAAAGAATTTGACCATATTCTTTAAATGTTAGTTCTCTAAAAACTACATCTTTATTTTTAATGTTAACAGAATAAATATTTCCATATTTATTTTTAAGATCAAAAATTAATTGGCTGTCCAACATTTAATTAGAGTTGTCTAACCTCAAGGGCTACAAAGCCTGAAGCTTCTAGCACTTCTTGAGCAATGAGCGATGGCATTCCAGCCATAACTCCAGATGCTGACTGTTTGTCATATTTAGGATAGAGTACGCATAGTTCAGTGATGGCTTCTTCATTCCACATATTTGCTTCAGCCGAAGTTAATTGTCCACCTTGGACCAATTGTTCCATTTTTTTAACAATCTGCTTATATTCAACTCTATTTAATACACGCCAAACGATATGCTTGTCATAGGAAATAGAAGTCACATAAACATCTCCATAGTGCTCTTTCCACTTTTTAATCATTCCAGCGTTAGGGCCACCGTCCCAGATCTCTACATCATCGTCAAGATCTTCAATAGCTTTTGATTCTTCCAAATCAATGTCAAATTCATCAGCTGCTTCTTGAGCTCTTACGTCTACCGCATCTACATCATCAGAATATGCTAGCGTTACCGCTTCATCAAAACCCAAATTCTGGATATCTTCTGGAGTATCTGCTATTACTACTTTTCTTTCGTTTGCCATATTAATGTTTCTCCTTAGTATGTATCAGTACATAATATCATAAAATTACTTTTTTTTCAATTGTTAATCACTAGACTAAAAGCTCCAACTTGTATTCGGATCACGTAGTACTTGATCAAAAGTGCGTGAATCTGGATTAGCATTAGATGGTGCGTCAGAATCTGAAGTATTATTGGCGGACATACCTTTCATGAAACCCAGATCTGCTTCTGTAAAATAATAATCTCTAGCTATGAATTGATAACTCTCAGCGACTGGTTGACCACCTGGACTATAGTTAGTTGACATATTCATTAAGTTGACTTGCTGAAGAATTATTTTCATAGGACTGACCCTATTGTCTACTCTAATACTTCTTTGATTAACATCAAAAGACATTTGATTATTTAAATAACTAGAAGTACTTGAATCTTCCGATGTATTAGCACTGAAAGGGCTTAAAGCAGTTTCCTCTAATCCATAGAGAATTACGAAGTTAAATGGTGGATGGGCACTAAAGATACTCTTAGTATCAGCTGCTGAATCAGCTTTTGCTGGGTCCGAAGTAATCCTATCTAATTGACTGTAGGACCAATATTTTTCTATATTTTTTTCATCTTCTGATGAAAGTTGCGAATCTAATCTTGAAATAATTGAATCTTTAGGAGTTCTGACATCTTTATTCATAACCCTAGACTTTGCAGCCTTTTCTAGCATTTCTGTCATTCTACGTGGATATCTAGTAAAAATAGTTATTTCACCACTAATTATTCTTGTACCTAACATCACCGTATCATAATTATATGACCAAAATCCGTATACCGGTTGCTTCTCTTGTCTTACTGAGTAAGCAAATGAAGCTATATCTAATTCATCTTCCGGACCGAAAAGACCATCGATGTATACCTTTACATCTTCGCCACTAAAATAATAGTCATAATAATTATTAAAAGTTTTATCATTATCGGGCGCGCTTCCTGCCCAAACTCTATCTATTTGATCAGATAGAGGATCATATTGCTTATCAAATTTCCAAAATTTTTTATTATCTAACCTTGGCTCTGGCATTATTACCTACTGTCTAACAATATGTTCTATCATATTTTGATTATAAAATTCTGCTAGTTTGTCAGTGGCTTCATCGCCAAAGATATTTCTAGATATTTGTACATCTCGCTGAACTACTTCTGGACTTCTGGTTGAATCTGTTTCGGATCCAATATCCATTTTAACCATTGGTTGAATACCACGAGCCATATAAGTATACGTCTGCTCTGTGATTAAGTCATCAATAGATATTGTTTGACCTTCATCTACAATAGTAATACCAAATATTTTCATTTTGGCAGATTGTCCATACTCATTGAAGAATGAAATAACAATATCAAAAGGAGGCAACATGTCTGCTAATGGAGCAAAAAAACCATTTCTTCTTCCTAGTAGTTCTCTATATTTTTTAATTTTATAAAATGCATATTCGTTAAATACAGTAAAGATTAAACTTCCAGCTATTGTTCTTCCGCCCTTAATAAAACCCCTGGCATTAACATGGCCAAGAGTTCTAACGGGTGAATTTTCCCTATGTATTGAATATGATAACGTCTGTAGTTCTCCTAATTCAATTATATCGCCTTCATTGGTAATTCTTCCATCTTCACCTATAACAGGAATGATCATAGTTGCTACTGCATCCGCTCCTGAAAATGATATATTTTGAAGAGAGGCATTTGGATCATATGTTCCGCGAGGACCTTGATCTTCTGTCGGTTCAATAATTGCTTTTGGTTTACCAGTATAAATTTGAGTAGTCATTATTCCCTGTCCTTAAAATGAAATGTGCACGGAGGAAGATCCCCCGTGCACACCTGTCAACCTAGAGTATTTATTATCAGGGTCTGATAATATCTGACTTAAGAGCATTTGACTGAATAAAGTCAAGAGCATCGGCGTCAGCGTTGTCAATAAGACCGTCTGTTTTGATTGTGTACATAGGACCGAGTTCACGAGCAACATAAGTCATCGTTTCTTCAATGACGATGTCATCCATCGAGGCGCCTGAACCTTCATTCAAAAGTTCAACACCGTAGATTGATCTAACGGCAGCTTGGCCATACTCATTCACAAATGTGATAGTAATATCAAAGGGAGGAATCTGGTCAGCGTAGTAAGGAACTTTCTTTACAACACTGAGAGCCTGATCATTGACATCAGCTATTCCGCGATACTTGTAAGCTGTATCGCCAGGAAGCGCATTATGACTTCTTGTGTAGAAGACCTGTGTTGGGTCACCATTTGCACGGTTCTTGTCCAACATTGTATACAATGCGGGGCGATCAAAAACTGTGAAAATCAATGAGCCTGCAATACCTCTTTTTCCTCTTGAGAATGAACGAGGATTAGGTGAACCCATTGTGTAAATGGGAGCTTTTTCTCTAGTGACAGAGAAAGTAATGCCCGAAAGAGCACCAATTTCAATTCCACCAAAAGTGGCTACAATGTCTGCACCTGAGAAGGTGGTGTAGGTATTTAGGTATTTATTTACTGATGTATAATCTTCAGTTGCCATTTTGAATTACCCTCCAATCGGTATATTATAAATTAATGGCTACCTGGACTTCGATTGTTTTAAGTTCGAAGGCAGGTGTTAAAATGAGGTCAACAATCGCTTTATTCTGATTGGGAACATACGAAACTGTAAAATCGCTTCCCAATAAAGCACCCATGAGCTGCATTCCTCTTAAACCGGAAGTAATTGCTGTTTCCATCGCATTGCGAACTTGAATGTTCGATGGCTCACCAATAAACTTCTGGCAAACTTGTCTAATGACAAGAGAAGCTTCGTCAACAATTCTCTTTGTTGACAAACGCGTGTAGTCTGATGTTGTCTGACCGAATGTCAAACCTTCACCAAAAACTGCTACTTTATTAAAGTTAAGAACAACAGTATTGACACCCTTTGTGCTCAAAGCTTGCTGCTGAGTTCTTGTTGGGGCATAGCGAAGAGCTTCGACATTATAAAGTGGCTTATTGACCACTGAACTATACGAAGGAAGTCTACTCAACGAAGCTGCCAAGAAGGCTGCGCCATTTGAATAGCCAAAATCTGTTGTTCCCGACTTATAGTTAACTGGCTTAATTTCAGTAGCAACGATAGAAATATATGGTCCGACTGACTTCCAGGCATCGCCTGCATCTCTGTCTGGCAATCCAGTCAAGGACAACTTAGTTGCCGTTTGGCTCGGAGTCATTCTTTCATAGGTGGCAGTTCCGCCAAGAGTTGTACTGGCCAAGAAGGGCTTAACGCCCATAATTCCCAGACAAGGGTTAGTATTCTCTGAGATTGTCTTAACTGCAACGCCAACTTTGTAGGCCCAGTTTGTTGCATAGGCGCTATTGTTATCTGCATGGAAGCCATATTCTCTGTCATCACTGGGTGTGGCAGCGTTTGCATTCCAGTCATTGGCTTCTGAGCCACGACCCCAAGGGATAATCATGTCTGGGACTGCTGATTCTGCTGCGACAAAGGCTGCATCAAAAACAGATCCACCAAAGGTTGCACTTGTTACTGTGCACAGTGTGTGATTAAATACTGTATCACTTGGGAGCGGGACAATGAAAATTCTTTCAGCGCCAGCAGTGACCAGTTCGAGGAATGAGCGGTGTGCGTCTGATCCGCTACCGAATGCGGTAATTGCGTCAGCTTCGTTTGACACTCTAACTACGTCAAGGTCGGGAACTCCACCAGTGCCGTCAGCGGTGCTGCGCTTCGCAATAGTTACAATTCTTGGACCAACAGGTGCGTCTTGTCTCGACACACTGTAAAAACGATCTCTTATTAAGGTTGTTACTCCAGGTATAGCCATATTATTTTTAGACCTCCGATTAGGAATCTTTTAGAATCTTCATTTATAGTAACAGGTAAGTTATAAAAACAACTTCACAAACATTTTATCTGAAGATAAATATATAGGTTTGACTAGTAATTTGGGGTAGCGGATTGTTGCAAGTCAACTATATTTATGGTCACATCTTCATAATTTGGTGTAGCCAAAGATTCGACAATACCTTTCTCATATGCCATCCAAGTTCTGACATCCACAGCAACCTTCTGAATTCTATCATTCTTAATTGCAAAGGTTTTTTCAGTAGTCAACATATATGTAACGGTTCTTTTATGAAGGTCTTTACCATCCCTATTTATCTCAGAGTCAGATAACCTTCTAGAATAAATCAATTCTGAAACACCAGCTGCTTTAAAGATTGGAGTGTACTCCAACATAAAGTCTTCAAATGCCTCTATGACCTGATCAGATAAGACTGATGCATCAAGATCATCTCTAGTTGTTGTAATGTTGTTATTCTGAAATGTCCCCACTTTTGTAAGAACTGAAAATGAAACTACATTTTGAAATTTTTGTCCATAAATAGTCACTGTATTAGCTAATACATTTTGTCTCATTCTAGGCTTAGGTTCTGTAGTATGAGTTTTTCTTAGTTCCAAAGAATATACTATGATTGCTGGAAATTCCTGTAATGCAGCTAGGCCAGAACTTGATGAAGCTGGGGCGGAAGATATCTCACTCACTTGACTACTGGCAGCCATAGTATCTGAATATGTAGTACTAGTTTCTCTATTGACGCCGCTTGGAAGTATCGGTATTGTTGGATAACTTTCTTCCCACACCTTTTTAACAAGACCTATAAATTCAAGATAACTTAAATTACCAGAGTATATTTCCTCTACGCCATTTTCATCTAATCTTCGATAACCTGGCGATTGCAATACCGTATCTTTTAATTGGCTAGCCCAAATTGGTTCAGTAAATCTGCTTTTTCTTCCGTGTGAAGGAAATCCTCTATTCATATATGTCATATTAAGCTCCTGGTCCTGTTGATAGGGCAAAGTCAATCTTTTTGAGTCCTAGAGCGGAAAGGACTTCTATATAGAATATTAAACTTCCAACAACAGAACTACTTACTTCTATATTAAAAGAATAATTAACTATAATTTTATCACTCTTTAAAGATTCCAATAAAGATCTTACATCGTCTACAACTTTATCATAACCCAGTTGACCTATAGCCTTATATGCGTACCCTCTGATTCTGCTAACCAATAAGGCTACAAGTCTCATTTGCGCTGCTTTATGCAGAGTAGATTCTGGATGAGAAAGAGTATATTCATTGGTTATATATACTTCAAAAGGAGTGGATCTTCTAGTTTTTTTACCCCTATAAATACTGTTAACGCCTATATCGTCTAAACGTTGATATTCAGATTGAGATAAATCAGCTCCATATAAAGACATTGCACCTGGTATTCTAGTCCTAATTAGCCCCATATTTAATGGTTTGGATGCTAGCATTCCTGCAACTGATGCAGCTATTGATGAGACATAAGATGTTTTAATTTGGTCATGTTGATATACGGCTTCGCCATATACTGGAATAACAAATCTTCCATTATCTGAAGAAATTTGACCAGTCATATTTATTGTAGTTAATTTATCAGTTAAAATAGAATTAGATTCCAATAATTCAATATCAGAAGATATAAGTCCGCCACTCCTTGATCCTATTACTCCAATTTGTACATAACCAGTAGTATTATGAAAATCTGCACAATAATTAGCTAATTGACTTATAAAATCAACTCCACCTGTTTTAATGATAGATGTTTCCAGCGGAACGATAATATCAACAAAATCTAAGTCTTGAATTATAGAATATGTTTCTTCTAATCTTTCATAATATTTCTCATAGAAAGTATACTGACTGGGTGTGGCAGAGTTTCTATCAAATAGAGTATTAGATATAACTCTATCTGAATATCTATCTACATACTCAGACATGGGGGCTGTTGCGCAGATCATAATATCTCTAGCTCCAGCAGCGTATGCATCGAATACACCTCTTAGCAGGGGGCTAGAAAGGTCTGCTCCAAGAAGATCAATTGCACTTTGTATTGATCTAATGTTAATAGGATTATTAAATTCTATTCCATTTGCGTGACCAATTAATAAAATTGTACTTGTATTATTAGCATTTAGTTGCTGATAGTTTGCTTTATAATTAATAACGGTACTTTTATTAGGTGAAATAACTATCGGAGTTAAAGTGGAAGTTTCACCTTGGACTTGGAATTTTGCACTTATGCTTAAGTTCCCTGTAGAGTTAGTTGTTTGAGCTATAACAGAATAAATTCCCTCGTATAATTTATCTGGAATTTGATAATAAAAAGTAAATTCTTTAGAATTATTTTTCTCAATATATGTAGAGCCTGTCGGAACTTCTTCTTGAATTAAATAAGAATAAGGGCCATCAATTATCGGACCACTGCCGTATTCTCCTCTAATGACAGAAAAATATATATCTACGGGCGTTATATTCTCAGTTGGATCATATATATTTCCTTCTGAAATAAATATAAATTTGAATTGTACCGACTGACCTCTGCTAACTATTAACATATTATTTCTCTCTAGTTGCGCCAACTATCCAATAATTAATTTTACCATGTCTGCCTCTTACTGCAGTTAGCGCATCAATCTTGAACATTGTATAGTTTCTTGTTGCTTTGGCGGAATAATTTTCATATATCCTATCACCCTCTTTGGGGTAAACAGTGTCTTCGAAGTAATATACTGCGTCATACCCAGTTAAAAGACCTTCGCTGTGCTCTTGTGTTGAGTTAAAATTAGTAGTACCTGATTGCCCAACTTGTCTAGTTGTGACTAATTCAAATTGGTTATAATGATTACCGTTTGGCAGAATTCTTTGAATATGGACATTATGTCCCCATTCCCTAAGAATCTTTTTAAATGTTTTTTTTACATCAATCACGGCTTCTAAAACCTCTATTTGGCATTGGGTCTTGTTTAGCGGGGATAGTTCTTACTGCGCCATAAAGTTCTCTGTCTGTAAGATATGCAACTTTTCCGCCATCTACTTGTGGCATTTTACCACCAGAATAAACAGGACCAACAGTTGGAAGGCCTTTCATCTGGAATCCCATTGGACTAACTTTTGCAGATAGCATTTCTTTTCTAAGTGCTGTGGCAATTTGGCACCATGTAGTCGCATTATCTCTTGTTACTTTATTTCTTGGTATGGACTTGTTCGTCAGGTTAAAATCTCCAAGTCTTATGGATATTTCATCATCACCACCATAACCATATGTTCTACTTAACTCGCATGCGGTAGCAGCTTTGATATATTCGTATACAATAAATGCTAAATTAGTACCATCATCTGTGTCTATGAGACTATACAGACCTTTAACTTCATTTGAGAAATTGTGTGCGATTTCGCCTATTTCTAGCATTGTTGCGTCAGGAAAGTAAGAAAGTAATTGCTCAGGATCGATGTAAAGAGGTAATATATCTGGCGCAAAAGTGATCGTTTCATCATTTTTGAGAGTTATTGTTGGCTGATATTCTTCTACCGTAGAACTAACATACAATCTCTGTTCTACTACTACGGTATTAGAGTTTGCCAATAGTCCAGTGAATTTGACTGTATATGTATCAGCTATAGTTGGAGTATAATCAAAATAAAATATTGAACTAGATATTTGACTAGAAGTATCTGTAACAACAGTTATATTGGATGAATTCTTTATTATTACTTGTGGATTTGTTACAGGAGATAATTCTATCTCATTTCCATTAGCGTCAATATCTTTAAATTTTACAGTTATTCTAACTGTATCGCTGACTACAACTCTATCTGTTGACATCTTTTACCTCTTAGTTTAAGCGTTAGACATAATAGTAACGTCGATTGTCCCTGCCGAGTTATCCTCTAGAATAATAGTTTCTGCGCTGGAAATGACATAGGCTTCATTCTTATTTATCGATATTGCTATATATCCAGAGCTATACGTATCTTCGCTATTTAAACTTGAAATGGCATACGCGTTTGCGTTTATTGTACTTATTTCTGAGGATCCGTAACCGTCAAACATTGCAAAAGTCATATAGGATGACGTCTCAGTGTTTTCTATTACTCCGCTTGGAGTAATAACGGAATGACTATCAACAAAAACTAATGTGCTATTTACGGACGGTGGCGATATAACAATAACGCCTAATATGTTTAGGCCACCAAAATTAGTAGTTAATCCAAAAGACTGAGGAGAAACTACATATACACCACTGTAATTGAAATGATCTTGATTATAGGTTATATCCCCATTGTAGAGCATCTAAATCCTTTTATCAGAATGTTCCACAATCGAATGTTATACCATCTATAGAGCCACCGGTAATCGAAACATTATTTGAGTTTTGAGTAGCAATTGTTCCCAAACCTAGAGTTGTTCTTGAGGCAGAAGCATCTACATCGTCAACCAATGATCTACCAAATGAAGTAAATGTTGCTAAAGCTGCGGTACCAGACCCCGTAAAATATGGAAGCCTGTCTGCAGCAGAAGTCAAGCCTGCTATAGCGGCAAGTTCTGCGTCATAGGCTTGAACATCTGAGCCGATGGCTAGACCAAGGCTCGTGCGGGCGCCCGATGCACTAGTTGCTCCAGTTCCGCCATTAGCTAAGGCAATTGTGCTGCCATTCCAAGTGCCAGCTGTAATGGTTCCTACAGTAACTATGCTGTCATCGCCAGAATAGGTTCCACCAGCCACTGTAGCGAGTGTAGCGTTGTATGCCTGAACATCAGATCCAATTGCCAGGCCTAGATTAGTTCTGGCACCTGAAGCTGATGTTGCACCAGTGCCACCATTAGCCAAGGCAATAGCCGTACCATTCCAAACGCCAGTTGCAATTGTTCCAACTGAAGTAAGGCTTGAGGCAGTTACTCCTGAGCCAAGAGTAGAACCAGAAAGTACAGAAGTCCCTGCAATCAACAATGACTTGCCAGTCAGAAGATTAAGATTTTCTGAAGACGTCCATGCGTCGGTTGCGTCAACCCAGTTAAAAGTCTTGTCTGTATCACCCTTAAGAGTGATGCCACCACCATCGGCACCTGCGTCTGTCGGGGAGGCGCTTGAGCCAAGTTCGATGTTCTTATCATCAACAGTTACAGTAGTTGAATTGATTGTAGTGGTTGTGCCGTTGACTGTTAGATCGCCGGAAAGGACAAGGGAGGTACCAGTGGCAGCTCCGATGTTTGGCGTTACAAGCGTTGGCGTGTTAGCAAAAACGAGTGCGCCAGAACCAGTTTCATCTGAAATCACTGAAATAAGTTCCGATGAAGAAGTAGCTGCAAAAGCTGAAAGCTTATTGGCAGTAAGAGCTACAGTACCAGTTCCATCCGGAAGGGTGATTGTGCGATCTGCGGTTGGATCACCAGCGGACAATGTCGTTTCAAACGCATCATCTGTAGTTCCTTCAAAGATTATTGTTCCAGCTGCATTGAGGTTAAGTCCATTAAACGATGGACTAGCAGAGGTTGCGACGCTCTGACCAATTGCAATTGTCGGAGTTCCACCTTCTGTTGCTGTATCATTTGAAAGTGTTACGCCAGTACCAGCAACAAGTGATGTTACATAGTTTCCTGAAGTATTAGTTCCAAGCGCAATTTCTATAGTTGTCGAACTTGCTGCGGTTAAACGACCCTGGGCGTCAACCGTGAAAGTTCCGACCGATGAAGCACCGCCGTATGAGCCAGCTGTTACTGCAGTGTTGTCAAGGTTTAAGGTAAGCGTATCAGTTGCAGAGGCCACCGATGTTAGGCCTGTGCCACCAACTATAGTGAAGGTATCTCCACCCGAAATTGTTAAAGCTGCGCCACTGTCTGCCGCTGCTGTAAATGAAGTTGAAATAGAAGCTGTTCCAGCTGCTGTCAAGCGACCCTGAGCATCAACTGTAAAGGTTGGAATTGCGGTGCCTGAACCATACGAACCAGCTGATACTGCGGTATTGTCAAGATTAACCGTTATAGTATCTGTTGCGGTAGCTGCTGAACTAAGGCCAACTCCACCAGAAATCGTAAATGTATCGGAAGAAGCAATTGACACTGTGCCAGTATCGCCAGCAGCCGTAAATGAGCTCGATGCTGACGAAACAGCACCGTCTACATATGCTGTTGTTGCTACTGATGTTGAGTTGTTGCCAGCTGACTTTGTTGTTGCAGTTGCAGAAGCACCAAGGGCTAATGTTCCGGAAAATGTTTTATTTCCAGTAATGGTTTGAGTTCCGGACAAGCCTACATAGGCGCCAGGGCCAGCAATAGCTTGAATTGTGGTTGCAGTTCCGCCTGCTCCACCTGATCCCTTACCGTAGTAAAGGACATCATCAGCTTCATTATATGCCAGCTCTGCGTTTTCAAGGCTTGAGGGTGCGCCAGCAGCGCCGCCAGATGCTCTTCTTTTGATTCTGATTGTATTAGCCATGATTAGAAATTTCCTCCATCGGTAAGATTTTCTTCGGGGTGATTCACCCACACTGAACCATTGTAACGCAAAACGTTACCTGAGTTCACTGTGGTAATAGTAACGTCAGTCAATCCATTTAGAACTGATTGAGTAGTAATTGTATTTTCTGCAGATATTATTCTATCTTTAACTGTTAAATGACTGCCTGCTGGATTCAATCCTAAGACTGTTTGTATGGCTTCAATGGCGTCATTTGCATTAGCGTGCTGCTGATGGTGGGGTACTGTTACTGAACTAAGTGCATCAGACGATGTAGGATTGATTAATACGTCCAATGCTGCGGGATACTGGGTGGTCATAAAAATCCTTTATAAGCTAAATATTTTATATTGTTCGTTACTCCAATTAATTGTGATGGAGATAGGACTAGTACTAGCAGATACTGGAAGTCCAGTAGCTGTATCTATGTAGGCTAAAAGTCTTGATGTAGATCTAACTCCAGTATCTTTATATAAAACTAGATAGGCAAAACCGCTAGTCCCGTAATCTTCTATTGTAATATTATCTGCGTCAAAGATACCAGAAGCTGTTGTTTTTCCGGTCAGTAAACTAGTTGTCGCTACAACTGAAGCTTCACTAATGCTTGACAAAAACTCATGTGTACTTAAATTTACTGTATAAGTATTTTTAACTAAAGCAATTTTTATAGTATTATCAGTTAAGTCAAATAAACCTTCCAATAAACCTTCTTTGGCCTTTGCATATAGTGCATTAGCCATCAGATGCCTACTTCTGAAGAAACGATAACTCTATATTTATATCCAGTCTCAAAATAAGTTTTACTATCCGTATAATAAGAGGGTGTCGCATCAGTTGATGGGAAGTCTATGTAAACATCTGGCTTCCATGAATGCATCGAGACTCGTGCTGGAAGTGTTTCCCATCTTATTGGTGTTTTCTGTATTTTCTTACGCTGTGCTTTAAAATACTTACTAGTTAAGAAGTTTGATGCTGGACGAGAGCTGAATGAAATAGTAGTTCTTCCATTGTTTTCATCATTTCCTATGTAGAAATCACCATTATTTGGACTAACAGATTCTATATAGAAATTAGGATTTTTAGCTAAGATTTGATAGCCGGTTTCAATATCAGCTCTAATAGATTTATCCTCTACTAAAACCTCATTTAAAACAGTAGCTTTACTTTCTTGTAAAGTAGAAGGTGTTGCAGACTCTGTCTGACTCGTAAAACTGACTCTCTCTTCAGGAACAGTCATTCCTGAAGAATCTAATAAGCTTTGAACGCGGAGAACATAGTTGGCATTGGGAGCTAAAATTACATCCCAGTATAAAGTTAAAGTTCTACTAATCTGATTGTAATCAGTAATAGTATTAATATCCCTAAATGGCGAACTTACCTGAACAGGTGTAGCTGCGTCAGTATAAACTAAAAAATTTGCATTAACTAAGGACGCTATTTTAATAGTCCTACCGAATTTAATGTTAACAGTATTAACGCTTACTGTAGCGTTATCAATGAGATATAAGGCCACTCAACACACTCCAAATTTAAAACCTAATGTAATAGTAATAAATTAATTCAATAAAAAGCAGAGGGGGCAGTAGATTTCTCCACCGCCCCCAAGCTTCAGGGTAATTTGTAACTATAACGACCCTAAGGTTTTTATCAGGCTGTTTCGTTAGTAACCATGACTTCGTAGTTACGGCTGAGTCTGACGTTCTTAGCAACAGTGATACCTTCACCGTCGCCCAGCATGATGATGTCATAACGCTCTTTCATCTTGAGCTGGCGAATATCGCGGCCCGGATCGTCGAACTGATCGGTGCTCATCTCGTCCTTGACGAGAATTGTTCCGACTTCATTGCGGTCGATGAGGAAGAGGTCTGACTTAGCTGCTGTTGCGCCACTCTTAGCTGTGAAGCTAACGAAAGGAGAAACAATAACGTTCAGTCCCATAGGAGCAGTCTGATTCAACGAACCCTCTGGAGACTGAGGACGATAGCCCCAGCTTGTTCCAACGCCCGATGCTGAACCGCCGTGATGGAAGATGGCATCCTTGAGGAAGACCGACCACATGAGGGGGTGCAAGATAAAGTCTGTTGGAATATGGTTTTCAGCCATGAGGACTGCAGCCATGTCAATGATGTCGTCCCACTTGACTGTCTTATTGGCAGAGCCATTAATGTCAAGACCGGTTGTGTCATCGTAGCCAGCGTCGTCGTTATCAAAAACGATTGTAGCTGCATCTTTGAATCGGCTCAGAGCAATTTGCTCCTTAAGGCGAGCCATAGCACGGCCAGCTGCGCGAACATGCAGACCAACAATGTCCCAAAGTGAATCAGCGATTACTTCTTCCGTGAAAGAAAGCTTAACGCCCTTCTTCGAGACTTTGCCCTCTACCTGCTTTGCGAAAGCGAGTGCTTGTTCTGGATACTCTTGTCCTTCTGGGATCTCAGCAGCTTGAATAGCATTGACGGCCGGGAATTCCAATGAACGTCCCTTGCCGAGACGAACAGTGGAAAGCAATGGAGTCACTAAAAGCTGTGGCTCTGCTGCTTCTCTGAGCGTACGTGAGAGAACTTTCGGGAAAAGTGCTGCTGCGTCTGACGATGCAAAAGCTTCCTTAATTGTTACTCTGTTGTCTGCGTCGATATACCCGTCCTCGGTCATTGCTGTCTCCCAAGCTGGGAGACCCGAGAGGAGCTCTTGGATTGTCTTAGTCATCTTAGGAATATTCCTCCTGTGTTATTGTTTCTTATTTATTAGAGTGTCAGGTTGACGCGGAATGCACCAATGACATTAGTTACATCTAGATTCGAACGAATACCGAGCTTACCATTATTAGGACCAGCCTTGGTAAGTTCATAAACGGTCTTCAACGCACCCGGATCTGATGGAAGCTGCATGTAGCTGAGGAGGCCGTCATCAAAGTTTGTAGCAAACTTCTCGACTTCGACAACCTTACCTACTTGCAAGTAGCTGTATGCGGAGCTGCCACTGAAGAAATCGGTAGCTGCAGCCAATACTGGACGTCCCATTACATCGGAACGAACTACTGAACCAACTGTCACGTCATTGTTAATACCGCTGACCATTGGATACTCTACATAACCGTGTGTGATAAATCCAGCACCTTGCGAGGTACCCTTATCAAAAGGTCTGTAAAGATCATATTGTGCGCAGCCGATAGGAATCGAACGAGCAGGCACAGTAACTGTGTCAGTTGCTCCGGACGAGTAAGCGGGTGTTGCACCAGCTGTGGGGTCCCACGCTGTGTTGCTCATATTGTCGCCCCATGACTTGCTTGAGCTTGTACCGTTAGCGGGAACAACTCGGGCATCGCCATTTGAGTCGGCTACGACCGAAAGGATGGTTCCCTTCGGAATGACAATTTCGAAGCGATTATCTTCTGTGTCATAATACCATGTGGGCAGACCGGGGTGTGGCAACAAGTATGCTGCGGGAGCTATGCCCTCAGAAACAACGAAGCGACCTGAACCGGTCTTACTATGTACTTTGCGAAACTTTGCTAAACTCATTTTTTATCTCCTTAAATATTAAAGTTTACGTCTACCCATAAGGGCATCAACTAGAACTTGCTCAAAAGACTCTTTCGGATCTGAAGCCTTAACGGGTTCTTCTTCCATGTCTATAGTAAGCACGTTATCTTCTTTTACCGAAACTTCGGCTTCTGAAGTAATTGTGGGCATGTTTAACATCTCGCCAATTCTTTTACCAAGCTTGCTTGGTGTCTTGGCAAGATCTCTCAGGCTATCGGCCAAAGAAGATGCTGTTCTTGTAGCATACTCTTCAATTAGTTTTTCACGATCATCTGATAGTTCAAAACCAAGTCCGATCTTAGTATCGACAACTCTTTCGACCAATGTTCTATGTAATGCGCTCTTGAGTTTCTTATTTTCTTCTTCAAGGGATTGAATTCTAGCTTTTTCATTTACATCCTGCTCAGAGACTGCATTTGTGTCAGTGAGGTCTGCTCCTGTTATTTCTTTCCCTTGATCTTCTTCGGCTTCAGATGAATTAGCTGAATCAACTTCTTGATTACCTAGTTCTTCTGCCTTTTCAAGCAAAGCCTTAGATCCGTTTTCTCTCCACTCTGATTCTTCAGAAGACATTGCTTCCATCTTGAGTGAAGATCTGAGCTGCCAAGCCCACTTCTTATGCATATCATCACGTTCTGCCAAGAAATTAGCAATTCCTTGTTCATTAGCTTCATTCGCAGCTGCGAAAGCCAACAGGACTGATTCATTAACCATATTATTCTTAGTTAAGAGATCTGCTGCTAATCCAAGAGCTTCCGTTGTAGAAGAATCATCCTTGAAGGATGCGTCCATAACAATCTGAGCAAGCGTGATTGGTGTTCCTTGAAGCTTTCTTACATTTTCTGCAATTGAGTCTATTGCTCCCAGTGCATCTTCGTAGATACTCGAGAATAAAATGTGGAACTCTGTAAAATCTTCGCCTTCGACATTCCAATGAGCTCTATGAGCTGCAAAGTAAAATGTGAAAGTGTCAGCCAAAACTTTTTGAAGACCGGCAATAGTGCTAGCAGAATCTGCCTCAGTAACAATAACTTCTGATTCGACTGTTTCTACTGATTCAATCGTCTCTTCTGATTCAACTGCCTCTTCTGATACTTCTGATTCCTTAGCTACTGACATTGTAGAAAGATCATCACTTAATTCTTGGACTGCAGCGAGGATATCATCGCTGTTAGTGTCTTGATCCATATTGGAATTCTCCTGACAATTATCGATATTTTTATTCTGATCAGATAGTAATGAACTATCATTGTATTTGTAATTTTCGTTCTCCTGTATGGATAGGGCTGTCAAAAATGCTCCCTTTAACTGGAGATAGATCGGCTTAGATTCTTTCTTTTTCATATCTGAGAGAATTGATCTATTTTCTTGAATTGAAAAGATATCTTCATTGTCCATACTTAGTATGAATGCGTTGCTTCGAGCAATCCAATTTTCCGAATCAGAAAGTTCTGTTTTGCCGTCAATTGCCCTTAGAGCTCTAACGCCTGACTTTTGATCTGCGGGTTGATTTACGAATGAGTACTCTTTAAAACTAATGTCTTGCATATCCACATAGGCGAGTTTGCCCTTATAGACTTTGCCTCTTTTGTATTTCACAACTTTGGGTCTACCTGATGCGTCCTCTGTCGCCAAATCTTCTCCTGAGACACTGCAAACTGCCTTGCCAGCCCTTCCGCCGACAGAACCAGTCAAGTATCTCTTATCGAGAACTTTTTGCGCAGCTACGGGATCAGTGATTGCTATCTGCAGGCGGACGAAAGAAGAACCATCTTCTTCTTTATCCATTTTTGCAGCCATAACCCTGCCAATAGCTTCTGTGTTTAAATCATGATTCAGGATAATTGGCTTTGGATATGGATCTACCCATGATTGAAGTGCTTTTTCTAATTCTACTGCGGAATAATTATTATAGTTAGAAGTGAGACCCTCGTGGATTGCAGCGACTTCTATTATTAAACCGTTCTTTGAATTAAATGACTCTGAAAAATTGATATCCGACTTAGAAAAGTCAGGAAGTTCTAATGTAAAATTTTCTATAAAGTCAAATGACATGTAAATCACCTATTGATGTATAATTCTTTTTTATATAGTAAGTTTATTTTTATAACATTAAACAAATTTATATGAATATATCAGACTTTAGCATAGTTGTCTGATAAAGATTCGTATCTATCATCTCCATTTTGGAGAAATGATTGATAAAATACTTCTGACATAATATGTGGAGCGTAAATATACGATGCACAGTATAGCTTAAAATTTTCTTGTTTACAAGCTAATGACCAGCCTACATCTTCGCCTTGTTGATGAACATTATAGGATATATTATTATATACATCTTTACTCATCATTTTTGCAGCCATGATTACATCTGATTGAAAATATTTTCCAAGTTCATATTTTTCTTTTCTATAAGCTTTTGATGGATCATCTTGTCTCCAGTCCATAACACTTGGATACAATGTTCCAATCGGTGTCATAAACATAAGGGGATTGACTGCATCTGCTCCAGATTTAATATGAGCTATTAATAACTCTATTGTATTTGGATTTGTCAATAAAATATCTGAATCTAAACTAAAGTAATAATCAGGCTGGACATCGCGTACTGTCTGTAACAATGAATTTCTTAAAGAAACCATATTAACATATTTAGATATGTTCCACTGTCTTCCATTATTTGAATGTTCGAAATGAGGAATATCTTCTCTTACTTTAATTTCAAAGTAAGGTATATTTTTATCGAATCTTTTCCAAGCTTCTAATGAAGCTATTGTTTCTTTATCATCTGGAGAGACTTCAAAAACAAAACCAATTTCCTTGAAATTAACTGACTGATTTATTAGGCAGCGTATCCAATGTGGAAGAATCCAAGATCTTTTGTACATTGGAGTTCCAATCAAAAGTTTCATGAATTATTTTTTTTCTTCCTCTGATACTACGGTAGTAGTTTCTTTCACTTTCATGACTGGCTTGTCTTGCACGGGCGCGGGAGCAGGTGTGGGCGAAGAATCTTCTTGAGTAGATAAAGTTTCTTCAAGTTCGGTGATTCTATCAATTAACTGAGTAATAATATCAAAAATTACTTCAAGGGCTAGTCTAGTTTGGCCATTATCTACAACTTTTCCTAGACCTTTGACAGCGTCTTCCGTTCCTAGATATTCTGATATTTTGTCATTCTTTATTGTCATTTTCTTCGACATTTATTTCATCCTTTTCATCATTTGTATAAACTATAGTATACTCTGATTCAAGCGCATTTTCAACTAGTGTCAACCAGGCATTATCTGATCTTCTAATATTTGCCGATGTATTTCTTCCCTGTTGATTGGTTGGGCGTATTACATTACCCGCACCTTTTCTTTTATTAGGAAGATTTCTTTGGCCCTTTTGCGCAGGGTCTTGTTTGTCCGCGTTCATGGTAGCGTCTTTAGACTTCAACGAGGCATTTAATTCCGTCTGCCTTTTACTCATATCTATCTGAATCTGTGCTTGAATAGCGGCATAAAAGTCTTTCGGATCATGCTCAGCATCCATGCCTAATTCCATTCTTGCTTCAGACAATCCGATTAAATTACTTGCAAACTTTTGAATAGTATGAGTTTCTTTTTTGACTTGAGTATCGACATCTATTTCGTTAAACTTAAAGTAACAACGATCTGAAACGCCACTTTCAAGTGGATTAGTCATAGGATCAAATCCACCTTCAAGTAGAAGTTCATTGAATAAATGAACTCTTACCATTTCAGAGAAAAGCTTTTGATATTGTTTAACCTTATCATAAAGAGCTGTATCTAATCTATCTGTCATGGATCTATTTCCACCACCCATTGACATGCCCAAATGATGAGGTGCCACACCCAGGCCAACAGAAACTCTTTCCTTGAAGTGATCGAGATATTTGGAGGCGTCGAGTGCTGTATTTGCAGCACCAATAACTTCTATGTTATGACGGAAAGGTAGAATTAATCCACCTTCTGCTCTAAGATTTTCTAATTCTTCCCCAGCTGTACTTATCTCATGGGGTTCTGCTGGTTGATCTGCGGTTCCTATCGTATATTTATATAATGGGAATAATTCTCTATGCACTAGGTTTTGAATGTCTTCTTCTATTTGTCGAAGAGCGACAATATCATCCAAAGCTGATTCTATAAATGGTGTCCCAAATGCCCTACCAGTTTTCTTGTCGATATAGACATGAATGACTTTATCTGCCGTCCATACAGGATCACGATCCGTCGGCATATAGGTAAGCGGATCTGTACGCTGTTGATACTTCTGGGGTCTGTTGTGTTTATCTCTTAGAATTCTTACTTGTTCAGTAGGTATTAGGTAATATCCAACAACGGGTTGATCTGTATTAACCCCCTCCAAAGGAGTTGGGAAATACTCAGATATATCACCACGAGCTTTAACTATAAAGGCATTTCCATATTTAAAAAGATGATCTGTAACTTCTATTAAAAAATCTAAGAAAGGACGTTTCATAGCCATTTCCATAAAATCTATTCTTTGATATAAGTAGGAAATTGCTTCCGGATTCTCACCTACAATTTTCCAATTTTCTTTCCAGAATAATTCCTTATATTTATTTAAGGCCTGCTTTACGTAGGAATCAGTATCAGCTGCCTGCATGATCCTATAGAAATCATATGGAGAGGGTTCAAATGTAGATCTTTTACTGAAAAAATAGGTATTACCTTGAAAGCCAAGAGCTAACGATGCGACTTTCATCGATCTACTAACTGATCTAATCTCTTCGCCATCTAATGCCTTGGCTGTAAAATTATTATTTTTATCAACTTGCCTAAACGGCAAATAGTCAAAGACTGCCATGTATCTCTCCAATACGAAAACTATATATAATAGTAGCTAAAGTGGTGTTTTTTTATAAGTTAATCAGTTAGTGTCAAGATTAGCTTTATCAAAAGCGTTTTTCATAATGATATTTTTAACAGCTTCAATCCAAAAAATTGTCTCTGCTTCATTAAAATCGCTTCTGTACTGGAGATTTGCGTTTGAAATTTTAATTTCAATTGCGAATTCCTTGGCTTCTACTGGATCAGTTGCTTGAATTTCTTCAATTATTTCAGTTGTTTCTTCTGACATTTTATTTACCTCACTCAAAGTTGTCTGTTTTTGTTTGTTTAATTGTTTTTTCTGTTTTAGCTGGTTGCATTGTAGCGATTAGATTGGCAATCTTGATGTTCAACTGTTTAATTGTAGCTTCTTTTACCACTAAATCAGTTGTTAATTGACCAATTTTTTCGCTGAATGTTTGAACCAAGATATTAATATCTAGATCGTCCATATTCACCTTTCGTCAAAATCCTAAACAACTATTATATCACATAGGATATGAATCTGGGAGAGTGTTAATATATACTTCTTGATTTTTAATTCTTTTAGAGTATATACGATACATATCCATTATCCAGTGTTGAACAAAATCTGGAACTACCGGGTCTTCCCAATCCTTAATAAGTAGTGTTGGATCATTCTTGATATACTTTTCAACTGTTTGTGCGGGTATCTCAAGTAGGGCATCTCTTACTTCTAAGGGCATCTGTATCGCCCTGAGGACTCTGTCGCTAATCACTGCTATTGGTTCTCTATTTCCAAATTCAGAATAAGCTAAACCCCACTCTATTATAAGTCTAAAAAGCTCTTCTAAGGTAGACCCTATGCATTGTGGGTGTATGGCCCATAGACTTTTTGAATCTTCTTTTGAAAATTGATCTATGTAATCTCTATCTATTTCATCGTATGTAATAATTGCATGTGGCGCTAAATCTAAAACTGTTTCATGTCTAGTTACAATCTTAAATTTACCTAAGGGATTATCATCTAGTCTTTGTATTCCATGATTAGAAATTGTTTTAGACATAAAATCCATTGTTCCATGAGTTATGTCTTCAAAACTTTTAATCATATAATTATTATTAGAGCAAACATCACCATAAAAACTTTCACTATATGTTGGAACTGCTCTCCATAGCAAAAAACCTCTATATTTTCTTTCGCATGGATTTTTTAATTCGATGTCCCAATTAAGTCTATTTTGATTCCATGAATATAAAAATTCTGCTGAAAGTTTGGGTTCTTCAACTGGAGGTCTCCAACAATTCATATCTTTGTTCCAAACCCAATTATTGTACGGTTGTTTTTCTTGATCCTTATTATCCAGTAAATGATTTACAGAAGAATATGATATTGTTAAAATATCTGAATTTTCCCCTATAGCATGAGCTTCAATGCTAGCTTGAGTATTGAGAAATGTGATTAATTGTTTTAAAGTATAAATTTTAATATCAAAAAAGTTAATTGATTCTTTTTTTAGATTAGAAATCTTAAAATTACTATCAACTTGAGATATAGTTATTCCATCGCGCGTTTCAAGAATAATTCGATCAGAAGAAGTAATGTAATCTCCCGCAATATCGTAAATGCTAATTCCTTGATTTTCTTTTAAAAAACTAATATATTTCATGAGTTACACCTTAATATGGAGTTCCTGATCTTTTTCTCTTCTTGGAAATTTTTTATATTTATCCATAATCCAATACTTAAAACCCTCTGGACATTCAGGGTCTAAATGATCTTCTTCCAGAATTGTTGAATCACTAAATATAAATTTAGATAAAGTTTGTGGAGTTAATGACATTATCTCATCAATAATTTCTTGAGGAATTTCCAATGCCATAACAACCTCATGAGATAGCAAAGCTGCTGGTTCTCTGTTTTGTAATTCTAGATAAGCCCAGTTCCATTCTAAGATTATTCTAAATAATTCATGAATTGTTCGAGCTTCAATATGAGGATGCTTCTTCCACGTTAGATGTCCACCATTTTCTACATACTCAGGAATCGATTCATGATACATGACAAATGCATGAGGACATAGGTCTAACATAGTAATTAATCTTCCGTGATACTTGCCTGACTCAGCGATAGCTTTTCCATATTCAATTTGTTCTTTCATGAAATTATCACTATTATTTAGTTCCTGCATGCTCTGCATCATAAAATTATTGGCTGAACAAACTTCTGCATACATCTCTCCATTTACTTTTGGCGTTGCATTCCATAGTGCAAATGATCTAATCATTCTATTATCCGGATATCCTGACAATGCTATATCCCAATCTAATCTATTCTGATTCCATGTTAAATTAAAATCTGGAGACAGAGCTGGCTTTTCTTTTGGCGGAGCCCAATGCCCTTTATCTTGATTCCATACCCATTGTTCATGGGGCATAATTTCTGGATCGGTATGTCCATTCAACTCATCAAACGGGGGGGCCGTACTAATATTAAATACATCTCTAGTTCCATTCATGACTTGAAGTGGATAATCAGAGTTACTGTTTACAAATTCTCTTAATTCTTCAATTGAATGAATTTTAATATTAAAAAAATTAATTGATTCTTCTGTCAAATTTGAAAAATCAAAATCATCATTAACTTTAGAAATAGATAATTGACCAAAATAAGAATCAAGTAAAAAAAATGTCTTATCACTAGACGGAAAAAAAATGCCTAAAGTTTCATATATATTTATATTATTTTTATATTGAGAAAACGTTACATATTTCATTTTTTTTAATCATCCAGTGTTTCATAGGTTATATATACTTGCACTTCTGTTACTGTAGCATAGTATAATCCATCGCCTGAATAATAAGCGGAATCTATATCGAAAGCTATGTTATATGGTGGATCATTAATAACATCTGGAGTTATTGTAGTCGATTGATATGCTGTCCTACTGCCTAGATTCCCATAGTAAACTCCGTCAACAACTATATTAGATAATGCGGGGGTAGCGGTAGGGCCAACTCTAATGGAGAACTGATATAGTTTTGCATTTCTATAACCAGTGGGTAATGACGGAGTGAAGTTTGCCGAGAATGATTCTGTCACTCTGGATGATACTTTACTGGATGTTGTGACAACATAAGATGCTTGACCGGTTGCTACAGACAACGGAACATCAGCCCCATAATCACCATCTATTCTTGTGAAGTAGTTATCTGCTGCTGATGTATAGTCACTAGTTCCGCCAAAAACGCTAACACTATTTCCAGCCGTAGTACTCACTATTAAAGTACCTCCAGAAGAACTAGTACAGTTACCTGGTGTTGTTCCTGTTGGAGCTAAATAAACTGTTCTTCCAGAAGCGGAATATACTAAGTAATTTTGGTTAAATGCACTATTACTACTTCCCGAAATCCTAACTTCATCGGCAAACTGTAGTATACATCTGGTGGCGGAGTCTAATGTCAGGACAACATATGCCGATTGTGTTGTATCTCTTGATAAAGAAGTAACTCCATATCTTAAACTGGAAATTGATGTAGATACTGATGGTCTTCCAGCCTCAATTGCATGATTGGAGTTTAAGTAATATAGGTTTGTGGCAAAACCAGCAGTTCGTTGAAAAAAAGTTATTGGTTGATAATTGGTACTAGTTCCGTATTCTGTATGATAAGGATAAGAGAACCATATTGAACCTTGATTTCCGTCCGAACCCATGGAAGAGGTGTATCCTGAAGCGTTAGAACTCGATGTTGTACTACTGGCTGATATCCAGCCGGTATTATGGGAAGTCCATGTTTTCCCTCTTATTGCGCCAGACCAATCACTCCAGTCCCCATACTCTACGATAGTTTCGTAATAAACCCTTGCCCTAAATCGGTATTCTCTTGATTGAATAACAGAAAAATTTTGTCCATAATAACTTGTACTAGTTCCGGTAACAACTTCAGTTCCAAAGAATGAAGTTGTACCTAGCCAGGTAATACCGCCCCTAGCTCTATATTGCCATTCCCACTGAATTTTTGCATTACCGTTATTATATGCATTAATATCAGTAAGTATGGCTAAATTGGTATCTGAAGTATAATCAGCAATCTTAAAGGGCACTTGCGCCTTGTGGAATGGATAAGTAGCAGTTCCGCTAGAAAAAGAACTATAAGTACTATAAGAGTTTATCGGAGACGCATAATACGTTGCTGCCGTACAGTAATAGGTTACATTTGGTGTCAAACCAGTAAATTGAACAGTTCTAGAAGCAGTTGTATCATCTAAGGGGAGAATGCTGCTATTAACTGTTTGGACAGGCGTAGTTCCGCCATAGATGTATAAGTCAAATTTGATATACGCAGTAACTCCGTTAGTTGAATAGTTGGCGCTAGAGCTAGATGAAAATGATATTTTTGTGGAACTAATTGTCCCTGTGTTGGTTGGTGTTGTTGGCGTTGTCTTTGAGTATGATATTGTTGAGGCATCTAGTGTCAGTACTGTGCTAAATTCAACAAACTGGCCCGCTAAGTCATAGAATGCAATATAGGCTGAAAAATTATACGAAGTTCCTGGGCTCAAAGTAGAAAAGGTAAATGTTTGATTTATTGCACTAGTCGTCGGTGAAGCTGGGCTACTCTGAAAGTTTCCTGAATCATTTGTCCGATAGGCAAAGACTCTTTTATTTTCGGAACTTGACGTTTGTACTCTTACTGTTACGGAGGTTGGAGTTGCACTAACAAAACTAAAAGTTGGATTGGTATTAGTTATTCTTGAATAAAAAGTTGACCAATCATTTGCTCCCGCACCAGTTTTAATTTCTCCTTTATTAACACTTGCCCAATCGTTACCTCCTGGTCCTGTTTTAATTTGTGGATTAGTTACAGTTGTCCAGTCATTTGCCCCAGCTCCTGTTTTAATTTGTATAGTCATAATAAAATCCTAAGAAAGATATATATCTCCAATAGCGCCATCAGTTGGCCTTCCACTACCATATTTGATATTTCTTAAAATCATAGTATTTAAAGCTCCACCATTAGTTGTCACGCCAGCACTAAAACCATTAATACTTGATGTAACAACTCCACCACTAAACCAAGCTACTCCAGTTGGAGAAATAAATGATAAAGTTGCCCCAGACCCTGCATATATACTACCGCCATATCCTCCTGGATCCCCGATGCTCCAGCCACCTATTGATCCAGATGACGCAGTTATTACTCCAGTAAAAGATGCTATGCCATCTGAACCTATTGAAACAGTATTGGTTCCTAACGCATTATATGCTTTTATTCCTGTTGAATTTATTTGCAGTCTTGCTCCAGAAGATCCAGTTTGAACATTTACAACACCTAGATTAATTGTTCCAGTAGTAATGACTCCACCACTAATTGCAGTTACATTAGAGTTTACTTGTCCCCCAGTAATTAAACTTGTTGCTGCAGTACCGCCAATAGTTAGAGTAGTTCCATTCCAACTCAATTGATCCTTTAAGGAAAATTGACCAACGTTGTCAACATAGAACGCTGTGTTCGCATTATTGAAAGTTCCTGTTCCAATATACATTTTTGTAGAACTTATAGTTAGTCCTGCAATTGATCCACCAGTAATCGCATCACCATTATCAAATGTCCCAGGGGTTGATCCATCTGCAAACTGCAGGGTACCTCTTATTGTTAATGATGTGCCATTCCATAAAACATAGTTAGTTGCATTTCCAGTTCTAAACTGACCATTAGAGTACCAGTAGTTGTATGTTGGGTCACCAATAGTCATGCCACCGTTACCACCGTTGATAGCTCCATTAATCTTTAATTGATTAGGGGCAGTTCCCACTGTAATGCTATCTGCGGATAAAGTCGCTGTTACGGAAACATCTGATCCAATTGATATACTATCATTGTCGTAAGTAATTCCATTTGGTCCGCCCAAACTAAAATGACCATCTCCTCTAATCTGCCAACCTTGTGTACCTGAAGTGTCCAGGTAAGTGGTTGATTGAATAATGGAGTTCGCTCCATTAAGATTGATGGTATGAGACCCAATTGTTCCGGCAGTTATTTTTGAGGCGGTTAAAGATCCAATATATTGATTGTCGATTAAGGGAGTGTGTGGGTCAGTTTGGACCAATGAAGTCCACGGTCCTACGTTTCCAGTTGTGTCGATAGTTCTTGCTCTACCCCAAAAAGGCGCAAGCCCGCCACCATCTTCTTCTAACTGGAGATTACTTACTCTGACAGTAAATACGTTGGCGTCAGCAAAACCAGTTAATGGGCCATCTTCATCAGACATATTGGAATTTTCATATAATTCATATTCATATTTTCTTACGTCTAGATCTTGACTATAATCAAAAACAAACATAACATTTTCTAAACCAGCATAGAGTTTAAGATTAGTTAGTGCAGAGGGTGTTGTTGCGTCGGTTGGTACTTGAAATCTAATAGTGTCTGAATAATCAGAAAGAACATTTAAATCAGAGTTCTTAGCCCTGACGGTAAGAACGTATTCTTTTCCAGGTTTTAAATTTTCTATTTTCTTTTTTATAATAGCCATGTTATCTGATTCCACCTATGGATACAAAAACTGCTTGATCACTAATTTGTTCTTTATTAATACTTAAGTATAAATTATAACTAAAAGAATAAGAAGATATTTTAATATTATTTCCAGAAGATATAATATTTTTATCGGTAATTGTTTGAAGTTCTAAATTATAATCTCTATAATTTAAATCATTATTTTCGTATAAAATAACATTTTCTTGCAATGTTGTATTGTAACAATCCACTACTATCCAGTCAAGTTCTAGGGCCATATTTGGAAACTCTACATTTTGCAGACCAGTTAATTTAAGTTTAAACTTTCCATAATCAGGTCCTTTATTGCCATATATTTGTATGCTTGGTCCTGTAAAAGTTAAATACAATTTTGAACCTGGATTTGAGGAAAGACCATTATTCCAATCGAGATTTGGATTTATAAAAGAAAAGTTATAGGATGACTCCGATCCAGCAACAACGTCATAATCAGTTATATCTACTTCAGTAAATAATGAATTGAACTGAGCTTGCTCTGCTGATGTGACCTGGTAATCTTCAGAGCTCAATAATTTAACATATCGTAAGTTTCCAGTTTTATAATATATACTATATTGACTTATTGTTTCTATGTCTGCTTCATGATCTTCGGCTGCTTGAAAATATAACGTATCATTGTTAATAATATTATTTACTGGAACCATTCCAGAGTCTGACCCAATAGTTTCATATACTACTAGATATGAAGAATGATCTTCTAAGAGATCTAAAGAACTATTATAATATTTTTCTATTTCCAGATCAGTTACATCTATAAATAGCCATGTATCTTTTAATATTTTATCATTAGGCGTGAACTTGTTGATAGTTCTTTTAACGAGCGGATAAGAATAAGTTGTGGATTCTCCTTGTTTAAAATATTTAAACCATGTCATATTAAATTACTTCCGTATATAGAATTTCATATTCATGAGTATTTAGTGTGGCGTCGTCTACTTCAATAGAAATAACTGTATCAAATACTGGAACTCCGCCAGGAATTATGTCAGATATAAATCCATCAACTGTAACTGATAGAGGTTTAACTGCATATGAATTTTGAGTCGCGTTGAGTGCTCTAATGTTTTCATAGTCAATATCGGTAGATTTAATTCGATGCGAACCATCTGATCCAGTGTGCGCGTGCTCACTCAGATCAACTCCATCTATAGTAATTCCTTCTTTTACGAATATATCTCCAGTAATATTTCCTTTATCTTTTAATATATACTGAGGATGATCATCGTCTAATAGGCCATCAAGTTTGGAATGACTAGATAAGAATGTATTATTTCTATTAGTATTGCTATATATATTTCTAAATAATGAAGAATATAGATCGTTCTCGACTGTTTGTAGTACTTGTCTTTTCTGCACTGATTTATTTCCTAATTGAGAAATGTAATTTGCATACTTTCTTTTTTCGTGAATTAAAGACATCATAGAGTCTACGCGTGCAGACATCATTTCGAATCTTTGCATACAGTCTGCGTGGATTGAAGCAAAGTTACCTTTTATTAAATTAGTAGCAACTATTAATTCTCCAGATAAAATTGGATTATCTTTGGAAAATTTAGTTGTTAAATAATCAAATTCTAATGGATTAGATATATCTTTAGATATTCTCAAGGATGGACTAACAAATCTACTATAGAAGATTTCACAATTATCTATTAGATCTCTTTTTAGGGAAGCTATTTGATCATTAATTTCAGCGTCAACTGCGTTTAGTCTAATCGCAAAAAAAGCTTGGAATTGAGCGGCTTGCTTCTTAGATATCTTATCCAGTTCGGCATTGGGTATTTCTCCTGGCTTTGAAACGATTGTTTTTGCAATCCGTTGCGAATAATGTACTGCGATTTTCCCCCATGTGTCATATTGTAACGCGATTTGTTGCTGTGTTGGATTTTCATATTCATCCCCAAAATCAAGTAGTAGTGAATTTTTAATATAACTAATTTCATTTAAAAATAAGTTTAATAATTTTCTTAATTGATAGAAATATGAGAATGTTGCTTGAGCTACAGCTTGATCATATTCATTAACTAATCTCCTTCCTGCGGTAGAGGCGTGTCTTTCGGCAAATAAGTACTCATCAAAACAGATGTACCTTGGTGGATTATCTTTAGCTACTGTATTAATATCATCAACTATCGTTGGAATTGTTTCTATATTATCTTCTATAACTTGAGTACGAAAAACAGTTTCTTGTTTTTTATCTGGAATATTCATTAGGGGAGATGATTCGTCCCAAATTCTAAAATGTGATTCTTCAAGATCTGGATCAAGATATGGATTAATATAAATTTTTCTTAAAAGATTATTTTCTATATTATCTTTAGTTGCAGCTAGGATATTTTCAGAATTTAATATTTGTTGTTTTACAGAATCTAATGGAATATAATAATCTGTTCTAAAACTATAATCTGAAGCGTTAGGTAGAAGTCCAGCTAAACGAGGTGGGATTTGATTTGCAGGGGCTTTATCCCTATAGAAAGTATCGCCAAATTTATAATCTGCGTATATCTCTTTGGCGTCAGTTGAGTAACTTTGGATATTGTTTATAGACATAATAATCCTTAAAACATCTTTCTAGAAATTCGACCACTAGAGTTCTTCTTTCGACTCATCCCAGTAGATAAAGCTTGAACTCTTCCAGTGATAAAATTACTGGGATTCTTTTCTTCTTCATCATCTTTAGTACCAGGTTTAGTCATAAAAAACTCATTAGAAAATGATTGAGTCTTATCTGCGTAGTTAGTTCTAGCAAAATCTCCATAGTTTTGGGTAATAGCCAATAGGGCTAACATTAGGGCATCGTGGGCATGGTCTACGGCTGATCCACCCGCTTCAAAGACCGGTCTACCACTACTGGTCATTCTCACTACAACATATGAAATTAACTGGAGATACATTTCTTCATCATCTTCAGGAAATAGTATATTTTCACGTTCCAAATATTGACGAAGATTATCAACCATATAAGGTTTCATTTCTTTCTTAATCATTAATTTAGTATAAGGGTCTCGAACCTCTATAGACTCACCAAATCCAATGCCCTTGACTCTTTCTTTCATTTTTGAAGATGGATTTTCTACGCCATGTTTTCTCAAAAGTTCTACTTGAACTTCCCCATATCCACGGTCAACATATATGTGCTTAGGATTAAAAATTTGATTAAGTTCAATGATTCTGTCTACCGCGCGCGTAAGCGTGTATTCTGACTTACTAATTTCTTCACGATAATAAAGTCTGACCTTACCTCTGAATCTTGGATCCTCATAGTTGTCAGCACAGACTTCTAAAACAACTATATTTGTACCAGCTCCATATTTATCCCAGTCTACCCCTATAACATGGAATGATCTGGCAGACATAATTTCAGGGTGATATTTCCACGATGGTGCAACAAATGCACGGTCGATAAACTTTCTTGGATAAACTCCTTCTGAGTCTTCTCCCCAGTCAGCTTCTATTTCATGTCGATATCCACTAGAAGAATATTGTTCTCTAAATTCTTCTTCTTGTTCTTTACTGAAAAATGGGTTACAGTATGAAGGAAACCAAAACTCTTTAAACCTTGCACTGTTGCACCATTCCCAGAATCTTTCTCTACGACCAGTTGGAGTAGATGCGCCGATCATTACTTTGTCAGGTTGATCTTCTGCAGTTTTCTGGAGCATGGCATATAAGGCGTCAAGATCGTCCGCATGCATATAGTCCATTTCGTCAAGAACAATAAGATGTGCTTCTTGACCACGAGCAACATCACTCCTTCCGCCGGACTTCATACCAGAAGTGAAGAATCTAATTGTTGATCCATTAGAAAACTGAATCATAAACTGCGGGCTAGTAACTTTTCTAGTAATAGAATTAGTTACTACTTCATTCTTTGCGGATATTCTTAAAATTTCCTGGTAGATAAGTTCTACCTGGGTTTTCATTGGCGCGATAACTAATGATCTTCCATCTTTATGAGTATAGCTATAGTGTAGCAATTGTATTGCAAGACTGAATGTTTTGCCAAGACGACGACCTGCTCTAAGAACTTTTCTCAAAGATGGGTCTCGCAAAATGAGAATTTGATATACTCTCAGATCTGCTTGCAAAAATTGTTTTGCCCAAACAACAGAATCTTTTGCAACATGCAGTTGCCTTTGATGTTCCGAACTAATTCCCGCAGCTAATAATTCTTTATCTAATTCAAATGGTTCATCTATAAGAAGTGATAATTCTTGATTAGTTAATTGCCTATTTAATACTGGTGTTCCATCATTCCAAGATAAATGGTTTAATTTATTTTCAAAAACCCATTCAATTCTATTAATTTGCTTTATTAATTCAGGATCCTGTGCTTTAATTATTTCAAGAAGATCTTCCCTTGACAGGGCTTCTAAAGATTCTCTAAATTGTTTTGTCTTACTTGATATAGTCATAAATCATCCATAGTGGGCAGCCATCATAGCACCCTCTGATCCTAGCATACTTCTTGCATTTAATCTAGAGTTTTGAATAGCCATTACTCCTCGTGATCTTGAAGTTGCTGCTGCTTCTGTATCCTTATATCCCATGCCAAATAAAGGTTTATTGATATCTCCTTGCAAAGATTTTCCAGCGTCTTTAGCTAAGTTAATACCGCTCTTAACAACTTCTCCTGCCATCTTACCTAAATCATATACTAAAGATGCTGTAGCAATTACGTTAAGTCCAGGTATAGCCATTGCTCCAGCTCTGGCTCCAAGAACTTTCATGCCAGCTTTTGAACCCAATGCTTCCATGACTCCTTTTCCACCAAGTTCTTTGAAAACACCATTTTCTAAGACATGCTGTGCTGCTTCCATACCAACCTTGCCCGCTATTTGTTTTTCACCCAAAGCTTCTGTCATATGAGCTACTGCTTTTTGTGCTCCTGTTAAAGCTTTTCCTTCTAAACCTGATCGAGTTGCAAATCCTTGTGCTCCTCTGAAATAACCAGCCATATATCTAGTTGCTTCTCCAGATACAGAAGATGCCATAAGATTTCCTCTAACTCCCATGGTTGATTCACTCGCTCCTACAATTGTTTTACCTTCAACTTTTAAGGCGTTTCCGGTTAAACCTAACATTGATCTATCTGCATATGATCCACCCATTAAACTATATCTACCCGCGGCATTCCCGATGCTCATGCCAGTGTCTTTGAGTGCTCCACTCTGCATAATTCTTTCTGCTGTATCTTTTTTCAAAAACCTTCCCATTTTTAATTCTTCAACAATGCCCGGATTATTCATTTTAGCTAAACTTCCAATATTTCTATCTACCGTTGCTAATTTTTTAGCGGCTCTTCTAGAACCACTTCTTTCTAGTAGGTCTGTTTTTCTACCAGCTGTGATGAAAGAAAGTAGGCCTGGACCAAATGCAGATCCTCCGGCAGCAGGGTCGACTCCTGCATTTGCTGCAATTTTTCTACCAAATTTACTATTACCCATTATATGGGCTGCACCGAATGGGGTATATGTACCACTTTCTTTGAAGACGCTTAATGAGTGGAATCTACCTAAGGCTCTAGGTCTCATTGTGATGTTATTAACTCTAGCACCACGTAGCCATCCAGCTTTTTCTACAGATTCTGCTCCAACAAGTTTACTAATTCTACCAACTTTAGTGCTTTCGGTACTTAATCTAGCAGCTCTCCTACCTAGTATGCCTCTTCCACCAGCTATTCTTCCTCCACCTATGAAGTTAGCTGCACTTCTTTCGGAAAGTACACCAGCTTCATCCATAAGCCTAAATTTACTAGCCATGCGTGAGCCTTTTGCATATTTATAGTCCATGAATCCGCCACGCATTAAGGTATTAGTTCCTCTTGCAGTGCTGAATCCTACTGAAGTAGCAATACCTGGAATATTTTCCATCATTCGCATAGCTAATGGTGCTTGAACGCCAGACATGTCCATAGCTTCTTGCATTACTTGCTCTCTCATGACTGCCATTGTTAATAGCCTCTTCTGGAGTTATGCATTCCGAGAACTACATCTCCAGATGCGCCTAAGTCATTCATCATCTGTCTAGTTCCCTTTTGTGAATATGGAGAGTTTGAAAAAAAGTCTGGATTATCTGATTTCATATAATGCATTGCTGCAGCTGCGGGAACTGCCATTCCGGCTATTGTTCCCACCCCTGCACCTAAGGCTGCTCCAGCAAATGCGCCCGCAAACATTCCTCCAACTCCTTTTTTAGCTCCCATAATACCCCCAGCCATTGTACCTAAAACCCCTCCAGCAAATCCGCCAGCTAATCCCGTAGGTACGGGCCCTGGAATCATTGGATGTGTTCTCATGAAATCTCCAGGATTAGTCATTTGGACAGCAGTACCCAAATTGCCACCAATACCAGCGCCCAATAGTGATCTTCCAGAAAACTTAGATCCAGTAAAATATCGATCTGCATTAGGATCGCCTAAGCCAACATCTAACACTGCATCACGTGCAGCTGGTCCAGCTTTCTTTGCAAAACCAGCTAATCCGGCGACTGCGCCAATTGCTAATAAAGATCCTTTACGTGAACCAAGATGAGAAACTCCTCTACCTAATGATTCTAATATTCCCATGCCTGGCATTTAATTATCCTCCAAAAAGATGATTATATTTATTTGGGCCCATTTGAGTATGGCCAATTTTTGCTCGATCTAGATTTCCTACAACTCCAGCGGTAGCTAATGGATCTTTTCTAAAAGAAGAAACTTGGCTGAATGCCCTACTTGAATCTTCCATTTGATCTGTAGTAATTGCCCTTTCAGTAGGCTGCCTATCTAGCGTTTCGTTGTACAGTTGTCTTTCTCTATGTTTCTTATACATATAGTAACCAGCTGCAGCTACACCCACTCCTAAAGCGCCATATCCCAATTTTGCTTTATGGGATGCGTAGAACTCTGCCATTTTATTGATTTCAAGACCAGATTTACCTCGACGAATATTTTTTGTTATTGCTAAATTAGTAGATTTATCAGAACCCATTATTTCAGCTATTTCATTTGCATTTTTAACTGATCGAGATAATTTAGCTCCGCTTTTATCTACTATAACTTCTTCTGCTTTCTCTAAATCTTTTGTTTTACCAGCAATGTCTACTGCTTTTCTATCCATATAATTATTGATAACTACAACATCAGAGGTATGCCCAGTTGTTGCTATTGATCCAGTTCTGATATTAAGAAGAACGTCGTTAGATATTGGAGTTCCAGATTGTTCAAGGCTTGATATTATTTCAGCTGAAGCATCGCCTGCGTGACCAAAAATAATTCCTTTATCCATTATCCCTTCAGTCATGGACTCAATATGAGGCGTTAGTCCTTGGCTAGTATTTTTTGCTGCGTTTACATTATTAATCGCTTCAGTAATAGACGCATTAAAATCTGCTTCTTTTACCCCTGTTATTCTTGAAACTTCATTTTTATCCCCCATAATGTCAAGAAGATGTCCACTAAAAATTTTAGTTTCATCATGAACCATTTGTCTATCTGCTAACCATACCGCATTTACAGTATCACCCTCTTGCCTTCTGGCTATTGAAAGACCAGTATGCGCAATTGTTGTTTCGGTTTTCCCTAAAGAAGCTTGCGTTCTACTGAATGCTTCTTGTAAGATTTCTGGAGGCAACATCATTTTTGGAATTTCAGTAGTTGAGTCTAGAGCATTTAAAAGTTTTACTTCTTTTTGAGAATGAAAAAATGTCATTCCTAATTCTGCTGTTAAATTAGATTTAGCAGAGTGGGCAATGTGTTCTGCAGTATATCCAGCTGCTGCGCCTGCACGATTTGCCTCATGTCCAATTTTAGCAGTTGCATTTGCCATAATTGTAGAATATGCTCTGTCATCCATAGATAAAATATGTGCGTATGGGTCACCAACTTTAGCAAATGCGTTTGCTACATCGGATGCCTGCTTTAAACTGTAATCATTTAACCCCGATTGAAATACTGACTGTATTGGGGCCTTACCTCGCGCGAGTCTCATTTGGTCTCCATAGGATAGCCCCGTACCAAATTCTCGATAAGTAGTACCGAATGTTTCAGTTAGATCTTTAGCTGTCATGCTATTTGCATTTACGGCTTGCATTGACCTTGAGATATGAATTAATTCATCAGCTTTTGAAGCTCTTTGAATGCTAATGCTTGTGTCAACAATTGCCTCTGCTGCTAAATTTCTTACGCCAGTATGTTTTACCCCTCCAACAACAAGATCACCTAAATTTGTTCTTGATCTTGCAGATTTAAGTATTTGATCAATAACATTTCCAGCGTGAGTTTCATCCACCAGTTGCTTTCCTTCACCAGTGATAAAATGATATCCCATTCCGTTATCGCCTTTAGTATATTCCAGAATACCTTTCTTGGTCATATCAGTTGCGCTAATTACATTGGCGCCCACTCTCTGATTAATATCTTCCGCAGATAATGAAAGTGATATTCCCTTTTTACCTTCTGCTGTAGTTAAATAATTAAAAACATTCTGAGACATGTGTTCAACGCTGGCTATATTGGTTGTTGGAGTTATAGCGGAAGACTGTAGAATTTTTGATCTGGCAAATGTACCAAATTCACTTTTCTTCAATCCTTTTGCCATTGCTTGTTGTGTAGTCAAACTGCTAGCTTCATGCTCAGCCATTGCTTGTATTTTTAATTCTCCATTTTGAACATATCTAGCTATATGGGACTGTAAATGAACGTCTGTTTCAGCAATGTGAGAACCCTTAGTTATCAAATCAAATAAATTGTTTGCCTGTCCATCTTTTTCTATTAGTTCGAATAAATTAGTATTCAATGCGATGTTTTCAACGCTACCGTATGATGCAGATCCTCCAATATGGGTTCTTGCTAAAATCTCATGAGAAAATAAATTATTAACAAATGCCTTAGATCTTTCGCTTATGTCGGCATACTTTCCGGCATCAACGAGTTCTTGAACCTGACCCTGAAGATGTGATCGAGTAGCCTCCAAGGTATCTATCACATAATTTCCTTGGGCTCTTCTCTTTGCAAATTCGGTAAAAGCTTTATTTATTCCCGTGTGTTGCGCAAAACCTTCTTGTTTTATTGCGGTATCAATCATTTTGTCAATGTCAAAATTTATATTATGTCCAGCAACTCTGTCTGCTTCTAATAATTTGTTGAAAAATCTTTCAGTTGCATCTAGATAATTTTTTCCACCTTCACCCATTTCAGACAAGGGAATACCTTCTGCTTTTGCTAGGAATTCACTCAATGGACGAACTCCATCATTCATTGTAGTTACCCTCAGCCCTGCCGTTTGAGGTGATTTAAACGCATACTGAAAATCCTTTAATTTAGTTATTGGATCCCTTAATGTTTCTGGCATGCTTATTTTTCCAGTATGATCCATGGTCATTTCAGCCATGGACATAGATCTAACATTTGAGAATTCAGTAACTCCTGTAGTTTCAACGTCAAATGTAAGTATCTTTAATTTTTTGCCTTGTGTTGGAGCCGATCCGAAAATTTTAGATGGTCCATTAACATTAGCATTTTCAAACAGATCTTTTACTGTGCCATGAGATAAAATACTTTGTCTTCCAACATTTAACGCATCCAATCCTTTTGCATCAGGATTAAAGTTAAGCATCATTCTATTTAAAAGGATTTGCATGGGATGAAGTTCACCTGTTTTTGTACTTCTTAGTTGGTTAACTTCAAATTTATAAGCTTTACGATATAAGTTTGAACTTGGCATTTCTGCGGATGGTAGACCTTCTTTTTGAATAAGATGACCCATTCTCAGAACATCATCTCTGTACTGCTTATATAGTCGATCTGCTACGTCTCTATTTAATACAGTTAAATCTATCTTACCTTGCTTTTCCATTAACTGAGCATTTACTTTTAAACCTTTTGCGTGGTTAAGTTTATTACTCAAAGCTAAATGATAATCTTTTTCAAACTTTGCATATCTTCCAAGAAAATCTTGTTGTGTTCCAAAAATTTCTTCTAAAGAGTCAGCTGAAATTGCTCTTTGTTGAAAATATGAATTAGCAGTTATTGTACCTTTTCTATTTTTAACTTGGGCAATTTCGCCCATGCTTTTTACTAAGCGTTGCCTATTTGAAATCCCTCCTCTTAGAACAGACATCAGCTATCTTTATCTTCTTCTATTGTGATGTAATCATCTTTTTCATAAGTACCAAGCTTCTTCTTAATAAGCTTTTCTCTTTCGATCTCAATATGCTGAACTTTATGAATAATGTCTGAAATTGCTTGAGCTGTATCAAGTTGAGTCTGCCCAATTTTTGCCTTAGCTTCTCTAGTTGCCAATAGTTGATTGCGCAAATCTTTTCTACGCTTATGCAAACGATCTTCTAATTCTACGGCTAAGTGAAGTTCTTTTTTGATGATTGGTTGGCCCTGATGGTCAATGCCAATAATGTTTTCTTGAATGAAATGTTCTTTTGCAAGTAATTTAGTTTTACGAATGTATTGAACTTCTTGATCCACTAGATCTCTAATCATAGATACTTCAACTAAGTTATCAGCTTGTACATCAAGTTGTTCCATGTATTCTGCTGTGAACTGGGCAACTATTGACATTTCGATAGGACATGGATTACCCTTAGGTGCAAGATTCTCCTTGAGTAGCGGGCATGTATCTGCGAATGTACACTTAGTTGCTTCGCAGTTCATGGGGATGGAGGAGAACATTGAAGTCCTAGTTTTTTGCGGACGAACTAATTCAACTGCCCTATTTTTTTCATCATCAGTCCATGTTTCAGGAAAAAAAAGATCTGGTCGTAAAGACTCAAACTGTTTCAGGAAATCACTTTTACTTGCTTTTTCTATATTAGACATTTAAATCAATCCATTCGGTACTATAGGAACTATCTGAATAAAACCTTTGTATAGTGACACTCTTGCAATGAGAACAATAATCATCGCGAACTAAACAGTCACTTTTGAAATCATAATATTCGCTAACTGTTTCAGTTTTTTTGTCACATCTAGGACAATTCATCCAAGGCTTTCATTAAACCTTTTTGCAGTTTGCCTGCGAGGTCTGCGTTCTGTGCCGCATTAAAAAAAATTCCAATTTCTCTAATTTCATCAGAGTTTAAATACGAAGATAATTTATATCTTGCGCCTTTGCATACTTCACAATAAGTTTCTTGGACTTCATTATAACAGATGCATTTTTCTATAATATCAAAAAATTCTAAAGACTGAGCTATTTCAAACCATTTGTTTTTAAATAACTTTTTAGTCTGTTCTTTATAGGCCCTCAATTTATGGGAATCACTTGATAATAATGTTCCCATATCTAAGGAATGTTTCATGAGATCATTAATACTTTTATATAAAAAATTAGCTAGCTGAAAATCACCATTAACATCTGTAAATTTTTTCCAATCATTCATAACATACTACATCTTTCTTTTTAATTAAACGTATCTTCCAGACCCCTTAGGAGTAGACACTGGATTTATCGCACCGGCTCTTCTTTTATTAGCCATCATCATTCCTCCGACAGCTCCACCACCCATAGCGTACCTAGCACCCACTTGCATTTGTCTAGCTCTAATCATTTCATTATGACCTTTGCCAGCTAGTGCTGCTGCATTTTTTATTTTTTCTGCGCCTTTTGCTCCTGATCCCAGGTACTTTACAGCTCTTTCCGAATCCATCATTAAGGCTTTTCCTATAGTATTTTTCCAACCCATTATGCGAACCTGCCTACGCCTCTACCGGTTTGCATCGGTCCACGATATGATGTACGAGATTGATTAGAATTAGGTCTCATGGCCATTGCTCCGGCAATTCCAACTGCACCACCTGCGTATCTCATTCCAACTTGTGCTTGTCTTAGAGAAATAGTTGCTGCTTTATGTTTTGCAGCAAACTCAGCACTGTATCTAGCTGTACTAGCAGTTGTTGCCATCCTTTTTTCGGCCATTCTACCTAATTTTCCAGCACCTCTTGATCCTCTTTCGATAAAAGCAGTAGCTCTTCCTACCCCCATACCTGGGACTCTTTCAGCTAGTCTACTAAATATTTCGCCATAAGCTGCCATAATTATCTCCCGTACATTCCGGTAGGTCTACCACCTGCAAATTTATCTGTACCACGACCCCTACGGCCCTTCATCGCATATCCTCCAAGAGAAGCAGCGCCTAAGCCCATAGCTCCAGCTCTTCCGGGATGCTTCATAGCGTACTGCGCCATTCTGCTATTTTTAGCAAAGGATCTAACTCCTGATGAGGCGCCTGAGGCTGCGTCAGTCATTCCCTTAGACGTCATTTTTGAAGCCTTTGCGTGATAAGTTTGCTTTAGCCAACCTGTTGGACTTTTTTTAAGTGGCATAGTAATTCTCCTATTAAGATGTTTGAGATCGTATTCTTTTTATTGGTTTTTGCATGTCAAAAGTAAAGCTTTTATTAACATAGTCGATATGGAATATAGTACCTTTAGGTACGTTGCTATGCACAATTGTTTTCGCTAAAGGTGTTTCTATAACATCTCTTCTTACTTGAGCTATGCCACGAGCACCTTTGATGGTATCGATTCCACGTTCAATGAGACCATCAATCACGTTATCAGTATAGGAGACAGAGATTCCCTTTTTGGAGAGCTTATCCGCAATCACAGACATCTCTAATTCAGCTATCTTTTCGCAATCCTGTCGATTCAAGTGATTAAAAACAACTATTTTATCTATTCTATTAATAAACTCTGGTCTGAAATATTTATCAATCGCTTGATGGGTATTTCTTTCCACGATAGATCTAACTGGTATCTCTGAAGTCTGACGCTCAAAGACAATGCTTCTAGCAAATCCTGTTCCAGTAGAAATTAAATTATCAACTGTTTTCTCATTGCCTAAATTGGTTGTCATGATAATGATTGTATTTCTAAAATCTACTGGTTCACCTTTATTATCTGTAACTATTCCCTCATCAAATATTCTCAAGAATGTATTCCAAATATCTTGATGTGCCTTTTCAACTTCATCTATTAAAACAACTGAGTAAGGATTTTTCTTAACTTGATTAGTTAACTGCCCGCCTTCGTCGTGACCGATGTAACCTGGAGGAGAACCTAATAGCTTTTGGTTCTCATGCTTATGCTGGAACTCTCCACAGTCCATTCTTACTATCTGAGAGTCGCCACCAAACATATAATTATTCAGCATGTTTGCTAAGTGTGTTTTTCCAACACCGGAAGAACCCGCAAATAAGAATACTCCTAATGGTCTATTGGAATCATGCAAATCAGCCTGTGATCTAAATAAAGCTGAAACTATTTCTTCTATTGCCTGATCCTGACCTATCACATTTGATTTCAAGAATCCCTCTAATCCTAAAAACTTTTGTTTTGGAATCTTTTTATTCTTTGGAATAACCTCTTTGACTGTTTTTCTTTTAACATTTCTTTGGGCTTCTTGTAAAAATTTCTTTACTTCATTAAGATCATAATCTTCATCCTCAGGAGAAATCTCTAATGGGGCAGTCGAATAAGCGATGCTCACCCAGTAATCGATATCTAAACCAGGATTAAGCATAACACATCCTGCGTAGATTGCTTCGAGAGCTCTTTCTGCGGCTGTACGAGACATTGCGTTTAACGAAGACGCAACATCAGTATTTAAATTAAAAACTACATACTGTAAAACTTGCTTGCGAAGATCTTTGCTTTTTTTATGTTTAATGACAAATGCTTCTACATCTTCAGTGGGAATGATTTTAAATTTTACGTTAGCGTGCAACTCGGGTACAAAGATTTGGTATATCTGCATTAGCAACTTCTTTCTTTTATCTTGCACATATAAGTATATAGGATAATATTATTATATATTAACATATAAGAATATATTATTATATGTTAACATATAAGTATATAGTAAAGGGGGGAAGGGGGGAAGGGGGGGTTATGGCTAGCTTATCACACGAAATCAAGTCGTGTCTAGCCTCAGTCATTTTTCTTGTAATCTTCTATGCTAGGATGATCTTCTATGCACGGCCCTGCGAAAGACCAGTACTTAATTAGGTCAATTGGTCTATTAAATCTTTTATTTAATAAGTACAACGCCAACTGAAATTCTTCTTTTTGTTGTTCTTGCGACTTGCTCATTCAATCTCCTTAAGATATAATATATATATCAATTATACCATTATTGAAAGGTTATTACCAGGTGGAATACCCCCAGCATAACGAAACAAATTCTATTCCTAATAAAACACCAAAACCAGTGGACATCAAAGAAGTGAATCGCGCATTAATAGTCTTACGTGAAAACTCAATCTCAATGCTCGACTTAATCGAAAAAGATCTTTATGATTTTTATTCAACGGATGTAGAAGTTATCAAGTTTGTTGATAAAGAACTTATGAAAAAAATTGTTCAATTCAAGCAAGATGTCAAGAACATTGTTGTATACTCTAAGAACCTGCAGACGATGCATGAAGAACAAGGAAGATTATTCTATGACTGATGAATTCGATATGGAGACTGGCGAGATTCTTATTCCCGCAGCTAAAAAAGTTATTGATAAAGAAGAATCAAAAGTATTAGAACTCGCAATCGCACAACTTCAACGTCAATACGGAGCTGGATCAGTCGTTAGACTCGGCTCAACTAATATCAAACCATGGGACTCAATCTCCACTGGAGCACTTACTTTGGATAGTGCACTTGGAATTGGTGGTTTCCCGCGCGGGCGCGTAGTAGAAATCTATGGACCTGAGTCATCAGGTAAGTCTACTCTCGCTCTAGCAACAGTAGCCAAGGCCCAGCAGATGGGCCTCACGTGCGCCTACATCGACGCTGAGCATGCTTTAGACCCAGTCTACATGCAAGCCGTAGGAATCGATCTAGACAACCTTCTACTGGCTCAACCTGATTATGGCGAGCAAGGCTTCGACATTGCTGACAGACTCCTGCGCACAGGGGAAATTGGCGTCATCGTCATTGACTCAGTTGCAGCATTAGTTCCTAAAGCTGAGCTCGATGGCGAAATGGAACAAGCTCACATGGGCTTGCAGGCCCGTATGATGGCTAAAGCTATGCGTAAGCTTACTGGACTCGCTGCCCAGCACAACACTCTTATTATATTCATTAACCAGCTCCGCAACAAAATTGGAATCATGTTTGGTAACCCAGAGACTACTCCTGGTGGAATGTCATTGAAGTTCTATGCTTCAGTCCGAATTGACGTCCGCAAAAAAGAAGATCTTAAGGACAAGGCCGGAAATCCAGTTGGCGTCAAAGTCAAAGCTAAGGTTATTAAGAATAAGATGGCACCCCCAATGAAAATCGTAGAGTTCGACATCATCTATGCTCAGGGTATCGACGAGTACGGATGTATCTTTGACATCGGAATCGACAAGGGTATCTTTACCCAAAAGGGCGCATGGGTCTACTATAATGGCGAGAACTTTGCCCAAGGTAGAGATAACGCTATTGAGAAGTTAAAGGCTTCTCCTGATATTGTAGGTGTGATCAAAGGCTAATGAGTTTTATTCCAATATCTTGCGAGGACTGCAGCTTCCCGCCTAACTTTATTGTTCTTGAATTAAAAGACAAGGTAAATATCCCATACTACTCCATCAAGTGCCGTGACTGTGGTGACTGCTGGGACGAACCGAATGAAAATTTTTTTGAAAATACACAGCCTTCTCTTTACGACGGAAATTTTTTTGAGAACGATGACAAATAGCTTACGCCTCTATCTCGAGTTCTCGCGTTTGTTTGCCGAACTGAAATAACCAGTACTATTACAGTATCTCATCTTTAAGAAAGAATGCTGTAGATGGAATTTATACGTAGAATATTAGAGTTCTTTTCAGGTTCGTCCATGAAGCGAAATGGCAACATGATCAACTTTGTCTATGACCTAGAAGATGACAACACTCAGCGTGTCGTCACCATCCATGCCGATCCTAATGGGTTCATGATCTTTACCATCTTCTCAGTCGAAGAATGGCAGATGATTGAAAGTATTGGCGAACTATCGGAACGTGATGTTGAAGACATCGTACGCGAAATATCAGAAGACGAAAGCCTGACAACAATCACCATCGATCCCACGGAGTTTGAGTAGATTTCGCCCGGAATAAATAAGATATATACAAAAGAGGTGCTACCCCCTAAAGGGTAACACCTCTTTTTGTTTTTATCACAGGGTGCTATTAGTAATCATAACCGGATTCGTAGCCTAGCTCTTCCCACACTTGGTTTCCATATGAGGAACCATAGTCCTTTACAGTCATTGCAAAGTTTGTATTAGCCATGCCTCCGAAGGGGTTTACCCATTGGAAACAGTCAGGGCATCTTGTATTGGCTCCTGAGAGGTCTTCATTGACAATATATTCTGTACCACAGTGTGGGCAGTCCATAAATGATTTCATGATTGTTCCTTTGTGATTGTAAGCATGGGATGCTGTGTGTGAATCATTCCCTATTGGGAACGTCTTGAACTATATCTACTACACGGCGTCTCTGTCAACCTATGTTAGAAAATATTTCAAATTTTTTGGGGCGAATCTCTATATGGGAAAAATTATTAGGGAAAAATTTTTGGACTGAAATGGTTTTCAGGTGTTGCGGGCTTTTCTAATCTCGAGGGTCATTTGTTTCTAATCTCGAGGATATATAAACATATATAAACTTATTAAGGTAAAAACTAGGGAAAATTTATGGGGTGGTGATAGTGAGTATATGTGTGTACCTTAATTTTTTAACGTGCCCACCCCCCCATGGGGTCATATGCTCTAGTAATAAACGACAATAAGCGGTCGTCCATACCCCTACGTATGGTGCAGGTATCCAGCATAAAAGGACAGCATAGGTGAATACGTTATCGCCGTCAATGAAACGTAGTATCAAAGGAGAATATAATGATTACATCAATGTTTGATGTTATAGGAAAGTATGCAGTAGATAGTGAGGGGAACATGTTACCCATGCGTAAGGAGACAGTAGCTATGTACTGCGCACACACGGGTAATGAAATCTGGGTTAAGTCAACCCTACCTGGTGCAGACAGTACAGACGTACAACGGTTCGGACATGTGCATACTAACACTGCATGGTTCAACAGCCAGTACAATAACCGCATGGTACTCATAGTTAGTGTCATGAAGTATGACTATAACATGGGTATTTGGTACTGGTACAACGAGGTACACAGCGCTTAGTTATTATACATACCTAGTAGGGTAGGTATGGAGAAGGTGGTTCCTCAGGATCTTATGATTCTGGGGAACTTCCTTTTTTGAGGATAGGTCATTGTCCTTTAGTAAGGTTCGCCATGGGCCAACGGGTTCACCTCCCGCCAAAAGGTAGACATGGAAGATGGTTTTACCATTCGTAATAATCACGTTCAATACGTTAAGTTGAACAAAGGCATGTTTCTAGGAGGAATCATGTTGTCATTCATCAGTAAGAAGGTCACATTCATTGTGGCTGCAATTGTTGCAGTGTTGTTGGTATTGGAGCCAACAACCGACTTGACAATGGCAGCATTGCGCTTGCCAAGCAAGTTTGTTTGGATGCTCTTGGGCCTCCTCTTCAGTATCGTTAACTGGGGAATGCTGATCCTTATCGCCATTGGTTTTGGCATTGGATTCATCATTAAGACCCGGACCATTGACTGGTCTGAAGTTAAGGGTTTCTTCAACAAAGAAGAAGCCTAATTAAAAGGGGGTGATGGTCCACCTCTTTAATAAAGAAGAAGGTTGTTTCCCCTGGGGCATTTGCCTTGGGGGAAACTTCTTTTTTTGAGGATAGATCAATGGGATCAGTCCAAGAAAGGAAACCATGGAAAGAGGTACGTACACGTATCGGACACTCAGGGGTAATGACCTGGTGTTCCAGGTTGGAGGAAGCATGACGTATTGTCGTGTTTTCAGCCAACAAGGTGAGCTGGTCCACTACTATGGATCAGTTACACCTCCCAAGGTCAGTGAACAGGATGGTCAAACCATCGTCCTGTTTGAGGACTTTGAGGATGGATCGCGACGCCTTCATGGTGTTGCAATCCGTCCAGTCATTACCTTAGCGTAGTGGCTAGACAAAGGGTAGCGTCTTACCTTGCATACTAGCAAAGACGCACCATAGAAGAAGTTGTTCCCGGGGATTTCGGTCCTCGGGAACTTCTTTTTTTGAGGATAGGGGAAAGGCCCCTAGCTCATTCTCTTGAAAGGGGAATTGTTATGAGTCAAACATACGAATGTGCAGAAGGAATGTGTCAGGATGTAGTGTCCTGGTCACTATCCGGGGTGCTTGCAGCAGCGGGCATCGTAATCATCACTGTGTTCGTTGTTACGGTGATCATCGGAGAAATCCGACGCAAATAGGAAAGTAAGTTAGTAGAAGGTTTGTTCCCGGGGATTTCGGTCCTCGGGAACTTCCTTTTTTTGGCATAGGCGCTAGGCCTCTAGCTACAGTCAACTAACACTGTTGTAAAAAGTTAGTAAGAAAGGTAATCATGTCAAAAGGACCATGGGAGGAAAACTCCATGTGGACTCCGGATCTCCAAGATTCGGAGCTTGCTACGGATGTAGCCCATACATGTTTGAGGTGTCAAGAACTGGAAGCTGAATTAGAAAAGTGGAAGGACACGGCGCGTACATGGATGTGGACAGCTGCAGACGCATCAGGTGTGGACATATCGGATGCGTTAGACAATTGAGCAATGCTCACACCAAGGAGTAGTGATCCTATACATACTTATATAATTCACTAAAGAAGGAGGTTCTCGGGAGATATTTCCCGGGAACTTCCTTTTTTTGAGGATAGACCGCCGGTCAATCTCACCAGCTGATGGAGGTCAGCAAACTATGAAACATAAACCAACTCTAGGATATTTTAATATCCTCGATTGGGAGATGGATAAGATTGCATGCAAGTCATGCAGTGCTGTCTTGGTCTCTCAAGGAAGTCAAATATGTGACTCATTTATAGGAAAGGATCTTATCTGTCCTATTTGCGAGTTGGACATTGACGACGCACAATAGTAATAGTCAATGAATAAGTAAGTAAAAGAAGGTCGTCCCTGGGGAGAAATCCCTGGGGACTTCCTTTTTTTGCCGATAGATCGTTGGCCCTTAAACAGGAGGTAGAAATGTAATGAATATCACCGTTGTTGAAACGGTGGGATATTCCATTGTTTATGGAGAATCCTACCATTTAGTAATAATAGACCCTTCTCTACCCCCCGCCTAGGAGTATTGCTTACTGACCTTAGATTCCTTTTTTTGACGATAGGCCATTGGCCTTTAGTCACACGTAAGGTTCCACGCCAGGGCCAACAGTATGTGCTCTGTAGAAAAGCACACAGAAAGGGAGGGAGAGATGTCATATTTCCATGGCATTGTGGTCCTCGCTGGAAGGTGGCTTCGGCTGCTGACTGGTGCAGACCATGTCCCGGGTACCACCGTCAAAGAAGAGTTTCAGGGAGGACAATATGTCCCCGCGTTCCTGGAGCACTTCTGGGCAGGTCGGTACCGCGTCGAGGTGCGTAAGCTGTTCAGCCGTAAGGTTGGATCGTTGGAAAGCGCACCTGCCGTCACCAATAAGGAGCTGTTCTCTAGCGAAGTAATTCGTTGGAGCAACTCCTCGGACCAGTACATGTTGCGCATTAAGGGCAACAATGGCTGGCTTGCTAGCTTCAAGGAAATCGGTCTTCTGATCGCTAACTCCAAGAAGATGAGCAAGAGGTTAGTAGAACTCGTGCGCATGTCGTGCATGTGGCTCTACATACCCGAGGACAAAGCCCTTGAGGTTGACGTCATCGATCACAAAGCGTTGGGCATGCCTGACGAATATGTGGACGGTGCGACGTTCATCACCCGTGGGCTCGCAATCAAGTGCGTGAAGTCGAATACTTCGGCAACACGTGCTTGGCGGGCTCGGATGATCTGGAACATTCGCAATGGCAGTCTTGTCGTTGTGCAGTTCCGGATGCTCTGCGCGCTTGGAGAGATCAAAGGCAATGCCGTGATCACTCCTCGTAAGCAGATGCAAGGCTACGAAGTTCGGACGTTTGCGCCGAATATCAAGGCTGAGATCCGAACCACTGGGTGGCAATGGGTCACATTGGAGCCGTCTTACGGGACGATTCCAGTGAAGTCTGACGATCTGACACATTCCATTTACTGGGATGTTAAGGGTCTGTATGACCACGACTCACTCCTGGCATGCCTGGAATCCTCTTTGAAGCAATTCAAGGAGGACTTGGTGGCTGGCAAACGCTCTGAATGGATGGAGAAACTCGCTGAAAGCAGTGGGTCTATCCTACATGAAGAGTCGGAGGTAAAGTATGCAAAGGATCGTGGCCTAGTTGGCAGGATTCAGCATGCGGTTGCTCAACTTAGTAAGTTGGGTGTACCTCTACACGCCAGTCAAACCCTGATGTTCCTCTCGGTCAATGGTTTGCGAAAGCAGCTGTTGGGCGACAATCGTCAGGGTGAGGTGTGGATGGACAAGTCTCGTCACTGGTTTCCAGTGTCGTGGGCTTATGCCGCTCACATCTATACCAAGGAAGTCCTCGAAATCGGTGGGTTTAAGATGCCCACTGGTAACGAAGGCTTCTTCCATGAGGCTACCCACAGCTTCGTGGTACCTGGCCAGTTCTTGAAGGATAACTTTGAGAACTGGGGAGGTCCTGACTTGGATGATACTGTAAAGGTGCATGTGCGCCGAGTATCAGACAAACAGGGCAAGGTCAAGTTGATGGGAATTGTCATGCGCAATCCGAATGATTTCGGTGAGTATGCGATGATTCCACTCAACGAAACCGGACCAATATTCCACGACTATGGTGCTGAGCCCCCGCTGGTGGATCTGCAGGAACTATCTAGTAAGGTTCCGCAGTTCACAAAGCTGAAGAAGCATCTGAACATCGGATCTCTTCCGGCGATCACTAATCCACGTAAGCGTGGTGACGTGTTCTCGCTGGAGGATGAGTCGGCTGTTCGGCTTGCATCACAGGCTTTTCCACCAGGAATGGGCGGAACGGTCATCCCAAAGATGATCTGGTACGCTCAGTTCGGGAAGCCCATTGAGGAGTTGGTTGCAACTAACGAAGACATCGTTGATGTTCTTCAGCAGGGGCAAGCTTCTCTGGAGGATGTGCAGTTGATCAAGCAATGGATCGACAACACATTCACCACAATGGGCGAAAAGCTCAACTGGGAAATGGACCGCTTCTGGTTCATGACCCGGATGCCAGCACCGTTGGCAGAGTTATGGGAAACCTCATCCGAGGAAGTATCGCCTTGGGTCACACTCCATAAGGAGCGTGAGAACCTTGTGCGTCAGTACATTAAGGAAATGACGGATTGGCTGAATAGTCAAGTCGTTATGCCCGAAGTGCTGGCAAACATCAACTGGACTCCAGAAGAGCGCGCAAACGCTTGGAGGGAACTCCAGAAGATCAAAGAGGTTCATCAAGCAGCTCGAAACAGTAGTCTCACCTGGTGTGATTACTTCGTAGAGCTGATGACCAAGAGCGATGAAGAGCATGGTAAAGAACGTACTGATCGTAAGATCTTGCGTTTGGCACACCAAGCCATCCTCGCGAAGGCTCAAACGCCAGGAGCAAACCATGATCAGTGGCTGTTCTCGTTCAACGCTAAGAGCGAAATGCAACCGTACATGTTCTATGTGCGTGCTCTCAAGCGTGTTCAAGACGGAACCTATTCATGGTTGCCCGCATCAGCAAGTCCGATTATTGAGGACATAGGGAGCTGACGCAGTACTCCTTGAGATAGGAGAACATCCTAGTTAGGTTTACATAACTAACTGGAAGAAGGATGCCCCTGGGATTCAGTAGAAATACTGTTTCCTGGGGGCTACCCTTATAAAATTAATTTGCTATGAACGAGGTAGCTCTCGTCTGCGACATTGAAAGCAGTACCTGTGGGATTAAAAAGACCGCTAAATGAGGAGGTTGTTGGGAAGAAATTCCTGGCAACCTCCTTTTTTTGAGGATAGTTCACTAGCCTCAAGCGCAGAACCTGAGCGCTCTATAAAGTATGGGTGACGCTGCAGGAGCTAAATCCTGACAGGAATTCCAACCTTGACAAATGGAATCAGCCAAGGAGGCACAAAAATGGAAGCAATCAAGACAGCAAAGGATGGCCGTCAGTACACGGTCATCAATGGCAAAGCAGTCTTCATCAAGGGTTCAAAGCCCGTGGTGAAAGCTGCTGTCGAGATGGCACCGGCACCAACGCCAGCACAGACCAAGGGCATTGCCTGCGGTAATTGCAGTGGCAAGCACAGCACTGTTCAAGAAGTGCGCGCATGCTTTGGCGTGACCGTCGTCAACACCAAGTGGACAGCTCGTCCTACTGCAGTTATTACTGACCTTGACAAGAAAGTCATGGTTACCTGTGGTTGGGGCAAGGCAAGCCACAAGGTCGAGATGACCAAGGCCGATGCCATTGCATTCCGCAACACCTGCGAGCAGCATCGCTGATCATGGCTTACAACCATCACAATCAGCACTGCGGTCTCAGGGCAGATGGTTGCGAAGGTTTCATCTTCAAGGGCAATGGGCGATTCGTCGCTTACCCCTACAAGATGCTCCTTTGCGCCAGCTGTTACGAGACATGGTTGCAGCGGAATTCCGAAGGTAAGAAGAAGGCGTCTGACAAGCGCAATCTCAAGAACCTTCGAGACAGCCAGCCCACACTCTTCGACCAGGAGTGAGCTGAAGAAGACTGAAGTCCCACTACACATCAAGTGTAGGAGGGACTTCTTTCTTTGAGGATAGACTATTCGGGTCAGTCCACAAACGAAAGGAATGATCATGTACAAACCATTCAAAGAAGGGTGTGATCACGAAATGACAGAACCATCTGCTATTGGAGGCAAAAACATAGGCCTTGAATGGGAGATAGTTAATCATTGGAGCCACTGCACAAAATGCTGGGGCACCAAAGTGACGCAAGAAATGCTGTGGATCGGAGAGGGTCCAGATCCCCGAAATGAGGAGGAAAGTGCTATGGACAAACCATTGTATAAGGTAGCCTTTACAGGTCATCGCCCCAACAAAATTGGGGGATACAATGCAAAGACACCAATGCGTGTTGCTGTTACTGAAGCCATTAACAACGCTCTTGCACGAGCAGTGGCCAAGTATGGTGAGACACATGAAGTGGTTGTCATCAGTGGAGGCGCTCTTGGCGTTGATACCGATGCAGCACGGGAGGCTCATAAGATGGGTCTTCGGTTCATGATTGCAGCACCTTGCCGAAATCAGGACATTAAATGGCCTGCTGAAAGCAAGTTGACCTACAAGAAGATGTGCGGATTTGCAGATGCAGATCTAGCTCGTACTCTTGCTAGCGACGGTGAAACTATTGAAGACGGTGTTATATACGTCTACAATGGTGAATACACCACGGCAAAGGTCATGCAGGACAGGAACATCTGGATGGTAGATCACGCTGACAGTGTGGTTGCTATTTGGGATGGCACGTCTGGTGGCACGGGAAACTGTGTGGGTTATGCTCGCAACAAGCAAAAGCCCATGGTTGTAATCAACCCCACTAAGCTGCTTAGTTAATAGTTTAGTAAGTTATCGAAAGGTTGTTCCCGGGGAGAAATCCTCGGGGACTTCCTTTTTTATCATAGACCATTACACTTAAATTCTTTTTTTATGATAGGCACTTATTCTAAATCCCTCCGTGGATTGGGATAGGTTCCTAGTCCAGTTCTCTTTGCCTGTATTCTAAATCCCTCTGGGAGCATGCTGGCAAAAAGAAGGGGTTGTTTCCTTCCATAAAAAGAAGGGAGCAGTCCCCCCAGAGCATCTTCTGGGTAATAAAAAAGAAGGGTGACAATCCCGTCATCCGTCCAACGCATCAAAAGGAGAATATACCATGCGTTTCATAGTTGCTAAACTCGGCATTGTTTCCGAGAAAACTGGAAAGACTCAAGTTGTCTTTCTGCCCGAAAACCAAGATGCCCCTGTTTGGGTGTCTGCTTGGTTGGCTACCTCGTTCGTTGAAGAGCAGGTTGTGCCCGGCGTCGAAATCCTCGCGGAATCGGCGTCGCTAACCAAGTTGGAAACGTCGTACGAAAAGGACGGCGTTGTTGTGGGGTTGAAGTCCCCTCGTCGTTCGGTCATCTTCGGTGGTACAGTTTCGGCTGTTGCCCCAGAAGGTAACCCGTTGCCCGAAGTCGTCTATGCTAAGTCTGAATCTACTTCGGCTTACGTTCAGGCGTTTCGTGCTAAGCAGGCAATGAAGTCTGCAGATTTGGGTACTGACTCGTTCTGAGTCTTGTGCCGTACTTTGTCCGTTTCGCGGGCTCACCTCAGAGTAATATCTGGGGTGGGCTCGCCTTATTTTTTAACGCCCTGTCTCAGGACCCCTCGCTTCGCTCGGGATCGCTGAGCCAGTGCGGGCTTCGCCAATATGGTGAAGTCATATCTTTTTTTAAAATAGAACCTAGATCCTAGGTATCTATTCTAAATTTTTAAAATAGAATAGTAGATTAATCTATTGTTCAAACAAAAAAGAAGGGGAGTAATCCCACCAACAAAAGCCCTAAGGAGGCACACAATGCACACATTAGGAATCATCCTAATCGGAATGGCCTTAGGTATAGCTATGCTGTATCTAACTAATTTCATTGTCAGTAAAGCAAATGCTCGTCTTAACTATGGACAGAAGGTCCGTTTTGAAAGCGAAGTCATTGGACATATTTCAGTTTGTCGTTATCACGGCGTCAAGAAGTATTTCTTCACAACAAAGAACTTTGGGCCATTAAACCCTACTTCTTTCTATGAACGTGAAGATGCAATCTCAGCATGTCGCAAAGCTCATCTTGATGAAATGCTCAAAGAACAAGCTGAACGTCCTAAGCAAACATCGTTTCCAAGAGCGTAAATTCTTGGTTAGCCTTCTTGCGGGCTATTCCTCTCAGAAGGAATCAAGGGATTGGATCATATGATCCTCTCCCAGCAACCAATCTTCCCTCCCAGGTTGAGCGTCCTTGCCATATACCCCCCTTTCGTATGGTAAGGATGCTCCCTGAGGGAGTTTATAGATCTTTGGTAATAACTTTTTTTTAAAAAAATAGATCTCTTCTAAAAAGAAGGGTTAGTAAAAGGAGAAAAATGAATAAAATTACACTAAAAGTAATGATGGCAGTATATGCCGGATCATTCCTTGCTGGATTCATCTACGCATTCGGCACAGAAATGCAAAAACAAAAGATGGAAATCAAACATACTCCATCAATTGAATTCCAAAATCTAGTCAACCACTACAACAACAAACAGAAAGAGAAAGTGTCATGAAAATCGTACAAACAGCCGGAAAACTCTTCGGCAAAACCGTAGCCGTCAGTAAGAATGCGCCTTCAAAGACTGTCAAAGTCAGCAAAGCTGCATCCTCAAAGACCAAGAAGGCTCTTGTAAATGCAAAAGATGACTTGGTCGCCGGCTTCAATCAAGGTGCACAACGGACTTCAGATTCTGACGTCATTGACATCAAGTAATAAAACCTTTGTTGGGAGTATAGCAACATCGCTATGCTCTCAACAAAAAAATTTACAATAGTATTCTAAAACTATTGTGAACATAGAAAAAGAAGGGACTTGACAAATGTCATATCCCAAATAATCAAAAGTAATTACATCCCCATTAAACACCTAACAGAAAGATATACTTATGAGTATCCTTAGTCAATTCGGACTTAGTTCCGACGATTTCAGCATTGTTGCTGATAGTCCAGAGTTATTTGAGTCCAACGGCAAAACTACCAAGCTCATTGCGGGCAAAGAAGTTAGCTACAATGTCACTATTGCTGGAAAGAAAATTCCTGCATATGTCACACTTGAAAGCGCAAAGTTGACTCGTCTCTCGCTCCTTGAGCAACAGACTCGCAACGGTCGTGCCTATTGGCTCGCTACTGGCATGTTCAAGCCTGTCAAACTCAACATCGATCTTTTGATTGATGGTTCGCGCATGAACATCGTTGATCTTCTTCACACCATTGTGAAAGAAGCATCTGGTAAGCAAGATCATTCTCGTGAGCAGTTTGTTCGTGACCTTCGTAACATGGGCATGAACTTCGCTGACGGAATGCCTTTGTTCTTCCAACAATTCGGTGCAAGCTTCGAAGCATTTGAATCTGCTGTTACAGCATTCAAGCAAGCAGGAGCAACTGATGACCTAGCACGTATGGTCGGCAAGGGTATCAACCCAGGTCGTATTCGTGCTGCTTACGCTCATGAACAAGGTGTTGAAGTCACCTCGTTCGAACTCGGTACAGTTGATCGTACCAAGTCTGTGCGTAATCAGGGCTTTATCGATCTCGGAGATGCTGTCTTTGAACAGTTCCTTCGCGTCGTCAAGTTCACCAAAGAAGCAAATGTTCTCAAGAATGAAATCGAAAAGAACATTTCTACTTGGTCACAGGCACAAATCAAGTCTGCTCAAGAGCAAATCAAGAAGTTTGAGGATATGGCTAAACAATATACCTCGAACTGGGCAGGTGCGCAACAGCGTATCGTCCAACTGCCTAATGGCAAACTTGAGAACAAAGATCAGTTTGATCCAGTAAACGCCCCTTGTGGTCGTTTCACTATGCTCGTCGACAACAATCCTGTTGAAGTCGATCTGTGGACTAACTCAGCTACTGCAAATACATCAACAGTTGGAACTGAAGTTTCAATTCTTGATGGCAAAACTGGGTTCTAATAACTTAATGGTTTGTCCGTTCCATTCAAAAACGGACACCCCTAATTGTATAACGGATTTGCCCGAACATACAATATGGTTACAGGGATGACTGTAAGCCCTGGTAAAATGAACAGTTGGAGTTTGTCTATACTCTACAAAAAAGTAGACGTTTACCCTATCTAACTTGGAGAGAAGGTATCCCGAAAGGAGCAAGTTACGATACTCTAGTAAAGTCTGATTGAAAAAGTATCCGAGAAATGCTAGATCAGATAGGCTGCGCTTGTCTTTAGTGAAGCGTCAGGATTGGTAGCGACCTGCTTACTATGTCTCGTCTGGTATATGCGAGCCACATGGCTACCAATATACCACCCCCTTGGGGCTAATGGTTACAAGTATCTGGTTTAAAGCATAATGCAATAACCTGTAATCTTTACAGGCTACATTGTATATTATGGACATCTTGTCTTCGTGCAAAGCCATTTCAGTGAGGTTCGATTCCTCAAAGCTCCACCGAGTACTGCAGGTAACACATAACTAGGGACACTAAAGTGGAACCGTGGATTGATGTTACACACTGTCATGTGTAATGTCTACTGTGACAGCAGTAGCCTGCGGGAAAGTCTTGTTTGCGGAAGCTGATCGGCAAATTTGTCAGCTGTATTCAACAATTTCGAGTTGAATGCGCATATCCACGTAAGACTCGTGGCGCAAACACCTTTCTAATAAAAAAAATTTTAGTACAAACAAAACAGAAAAGGAGCAATATGTCAGATCAAGAAAGATATCCTTGCAGCCTATGCTGGCAAGAATCAGGTGGCAAACTAATTGTCCCAAACGTTCAAGGTTTTAACCTTGGTAGTGGTGGACATTGGTATGCCTGCGAAAAACACTTAAACAATCCAATGTTTCAAAAAGAGGAGAAATAAACATGTCATTAGAAAATGATCCCGCCAACGGAATCTTCCGTCACAAATGTGTCGTAGATAGTTGTGACAATCACATCATCTATGACGATGAACCCAGGTGCTACTCATGTAGCCCAGATGAAGGTTCGTCAGTACGTGGATACTCTGCTTATGCAGAATACTTGGCTTCATCACCATTACATCGCTAATAAAGATCGGTAACTCAGTAGGTATGACTCAACTCCATATCTACTGAGTTACTTTCTTTTTTTACAAATAGACCTCTATAAGGGGGGGGCCCGCGAAGCGGGGGGGTACCCTACAGGATATTATCAGAACATCATAACGTCAGTTATACTATTCTCTATATATAGGGAATAATATAACATAAAAAAAATTTAGTATAGATTTTTAGTCTTGATGTTTCGCCGGCCTGTCCACAGGCCAAATATCCTAGTCCAACTAGAAACTATTTTCCCCAAAAATATTTCCAAATCCCAGCATAACACAACTGCTTATGCTATAATATACCTACGAAAGTAAGTACCCCTACATAAACAAGGAGTATAGACGAGATGCCCAAACAGCATCAATCAAAAGCAATGAAGCAAGTCTTAAGAGAGATCGAAAGACTTGGATTCACTGTCAACCATAAGAAGTCCGGTTCGTATACCATCATCCCTCCCTCCGATGTAGACGGACCCATATACAATACTCATGGGACGGAATCCGCACTCCATCCAATGAGAAGAGACTTTAAACGTCTGTATGATATACAACTCCCTATATAGGGAATAATACTTTCAGCAGGGATAAGTGGTAGAACTAGGTGGTGGTTCTACCACTATCCTTGTACATATCCATCCTATCACAGGTTATAATAGTAGGATTTTTGTTGGACAAACAGTGTTCAACGACCCCTTTCACGTGGGTACCCATACATTACATGACTATTAAGCATGTAAAACTATGTGGTATCCACTTTTTTTATACCTATAGTCCTCTATGGGTACATATAAAAGAAGGGTAACTACACTATCAAGGGGGGGCCCCACGCAGTGGGGGGTACTCCCTCTATATCTATCTCTATATTAATAACTATATATCTATCAACAGAAAAATGTTTTGCGGGCGAATCCCACAAAACTCTAAACCAAAATAAAAGGAGAAACAATGTTATCATTTATGATTATGTTAGCTATAGCTTCAACTGTAGTAGAACTATCTTTTGCTGCGAGGATTCCAGCATGGAGACGTATGGCTAAGAAGAATAAGGCTTTCAATATGACCATCTCTATTGGTGTGTCATTCTTGATCGGCATTATGTTTGGTGCGGGCGGGCTTATTGCCATGTCCGCAGCCATTATTTCTACCGTATTCTCCATTCCAGGCTATGCCTTTCTAGAATGGGCATACGATTCTCCTATGGCTACAGCCAAAGGAACAAATCTGATTAACTATTACATCCAGAGATGGAAGCAAGTTCTCGCTGACTTGATGCAATTATTGTATAAAGTTCTGCGAGTTATCACATTCCCCATTTGGGGAACTCGTAATGCAATCATCAAATTTAATGCAATCAAATCCAAATACACAAAAGCCTAAAGGAGGCCTAGTATCATGAGTCAAAACAATATGGTTAACTTCATTACTCTGACCGACCCCGATGGGGACAAGGTCGAACTCAATCCTGCCTTCATCACTATGATGAGAAGGGATACCTACGAACCTGAAGAAGGCGTTGAAATCCCCATGACAGCTATTTATACTTCTTGGGGCTACAAGATGTTTTCTATGGAAACTCCAGAAGAAGTTGTCAAACTTCAAATGGACGGTATCCAGAATATGATGAAGTCCGTTATGAATACAACTTACAACATGTTCGAAAGCATGGATTCAGGCTTAGACATCGCAAGTTTACTTGAAGGAGACGAAGACGAATGACTAAAACCAAACAACTATCACTTCATCAGAAAGCTTACTGGGAAGAAACCAAGAATCGTGTCGATACTTGGGCTCGAACCAATGAGCCTGATGCATACAACTACAACTCCCGTGCTACCTACTGGGGCCTAGCCCTACATGCAGGAATCATTACCAAGGTAATGTATGACTTTGCTGGCGAGCAGTATGGCTCCCTATGGTGGTACGTAGGAGACTGATCATGCCTAAATACGCTATGACACTTAATGAAAAAGTTCATCGTAATTATGCTATGTTTAACGACTATATTTCTGGGAGATCTATTATTAAGATTTCCCGGGAATATGGTCTAACATATGATCGTACTCGTACCATACTTAAGGAGCACAATATGAGACAATACTTTGTCGTAGACTACGAAGATGACTTCGTCTTGTACGAAGGAACTCTAGAAAACTGCGAAGAAATTCTCCAGCAGAATTATGCTGGACTTATGCTTGTCGGATATCGAGATCTTACCTCAGGTATGATCGGATCCCTCAAGCAGCTGAGAAGTAAAAACAAAGAACAGATATGACACAAAATAACAATCATGTATGGGTCATTCTTAACGAGGATGATTATCGCTGTGTTAACTGCGATATCAGATACTCTCCCACCAGGGATAATCAAGAATGCTCATACCAAAAAACTAGTCAACACTCTAACAATAAGGAGGCATACTATGCCTAGTATCAATACAAGTTATCACTTGGATTCTCAAGAAATCCCACAAGTAAATGTCACTACACACTATGTTCTAGACAAAGATGGTATTGAGACTGAAAAGTTAAATTTTCATGTCTTTAGAATTCAGACAAATCAAGGTGAATCTAACTACTTCATTCATACAGATGAGCAGCTTGGAGAATTCATTGCAAACTTGAAAAGTCTAACCAATCAATTCGACAGAATCTCGATGTATAACTAATGAAGAAATATAACTTCTCATCTACTGATTCCATCGTTAAGCAGGTTATTCATAATAATATCTGCATACACTGTGGGGAAGACAATCAAATAATTTTAGATGCAGTCGCATTAGCCAATTGGCGTAACCGCGAACTCATTCAAAATGTATTCCCTAACTTAAATTATCAACAAAGAGAAATTATTCAAACTGGCATTCATCCTGAATGCTGGGAGGAAATGTTTCCACTAAAATAAGGAGGATAACAATGAAACAAGCTCACTGCTTCATCTGCAGTAATCACCTCAGCCAGCAATGGCCTGAGGGTTTAAATACTGAGCCTTCATACGAACCCTGGGAAGATGTCAAAAACGGCATTAGCCTTAGGCTAAACGCTGGTTATGGCTCCGACCATGATGGCGACTATGGTCGTATTCTTATTTGCGACACCTGTTATGGTGCCCGCAAAGAAAACGTAATAGACCTGAAAAACTGGATTGAAGATAGTATTAGAGATATGCATCCTGATGACCTTGAGGTCATCGATCCTATCTGATATACTCTAGTCCAATGCTTCCGTAGCTCAGCAGGATAGAGCATCGGACTTCTAATCCGCAGGTCGTACGTTCGAATCGTACCGGGAGCGCCATGACACTTATACACTTAGACATAGCTATTGAAAATAGCACTGAAGTAAGACTAGGAGACATTCGTCAATGGATCAAAGAAGTGGACAAGTTTAACTTGCCCAATGACTATCCAGTATACGAATGTGCTTTAGCCCTAGTCATCGAAATACCAGAACATAACATCACTCCTATCGAGTGCATGGAATGTCCTCCACAACAACCTAATCATGATGTACTTATCGTAACTCATGACTGCATTAACCCGCCAAACAAGTTAGCCGAAGCTTACGATCAAGCTATGTAAGGATCTATCCGAGATAGCTCAGTAGGCAGAGCAGCTGACTGTTAATCAGCGGGTCGCAGGTTCGAGCCCTGCTCTCGGAGCAAAGGTACATATAAAAAATTGAAGAGAAGAATCTATAAAGGATTCTTCTAACTTCGTTGGTTAACCTCTGTGAGCTGTAGCATACTGCCCCCCAGAAGCTCGCCGTGCTTCTAGTTTTAGCCTCCTTTTAACTAGCAACATTCAATATCTGCCATTGAGCAGAGGTTGATCAACTACTCTAAAAATGTTATACCCCTGAATTTATATAACTTCAGGGTCAACTATACATAATATATATAATGTTTGTAATCATATAAACATATAAACTCATTAAATACCCTATAAATATTTTATTTTTACCATCGTTTTATACACCTTTATATACAAACGTGAGGATAAAATAATGTCAAAACACACTAATATTTTAACATACATCAACACAATAGTAGGAGCTACAGTAACTACCAAAGCACTCTGTGCTTCTTGTAATTGTACGCTACCTACTATCCTATCATACATAAAAAATAACGCCAACCGTTTTGAAAAAGTTGGTCGTGGCAAATACACTATCAAAGCAGAAACAAATAATCTTGGTACAATTACTCACCCACAAGGGTGATAATAAAGATTTTTTGGTACTATTATGCTACCTTAGTAATAAGGTTGCAGGAGTGGCTATGCGATAATATAAGCGTGCGGACGCCTTAGCAACACTCTGTTGTAATCGTCCCAGTAAAGGAGACTATATGAGCTATTTTGAATCTAACGGATTCCAAAAAGATTTTAACAATCTGTTAAAGTCAATCCTATTAGTTTCCAAGAAGATCGAAGAACTTACTATTGAAGTTCGTTCAATTCGAGAATCTATTACTGTGGACCCTAACAAGGAGAAGTCCACTGAATTTGTTACACTACCAAAAACTATGCTATAATAAGTACATGCCCCTAATGGGCACGGGATACTAATTCCCACATGTAACAAGGCAACTTGTGAAATGAGGAAAAACTTACCGCTGCCATCACTAGGCATGTAGTCCTTGTTTCGCAACCTGCGATATACACTACTTGGAAATTCCAAGGAGTGCTTACCGAAAGGAGCGAACCAATGCAATTTAGGTTCAAAAATATAGTCAAGCAATTAAGAGATGATAAGACTACTCTTATCGTTTCTTTATGCGTTTTAGGTTTAGTATTAATTACTCTGTTGACATCTTGTGGCAACAAAGTACATAATGCTCAACCACCGTTAACAGTAACTATCACTACAACTCTTCCAGTTGTTACAACCGTTCCTGTTCCCCAGACTACTTCAGCACCAACTACAACGATGCCTGATTTATCTGGCGTTGACTGGGTTGCTCTCGCAAGAGAACAATATGGCAAGTGTGGCGAATGGCACAATCTTGCTATCTCAGTAGGTTGGCCTGAAGAAGAATGGAAACATCTTCAGCAAGTCATCTATCGCGAGAGCAGATGTCAAGCTGAAGCTTGGAATGGTTCAGATGGTGGCTTAACCCAAATCAACAGAGTCCACACTCAGTGGCTTTCTGATATGGGTTACAAGTTTCCGGACGACATGTTTGACGCAGAGAAGAATCTCACATTCGCATTTCGTTTATGGGAGACTTCTGGATGGAGACCCTGGAAATCTTCAGGATCAACATTTGGTGTTTGATCATGACTATCAACAAGATAGTTTCAATCATAACAGCAACATTATTGTCTGCTGTTATTCTAATCACCAATACCAATACATCTAATGCCCAAGCCGTACAGACTACTAATCCTCCAGTTGACTTGTCTCAAGTTAATTGGACAGAATTAGGTAGACTTATTTATGGTAAATGTGGCGAGTATCACGACCTTGCTATCCAAGCAGGATGGCCAGAATCTCAGTGGCCTACACTGAGTTATGTCATGCATCGTGAATCTCGCTGTAATACATTATCCTTTAATAAGACAGATCCTAATGGAGGTAGTCGTGGTCTTATCCAAATCAATGGATTTTGGTGTAAGAAAAGCCGTTGGTCTTCCAAAGGCTGGCTACAAGACAAATCCATTCTCAACACATGTGACGATCTATTTGATCCACTAACCAACCTGCGTGCAGGATGGGCTATGTGGCAATATAGTCAGGAACATAATCGTTGCGGATGGAGACCATGGGCAACTAGGTGTAAGTAAACCTAAACATAACTCAGTTCATTCAAAAAAAGGGGACTGCTCGAGGAAACTCGGGCAGTCCTTTTTTTTATTGTACATACAAAAAAACAACTTATTAGTACAAACAAAATATAAATATATTAGGAGGCAATAATGGCAAGTCGAATATATGAGCACAACCTGCGGTTACAAGCTTTGCTTGGTGGACCGCTTCGTGGTGGTGAATCCTATCAGTTTGGATTCTATGATGCAGGTGTCCTGCGTCAAGCTCTAGATACCGTAGGTTCTGGAGGTTATAAAGTTTGGACTCTTCCGATTCCTCAGAATCAACAAGAGTTCAACCGTGCGAAAGAACTTGTGAATGATCCTAAAGTGCAGTATGCTCTTGTGGATAAGAACAAGATTGTTTTCGTAGTTATCGAAGACAGCCCTGGCTGGATGAGTGTTATTGATAAGCTTGGCTATGAAGTTATGTCTGGTCCCAAGACCAATAAAAGACTTAAGTCGCTTCATCGTCCAACCCTCCTCAATGCTCACTTTACTCATCTCAATATTAAATTCGTGGAACCTACTGAGTTCTCACGTTATAATTTTGTAGATGAAAATGATGATTGGGGCGTATCATCAGAATTCCGCAATCCTGAAGTAATCGAAAGATTACTTGATGGCGGTTTCGTTATTAGTCGTAGAATTGTTCAGGAATCTGTAAAGAATCTACCTACATATAATCCTGATAACTCTACTGATAATCAAGATTATTACTATGATCCTCACATTCGCAAGAATCTTGTGAAAGATCTACTGGATTCATCTGTGTTTAATGCTCGCATTATCTTCGCAGATGGATTCATTAAGGGCAATGCATTCGTTGCAGATCTCCCTGACGGTATTGATGTTATTACTTCACGTACTAATATCAAGAAGGAAATCCGATATACTGAAGGATTTCGTTTCCTAGCAGAACCTCAAGGACCAAAGTCTCGTGTCATCACCGATGATCAGACTGTTCTCAACTTTCCTAAACTATTCCGCAAAAGCGACATGACTATGTGGCTCACGGAAGAGTATAAGAAAATGTATGCAGATGCTACTAGTGGTAACTTGTTAACTAACTGGAAGTATATCTATCAGCGCACTTGGCGTGATAAAGATGATCTCAATGATAACGAAGCACGTGCTCGCATGGCTTATGTTGGTTATCGTTGGACTGCTGCAGGATTTAAAATTACGGAATCTCCGTGGCTTTTCGAGACTGTAGCTATCTCTCACGCTAAACCACTGCTCGAACGTATTCCAATTCCTTGTTCAGTCTATGAACAGATTGTTCCGGAATCGCTCGTGCGCATGGCTGGTTATGATGTAGAGGTTGAAGAAGGTACGATTATTCGTATCAATGAACTTGGAGTTCATGTCGTCAATGATGTTGACTGGCTTGAGATGTATGAATCTCATGGCGGTCACGATCAAGATGACTTCTTTAAGCTCTTCTATCGTGACATGGAAGGCGGAGATAATGATGGCGAGAAAATGGTTATCGCAATCAGATCTCCAAATGGCTATGGCGAGTATACCATGTTCCGTCATGTTGAAGGATCATGGTCTCCGAGCTGGTATAAAGCTGATGGAACTCAAGTTAAGTTCCCTAAAGTTAATGGTCGCAACTGGCCCAAGCGTCTAAGCGAAGCCATCGCTGCTAAGCAGGTTGTTTACTCAGGTTTGCCTTCGGCATCTAAACCAAAAGTAAATCGTTCTGGTCCATATACTCAAGATGATGTTCTTCGTGATATCACTATTGCTATGGCTGGTGGCAATGTAGGCGGTTTCGTAAACGCATGCATGGCTCACTCCATGGTGATCGGTAAGCATCGCCCAGTACAACTCTGTTCACTGGAAGATGCTATCGATAAATGTATTAATCCTGACGATGCTCAGGATGTTATTGCTATCGATAGCGAAGCTAATCTTATGATGCGCGAAGTTATTGAATCAGGTAAACCTATCGATGAATACATCTGGTATGATCGTGGGTTTGCTCGCTTTCTTAAGCGAGATGAAACTGTTGAACTTTATGAAGGTAAAATCTCGCAAGTTATTAACTTGTGTAGTACATTTTACAATGAATATGTTCAACAGATTCGTGCTTGGTCTCAAGAAAACGCACGTCCAGTTGACATCATTCACACTTTAGGTAGTCGTATGTATTGCTTTGCAATTCCAGTACTACGTGATTTCAGAATGAAACTGTTTAACAACAACACCACTGAACAAACTATTAGTAATGGAGTTATCCAGCGCAATAGTTGGGAAAATCTCTACCAAAATATTGTAGATATTATCAATTCATATGAACGAATTCAAGATAGATTTGATTTCGTTCTTGCATTGTATTCTGCTACTATCCAAATTCCAACTTCGTATGGTAAGGTTACCGATCAAATCGTTATGAATCGATTTGTCTATCCTTATTTGGAAGCAGCTCTACAGTATTATGGTGTAGCTAATATTCCTGTCTACAACAATACTAGTGGTCAAGTCAAGATTCAGATTATGAAGAATGACGAATGGTATTGGCCGGATAACAATGGTGTTAACCAGCGTTACACTAAGGCTATTGACTTTCAGAATGCTCATTCTGAGAATTCTCCAGTAATATTCACTATGCCTCCGGCACGTCCTATGACGTTAACAAAGTCAATTATTTAGGTTATTCACACAGATGGGAGTGGCGTCAGCAATGGCGTCACTCCCATCTTTATTTAAGGATAGACTCTTATGAACTACAGTCCCCAAGACTTTGAACAAAAAAAACTCCATGCTTTTAAATATTTATATATTTTTCGCAGAAAACATGAGATTATTGGTGATTTATTATCCCAATGTGACCTAACTAATCCAGAAGATTTTAAAAATAAAAAGCCTTTTATTCGCGCACTTGAAAAACTTCAACAGGAAACAGGAATGACTGATGAAGATCTTTCAGAAGCAATTATGATTGGTATGTGGATTGACGAATATGATCGTATGATCAATATGGATAAAGATGGATTAAAACAGTTCATCGAAGAATATGAATTTGATTTTGATTTACAAATTCCTGATGATCTTCAGATAGATCTACAAGAACTATGGACTGACATTTCAAATATGCTAGACGATAAAAAAGAACAACGTAATAAATTCAAGGAAATTATAAATGATAATTTTAACAATCAACAAGAATGGCCAGACGGCTTCCCTCCGTACTCGTAATAGAGTTAATGATAATGGTCCTGAATTTCAATTCATTGAAAATCTAAATAGACCAGGATCAATCTTACTTAAAAGTACAAAAACTAATTGGCTTGGATGGCTTCCAGAAAATGAAATAGTTATCAAATCTCGTAGAGTATCTGAATAACTATTTCAATACATGTACACACAAAAATAAAATGTTTTACCTTTATTAAGGAGATAATATAATGTCAGCTCCACTTATGATTAATCATATGGATTTCATGGAAATTTTAAAAAACTATGATAGCACTCTTGTTCGCACTTATAGTCAGCCAACCAATAATGGCATTTTTGTCAAGATTGGTAGAACTGCTGGAAAAGCTACCAACTTTTTTAAGAAGTCTGAAACAAAAGCCTCAGCTTTAATAGCCCACTGGTCTGTAGAGACTCTCATTTTTATTTCAGTATCACTTAGTATATCAGCCGTACCGATGCTCATGCTTCTTACCGGATGGTATCTATTTGAAACATACGCTATCTTCTCAGCCATCATAGCATTATCAAAGTACTGATATGATAGACTACACAGAAATCACTAAATACTTTAAACCAATTACTACTGAAACCTCTATACTTAAAAGTGTAGTAGAATCTTCAGTAACAAATAATAATACTGTTGATCCACTTGTCGTCTTCTTTCAAGATGATGACAATAAATCTGCAATTGTTGGATTTTTAAAACCTGATTCTTTAGAAGATACTATTGTTAGATTTTCAGAAGTCATGCATCTATATGGCGCTATTAATTCTAGTGCCGCTATTGTTGTTATGACAGCAAAAATGGATCATGACAATACTATTTATGAAACATTAAATCTGTTTGCACTCACAGATTCCAAAGGCTGGGTAATCACCCTGCCTTATCTACTACAAAACAACTTAGTTGTATGGTATGATAATCTATCAGAGATCCTAGATATTGATGACGCTCAATATGATGGACCAATGAAAGAAATGATATCCATGTTGTATTTCTTAACGCACTTAGACAATCAAGCCTATACTGCACCAGAAATACTTTCATACTTAAGTACTACCGGAGCAACAGTTCATCTTTGCCAAGGTCATGAAATTGGATATTATGATATGTCCAATCAAAGTTAGGTAATCTATAATGAATAAAAATAAAAACGACAATGATAAAATTGTTCATTCTTATTCAGACGATAAAAATAAATATTATATTAAAGCCTCCGTTCTTAACGAAGATGAATTCGAAGACATGATTAATAAAATGATGTCTTCTGAATCATTGTACGGAGAACTTAACTATTTTTAATTAAGGGATTTATGACTATTCAATTAAGACCATATCAACAAGAAGCACTTGATGCAATCAATACTTTCTCTGATAAAGGGATTAATCGTCAACTAGTTGTACTCCCTACCGGCGCAGGTAAGACTGTTATCTTTTCACATCTTCCCCAGACAAAAAATGACAGTCTACCTATGCTAGTTCTAGCACATCGTGCTGAACTCTTATATCAAGCTAAGGAAAAAATTGGTTGGTCCAATCCTGAGCTTGATATTCAAATCGAGCAAGCAGACAATGTTGCAGGTCACTGCGATGTTGTCGTTGCTTCAGTCCCAACTTTGGGACGAGCAGAATCAGAACGTATCTTAAAATATCCAAAAGATTATTTTAAAAGTATAGTAATTGATGAAGCTCACCATGCTGCTGCTCCAACATATAGGCGTATTCTGGATTACTTTAATCCATCGCTCTTGCTTGGAGTCACAGCTACTCCTCAAAGATCTGACAACACTCGCTTGACAGACGTCTTTGATGAGATAGTATACTATAAGACAATACAAGATCTTATCGAGGATGGTTACTTATGTTCTTTAGTTGGTTATCGAATCAAGACAGAAACAGATATATCTGGAGTTGCAACTAATGAAGGCGATTACGTTGCGTCTCAGTTGGAAGATGCTATTGATACCCCTGAGCGTAATGCTCACATTGTTGCTGCTTATCATAGTCTGGTTCCAGAATCCAAAGCAATTGTATTCTGCGCGGGTGTCAAACACGCGAACAACTTGGCCTCATCCTTTAGCGCAACGCAAGTATCGACTGAAGTAATTTTAGGCGATACTTCAGCTCAAGATCGCGAGCATATTCTTGCTCGCTTTAAATCTGGTGAAACCAGAGTTCTAGTTAATGTTGGTGTTCTCACCGAAGGCTTTGATGAACCCAGCATTCAATCTATTATTCTAGCTAGACCAACTAGATCTACTCTATTGTATACTCAAATTGTTGGTCGAGGTACTAGACTTTACGAAGGAAAGCCGCATTGTACTATTCTAGACTTTGTAGATACCACAAAAGGAAAGAAGCCTATTGGCCTTCCTTCTCTTTTAGGTCTGCCTCCCGAATTCGATTTACAGGGACAAGACCTTATTGAGGTAGCTAAAAAATATAAGGAGCTCGAGGACTATTGTCCAGGCGAAGCCGTTCGTGTATTAGACCCTAATGATATAGAGTTAGCTTACAAGAGAATTAATCTCTTCATGCCACCCCCTCCAAATGAATTTGTTCAACAATATTCTAGGTATGTATGGGCAGAAGTCGCTGAAAACGACTTCCATCTTGGCATCGATAATAATAATTCTTTAAGAATTTATGTTGATGCTCTTGGTAGATGGCTAGTTGAGTTTCGTTATCGTTCACAAACTAAAAATGAAACACACATTCTAGGTTATCCTGAAGATATGCGTGAATCTTTTGTTCGCGCAGATCGTTGGATAACAAATAACTTTGATAGTAAGTTAATAGAATCAGACGCCGCATGGCGATCTGATGGACCATCTGATGCTCAAAGAAAACTATTAAAGCGTATCGGTGTACCTGTTACTTCTGATATGACCAAAGGAACTGCTAGTCAAATCATTAGCAAATACTACGAAGCTAATCCTAGACCAGCGTGGTTAGATAACAAGGTCAAACGATCACGTAATAAATGGTAATCTGATATAATAGAGTGTACATGATTCATCCTGTTATTACTCCAGAATATTATAAAAAATATCCATTGCAACCTAATGAGGTTGTTAAAGCTTTATACCTACCTTGTGATAAAAATGGTTCTCCCCAAATTGTCACTGACACACCTGCTAATGCTATTGCATTATTTTTTCCGGATCTTAAACCTAAATGTTTATTTTTTAAAAATATGTTTCATATCTATGTTGATCCTTATATGCAGTGGTCTAAGCGACATGTTAATTATCATATAACTTTTTATTTAAGAAACTGTTATAGAAATAATTATGGAAAAGAATCTTTTGATTCTATTACCGGAGACGTCCTTGTTTTCGGTACACTTAATTTAGTCACCAATAAAATAGATGCCAAAGACCATTCTGTCCCATACCATATTGTAGAAGAAATACTAAAAGTTCATGACATTAAATCAAATTCCTAAGAGATATATACCTCGTAAGAAGAACTGTTCTGATTGTGATTTAGTGTCTAAAGAAATATATTTTTCAAATAGATTTCAAGTTAATTTATGTTTACAATGTTTAAAGATTAGATTATTAAATCAATTAAAAAATAATAGTTAAAACAAAAACATGGCAAAGGGGGTAAATCAACTAACAACAAATTAAAGGATAAAAATATGTCAGTAGCTATCGCTATCGGAAACGATGTTCAGGATATTAACAACATTCAGAACACCATATCTATACTTAAGTTTGTTCAGTCTATTGGATCTGAACAAACTATTTCCACTACAGAAAGTTCTTCTTCGTTTGAGACTTTGGAGTCACAAGATATCGACAATCTCATTGACTGGTACACAGGCATTGTCAATATACTTGTAGATCCTAGTCTCTTTTCATATGAGGAATCTAATTCCAATATGATCTAATATCTATCCATCAAGCCCAGGTGGCGGAATAGGCAGACGCGGGGGGCTTAAACCCCCCTTCCTTACCAAAGGAGTATGGGTTCAAGTCCCATCTTGGGCACTAGGATGACCCAGAGTGTTTACCCCTTTCTGACTCTGGGTCATCCGTCCGCCTCTTTAGCTCAGCTGGTTAGAGCAGCGGACTTTTAATCCGTTGGTCCAGGGTTCGAATCCCTGAGGAGGCACCATGAACAAAGTAACTATTAAACTTGTTACCGATTTAGTTGATAAAGCTCTTAATGAAATTTCAGGTAGAGAGATTGTCTCTACCGCAGAAATGACAGATTTACTACTAGATATTAGATTACATATTATGATGGATGAAGAAATGACTTCGCCTTCATATTAGGTCTCATATGTTTCTCTCGGATTAGTATGACTATGACAGGATATAACTTGTTATGTCAACGATCTGGAATAGGCATTAGGGTAATGCTTTAATATCACCCGTTATTTTTGCCCACAAAGAACTCGCATAGCGATCCGAGTCGCACTATATTGGAGTAAATATGATTTATATTATTGTATTGTTACTTTCAGTTGTATGCTTTCAAACATACAAAATAAAAAAAATAAACATAGAACCTCAAATTGAGCAGCCTGATTATCAGATGATCATTGTACACACGCGCGCAACAGATCGTGTATTTTTCGGTCCATTTAAAAACATGACAGAAATAAAACATTGGTACAGTACCAACCCAGAAGCAGACAAAGTCTATCCTTCAACTCAAGTTCTTGTTTCGCCTCACGCTAATCCAGATGAGTGGTGGTATATTCCATTAGAGCATCCTGAATCTTTGACTGAATCTCAGTTAGCTATTTTCCAATAGTTCTTTAGGATTAATTACATACAGAGATATGAAATCCAAACCATTTTCATAAGGAGCATTATGTCATCTGATTCTAATTTCACCAAAGAGGAAGCTATCATTATTGCTGAAGTTCAAGAAATACTGCAGAACATTAGCAACGCTTTAAATAGATTTCCTCCCCATGTAAGACAACATCTTTTATCTAATATTAAAACATTTGATCAAGAATCACAATCTTTAAATGATCTTTTAGATTCATAGAACTAGGGCAGAGGTAGGTTTGGAAGAGACCTCCATGCAGTAGCTAACGTCAAGTGAAGTGGCCCTACTAAGACGTGACAGTCGGAGAGACGACATCGGGGCGTTAGCTCAGTTGGTTAGAGCAAGGCACTCATCGATAATTTTCATGTGTTATACTATAAGCATGAAAAGTATAGTCAGATATGTAAACGATTATAGAGTCATATATTTACCTGACCATCTTAATGCTATTACTCATGGCAATTGGATGGGCTGGATATATGAGCATATTGTTGTCGCTGAAAAAATGATTGGTAGACAACTTCGACATAATGAAGTTGTTCATCACTTAGATTTTAATAGATCTAATAATAGAACTACTAATCTTATTGTTTTAGAAAGATCACAACATGCCCGTTTGCATGCATGGCTAGACGCAGGTGCCCCTGGTTGGCAACAGCCAGGTGAGAATCGGGTGAATTCAGGGAAATCTAAGTTAACTAAATCTATACTTTGCAAAGTGTGTTCTATCCAATTGCAAGGTTATCAAGATAAATACTGCTCTCATAGTTGTGCTCAACAAGCATCTCGTAAAGTTCCTCGACCTTCTGTCGAGGAACTTGAACAAGATATATGTAGCATGACTTGGGAATCCATTGCTAGAAAATATGGAGTCACTTCAGGCTCTATTCGAAAATGGGCTCGCAAGTATCAGTTAATATGACAATCCTGAGCCAAGCCAAAGGTACACCTTTGGAAGGTGCAGAGACTACTGGAGAAGTATAGTCTTCTTAATAACCAGTTACAGCTCCCGACATCCCTCTGGGATGATGATATAGTCCGCGGAGTTATGAAAATAACACAAACGTGAATGCCTGGGTCGGGGGTTCAAGTCCCTCACGCCCCACTAGGTATTAATATGAAACCCTAAAAATAAGAATGGTTAAACCAATTACGACACAACATATCATTCGTATCATATTAATACCTTTTTTTTTATTAAGGAGATAAAATGTCTTTAGCTAAGTTTCGTAAAATCTTCAAGGGTAACGACGAAGTTGATTATCCTGTTAAACCTAAAAAGCCAGAACAAAAACCTGAAGATACTGAACAACCAAAAGATGAAGACAAATAACTCCTAGCCGGATTAGCTCAGTGGTAGAGCAACGCACTTGTAATGCGTAGGTCCTCAGTTCAATCCTGAGATCCGGCTCTAGTAGTAGCTAACATCCAGTACTCTACCATAGATGCCGGGGCAACGTAAATCGTGTATAATGTTAGTGGACCCATATCTCCCGCACGACTACTACTTTATTCTGAAAGGATAAAACAAAATGAAAAAAATTATTATTGCCACAATTACTGCTCTTGCACTCACTGCTTGTGGAAGCAAGACAATCTACGTTACAAACACAGAAGCACCTGACACAACTGTCAAGGTCGTCAAGACAACTGACGCACCCATTGCAACAGCAGCACCAGCACCCGTCTACACCGATGAAGATGAGTTTATCTTTGATGTCGAAACAGGTTATGGTCGCACAATATATTTACAAGACCAAGACATGATTGACACAGGCAACGCAACTTGCGATGCTCTTCGCAGCGGCAGTACGGCAGACGAAGTGTTCACTGCAATTATCTCATCCGCTGACGGAGACTCTAATATTGAAGACCTTCTTGTTAATGTGGTGGCTGCTGCTGTTGTGAACTTCTGCCCTGAACAACAGTACAAGTTTGATAATTAAATTAGAATGAATAGGATATACTCATGCCATACGGTTATATGAACCAACTACCACCTGGACGTCCTCGTAAACAACGTTTTTCAAATAATCGATATGTTAAATTTCTTCATAAATTTGACGCACTGTTTGTTTGGTCTCTAATGATCATTGGATCTTGGGCTTTATTCGTCGTTATTTTTTGTTTAATATTTTAGGAGTAATTATATGAATTCTTTATTGGATATCTTTCATGCATTCTCTGATTGCTATACTAAAACAAATGGATGGGATAGTCCCGCTTCCGTTTGGTTTTGGGATAACAACCAATCTGAATGGCAGTGCGTTGAAGAGTCCTATGAAGATCCATATAACTTACTTCCAACGCTTGTCGTTCATGGCTATCATGGCATTTCTATGCTGGTAGTCCATGGATGGGCAGCGCCTTACAATGAAGGTGAAGAATATACTCGTCCCTCTCAGCACCCTGAGAAGATGAGAGTTCGCGCTTTTACCTATGTTAATAATAAAAATATCTTAACATCCCATCAAGTAATGGGTCAACCTATTACAGAAATTGATGAAGATCCCCAAGGTGCTATCCTTGATAATATTCTTTATGGAATAGGTGAGATGGAAAGATATTTAAACAACAAGGAAGTCCATTATGAACAAAATTGATTCTACATTAAATAAAGCTTTTTATGTTGTTATTTTAATTTTATTAGTTCTTGGAACTATTTTAGTTTTAACTGGTTGTACTGTCACCCAAAACGATGCAACTACTACACTACAACCTATGCGCCCCACTAATGTTACTGTAGTTATTACTGATCCACAAATTATTCCATCATTTTCTGGAACAGTCAATAATACTTATATTAAAACTGTTGAGTTCTTTTATGGAGGAACTCCACCAGTTTCAGATCAAGCCATTATGGAATTTGGTGAGCAGTGGTGTGATTTATTAATTGGCGGCATGCAACCTGACGATGTTATCAACAGAATCTACGAAGGTGCTATTGATAATGATGACGCTCGCATGCACTTTTCTATCGTTAACTCTGCTATAATAGAGCTTTGTCCCAGTCAAAAAAATAAGTCTGAAGAGATCGCAATTAGATCTTTTCTTCCCGAGGAATAACAATGATTATTGATTTACCTAATGATGATCCTATCATCTTGAATAAAAATCGATCTGGATTTTTATTTGATCAAAAAGGATTAGCTCATTTTTTTGATAATCTTGACTACGCAGAAGATAACGCAGAGTGGCCTGAACATGTTGGACCCTTTTATCTTTTATATTCTCACACATCGAATTCAGTTCCTACTATGATAGGAATTGAAGTCTCTGATGTTCAATCTATTACATTCAATCGAATACGTGGGCTAGAAGAAATCTAAACTCTTCTAGCCCTCGTCGTCTACTGGTTAAGACAACACTCTTATAAAGTGTTTAACGGAGTTCAATTCTCCGCGGGGGTACCACACATATGTCTTATTCATCTACTGATTATGACGACAAGATTGATGACTCTGATATCTTTCTTATTCCAACTTATCTTTACAAGTTATATGATCAAAATAATAAATTACTTTATATCGGTATAACTACTGACTATAAAGTTAGATTTAAGAATCATGCAAATAATCAGTCATGGTGGAATAAAGTATCTAGACATTGGATTAAAAAATATCCCTCTAGAACATCAGCTCTTCGAGCAGAGAAAAGAATAATTGCTCGTCAAAAACCTAAGTACAATATTACTTACAATAGTCAAGTTTAAGGAGAAATAATCATGGATCCACTTGAATACTTTGATGAAGAATATCAGAATTTAAATAATTCTATTAGTGAAATAAATTCTTTATTTTTACAATCAAAAGATAGTTATGTTAAGTTTGCTAACTTACAACAAGATGTTTTCTCTTTGTTGGATAATAAAGAATTATCCATAGAAAATATTAACAAAGCTCTCAGATTACTTGAAGAGTTCATGCACAACTGCGGAGAATTATTAACGACAGTTGAATCTTCTTACAATATTATTCATAACATTAAAAACAAGTAAGGTTAGCAATGACTACTACAAGATATCCTAAACCTAAAGGATCCCTTCGAATGACTGAAGAAAATGATATTCCTATTAATATTCAATGGCGAGAAAAAGCAGCCTGCAAAGGTGAATCAATAGATTCATTTTTCCCAGTCGCTATCACTAAAGCGAACATAGAAGAAACAACAAGAATTTATTCTCTGTGTGAACGATGCCCTGTTATCGTAGACTGCATGCATGAAGCTTTGCTCCGGGAATACGATGGCATCTGGGCTCGTAGTACAGCTAAACAGCGTCAAAGTTATGTGAGACATGTACTTCATAATAATGTTGAATCTTTAACTCGAGAACAAACTAAAATCTTTGTTGATGATTTATGTCGTAGAGCTATTACTCCCACTAAAATTTATGTCAAAAGAAATAACTCTAAAATTATCTATGAACCTACAGAAGAACCATCAAAGACACAGTCAGATTCTTCTAACGATAAGGATATATAATTATGTCTAGTCATATTTCTGATAATGATAATGATCTATTTGATTATGATCCAGATCAAGAAACTAAAACTTCTTATACCTCAAATGACTCTGAGGATATTTTAAATGTAAATGATTATTCTACTCGTGAATATCGTTTACTTAAAGACATTCAATCCCACTTTAAAAATTCTACAGCTGGCTCTCTTGATGGCGGTAAAGTCAAATTAGCTATGGGCTTCCATGAAGCTACTAATAATTTCTTGCAGGATGTAATTCCCCAAGCAGCTATGAAGTCCATGATAGTAGCATTAGACTCTGTTACTGAAGGAAACTATTCTTTATTAAATCTTTTTTATAAGACAGAGATGCGCATTTCTAGAAGAATGACTTTTCTTTCTTTGTTCAATGATATATTTGCTGAAGGTGAAATATCAGATACATTCAGTAAAGCATTAATTGATATCCTTAATTTAGACTTTAATGATCTTTATGTCCGCGCTTGTTTCACATCATCTATGTCTATTTGTAATCACGCTCTTATTTTAGATCGTGCAACTTATAGAATACTTGCTGAAAAATTAGATCTTCCTATTAAAGAATTTTTATTTGTTAATCCATCCGATATGCAAGATGAAGATGAACATGATATTTACTATTCAGATTTCATGAAAGATGTTACTTCTAACATTAACAATATGTTAGCAAATCTTGGTTTAACAGATCTACTTGCCAAAGAGTTTTCTACTCCTGTTGTATATAAAAAAACAGATGAAAAATAAATTCTTTAAAAAGATTCCACAATCATTTTATACAGTATTTAGTCTAGCTGCTGTTGCTGCAGTTAACTATTCTATTATACATAGTTCTATAGTATTTATATTTTTAATGGTTCTTTTAGCTCACGAATTAGGTCATTATTTTGTAGCTAAAAAACACAACGCTAAACCTAAGCTTCCTATATTTATACCTTTACCATTTTTTGTTATAGGTTTAACTAGGATATCTAAGCTAGCACCACGTGCCCAAAAGAATGTTGCCTTCTACGGTCCATTCGTTGGGTTCCTTACTACATTATTTTTAATCTTACTTAATGGTATCTTTAACTTTATGCCCTACGCACCGTTATTGTTTTTGTTATTTACAGAAACAGTTCTAAATTATTTTGGATCTGATGGTGCCAAATACCGAAAAGCTAAGAGGAGTACTTACTCATGTATCTAATTATGTTTCCATTTATCATTGCCGGACTTACTGCTAAAATTAAAAACAATAAGTTCCGAAAGAATCCAAATACTGTTGTTGAACATTCAAATCAAGAAACTGAAATTGAATATATTTTGAAAACATTTGAAGACCAATTAAACTCAACCGAAATATGGGGATCTTTAACAGATGAAAAAGGATTATTCAAACCGGAAACAAGAACTACAGTTAAAAATTAATAATTTTCTTGAAGATAACTATTTAGACATACAAGGTCTTTCACCTGGTATGGGTTCTCTAGATGAAGCTTATCTTGCTAGAGTCCTTACAAAATTAGCAGTAGGATCAGCAACTGTTTGGTGGTCTTTACTTGAAGTAAAAGAATTCATAACTCTACACAGAAAGAATAAGTTATGACTAATCATGAAAATTCATCTTCAAAAATGAATAATTTTAATTTCTCATTTGCTCTTGCAAATAAAGCTAAGGTTGATATTCAATCTGAATATTCTACTCTTGAAGAAAGAATCTCTAATATTACTGATTCTGAAAAATTTTATGTTAATGGTTTTCCAGTCTTAAAAAATATACTCATGCTTCAACCTAAAAAATCTGATCTCAAGAAACTAGCTAAAGCTATGGATCGATTGGCAGATCTTATTGAAATATATGAAGAAGCTCAATCTAAACTTTCTGTTATCGAAGCTGTTCAAAAAGATCCGAACTGGTTTGCTTGGACTTTTGGAGATTTCACACAAGAAATCGACCAAGACATTGAACAACTTTTTAATACTAAAGATTAACTATAATAAGGGATTATACATATGAGTAATGTTAACTATTCTTTTACAGATCAAGATAGCAATGGAAATATAGTATTTAGATCAACTGTTAATTCATTTGGCCTGGATCATGTTACTGATAAAGATCTTACTTCTTTTTATACGAAGTTTTCATCCAATGCTTATCTTGATACTGGCCTACTACCAGTAGATGGTTCTGGTCTTTTGGCCATTAGATCAGCTGGTAATCATACCCAAATTGCCTATCAGCATAAGCCTGGCATGTACTACATTAACTGGGGTAGATATGAAAGAGATGCTGAAGCAAAAAAGTACTATGTTGCTCAGCCTTATAGAATAGTTATTGCTGATCTTCTCAATGATAACATTCTAGGAGCTAGAACATTCTATTCTCCTATTCCCATTACCTATCCTCAAACTCCTTTATATCATATCAATGTTCCCAACATTAACTGCAAAGGTTATCGGGGAAATGCTGTAGGTTGGATTTGTTTATATCATACAGAAGACATTTCTCAGTATCCATTCAATGAGAAGCTCGCTAAAATTCTTGATCGTTGTTCAGGAACTGAAGCTTATAATGACAATAATATGAGTGAGACCGATGGTCCTCGTTTTTATCGTGATAATAATAAGCCGGAGCATCTTACTAATCCACAGGCTTGGGAAGATTATTCAGATAAAAATGGATACGAATGGACTCTTGATCCTGAAGTATGGATTCCTATCTTAGTCCAAGACATTGATCATCAGGATCAGCATTACGCTGGTGGCCAACCACTTACTTTCGTTGACGCCTTGTTTGGCAATTACCAAGCATACTATACAGATTCACTTATTCCAAAGCCTATTAATGCTATCTCCAGAGATGATCTTACTTTAGATCCCACTTCTGTATTTAGATGGTTTAAGCAGTCATATAATGCGTCATCTGAAACTAATGCAACTATTGATACTTTCAATTCTAGTACAACTGTTCGTGAAGCTTTGTCTCAAGCTGCTCCCGCATTTGTTGCTAATCAAGACGAAGACGAAGAAGAGGATGAAGACGATGATGAAGAAACTCATATGTGTCAACAATGTGAATCTTGGTATCCTCCAGATGACGTTGTTGAAGTTTATAATCATGAATTAATTTGCAATTCATGTATCTCAAATTCATATACATTTGTCAATCATATTGACAATTATGTAGACGATGATCATGAAGAGTTATACTACGATGAAACTCTTGCTCGTCATTATTATCTGCCCGACTGGCCTTACCATATCAGTTGCCCTACCTGTGATCATCTACATATCTACGATCCAGGTATGGCATTTAATAAAGAAAATCTAAACATCTGGCATTCTAATAGTTCTTTTGCTCCAGATCGTTGCACTGAATGTATTGATAAATACATTTATGTATCTGAAGGTATAGCTTATAATTCATGCAAGTGCTCAAACTGTGATACAAATGTTCCCAATTTGGCTACTTCAATTTTTTCTGTTTATTATCGCACCGACGAAGAAGGATTGCAACGCCCTCTTTGCACTACATGCGCTTTAAGAATGAAGCTTATAAATAAACCTCTCAATATTGATTTAACTAATAAAATTGAGTGGAACCATTCTGAACAGACTGTTGAAGAATCTATTCATCTATGTATTTGTGGTGTTGAAAATGACACATTTCTTAATTTAGATTCTCTCAAAATTTCTCATCCTTCATTTTTATTCACTGCAAAAAGTACAACTGCAGACATCATTAATGCTCATCCAACATTAGTTACAAATCCAACTGGAATTGATTGGGATGACAATAATGAAGTTTTTATCTATGACGTATCTGTTGATAAGTTATGCTCAACTTGTTGGTCACAATATTCTCAGGATGCTGGGTATTATTATAACCAAATTAAACCTAATGTTGTAGATCTTTTTCAAAAACTACATGATAACAATCAAAGCTTCGAAACCATTTCTGGATTGCACATTCAGAAAGCTGAAATATTTTAGGAGAATATATGTCTGAAGAAATTGAACAAGAACTCACTCTTGACGATTTAGATTACTACTGGATGTCTAATGGTCTTCCAGTATTCATGGCTAATCGTGAAGATATCTGTGAAGTTGTAGAATATTTTGGTTTTAATATTTATTATCTTCTTGGTAATATTGAAAAAACAACAACAACTACTCCCCCATCAAATACAACTTACAAAGCTGCTAATACTCCTGCTCCCGCTGCAGTTAAAGTAACAACATCAAACATGCAATTGTTTAAGGTTGTCAATAACTTTGTTGGTCGTACTGTTACTCCTTCTGCTGAATCATTTGATCCTCAGTTTATTGCGGTGCAAGAAGAAGCTACTTATAATATGCCACCCATTCCTCACGTTCTTGTTGATAAACTCGATCAGTTCTTTAGACTTGTCGATGCACAACATGGATCTGAATCTATTGTCATGCTTACCTATGATCTTGAAAAAGAAGGATCTGAAGGTTGGGGCATTCTTGTTCCAGATCAAACTAATACTTCAGTCCATTGCAACTATGATCCCAATAGTATTGCTGAAGTTAAGCCTGATAATGTTATGATTGTTGGCTCTGTTCACAGCCATCCTGGAATGAGCGCCTATGCTTCTGGAACAGACCATAAAGATCAAGCTGATTTCGATGGTATTCACATTACATTTGGCTGGCAGAAGTCTGTTCAAAATGGAGCGACTCAATACTATGCTGAAATGCAGATGTCAGGACAAGCATATAAACTTGATATCGAGGATGTCTTTGAAGATTATGTTGTCGAAAAAGCACCAGATCCAGAAGTTGTAGCTTGGACCGGTAAAGTAAAAAAAGCACTCCCCCCCAGTACGGTGGGGGGATCACTCACTCCAGTAAATGGAACCCATCAGGCGGGTACGCAGGCTGGTACAGCTGATCACAGAAAGAAGCAAGCATTATCTTTTAGATGTATTCCAGAATTCAATCTTGAAGACAATGCCATTATTGTAGCAGAATTAGATGATGAACAAAACAAACTCTTTACATGCCCATCTTGCCAAACATCTCTTGACGAGTATGATATTTTTGACGGTAGCTGCTGTGTTTGTGACGTACCCATTGCTGAAAAGAACACAAACGTAGCAACTCTTATCGACAATCTTGCATACTATTGCACTAGAAATGGTATTGATAAGAAGGCTCCCGCTTACTTATGGTGTAGAGATGCTAATAATTTAGATTTCATTATTCGATTAACTCCCACAACACTGCTCAATTCTATCTTTACAGATCCTCATCTAGATGATTCTTATATGATTTTAGAAAATACTTTAGAATCCGTAGTTGATGATGACATCTTCACCGTATGCTGCGGAAGAACAATGCAAGACGCTGAACAACTTTGCTATTGCAAAGTGCAGATTCTTACATCTGATTTTGTAGATTTCGAAGAAGAAACAAAAACAATTCAAGTCTATGATCTGTCTACCGGATGTGCTAATTGTGAATTCTTTTATGATACACACTGTCCGGAATATATAAAACTTATAGAAAAATTTGTAAGTAATAGGTCTACAGATATTTATTCATTTGAAGAAGCAATTTCTATTCAAGAATGTAATAGCTATCTGCCCTATAGTGCAAATATATATAACCCCTTGGAGGCGTAATGAGCACTGAAAGACGTTTTATTTTAGTTGGAGCAGGGGGCATTGGCACTTGGCTTGCAGCAGGGCTTGTCAGACTTCTTGAATGGAAATTCCCAGGATCCGCTCTCATCATTGTTGATGGTGATACCTTTGAGGAAAAGAATAAAGAACGTCAAGACTTCATTAAGCTTGGAAATAAAGCTGTAGTTAAAGCTGCGGAACTTGTTCCTCAGTTCCCTAACACTACAATTATTCCATTAGCTAAATGGGTTGTCGATGATAACTTTGCTGGCGTTACTGATGACGACAGTCCTAAGATAACTGCTTCGCAACTCATTCGTGAAAACGATGTTGTCTTTGCTGTTGTTGATAACTTTGCTGCTAGAAAAATTATCTTCGATGCCGCTTCTAAATTAAATAATGTTGATGTTTTTACTGGAGGTAATGATGATGACCTTTTTGGTTCTATTTATCATTATCAAAAACGAGATGGCGTAGAAATTACTGCTCATCCCGCTGAATATCATCCAGAATACAACAATCCGCCAGATAAGAATCCTGGTGAATTGTCTTGTCAAGATCGCGCCCAGATTGAAGGAGGCACTCAACTACTCGCCACTAATATGGCAGTAGCGTCCTTTATTCTTGGTCGTGTCCAAAAAACAATAGTGTCCAATCAAAGCCCTGAAGAAACAGAAATTTTCTTTGATCTTGGACTCGGTAAATCTGAACCATACAACAGAATGCATTCTTCTGTAGAAGAACCAATTACAGTATAATAGGAGAAATTAAAATGGAAAATACAAGTTCATCGGCAGCTCAGCCGAATCGCGCTAATGGAATGGCTAATCTCCGCTATGGAGTTTACAATCAGCCGAGCAACATTGCTGGCAAGTCCATCAATGAAGTTCGTCAACAGTTCGCTAAGATCTGGGGCATTCCCAATGATGCTATTGCCTACTGTGGCAAGGACAAACTTGATGAGAACGCTGTTATTCAGCCCGGCCAGAACATTGAGTTCCACCGCCGTGCAGGCGAAAAGGGCTGATTAGCACACCTACGGGGGAGGATCTGAATACATTTTTCATTAGATAAATGTATCGATCCTCCCCCTATTTTTTGAAAAGGCAACACCTAGTACGTTTGGTGATATATATGTTATTTGATTCTATTAAACTCAACTATCCAAATATTTGGATTAAAGATTCTGACTCTTCCAGAATTGTAGATGTTATTACTTCTACAATTGATAGAGATTATTATATTATTGATTTTCTATCTGGATTTTCTAAGTACTGCGAAGGCCAATGGAAGAGCGTATTAGTTCCTAATCCTTTGGCTGAAATGACTGGTGGACCTGAACTAGTGGTCACCTATGATCCATCGATTGCCATGTCCTATCTTTTAGAAAATGCTATCACATTTACTAAGCCAGCTACTTACTTCATTAATGTTATTGGTGATCTTAATGCGGCAATCATGCCCATGTCTCCATACATTGCCCACTTTAAATCATCATATCGTAAAGCTTTCTGGAATGATGATCTTTCATTAATGCCTCTTCAATTAATTTTCTTGAGTTCACAAAATGTTTCTGAAGAATATGCTCAGTACTTTACTGTTATAGAAGATCTTATTCCTGGTCCTTCTGAACTTCACTCTATTGCTACGCATATCAATGCTTCTGCACATGACCGTCTCATTGAACAAGATAACATTAAAGAACTTGTTAATGCTGGAATCGGTCTTACTGAATCTCAATTCATTGACCTTTGTTTAACATCTGTTGTTAATACTGGACAACTTAATCCTAAGTTTGTTTATGATCAAAAGATGTCAACTATCAAAAAGAATGGCATTCTTGAAATCATTAAGCCTACAATGAGCTTTGCAGATATTGGTGGTCTTGATAATATCAAAGACATTATTCGTAGAACAGCAGTTCTATGGAATGATCCCCAGCGCGCAAAGTCTTTTGGTATTACCCCTATTCGCAGAATGCTTATGGTTGGAATTCCCGGCACTGGTAAGTCAGCAATCTGTCAAGCCACTGCTAATGAACTTGGACTAGACTTGGCTCGCACTGGTATTAGCCAAGTTATGAATTCTTTTATTGGTCAATCAGAAGCTAACATGCGTGCTGTCTTTAAGCAAATCAAACTCATGTCCCCACTATGTGTGTGGATTGACGAGTTTGGTCGCGATCTTTCTGGTGGATCAAGTTCTTCCCATGTAGACGGTGGAACCACTGATCGTGTTCATGGTGAATTCCTTACTGGTCTTCAAGAGCTTCCTGAAGAAACATTCCTGCTATGTGCTGCTAATCAACTTGAAGCTTTGCGCCCTGAGATGTTGCGCGCAGATCGTTTCGATAAGATTATGTTTGTTGGTCTTCCTTCTTTTGAAGAACGCAAACATATCTTTAATATTCATTTGAGTAAGATTGATACTGACCACGATTATAATTATGATGCGCTAGCCGACGCTTCTGTATATATGACTGGTGCAGAAATTGTTTCTTTGATCCGTGAAACAAAATTTTATGTAACTTCTGAATCTTTCAGACCAATTGAAACTAAAGATGTTTTACATTTTATTCCTCGTACTAAGAATACTATTTGGCTCAAGCACAATGACATGGTTATGTCCATGTATCAGTATGCCTTTGAGCAGTGGGATTGGGCCTCGACATCTCAGATGGAAGATGCTAGAATGATACTAGGTAAAAAGACTCCTGTAAAGTCAGAATCCAAACTTATTTGGAACTAATAGATAGGAATATTATGAGCGATACATTCGATAATGCTGAAGAATTTCTTTCTTCTTTGGAAGGAATAAAGGATCCAGTTAAAACTGATACTAAAGACTACCAGCAAGATCTTTATAAAAAGTGGTTTAGATCAAAGACACAGAGTGGCTTCTTAGCTATTCGTCCTTGGAATGAAGCACTTAAAATGAAGATCGATATTGGTAAGACTTCTTCTGAAGGAAAACTTCAAAGCAGTACTGCAGTCTTTGTTGACACTATCGACTTTGCTGCGTACCTTCGTTCAATTGCAAATCAAACAGCTGTTATAAACTATCCTGCCAATGAAAGAATGGGCGTTCCCACTAATGAAGGTTTTGTTTCATATGGTGGAACGACCATTGATGGCAAGCCTATTTCTCGAATCTTTAAGGCTCATTACTGGCAAACATCGGATGCAGTGGATGCTACTTCATTTGTTTGGAAGTGTGGACACTTTGCTGCGCGTAAGTCTGACAGTGGTGCATTTATTCCTGATATGAAGACTCCTCTGTCTGTTGATCAGATTAAAGTTAGTCGTCAAGATATTTGCTCTATCTCATACTTAATGGATCTTTCTATGGTATCATATGTTACCAACAATCAAGACTGGTATGAACAATGACAGAAGAAAATATTCCATCACTTGACTCAGTTACTGCAGAGTTTATTACTAATCTTTTTCAAGAAGTAATGACAGGAATTCATGCTCAAGTTGAGCAAAGACTTCAGGTAGTAGAAAAATCTATTGAATCTATTGAAAAACAAATAGCTTCTCTTATTCTCGGTTACGGAGAGCAGGCTGTATTTATGGAAGCCTTAGTTGCTCAAATAGCATATTCCACAGATGAAGCTCGTGCTGCTTTCCATAACGATGTTTCCAAGTCTCGCAGAGAAATGCTTGAGGTTATGCAACATGCATCAAAAGGAATCCTGGCTGACCAAGATCAAAATCTTGCCACAGCCGTTGCAGATATGGTTGACTCAGAGCTGTCTAATACAGACTCCTGATTTATCTTGTTTATTACTAGTTGATAATTCTACTTTAGAATTACTTCATAATTTATCTTATCTATCTAGCATATATCCTATTGTTCAATCTATATATCCTGATGTTACATCTTTATTTATTTCTAGTACGTCTTTTCAAGAATTTATAAAGACAGGAAAAATAGAAGTCTATTCAGTTGAGGTAAATAATAATGATCATAAACAAGTTCCAATCTTTGGAACATCTGAATGAAGTTTTTAATAAACTTTTTGATTCCGCATATATTGCAAAGATTACTACCGATACAGTTGATGTTGTTGCAGCGAGTTTAGATGAATCTCGCAAACAATCCGTAGTATCTCTTTTAAACTTAAATATTAGTCCAGATATATATCAAGAAATATATATTTATTTAGGTTCTAAAACAGATTTTAAAAAAGAATATTATTCTAATATTCCAACTTCACTTTATGACAAGTATTATAATGCTCTTCGTGATAATGGAGCTATACTTGCTGCAACGGGCGCTTATGTTCTTGTCAAAAAAATAAATCTTTCACAGTCTATTTTAGATCTTATCAATGTCACGATAGATACTAATCAGGCATCTAAAATTATTTCTTCCCTTATTACTCAAGTTAATGACTTGCAAAAAGATGTCAAATATTATGCGGAATATGTTGAGTCATTAGAAAAGCAGGCTCAAGAACTTCTTGATCAAACTTCTAAAGCTAGAGAAGATTTGTACAATAAAACGATAACTACTTGGTATTAATATGTCTGATCTAAATAAACCCATTAGTCTTGAAGACCTTCTCAAGCAGCTTGTTGCTCCAGGTGAATTTTCTAATACACTAGCAAAAACCTATAAAAAATTAAAAATTAAAACCCCATTAGATTTATTTGAATCTAATACTGTACTTAACTTAGCTAATACATCGGAGTCAGTGGTGCACGATCTTAATATTATACCTAATAATAATCATTCTTCAGAGAGTGAATCTAATAATGTTCCTGTTCTTTTTGATTTAGATACTTCTCAATACTATTTCGATTTACCAAATCCAGGTACAGATTATACTACTCGTTTTTGGCTTAATCCAATTCATGCAGCAAAGTATCCTGGACCAACTGGTTGCGAAGAAGGGGAATTTGTTTATGACTATTTTGCTTCTGGCGAAGTATACTTAAATATTCCTGAAAATATTTATATTACTTCAGTTGCTAAAACATTTTTTACTGTTTACAAGAATCATATAGTTTCTCCTACGGGACAACTTAAGCAACATCCTGATTGTGCCGGATTTGCTCCCAGTAACCATGTAGTTTCCTGCCTTTCCCCTTCAGTAGATCCATACAACTCTACTCCAGTCTATGCTTGGAAATTCAGCATTGATACCTTTTTCAATACTGTATCATCTTCTGAAGTTAAAGATAAGAAGAAAGTTATTTCGCCTGCTCCTTGTCAGTATTTGACATATCATGCCAATGATACTAAAATTACTTCTACGGATTACGCATTTGCTAATGTTCCTCCAAACATTGCTTTATGTTCTTCTCCTGTTCTTTCTTCTAAGTCATCAATGACTTTATGTTCATCTTTTCATTTAGGCAGAATTGATAAGCACTGCCCTCAGTATGTTGCTCTTTCTACTATTATTAAGACAACTACAGTTACTCCTTTGAATAGTGAAAACATCATAAATATTCAAATGCGCTATAGTACAACTTTAAGTGGAGATCATTCTTTTGTCATACAGAACATGACAGATAATGCTACGTTAACTACTTTAAACTATGATAAAGACTCTAACTACGATGAAGTTCTTGTAGAAGCTAACAATATCTTTGAAGAGTTTATATCGTGCTACGATGCGCATACGCTTGAAGATAAAAACATAGAACAGGAAAAAATTTCTGTTAACAAAGTTAGCTATATACAAACTCTTATTGGAGCTTAAATAATGTCTTTATCTGGAAAATTTACTAACATTGATGCTAGGGAAGCAACTAGTTCTTATCTTATTAATGTTAATTTAGATTCTGCTTCAACCGTAGTTCATTCTGCATTAACAACTTCTTATTACAACTATCCTAACTATCCTCTTTCTTTAGCTCAATCTTCTACTGATGATCAAGTTGTTAATGATTTTCTTGGTGGATATTGGTATGATACTAAACAAGTCCCTACATTATTGACAGTAGATGTTTCTTCTATCTTTTCTGGAAAAACTGAAGATGTTGTTTATGCCCATAAGGAAATGATTTATCCAAAAATAGATCCATCTTTACTTCCAATAGCTACTCGTTACATTACTCCTGAAGGCTATTATTTTATAGAGCGTCCTCCTTTTCAAGTTGAAGTAGACTTATATATCACTAAGAATAGGTATTCTGATAATCGCAAAAAAATGAATCCATATAAAGTTTGGATTCCTTGGACTCTTACAATCTTGAATCCTCATGATTTGAGTGATGTAAAAATTATGTTTTCTCATAAATCTCTTTCTTCCATGGAAGATGTTTATTCTCCTTCATTTCTTCCTAACTCTTACATGGATGGTAGAATTTGTTTTGCCGGTAGTCTCAGTCAACTTTCTGTTGAAAACATAGATAAAAAAGATATTCGTTATATCTATTCTATGGTTTTTAATGAATTCATGAATGGTGGATGGAATTTAGATTTGACTCCAAATCTTTATAGATTCTTTCAACAGTATCAACCTTCAGAAGATTATCCTATTTTATCTAAGTTTCTCAATCCTGATAAAGTTCTTTTGAAGAAAAAATATCCAAAGATGACTACTCGGCAGTTAGAGAATTTTAATTACGACGCATCTACTCGTTCATATGGTTCTGTATTTAATTATTTCTTTACTCAATTATCTACATTTAGTCTTGATGAAACTTTGGAATTTTATAAAGAAATTTCAGAATTTCCCACCAATGTTCGTTATCATAAATGTACTTATACTTTTGAAGAACTTGTTAATATAATAAAAAAAAATCTTAAGATAACTGCTGTCTCTTCTTACGAAAACTTTTCTTCAACTGTTCAAGATATTCTTACAAAAAATTCTAAATTAGATCAATCTTTCTTTTTATATGAATCTTTTCCTGTCATTGTTTATAATATTGATTCTACAAATTTAAGTAGTTCTTTTAGGTTAAGACATTATTTTGATCTTTCATCTCTTCATGAAGTATTAGAACACTATATAAATAATCCATCAAAGGATAAAATTTATGTACTCGATTATGCTACCAGTAAATTTTCAGTTGTAGATATTCAAAAAAATGTTACCACTAATTATTATGATTTTATTAAAAGTAAAATTGGTGCTCCTTATGAATCTTTTGAATCTTACATTAGTTTCAAGAATTATCTTTTCGCAAAGACCGCCTATACTTCTTCTAACTCTACTGTTCAGGAGTCCCTTGTCTAATGTCTATTTCTATACTAACTTCAAATACTAATAATATTTCTGTTAAAGTTAATTATAATGAAGATTCTTCTTATATAAGTTCTTTTGTTTACAATAATTATTCCAATGATTTACAACAAATTACCGGAGAACTTGATCGAGTTGTTCCAGTAACCGATTTTGTTTCTTCATTTACAAAGAATAATTATATAGTAAAAGATACTGGCATTATGCCCCCAGGACTCCTATATGCTACTAAAAAATATTTAGTCTTTGAAAAACCGCCTTGCTATGAAAATGTTTCTATTATTTACAAGCAGGTTGATGGCATAGACTATGATTCTGATGAAGAAAATATTTATCGCATTCCAGTTCCTTGGCAGTTATACATTGTTAAATATCATGAAGTAAGGAATGAAAATCAGATTGAGTATTATACTACTGATGTTCGCATGTACTTTATGAAGACTTCTTTAATGCACCCTGATCAAGAAATGTTCATGGTTCCAATTCCCAATTTCTATTCTAACGGCGATTTGTGTCGTCCATTCTTTTCAGATATGGATGATATAGAAAAGTATTCTAAAGATTTTGCTGGAGTTATTGAGTCCGCTTATGATTGGGTATGGAACTCTGGAACTAATTTAGATTTAACTGAAACTGTTGCGAAGTACTATTCTTTTTATCAAGATAAACCAGAGAATACTATTTTACAAAAATTTACCGTACCTTTTACTCGTGAAATAAATAAAGAAAATTATTACATAGGTGATAATTATGTTGCAGCTTTATTTAAAGCTTGGGAATCAATTGATCTTCATGAAATTAGTAATATAAACTGGGTAAAAAATTCTCAAAATCCTCGTTTTCATTCAGACTTCAGTAATGCTCGAACTAACTTGATTGGTGAATATTTACAAACCATAGATCAAAGCAGTCAAATGCACAGAAATTTAGATTGCTGCGATTCATGCAGCGAGTATGATGATGAGCAAGATGAATATACGAATAGTGAAGATTGTGAGTGTGAATGTCACATTCCCGAAACTTCCATAGATTATGATGATTTCTATGCTTTTGCTGGAGTTTGGCCACCTAAGGGTTTTACTTACCTGGAAGCCTTAGCATCTTTTATGGAAGAAGATTCTCGAATTAGTCATTATTCATTGCTTCGCCATATCCGAAATATTGAAGATCAAGTGCTAATGTCTTGACTCAAAGATATTTTTATGCTACCATATATTCATATAAACGTAAATAAAGGTAGAAAAATTTGACTAGAATAACTCATCAAGAACCTATTTTTACAAGATCTGAAGTAGCTCAAATTCTTAATGTCACTACATTAACAGTTTCGAACAGAGAGAAGAATAACAAGTATCCTTCTCCTAAAAGAGATCTAAATAATTATAGAATTTATTCACTGAACGATGTATTTAATCTACAATTAATTACATACAATGCTATCGATCCAAAGCCTATTATATCCATATTGTATGACAAAGGATATGAAGACATTAAGGCTCTTGGACAAATGATTGATTCCGCACTTTCAAAAAGAATGAGTTGACATGAACGATAAAGATCCCTCTTTTGTAGATGAAGTAACAGAGAATGTATCAACTGATACTGTTTCAGATTTAAAAACTGGAATTTATAATCTTTTTGTTAATTTGATAAATAATCAAATAGTTTATCATGGACCAGAAATGGCAGTTAAGTTATCAATTGATTTTCTTCAAGAAATAATATATAATTTTAATAAAGCAATACAACCTGAACAGGAGCAAGAATAATGTTAGATCCACAAAATTTAGTTACAATCTCTGGTGGTCTTGTATCAGATCCAGAAATAATCAATGGAAAGATTTTCAAAACATCTCTCGCAGTTGACTATGCTGGTTCCGATAAAAATACAGAGAATACATCTGGATATTTTGATGTAGTCTTTTATTTGAAGGACGCCTCCGGCACATTTGCTGGCAAAAATGCTTCCTTCGTTGCTACTCAAGTTGAGGCAGGCAAGATGAAAAAGGGTACTTCAGTTTCTATCGTTGGACGCCTTGTTCAAGAACGATGGAAGCAAGATGACAAGAACCGCTCACGAGTTGTCATTGTTGCCGAACACCTTACCTATGGCCAGCGCGCTGCTGGATCCAAGCCTGCTACAACAACAGATTCAACAGGGACTGCTCCAGCTGCTGCTGCACAGTCGTCAATTCCATCTAGCTTTTGATGGAACAGTTTGATGAGAGAGAGCTTCAGAAGTTAATTGATGAAGCTCTCTCTCAAAATACTGACAAGCAACATCCATTTGGTGGATCAGGGTCTTATTTAGGTTTAGCTGAAACAGATCTTTTATCTTCGCTTCATGAAAGATTTTCTAAAAGACTTATTGAATCTGAAGTAAATGATATATTTCGCGATTCTCGAACTGATATATTATCAAGAAAAATATCAACTAACTTAAAAGATCTTCATACAGTAACAAAAAACTGTCGTAAATGTACAGTTGATTCTAACTCTGAACTTCCAAAGTGGAACGTTGAAAACCCAGACATAGTCATTGTTATAGAATCTCCATCTATACCTCCTGAAGCAATTACCTTGATGGTAAATGCTTTTAAAAAAGCTGGATTGAATTCCCAACAACTGTGTTTAACATATGTTAATAGATGTCCAGTACGTAGAAAATATGAAAACGAAGAGATCATAAATTGTTCTCCTTATTTACATCTTGAACTACAACTATTAAATCCTAAACTTATTCTTTGTTTAGGAGGACTTCCAGCTTCAGTTATATTTGGCACTAACATTAAAATGAAAGATGTTCGTGGCTCTGTGACATGGCTGGGATACTGGCCAATTCTAACGACATATTCTCCAATGTACGTATTGAAGTCATCTTCATTTGATCAGAATTCTATAGCTGAACATTTTGAAAATGATATACTAAACGCTTATAATTTCTTACACAATAAGAAAAGAACTGAAGAGTAAATAAAATGACACCAGATGTTTGGACATCGTCACTTATTAAAGAGTTATCTGATGATGATATTAAAAATTTTCAAGATATGGTTCTTAGAGATGTTAAGAATAAATTTTCCTCTGATGAGGAAAGAACAATTATTAACAATAACTTGGATTTGTGGTTATATTCTCTAAGAGTTATTCGTAAAGATATTGAGCTTCAATTATCTAATCATAAAAGTAATCTTAAAGTAAATCTTAAAGATTTAAAAGATAACGGTGCTTCTAAAGAAGAGATGGACAATCTTAATTTTGATGAACAGCGTTGGCGCAGCAGTGCTATGAAATTCTTAACAGCTGTTGAACGCAAAACTCTTTATGTTAAACTTCTCATCGAAGAACAAGACTGCGACTAAACATGGAATCTTCTCTTATTCATTCATTGCATAATCTCCATAGTTTAGATTCTACTTTAGATGAAGAAGATTCTTTTGTATTTCTTAAAGAATATAATATTCAAAAATCTCTTTATTATAGATATGAATATCCTAATCTCGACAGAGAATTAATGGATACTTATGTTTCTAATTTTTGTTTCTTTTACGCTAAAATAAAAGATTTAAAAACTGATAAATTATATTCTTCAACTATACCTTTAAACATATTCAGATTTGTTTTATTAGCTGATGGAAATTTTTCTCCATACTATACTGTGCGAAGAAAACCAGGATATATTGTAGAAGGTTTTCAATGGTCTAATGGACTTGTTTATCAAGTTCGAGAAGATAAAAAAGAAGAATTTGAAATATATCAAATTGTTCTTATTGTTGATTCTTTAACCAAAACAATGTATAACTACCCATAAGGAAATTCTATGACCGTCTTAACACATAAGCCACTCGATAGTTCAGTCATTAAAATGGTTGGTTGGGATTCAGAAGATAATACTTTAATTGTTCAATTTAAATCTTTAACTGTCTGGGCATATTATAACATTTCTAAAGAACTCTATAATTCTTTTATTACTTCAGATTCTATGGGATACTTCTTTAATAAAAATATTCGTAACACTTTTGATTCCCATAAAATAATTAGTCCTCAAGAATTTTCGACTATTAAGGAAATATCTTTTGGCGAAGAAAAAGAATAAAAAAACTAAATCTTACAATTATAATCCCTATTCTTATGTATCAGTATTCGATATAGACGATGCTTCTTCCCATCAAATACACACTATAGCTGAAGATATTTTTGGAAAATCTTACTATATTAGTTATGAAGATCTTATATCTATGATATAATATATATCTAACTTTACTTAGGAGTGTGTTGATTGTGGAACAAAACGTTAATACTAATGTACCAAAAGTACCAGTAAAAAAAGACAAAAAAAATGCACCCTTTTCTAAGAAAAAGATTTATAAAATTATCTGGAGAGACGCTTATTCTGAAGTAGATGAATGGCATGATGCTCAATCTATGGATACCGAAGATTATATCTGTGAAACTATTGGTTACTTAATTGAACCAAATCCTAAGAAAAACTACTACACTATTGCCTCGACCTTAACTTGTGATGATTATTATTGTTGTTTAATAAACATTCCAAAAGCCATGGTTATATCAAAACAACGAATTATTATTCAATAACTACTATATAAATATTCTTAGTCAATCTTAGGGGAATATAATGAAAGAATCGCTTAATTGCACAGGATGTGGTGCAACATGGAAACGCGATAAAAGTCGAGGTAGAAAGCCTCACTTTTGTCCCAAGTGTGTTAAATTGCAATTACAAGAAACTGCTGTCAAAGAAGTCAAGCCTCGTAAGATTAAGGTTAAACCAGTAGTTCTCCAAAAGTCTCCCCAAATTAAAGAACCCCAGATACCTGTACAATCAAATATCAAATCAGACCTTACATTATCTCGTGTTATTAGTTCTTTAAATCCCAAAAGACATGACTCCGCTCAGTTAGCTGAATCCACTAGGAATGGTTCTGTATGGCAGTGTCCATCCTGCAAAAGTATTACTGAAGTCTTTGTAGCCATTAACGACATACCTACCCATAGATGTACTCCTAATACTGTTACTGCAAAACTTATGGAAAGAATAAAATAATATGCAGGGAGCAATTTCTCATTTTCCAGATGTTCATATGATTAAAGATTCTTTAACACATGATCTATTATTAATTACAAAGTTCTATAGTAAAACTATTGGCTTTGATGATTTAAAGGCTATTAATCCCAAAAAATTTAATCGTTCTTCTCATGTTAAAAGATCTTTACTCAAACTTCATTTAGATAATCTTATTGATTTAAATGTGGATAATACTTGGAAAATAACATCTAAAGGTATTGCTTTTATTTATGATTTTGTCGCAGTTAATCCATCCACTAAAAAAGATGAATGAGGATTCATGCAAGATAAACACACTAAGAAAATTACTTTATTTTTAAAGCGTGTTATAAAATCTATTAAAAACTTTCAAGATCTTTTTAAACTTTTAGAAGCTTTAGTCTCTTTAATATTTTTCTATTTTACTAAGAAAAAATTACCTTTAATATAGGAGTTATCATGGGAATGGATGTTTATGGTGTCAAGCCTAAAACTTCTAAAGGAGAATACTTTAGAAACAATGTTTGGTGGTGGCATCCTTTATGGACTTATTGTTGTTTCACTTGTCCAGAGTTAGCTAATAAAGTTGAAAGTGGTCATGATAATTCTGGAGATGGATTAGATGCAGTCGATTCTCGCAGGCTAGGTTTTCTTATTCAAGAATCAATTTCTAATGGCGCAGCCCAGGAATATGTTGATGAATACAATAAGGATACAGCTACTCTTCCTGACGAACCATGTTTTTGCGTCAAAGAATCTTTAATGGATGCATTTACTACGTCAGAAAATATTGCATTTCCAAAATCATCAGGTAATAAAAAACCTAATCCTGAATGCCACACCTGCAACGGCTCGGGAATGCAGCGTAACTGGAATGCTAATTATCATATAGATGTAGAGAACATCCAAAACTTTGCAGAATTTTTGATTGACTGTGGAGGTTTTCAGATATGTTAAATAGTCCCGTATGCCCAAGATGCTTAGGGTATATTCCTAATAATATTACTCCTGGACAATATATAGGTGCTCTTTCTCGTATAGTTGACGAAGAGATTTGTTCAGATTGCGGAACAGAAGAAGCCGTAGTGGCTCTTATTGCTAGAGACCAATGGCCGATTAGTCGTTATGACCATAAGTACACAGCAGATGCCCGCTTTCGCTGGCTTGAAAGAATCCATTTGGAGGAAGAAAATGAAAAGAAAGTCTCTTAAAGATATGCCATTAATAGTCTATATATCATTTATTTTTTTGGCTATAGCTACTGTTAGCAGAAGCATCTATCGTAAAGTTAAAGATTACTGATGGATCACCTTGCTATGAAGCAGGCTATGATTAACGCCCTTCAACAGCAAGTTATAGAACTTGAAAATAATATTAAGTATTTATCTAATATTAATGATGATACTGTCTTAGTAGGAAATTGTTTAGCAGAATGTTTAAAAATCTTTATTTCTGGAGAACATACCACTGATGATTTAGAATATGCTCGCGATGTTTTACAGATTTGGAATGATCATAATGCAGACTGCTGCGAAGATTGCAAATAAAGATACGATTAAAGATATTGTACACTCTAATCTTTTGCTAGGATTAGATGGCGCGCTTGAAAGAATTACTACTCAAATATGCCAACTCTATAATGTTCCTTCACATATGCTAACTAATATTGAATGTTCAGAAATAGTTAAAGCTTTAGATAATCATCGTCTTTTCTTATTAAGAGATTCTGTAAATACAGTAGCTAGGATACTTCCTATAACTAGAGTATCCATTTATAAATATATGAGGATTTAATATGAGTAATCGTACTAACACCGGTTCCTTTTGGACCCGCACCTTAAATGAAGCTAGAGGCGCTGACGGCTGGATGACAATACCTAGACGGTATAGCATGCGTACTGCTCGTCAGTTAGCCTCAGATATCCGCTGTGCCCATAAAAGACCAGAATCAGTAGATCTTGCTGGCGTTCGTCCAGGAGAGATTTGGGAGGCCAAGTGGAGAGCTCCTTATGATCAATCTAAAAGATATGATTGCACAGTCTCCATACGTCTGGTAGAATCTTCTCCAGTATAATACCTAGGAGTGATTATGTTTCGTGAGCCATTTGAAGAACCTGACCAAGAAGATTCAATTTCTTCCGCAGAAGATGTTGTCTACACTCTTCTTGATGAACGTGATGCGTTAATTAAAGAACGTGATCTATTTAAAAGAATAGCTCATGATCTTTATATGGCTATGGCTAGAATAGACATGCCCCGACAGTATCGCGAAACATGTATTCCTGCTATGAATGCATATCTGGAGGCTTTTAATAAAACACGATGATTTTATAGAACTTGAATGTAGACATTTTAATAAATGTAAAACTATTATTCAAATATCTTCCGTTGAATACGACAGACGTAAAGAAAAATTCGGTCAAGATTATAAACCATGGTGCAGTCCTTGCACTCATGAAGAAGATAAAAAATATCGCACATATCATTCAGACTAGGAGTTGCTATGAATTTCTTTACAGGATTCTTTTTTGCTACAACTTTAATTTTATCTAATGTTCTTGTTATTAAACATTTTTTAGGCAAGGATAAGTAATGGATGAGTCTTATTCTATTATTCAAGATTTGCAAGTTTCAGTTTCCCGCGCTCAAGAAGATATAAAATATTGGGAAAGAGAAGCTCATCGTTGGAGAATAGTAGCTGAAGAATATTTTAGAATGTGGTATAACGACATTAGCGGCACTATGGTTGCCGATGAACAAGTCGATCATGAAATGTCTATGTTCTACAAAGAAACTTTTGAGAATAACTAAATGGCTTACGGCAAATATCCTACCAAATATGAAAAACCAAAATCTGTTACTGCCGAATATTTAATTTTAAAATGGCAGACTATTGGTGTACTTGGATCCCGTTTAGCTATGGCCATTGAATGTAATGCCCCACAAGAAGAAATTAACAAACTAGCTAAGCAATACAATCAACTGTATGCTGAAGCTATAAATAAAACTTAGGAGTGTACCATGAAAACATGGAGAGACATTGGTGCCGAAAACGCCAAGATTTCAAATGAAGAATTACGCCTTCAAGGCGAAGCTATAAAACTATCTTCTCAAACTGCTAGTCTTGCTAAGATATGTGCAGATGTTTCAGATATTAAAGTTCTTTTACGAGAATTAATTGCCCATCTTAAAAAAATATAATTATTTTAATGTACAAGCAAATATAAAGAAAAATCCATCTACATAGGAGATATTACCATGACCATTCAACTCAGTGTTGAAAGCTTGATTCATTCAAATCCAAGGAAGTATGCTCTTGCAGAGCCAACAAAGCTTCTTACTAAGATTAAGGGTGAACCCCCCATGAATAGTGGCAAGGGTCGCCGTCGCAATCCTGTCATTACCGCTATTTACAATGAGCTTATTACCAATCGTAATGAGTGGTTTCACGTCAATATTCCCATAACATCTAAGCAACAGCTCGCTTCACTTCGCGCCTCTTTAAGCAGTCGTGCACTAAAAGATAATTTGACTCTTTCAACAACTTCTCTTTTTAATGAGCCAACAAAGATGTTTGACCTTTGGGTCATTCTTAACTGATTAATGTTAAGGGGATATATAATATTTTAAAATAATATTGTATATCCCCTTACTTTATCTTATTTATGTGTTATAATATATTCTATGCATTCAGAATTTTTTAGAGGACTATTTACAGGAATGGAAATAATGGTGGCCAGCTGGGTCGTCATTAAAGTCATATCTAAATTTTTCCCTAATGACCCGGAGGATAAATTATGACTGATGTTCTTTTTGGCTTATTTCTGGCAGGGATGATAATCTTTATTCCTTGGATCTTTTTTGGTAAAGATTGAACTATTATGACTAGTCTATTTTTTATCATTCCATTATCTACTGTTTTTTTTATTTTAACTATTGGAACTCCAGCTTTAATTATCTGGTATTTTTTTGGTAAAGATTAATTTTTTTTATTGTACATACAAAAAGGCTTTTTTTTAATATAGGGCCTTAGATTGGGGCCCTAATGGGAATGTTTGATTCAGTATATGTTGAATATGATCTTCCAGAGATTTTATTGGAAGACCAGGAAGTCTTGTTTTTCCCGGGACATGAGTTCCAGACCAAAGACATGCACTGCATGCTGGACAGCTATTTGATATCTAGCGTAGGTAAGCTATTGTATCGAGAGGGCACCTGGTCTGGCAAGCGTGACCTTGAATTGTCCGCATATAAGGATACTGAATTTCATGGAATCTTACACTTCTATTCTTCAGCTGTCTTAGCTAGTGGAAATAGATACTTTATTAATTATCTTGCGAAGTTCACAGATGGTATAATAGTGAATATCAAATATGAAGTAGAGGATTTAAACAAATGACATTTAATGAATGGCTCCAGATAGGCATTAATAATAGATGGTGCAGTCCGGCAATTTGCGACACCCATGATGGAATGCCGCTTACGGAAGATGAGTCGGAGATGATATGGAGTGGAGAAGACCCCTGTATCCACATTATACGCCTCTATGAGAGTCTCGAACACGCTGAAGCTATAGAAGAGTCACATTCGCCATCTAACTGGAGAAAACCCTATATAGGGTGAATTTGAAAAAAAATTTTGAGGGCCAAATTGATTTTGGCAAAAAGTTACAAATCTGGAAACTAAATAAAATGTTTAGCTATTGCTGTGACAGCTAACATGATCCAGGCAACGTTGAAAAGTATAATGGTAGGAAGAGTTTTCTTAGTAGAAGTCCAAATAAGACTACCACTTGAAATGATGGCAAATATATACAGCCACCACCACTGCTTATCAAAAAGTAAACCAGGAAAAATGATTGCAATTTTTGTTGCGAAGCCCCATGCTTCTACGGCATTGACTTTACTCCAATAGCCCTTAGAGCTCATCGTTTTAAGAGCATCTATAATTTTTTTAATAAATAATTTCATATTATAATTCCATTCTTTCTTCTATATTCATCTTTTAGCCTAATTATTTCTTGCTTGTGTTGCATTCCCACCGTAAAGAACCAGTGTTCTTGTTT